>Ga0209403_10000007_pt1 | contig 270870 bp, 221 predicted proteins | sample ArcticOcean_MG_C_8_FD_187440 | JGI IMG/M metagenome (GOLD analysis project Ga0209403, IMG submission 187440) | Marine microbial communities from western Arctic Ocean - ArcticOcean_MG_CB11_86 (SPAdes) (version 2) | ecosystem: Environmental > Aquatic > Marine > Oceanic | place: Arctic Ocean... | reverse complement strand
TAAGAGTTTCTCCGCAAGCCCACTGTCCCAAACCGGGGTCCCGGCGTGGCCGTAAAGGTCGTTGCCGGGACCTTTGTTTTTGTGCTGGTGATGGCCATCCCGCCGGTCAGGGCAGCGGGGTGCCTCTAATTGTGCTAACGTCGGTGCACCGGATAAACACTCGTCTATCTGTTCGCCGCCACAGGTCACACCATGCATCCGTTGCTCCTGGACATCCCCTCGACGCTGGAATCCGACCGCCTCATGCTGCGCGCCTATGGTCCGGGCTTGGGAATCAGGTACGGAGCACGCGGAGATCTGGGAAGGTGCCGCGACGTACGCCTCCGGCCTGCGCGTTCCGGGAGCTGTGGGAGACTTCTTGATTCTGCGGGCTTTGAGGGAGAGCGGTGGTGGCGCCGTCGCTGTTCCTGATCACCTCATGGCCGAGTGGGTCACTTTTCTGGGCAAGGACACCGGCATCTTTGCGGCGCCTGAGGGTGGCGCGACCGCAGCGGCCGTCCCCATGCTGATGGAGAAGGGCCTGATCTCTGCAGATGATGAGGTCGTTCTCTTCAACACAGGCAGCGGTCTCAAGTACGTCGGGAACCAGCCCATCGACTGATTCGATTCTTCTTCTGATACGTGTCCTCTAATGGTCCCACTCTTTTGGTTCGGCTTTTGGGCTGGACTTACAGTATTGGCCCTTGCGGCCGGGGTGAGCTTGAGGACGAGATTGCGTGAGCGTATCGATGCCCCCCGTCCCGTGATCGACGATGAGGCGGTGGAAGAAATCCTGCAGTCGGGCACCATTGTCACGAGTGAGGATGAACCGCTCGATCTCGGTGATATCGACGAAGAGGAGCGGAAGTTCTGGTCAGAGTCCTGGAACGAACCCGACGAATGGTAGGTCGTGTGCTGCGAGAATCCCCCGACTCGCTACCGCGGTTCGAAGCGGTAGTAGACCCCTGGGAGGGGGATGAGCCTCTTGTTGATCGGGTAGTCGTCCTCGGGATCGGTGCGCCGCACCCAGAGTGCTCGATTGAGATTGATCGTCGCACCGAGGTGATGGTCGTCCCCGATTCTGGCGTCGACTCCGACCGGTGCCTGCAGCACGATCGCGGTCCCGAGTCGCTCACCAGCGGGCTTCGCGGCGACCACCCAGAGGCCGGCGGCCACGAAGGGTCGCACTGCGCCGCCTCCCATGTATCGCTTGGCGACCGCTGCGATGCTCACGTCGCGGAACGACCACGTCCCCACGGTGACATCGAGGCTCCGGTTTCCGTCGAAGAACTCGAGGGTGACGCCGACGGTGCTCACACCGCCGAAGACCACTCCGAAGCGCATGCCGTCGGTGTCCGGCGATTGCGCTTGGGCGGAGGAGGGGAGTGCGATGATCGCCGTCGCAGCGATGCTGGCGGCGAGCGATGCGGCGAAGAAAAAGAAGAAGCGGAGTCGGTTCATGAGAGCCGAAATATGGGCCGGGTCAGGAGGCGGGTCTACGCCCTGAGGGCCTTGGTTGCGTTGTTGGTAGGGGCCTCGGTGGCGTGTACTCCTCCCGACGAGCCTCCCACCCTCTCTCGTGCTCTTGCTGTGGCAGTGGTGGACTTGGTGAGGCCCGACACCGTGCGGACAGTTCGCGTGGGTCCAGGGGTGGTCTATCGCTATCTCTGGTCCGCAGAAGGCCCGTGGGCGATCCACATCGTGGAGGCGGCGCTGTCGACGCGCTGTGACTTGGTGTTGGATGTTCTGCGCCCGGAGGTCAGGGAGGCAGGACGAGCCGGATTTGAGACAGTGACCTCGATGGTTGGACGTTCGGTCCCACCAATCTTGGCAGCCGTGAACGCGGATTTTTTTACGCCCGAAGGCCGGACTGTGGGCTCTGAGGTCGTCGAGGGTGTCGTTGTCTCCGCGCGGTCCCGCCCTGCTATTGGATGGCGGTGGAATGAGGCTCCATGGATCGGCTCAGCCAACGTGTCCGGAGATATCCTAGAGGTGGGCTGGCCGGTACCACGGGAGGGGGGAGACGGCCGCACGGCGGCTGTCGGAGGATTCCCCATCTTGCTCAGCGAGGGCGTCCCTCGCGAGGAACTGGGAATCAGTGCGGCAACGCGCCATCCGCGGACGGCGGTCGGGTACTCGACGGAGACAGGTCGACTGTGGTTGGTCGTCGTGGACGGGCGTCAGCCACCCCGCTCGACCGGCATGACCCTTGTGGAACTCACCGCCCTGTTGGGTGCGCTTGGAGCCGATGAGGCACTGAACCTGGACGGTGGTGGGTCTTCCGTCATGGTCCTTCGCGACCATGCCGTGAGTACCCCCTCAGACGAAACCGGGGAGCGATCAGTCGTGAACGCTTTGGCGCTTCGCCGCGAGCCTGCCGCGTGCGCCGTCAGCGCCCGAAGGTCACTCCCATCCCGAGACTGAACGTGCGACCGGGTCCCGGTTCGAAGTAGCGGGCCCCGAAGGCGTTCACGACGACAGAACTGTTGTAGGTCACGTCGAATACGTTCGACACGGCCACAAAAGGTGTCACGAGCAGCCCACCAGCATCGAACTGATCCAGTCCCACACGCCCTTCCATGAGGAAGTGCGATGGAGAGGCGAACGCACCGCCGTTGTCCACCGGCACTTCGTCCTGCCAAAGACCTCGTGCCTCGAAGAACCCAGCGCCGATGTCGGCCTGGAGAAGCGCGTCGAGACGTCGCGGTGCCAGACCCGGCACCCGATTCCCAGAGTAGTCTTTGTCGTCCGTACGGAATTCTTCGAACGAGGCGTTCACGCGGGTGTAGGCGACGCGCAGGGCGACCGACGTGCTCAGTCGAGTATCGGCCGCGACCTCCCATCCACGATGGAGGGACTGCCCTGCATTTTGGAAGTAGGTCCGGCCGGGATCGGACGGAACTTCAAAAGGAACCAACTCTCCCTCGAGTTTGGTTTGAAACAGCGTGACCTCTACGGTCGCGCCCGCGCTCAGCCGACCGCGAAGCCCACCTTCAACGGTGAATCCCTTCTGCGGTTCGAGCGCGGGATTGAACCCACCGGCCCCGGAGACTTGGTTGACCAACTCGGTCGTGGTGGGCGTTTCGAACGAGGACGCTACCGAGGCGAACACTTCAAAATCGTCCCCGGCGTCGATGACAAATCCTGCAGATGGACTGAGGGCGTCCATGACCCGTGCCCCCGACTCATCGGGGTCGTCGATGGTCACGAACTTGTCTTCGTTCTCGAAGCGCGTCCGGTCATAGCGCACCCCGGCTAGGAACGTGACGCCAGCCCGCATGTCGACGCGACCCTGTACGAAAGCGGCTCCGTTCGAGACCCGCTCGATCTGCCAGAGTGACAAAGCACCCTTCGAGCCACCGTCATTGTCGAAGTTGAAACGCCGGTCGCGCTGCAGTTCGCCCTCGACGCCACCACCGATCGCTAAAGTGCCTTCAGAGAAATCCACGCCCCGGTTGAAGATCGCGCGGGCACCTCCTGCATTTCGATTGACATCCACGACACGCCCCGGAATCGGATTCACCAACTCACGGCGGATCCCCCACGTCGCGATTTCTGCATCCCACTCCCCAACGTCTCCGGCCCAAGAAATGCCCGTCTGACCTTGGCGGACTTCCTTTCCGGTCCCGCTGATCACGTTGAATCTGTGCGCCTCACGAGCTCCTTGGTCCAAGCGCGTCTGCGAAAGCGACCCCGGATTGTCGGCGTCCAGATCAACACCGTTGGCGACGATGCGGAGTGTGCCACCACCCAGAGGCAACGACACCGACCCATTGGCCACCGTGCGCGTGCCACCGCCGTACACACTGCCGTCATTGGCCACCGTGTTCAGGCGATAGCCGTCGTACGTGAGCCGCGACACACCGACCCGGTATCCCATTGCTCCGGTAGTACCGCTGACGTTGCTCTGGAGGCTCAGCAGTCCATTCGAGCCACCTACGACGCGTGCCGAGGCTTCAGCAGGCATTCGCGAGGGGTCCAACGTCCGAAAGTGCAGGACGCCACCTGCCGCATTTCCGTAGAGGGCGGCCGAGGGGCCGCGAAGCACTTCGACTCTTCCCAGGCCAGCCAGGTCCAGATGGTCGATGGTCGATTGCCCGTCAGGGAGCGTGGCGGGAATGCCGTCCACCAGAACTCTGATACCGCGGATACCGAATTGCGCCCTCGGCCCATGTCCACGAATCGAAATGCGCTCGCCTACGGCCATGTTGAAGCGGTTCTGAATCTGGATGCCCGGGATCGCCCGCACTGCTTCTTCGAGGAAGGCGCCAGAGGAGGCTCTCGTGAGCTCCCGACCTACCGCGACGGAAACGGAGTACGGTAGGTCGGACGCCATCGAGGTCTTCAATACCCGTACGAGCACTGGCTCGATGACCACTACCGAGTCGGGCTCTTGCCCCGCGACTCCGGAGGGAGCGAGAAGGCTCACCATTCCGAAGGCGACAAAGATCTTCTGGGCTTGTGTCACATCTATCTCCCTTCCTCGAATTCCACGATGACAATAGTCACGACGGCGCCGGACCGTACCACGGGTCTGCGCGAAGCGGTACGACCGTCTGCGGTCTGAACATCGAGCCGCAGGCGGGACCGATAGGGTACGTCGCACAAGACAAAGATACCGCGTCCGTCCGTTTCGGTCTTCACGACGGTGTAGCCATCCTCAGAGCGGGGTCGCCACTCTGCTCTTGATCGCCTCAGGCGGTCCTCGGGCACCGAGAGTGACGGAGGCGTGAAAGTTGAGGTCTCCACCCACAGCATCTCTGCTGACGCTCCGGCCATCAGGCGGCCCGCTTCGGTGACTACGCGCCCCAAGATGGGAGCGCTGGCCTGTGGCCTAGGAGCCCCGCCGCACTGCGCGGTGAGCGCGTCGGCGAGCGTGGGCACCCTAAGAGTCATGTGCACCATCTCGCCCAGCTCACTCTGGACCCAGTGGGCTGGTGCGGCGATGCCGAGAGAGTCCAAGAGTGGGTGCCGTACCTGCAGGCTATAGAGTCCTCCAGGGAGGCCCGGTAGGAGGAAGGCGCCGTCTGCCTCAGTAGGTACCTCGTCCCCGGCACCGTCTATGAGCACAGTTACAGCAGTCGGCGGAGGAGCGAAGCGGATCGAGTCCAAGACGGTCCCGGAAATCGTCGCAGTGGCGGCCTCGAGGATGATCTCCCCAGATCGGTCGGTAACACGCCATGCCACGCCGCCTTCATCTCGGTAACCGGTCCGCCGAAGTCCCCTCCTCCGGGTGACCTCGAGGAGCGGCAGTCGGATCCACCAATCTCGGACGATCCAGGTGCCGTTCGGAAGCCGTGTGAAGAGGACTTCTCCGCCCGGTTCTCCGAAGTCTCCAGTCGCCCTGAGGTTCACGTAAGAAAAGCGGAGTCTCTCGAGCTGACCGGTGTCTTCCTTGAGCCAGAGCACACCTTCGACATCAGGGAGTTCTCTGCTCTCGATCGGGGCGAACGTGAGTCCAAGGAGCCCCTCGCTGCCGCGGCGCACGCCGAGGCAGTGTGTGTCGAGGAATTCATCCGAGAGAAAGACGTTGGCGTCAGGCGCATGGTAGATCGTCCCTGAATCAGGTACTTCCTGGACGAATCCCTTTTCGATGAGTTCTGCAACCGGGACCGACTCGAAGGGGGCCGTGACGGACCCTTTCAGAAATTCCCGAGATTCGTCCAGAATTCGCTCGGCGTCCCGGTCCATCTCTCGTGTGTAGCGGAGCAGGGTGTATCGATACACACCCGTGGCCTGTGTCCACGCTGCGGCAGCGAGCGCCTTGCGTGCTTCCTCCCAGACTCTGGCCGTCACTTGGCCCTCCTCGGGCCTGACCTCGCATCGGCGTGCGCCTGATACATCCAATCCGCGGAGCTGAATCGCACGGATCGGGACCGACACTTTCCGGAATGTGCCGTTCACTGGAACGTCGAACGGCTCGGTCGTGAGGCTCGCGTACCCGATCCTATCGATCCGCAGATAGTATCGGCCCGGGTGATCCGTATCGATGACGAATTCGCCGGCACGGTCGGTCAGGAATCGATCAACCGGCTCGCCGTCCGCTTCGAATAGGATGACCATGGCGCCCACGAGGGGAGCCTCGGTCTCGTCTTCCGTGACGAGGCCGCGTACCAACTGGGCTTCGGCAGACGCGAAGCCGCCGCCGAAGAAGACGAGTATCCACCAGAAAATGCGCACGGTGCATCATAAAGCGGGGCGCGGAGCGTTGCTACTCCTGTCGGGGTGCCGACGGTGGGCGCGGGTCGCTAACTTGGCGCCATGGACGGAGTAATTGAGAGCCAGACGGGACGCCCGAGCCCATTCGAACGCCGACGTGAAAAGCTGTTCGCGCAGCTTGGTGGAGGCGTGATGGTGCTCCCGGCGGCGCCGACTCGGTACCGGTCCAGGGACACGGAGTACAGATACCGTCCGGACAGTGAGCTTTTCTACCTCACCGGTGTGACCGAGCCCGAGGCCGTGGCCGTGCTCGTGGGTGGTGAAGAACCGCGGTTCACACTCTTCGTCCGGCCGAGGGATCCTGATGCGGAGTTGTGGTCCGGTCCGAGGATGGGCGTGGATCGCGCCTTATGTGCCTTCACACCAGATGTCTGCCACTCGGTGAAGGAATTGGCCCAGTGCCTCCCGAGCCTTCTCGACGGCGGTGACCGAATTTTCTACAGAACCAGACATGGGGACGGCGTGGAGACGTTTGTGTCGGCAGCGCTGGAACGCGCGCGAGCGCGCGGGCCGCGGACCGGTGGCGGCCCGAGGGCGTTGGTCGATCCGGGTGAAGTCCTGGACGGTATGCGTCTCATCAAGGACGAGCAGGAAATCGAGGCGTTGCGAAAGGCCGTCGCGATTAGCATCGCCGGACAAAGAGCTGGCGCACGTTCGTTGGGGGGAGGCGTACCCGAGCGGACCGTTGAAGCGGCCGTCGAGGGTGCCTTCCGTCGTGAAGGGGCGGCGGCACCTGGCTTTGCCACGATCGTCGGTTCTGGGACGAACGCCTGCGTGCTCCACTACGTCGACAACGAGGACACCGTGCAGGAGGGTACGCTGGTCCTTTTGGACGCCGGTGCGGAGGTCGGGCTGTACAACGGAGACATCACTCGGACGTATCCGGCGTCAGGACATTTTTCGGAAGAGCAGCGGGCCGTATATGACGTCGTCGAGGGTGCTCGGACTGCCGCCATCAGCGTCGCGCAGCCCGGTGCGACCATCGCGGACGTCCATGCCGCGGCCACGGTGGTGATCGTGGACGGCCTGGTGACTCTGGGCGTCCTGTCTGGCGACCGAGATGACCTGATCGAACAAGGTGCCCACAAGGCCTTCTTCCCCCATCAGACGTCGCACTGGTTGGGTCTCGATGTGCATGATCCGGGCGACTATGCGAGGGGGGGTGCTTCAAGGGTGTTGGAGCCCGGCATGGTCTTCACGGTAGAGCCGGGCCTCTATTTTCGCCCCGAACTGTCGCAAGACGGGGCCGCCCGCTATTCCGGGATTGGTGTCCGTATTGAGGACGACGTGTTGATCACCTCGAACGGGAACGAGGTTCTGACTGCCGAGCTGCCGACCGCCGCCGAGGACATGGAAGCCATGCTGGCTGGTGAAGAATGAGCGCCGCTACGGTGGGCCGTAGCGCCCTCCTGTTGGATCGGCTGGCTCAGCCTGGACCGTTGGTCACGGTTGAACTCAGACCGCCCCGTTCGGATCTGGCGGCCCAGGACGGAATGGGCGCCTGGATCGACCTCCATCACTCGCTCGGATCGTTGACCCGCGATGAACTCTTCGTCTTCCTCACGGACAATGCCGTGGGATCCGCCGAAGAGGAGAATCTCGCTCACGTGGGAGCGAACGTGGACGAGGATGTGGACCTGCGGCGCATCGTCCCGATCCTGACCGCGAAGCATTCGCTCGAATACTGCGAAATGTTCGCATCCCGAGCGACGTCTGAAGGCTTCGATGCCCTGACGGTCTTAGGGGGAGATCCTTCAGTTGGGCCGCCGAGGTGTGTGCCTCATGGTCGAGACCTGAGGGAGAGGCTGCAGCAGCGTCTCCCGGGGCTCGTACTCGGCGGGTGGGCGAATCCGCATCGTGGTGCATCGGAGCAAGTGGGATTCCTCAGTGCCCCAGACGCCCACGTGGATTTCGCGCTGACTCAGGTCGTGTCCCATCACTCGACGGATCGAATAGCGCGTTTTGTCGAAGAGGCCAACCGTGAAGTCCCTGATGTGCCCATGGTGTACGGCGTCTTTTTTTATCGGAGTGCGAACCCGGGCACCTTGGCGGCCTTAGGCGACTTCTTTCCCGTGCCCGCTGAGGGGTTGAGGAGTGATTTCGCGTCGGGGCTTACTGCCGAGGAGATCTGTGCGCGCTCGATTCGTGAGCTTCGCGCGGTGGGGGCAGAGAAGGTCTACGTCAGCAATCTCGGAAATCGCGGGGCAGGTCGTCGGCTCCGGCGGATCCTAGGACACGTTTAGTTCCTAGGCCGTAGAGCTTACGCCGGCCTCCCTAAGCACGCGGAGGGCGATATCCACGCGTCGGCTCGGTGCGCTGAGGTGGAATCCTCGCACCAGAGGCTTCACTGCCTCGATCATCTCGACCGCGATGGATACACCCTCCTCCAACGCCGCCTCGTCTCCCTTCTCTTGAGCGGCGCGCATGCGCTCCACCATCGACTCGGGAACGACCACGCCAGGCACCTCGTAGGCCAAGAACTCGGCGTTCCGAAGGGTTAAGAAAGGCCAGATGCCGGCAACGAGTGGGATCGCGTGGTCTGCCGTGCGTTCCATGAAGCGTTCCAACGCATCGGGATCAAAGACCGGCTGGGTAACGGCGAAGTCCGCACCCGCCTCCACCTTGTACCCGAATCGCTCGATTTCGCGGTCGAGATCTACGGCTCCGGGATTCGCAGCCACACCCTGCACGAACTCCGTGGGCGCCCCAATCGAGTTGCCGCCGGGGTCGATCCCCCGGTTGAGTCCGTTCACCACGTTGGTCAGCCCAATCGAGTCGATATCGAAGACCGCGGTCGAGTCGGGGTAGGGGCCCTGAAGCGGCGGGTCCCCACTCACCACGAGCAGGTTACGCACGCCGGCAGCGGCGGCCCCGAGCAAATCTGAGATCATTCCCAGCATGTTTCGGTCACGGCACGTGTAGTGGACCAGCGCCTCGATACCCACCTCGCGCTCCACGATCTGTGCGGCCGAGAGAGCGCCCATGCGGCTGAGCGATCTGGGATTGTCCACCAGTGCGAGGGTGTCCACCCCGGCCACTTTGAGTGCGCGAGCTGGCTCGACTACCGCGCTCTTTCCCCATCCACGCGGGGGGAGGATCCCTACGGAGACCACTGTCTCACCACGAGCGAGCTTTCGACCCCAAGCGGATCGGGCTTCGAGCGGCACGGGTTCACGGGCCACCTCGGCACGGTGGACATTTGCTGACGGGGTGATCGTCGCGTGTCGAGGCTGGGCTGCTGTGACCGCATTTCGTACCTGCTTCACGTGTTCCGGAGTGGTGCCGCAGCACCCGCCAACGAAACGCGCGCCCGCGTCGATCATTCGGAGGGCGTATTGGGCCATGTACTCTGGACTGGCCAGGTAGATCTTTCGGTCGCGCACGGTGCGGGGCAGCCCTGCGTTCGGCTGAGCGATCAGGGGCAGGTTCGTAGCCTCAGCCATCTCCTCGATCGCGTCCAGCATCACTGCGGGCCCTACCGAGCAATTGAGTCCGATCACGTCGGCGCCGTGCTGGCCGAGTTCCTGAGCGATTTGTGCAGGGTGGTTCCCATATGCGGTTTTCCCGTCTCTCCCGACCGTCATTTGTGCCACGATCGGCAGATCCGACAGATCTCGCACGGCAGCGACCGCGCACCCGATCTCCGTGAGGTCGGAGAACGTCTCGAGGACGAAACCCTCCACTCCACCCGAGAGAAGACCAGCGACCTGCCGCTTGAAGAAATCGACGGCTTCTTCGCGAGCAGTAGGCCCCCATGGCTCGATTCGGATTCCCAAGGGTCCGATCGCTCCGGCGACCTTCGCGAAGCTACCCGCGGCCTGTTTCGCTAGGTGCCCCGCCGCTTCGTTGATTTCTTCAGTGCGCTCTGCCAGTCCGTAGGAAGAGAGCTTCACCGGATTGGCCCCGAACGTATTCGTCTCGAGTACCTCGGCGCCGGCGGCCACGTACTCCTCGTGAATCTCCCTCACGATGTCCGGGCGCCCGACGTTCAGCTCGTCGTAGCAGACGTTCACGAACACGCCGCGATTGTAGAGCAACGTTCCCATGGCTCCGTCAAAAACGTGGACGCGCCCGTCTAGGATGAGCTCCTTCATGAGTCACGCTCCGGATCGTACCCGAGGTTGGGTGAGAGCCATTTCTCAGCTTTTTCGATGGTCCAGCCCTTCCGGGTCGCATAATCCTCAACCTGATCACGCCCCATGCGTCCGATCCCGAAGTAATGGGCTTCCGGATGGGCGAGATACCAGCCCGAAACCGACGCAGCCGGTGCCATGGCAAAACTCTCGGTGAGTGTCACGCCGAGGGCTTCCTCTGCATCCAATAGCTCGAACAGCGTTCGCTTTTCAGTGTGGTCTGGGCACGCCGGGTAGCCGGGGGCGGGTCGTATCCCCTGGTAGGCTTCCGCGATCAGATTGTCGTTCGAGTGGGACTCGCCTGGTGCGTAGCCCCAAATTTCGTATCGGACCCTCTCGTGCATCACTTCCGCGGCGGCCTCCGCGAGTCGGTCGGCCACTGATTTTACGAGAATGGCGGTGTAGTCGTCGTGTTCGCTCTCCGCTTCGGCCACGAGCTCATGGACGCCGAGTCCGGCAGTGACGACGAAGCCGCCGATCCAGTCTGGTGTGCCGACCGGAGCCACGAAATCAGCTAGACAAGACGCTGCACGGTCCTGCTTGGCGAACTGCTGCCGGACGTGATGGCACGTCGTGCGCGTTTCGTCTCGCGTCTCGTCGGTGAAGATGTCGATGTCGTCCCCAGTGCTATTCGCTGGGAAGAGGCCGACGACCGCCTTCGGGGTGATTCGATCGTCCGAAGCCATCCGATCCAGCATCTCCTCGGCATCTGACAAGAGGCTTTTAGCCTGCGCGCCAACGACTGCGTCGTTCAGGATCGCCGGGTGCTTGCCCGCGAGTTCCCACGCCTGGAAGAAGGGCGTCCAGTCGATGTAGGGTCGGAGTTCCTCTACTCTGAGGTCCAGCTGATGAACGCCGAGCTGTTTCGGGCGCTGCGGGGGAGACGAAGCCCAATCGAAGGAGCGTGCGCGTCTTCGTGCGGAGGCGATCGGTGTGAGGGGTGTTCTTGCGGACCGTTCGGCTCGGCGTTTGCGCACAGCTTCGTATTCCACGGCGAGATTAGCCATGAACGGCGCTCGGCGTTTGTCATCAAGGAGCGTCGACACGACCCCAACGGCTCTGGAAGCGTCGAGCACGTGTACCGTGGGTCCCGCATAACACTCTTCGATTTTCACCGCGGTGTGGGCCTTCGACGTTGTGGCGCCACCGATCAGCAACGGCACTTCAAAGCCGGTCCGTTGCATCTCTTTCGCCACGCTTACCATCTGGTCGAGTGAGGGGGTGATGAGCCCCGATAGACCGATGATATCCACTCTCTCTTCCCGGGCGCGTTCGAGGATCTTCTCGCCCGGTACCATCACGCCCAAATCGATGACTACATAGCCGTTACACTGCAGGACGACCCCGACGATGTTCTTGCCGATGTCATGGACGTCGCCTTTCACAGTGGCCATGAGAATCCGGCCCTTGTCCTCAGTGCTCGTCTTCTCTGCTTCGAGGTACGGGACCAGGTGGGCGACGGCCTTCTTCATGACGCGTGCGCTCTTCACGACCTGTGGCAAGAACATGCGCCCACTGCCGAATCGGTCCCCGACTTCGTTCATGCCGTCCATGAGCGGTCCCTCGATGACATCGAGCGCTCGAGGGAGAGACACACGCGCCTCTTCTGCGTCGATCTCGACGTATTCGTCGATGCCCTGTACGAGGGCGTGCTGGAGCCGAGCCGTTATGTCGAGCTCCCTCCACGACAAGTCCTCATGTACGCGACGCTCCGTGGTGCCAGTGCGTTCTCCCGCGATCTGCGTGAGAGCATCCGTGGCTTCGGGGTTCCGAGCGAAGAGAACGTCTTCAACAGGAACGAGTAGATCCTCGGGGATGTCGTCGTATACAGGCAGGGCGCCGGCATTCACGATGCCCATGTCGAGCCCGGCCGCGATCGCGTGATAGAGGAACGCTGTATGCATGGCTTCCCGCACTTCGGGTGAGCCACGGAACGAGAACGAAACATTGCTGATGCCGCCCGACGTGAGCGAGTGCGGGCAAGCCGCTTTGACGCCTCGCACGGCCTCGATGAAGGCGATCGCGTATCGCTCATGCTCTTCGATACCGGTCGCGACTGCGAAAACATTGGCGTCGAAGATGATGTCTTCGGGTGCAAAGCCTTCCTCGAGCAGGACCGAATAGGCGCGCGAGCAAATATCGATCCGACGCTGCAACGAGTCTGCCTGGCCGTCTTCGTCGAATGCCATCACCACCGCCGCGGCACCGTACCGTCGAACCAGTCGAGCCCTCTCTCGAAACTCCTGCTCGCCGTCCTTGAGCGAGATGGAATTGACGATGCCTTTGCCCTGAAGCGTCTTGAGGCCGGCCTCGATCACATCCCAGTTGGACGAGTCGACCATCACCGGGATGCGAGCGATTTCCGGTTCCGATGCGAGCAAGTTGAGGAATCGCGGCATCGCAGCGATCGAGTCGAGCAAGCCCTCGTCCATGTTCACATCGATGACCTGGGCGCCACCTCGAACCTGCTGCCGGGCCACCTCGACGGCAGTGTCGTAGTCGTCATCCTGGATGAGGCGAGCGAAGCGGCGGGACCCGGTCACGTTCGTGCGCTCGCCGACGTTCACGAAAAGAGAGTCTGGCCCGATTGTGAGCGGCTCGAGGCCGGCAAGACGGGTACGTACTGGTAGATCAGGCACTGTCCGCGGTGTGACGTCCGCCACGGCCTGTGCGATCGCACGGATATGATCCGGAGTCGTGCCGCAGCAGCCACCGACGATGTTCAGGAAGCCCGCCTCGGCGAACTGCCGAGTCATGTCCGCCATATGCTCTGGTGTGTCGTCGTATTCGCCGAATTCGTTGGGTAGGCCGGCATTCGGGTAACAACTCACTGGCACCGAGGCGACGTCGGAGAGCTCTTTGAGGTACGGACGCAACTGGTCGATGCCGAGGGCGCAGTTGAGGCCCACGCTGAGAAGGCCTGTCGGACGCCCTGCGCCCGGATGTACTCCATGGGAGACCGAATTGTAGAATGCTTCAGGCGTCTGCCCGGACAAAGTGCGACCGCTTTGGTCTGTGATTGTCCCAGACATCATGACCGGGATGTCGAGGCCTGTTTCCTCTAGAGCCTTCGACACCGCGAAGAGAGCGGCCTTGGCGTTCAGTGTGTCGAATGCGGTCTCGACCAGAAGGAGGTCGGCGCCCCCGTCGATGAGCCCGAGCGCTTGTTCTACATAAGCGGTGACGAGTTCGTCGAAGGTGACGTTCCGAGCACCTGGGTCGCCCACATCGGGCGAAATGGACGCCGTCCGGTTCGTCGGCCCGAGTGCGCCCGCGACCCAGCGGGGTCGCCCAGGTTCCGCAGCCTCTGCCGTATCAGCCGCCTCTCTCGCCAGCCGAGCCGCCTCCCGATTAAGCTCGAACGCGATCTCTGGGAGCCCATAGTCCTCCAGAGAGATCCGGTTGGCGCTGAAGGTGTTGGTCTCGAGGAGATCAGCGCCCGCCGCGAGGTATTCCGCGTGGATGTCACGAATCACATCCGGGCGGCTGAGGCAGAGGAGATCGTTGGCGCCCATGAGCGGGTGTTCGCTATCGGCGAAGCGCTCACCACGGAAGTCCTCTTCCTCGAACTTGTGGCGCTGGATCATGGTGCCCATGGCACCGTCGATCACAAGAATGCGTTTGGTCAGGTGTTCCCTAATCAGGGCACCCCGGTCGGCCCGAGTGAGTCCCATCTTCGTTGCTACCACATGTATCCCCTAACAAAAAGGCCCCTCGCGATTTGATGCGCGATAGGGCATGGTTGTTTTAGCTCGTTCGCCGCTTGCACGGCGGGCCGCAATACACCTCAAATCGCCCGATTCTGTTATGCCAAGTGTACATGCGTAGGCAGTGTGTGCCAACTTGCTCCGTAGGATCTCCCCGATCACCCGGTGCCGGGGTGGCCAGGAACCGCAGAATCCCGAATCCGGAAATGTCATGACGCGTTGGCCGACTCGTCCGCGCTTGTCCCGCGGTTTCTACAAAGCACATGGGCTTAGCAACGACTATTTGGTCTTCGAGGAAGGCGACGACTGGACGGCCACGCCGGCAGCCATCAAGGCGGTGTGCGACCGGTTCAGCGGAGTGGGCTCCGACGGCATCGTGGTGCTTCTATCGGGCGCCGGGCGCCCCTCGCTCCGGATGTTTAATCCGGATGGTGGAGAGTTCGAGCGTAGTGGCAACGGCCTGCGTATCCTGGCTTCCTACCTTCTGCGGATAGGACGGGTCGGGTCTGAGCCGTTCGATGTAGAGGTCGCCGGGGATACGGTGTCGATGACAGTACACGGCGAGCAGGGGTGCACGTACGACGTGTCGGTCGCGATGGGATTGGCCCGGGTGGGCCCCGTGGCTGTCGGCCTCGATGCGTCGGCTATCGACTCAGATGGGTCGATGATTGGGCCGAATGGGACCTCCTTTCGCGTCGTTCCCGTTTCTGTCGGGAATCCGCACCTGGTTGTCTTCTCTCCAGAATTGTCAGAAGAGATGCTCGCCGAGTTGGGCCCCTTCTTCGCCGCACATCCTGCTCTGACTCACGGCGCAAACATGCAGCTCGCGCATCCGGCCGGGCTGGATCGGGTCAAGGCTTTGATCTGGGAACGGGGAGTCGGGCGGACCAGTGCCTCGGGTACCAGTTCATGCGCGGTGGCCGTCGCGAGTGTCGTGGAGGGAAGAGTACAGCCGGGTACGATTGACGTCGAAATGCCTGGGGGCATCCTGCAGGTCACGGTCTCGGAAGGCCTTGATGTCGTGCTGCGCGGTCCCGTCGAAGCGGTGATGGACGGAGCCTTGGTGTGCGCAGGGGGCGGATAGGCTGCGCGAACGAGCGGCGCGAAAGCTCTTAGGTCCGCACCCGGAGGAGCAGTACTGTGGCGCCACTGAGGAAGAGCATGTTGGGTAACCACGCGGCGGTCATCGCCGAGACTGCACCGGCTTCGCCGAGTGCTCCGGAGACCTTGAACATCATGAGGTACAGGATGACGGTCCCGAGTGAGACCCCGATGCCGTAGGCTGCGCCACCACGTTTGCTGCTGGTCGCCAGAGGGCCACCGAACAAAATCACGACAAGAGTCGCCACAGCCAAAGAGATTTTCTGCTCCTTTTTCACCAGGAGTTCCTTGGCGTTGCCTCCGGTGCGTTGGATGATGTCCGCAAAGTGGTCGATTTCTGCGTACGTCATTTCGTCCGGTTCGCGCGGTGCCTCCAGGAGTTCTTCTGGCCTTTCCACGATACCGGCCATGCGGAGCTTCTCGAACTCGACCGACGTCTCAGTTGAGTCGGGGGCTAGGGTCCGGAGGTAGCCTCGTTCGAGTGTCCAGCCATCGATGGAGTCCCACCGAGCCGCGTCCGCGAGGACATGGAGGCCGGCCCGGTCCGTCGTGGGAGGTCGTTCAATCACCACGGTATTCATGCGTCCGTCATTTGCGGTGAGGCGTCCGACCTGCCATGTGAGTCCGCTCTCCGATTTGTAGACGAAGTCAGACCGGAACGTACGACCCGGTGACTCACGGCGGAGGATCTGAGCTGCTATGCGGTTTCCGCGAGGCTCGATCTCCGTAATGAACAAGGCGACACCAGTCAGAAGAACACCGATGACCACGAGTGGGGCGACGACACGGTGGAACGAGATTCCACCCGCTTTGGCGGCCACGAGTTCTCGGTGCATGGTCATCCCGTGAATCGTAAAGACCGTGGCGAGCAGCGTCGCGATCGGAAATGACCACCGGATGAAGAGCGGCATCTGATACATGTAGGCCAGGCTCACTTCCATGCCCGTGAGTCCACGATCGATGTAGTCGTCGAGATTCTCTGTGATATCTCCGATCACGAACAGAACGGGAGAGGCCGATAGGCACAGGAAGAACGTCTTGAAGAACGTTCCGACCACCAGGCGGTCGAGGATTCGGATCATCCCGACACTTCCGCGGTGGAGACATCGCGTCGGCCGGGGAGCCTCGCGCGCATTCGTTCGGTCATCGCCTCGAATGCTCCACCACGTAGTGAACCACCAGCCCGGCTCATTCGCGCCACCAGATAGAGGCCCACGATCAGGAAGACGAAGTTCGTAAGCCACATCGTTACCGCGGGACCTGCCACACCCCGGTCGGCGAGCGTCTCTCCGCCGATTAGACCCGCCCAATAGATCGCCGTGATTCCGCTCGATGCGGCCACTACCATGCCGATCCCGCCCGTCGGGAAGCGGATCGCCAGCGGGGGCGCCAAAAGGGTGAAGATCAAACATGCCACCGCGATGGCTGCCTTTTTATGAATTTCGACCCTGTACCGGCCTGCCGTTTGACGGAGGGCTTCACCGCGTGAGGCTCGGGTGCGGGCCGTGATTACGACGCCTTGCGTCACAGGATCTTGGGCAAGTAGGGAAGCCCCATTCCCTATGACAGCGATCTGGCCTCGCGCTTGTTGGGTTCGAACCGTGTTAACAACTGCCGAGTCCTCGGCGGACTCGCGCCCGAGGGCCAGCCGAAGCGCCTGCATCGACTTGTCGCGCATCTCCGCATGAACCGAATCGAGTTCGGCTTCGCGTTCAGCGGCGTTCTCCAACAACATCGCGAAGCCCATCTCCCGATCTCCACGGTCAGTGCCACCTAGGCGTCGGTCGAGTTCGTTGCCGACGCCTCGCAACGGCACGATCTGCTTTTCGAAGTAGAGCTGTTGAAAGCCTCCAATCCGGTCGCTCTGTACCTCGTGCACGACGCCATCGTAGAGCGTGAGATAGAGGTCCGTCTTGGCTTCGTTGAAGGCCATCTCCCCGCGGGCCGCATAGGTCGTCCGGCGGTGAACAGGGTTGTTGGCGTCGAAAATCGTGACTTCTTCGAGCGTGTTGGTGACCGCATCGATACGATCAGCGGTGAGGAAGTACGTGTCGAGACCGGCGTTGGTCCTGATTTCATTCACGACTTGCTCGCGCCATTCCAGGGTCGGGCTCTTGCGACCGATGTCTACCATGAGGTTTTTTAACCGATGGTTCGACTCAGGGAGGACTTGGTCATTGAAGAAGAGCATGACACCGGTCATCACCAGTCCCATGCACAACATCGGCACCATGACACGAGACGGGCTGACTCCGCCCGCAGACATGGCGGTGATCTCATTGGACGAAGTGAGTTCGCTGAATCCGTACAACACCGCCGCCAACACGGAGATAGGGAGGGACAAAGCGATCGTATGAGGTAAGGAGAGGACCAGGAACTCGACCACCACCGTCCACGGGAGCCCTTTGCCAACGAGCCCTTCCACACGCTGGGCAACCGCGTTCAAGAAGATCAACGCGGTCAGCGCAGACAGCGCGAACAGGAAGGGGCCGATGTGGACCCTTATCAGGTACCTCGTGATTACACCCATGCGCATCGCTGCGTCACAGACTTTCCTTTTTCGGGGCTTCAGGGCGCCGGAAGCTAGCCGGCTGCGACCGCACCGCTCAAGGCGCTGCGTTTGATTGCCGTCACTCCCTACACCCTTTGTCGTCACTCTGTTCGTCCGTTGATCTGACGCGTGTCAAAACTCCTACTGATCCTGATCGCCGCCGCGCTCTCGCCCTTGTGGGTTGAGGGTGCGCAAGTGGCATCTGTGGAGGCGCCCCAGCTTCGACAAGCGTCCCTCGATTCCATTCTCAGAAGGGACCTTTCGGAGCTTCCCGTCTCGGTGCGCATCGGACTCACCGCGACGGCTGAAGAACCTCATGTGCGGTTGGGTATGACCCGTCTCCCCGTCAGCGACGGCGGCGTCGGTTCACGGCAGCGCCCGTGGGTGTTCGGTGCTCGATGGCCGGGCGGGACTCTGGCTTCTGCACCGCTTTCGTCCGAAGTGGTCCGTTGGGTAGCAGCAGGGCGCCGGACTGGGGAGCTCGGAGTCGATGCGTTCTTACCGCCGCGGCCCATCAGCCCGCGCGAAGCTGCGCTCGCGAATCCACAGGCACAGGGTGGCTCACCGCGCTTCCAGACGGAGTATGCCGACTTGGCGCTAAACGTCACGAGTCGGATGGAACTCGGGGGGGATTGGACTCGGTTCCAGCCATGCGACAATCAGTTCAAGGTCAGTTGTAATCCCAACCTCATACCTCAACTTACGCCGGACGCGCGGTTCGGCGTGCAGATGGATGGCACGATCGCCGACCGGGTTCGAGTCGATGTCGATTTCGACCAGAGCCGCGAATTCGACGCTGCCAATCGTATCAACATCTTCTACGAAGGCGGCGAAGATGACGTACTCCGCCGGTTGGAAGTGGGTGACGTGACGTTCAACCTGCCCCGGTCGCGCTTTCTCACCGAAGGTATTCCGGCCGGGAATTTCGGTTTCCAGGCGGACGGGCAGCTCGGTCCCATGGAGTTCCAGGCAGTCTGGGCACAGCAACGCGGAGACCTGAACTCGCGTGTCTTCCAGCTGACGGGTCTGGGTGATCAGCGTGCCTTCGTGCAGGAAGACACACTCGTCTTGGACGATGCGGACTACGTTCGTGGACAGTTCTTCTTCCTCATCGACCCCGAAGACATCGAGGACTATCCGCACGTCGACGTTCTCTCGCTCGACCCGTCCCACGCGCCGGCTGGTGTATCCCCAGGAGCTGAGCCGATTCAGCTGTACCGCTTCGAGGACGATCCGGCCTTCCAACAGCAGGTGGAAGGCTTCATCCAGGCGGATGTGACGGCGGAGCGAGATGGCGTCACTACCACGGAATCCGGTTGGTTCAGGTACCTGCAGCCCGGCCTCGACTATTTCGTACACTCGAGCGGGCTGTGGCTGGCGCTTCGTGCGCCCCTCTCACGCGACGAAATGCTCGGTGTCACCTATATCACGGCGGTCGGCGATACCGTGGGGGACTACAATCCTGAGCGGATTCACAACGCCGGTGGACGGCCACAGTTACGGTTGCTCAAGGCATCGGGCGCCAATCACCAGCCGGGGCAACCGACGTGGCACCAGGAAATGCACCAGGTCTATCGGGTGTCCGGCTCGCCAGACGTCGAGCCAGGATCGGTCGACCTCACGATCTCGCTCGGCGAGCCGTCGGCGGGGCGGACGTTTAAGCGTGGGCCCACCGGGGAGGACTTGACGTTCCTCCGGCTGCTCGGGCTGGATGAAGAGGCTCCAGCCGATGACCTCGACGAGTCCTTCGTGTATTCGCCTGGTGATGAGTTCTTCGACGCTCAGCCGACGGTGCAGGGGACCTTTGTCATTTTTCCCACACTCCGCCCATTCGCCGAGCCGCCTCCGCTGCCCTCCTTGGGACTCACGGAGCTCGAGACCGCACAGGTGCTCGCGGATGACGCGAACGACCGGATCTACGTGGAGGACGATCCCTTCGAGCGCGACAACGGTGGGCGATTCAGGTTGACACTAGCCTATCGATTGCGCAGCCAAGGCGTCATTTCGTCGTTCTCCTTGGGTGCCTTTGGCATTCGAGACGGAAGCGAGCGGATCTTCTTGGGGGAGCGCCTCCTGAGTTCGGGAGTCGACTATCAAATCGACTACGACGTGGGTCAGGTCACGCTCTTGGAGGCGGAACAGCTCTTCGCGTCCAACCCCAACGCCTCGGTGCGGGCGACTTGGGAGCAGCGTTCCTTGTTTCAGATCTCACCTACGCAAGTCTTTGGCATGCGCAGTCATGTCGACTTGTTTGGCCGCGGCGGGATCGATGTTCTCGGCTTGTATCGGTCGGAGCGTTCGGTGGTGACTCGACCCGTTCTGGGCACCGAGCCTGGCGCCGCGCTCTTGGGAGGTGTGAGCGGGTCGTATCAGGCCCCGGTCGAGTGGCTCGATCGTGTCTTGGACGGGCTTCCAGGGCTTCGCTTCGATGGGGAGACCTCCCTTTCCATTGCCGGGGAGTTCGCGGTTTCTCTGCCCAACCCGAATACGTCCGACCGCGCCTTCTTGGATGACTTTGATGCCGCGTCTCAACTTCCGGTTTCACTGCTTTCCTCCAGTTGGGTCACAGGAAGTGCCCCGACGTCGCGTGTCGGGGCGCAGTCTGTACTTCCTCCCGCCCTGAACGGTTCGACATCCGTTCCTCTGGCTTGGCAACATTCCTGGGTGGTCGAGTCCGTGCTCGGGGACAGCGTAGGTGTCCATGAGGGCTTCTTCCCCCGCCTGGACATCGACCGGCAGATCCGCGTCGCAGGTTCGGAGATTCGAGAACCAGGGATGATCCTCTCCTTCGGGCAGGGTCTCGTCGAGGGTCCGTCGTGGAGGTCGATGACGACGTCGCTGTCTCGGAACGGCCTCGACATGACGAAGACCGAGTTCATCGAATTCTATGCTTCTGGTGCGGATGAACTCACGCTCGTGCTCGACCTTGGGACCGTTAGCGAAGATGCGTTCTTTGTGGACTCGCTCGGCCACACCAGCGGTACACGCATGGACGATGGGGAAGCATGGGGGTTGGGCATCCTCGATCAGGAAGCGGATCCGCGAAAAGGTGAGATCTGGAGTGATGAGGCCGACCGGCGGGGTGTTTGGAGCGAGAGCTGCGAGGGCCAGCGTGCTCAGATCTATCGAATCGGGGATCCACGCTCGAACTGCACACGGGGTAACGGGCGACAGGACAGCGAAGACCTCGATCAGGACGGCAATCCCGACTTTCAGGAACGCCACCTCCGCTACGTCGTGCGTTTGGATGGCTCCTCACCGTTTCTCGCTCGAACCAGACAAGAGACGGGTACCGACTTCCAGCTTTACCGCATCCCATTGCGGGGTGCCGGTTCGGTCGAGGTCGGTGGCGCGTTCAGCGAATCCGACATGCGTGCCGTCCGTCACATGCGTTTCACACTGGCCGGCGCTCGGAATCAGCGTCTCCAGATCGCCCGAATGCGACTCGTAGGGTCGCGCTGGATCAAACGATCCGGAGAAGGTGTCTTGGACGGAATCGTCGGAGACACGCTGTCTGGGTTCGGCCGCATGGAGGTCTCGACGGTTTCGCGTGTGACAGAGGGCGAGTCCTACGCGTCGCCTCCTGGAGTTCTAGAGGAACTGGTCGACCCCACGATCGCGATCTCAGGGCAGGGCATCGAGTTCAACGAGAAGTCGCTCGGAATCACGTTCGAAGATGTCGCGCCGGGCGCCCGTGCGGAGGTCTACCATCGCTTCCCTCAGCGACCCCGCAATTTTCTGGCGTACCGAGAGGCGCGCATGTGGGTCGTGCCGCGAGAGGGTGATTTCGGACCTGATCGTCCGCACTATTTCTATCTCAAGGTTGGGAGTGACGAAGAGAACTTCTACTTGTTCCGAACTCCGCTCCAGCCGCCTTCGAACCCGGCCGGGGTGACTCCGGGTGATTGGTTGCCTGAAGTCCGTATTGACTTCGATGAGTGGTTCGATCTTCGGCAGCGAGCGGAAGAGTCGCTCCTACTCAGCCCGCCTGGCCCAGGCGATCCGCCTATCACCGTTTGGGCATCGGACTCCACCTACGCGGTGGTGCTGCGCGACCGCGGACGCGCACCCAATCTCGCCGCGGTCCGAGAAGTTTCCCTAGGAATTTGGAATGAAGGCTTCGCCTCCATATCTGGAGAGGTGTGGGTCGACGAACTCAGGCTGGGACGATCGGTTCGTGATGCGGGACTGGCGACCTCGTTCGATGTGGAACTGGATGGGGGAGGGGTGCTGTCGTCGCGCCTGAGCGTGACGAGTCGTGGGGCCTTCTTCCGGCAGCTCCGGGATGAGCCGACGTACCAGAATGACCGAAATGTCAATCTGAGTTCAGAACTCGCCTTGGACCGGTGGATGCCGTCGGGGTGGGGCGTCGACATGCCGGTGACATTGGACCATGACCGGTCGTCACAGGCGCCGCGTTTCCTGGCGAATTCCGATGTCCGCGCCGACCAACTCCGAGACCTTCGTGCCACCGAGTCTCGCCAGACTCGTGTCGGGGTGTCCTTCAGGAAGCGGACGGAGTCCACCAACCCATGGGTTGGGCTTCTCATGGATGGACTCGGAGCTCGACTGTCGTATGCGTCGACGGCAGGCTCCTCGGTGACCACCGAATACGACACCGACGGCGTAGAGGCTGGCTTGTCCTGGGCGCGTGAACCAGAGACGAAGGAGGTCTCCATCGTCCCAGATTTCGCAGAAGGCGCCGTTCGCACCCTTCTCCCCGGTTTCCTGGAGGACAAGGTTCTTGGGTCGCGTCTCAGGCTCACACCGGAGAGGATCTCTGTTGGAACCAGCTATACGCGACTCGACAATCGGATTCTCCGGTTCGACCGAATCATCTCCCATCCGGATGACTCGCTCGCGTTGGTGACCCGGGCTCCCAGAGAGGCCTTCCAGACCGCGGCCGACGCGCGCTTTCGTCCGCTGGGTCCGCTTACGGCGGACCTCACGTTCTTGTCCATTCGCGACATTCTCCCTGCCCAGGAGGCTGTCTCCGACGTGGGAGTTCAGGCGTTGATCGATGCCCAGAGATTCCGCGCAGCTGGCCTCGACTGGGGGTGGGAGACGAACCGCTCCCTCATCACCCGCGTCGGATTCCGACCGTCGATCCTCTCATGGGTCACCAACGACTTCAGTTGGACCACACAGTACCGGTCCGCGCGGAACACGAACTTCGTCGAGACACGGGTCGAGGAAACGGATACGACGCTAAGCCTCACACGGAATGCCAGCGGCCAAAGAGACTGGAGAGCCTCAATCGCGGTCAGTCCCGCTCGATTGGCAGAGGCGTGGTTGGGTCCGGCTCTTGATACAGAGACTGCGGGGGTGGCGCAGCTGAGGTCCGCACTCGGAGCGGTGCGTCCAATCAATGTCACCTACGCTGACGGGATCGTGTCCCGTTTCAGTCGCGATCCTGTGAACCCCGGCGCTGGGTATCAGTTCGGCCTGGGCTCGCTAGACGGCTTCCGCGTCATCGCGGGCGACACTGCCGCGACGCTGACGGATCGCTCCACGTGGACGGCGTCTTCCGGAGCGACGCTGCCTGGTGGCTTGAATGTCACTGCCGCGTACAACCGGACGGATGCGGTAACTCTCGATACCCGCAGCGACCGACAGATACAGCAACGACGGTGGCCCGATGTCCGGGCTCAATTACCCCCGCTGAACATGCCGGAGATGACAGGGATGCGCAGCGTGACCCTGTCCTCGGGCTACGTTCGTACCGAACGGTCCACGGATTTCGGCGGCCTTGGTCTTCAACGGCGTTTCGAGGAGGCTGTCGACATACCCATCAGCATCTCGATCTCCTGGCTTGGGACGCTGGTCACCGGATATCAGGCGCAGCTCAGGGAAGGGCGGGGCACTGATCCCACGGGTGACACCGAGCGAGATGAGACGAGTCATCGCATCACGGTGAGTTCCCAATTTGTGCCTCCGTGGGGATTGGCGAGTCACCTTGATCGTCCGATTCGGCTCTCGCTGTTGGGGCTTTACCGCTCCGAGCGCGACTGTCGCTCCACGACCGGTCGTTTGGAATGTGTCCCGTTCGTGGACCAGATCAGTAAGACTGTAAATCTGTCTATGGACACGAGTATCGGCGGGTTCGCAGTTGGTGTCCAAATGAGCTTTGATGACCGTCAATCGTTCGTGGGCCAGCGGACCGGTTCGACCCAATTCCAATTGATGCTCTTCGGTGAGCTGCAGTTCTCCGCCGGGGTGCTTCCCATCCGATAGTCGTCGGCCCATCCAGGCATGGAATTCAGCGGCTTGAGTAACGACTCTGTCGGATGGATTCTGAAACGCGTGCCCTTCGTAGGACTGCCCTTTTCCTCCTGACGGTTAGTGTATTTCGTTGGGTTGCGGCTCGACCCACAAGCGAGCCTCTGGTCTCTGAGCCCGCGCGGATCGACCAACTCATCGACTCGAGCCGGGCCTCGTTGGGAGAGCAGCAGGCTCGGAGCCGGCCGTTCGAGGAAGGTGAGCGGCTCGACCCCAATCTGGCGTCTGAGATCGAACTCGATCGATTGCCCGGGGTCGGGGCGGGCACTGCTGCTGATATCGTTGCCGAGCGGTGTTGATGGCCACGACCGTGTTGCCTTCGTCGTCTTTATGCCCTTCCAGAAGGCGGGCCGAGAGGAGCTCGTTCACGGCCTTCTGATCCTTGTCGGGTTCTTGGGTGAAACCCCGAATCGTACCCGGTCGGGTGAAGTGATCGCCGCCGTTGGTCTCGAAGCTCTGGTTGAGCTCTTTGGGAATCTTTTTTTCGGAGACATTGGGGCACTCGTGAATCGATAGGGGTTGTTTCTCAATCGATGGACAGCACTGCGGTGAAAAGGGTTGTGAAGTTCCGCGCGCCCCCCGGCCGCCCCAGGCCACTAGACGCCGATGACGACCCGTGCGACCCTACGGCGCTGCTGGATTCCTCCGGAGTAAACCGTGTACGAAAGCCTTGTCACAGCCCTGATCTTGCTCCTCGTTGGCTTCGTTGGCGGGACGATCAATACCATCGCGGGGGGCGGATCTCTCCTGATGTTGCCGGTCCTGATTTTTTTGGGGCTTCCGCCAACTGTAGCGAATGGGACCAACCGGGTCGCGATCCTGATTCAGAACATGGGTGCGGCCGGCAGCTTTCACCGGCGGGGCTTGATTCCGGTCCATTGGCTGAGGTTCGCGATTCTGCCGGCCCTTCTCGGGGCTGGCCTCGGCACCTTTGGAGCTGTCCGGGCTGGGGACTTGGCGTTTCAACGGGTGTTGGTTGTTGTGATGGTGCTCGCCGCGGCGGCGACGTTCTGGCGGCCAGAGTTGCCGGGACCCGATCATGACGCGCCCGTCCCGACAGGCCGACGCGCCTGGATGTTCCGCATCATCTTCTTCGGCGTCGGCGCCTATGGCGGCTTCATCCAGGCCGGTCTCGGCTTCGTGACTCTGGCTGTGACATCTGCCGTGGGTCTAGACCTGATCAAGGGCAACGCGTTCAAGGTGGCGTTGGTACTCAGCTTCACTCCACTGGCGCTCGCGGGTTTTGCGATGAGTGGTCAAGTGAACTGGGTAATGGGCTTCAGTCTGGCCGGCGGCACGTTTCTAGGCGGCCTGCTGGGTGTGCACTTGCAGGTACTCAGGGGCCAGAAATGGGTGCGGACCATCGTGACCGTGATGATTGTCCTCTTTGCGGTCCGCTTGCTCTTTTTCGAGTGACCGGGAAACACAAAGGGGGGAGCGCCGCAAGCGACGCTCCCCCCCGAGTTCCTCCGCTGCGTGACCTAGTAGCGGTAGTACTCAGGCTTGTACGGCCCATCCTTCGGCACGTTGATGTACGCCGCCTGCTCGTCCGAGAGCACCGTCAGGTCGATGGCGAGCTTCTCGAGGTGGAGCCGGGCCACCTTCTCGTCTAGGTGCTTCGGCAGCACATAGACCTTGTTGGCGTATTCGCCGGTGTTGCGGGCCAACTCAATCTGAGCAATGACCTGGTTGGTGAAGCTGGCGGACATCACGAAGCTCGGATGTCCGGTCGCGCAGCCCAGGTTCATGAGGCGCCCTTCTGCCAGGATCAGTACGGAGTGCCCGTCCTTGAACGTCCACTCGTGGTACTGTGGCTTGATTTCGGTCTTCTCGATGCCATCGACCTTGGCGAGGCCCGCCATGTCGATCTCGTTGTCGAAGTGGCCGATGTTCGCGACGATCGCCTTGTCCTTCATTCGGCCCATGTGAGCCGCCGTGATGATGTCTTTGTTTCCGGTGGCAGTGATGAAGACGTCCATCCTCCCGACGCAGTCTTCCAGTCTTTCGACGGAATATCCCTCCATGCTGGCCTGGAGCGCACAGATCGGGTCGATCTCAGCGATAGAGACTCGGGCACCCTGACCCTTCAGCGCCTGAGCGCAGCCTTTACCCACATCTCCGTAGCCTAAGACGAGTGCCGTCTTTCCGGCGAGCATCACGTCCGTGGCACGGTTGAGGCCGTCCACGACCGAGTGCCGGCAACCGTACAGGTTGTCGAACTTCGACTTGGTGACCGAGTCGTTGACGTTGATTGCCGGGAAGAGGAGTGATCCGTCGGCTTCCATCTCGTACAAGCGGTGCACGCCGGTCGTGGTCTCCTCAGACACACCCTTCAGGTCAGCGACGATCCGCGCCCACTTTCCGGGGTCTTCTGTGAGCGTCCTGCGAAGTAGGTCGAGAATTACGCCCCACTCTTCTGGCTCCGTCTCCGGGTCGAAGGTCGGGACGTTTTCTGCCGTCGCGTACTCGACACCTTTGTGCATGACGAGCGTCGCATCACCGCCGTCGTCGACGAGCAGATCCGGACCCGATCCGTCGGGCCACATGAGCATTTGGTCCGTGCACCACCAGTACTCCTCGAGCGTCTCACCTTTCCAGGCGAAGACAGCAGCGCCCTTGGGCTCCTCTGGTGTGCCGTCACGGCCCACCGCGATCGCGGCTGCTGCGTGGTCCTGAGTAGAGAAGATGTTGCACGAGACCCAGCGTACGTCGGCGCCCAAGTCCATGAGCGTTTCGATGAGTACCGCAGTCTGCACAGTCATGTGCAACGAGCCGGCTACCTTAAGCCCCGCGAGTGGCTGCTCGGGGCCGTACTCGGCCCGCGCGGACATCAGGCCGGGCATCTCCTGTTCGGCCAGGCGGATTTCATTGCGGCCCCACTCAGCGAGAGACAGGTCCGCCACCTTGAACGGGGGCCGGTCCGTGTCGATTCCTTTTTCTGGTGCTACTGCGGTATCGCTCATGACATCCTCTATGGGCAGGTTCGTTGAGTGGGTCTGTTCGAGTGTCGGCGTCAGCTGTTGCGCGCCGAGGCTAGGAAAAGCGGAGGGCCGGAAGCGCTGAGATCCGGCCGTAATGACGTGACGTTGATTCCGGAGAAGCCGGATCGCTCGAGCCAGCTTCGGAGGTCAGCTGTAGCGAAACCGGGCCAGACATGACCCATGTCTTCCAGATAGCCGACTCCCCTTTGGTGTTCGCGCATATCGAGGATGATCACGGAACCCCCTGGCTTCAACGCTCGGGCTACCTCGTGCAGGACGGCGACCGGATCCACGACGTAGTGAAGAACCAGAGCGAGGATGGCGACATCGAGTTCGGCATCTTCAATAGGAAGACCCTCGAGTTCGCCGAGCCTGAGATCCACTGAGTCAAGCGATTCTGTGCGGACCTTCGCGGCCTCGAGCATCTCCCCCGAGCGGTCTACCCCGATCACCTTCTGGACGAAGGGGGCGATCGTTTCGGCCAAGGCGCCTGTACCGGTACCGAGGTCACCTACGGTCCACTCGGCACGAAGTAGACCGAGCAGCGGAGCTGCGGCGGCTGACGACCCGAAAAGGTCAGCACGCACTTCGTCCCAGCGCTCGGCCACCTCCGCGAAGAAGGCGGCGGACTGGCGGCCGCGTTCATCCAAGACCGCCCCCGCCCGATCGGCATCCGTGTTGAACGGAGCCGTACCCGTGACCTCGTCGCGAACGATCTGCCACAGGCAGAGCGCAGCGGGCTCGAGCTCGGCGGCCAAGCGGTAGTGTCTGCTACGCCCCGCTGCACGGGCCTCGATCCACCCCTCCGACGTCAAAGTCTTCAGGTGCCGACTGACGTTGGGCTGAGCGATCTGTAAGACTGAGCACAGCTCGGACACCGTCATCTCGCTTCGTTCAAGCAGTGCGAGAATCCGTGTCCGGGTTTCATCTCCGAGCGCGCTCAGGCGCTCCAAGATTGGTGTGGTGGCAGTCGTATTCATATATGCAGATTGAAACATATATAAGGCTTCCCGGCCATCAACCCCGCTGAGCCGCCCCGGGAGAAAGAGGCAAAAGTCCTTGGCGAGGTCCTCAAGGACCGTTAAGGTACGGCCTTCGCGACCCCCCGCGCCCATCTAGACCGGAGGAAGGGAGTGGCTCACCACCACGACCACGCGCCGCACGACGACATCGTTTACCCCGCAGCAATTCCGTTTCTATTGGTCCATCTGGCGACCTTGGGAGCGATATGGACTGGTGTGCCCGCCAAGGCGGTTTGGGTTGCGGTAGCGCTGTATATCATTCGTATGTGGGCGATCACGGCAGGGTACCATCGGTACTTCAGCCATCGCTCCTACAAGACGAGCAGGGTCTTTCAGTTCTTGATGGCCTTTCTCGGACAATCCTCTGCTCAGCGGGGCGTGATTTGGTGGGCTGCCGTGCATCGGCACCACCATCTCCACTCGGACACCCTTGATGACGTGCATTCTCCGCGGCATCACGGATTCCTGTACGCGCACATGGGTTGGATTTTTAACCCGAAGAACGAGAAGCCAGACTATGGGACCGTGCGTGACCTGACCCATTACCCGGAGCTCATGCTGCTGGATCGCTTCACGTACACGCCTGCGATCGTCCTGGGTACCGCCATGTTCTTTTGGGGTGGCTGGCCAATGCTCGTGGTCGGGTTCTTCTGGAGCACGGTCGCTCTGTACCATGGCACGTTCTTCATCAACTCGCTGGCCCACGAAATGGGCTCGCAGCGGTACCTGACCGGTGATGATTCCCGCAACAATTTCTTCCTCGCGATCATCACGTTGGGTGAGGGTTGGCACAACAACCACCATCACTACCAGAGTTCCACAAGGCAGGGCTTCCAGTGGTGGGAGATCGACATCTCCTTCTATGTGCTCAAGGTCATGTCGTGGTTCCGCGTAGTTTGGGACCTAAGGGCGCCGCCCGAGGCGATTGTCCGAGGTGAGAAGCCGGTCGGCCGTAAGGTCGTCGAGAAGGTCGCTGCGGAACTGGCCGGGGCGTTCAACGTCGAGATCTACGCGGCACGGGTTAAGGAGTCGTGGGCCGAGTCCCATACTCTGGACGACCTAGCCGAACGCGCGAAGCGCGCTAGTGAACAGTTGGAAGAGCGGTTGACCGAAATGTCGCTGCCGCTTCTCCCTACGGTGCCCGAACTGCGTGAGAAAGCTGAGGAGATGTTCCAGGAGTCTCCCTCTCTCGACGAGATCGTGAATCGCGCTCATGAGCTGTTGGCTGCGGCAGTGGCTGCGCACGTTTGTTCGACGGCGGCCGCGGGCACGTAAGGGCCTCGTCCCCGAGACGTTTATTTCGCCGATGGCGGCGTAGCTTGCCTCGACCCTAGGGTCGGGGCATTCTTCGTCCCTTCATCCCCGAAATATTGAGACTTCTGGTCTCCACCTGCTCAACAGGGACGCCCCTATGGACTGGCTTCAGCCGGTAGTCGACATCCTCAACCGCTTCTTACAGCCGGTTGTGGACTTCGCCAACGAGTACATCATCGAAGTCGGTCCATCGTTCGGCGGGGAGCGGGTGCCGTTGATGGTCATCCTTCTGCTCGGGACCGGACTGTACCTCACGTTCCGAACCGGCTTCGTCCAGTTCAGTCGTCTGGGGCATGGTTTCGGTGTGACCACCGGGAAGTACGACGACCCGGACGACCCGGGTGACGTCTCGCACTTCGAGGCCCTCACTACCGCACTGTCTGCGACGGTCGGTATTGGGAACATCGCCGGCGTGGCGATGGCGATTCACTGGGGCGGACCAGGCGCCTTGTTCTGGATGTGGGTCACCGCAATTCTGGGGATGGCGACCAAGTACTCTGAGGTCACGCTTGCTCAGAAGTACCGCACGACCGATGAGCTTGGTGGGGTGGCCGGTGGCCCGATGTACTACATCGAAAAGGGTCTCGGACCGCGGTGGAGGCCTATGGCGATCTTCTTTGCCATAATGCTGGGATTCACCGCCTTCTTCACCGGCAACGCGGTACAGGCCAACACGGTGGCCGATCAGATGAACTCCGCGTTCGGGATGCCCTTCTGGCTCACGGGTGGCATCACGGCGATGATCGTCGGGGCGGTCATTCTGGGCGGCATCGGCAGAATCGGAAAAGTGACGTCTATTCTCGCGCCCTTCATGGCGGCGATTTACGTCGCAGGCGCACTGTTGATCATCGTTCTGAACCTCGGGGCGCTCCCCGGCGCGTTCACGACGATCTTCGCCGAGGCGTTCAACCCGAGCGCGGGTGTCGCGGGCATCGGCGCGGGTGTCTTTGTGATCACCCTGATGTGGGGTGTTCGTCGAGGCTTGTTCTCAAACGAAGCGGGGCAGGGCTCCGCTCCGATCGCCCACGCAGCCGCGAAGACGGACGAGCCTGTCTCAGAGGGTGTCGTCGCGCTCCTCGAACCGTTCATCGACACGATCGTCATCTGCTCGCTCACGGGCCTCGTGATCATTATGACCGGTACGTATGAGCAGCGCTTCCCAACAGAACTGACGTTGGGCGGTGGTGACATCACGTATACCGCTGAGGTCGAATCAGGGCGGTACGCGGGAGTGGATGCTCCGTCTGAGATTCAGATTGCGAATGGTCAGCACACGCAGACGGGCCTGGATGCGCCCCTCGTGTCGTGGCACGAAGCGGGCGTCGATCCGCTCTACACTGACGCCGACCAGACGCAGCTGTTTACGGGGACCGTGTACCCGGACCGCGGAGAGGCCGTTGGCTCGAATGGGACGACCTACACATCCCTATACGGTGGTGCTGTGGAAAACGCCGCGCCGCTGACTGCGGCCGCCTTCCGACAGGGCTTGGCTCCGATCGGTGACTGGGGCCACATGATTGTTGTGTTGGGCGTGCTTCTCTTCGGAATCTCCACCGCGATCTCGTGGAGTTACTACGGAGACCGTTGCGCGCATTACCTGCTCGGCCAGAGAGCTGTGCTCCCGTACAAGTTCGTCTTTGTGGGAGCTCACTTCGTGGGTGCCGTGCTCCCACTTGCTGTCGTGTGGGCGCTCGGTGATGTGGCTCTCGCCATCGTAATTTGGCCGAACCTGATCGCCCTGCTGCTCCTGGCGCCGATCGTAGTCGCGGAGACCAAGAGCTACTTCGAGCGGAAGCCGTACGAGGCAATGCTTGCGAAAAACCAATCACGGAAGCTTGGCGACTAACTTGTAGTCAGCTGCGAGGGATTAGCCTCGCACGGCGGATATGAAGGCTGCGGCCCGGACCGGATCGATTCCGGATCCGGGCCGTCCTTCATTCATGACCGCTGATCCCACGATGGCTCCGTCGGCTACCGCGAGTAGTCCGGGGCCGTTCTCGACGTTCATTCCGCTCCCGATCAACAACGGCACATCAGGTGCGGCGGCCCGAACGGTCTGGACGTCATCGAACTCCGTTTCCAATCCGGTGCCGCGGCCCGAGACAATCAGAGCGTCGGCGAGGCCGCGATGGGACGTATCCTTGGCCGCGTCCTCGAGCGTTGCGCCAGTGGGTGGCGTGGCGTGTTTGACGAAGACGTCCGTAAGTACGGCTACGTCCGTGCCGAGTTCTCGTCGTGCGCGCATCGTCTCGTGAGCGCGCCCTTCGATCAGACCCTGGTCGGTCCACATCGACCCCGTGTGCACGTTGACACGAATGAAACGCGCCCCGGTGGCAACGGCGATGCCTAGAGCCGCGCGTGCATCATTCCGCAGCACGTTCACGCCGACTGGGGCACTGGAGCAGGAGACGACGCGTGACACGGCTGAGGTGAGCGCAGCGATCGTCTCTGGGGGCACCACATCCGGGAAGAAGGGCACGTCGCCGAAGTTCTCCACGATCACGCCGTCGAAACCAGCGTTGGCGAGAGCGTTCGCATCTGCTTCAGCTCGATCGAGGACTCGGTGCATTGATCCGCCCCAGCGCGGGGACCCTGGGAGTGGTAGCAGGTGGACCATCCCAATCAAGGGATGGCCCGAAGGCCAAACTGAAGACAATCCTGGTATGTGAGTTTCAGCAGTCACTTCGATTTCTCCCCGTCTGGTCGATTCTTGCTCTTCTTCCTATCCGAGCCTTCCACGAGGAGGCCAGGCATCACGGCTTCGCTGCCGAATCGGTTGCGCAGTTCGTCCACAGTACGGGAGACGGTGCGTTCTCGTTCGGTCTCCCCCGCCACCGGTTCCGCGAAGAGACCGAGTTGCGGGGCATCGTCAGATCCGGTCAAGCCACTGAGCCCGACTCCAACTAGGCGCACGGGGACTTGGCGGTCGGTGCGAAGGTCCCAGAGGAGGGACTTGGCGACATCGTAGATCGCGGCATCGGACTCGATGGGCTCGGGCACCGTCCGGCTGTGTTGGCGCGTCTTGAAGTCGAAGTCGCGTAGCTTGATCGTGATGGTGCGTGCTCTCGACGACTTGCCGCGTAAGGTCCGGCCGACGGACCCGGTGAGCTTCAGCAGGCGGCGCTCGAGCTCATCGTCGTCGTCGATGTCATCGAAAAAGGTGCGCTCCGACGAGATCGACTTCCTTCGCTCATGTGGGTCCACCTCGCTCGAATCGATGCCCCGAATACGCTGATACAGCCACATGCCGCGCCGTTCACCAAACCAGCGCTGTAACCACTCCGTTTGGACGTTCCACGCGTCGTCCACCCGCGTGAGTCCCTTCTTCGCGAGGGCCTGGACCAAAGCTGGCCCGATCCCCGGAATGTCTGCGAGGTCGAGTTGGCGGAGAAAGGACTCCTCTGCCCCCGGAAGTACGACGTGGACGCCAGCCGGTTTTGCGTAGCTAGTCGCGAGCTTCGCGATGACCCGACGCGTACCAGCCCCAATGGAGACCGAGATCTCTGAGCGCTCCAATACTTCCTGCCGGATTCTCCAAGCCGTCGCTTCCAGCGTTTCTCCAGCGAAGAGTCGTTCTGTCCCCGAAAGGTCGAGATAGAATTCATCTACCGAGGCGGGTTGCACCACGGGCGAGAGGTCTTCGAGGGCCTCGCGCACTGCCAGACTTCGGGCACTGATCGCTCCGCGGGGAACGCTCGCTACCTTGGCTTGAGGGCACAGGCGCAGCGCATGTGCGGTCGGCATCGCGGAGCGCACTCCGAACGCTCGGGCGGCGTAGGACGCTGAAGTGACAACGCCTCGGCCGGTCGCGGAGCCCCCGACGATGAGGCACTCCGCGCGGCCTGCCCCTTCCGGGTCTTCTAGGCGCGCGACCTGAACGAAGAACGCGTCACAGTCGACGAGGAGGATGCGCCTTGAGGTTGAGGATTCCGGCACCAATGGACCCGACTTCCAACGGTTTGCTGAGGGGAACCGACCGGGGTACAATCTCCCGCTAGACAACGACAATGCCAAGGAGCCTACTTACATGGCCTATCCGTTCGACCTTCCCGAGTTGGGTTATGCGCACAATGCGCTCGAGCCCAACATCGACACCCGTACCATGGAGATCCACCATGGCAAACATCACGCCGGTTATACCGCAAAACTAAATGCCGCGATCGAGGGGCACGCGGACTTACATGGCAAGTCTGCCGATGATCTGCTTTCCGATCTCGACGCGCTTCCAGAGGGGATTCGGGGCGCGGTTCGTAACAACGGCGGTGGATATGTGAACCATGCGCTCTTCTGGGATGTCATGACGCCCGGTGGGGCCTCAGCGCCGTCGGGTGAGCTCGCGGCCGCGATTGATTCGGCTTTTGGTTCGCTCGACGACTTCAAGTCCAAGTTCCAGGCGGCAGCAGGTGCGCAGTTCGGATCCGGCTGGGGGTGGCTGTGCGTGGATGGCCAAGGCGGCTTGCAGTGCTTTGCGACCGCGAATCAGGACAGCCCCGTTATGCAGGGGATGACGCCGATCCTCGGTGTAGACGTCTGGGAGCACGCGTACTATTTGAATTACCAGAACCGGCGCCCTGATTACCTGACGTCCTTCTGGAATGTGGTTAACTGGGACGTGGTTGGCGCCCGATACTCAGTAGCAAAGGGCTGATCAACGCCGATGCTGCCACGGTTGGAAGCGGGTGGGCGATCCTATGGATCGCCCACCCGCTTCCGTCGTTCGCCACCGAGGGAGGAAATTCCAGCTTCGTCGCGTGGGTCATAAGTAGGAGAAGCAAACTTGTGCGCCGTGAAACATATGTTTACATATGATCCTTACGGCCGTTGTAGGTCGGATGGTGGGTAGAGGTTTCTCTCGTAGGACGGTGATGAAGAGAGTCGATCTATCGGATTCGATGGGACTGCGTGGAATCGGCTGCCTTTTGGCGGCGGTGATTCTTGCGGGTAGTTTCGCGTCCCCAGCTTTCGCACAGAGTCTCCGGGGATCGGCCGCATCGCTCGACCGCCAGAACTCGGTCGCGAGGCAACACGACTACACCTTTATCGACACGGGTGACCGCATTGAGTACTTCGCGTCGAAGGGCTGGCTCGTGCGGATCCGCCCGAGCCGCAACTTCCAACTCCATGCCGTATCGTTCCCGTTTGCTCGGCCTGAGGTCTCGCTCTTTGTAGAGCGGCTGTCACAGCAATACCGAGCGGCCTGTGGGGAACAGCTCGTGGTGACGAGCCTGACTCGGCCCACGACACGCCAGCCGCGTAACGCTTCGGAGCGATCGGTCCACCCGACTGGTATGGCCATTGATCTTCGCTACAGCCGGAACCGGAACTGTCGTAATTGGCTGGAAGGTGTTCTTGGGTCGCTTGAGGGAAGCGGAGTGCTCGAGGCGACCCGAGAGCGCTATCCCGCGCATTATCACGTTGCCCTCTTCCCTCAGCAGTACGCTTCTTACGTCGTCGGCATCACGACTCGTTCCGCGGATCGCATCGCTCAGATCGACTACACAGTGCGGTCCGGCGACTCGCTTTGGACGATTGCGCGTCGACATGGAACGACTGTGGACAATCTGAAGCGGACCAATGGTCTCCGCGGTAGCCGTATTTACGCCGGGCAGGTCCTCGAACTTCCCGAGTCTCGCTGACCTGCTCTTAGCTGCGACCGTGGACTGCGGGTCAGCATGCGCTCGCCGACAACCCAACGATGGAAGTGATTGAGCGCGCCTACATTCTGTGGGTCTTGCAGGCGGAGGGCGGCAACAAGTCTCGTGCGGCAGAGGTGCTCGGGATTGATCCGTCCACTCTGTATCGGAAGCTCAATCGGTATGGAATCGCGGAGTGACACTTGGCGTACGCTTTCGCCCGTGGTTCCTTCCTTTAGGCGCTGGTGGAGCAGGTTGGCGTCTCATTGAATACAGATATCCATCCAACGATCGCGAATCGTCATGAGCGGAATCGACATCCCTAGAGTGCCTGAGGAGAAGCTGCCCTGGGACCGCGTGATCCTGTCTGTGGTGATCCCGTGTTACAACGAAATCTCGACGGTGGAGAACTTGCTGCGGCGTGTGCGTGAGGTCCCGCTGGCGTTGGAAGTGATCGTCGTCGATGACGGGTCGACCGACGGCACTCGGGACCTACTTCGGGAACTCGACGACAAGCTGATCGATCAGCTCGTGTTCCATGAGAAAAACGAAGGAAAGGGAAGTGCCCTCCGAACGGGGTTCGGGATGGCTCGCGGTGACGTGGTCGTCGTCCAGGATGCTGACCTGGAGTACGATCCCCACGAGTTACCCATCCTCCTTGAGCCGATTCTCAGCGGCAAGGCCGACGCGGTGTACGGATCGCGCTTCCTCGGCGGGCCACATCGGGTGCTCTTCTTTTGGCACTCGATCGGGAATCGTTTTCTGACGCTCCTGTCCAACATGTTCACGGACCTGAACCTGACCGACATGGAGACATGCTACAAAATGGTCAGAACGGAGCTGCTCCAGTCACTTCCTCTGTCCGCGCAACGGTTCGGAATCGAACCCGAATTGACAGCTAGGCTGGCCCAAGCGGGAGCCCGTATCTACGAACTCCCGATCAGTTACAACGGACGGTCCTACGCCGAGGGCAAGAAGATCGGCTGGAAAGACGGTGTGTCGGCACTCTGGAGCATTCTCAAGTACAACCTCGTACCCCCACGTGTCCCGACATGGATTGCGCCTGCGGTGGACCCATGGGATGCCCCCGAGCGTGTGACGAGCGGAACCCCGCCGGCGATCGGAGATGGTGGCGGCGTGCCGGTTAACCGAAGCGACTAGCGCGCCCACCGTGTCGACATCCCTGCCTCGAGCGCGGACGCTTCTCTTCCTTGTCGCGGTCGCGGCCTATCTGACCTCGTTGGGCAACGGGTTCGCGTACGACGACAACTGGTTCATCGTTGGGAACCCTGTGGTTACCGAGGCTCTTATTGCCGATGCCTTTCTTGAACCTGCCTGGCCTGGTGCTCCCCAGGGTGTGGGTAACTATCGGCCTGTTGTACTCACGAGTTTTGCCGTGGAGTGGGCTGTCTTTGGAGGGAATGAACTCGGCTTCCACGTGGTCAGCGTCTTAGCTCAGGGGCTCATTAGTCTTTTGGTATTGGCGTTGCTGCTGTGCTTCGTCCCGTTGCTCCCCGCCTTCCTGGCCTCCCTGGTCTCCGAGTCCTATGTGGCCAAGGGTGATCTGGACGCTGCCGTCCGAGCGCGACGAGCCGCACTCGGGCAGGATCCCACTTCGGTCTCGGACTGGACACGGCTCGGGGATCTCCTCGAGCTAGCGAGGGACACCGTCTCAGCCGACGCGGCGCGTGCTCATGCGGCGGGTCGTCTGGCCACCGGGCCCGGTGAAGTTCGCCCGTGAGGCTGGACGCGTTCCTCCGTAATCGTAAATTGGACAAAGCAGTCCCTGTTCTACCCAACACCTGGAGTCTCCGCTCATGCGTGACAATAAGGGTTTTACCCTCATCGAACTCCTGATCGTAGTTGTGATCATCGGAATCTTGGCGGCTATCGCCATTCCGAAGTTCTCCGTGACTCGTGAAAAGGCGTACTTCGCCGCCATGAAGTCCGATCTCGAGAACCTGAAAGATCAGCAGGATATCTACTATGCGGACGAGTCTTCCTACGCGACCACGACGTCGCTTCTGTCGTTCACGAACTCCGACCGTGTGACGATCTCGTCCGCCGCGACGAGCTCGGGCTGGTCAGCCAGCGCAGTTCACGCCGCCCTCGGCACCGCCGAAGGCTGCGTGATCTACTACGGCACGGCAACGCCGCCGACCATCTCCTCCACCACGGCTTCCGTGGCGGGTCAGGTTACCTGCACCAGGTAATTACTGATGCAGGTTACATCCTTCCCAGGGAGGGTGTGACAGAGTAGCTGCTAGTGGACGACCCGGGCCGCTTGGTCCGGGTCGTTTCACTGGTGGGGTTTTCGCGCCGCTTGCCTCCCCCCAGGCAGCTTCCAAGGTGGCTTTTATGGATCGCGCGGCGCGGGACGGATTTACGCTACTCGAGTTGCGCGATCGAACGTGCGGAGGAGCGACATCTTGAGGGAGCACCCAGCTCGCAACTAAGCATGGGCCTCGCAAGAAGTGGACGCCTCGGCGGGGTTTCGACCCGCCGAGGCGTCTTTGCGTTCCACCCAGTGGCCCTTGGTGGCCACAGGAACACTATCTATATAGTAGGCTCCTCTAGGCCCGTCAGCTGGCCCTGAGGCCATATGCTCCTTCTTGAACGGCGTAGAATCCGATCATGCACCGAATCTCCTTCCATACGGCGGGTGAATCCCACGGCCGCGGCCTTACCGCTCTCCTCGAGGGTATGCCGGCGGGTCTCCCGTTGTCGATGGAGCACGATGTCGATCCTGAACTCTCCCGGCGCCAGGGTGGCTATGGGCGAGGGAGGCGGATGAAGATCGAGTCGGATACCGCGGACCTCCTCAGCGGCGTCCGGCTGGGAGAGACACTAGGGTCCCCCATCTCGATGATCATCTGGAACCGGGATTGGGAAAATTGGACCACTGCTATGGCCCACGAGGCACCCGCGGAGGATCAGAACCCGAAGGCGCTACGCCCTCATTATCTTCCCCGGCCTGGACATGCGGATCTCGTCGGAGCGTTCAAATACGACCGTCGTGACGTTCGCGACATCCTGGAACGTGCGAGCGCGCGGGAGACCGCGGCGCGTGTCGCGTGCGGTGCAGTGGCCAAGCGGCTGTTGGGTGAGTTTGGCATCCGCATTGGGAGCCATATCCTCTCCATCGGGTCAACGGAAGCGATACTGCAGGAGTTGCCGGAGGACCTCAATGCGACCGCAGATCTGAGCCCGGTTCGCTGTTTGGACGAAGCCGCGGCATCGCGGATGATGCTGGAGATCGACGACGCTAAGGAGCGTGGGGACACTCTGGGCGGCGTCTTCGAAGTCGTTGCCACGGGTGTTCCGGTCGGGTTGGGGAGCTACGTGTCATGGGACACGAAGCTCGACGGACGACTGGCGGGGGCGGTGATGTCTGTGCAGGCCGTCAAAGGCATAGAGATCGGTCTGGGCTTCACCGGGGCCCGACGGCCTGGTTCGGAGGTCCACGATGCCATCGTCCGGAACGACGACAAGCCCAGAGCGGGACGTATCGGCAGAGCATCGAACCGGGCTGGTGGGTTGGAAGGCGGCGTAAGCACCGGCGAGCCTATCTTAGTCCGGGGCGCGATGAAGCCCATCTCTACGCTCCGGAAGCCACTGCCAAGTGTCGATCTTCGAGACGGCTCCGTGGGCGATGCAGCGGTCGAACGTAGTGACGTATGCGCGGTGCCGGCTGCGGGCGTGGTTGCGGAGTCGATGGTCGCATTGGTTTTGGCGGATGCGTTTCTGGACAAGTTCGGTGGTGACTCGGTCGGAGAGATTCGCAGGAACCTGGACGGCTACCTCACGCATTTGACCGAGCGTGGCTTCAAGGGGCGGTGATGTCCGCAACGGTGCGTCGGATTCTCCTAGTCGGCTTCATGGGATCCGGAAAATCGAGCGTCGGTCGGGTTCTGGCAGTCGCCCTCGGTTGGCGCTTCATCGATGCGGATCAAACGCTTGAGGACAATTTGGACACGCGGATCGCCGCCCTCTTCCAGGCGCATGGAGAGGCTTTCTTTAGAGAGAAAGAGCGGACGACCATGGCGGCACTCCTCGACGAAGAGGGAGTAGTCATCGCGACCGGTGGCGGGTGGGCCGCTCAGCCGCAGTGGGTCGACGGTCTCCCTCCAGGAACCGGGACGGTGTGGCTCCAAGTGACGGCTGGTGAGGCGGTGGGGCGGGTCCAGGCCGAGCCCGGGAAGCGCCCCTTGTTGGACTCCGATGAACCGGTCGACACGGCACGTAAACTGGTCGAATCGCGCAGTCCGTCGTACGCTCTCGCCGAGTGGGAGGTGGACACAGAGGGCCGGTCCGTAGAAGATGTGGCGGCCCGGATCTTGGAAATGTTTTCTGGGAATGACCTCATATTGGACGCTGAATGAGCGACAAAGACGGAATACATCTTGTCATCGTCGAGTCCCCGGCGAAGGCGCGAACGATCGGGAAGTACCTCGGGAAGGGGTATGCGGTCGCGGCGTCGGTGGGGCATGTCCGTGACCTCCCAAGGAAGGAATTGGGAGTGGATGTCGAAAACGGATTTGAGCCCAAATTCGAGACGATCCGAGGCAAGGGTAAGGTCATCGCCGAGCTGAAGAAGCTCGCCAAGACCGCAGACCGTGTGATCCTCGCGACTGACCCTGATCGTGAAGGGGAAGCCATCGCCTACCACGTTGCCGAACAGCTCGGGTACGAGAAGAACAAAGAGCGATTCGATCGGGTCACGTTCCGAGAGATCACGAAAAAGAAGGTTCAGGAGGCGCTCGCCTCACCCGGCCTGTTGGACATGAAGCGGATCGAGGCCCAACAGGCCAGGCGGATTCTAGACCGACTTGTCGGATACAAGGTCAGCCCGATGCTCTGGCGACCCATCCGACCCGGCTTGTCTGCAGGACGCGTCCAGACCGTAGCGCTCCGGATCATCTGTGAACGTGAAAATGAGATCCGCGCGTTCGTCGAAGATGAGTATTGGTCGATCACGGCCCATCTACGCCGCGACGGGCAGGCATTCGATGCGAAGCTTCACCAGATCGACGGTAAGGCCTTCACGTTGGGGAACGAGGAAGAGGCGACGGCTGCGGTCGGCGCGATTAAGAGCGTGCCCTTCGAGGTAACCGAAGTGAAGCGCCGGGAACGGCGAAAGAATCCAGCAGCTCCGTTCACCACGTCGACCCTTCAGCAGGAAGCGGCCAAGCGGCTCCGCTTCTCTGCGAAGCGTACGATGTCGAACGCTCAGAGGCTCTACGAGGGACAAGAAATCGGGGGACGCGGTCAGATTGGTCTCATTACCTATATGCGAACCGACTCCACCCGTGTCTCGCCCGATGCCGTAGATCAGGCTAGGACCTGGGTGGCCGAGGAGATGGGCGAGGACTACATCCCCAAGGCCCCCCGTCTGTATGGGGGAAAGCAGGCCCGAGCAGCGCAGGACGCCCACGAAGCCGTACGCCCCACAGATGTCACGATCCACCCGTCCGAAGCTGGTAAATACCTCGAGGCGGACCAGGCGAACCTGTACGAAATGATCTGGCAGCGTTTCGTCGCGAGCCAGATGTCGCCTGCCGTCTATGACACGACCACCGTGGACTTCGGTCTGACTGGGAGCAACGGTGCATCATATCTCTACCGCTCCACCGGATCGATCGTGAAATTCCAGGGCTTCACGCGACTATACCTAGAAGCCACAGAAGCCGGTGAGCCCCGCCGGTTGGACGACCTCGAGCCACTCCCCGACCTGAACAGCGGGGACGTCAGCGAACTCGAAGGTGTCGAGCCCAAGCAGCACTTCACGCAGCCCCCTCCCAGATACTCTGAGGCCAGCTTGGTCAAGGAGATGGAGAAGCAGGGGATCGGCCGACCGTCCACCTACGCCGCGACTATCTCCGTGATCGTCGATCGAGGGTACGTGGATCTGGAGAAGAGACGCTTCTTCCCGACCGACCTCGGCGAGGTAGTCTCGGCACTCCTAGTGAGGCTCTTCCCGGACATTTTCGACGCCGAGTTTACGAGTCGGATGGAGTCGGAGCTGGACAAGGTCGAGGACGGCGAAGCCGATTGGCGTGAGCTACTGGGTGATTTCTATCCCCGGCTCATGGAACGGATCAAGGAAGGGGAGAAGAACTCCGACGAGATCATCAAGGAGATTCTCGCCGCAGAGGGCGAAGATTGTGACAAGTGTGGCAGCACGATGCTGGTTCGTTGGAACCGGTTCGGGCGTTTTCTCGGCTGCTCAGGATACCCCGAGTGCAAGAGCACGCGGTCGCTTGATGGCTTCAATCCGGAAGGTGAGGAGCTAGGCCCGCATCCGGAGTTCGGCAGGATGGTCCGGCTCAAGTACGGTCCGTATGGCCCGTACGTGGAGCTCGAGGCCGAAGAGGAGGACAAGAAGCCGAAGCGGTCGTCGTTGCCTAAGGACAAGCAGCCTCAGGACGTTGACCTCGAGTTCGCGGTGCAGCTGTTGATGCTGCCCCGGCCTCTCGGGACCGATCCGGAAACGGAAGAAGAGGTCGTAGCTGGCCTTGGTCGCTTCGGGCCCTTCGTACGGCGTGGTAAGACGTTCGCAAGCCTGAAGACGCCCGACGAAATGTGGACGGTGACGCTTGAAGAGGCTGTCGAGCTCGTGAAGACGAAGGCGTCGGGTGGAGTTCCTCTCAAGGAATTTGGAAAACATCCTGACTCGGGGTTGGAACTTCTGATTCGTGCCGGACGCTACGGCCCGTACGTCACCGACGGCACAACCAACGCGACGCTCCCCAAGGGGACTGAGCCTGAAGAGGTCGATTTGGAGATGGCCCTCGACTTGCTGGCCAAGAAGGCGGCGCGAGGCGGAAAGAAAGGGAAGCCCCGGAAGAAGAAGAAAAAATGACGACCACCGTTGTCGGCGGCGGGTTAGCCGGGTGTGAGGCCGCGCTACAATTGGCGGCCCGGGGTCACAAGGTCAGGTTATTGGAAATGCGTCCGGTGCGCGGGACGAACGCGCACCAAACGGACGATCTCGGCGAGTTGGTCTGTACGAACTCGTTCAAGAGTGAGGACCCGTCCAACGCGCACGGTCAACTCAAGCGCGAGATGCGGACGCTCGGATCGGTACTCCTCACGGCGGCCGACGTCTCTAAGGTGCCGGCGGGTTCAGCGCTTGCCGTAGATCGAGGACTCTTTTCGGCTGCTATGACTGCCGCGATCGCCGCTCAGCCGCTCATTGAAGTGGTGCGCGAGGAGTGCACCGAGATCCCGGACGGTCCGACGATCTTGGCCACCGGTCCGCTGACCTCCGACGGACTCATTGAGTCGATCCAAGAAATGCTTGGTGATGGCGGCCTTTCATTCTTCGATGCGATTGCTCCCATACTCCACCGCGACTCATTGGACGACGACATCGTCTTCGCTGCGGGTCGTTTTGGAGAAGACTCGGATTACCTAAACTGCCCCATGGACAAGGCAGAGTACGAAGCGTTCATCGAGGCGCTCAACGGGGGTGAGGCGCATGCCGGTCATGACTGGGACAACGTGCCTTACTTCGAAGGCTGCTTGCCTGTGGAGGTGATGGCTGGACGAGGCGTGGAGACGCTTCGTTTCGGTCCCATGAAGCCAATCGGGCTTGTCGATCCCCGAACGGGGAATCGTCCCTGGGCTGTGGTACAGCTTCGACGGGAGGACAGGGCGGGGCAGATGTGGAACATGGTGGGTTTCCAGACACGTCTGCGGATGGGCGACCAGAAGAAGGTATTCACCATGATCCCGGGCCTCGCAGACGCGGACTTTCTCCGCTGGGGTTCGATTCACCGGAACAGCTATCTGAACTTCCCTGAGCGACTGTCCCAATATGGTGCGCCAGCGGGCAGGCCCGACGTCGTGTTTGCGGGTCAATTGACGGGGGTAGAGGGATACACCGAGTCTGCAGCGAGCGGCATCCTTGCTGGAATTAACCTCTCGCGGGTCATGGCGGGTGAAGATCCGGTGGTGCCTCCGCCGACATCGATGATCGGCGGTCTTTTCAGATATTTGAGAGACGCAAAGCCAGGTCATTTCCAGCCGATGAATTCGAACTGGGGACTTGTTGATCCACTCGACCGTCGGGTGAAGGACAAAAAGGGAAAGCGTCGCATTCTTGGAGAGCGCGCGCAGCTCGACTTCCTCGAGTGGATGCGGGAGTCAGGACTGGACGTCGCGGACCCGGCCATGGTCGTTACTCCTTCGGCGGACTGACTCCGCCATGGGCATAGACGGGCCACGGAACGAGACGGAAGCGTTTCTGAAGCACCTCGAACACGAACGCCAACTCTCCCTGAACACCGTGAAGGCCTACAGACGGGACTTCGCCCAGCTCGCCGATTTCTTGGACGAATATTTCGGGCACTCCGGCTGGGCGTGGTCTGATCCAGACGTCGATCGCCTCGCACTTCGCGGTTTCATGGGCTGGCTGGGTCGGAAGGGCCTCTCCAAACGAACGGTGGCTCGGAAGCTGTCTGCGACGCGGGCTTTCTTTCGATACCTGACGGCAGAGGAGAGGATCGAGGTGAACCCAGCTTCTGCGGTGAGAGCGCCGAAGACGGAGAAGCGCCTACCTGGCCACCTCAGCGCTGGAGACATAAAGAACGTCTTCGAGGAAGCCGAGCGGCGTGCATCTGAAAACACGCTCGCCAAGACGCGTGATCTCGTCATCTTGGAGATGCTCTACGGGAGCGGTCTTCGCCTGTCAGAGTTGTTTGGTGTGAACCTGGGCGCGATCGATCGAAAAAGGCGGCTCGTTCGAGTCGTGGGAAAAGGAAAAAAAGAACGCATCGTACCGGTCACGGAGTCCGCGTTGGTCGCGATCGGCCGGTACGAGCCCCGCAGGAGCGAAGTCGCCCCCCGGCGCGAAAAGGCACTCCTGTTGAACGCCAAGGGTGGGAGATTGTCCAGGCGATCCATCCAGGCATCAGTGGGAGGCTCATTCGAGGCGGCCGCGGGCGCCAGTGGCCTTTCCGCGCACGCGCTTCGGCATTCCTTCGCGACCCACCTCCTGGAAGCCGGAGCGGACCTTCTCGCGGTCAAGGAGCTGTTGGGCCATGCCTCCCTCTCTACGACCCAGGTCTACACGCACACGACGAAAGAGCGGCTCCTGCGCGTGTACAACGACGCGCATCCCCGCAGCGAGTAGCCCCAGAGCTCGATTTCACCAGTATGGGGGCTTCACACGATACGCGTACGTCCGGTGTCTGCCAGTTCGGCAGCATCAGGGTTAGATTCGTGGCCCCTCGCTTGCACCTGCGGCTGATTCGTGCACTGCAGGGACCGATCCCAAAGAGTCAGAACTGATGAGCTTACCGGATGTACGTGCCACCACCGTCCTCGCGGTCCGTAAGGACGGAAAAGTGGCGATGGGTGGAGATGGGCAGGTCACTATGGGTGATACCGTGGTGAAGAGCAGCGCGCGGAAGGTTCGCGAGCTAAAAGACGGAGCCATCCTGGCTGGATTCGCCGGTGCGGTGGCCGACGCCTTCACTCTCTTCGAAAAGCTGGAGGAGAAGTTGGAGCGCTATCCGGCCAACATGCCCAAGGCCGTCGTCGAGTTGGCCAAGGACTGGCGAATGGACCGGTACCTTCGACGCCTCGATGCATTGCTCGCCGTCGCGGACCGTGATCATCTCTTCCTCGTCAGCGGGACGGGCGACGTGATTGAGCCGGACGACGACGTACTCGCCATCGGATCGGGTGGGACCTACGCCTTAGCGGCGGCCCGGGCGCTCCGAGAAAATTCCGAGATGGACGCTGTTGCGATCACGCGTACGGCGCTCGAGATCGCAGGAGATATTTGCGTCTACACGAACAAAGACATCGTCGTCTTCGAGCTGGGTGCCAGCTCCAAGGATCCGTCATGAGCAGCAATGTCGTAGAGCAACCGGACGCCCCCGGTTCTGTCGCGCAGGGCGAGGAGTCACAGGATGCGGTTTGGCTTGATGAACTCACTCCCCGTCAAATCGTAGCCGAACTCGACAAATACATCGTGGGACAGAACGATGCGAAGAAGGCGGTCGCCATCGTTCTGCGAAACCGATGGAGGCGTCAGCGCGTCGACGAGGAGATGCGGCAGGAAATCGCACCCAACAACTTGATCCTGATCGGCCCGACCGGTGTCGGAAAGACTGAGATCGCTCGTCGCCTCGCCCGTTTGGCTGGGGCACCCTTCCTCAAAGTGGAAGCTTCAAAGTTCACAGAGGTCGGCTACGTGGGTCGGGACGTGGAGTCGATGGTTCGGGATTTGGTGGACATCTCGATCAACCTCGTACGAGCGGACCGTGAATACGAAGTTCAGGAAGTCGCGGAGAAGAGGGTCGAGGAGCGCATCCTCGATCTGCTGCTGCCTGTGTCGAATCCAGAGCCTGAGGAACCGGAAGAGGGGGGTCGGCCGCACATTTTCGTGGCGGGTCCAACCGGTGCGGCAGAGGAGACCGATGAAGGCCTCACCGAGCGCCGGCAGCGCACGCGGGAAAAGCTCCGCGCGCTTCTAGTGGACGGAAAGCTCGAAGACCGAGAGATCGAGATCGAAGTCAAACAGGCCGCGAACATCGACGGTATGATGATCCCGATGGGTGGCGGTGAAGGGATGGATCATAACTTCACCGAAATGCTCCAGGAGATGCTTCCTAAGCGGACGAAGCGCCGTTCCGTGACCGTGGCTGAAGCGCGCCGGATCCTGCTGCAGGACGAACTCGACAAGCTCGTCGACATGGACGAGGTCGTGAACGAGGCCCTCTACCGTGCGGAGGAGATGGGCATCGTCTTCCTCGATGAGATCGACAAGGTCGCCGGGGCCCGCGGGGGTCAAGGACCTGATGTCAGCAGGGAAGGGGTCCAACGTGACCTGCTTCCCATTGTCGAGGGATCCACTGTTGCGACGAAGTACGGGTTGGTAAGGACAGACCACATTCTGTTTATCGCAGCTGGCGCCTTTCATGTGGCTAAACCCTCGGATTTGATTCCGGAGCTTCAGGGGCGATTCCCTATTCGCGTGGAGTTGCAGAGCCTGGGTGAAGAGGAATTCGTGAGGATTCTCAAAGAGCCCAAGAACGCGCTTCTGGAGCAGTACCGGTCCCTGATCGAGACCGAGGGGGCCAAGATCGACTTCACGGACGGAGGAGTCGCCGAGATCGCTCGCATCGCCATGGAGTTGAACGAGCGCATGGAGAACATCGGAGCGCGTCGCCTTCAGACCGTTATGACGACGTTGCTCGAGGAGGTGCTGTTCGGACTTCCCGAGTCGGGGACCAAGTCCATTCTGGTTGATCGGGAGTTCGTGAAAGAGCGCCTCTCGAAGGTCTCCGAGGACGAAGATCTCAGCCGTTACATCCTTTAGCACACACCTGCACTGAATATGAATACCAAACGAGATTTTCTCGCCATCACCGACTTCAGTCGAGATGAGCTAGTGCAGCTTCTCGAGCGAGCCCGGTTGCTGAAGGACGGCGTGGACACCTCCCAGCTCGCCGGTCAGAGCTTGGCGATGATCTTCAAAAAGAGTTCGACACGCACCCGTGTTTCGTTCGAGGTCGGAATGACTCAATTGGGGGGGCATTCTCTCTTTTTGTCGGATCGGGACAGTCAGATCGGACGTGGGGAGAGCATCCATGACACCGCGAAGGTGCTTTCCCGATATGTGAACGGAATCATGGTGCGGACCTTCGAGCATGCGGAGGTTGAGGAGTTGGCGCGCCATGCGTCCGTCCCCGTCGTCAACGCGCTGACCGATCTCCTGCACCCGTGCCAGATCGTCGCGGATCTACAGACCGCAGCCGAGGAATTCGGCGCCGACCATCAGGAGCGCACGGTGGCCTGGATCGGAGACGGAAATAACATGGCCAACTCGTGGCTCAACGCGGCCGCGCGCCTCGGCTTCTCGTTGAGGCTGGCGTGCCCGGAAGGGTACGACCCGGACGCGGATATTCTGGCATTTGCACAGTCGGAGACCGACGTGGTATTAACGCGAGATCCGGCAGAGGCCGTCCAGGGTGCTGATGTGGTCACCACCGACGTTTGGGCCTCTATGGGCCAAGAAGAGGAAGCTCAGGAGCGCATGCGTGGGTTCCAGGGGTTCATTGTAGACGACGCGCTGATGGCCAAGGCTGCGTCCAATGCAATCTTCCTTCATTGTTTGCCGGCGCACCGAGGCGAAGAGGTCTCTGAGAGCGTCATTGATGGACCGCAGTCTCGCATCTTCGATGAGGCGGAAAATCGCCTCCACGCACAGAAAGCCATCCTCCTGGAGTTGATGGGATGACCGACACTTTGAAGCGCACACCCCTGTATGACCGACACGTTGCTGCCGGTGGCAAGATCGTCCCGTTCGCGGGCTTTGAGATGCCCGTTCAGTACCGCACGGGCATCACGGCTGAGCACAAGGCCGTTCGAGAGACCGCTGGACTTTTCGATGTCTCGCACATGGGAGAGTTCATGGTCCGGGGGCCTGGAGCGCTCGATCTGATTCAGCGTATTTCGGTAAATGACGCCTCGAAGATCGAAGTCGGGCAGGCTCAGTACTCGGCGATGTGTTTAGAGACGGGCTGCGTTATTGACGACCTGATCATCTATCGATTTGCGGATCGGTACATGCTCGTGGTTAATGCTTCGAACATGGAGAAGGATCTCGCCTGGGTCTTGAAGCATGCTGCCGATTTCGAAGTCGACGTGGAAGATGTTTCGGATGCCACAGGCCTATTGGCTCTTCAGGGGCCCGCCGCGCGCGAGATCCTGAGGCCTCTAGCGAATATCGATGTCGATGACGTGAAGTACTATCGCTTCGTCGAAGGAGAGGTCGCCGGCGTGCCCGCCGTGATTTCGGGTACCGGCTACACGGGCGAAGACGGTTTTGAACTCTATGTGGGTGCGGAGCATGCTGCAGCTCTGTGGGACGCGCTTCTCGCCAAGGGTGAAGGTGCGGGTCTCATTCCAGCTGGACTGGGTGCTCGTGATTCCCTTCGCCTCGAGGTGGGTTATGCGCTCTATGGCAACGACCTCGACGAGGAGCACACCACGTTGGAGTCCGGCCTGGGTTGGGTGACCAAGCTCGACAAGGGTGACTTCATCGGTAGAGAAGCCCTGGCTGTTCAAAAAGAAGCGGGTGTGGGTCGCCGGCTGGTGGGGCTGCGGCTCGAGGGCCGTGGCTTTCCCCGACCCGGCTACGAGGTCCTGTCGGACGGTGAGGTGGTGGGGCAACTCACCAGTGGGACGGTCAGTCCGTCGCTCGGATTCGGAGTGGCGATGGGATACGTCCGGGCCGACCTGTCAAAGGCCGACACGCGGCTCCAGATCGACGTTCGCGGCAAGCCGATGGATGTGGTCGTGCAGCGCCCGCCATTCTACACAGAGGGGTCCATCCGACGCTCGTAGCGTCGAGAACTCCATGCGAATCGGGATCCTCACTGTGAGTGATAGCTGCGCGTGCGGTGAGCGCGAGGACACTAGCGGCGCTCTGATTCGGAGTTGGTCCGATGCAAGGGGTGCCGAATGTGTCACGCATTCGGTGGTGCCTGACGATCGGGTCGAAATCGCACGGGTGTTGTCCGCGTGGTCCGACGGCGGAACGATGGATGTCGTTCTGACGACGGGAGGTACAGGCCTGACGGTGCGGGACGTGACCCCGGAAGCCACGAGGGCGGTGCTCGAACGTGAGGCACCCGGAGTCGCAGAAGAGATCCGGCGGGTCGGATGCAGGAACACACCGTTCGCGTCATTGTCGAGGGGGTTGGTCGGGACACGTGGCTCCACGTTGATCGTGAATCTCCCGGGCAGTGAGGCCGGAGTGAGAGACGGGTTGGGAGTGCTCGATGGGATCATCGACCATGCGGTTGAGCTCATCACGGGCGAGACCACCGGACACGGAGGTGGTGCGTGAAGGACGACCGCGTGCTCATCTCCACCCACGACCTACCTATGGCTGGGCGGTTGCGCGAGGGATTTAAAGAAGCTGGATACAGTACGGACCTGGTCACCCCGAAGGAAGAACTGACCCCAGATGAAGGTGCTGTCCTTCTCGTGCTCACAGGAGGCGCGGAAGCCAGCGGTCCATTGGTCCGGCAGGCTAGGGAGCAGCTGCATGTACCCGTGTTCGCCATCGCTTCTGAACAGTCGCTCTCGCCGGCTCTCCGACCGGGTTTTGATGAGGTCTTCGGGAAAGGGACTCCCGTTGATGACATCGTCTTGGTTGGAAGCCGGATCATCGAGATGGGGCGACTCCAACGTCTGACCGGCATCATCGGTGAGACCGACGAAATGCGGCTGGTGCTCGAGAGGGTCGTGCAAATCGCCCCGGTGATGTCGACGGTCTTGGTCACCGGCGAATCGGGTACCGGAAAGGAATTGGTCGCCCGTGGCATCCACGCTCTCTCCTCGCGCCGGCACAAGCCGTTCATCGCTGTGAACGTTGCGGCACTGTCCGACACCCTACTCGAGTCCGAGCTGTTCGGGCATGAAAAGGGAGCGTTTACCGGTGCCATCGACGCACGTAAGGGACTGTTCGAACTGTCGCACAGGGGGACCATCTTTCTCGACGAGATCGGAGAGATGCCCCTGTCGACGCAGACCAAGTTGCTGCGCGTACTCGAGCAGCGTGAGTTCCACCGCGTGGGTGGGGAGCAGAGCATCAAGGTGGACGTCCGAATCGTGGCGGCCACGAACCAGGACTTACGGCAGCTCGTCGCGATCGGTGAGTTCAGGCGCGACTTATACTTCCGCCTCAACGTCCTGAGTATCCAGCTCCCTGCTTTGCGGGACCGGAGAGATGACGTCGCTCTTCTGGTGGAGGCGTTTGTCCAGGAGGTATCGACGACGCATGACCGCGACTTCCCGGGCATCTCAGCGGAAGCGATGGAGCTCTTGGTCAACTATGCGTGGCCGGGCAACGTGCGAGAGTTGAGGAACTTGGTTGAGTCGATGGTTGTGTTGTCTCCCGGCCGCATGATTCGGCCCGAGGACATCCCCGAAGACGTGCGAGCAGGACGTGGCGCCTCGCTGTTGCCGGTTCCGATCCCCAGAAGAGGCGCTGGGAATGCTGGCTCGGGGAGCGACCTGCGGCCGGAGCTCGAGTTCGTGTTCCGCACGCTCGTCGACCTCCGCGTAGACATGGACGACCTAAAAAACGAGTTCGATGTCTATCGGCGAGGTCAGGGGGTATCCCTCCCGGGTCAGTCTGTTCTGGGTCGGATGGCGGTGGAGGCACCGAGGTCGGGAGAGATCGAAATCGGGGCGTTCTCTCTCCGCGCCGAAGAGGAGGTCGAAGAAGCGGTGTTCGCGGAGGCCCATCCGCTTGAGCACGGCGATGACGTTGTCATTTTCCGACCAGGCATGACGATGGACGAGATGGAGAAGCAGGCCATTATAGCGGCGCTTGCTTCCGTGAACGGAAACCGTCGCAAGGCGGCTGAGTTGTTGGGGATCGGTGAGCGGACGCTCTACCGCAAGATCTCGAAGTATGAACTCGAGGAGGAAGAGGAGTAGATCTCTTCCGGTGACTACGAGTTGCCCCGACTCCGCCCGTGGGCACGCGTGCGCTCAGCCTGGATCCGGGTGCGGATCACACTCCACACAGCAGTTTGGTCCAATCCGTATGCGAGCGTGATCTCGGATTCGAGATCCACCGTGCCCTCGAACGAATAGATCGCCATTTCGGTTTCGCGTTGGCCGACCCGGCGTTCGCCCCACGTCGGTGTGATCGCACGGATTTCGGCGGGTCGGACCCGCACTCCCCTCGACAACAACTGGACCTCTTCCGGCACGAAACGAGCGTCGGGGTGCTCCGAGAAGAAGGAGACGAGGAAGAGGTTGGGGCTGCCCGCCGATGCGCCGTACGAAGCCGCGAGGCTCGACAGCCGTTGATACGTATCCGGTGCCGTCACCAGCGTCACCGACTCCGCGAGAGGGGTGACCATTAGGCGCAGGTCTCCGCTGGTCAGCGAGATCGACACCTCTTCCTGGCGGAGGGTTCCGAAACCCGGCGGAGGCAGTTCTTGGAAGACTGCCGGTCCCGCAAGCTGTTCCCCCATCATCTCGGGGGGGATACTGCAGGCCGCCACAAGGACAGCCGCTGCCAACCCTGTGCCCCAGAGCCGTACCATCGTGCCTTTGGTCGTCACTCTTCTTCTTCTTCTTCGGGCAGAAGAAGTACCTCCAAGGCGTCCAAGAGCGTCTCTCGACCTTCGCCCGTCTTGGACGAAAACGGCACAAGTTGATCGTCCTCCAGAGAGAACGCGTCACAGGTGCGTTTTATCGCCTTGCCCTGCTCCAGCGACTTCAGCTTGTCCATCTTCGTGAGCACGACAATGGTCGGGAGCCCGACATCTGCCAGGTATGACATCATCTGATGGTCGTGCGCGGTCGGGTCACGGCGTGCGTCCATGAGGTGCACGAGGCCGTTAACCGTGTCCTTTTGCCCGAGGTACCACTCGATGAGCTTCGACCACTCATCGCGCATTTTGGCGGGTACCTTCGCGTAACCGTACCCCGGAAGATCGACGAGAAAGAACCGATCGTTCACCGTGAAAAAGTTGATTGTGCGGGTCTTCCCAGGGGTCGCGGAGACGCGCGCGATCTTCTTGCGCGTTCTCCGGAGCAACGTGTTGATCAGCGACGACTTCCCCACGTTCGACCGGCCAGAGAAGGCGATCTGTGGAAGGGTGCCCGGAGCTGGGCCGTTGGGTTGGGCAATCGTGCCCGCGTATTCAACCGTTTTGATTTTCATCCGTGCGGGAGCGGCATCTCCAAGCCAGTGCCAGGCGTCGCCTGAGGGCGGCGTCCGGACGGGTTCAGGAGTACCGCATCCATGACTTCATCCATGGTCCGTACAAGGTCGAAAGTGACACTCTCCAACACTTCGTCGGGAAGGAGTTCGAGGTCGGACGCGTTCGCTGCCGGGAGCACAACTCTTCGCATGCCGCTCCGCAGTGCTGCCACCGCCTTTTCCTTGACTCCGCCTACGGCGAGCACGCGGCCCCGAAGCGTAATTTCGCCCGTCATGGCCACATCGGCCCGCGTGGGGATATCCATCAGAGCCGAGATCAGCGCCATCGCGATCGTAATGCCAGCCGACGGCCCGTCCTTAGGGGTAGCTCCCTCCGGGATGTGGATGTGCACATCGATCTTCTCATGGAACTGTGGATCGAGGCCCAGCAACTCGGATCTCGATCTTGCGTACGTGACTGCGGCCTGTGCTGACTCCTTCATTACGTCGCCCAGGGTCCCTGTAAGTCTCAGAGCGCCAGCACCCGGTACCACGGCGACCTCGACATCGAGTACAGCCCCGCCCGCCGCAGTCCAAGCCAGGCCGTTGGCGATCCCGATGCGGTCGCTGTCCTGGTCTCGGTCCGGAGGCGAGTAGGGTGGGGGACCGAGGAGCTTCTTTAGGTCCCCCGCCGCGATGAGCGGCGGGATGAGTTCACCGTCAGCCACTCCACGGGCAAGCTTCCGCGCGACTCGTGAAAGCCGTCGATCGAGCTCACGGACTCCTGCTTCCCGGGTATACCGCGCGATGACATGGTGGATGGCCGGTTTGTCGAGGGCGACCTGCCCGGCAGCAAGCCCATGACGCTCCGACTGGCGCGGCCAGAGGAAGCGAGATGCGATCTCACACTTTTCGGTATCCAAGTACCCAGGGAGTCGAATGACCTCCATGCGATCTCGGAGCGGTTCGGGAATACCCTGGAGGGTGTTCGCCGTCGCGATGAACAACACGTCAGACAGGTCGTATTCCAGCTCTAAGTAGTGATCCGCGAAGGCCTTGTTCTGCTCGGGATCGAGAACCTCGAGCAGCGCCGCGCCAGGGTCCCCGTGGAAGTCGCTGGCCAGCTTGTCCACTTCGTCCAAAAGGAAGACTGGGTTCTTCGTCCCCGAGCGACGCATCCCTTGAATGATGCGTCCAGGGAGGGCCCCTACGTAGGTGCGTCGGTGACCGCGAATCTCGGCTTCATCCCGAACTCCGCCCAGCGACACCCGCACGAACTCGCGCCCGAGTGCGTTGCCGATGCTCCGGCCCAGAGAGGTTTTTCCGACGCCGGGAGGTCCCACGAGGCACAAGATTGGCCCTCGCATCTCCTTCACGAGCGAAAGCACGGCGACGTGATCCAGAACGCGTTCCTTCACTTCGCCCAGTCCGAAATGCTCCGAGTCGAGTATGTCCGATGCGTGTTCGACGGACAGATTGTCTTCGGAACGCGCCACCCAGGGCAGGGCCACGATCCAATCGAGATGTGTGCGGATCACCGCAGCTTCCGGCGCAACCGGGTTCAGCTTCTTGAGCCTGCCAAGCTCCTTTTCTGCCCGCTCACGGGCATCAGGGGGCAGGTCTGCCTCGCGGACGGCCTCTTCGGTTTCCCGCCACTCATCGTTGTCCTGTTCTGCGGGTTCACGCTGAAACGCCTTGAAGCCCTGCCCCAATGCGGGTGTCCGGTCACCTCCCAGCTGGATCTGGATCTGGCGATTCAGCTTCGCTTCGATGCGTAGGATCTCCAGTTCCCGAACCAGCAGTTCTCGGAGGAGATTCAGCTGGTCATTCAGGTCGGTCGCCTCAAGGAGTTCCTGTTTCTCGATCGAGGGAAGGATCAGGTGACCACCGACAAGGTGGGCAAAACGGACTCGGTCACCCTCTGCAGACAGGATGCCAGATAGCTCTTCCGGGATTCGTGCGTGGAGCCGGGCGTATTCCGCGTACAGGCTCACAACTGTTCTCGTAAGCGAGAGAACCTGATCTGTCGTGGCGCCCTCGTCCTCCACCTCTCGGCCGGTCAGCAGTTCAACGGACGCCCGTAGGGCCGCAGTGGTGGTGACCAGTCTCTTGATCTTGGCGCGCCCCAGGCCCTCCAGGACCACCCGCGAGGTTCCGTCTGGGAGACGTGAGACTTGGACCACGCGAGCTACGGTACCGACCCGGTGGAGATCGGTGCTGCCAGGGTCGTCGACCGAGGCGTCCTTCTGGGCTACCAAGAGCACCAGTCCCTCTTCGTCACGGGCCTCTTGAAGAGCAGTGACAGACCTCTCGCGACCAATCAGGAGTGGCAAGACGATGTATGGGAAGAACACTAGGTCCCGCAGCGCGATCACGGGGAGGCGACCAGGGACCTCGACGTGGTCTTCCGCTCGAACTAGCGTCGCCATTCGGAGAGCCGCGCTTGTGCCATGATTGCTGTGCTGTTCTTTGGCTGGGAGGGGCGTCTTCGGCGCATATCGTACGGGTTTGGTGGTCAGTGCAACAGACGAAGCCCCCTGCGATTGGTATCAGGGGGCTTTTTGTCGTCTAGGCGACAACCTGTGAGGCCAGGATCGGCCTCAGGTCTTGATTCGGTGGTCAGGCTTCCATCTTCTGTTCTGCAGGATGGAGTACCAAGAGAGGAGGTACCCCGTCGTTGATGCTCTCGGCTGTTACGACCACCTCGCGCACATCGGACCGTGAGGGGATGTCGAACATCACCTCACGCATGACGCCTTCGATGATGGACCGAAGCCCGCGGGCGCCAGTCTTTCGGTCGAGCGTCCTCTCGGCGATGGCGACAATCGCCTCACGATCGAACGTGAGGCCAACGCCTTCCAGCTCGAACATCTTGGTGTACTGCTTCACCAGGGCGTTCTTGGGCTCCTCTAGGATTCGCGTCAGCGCTTCCTCGTCCAGCTCATCCAGGTTTACGCTGACCGGGAGCCGCCCCACGAGTTCTGGAATGATCCCGAAGCGCTGGAGGTCTTCAGGCTCGACCCACTGCATGAGGGGGCCTTCCTTCCGCTCCACGTCCTCACCAGCAAAGCCGATACGCCGACTGCCAATGCGCTGCTCGACGATCTTCTCGAGCCCGTCAAACGCACCGCCGCAAATAAATAGAATGTTGCGGGTGTTTATCTGGATGTACTCCTGCTGCGGATGCTTCCGTCCGCCCTGGGGCGGTACGCTCGCGATCGTGCCTTCCAGAATCTTCAGCAGGGCCTGTTGCACACCCTCACCAGAAACGTCCCGGGTGATGGATGGGTTCTCAGATTTACGCGCGATCTTGTCCATTTCATCGATGTACACGATTCCCCGCTCACACTCGGCGACGTTGAAGTCAGCAGCCTGAAGGAGTCGTACAAGGATGTTCTCGACGTCCTCGCCCACGTAGCCAGCTTCGGTCAACGTCGTCGCGTCGGCGATGGTGAAGGGCACGTGCAGCATGCGGGCAAGCGTCTGTGCCAGCAGGGTTTTTCCGACACCCGTCGGCCCAATAAGCAGGATGTTGGCTTTGTCGATCTCGACTTCGTCCAACACCCCGTGGTGGTTCACTCGCTTGTAGTGATTGTACACCGACACGGCGAGTGCCTTCTTAGCGTTCTCCTGACCAATGACATACTGATCCAGGACCGACTTGATCTCTTCGGGCGTGGGGCTTGGAACCGTTTGTTCTTGAGCTTCGCGCTCTTCTTCCTCCGCTAGGATCTCGTTGCAGAGCGAGATGCATTCATTGCAGATGTAAACGTTCGGTCCGGAGATGAACTTCTTGACGCTCTCCTTAGACTTTCCGCAGAAGCTGCAACGCAGGTGTTTATCGCTCGTCATCACAAGACCTCGCTATTCGGCGCTATCCGAGTCGGCCGGCTTTCCTTCTGTGTGCTGTACCGGGCCTTCCAGGACCTGATCGATGAGCCCGTACTCGACGGCTTCGACTGGGCTCATGAAACGGTCGCGGTCCACGTCGGCCGCGACTTGTTCAACGGACCTTCCCGTATGCTTCGAGAGGATTCCGTTGAGACTGTGTCTGATGTGCACGATCTCTTTGGCTGCGATCTCGATATCCGAAGCCGTACCGTGCGATCCGCCCGAAGGCTGATGGATCATAATGCGCGAGTTAGGTAACGCGCTGCGTTTGCCTTCGACTCCGGCGGTGAGCAGGATCGCGCCCATGGACGCTGCCATGCCAACGCAGAACGTCGACACCGGCGCACGCAGGTGCTGCATCGTGTCGTAGATGGCCATTCCCGCGTACACGCTCCCACCCGGCGAGTTGATGTACATGAAGATGTCGCGCTCCGGATCCTCTGCATCGAGGAAAAGGAGCTGAGCCACGATGATGTTCGCCACGTTGTCATCAATACCGCTTCCTAGGAAGACGATCCGGTCCATGAGGAGCCGGCTGAAGATGTCGTAGCTACGCTCGCCGCGGCTGGTCCGCTCGATGACATAAGGTGGATAAATCGACATATCGCTCTTGGTCTCGTGGCCTACTCGGCCACCGCGTCAGTGATCTCGGACTGTTCTTTCAGATAATCGAAGACTCTTGTCTCGGTGAGCTCGCGTTCGAGCATCTCGATACGGCCCGACTTCTGAAGGCCTGCATATACCTGCGCCGGCGTGCTGTTGTTCGCCTCGGCGATTTCTTCCACGCGGGCGTCGATGTCGTCATCCGTGGCCGTGAGGTTTTGGGATGTCGCCACCTCTTCCACGATGAGGATCCTCTTCACAGCGCGTTCCGCTTCAGGGCGGATGGACTCGCGCACTTCGGCCTTACGCTCCTCGTCCATTTCCTGTTGCTCGCGAATGACTCCGTCCGCGTACCGGTCGACCATCGACTTCGGAACCTCGAACGGGTTGGCATCGAGCACCATGTCCAGAAGTCGCCCTCGGACGACCGATTCGGCCTGCTGCTCAGCGTCTTTCGCTAAGTCTTCCTGGACCCTCGCCTTCAACTCTTCCACCGTCTCGAATTCGCCGACTTGTTTGGCGAGCTCGTCATCGAGGGCCGGGAGTTCGCGTTCTTTCCGCTCCAGTATGGTGACTTGGATTCTCTCCGTGTTGCCACGCCGGCTTTCGTCGGGGAAGTCATCTGGGAATGACACGTCGAAGTCACCGACTTCGTTGATGTCGAGGGTCTTGATTCCGTTCTCGATGTCCGGAAGCGCGTCGCCCTGGCCTAGAGTGAATTCATACTCCTTGCCTTCGTCGACCTCCTCCCCTTCGATCTTCGCGATGCGAACCGAGACGAGATCGGTATCGACCGGCTTTCCTTCTTCTGCCGTCTTCCACGTGCCGTGCTGCTCCCGGACGCGCTCGAGTACCTGGTCGACATGTTCGTCGTTCACTTCGGCGGTAGGCCGTTCCAGGACAAAGCCACTAAGCGTAGAGAGCTCCACGACAGGCTGAACATCAAAAGCGATGGAGAACACGAGATCCTGATCGGGCTCGTAATTCACCTCTTCGATCTCACCCTCGCTGATCGGGCGCAGCTCCTGAGCGGCCAACGCGCTCCGGTACGCATCACTGATCAACTTGTCGAGCGTCTCCTTCTTGAGAGACCCACCAAACCGTTGTTCGATCAGCTTGGTTGGGACGCGTCCCTTGCGGAAACCCTTGAGGCGTGCGCGGCCGGCAAGTTGCCGGGTGGCATTCTGTTCTTCCTCCTGAACGACAGATGCGGGCACGGTTACGCTCATGCTACGGCGCCACCGCTCATGCTCCGTCACGGAGATCTGAAGATTCGAAACGTCTACAGCCATACCCTCACGCCCTCACAGGGGCCAAAATTTGAAAGAAATCAACAATGGGGACCATCACATTGGGCCCCCGAGTGCGAAAGGGGGGACTCGAACCCCCACGGCATAAGCCACGGGATCCTAAATCCCGCGCGTCTACCAATTCCGCCACTTTCGCAGACCCGGGAAAAGATAAACCCGGCGTGAAGAAGGGTACACTCTCTCCGCTTCTGTCGTCCTACCGCGGCATCCTCACGTTGACCACCTGTTGGTCTCCGTTTGGGTACTCGAAGTGCAGAGAGACGATCTCGCCCGGGTCGACTCCGCCCAGTGCGCGCCGGACGTCGGCGGGTGTGGAGATCTCAACGTCCTGCACGCGGACGATCTTAGTGCCGAGGTATTCACCCACTCCGCGACGATCCGCCGGGCTCCCTCGTGCCACCTGCGTGAGGAATACGCCATCGGCATCTTCCCATCCCAAGCGCGCGATCTCCTCAAGCTCAACCACTTCGACGTTGATTCCGAGTCGCTCGTCCGCCGTCCCTGTCCGCACGGCGAACACAGTTGGGATTTCGTTGATCGGCGCTTCGTCCAGGCGAATTTCCGCGTTCATCAGGCGTCCGTCACGATAGAGTGACACCTCGATACGGTCTCCCGGGCGGAACTCTGCCACGCGTGCTTGTAGTTCTGCCACATACCCGACGGGCTCGTCTTCGATGGCGACGATGACGTCTTCAGCCACGAGCTGACCGTCCGATGGCCCCCCTTCGTTAACGCCCTGCACGAGGATCCCGGAGACCGACGGGAGGCCGTACGCCTCAGCGTCTTCCGCCGAGACCGCGGCGATCCTCACGCCGATCCGTGGACGCCTCACGTGTCCGAACTCGACGAGGTCTTCCATGACGCGCCGCGCGAGGTTGATGGGGATCGCGAAGCCGTACCCTTGATAGCCACCGGTTGTCGATGCGATGGCCGAGTTGATGCCGATCACCTGACCCTTGAGGTTGACCATGGGGCCGCCGGAGTTGCCCGGGTTGATTACTGCATCCGTCTGAATGAAGTCCTCGATCGCGAATCCGGCCGCGTCGGGCCCGTAGCGGGGGTCGTTGATCAAGTCGCGCCGCAGCAACTGCAACGGGCGGCCCAATGCGCTGATAATGCCGGCCGTCACGGTGAAGTCGAGCTGCGTGGACCGGCCAATGCCCGGGTTGCCGATCGCCAGCACCCATTCGCCGACCTTACTGTCGTCCGAATCACCGAACGACATGTGCGGTAGAGGCTCATCTACGGAGATCTTGATGACCGCCACGTCCGTGAACGGATCGTTTCCGACGATCACCGCTTCGTGCACGCTTCGGTCAGCGAAGTACACTGTGACCTGATCTGCGCCCTCGACGACGTGATTGTTCGTGAGGATGTAGCCGTCCGCCGACACGATGAAGCCACTCCCGCCGGCGATCGCTCCTTGGGCCGGCGGAGCCTGCTCGTTGCCGTCATCGGGTAGGTCGAAGTAGCGACGGAATGCGTCGGGGACCTGCTGGGCCGCTTGGCTGACCGGCCGTCGGCTCTCGATGCGCACGACCGCCGGTGTAACGGCGTCCGCGAGGTTGGTGAAAGCAGCACTCAGGTCGAGCGCCGGTTGCACAGCTTCCGCCGAGATCTGAGGAGATTCTTCGATAACCGGCATCGCGTACGATGTGCTCGTCCACCCGAGTCCGCTCGCCATGCCGATCCCGAAGAGAAAGGCGACCGCGGTATAGAGGACGAGTTTGGCCTTGGCGCGAAGAGGGTCGTACATCGGTCACTCCTAAATGTCTATGTCATCGGATCTGCATACGATCCGGACGTTCCAATCATACAATGAAGATCATGCCAAGGCTTGATCTTCTACACCTGTCTGAGACGCAAAACGTGGGGCGCCGGGTTGCCCCGATGCCCCACGATTGAACGTCCTGAGGAGGGTGCGACGTCAGCTTTCCTCGTCGACGATCTCGTAGTCTGCTTCGACCACGTCGTCGTCGGAGGAGGCCTCAGCCTCTCCCTCATCCCCACCTTCCGCTTCCTCACCACCCGTCTCAGACTCCTCACCTTCTTCATCGGACGCCGCCTCGGCCTCCGATGCCTGTGACTGGTACATCTCCTGCCCAGCAGCACTGAACGCCTGCATCAGCTCGTCACGGGCCGACGTCAGCGTCTCGAGTTCGTCACCCTTCAGTGCTTCCTTGGCAGCTTCGACTGCCTGGTTGAGACGCTCGCGCGTCGCTTCCTGGACCATGTCGCCCCACTCGGCCGTGTCCTTCTCGACCTGGTAGACGAGTGAGTCGAGCTGATTACGAGCCTCGACCTTCTCGCGGCGCGACTCGTCCTCGCCGGCGTGGGCCTCTGCGTCTTTGACCATACTCTCAATCTCGGCGTCGGAGAGGCCGCTCGAAGCTTCGATGCGGATCTTCTGTTCCTTAGCCGTGGCGCGGTCCTTGGCAGACACGTGCAGGATACCGTTCGCGTCGATATCGAAGGTGACCTCGACCTGCGGCATGCCGCGCGGTGCCGGGGGAATTCCCGTCAGCTGGAACTTGCCGATGGTCTTGTTGTCCATCGCCATCTTCCGCTCACCCTGGAGCACATGGATCTCGACTGTGGTCTGATTGTCCTCAGCCGTTGAGAACACCTCGGCCTTCTTGGTCGGGATCGTCGTGTTCCGCTCGATGAGCGAAGTCATGACGCCACCCAGCGTCTCGATTCCGAGTGACAGCGGCGACACGTCCAGAAGGAGGACGTCAGTCACGTCACCGGACAGAACACCACCCTGAATAGCGGCACCGACAGCGACGACCTCGTCCGGGTTCACGCCCCGGTGAGGGTCCTTGCCGAAGAATTCCTTCACGATCTCCTGGATCTTGGGGATCCGCGTCGATCCACCAACGAGAATGACCTCGTCGATGTCGTCCGTCGTCAGGCCGGCGTCCTTGAGCGCAGCCGCCATGGGCGGGATCGTGCGCTGGTTCAGGTCATCCACCAGCTGCTCGAACTTGGCTCGGGAGAGGCTGTAGTTCAGGTGCTTCGGCCCTTCCTGGGTTGCAGTGATGAACGGCAGGTTGATGTCCGACGTCATGGTCGTGGACAGCTCCATCTTCGCCTTCTCTGCTGCTTCCTTCAGGCGCTGGAGTGCCATGGAATCCTGAGACAGGTCGATTCCCTGGTCTTTCTTGAATTCCTCGACCAGCCAGTTGATGAGACGCTGGTCGTAGTCGTCTCCACCGAGGTGCGTGTCGCCGTTGGTCGATTTCACCTCGAAGACGCCGTCACCCAACTCGAGAATCGAGATGTCGTACGTGCCTCCACCGAGGTCGAAGACCGCGATCTTCTCTTCTGCCTTCTTGTCGAGGCCGTAGGCGAGCGCTGCTGCCGTCGGCTCATTGATGATCCGGAGCACTTCGAGACCGGCGATCTTACCGGCGTCTTTCGTGGCCTGGCGCTGGGCGTCGTTGAAGTAAGCCGGGACCGTAATTACGGCCTGGCTCACCTTGGTGCCCAGATAGTCCTCCGCCGTTTGGCGCATCTTCTGGAGGATCATTGCGCTCATTTCGGGCGGCGTGAACGTCTTGTCGACGTTCGGAATCTTGACCGTCACCCTTCCGCTGGCGTCGTGACCGACGTCGTACGGGACGAGCTTCTCTTCCTCAGCCACTTCGTCGTGCTTGCGACCCATGAACCGTTTGATCGAGAACACGGTGTTCTCGGGGTTCGTGATGGCCTGGCGACGTGCGACCTGACCTACCAGGCGCTCACCGTCCTTCGTGTGTGCGACGACGGAAGGGGTCGTGCGACCACCCTCGGAGTTGGGGATCACGACGGGCTCACCGCCCTCCATGACCGCGACTACCGAGTTCGTGGTACCGAGGTCGATCCCGATGACTTTACCCATTGTGCTCCTCTGCTCGTTCAATTGAATCCAGGAGGCGCCGGGGCGGTCCTGGACGACGATCTATATGAAAGCGCCGGTGGTGCCGGCGAAATCTGCGAGATTGTTGCCTCCGCATTACGGCACGAGAAGTGCAATGATTATGCCGAATAAAGCTCCGTAATATGCGCCGGTATGGCGGGTTTCTCGCGACATAGCTGCCAAAGTGGCAGCGCTCTGCCCCCATCTGATGATGGAGGGGCGCCGATTGAGGCAGGATGATGCGCGGGCCCGCTCGGAGAGACTCGGCGGCTGTGGCTGGTGGTGAGCCACCGTCGCGCAGATATTGCGCGGCGATCGCAATCCATCCTCGAGGTTCGGGACCGCAACATATGAAGCGACCCAGACTCTCCATCGCCGCTCTTTGGTGCGCTGCGGCCGTCCTCATGGTCACGGGTGCGTGGCACTCTCTGGGGGCCGGTACCGCGGATCCTCTCGCTGCGACAGCCGTCGTTCAGGCGGCGCCTCAGATCAGTGTGCCCCAGGGGTCGTTGGGGACGCCGTTGCTCGAACGGCTGAGGTCGATCCTCGGTCTTCTGGCACTGGTAGGGGTGGCCTGGCTCTTGAGTGTGAATCGGAAGAACATCTCCTGGCGCGTGGTGATTTGGGGGATCTCTCTTCAACTCGTTTTTGCTGTGTTCATTTTGAAGACGCCCGTGGGTGAGGGAGTCTTTGATTTCATGAATACCATCGTTGTGGCCCTGCTCGGCTTCACCGTGGATGGCGCGCACTTCATCTTCGGTAACCTGGTGTACAACAACGTGCCGGTTGGCGTCGGGGGCTCAGGCGCTTTTGTCGCGACTCCGGGCCGAGTCGCGAATACCGGCGCGATGTTCGCGTTCAACGTTCTGCCGACGATCATCTTCTTCTCGTCGCTGATGACGGTGTTGTATCACATCGGCGTCATGCAGGTCGCGGTGAAGGGCGTGGCGTTTGTCATGCAAAGAACGATGAAGACGTCAGGCGCCGAGACCCTTTCGGCCGCGGGCAACATCTTCGTCGGTCAAACGGAGGCGCCGCTGCTTATCAAACCTTTCGTCGACCGCATGACCAATTCCGAATTGATGGCGGTGATGACTGGGGGGTTTGCCACAGTCGCGGGTGGAGTGCTTGCCGCTTACGTCGGCATCCTAATCGCGTATTTCCCGGACATCGCCGGGCACCTGATGGCCGCCTCGGTCATGTCCGCTCCGGCCGCGCTCGTGATCGCCAAGATCATGTATCCGGAGGACGGCGAGCCGGAAACTGCCGGAACGCTCGAGATCGACATCGAGAGGCCGGACGTCAACGTCATCGACGCGGCGGCTCGGGGAGCGTCCGAGGGGCTTTATCTCGCGCTCAACGTCGGCGCGATGCTGCTGGCTTTCATCGCTCTCGTGTACATGATGAACGGGATGCTTGGCTGGCTCGGTGGTTTGGTCGGTTTCGAGGCGTTGAGCTTCGAGTTGATTCTGGGTTGGGTGCTCGCACCGCTTGCTTGGCTGATGGGTGTGCCCTGGGTAGACGCGCCTGCTGTGGCTTCGCTCATGGGCGTGAAGACCGTTCTCAACGAGTTCTTCGCCTACTTCCAACTCGCGGCCACCTTGGGTGGCGAGCATACCTTGCAGCCCCGGTCGATTATCATCGCGACCTACGCGCTCTCCGGCTTCGCCAATTTCTCGTCGATTGCGATCCAGCTCGGTGGGATCGGGGGGATCGCACCGTCCCGCAGGCACGATCTGTCTCGGTTGGGACTCCGCGCGATGGTAGCCGGCTCGATTGCAGCCTTCATGACGGCGACAGTCGCGGGGATGATTCTCTGAACACCGAACGCGATGGCATCCAGGTGCGGGCAGCAGCCGAAGAGCTTCGTCGGCGCCTGGTGACGGTGCCACGTATCGCAGTGGTGCTTGGCTCGGGCCTCAATCATCTCGCTGATGAAGTGCAAGACCCGGTCACGATTCCATTCGAAGACCTTTCTGGTTTCGTGCCTTCGGGAGTCGAGGGGCACTCCGGTCGATTCGTGGCGGGATCGTTAGACGGTACGCTGGTGCTTCTCCAGGCGGGCCGCTATCACGCCTACGAAGGACACGACTTGGACTTTGTCGTCGCGCCTGTCCGCGTGCTCTCGGCTCTCGGGGTTGAGGTGATGGTGTTCACTAACGCCGCGGGAGGCATCGACGGAAAACTCGGGCCGGGCGATCTCGTCCTTTTGGATGACCACATCAATATGATGTTCGCGAATCCTCTCATCGGACCTGTGAAACAGGGAGAGGCACGATTCCCCGACATGAGCAGGCCGTACGATCGTGAGTTGCAGGACTTGGCTCGTGAGGTGGCGGAGCGTCTGGGCGTGGCCTTGTCGAGCGGGATCTACGCAGCCGTGCTCGGGCCTTCGTACGAAACCGCCGCCGAAGTCAAAATGCTGACACTGATGGGGGCGAACGTCGTGGGGATGTCCACCGTGCCCGAAGTCATCGCCGCGCGTGCGCTCGGTGTCCGTTGCATGGGATTCTCAATGGTCACCAATAAGGGGACAGGTCTCAGTCAGGAACCCATTGGGCACGACCAGGTCATCGAGGTTGGACAACAGATAGGCGCTCGCCTGGGGGGTGTGATTTCGGGCGTTGCCGAAGCCCTGGCTGCTTCTTCTCAGTCGGTGGGCGCGAAGTGATTCACAGGCCCGTGGCCTTTGCCGAGGCCGGGAGCGGTTTGGATCGCCCGGGAGACGAACCGGATTGCGCGATCGACCGCGCCTTCCAGGGTGTTTCCGGCAGCCAGTCCCGCAGTGATTGCAGCGGAAAGGGTGCACCCGGTCCCGTGTGTGTGGACCGTGTCGATGCGGCTTCGCCGCCAGACGCGTTCGGTCTCACCGTCCCAGAACAAGTCGACGGCGTCACCGTCCAGGTGTCCACCCTTGATCAGGGCGGCTCCAGCCCCGCGATCGACGAGCCGCCGAGCCGCTGCACCCATCTCCGCCAGCGAGGTGACGGGGCCCCCGGACAAGACGGCAGCTTCTTGCAGGTTCGGCGTGACCAGGGTGACTCGCGAGAGCAGGACTTCGGCGATCGCAGACTCCGTCTCTTCGGGGAGGAGGCGATCACCGCTCGTCGCGACCATGACGGGATCCATGACGTAGGCGCGAAGGTTGTGCTCGTCGATGGCGGCGGCGACCGAATGCACCAACTCGAGGGACCCCAGCATGCCGGTCTTGAACGCTTGAGGTGGCAGGTCCGTCACCACCGCGTCGATTTGGGCTCGGACCTCGGAAACAGGCACGCTGTGGATCGACTGGACCCCGACCGTATTCTGAGCAGTGATCGCAGTGACGGCGCATGTCCCGAAGACGCCAAATTGGTGGAACGTCTTGAGATCCGCCTGAATGCCGGCTCCGCCCCCGCTATCGCTTCCAGCGATCGTGAGTACGACAGGCAGTTGTGGTTCGATCATATGTGGTCGGACGAGGGTGGACGATGCGGAAGGTTGGTGCAGCGATGGCGTTGAGCCAAGAGCGCAGCCGTTTGGTCCGTCGGTTAGGGACGCGGAAAACCAGAGTCCGAGAGGGACTCGTTGTGGTCGAGGGCGTGCGAGCGGCCCGCGAGGCTTTGATGGCGCGTATGGAAGTGCGCTTCGCTGTGACGACCCCACGCCTCGGTGAGCTGACCGGGGGGCAGGATCTGGCCGATACCTTAGGTGACTCCGGCGTGGAATTCGTCGAGGTCGGCGATCGTGATTTGAGTGAGTTGTCGGACACGGAGCATCATCAGGGGGTGCTGCTGGTAGTGAAACAACCGGTCACGGATCTCTCTGAGGTTGTGCAAGCTCCGCGTTGTTTGATACTCGACGCGATCCAGGACCCGGGGAACGTCGGCACCCTCGTTCGAGCGGCACGTGGTTTTGCCGTGGACGGGGTGATCGCGCTCGACGGCACTGTGGACGTCTGGAGTGCCAAGGCAGTAAGAGCTTCGGCGGGTGCTGTTTTCACCATGCCTGTGGTTCACGCGAGATGGGAAGAAGTGCTGCCGGCGCTGAGTGAGGAGGGCGTACCTGTCTTGGTCGCGGACAGTGCAGGACGAAGCGTGCGGGAATGGAGGGAGCGGCAACGATTCGCACTTGCGGTAGGAAATGAGGGAGCCGGTGTCAGGCCTGAGATCCTAGAAGCCGCTGCGGGGGTAGTATCGGTTCCCATGCCCGGCGCCACGGAGTCCCTTAATGTGGGGATGGCAGGAGCAGTCCTTCTTTTTGAGCTGACACAGGAGTACAAAGGGTGATCGAAGGTTGGCTCGTAGCCGTCGTGGCGGGGCTGTTCGGCCTGTTGTTCGGATCTTTTCTGAACGTCTGCTCGCTGCGGTGGCCGAACGACGAATCGATTGTATCGCCAGGATCGAGGTGCCCGAAGTGCCTCGAGCCCGTCCGGTGGTTCGACAATGTTCCCGTGCTGAGTTGGGTGATTCTGCGGGGTAGATGTCGGTTTTGTTCAGAGCCGATCTCCGTGCAGTACCCGTTGGTGGAGTTTGCGACGGGCCTCATGTGGGCAGGCGTGTTCGCCGCGTATGGCCCCACGCCGGAAGCGCTTCGGGGCGCTGTTTTCCTCACGATACTCTTCGGCATCTCAGTTTCGGACGCGCGCTTCTTCATCATCCCAGATCAGTTCTCATTAGGCGGGGCGGTGATCGGCTTTGGGATGGCGTTCTTCCCGGGAGGAATCGAGTGGCTCGACTCTCTCATCGGGGCAGTTGTCGGTTACGGCGTTCTGTGGTTCGTAGGGGTAGCCGGAACGTGGGTCATCAAGAAGGTGTCGCCGGGTCGCTTGGAAGAGGCGGGTGTGGATCAAGCGATGGGCGGTGGCGATATCAAGATGATGATGATGGTCGGCGCCTTCGTGGGCGTGTGGGGCGTGGGCCTCACGATCTTCTTGGGGTCGATTCTAGCGCTCATGGTGTTTGGCCCAATCGCGTCATTCTCCAAGCGTTTGATTCCCCTCGGCGTGTTCCTCGCTGCAGCGGCCGCGATCGCTTACGGCTGGGGCGACCTGATGGTGGGGTGGTACCTCACTCAGGTCGTCGGGTTGCCCGGTTGACCGCATGAGCCGAGTTCCTCTCGACGCACGCGGGAAGCCCCCTGTTCGCGCGGCTTTCCTGGGGTCGCTGCTCTTGATGGGCGCATGCTCTGCGGGAGAGCCCCCGCCGCAGGCGCGGGATGGAAGCGCCGAGATGGTTCAGCGGTTGTCCGATCTCGCGAACGGGCTCGACCGCAGACAAAGTCCCTTCGCCAATGAGGCCCGAGTTGCAGCGTTGGCCGCGCGCGGTCCCGGCGGGGGGCTCCAAGGGGAAATGACCTACCGAGGCCAGCTCTCAGAGCAACTCGTGTATTCCGGGCGTTTCGCTGAGGCTGCGGACAGTCTCGCTTCTTTGCTCCGCGACATCGATGGGCAAGGAGGTCGAGTGCCACCGGAGTTCCGAAGCGTCATCGCGGACCTCGAGGCGATGGCACTGTTGAAATGGGAAGAGCAGGAGGCTTGTGTGGTTCAATCACAGGTGTCGCGTTGCTTGATGCCTGTCACAGGGATGGCCAGTCGTCCGGATGGTGCTCCTGGATACGCCGCTGCCGAACGCCTCGAGGCGCTCCTGTCGTCGGACCCGGACAATCTTCAGAATCGCTGGCTTTTGAATGTTGCGTACATGCTGCTGGGCGAATATCCACAGGGAGTCCCGCCACGTTGGTTGGTTCCGCTGGAGTCGTTTCGAGACGACTACGAGATAGATCGCTTCCATGATGTATCAGGCGTGCTCGGCATTGACGACGTGGGGCATGCAGGCGGAGCGATCCTGGACGACTTCGATCGCGACGGAGACTTGGATGTCGTTACGTCGGGCTGGTTGCTCGAGGACCAGATGCGCTATCACGAGAACGACGGTTCGGGTGGTTTCACCGACCGTACAGAGGCTGCCGGGCTTACCGGGTTTGTCGGCGGACTCAACATGAAACACGCCGACTTCGACAACGACGGCTTTCTGGACATCCTCGTGCTGCGCGGGGCCTGGCTCTCCTATGGCCAGCCTAATTCACTTCTTCGTAACCGTGGTGACGGCACCTTTGTCGATGTCACGGAGGCTGCAGGGCTTCTGGATGCATTCTCGACGCAAACGGCCGATTGGGGCGATTTCGACAACGACGGATGGGTCGATCTCTTCATCGGGAACGAGGCATCTCCTGGGCGGAGGGACGTGAGCCAACTCTTTCGAAACCGCGGTGATGGCACATTCTCGGACGTGACCCGTGAGATGCGTGTGGGCGTCGTTGGCTTTGTGAAGGGGGTCACGTGGGGAGACATCGACAACGATGGCGATCTCGATCTCTTCGTGTCTCTGTTGGGGGCCACTAATCGACTGTTTCGCAACGATGTGACGGAGGCTGGCAAACGTCTGTTCGTGGATGTTTCGGAGTCGGCAGGTGTCACTGAGCCGGAGACCAGTTTCCCTGCCTGGTTTTGGGATTATGACAACGATGGATGGCTGGACCTCTACGTCTCTGGATATCGGGCCCAGGTCTCTGACATAGCTGCGGAGATCCTAGGACAGGAGTCCGACGGTGAGCCACCTCGGCTCTATCACAACGAGGGGAACGGAACGTTCTCTAACGCCACTGCGGCGGCGGCACTAGAACGCGTCCAGTACGTCATGGGCTCGAACTACGGGGATCTCGATTCAGATGGTTATCCCGATTTTTATGTGGCCACTGGTGATCCGGCATACGAGTCGATGATGGCGAATCGGATGTTTAGGAACGCTGAAGGAGCCCTCTTCCAAGAGGTCACCACCACGGGGGGCTTTGGCCATCTACAAAAAGGGCACGCCGTTTCGTTTGGTGACGCGGACAACGACGGCGACCAAGACATATTGGTCAACATGGGAGGGGCGACACAGGCGGATCGCGGGCGCAACGCGCTCTTCGAAAATCCAGGAAATGAGAGTCGTTGGCTTACGTTACGCCTCGAGGGTGTTAGCTCGAACCGGGCAGCGATTGGGGCGCGGGTGAGAGTCACAGTAGAAGGAGGGGGGCGTGAGCGAACCGTGCATTCTCGTGTGACCGGTGGAGGGAGCTTCGGCGCGAATAGCTTACAGCTCGAGATCGGTATTGGTGCTGCCAGCCGGATCGTATCGCTCGAAATCGACTGGCCGGTAAGTGGTGAAACTCAGCGGTTCGAGGCCGTGGAGATGGACTCGGTGTACCGGGTGGTAGAGGGTGCCCCCACGTTGGAACGCGTCGAGGCCCAGCCGTTTGCCCTAGGTAGATCCCTAGCGGGCAATTGATCGTGCGCCGCGTAGCAGGACTCCTTCTAGTGCTCGGAACCGTGGCGTGCGGGGATGCGCCGCTTCCGGAATGGCACGCCGAAGACGGATACCGGTGGCGAGAGGTCGTGGTCCCTCGAAGGGGCAGTGCCGGCTTCCAGGTGGTGGACCTCAGCCGTGCAGGCATTGACTTCGTCAATGCGGTTCGGCAGGAGGACGCGCTTCAAAATCGGCACCTTACTCACGGATCTGGCGTGGCACTCGGAGATGTGGATGGGGACGGGTTGGTCGATGTCTTTCTTGCACGTCTGGATGGCCCGAACGCTCTGTACAAGAACGTCGGTGGATGGCGCTTCGAGGACGTGTCGGCCGCCGCGGGTGTAGAGGCAGCCGATCGGTCTTCAACGGGCGCAGTGTTGGCGGACGTCGACGGTGATGGGGACCTCGACCTGCTGCTCACAGCTCTCGGGCAAGGGAACGCCCTCTTTGTCAACGACGGGGCCGGAGTCTTCAGTGAACGCCCGATTGGAGATCCCAGTGAATCGTTCGGGTCGACCACGCTCACTCTGGCAGATGTGGAGGGAGACGGTGACCTAGATCTCTATGTCGCCAACTACAAGCTACGTTCGGCGATGGACGTGTACTCGCCGGAAGAGCGCACCTTCGACGCGATCGTCCGGGAAGGTGAGCAAGGTTTCCATGTGGCGCCTGGCCTGGAGCAGGACTTCCGCGTGGTCGAGCGGCCGGACCTGAACGCAGTGGTATACACGCAACGCGCTGAACCCGACGCGTTCTACCTGAACGACGGCATGGGCACCTTCGAGCGAGTGTCGTTCACCTCAGGAGCTTTCTTGGATCCGGATGGACGCCGCTTGGAAGAAGAACCCGACCTGTTTGCGCTGACGGCTCGCTTCTACGACGTGAACGGAGATCGTGCTCCAGATCTGTTCGTCGCGAACGACTTCGAGGATCCGGACCACTTCTGGATCAATCAGGGTGATGGGTCGTTCCGAGCGGCCCCGAGGTTGTCTCTCCGAGCCACGAGCAACGCGGGAATGGCTGTAGACTTCGCAGACATCGACCGAGATGGAGATGTCGATTTTTTCGAGGTCGATATGCTTAGCCGACAGCGGTCTCTGCGCATGCGACAGGTGCCCACGCACACCGCACTACCGAAGCAGCTCGGGATGATCGACGACCGCCCTCAGATGATGCGGAACACGCTTTTCCTCAACCGCGGCGATGCCACGTTTGCGCAGATCGCCGAGATGGCCGGTGTGGAGGCAACCGGATGGTCTTGGGCGACGATGTTCCTTGACGTGGACTTGGACGGCTTCGAGGACATCCTCGTCTCAACGGGCCACGCCTGGGACATCATGGATGCGGACACCCAGCGGCGGCTGGGGACACTCGAATACGACTGGCGGGAGGAGTTCCTCCTGTTTCCGGCACTCAAGCAACCGAATCGAGCGCTGCGGAATCGCGGCGATCTCACGTTTGGGGAGATGACCGACGAGTGGGGCTTCGCACCCTCAAGCGACATTTCGCACGGCCTGGCCTCCGCCGACTTCGACTTGGACGGTGACCTGGATGTGGTGGTCACCCGTCTGAATGCCCCGCCTCTGTTGCTGCGAAACAGCGGCACATCTCCGCGGGTCGCCGTTCAGCTCAGCGGACGAGCGCCTAACACTGGTGGGGTTGGCGCGGTCGTGCGCTTGAGCGGAGAGGGCGTGCCGGTCCAGTCCCGTGAGGTGACGTCCGGGGGCATGTACCTGTCCGGCTCGGGGCCTACGCTGACGTTCGCGGCGGAACCCGGTTCCGGGCACACGATCGAAGTCATCTGGCGCGATGGATCTGTGACCCAGATCGATGACGTCAGGGCTGATCGGGCCTATGAGATCGACCAGTCGACTGCGACAGAGCGTGTCGTCGTCGGTCAGTCTGTCGAACGAATGGCGAGTGACCGGCACTTCGAGGACGTCTCGAACCTCCTGTCGCACGAGCATTTCGAGTCCGAGTACGATGACCGAGCGCGCCAAGCCTTACTCCCGAACGACCTGTCACGACTCGGGCCGGGTGTGACGTGGTACGACGTGGACGGTGACGGTGCGGAAGACCTCCTCGCTCCTGCGGGGCGGGGCGGACGCCTGGCGGCGTTTCGTAATACTGGAGGTGCCTTCACCCGGGTGGAGAGCTGGAGTATTCCGGCTGCGGGGGATCAGACGGTAGCGCTTCCGGTCCCGGACGAGAGTGGCGGTTCCAGGATTCTGGTGGGGCAGTCCAGCTATGAGTCCGACTCTCCGGGCATGGCGTTGAGTCTTCCATCCGTTGTCACCCTTGGGGCGAATGGCGTTGCCCAGGAGGTGATTGGGCCCGACAGCACCAGCATCGGCGCCATAGCAGCGGCCGACGTGGACTCGGACGGAGATCTTGACGTGTTCGTCGGCGGGCGGGTAATGCCTGCCGGGTATCCCCTGGCAGGGAGCTCACGGCTCTTCCTCAACGAGTCGGGGACCTTCGCAAAGGACGGCGAAAACGCATCGGTCCTTGGTCGCTTGGGCATGGTGTCGGCGGCGACGTTCTCTGACGTGGACGGAGATGGCGACCCGGACTTGTTAGCTGCGGTGGAATGGGGGCCGGTCGTTTTGCTCATTAACCAAGAAGGTCGCTTCCAGAGGGCGGGCCCGGAGTGGGGCTTGAATCAGACGGGTCGATGGAATGGGATATCGGCCGGTGATTTGGATGGAGATGGCCGCATGGACTTCGTGGCCACCAACTGGGGAAGGAACACACGATTCGCTCCCCGGCCGGATCACCCTCTGGTGCTCTACTTTGGTGACATGGACCGAAATGGGTCACTCGATGTGGTTCGTGCACAGAGCGAAACGAACGGTGGGCCTCTCATGCCATTGGACCGTTTCTCTCGCCTGGCGGCCGGAGTCCCTCGGCTGAGTCAGATCGTAGAGAGTGTGGCTGCATACTCGGAAGCGACCATGGATGAACTCTTCGGCGAGTCGCTGGAGAGAGCGGGGCGCTACCAAGCGACGACATACGACCACACGCTCTTCCTCAACAAAGGTGATCATTTCGAGCCGGTGCCTCTCCCAGTGGAGGCGCAGTTCGCGCCCGCTTTCGCAGTAGCAATCGCGGACTTGGACGGGGACGGCGCGGAAGATGTCTTTCTCGGTCAGAACTTCTTCCCCACGGAGACCGACGCGCCGCGGCTGGACAGTGGGCGCGGGTTGTGGCTCCGGGGCGATGGTGCGGGTGGGCTCACAGCGGTTCCTGGGCAGGTCTCGGGTATTGACGTTTGGGGTGATGCGAGAGGGGCGGCATTCTCCGACTTCGACGGTGACGGCCGAGTCGACCTAGCTGTCGCTCAGAACGGGGCGGCTCTGCGGTTGTTCCGGAACCGGGGTGCCGAGGTCGGGCTCCGCGTGAGGTTATTGGGGGCAGCGGCCAACCCAAGGGCGATCGGGGCCACGATAAGACTGGTCTACGGGGATCGTATGGGCCCGGCTCGCGAGGTTCGGCTTGGCTCTGGGTATTGGTCCGTCGATGGTGCGACCCAGGTGCTTGGCGGTCGAGCCGGCGCGACCGCACTCCAAGTGCGTTGGCCGGGAGGTGCGGTGTCGGAGACAGTACTTTCCGACGGGGATCGTGAGATCGCGGTACGAGAGCCCGCGGGTTAGTCCGCTAGGGGTCGGAGCAATCGCGCTGATACCCGCAGTCCTTGCACACCAGCTTGCAATGCCGGTCGATCATTGGACCGCCGCACAGGTCGCACGTTGGGGGAGGGCCAGAGGGAGCTCCCATTTGGGCTCCGCTGCTCTTCACTGGCCCTGCTTCATTCAGATCCGTCCCCTTGGGTACCCTGGGCGAGATACTCGCGCGACAGCTCGACGTAGTGCGCCCCTCCGCCGGCGATCCACTCGGCGGCGGACCCCTCCAGCGTCTTTTTAATCACGCCGGGCACTCCTGCCACGACGCTTCTGGCCGGGATCGCCGCGCCCTCGAGAACAACTGTGCCAGCGGCGAGCAGGCATTCTTCACCGATCGTCGCGCGTTGGAGGATGACCGCGTTCATGCCCACCACGGTCCGGTCCCCGATCGTACAACTCTCGAACTTCGCGCCGTGCCCCACCGTCACGTCAGCCCCGATGACGGTCGGCTGCCAGGCACCCACGTGCACCACACAGTTGTCTTGGATGCTCGTGCGCGCGCCGACGATGATCCCGTTATCGGGGTCGTCTCCTCTCAGCACCGCCCCGAACCAAACGCTCGAGTTCTGTCCGATCGTGACGTCTCCGATTAGAACTGCGGTCGGGGCCAGAAACGCAGAAGAGTGCACCCGGGGGGACTTGCCATTGAAAGGCAGGAGAAGCGCCATCAGTCCGAGTCTGGGCCTGTAACAGTGGGCAGGCGCGTCACGCGCGCGCGCAGAACCTGAGTCTCTGAAGCCTCGATGATGTCGATGCGGACACCGTGGCGCTCGAAGCTCTCACCTTCAGGAGGGACGTGGCCCAGTTCCTCCAGGATGAGACCATTAAGCGACCGATGTTCGACCTTCGGAAGTGCCACGCTGAGTGCTTCGTTGATGTCACGCACGTCGGCCCCTGCATCGCACTCAACGGCGAAGTCGGAAACGCGAACCACCTCTTGTTCTGCGACGTCGGTCTCGTCGTGGATCTCACCAACGAGTTCTTCCACCACGTCTTCCAACGTGACGAGACCATCCGTGCCACCGAATTCGTCGGCAACGATACCCATGTGGATCCGTCGGGATTGGAAGTCCCGGAGCAGCTGGGCACACGACAGCGAGCCCGGCACGAAGAACGGGTTTCGCGACAGTTCGCTGAGTTTCACGTCGCGTTGCCCGTTCGCCAATCGCTCGTAGACCTCACGCACATAGACGATACCAGTGACGTTGTCCACTGAGTTGCGGTACACGGGGACCCGACTATAAGGGACATCGGCGAGTGAATCGTGGATGTCACTGAGGACGAGCTCTTCCTCCCATGCGAAGATGTCGACGCGCGGGACCATTACGTCCCAAGCCGCGAGTTCGTCGAGTCGAAAGGCTCTCTCGACCAAGATATTCTCCGATTCCTCGAGGATCCCAGCTTCTTGGCCGATCTCCTGGATTTCGCGGAGTTCTCGCTCTTCGGTGCTCACGTCCTCATCACCGCGTCCGACCCAAGCCTCCTCAAGGCGAGACACTGGCACCGCGACGAATCGAGTCACGAGGGTCAGGGCTAGGAGACCCGACGCTGAGGACAGCGCCAACCGTACCGGATTGCGAGCCGCGATCAGGCGCGGGGCGATATCGCCGCCAACGATCACGAACACGACCCCAACGACGAGATTTACCCAGGGGCTGCCGTTCCCGAGGGTCCATGCCCCGGTCACAATGCCCGCTCCCAGCGCGGTGAGATTCAGCACTCCCGTCGCTAGCCGCACGCTGGACCCTACCAGCGCTGCGTGGCGGCGAACCTCCGTGAGGGCCTCCGCGCCGGCGAAGCCTTCTTCTTGGAGCGTACGAAGCCGGGACGAGCCGATTTGGAACGCGGCCGCCTCAGCCGCGGTGAGAAGTGCAGACAGGATGAGGAAGAGCCCGATGAGGCCCAGCACTATACCCGTCATGAGCCTCCGCCTGTCGCATCGGCCCTGCGGTTTCTACTCGGAGGGTGGTCAGGCCCTCCGGAATCGCTACCTATGTCCAACCTTGGCTCTCCTCGAGGAGTTCCCGAATTACATCACGTGTTTTGCGACCGTCCGCCTCGGCCTCGAAGTTCAAGACCACGCGGTGGGCGAGGACGGCGGGTGCTATCGCGCGCACGTCATCATACGACGGTATGGCCGAACCTCGCGAGGCAGCGCGAGCCTTGGCACCAAGGACGAGGTACTGAGAAGCACGCGGCCCGGCCCCCCATGCGGCGTATTTGGCACAAACCTTGGCGGCCTCAGCCCCCGGGCGTGTCGAGCGCGCAAGGCGCACCGCGAACGACACCAAGGACGGCGGAGCGGGGATTCGCCTCACGAGTCCCTGCAATTCGATCAGTTCTTCCGCCGTGATCACCGGTCGGATCTCGTCTTGCTCCGCACCCGTGGTCTTCATGGCGATCTCTTCCTCTTCGCCCTTCGTCGGATAATAGATCGGCAGCTCGAGCATGAATCGGTCGAGTTGAGCTTCCGGAAGAGGGTACGTGCCTTCCTGCTCAATCGGGTTCTGCGTGGCGAGCACGAAGAACGGGGGACTCAGTTGGTACGTGTCACCGGCGGCGGTCACTGAACGCTCCTGCATCGCCTCGAGCAGAGCAGCCTGCGTCTTGGGCGGCGTCCGGTTGATCTCGTCCGCCAAGACGATGTTCGCGAAGATAGGTCCTTTCACGAAACGGAAGACTCTTTTGCCGGTGGTTCGGTCCTCTTCGATGACTTCCGTACCCGTGATGTCCGTAGGCATGAGATCAGGCGTGAACTGGATGCGACTGAAATTCAGATCCAAAGCCTCTGCCACAGTCTGGATGAGGAGTGTCTTCGCCAAGCCCGGGACACCAACTAACAGCGCGTGCCCGTTGGCCATCAGGGCGTTCAAAAGTTCGTCTACGACTTCGTGTTGTCCGACGATCTTCCGACCGACCTCGCGGCGCATCAATTCCGAAACCTCGGCTACCCGTTCGAGTAGTTCGATGTCGCGGTCGACGACTGCTGTGTCTGACATTGTGGTCATGCCTGTCCTGTGGGCCGACGCATCCGGTGACTCGCTGGCGGGCGACACCGAAAAACTGGTTGATATGTAGGGAGCAAAGATACTCAATTCACCTGACACTGATCCGTAGAAAAGTGCTAGGATCCTCGGGCTGCGGCGGGGTGTGGGCCGACGCGAAGATAGGCCCGGGATTTTCCAGTAGTCAAGCGCCCTGTTCGTCCCTTGATCTCGGTCTGAATCCCGCTTGCGCTTTTTTTCACAAGCGGTAATTTATGCTGGCTATGGCGGGTAGCGTGCTCGATGTGTGTGCGTACCTGTCAGGCGTGAAGGAGTCGGACTTGGCAGGAGACCAGCGGGGGGGTGACCCTCGAGAGATCATGAGAGCCTCTGGGCAATTCATGGGACACGGACTCCAGTTGGCACTTTCGGTCCTTCTTTTTTTGGGCGCGGGGGCGTGGTTGGACTCTAAGCTCGACACGGGGCCGTTTCTGATGCTGCTGGGGGCGTTCGTCGGAGCATGTGCTGGATTCTATAGTCTTTATTACCACATTGTGATCGAACCCAAGTTGCGGAAGAAAGACTCGCATGAGTAAGGCTGCAAAGTACGCAGTCTCTGGGCTGTCGATCGTTGCGCTCGTCACACTCGTGTCGTGGCCATTTTTGGATCCGGCAGGACGCCGCGGAGTTGTTATCGCGGGTGCGGTTGCTCTCCCGATCCAAGTGACCGCGTTCTGGGCGTTGTTGCGCTTCCGCGGTCAGTTGAACGGCTTTTTGGCCGCGTGGGCGGGTGGGACACTGCTTCGGATGCTGGTGATCGCGGCGGTGGCAGTTTATGCCATACGGTCGAGTGTTGAGGGAGCGGTACCGATGCTCTTGGCCCTCGCAGGCTTCTTTTTTGGACTTCTGATGCTCGAGCCGATGTATTTCAAGCCCGAGCCGAGCGAAACGGCTTAGATGAAGCTCTTAGGAATGCTCAGCATGTTTCAGGGAGGGGGAGCCCCGGCGCAGGGAGCTGCCGACGCACCGCCCGACCTGAAGGGTATGCTCACGCACCACTTGTTGGACGGCAAAGAGATCGAGTTCGAGGTCTTGGGTTACGGGAAGACGTTCCACCTCCCCGCCTGGGATCCGATCCACATCGGTTCGGTCACGATCGATCTTTCGCCCACCAAACACGGCGTCTTCCTCTTTTTGTCCGCGATCCTGTTGCTCTTCCTGTTCCTACCGATCGGCCGGGCCATGAAGGGCAAGTACAAGGACCGTGCACCGAGTGGCATGGCGAACGCGATGGAGGCTCTCGTCGTCTACTTCCGGGACGAGGTGGTCCGTCGGAACATCGGCCACGGAGCTGATGCCTACACGGGTTATATCCTCACGCTCTTCTTCTTTATTCTGGCCATGAACGTCTTGGGGCTCGTGCCCTTCGGGTCAGCGGCCAGTGGAAACTTCATGGTGACCGGTGCTTTGGCGCTGGTGACTTTTGTCGTTGTAGAGATCTCCGGCATGCGCGCTCTGGGGTTCCAGGGTTACATGAAGACGATCTTTTATGCCCCGCCGGGTCTTAATCCCGTCGGTACCGCGATCATGCTCGTGATCCTGACCCCCGTGGAGTTCCTCGGGAAGCTCACGAAGCCGTTCGCATTGATGATTCGTTTGTTCGCGAACATGCTGGCCGGGCACACGCTCGTCCTGTCCCTGTTGGGAATGATCTTCATGTTTGCGAGCGCTGGAGCTGTGGTCGCTGGCGGTGTGACAGTGGCCTCCATTTCGATGGTCAGCGGGATCATGCTCCTCGAGGTCTTTGTAGCCATCTTGCAGGCCTATATTTTCGCGATGCTGACGGCGGTCTTCATTGGCCTCATCCGTCACGCGCACTAAAGTGCAGTACTGATTTTCAACCGTCGCTAGACGACAATTTTTCAAGGAACGATCGACATGCTCCACGGAATGCTCGCCCTGTTTCAGGACGCGGCCACTCAGACGGATATCGATGTTGCCAAGAACTCGATGAGCTTGCTCGGCGCCGGTATCGGCATCGGTCTCTCGGTCATGGGTGCCGGAATCGGCATCGGCCAGATCGGTGCAGGCGCCACGCAGGGTATCGCACGTCAGCCCGAGGCTGCTGCCACGATTCAGACTGCTGCCATCATTCTGGCTGCACTGATCGAGGGTGCTGCGCTCTTCGGTCTCGTCATCACGATCCTCTACAAGTTCTTCTAGGTCTTTCGGCCGCTATGCGGTCGTTCAGCCGGTTCTTCCCGCTTCCGTCGACTGACGGTAAAGGCGGGGACCGGGACCACAGAAGAACGCACGGAGTGATTATGAGAGCGAGTCGGATTGTGCCGGCCACGCTCACCTTGTTGGCGGCCCTCCCAGGCACTGTCTGGGCCCAGGGTGGCGAAGAAGGTGGCGGGGGTCTCTATGACATAAACGTGGGGCTTAGCACTTGGACGCTGTTGGTTTTCGGCATCTTGGTGTTTGTTCTGGGCAGGTACGCCTGGGGCCCGATCCTCGAAGCCGTAGATGCCCGTGAAAAGGGGATACAGGCTGCGATTGACGGCGCTGCAGATCAGAATGCAGAGGCCGCGCGGTTGCTCGAGGAGCACAAGGCTCAGTTGGCTGACGCTCGCCGTCAGGCCAATGAACTGATCGCCGAAGGTAAGGCGGCCGGTGAGTCGGTGCGTAAGGACATCGAAGAGAAAGCACGTGCAGAAGGACATGCCATCGTGGAGCGCGCGCGCTCCGAGATCGAGCGGGAGCGAGATGCCGCGTTAGAGATGCTGCGCAAAGAGTCTGTCGATCTGGCACTCGCTGCGGCTTCGCGGCTGATCTCGGAAAACCTCGATCAGGCGAAGGACCGCAAGCTCGTTGAGACGTATTTGAGCGAGCTCGGTAAGGAAGTCGAGGCGTGAGAGACGAAACCGTCGCCAAGAACTACGCGGAAACGCTGTTCGAGCTCGCACACCGTAACGAGGGACTGGAGGAGTACGGCCAGGCCCTTCACACGGTCGCGGACTTGATTGACCAGGACCCGAAGTTCAGGGCGTTTCTGGAGACTCCGCGTATCGACGATGGCGACAAGAAGGACGTCGTCCGACGCGCGTTCGGTGACGCACTGCCCAAGCATGTCGTGAACTTCGTGATGGTTACGATCGACAAACGCCGTCAGCGTCTGCTACGGGCGATTTCCAGTGCCTACAACCTCCTTCTCGATGCCCACATGGGACGAGAGCACGTGGAGGTGACTGTGGCGCGGAAGGTGGATGAGTCCACCAAACAGATGATCGCCGAGGGGCTGTCCAGGGCCTTCGGTAAAGAAGCGATCCCTCACATCCGGGTCAAACCGGAAATCTTGGGGGGACTGCTCGTTCGCACCGGTGACACGATCTATGACGGATCGGTTCGCAGGCGGCTCGAAGGCATGCGGCGGAAGATGCTACAGGCACACATGCCTGAAGCGACCGCTAGCGCCGCCGAAGCCTGATCCCGATCCCTACACTTAGGACCGAATAGAAGATGGCCAACGACTCCCAGCTTCGCGCCAGCGAAATCAAGGACGTCCTCCTCAACGAGATCGAGAAGTACGAGGAGGATCTCCAGGCCGAAGAAATCGGTGAAGTCCTCGAGGTAAAGGACGGAATCGCACGCATCTACGGCCTCACGAAGGCAATGGCGTCGGAGATGCTAGAGATCACTCCGTCCGGCGGCGGTGACCCAGTAACGGCTCTCGCGTTGAACCTCGAAGAGGACAACATCGGTGCCGTGATCATGGGTGAATGGGCAGGCCTGCACGAAGGTGATCAGGTCCGCCGCACCGGACGCGTTCTCGACATCCCCGTGGGTCCAGGGTATCTCGGCCGTGTGGTCGACTCGCTCGGAAACCCTGTGGACGGCAAAGGCCCCATCGATGGGATCGCCGGCAACCGCCAGATCGATATCGTAGCTCCCGGGATCGTGGCACGGCAGCCAGTAAGCCAGCCGATGCAGACGGGACTCAAGGCCATCGACTCGATGATCCCGATCGGCCGTGGTCAGCGCGAGTTGATCATTGGTGATCGCGGTACGGGCAAGAGCGCCGTGGCCATCGATACGATCATCAACCAGAAGGGCAGCGGCGTCATCTGCGTCTACTGCGCCATCGGCCAGCGTGCCGGTAAGGTCCGCAGTGTCGTCGAGACGCTGCGTGAGCACGGTGCGCTCGACTACACGATTATCGTGACGTCCAGCGCTTCCGAGCCGGCGCCGATGCAGTACATCGCTCCGTATTCCGCTACAGCGCTCGCCGAACACTTCATGTGGGAAGGCAAGCACGCGCTCGTCGTCTACGACGATCTTTCCAAGCAGGCCCAGGCGTACCGTCAGCTGTCCTTGGTACTCCGTCGGCCTCCCGGACGTGAAGCCTATCCGGGTGACGTCTTTTACCTCCACTCTCGCCTGCTTGAGCGTGCCTGTAAGCTGTCCGACGCGCAGGGCGGTGGTTCTCTGACGGCGCTACCAATCATCGAGACACAGGGTGGTGACGTTTCGGCGTACATCCCAACCAACGTGATTTCCATCACGGATGGCCAGATCTTCCTGGAGCCGAATCTGTTCAACTCCGGTGTCCGACCCGCTGTGAACGTCGGTATCTCGGTGTCACGTGTGGGTGGCGCGGCGCAGACCAAGGCCATGAAGAAGGTCGCTGGACGTCTTCGTTTGGATCTGGCCCAGTACCGTGAGTTGGAAGCCTTCGCTCAGTTCGGTTCCGACCTCGATGCTGCGACCCAGCGTCAGTTGGCACGTGGTGCGCGTACGGTCGAAATGCTCAAGCAGCCGCAGTATCAGCCAATGCCCGTTGAGAACCAGGTCGCTGTGATTTACGCGGTTACAAATGGTTACCTCGACGAGATCAAGCTCGAGCTGGTCCGCAAGTGGGAGCTCGGCTTCCAGCAGGCGATGGGTGCCAAGCATCAGGACGTTCTTGACGAGCTTCGTGAGGGCGGTGCCCTAACAGACGATGTGGTCGAGAATCTTGTTGCGGCCATCGAGGGTTACAACGCGTCGTTCGCGGCCGAGCACGAAACTGCCGGCGCGTCGGCCTAGTTCACGCTAACGAGAACGAGGACGACACGTGGCCGGCGATAGAGACGTCAAGCGCAGGATCAAGACGGTGGAGAACACCCGTCAGATTACGCGCACGATGGAGCTCGTAGCGACTTCGAAGTTGAAGCGAGCTACGGACCGAGTGCATGCGGCGCGCCCCTACGCGGATGCGCTGCACGAGATCGTGGGGGGGCTCTATTCACCGGGCTTGTCGGAGAAGTACCCGATTCTTCGTCAGCCTGAAGAGACGAAGCGGGCGGCGGTTCTGCTTCTGACTGCCAACCGCGGTCTCTGTGGTGGATTTAATGCCAACCTGATCAAGCAGGCCAGGCTCCTCATGGAGGATTTGCGCAGCCAGGGTATCGAAACAGAGCTGCACATCGCAGGAAAGAAGGGGGTCGCTTATTTCCGCTTCCGCGGCGAGGAGCTGCTCACGACACGGGTGGATATCAGTGACCATCCCACGGTCGAAGATGCCGAGTCAGTGGTGGCCCCCGTGCGGGACCGCTTCGAGAACGGCGACATCGACGCGGTTTATTTGGTGAGCTCGAAGTTCAAGTCAGCGATGTCGACTCCGCCGCACACGCGCGACCTTTTGCCGATCAAGGGTGATGGCAAGTCCGCGTCAGCTGATGTCTACATCCTGTCACCGAGCGGGGACATGATCCTCGAGCGGATTCTTCCGGCATACATCCGGAACGCCGTATACACGGCAATGGTGGAGAACGCGGCCGCAGAGCAGGGCGCACGACGGGCCGCTATGAAGAGTGCTACCGACAACGCGGGGGATGTTCTCGAACACCTCACGCGCACATACAACAGGGCCAGGCAGGCCCAGATCACGCAGGAGATCGCCGAGATAGTCGGTGGCTCCGCTGCCCTAGAGTAAAACTCAGGACATCATGGCTGATAATACTGGAAAGGTCGTTCAGGTCATTGGACCGGTTCTCGACGTGGAGTTTCCCGCCGAGCACCTCCCTGACATCTATAACTCGCTTAGTCTCACGACGACCAACGAGGCGGGGGAGGAGAGCACTGTCGTGGCCGAGGTGCAGCAGCACATCGGTCGCAGCCAGGTCCGTGCTGTTTCGATGTCGTCCACGGACGGTGTCACCCGCGGCATGGAAGTGGTCGACTCGGGTTCCGCCATCTCGGTGCCGGTCGGTGATCCGGCTCTGGGTCGCATCCTGAACGTGCTCGGTGAGCCCGTTGATGAGATGGGTCCAGTGGGCGGTGAGGCTGCGGCCGACGTGGAGCGCTGGCCGATCCATCGGCTCGCTCCAAAGTTCGACCAGCTTGAGCCGAAGACTGAGATCTTCGAGACCGGCATCAAGGTCGTCGACCTCCTCGCCCCCTATGTGAAGGGTGGTAAGACGGGTCTGTTCGGCGGCGCCGGTGTCGGTAAGACCGTCATCATCATGGAACTCATCAACAACATCGCGATGGAGCACGGTGGTAAATCCGTGTTCTGTGGCGTAGGTGAGCGCACGCGTGAGGGGAACGACCTCTGGCTCGAGATGAAGGAGTCCGGTGTTCTGGAGTCCACGGCTCTCGTCTACGGTCAGATGAACGAGCCTCCGGGAGCACGCCTCCGGGTCGGCCTGTCCGGTCTCACAATTGCGGAGTACTTCCGCGACGTCGAGGGCCAGGACGTGCTGCTCTTCGTCGACAATATCTTCCGCTTCACTCAGGCGGGTTCTGAGGTGTCGGCGCTGCTTGGTCGGATGCCTTCCGCAGTCGGGTACCAGCCGACGCTCGGGACCGAGATGGGTGAACTCCAGGAGCGCATCACGTCGACGGCTTCCGGATCGATCACTTCGGTGCAGGCGATTTACGTCCCTGCGGATGACTTGACGGATCCGGCACCTGCTACCGCGTTCACACATCTAGACGCAACGACGGTTCTGTCGCGTGCGATCTCCGAGCAGGGCATCTACCCCGCTGTTGATCCGCTCGACTCTTCGTCGCGCATCATGGATCCGCAGTTCGTTGGTGAGCGTCATTACAATGTGGCGATGCAGGTTCAGTCGATCCTCCAGCGTTACAAGGATCTTCAGGACATCATCGCGATTCTCGGTATGGACGAGCTCACCGAGGAAGACAAGATCATTGTCGGGCGGGCGCGTCGTATCGCTCGTTTCCTGTCCCAGCCGTTCTTCGTTGCTCAGCAGTTCACGGGCATCGACGGTCAGTACGTGAAGCTCGACGAGACGATTGAGTCCTTCGAGCGGGTCGCGAACGGTGAATTCGATCACCTCCCTGAGCAGGCGTTCTACATGCAGGGCGGCATCGACGGGGTGCTCGCAGAGGCCGAGCGCCTGGAGAAGGAGGGCTAGTCTGATGGCTGACGGTGCTCTGAAGGTGCGAGTGGTCTCTCCTGACCAGACGGTTTTTGAAGGTGAGGCTTCTGCGGTGGTGGCTCCGGCATGGGACGGCCAGATTGGCGTCCTTCCCGGCCACGCGCCGTTGCTCTCCTTGATTGGTTCAGGGGTTCTCAACGTCGACCGGCCCGGTGGGGGCACGGATTCCTTCCACGTCGCAGGTGGGGTGATGAAGGTCGAAGGCAACACCGTGACTCTGCTGACCGAGTACGCCGGTGATGAGCCACCTGCGGAGGTTCCTGCAGAAGCCATCGTGTTCCCGGAAGATGTCGAAGACTGATACGACGAAGCCCGTCGTACGTATGATAGAGGGCGGGGAGAGCTTGGCTCTCCCCGCTTTTTTTAGAAACATGAAAAGCCACAAAAGCGAGAGCTGATGAGAGTCGATCTACACCTGCACACCACGGCGTCCGATGGTGCTTGGACGCCTCAGGCGGTCGTTCAGGGGGCCGTGGACGGGCGTCTCGATGTGATCGCGATCACCGATCATGACACCATGGCCGGATATGAGCCTGCCGCTGCGGCCGCAGAGAAGCTCCCGATCCAGATCATTCGTGGCATCGAGGTCAGTTCGACCCACGAGGGACAGGACGTTCACATTCTCGGGTATTTTGTCGACCCGGAGTCCCCGGTTCTGATCGCCCATTGCGAGCGCGCAGGCAACCGACGGGTGGAGCGCATGCAGGAAATGGTGGCGAAGCTGGTTGAGGGCGGGCTAGAAGTGACGTATGACGATGTCCTCAAGGCGGCCGGTCCCGATCACGTGTCGATTGGTCGCCCGCACCTCGCGCGGGCGCTCGTCGAGTTGGGCCACGTCTCGACGGTCAGCAGTGCCTTCAACTCGCTGATCGGCGACAACCACGCGGCGTTCGTCCCGACTCACCTTGCATCACCGGTCGAGGCAGTCGGTGTGATCATAGAAGCTGGCGGCGTCCCCATTTGGGCCCATCCTCCGGGATGGTTAGTGGACGAACTTCTGCCGGGTCTCGTGGGGGCGGGGTTGGGAGGCCTGGAGGTCTATCGGCCGTCCCATCGCAAGCACGATGTCGTACGCTATGAGACGATCTGCCGCACGGGCGGTTTGCTCATGAGTGGGGGATCTGACTGGCACACCCCCTTCGCCGGGGCGTCTTTGGGTGACTTCCACGTCGAAGCATCGGAAATCGAGCCGCTTCTCTCGGAGGGCGGCTTCTAAAGCACGGACAGAGATGAAGCTCATGCCTCAACCAATCGGGCGCCGAGTGGGCGTTCTTTTCCCGCTTGCCGCGCTTTTGCTCGCGGGCTGTAGCGACGTCGCGAGTGACCCGCTCGTTGGAATCCCGACGAGTCGCCCCTCCGACGGTTTGCTCACGGACGCCAGCCTTCAATCTGTAGTTGACCTTCAGGTCGCCGGTGACATGTACGGCCTTGTCGCGCTTCTCGGTGACGAACGTTCCGACATAAAGGCGCGTGCGGCCTTCGCGTTGGGGTCCATAGGGGCGGTGGAGTCGGTCGATGCTCTGATGCCGCTGCTCCAAGATGCGGCGCCAGACGTCCGGCGAGATGCGGCCTTCGCCCTCGGGCGTATCGGTGATGCCGACGCTGTCCGAGCGGTACGCCGGGCGCTCGACAGCGAGGGTGCTTCTGAGGTCCGGGTGGCGCTGATCGAAGCCCTCGGAATGTTGCCGAGCGAGCAAGCGGCCGACGCGCTTCTCAGGGCCGATCTTTCCGGCGAAGAGAATGTGCGGCGCGTGTATGCCCTGTCGCGCCTGGGCGGTTCAGGCGCCGTCGCGAGTGACGCGCTCCGCCAACGCGTGGTCGATGACCTGACCCACGCCGATCCACGGGTGAGAGGTGCTGCAGCCCATTACTTCCGGTCGCCGAACAACGTGAGACGCTGGGCGAGTCGATCGCTGTTCCTGCGGTCGGCGCTGGACACCTATGACAAGGGTGACCCGGCGGCGATGCACCTGGTGCGAGGGTTGTCGCGCATCAACGACGTACTCAACGGCTCGCGGCTCCGCGAATGGGCTACGGAGGCGACCGACTGGCGGACACGGGCAGACGCGATGCACGGTATGGACCCGATATCGGCCAGTGCCCCCGTTCTGCTGGAAGCACTGAACGACCCCGACGTGAATGTTGCGGTCGCCGCAGCGGAGCGGTTGGGGCAGGACGCGATCCATGAAGGCTTGATTGCGCCCATTGAAGAGTGGCTCCACGGTAGTGATGGCGCCCGACTGGGCGTTGCGGCGCCCCTCCTCGTCCAACTCGCACAGCTTGAACGCGCGGCGACAGTCAGGGCGTGGATCGACCAGATTCCGCCTGGAGACGAATTCCGATGGAACGTCGGCTTCGAGACGCTGGCATACCTCCCCGGGGAAGAGGCGATCCAGGCACTGGTATCCGCTCTCGACGACCCCTCTGATGTGGTCGCGAACAGGGGAATGGCCGCCCTCGCCGCGCGTTGGGATAACGACCGACGGACTCCGGAGACTCACGATCTGTACTATGAAGTGTTCCGTGGGGCGTCGGACCATCGCGTGGCCTCCCTGCGAGCAATAGCTCAGAGAGGACTCGGTTCTCCCGAATTTGTGGGTCGCCCGGCGTACGTTAGTGCTTCCGCCGACCCGGAGGTGACGGGTGGAGTCGATCTAGATACGACGGTCCCACCGCAGGTAATCGACTGGGGTCGCCTCGCCGCACTGGGTGAACGCCCGATGCTCGAACTGCAGACGACTCGCGGGCGGATCGTAATTCGGATGGTGGTAGAGGAAGCGCCGCTCACGATCCAGATCGTCACCTGGATAGCGGACGCCGGTCTCTACGACGGGGTGCCGTTTCACCGTGTCGTCCCAAACTTCGTCGTGCAGGCCGGGGATGTTAGCGAGCGGGACGGGTCGGGCGAACCCGGGTTTTCGACACGGGTCGAGCTCACCAGCCTCCCGTTTGTGCGTGGTGTCGTCGGAATGGCGAACAACGGCTCCCGCGACAGCCAGGGGAGCCAGTTCATGATTACCCATTCTCGACATTTAGGACTGGACGGCGCCTTCACAGCGTTTGGGTGGGTAGAGGAGGGCTTGGACCTTCTGGATCGACTCGAACTATTCGATATCATCGAGCAGGCGCGTGTGATTCCTCAGCCCGGGAACTAGCTCCCGCCGATTTCGGCAGGTGTGGTCTGGGCGACCTTGGGCGCGTCCCTTTAGTATGAGGCATAGGACTCGCCGCTAGGAGGAGGAAGAGGACAGATGAAGCGCTTGTTGTTCGCTGCGCTCGCCGTGTCGTCGGGGTGCGCCACCACGCAGGAGGTTTACGGCGGTCGTACGGCGAGCCGCGAGACCCAGGCTGTCCATGTGGCGACGGTCGAATTCCTGGCTGAGAACTACGATCCTTCCGAGTTCCTAGGAGAGCCAAAAGCCATTTGCCTCGTTGTGGCAGATGTCGTCGGAAGGCGGGATGTCGAGGCCACTGCGCAGAGCGCTCGACCCAAGGACATGGATCCGCCAGCCACCCTGCTTTCGCGGCTCCGCGGCGTGCGTCCTGCGGTGAGGCCGATCTCCGACTGTGTTTATGGAGACGATTTAGCCGAGATTGTTAGGTCGACGGGGGAGCGAGCGATCGTGCTTGGGATCAGTCACCCGACTTGGGTCACACCCAATTTGGCCCGAGTCTCGGCAACACTCAGAGAGAATCAGCGCACCTGGTATCGCTTCAATTGCTCCCTCGTTCGTGGTCCCGAAGGATGGGTGATTCGGCGCTGCACCTAGCCCGGGTCCCTGCGTCCCCCTAGTTCCCACCCCGACGCTGTGGGCCTCTACGGGTCCATACCAGGATCGCCCCACATGCCGCGTCTCCTCCTCCGAAGACTGCTGGTACCGAGGAGCCTGAGTAGACCTCGACCACGTCCATGTCCGACGACAAGAACTCGGTCAGATCGGTCTCCTGGTCACCAAGGGACGCGCGCCGGCTGAAACGGCGGCCGTCCACGAACACAGCTGGATAACAGGCTACGATGGTGTGCTGTCCGGCTGCGGTGGATGTGAGATGCTGAGCGCGCCGTAGTTGGACGGATCGCCCTGACGACATCGCGCCTCCTCCCTGAACCCGGACGCCTCGCCGACCTTGCAGCAGACTGATGAGGTTGCCCCCTCGTTGGTCGATTTCGGTGCGGAGAATGAACTGTCCAGGCCCACGATCAAGCCGAATATCGAGATCTCGGAGTTCGTTGAACGTCCTCCTCGGAATCACCTCGACGCTCAGGCCCTTGAGTTCGACGGCCTCCGAGCTCAGATACACCTCGGTTTCGTACGACTGGTTGTCGGAGAGACGCACCTGTACTCGGCGGGCCGAGTATCCCAGGGCTTCGATCCTTAAGAAGTGCACTCCGATCGGAACGTCGGTGAACGTGAAGAACCCTAGCTCGCTCGTCGTTCTTGACGTCGACATCGACTCGAACAGAACCGAAGCGCCCTGGATGGCGCGACCCGTGACCTCATCGTGAATGTAGCCCAGCAGGTTGGCAGAAACATTAGTCTCGGCGGCGTGAGTTGGCCCGCCCGTGAAACCGAGTGTAAGAACGGCGCAGGCCAAATATGTGACCCTGGTCGGGAAGGAATGTGTCTGCATAGTTCGTCCCCCGGTGCTGCTAATCGCGTCCTCCAAATGTAACGCGCACGCCGAGTTGCGCTTGCCATTGGGAGTCAGGGGTGAGGACGGACCATGGTTTGGGGGGGACGAGTCGTCCCTCTGAATCTCGTGCTGGCAACTGACCGCCCGCCCATCGCGAAGAGAGTTCGCCGGGCGTGGTGCTCAAGCTCTCGGTTCGAGCTGTCGGCTCTAGGAGCGGAACGTTGCTGCGAATGGACTGAATCGTCCCCCATTCGGAGTTGATCAGGTTCAGCACGTTGATCATGTCTGCCTCCAATCGAATCTCAGATCCACCCACGTCGATCGCATGAGTCACCCTCAGATCCAGATGGTGCTGCCAAGGCGCCCGGCAGGCGTTCCGTGGGAGGATCTCGCCCCTATTGGCGGCCAGGCATTCATCACTCTCCAAGGCCGCGCCGAGCAGGGCGAGTGTGGCGAATCCCGCCGGCACCTCAGACGCCACATTGGGCACGTAAAGAAGGTCATTGAACCGGTCGAATGCAGGGCCAAAAGCGGGATAGCCGTCCCCATTCAGATCCCCCCGATACACATACGAGAATGGAAGACCGGACTGAGCCGTGTAGAGCAAAGAGAACTCTGTATTGGACACGCTGGGGAATGGCCGGCCATACACGGAGAAAACGAACTTGTGTGGACGGTCGAAGTTCGACGCTGTCATAGACGGCTGATTCGGACTGCCCTCTGTGGCGTTCAACCCGAAGTTCGAAATCATGTCCGCAGACGTCAGGCTCATCCGATCGAAGGAGCGCGCATATGAGTAGCCGGCCTGGAATGCGAGGTCTTCACTGAAGTAGCCCCTGGCTTCCGCGGTGAAGGAATACGTCCAGTCGATTCCTCCGTTCGTCACCAAAAGGACCTGATCGTACTCGGGGTGATCGCGGTTAGGGGCGAATCCGGTCGAAGTGGCGTCACCAAAGTGGCTTCGTGCGGTCCCGCCGTACCCTTCGAGAGAGCCCAGCGGCCGCTTCGGTCCGTCAAGATTCTGCTCCTGTACCGTCACTTGCTTACGCGCGTGGGAGAATAAGAAGCCCAGTGAACCGTTCAGGCGGTCGGAGATTTCGTGGTCGACGATTGCAGAGAACTTGATGTACGTCGGGTATTCGAAGTCTTCCGCGAACACCGTAGCCGGCTTGGCCGTGATGGCGTTGCCGTTCATGCACCCGACAGGCGGCGTTCCAGGAGTAAAGCCCGGTGCCGTATTCCCGGTTCGTGGATCGTCCGTCCAGCGGCCGGTACACACCTCGGTCTGGGACCGGAGGCCATTGTGGTGGAACGCGTTGGCGAGCCAGACGTAGGGAAGTTGGCCAGTGAAGAAGCCGGCGCCTCCACGGACCTGAGTGGTACGGAAGCCGTCACTTTGCCAGTTGAAGCCCCAACGAGGCGATAGGAGCACTTGGCCGCTCGGGGGCGCTGAAGTGTCGAAGCCGAATAACTCGTCGAGTTCCGGGTTGTACTCGGGTTTGTCGAGAAGGGTGGGGACATCGAAGCGGAAGCCGAACCGCATGGTCAGCCCTTTGCCCGCGGCGATCTCGTTCTGTACGTAGCCGCCCCATTCGACGACAGAGAAGTCGACGGCCGGGTCCTGTCCCGGTAGCAAGACGGTTCGCTGGTATCGACTAGGGGCGTTGTTCGCGAGGTCATTCATGCTCGCGAAATAGAAGTCGCCTTTGGACCCCGGAAGATACTGATGTTCGACGGAGTTCAGTGAAGCCACCAGACCGAGTGTGTATGTGCTGCCGCCTTGAGTGGGAAGTGTGACCGTGTTCTGAAAGCGGTAGCTGGTCTGAACCAGATCGTTCTCCTGAGCAAAGAACTGAGAGCCGGCGCGGACCGCTCGGCTGTAAGACGTGCCGTTTCCGACTGGGCTCCGAAGTTCGACTTCGACCTGCGGCCAAGGCGACGCTGGCGTGGTCTCATCCGTCGTTCTCTGAATCGAGAATTCGAGTTCGTTCCCACCGCGAGCGCCCAACTCCGAGAATAGTTGGACCGAGGTGTTAGTCGTCTGAGAGTTACGTAGCACGGCGTTCGACGACAGCTCATAGGGTTCGAAAGCGGTCCGGTTCGGCGCCTCTTCGTTGTTGGCGCTCGCGAACACGGTACGGGCCGTCAGTCTATGTCCCTGAGCGACCGTGGCGTCGACGCGGGCGAAGATGTTCGCGAGGTCTTGTCGGAGGGCATAGGGTCCGCTCAGGCCCGTACCCACCCCGAATTGGCTGTCGAAAAGCTGTTGGAACGCTCCCATCGATTCGTCGGTTATCTGGACCAATGCGGGGTCGTCGCGGAGCAGGTTGAACCCCGTCGGCGGCTGCTGGCGCTCTTCGAATTCTGTGGAAATGAAGAAGTGTGCTCGGTCACGAATGATCGGTCCCCCTGCACTGAAGCCGAATAGGGACCGGTCGACTCCCGCGGCGTTCACCAGTCCTGTTGGCAGGCTGAGGTCTCCCATGAGCGCCTCGTGTCGACCGACTCCGAAGGCGCGCAGGTTCCAGTCATTCGTACCCGTCTTCGTCACCGCGTTCATCACTCCGCCGGTGAAGCCGGACAGTCTGACATCAAAAGGTGCGACGAGAATTTCGTACTGAGCGACGGCGTCGATGGGCAGCATTTTGGCGCCCGCCTGGCCCCCAGGGACACCGCCAGCCGTGAGCCCAAAAGCATCTTTGTTCGTCACACCGTCAATGAGTATCTGATTGTAGCGGTCGTTTTGCCCGGCAATGGAGAAGCCGCCGTTCTCGGTGGTTTTCACTAGCGGAGAAAGATTGGCGAGCTCCATGACATCGCGAGAAAGGATCGGAACAGATTGGACCATCCGCTCGTTGAGAAGCGTGGCAGGACCCACTTGGCCCGGATTGAAGATCTCGTCGCGCTCTACGTTGACTGCGATGCCCTCGACCTCGATCGCAGATTCGCTGAGATAGAGCGTGAGTGTCTGTGTTTCGCCGACCTGGAGTTGGATGCCCTCGACCGTGAGATCGGAGTACCCCAGATAGCTGACCGTCAGATCGTAGGGACCGCCCGGCTGGAGCAAGAGAAGAAGAAAACGACCTTCCGCATCACTCAGCGATCCCTTCTCGATGCCGGTCTGTGCATGCCGAACGATGGCCGTTGCCCCGACGATGGGTGTGTCGTCCGCTATGAGCACTACGCCCCGGATGGCCGAACTCGTTTGAGACTGTCCGGAGGCGGTCTGAACGGACAGGAGTAACGCGACCGAGACTGCAACGAAGAAGACAACGGGGGAATGGGCGCATTTCATATGAGGGCTATCTTTGCGACAGTTGGGAAAGGATCGGTCGTGTAGATTGGTCGTCACAGCTTACGCTAACAGACAGTTGACGATGACATGATGTTGCGGGCCAGTGTAGCCGTCCTATTGTTCGTGGCTTCTGGTGCCTGTGCACCCGAGCAGCCGACGACGTGGCAGGACGAGGGTTCCTATCGTTGGCGTGACTTGGCGGTGCCCTCACGAGGGGCAGCAGGCTTCGAGTCTATGTCGTCGCGCCGGACGGGAATCGACTTCGAGAATCGGCTGTCCACCGAGACTGCTCGTGACCACGATCATCTCCTTATTGGCTCGGGCGTGGCGATAGGGGACTACGATGGGGACGGCTTGCCCGACGTGTATTTCTCGCGCCTCGAGGGCGGGAACGCACTCTACCGCAATCTCGGTGGGTGGCGCTTCGAGGACATGACAGCGACGGCGGGTGTCGTCGCCGATGGAAGCTACTCCACCGGCGCGGCGTTCGCAGATGTGGACGGAGACGGACGACTCGACTTGTTCGTGACGGCGCTCGGGGGCCCCAACGCCCTCTTTCACAACCGTGGAGATGGCACCTTCGAGGACGTGACGGACCGGGTCGGACTCGGTTCTACATTGGGCAGTACTAGCGCGGCTCTGGCCGATATCGATGGTGATGGTGACCTCGATCTCTATGTGGCTGCCTATAAGGTGGAGAGCGCGGCGGATGTCCTCAGGCCATACGAGAACGCGTCGGTCGAACTCGTCGTCGAGGGACCAGATGGACCGGAAGTCGCCGAGGCGTTCCGGGGCCACTTCCGCATCGAGATACGAGACGGGGTCGAGGTTGCGGTCGAACAAGCCGACGCAGACCGGCTCTATTTGAACGATGGAACGGGCGCCTTCGCGGCGGTGTCATGGACAGGCGGGCGCTTTCTGGATCAGGAGGGGCGACCCCTCACGCGTGACCTCGACGACTTCGGACTCGCCGTCGGCTTCTTCGACGTAGACGCAGATGGAGATCCTGACCTGTACGTGTGCAACGATTTCGACGATCCGGATCAGCTTTGGATCAACGACGGGACTGGCACGTTCACGGCGGCCGCGCCCTTCGCGCTGCGAACGACCAGCCACGCCTCTATGGCCGTGGACTTCGCCGACATCGACCGCGACGGCCACATGGATTTCTTCGTCGCAGATATGCTGAGCTTGGATCCAGCGCGGCGGTTGGCTCAGGTGCCGCTCCATGCCGCTATCGCAAAGCCCATCGGTGCGGTTTCCGACCGGCCCCAGGTCGGGCGAAACACTCTCTTCTTGGGACGGGGAGACGGGACTTGGGCCCAGATTGCCGAAATGGCCGGCGTGGACGGATCGGAATGGACCTGGGGAAGTGTTTTTCTGGACGTGGATCTGGACGGCTTCGAGGACCTCTTGACCGTGAACGGGCACGGCCGGGACATGCGAGACGGCGATGCCTTCGAGCGGATTTCTAGCTTGAGAGGGGCTATGACGTGGAGCGAAGCGAAGTCTCTTTACCCAGACCTCCCCACGCGGAATCGCGCCTTTCGGAACAACGGGGACCTGACCTTTAGCGAGGTCGGAGCGGCGTGGGGCTTCGCATCGGATCCCGACGTCTCGCATGGGATCGCCCTCGGCGACTTGGACGGCGATGGTGATCTGGACGCGGTCGTGAATCGACTGAATATGCCGGCTGCTCTTCTTCGAAATGAAGCGACCGCAGGGAGAGTAGCTGTGCGCCTCCGCGGTGATGCCCCCAACATCAACGGCGTCGGCGCCAGGGTCCGACTTCTCGGCGGGGCCGTCGCTGTCCAGGAGAAGGAAGTCCGTGGCGCAGGGTTGTATCTGTCGAGCTCCGAGCACTTGGTCTCGTTCGCCGCGAATCCGCTGAGTGACGACCTGGTGCTCGAAGTGAAATGGCCGAGTGGGCGCATCACCCGAGTGCCCGCAGGGGCGAATCGGGTCTACGAGATCCGCGAAGAGGGGGCTTTAGCAACGACTCCGGGCGACCCCACCCTGGACCAACCGATCTTCCAAGACGTTTCGGATCTCATAGCGCACCGGCATTCCGATGTCGCGTTTCCCGATCTCGGCCGACAGCCTCTCCTACCATATGAGTTGTCGCGGCTAGGGCCTGGGGTGACCTGGGCGGATGTAGACCGTGACGGGGATCCAGATCTTGTGGTCGCAGCCGGTCAGGCACAGTCGAGGACGCTGCTGCGGAACGACAACGGACGCTTCACTTCAGTGGTTGGTGCGGTGACCGCCCATGACCTCACGACGGTGCTCCCCACGTGGGGCCCCGACGGTGTGGCGTTCATTGCGGGCCAAACGAGTTTCGACTCCAGAAGTCCCGAGGAGGCTCGGGCGCTGTCCGGAGTCGTGCGCTACGAGCCGAACGGTCGCGGCGCTCCTGCGCCGCTCGCAGAGCCGAGCCTTTCCTCCGTCGGGCCACTGGCTCAGGCGGACGTCGACGGTGACGGTGATCTCGATGTATTCGTCGGGGGGCGCAGCGTGCCGGCCTTCTACCCTCTGCCCGCTACATCTCGACTGCTCATCAATGACGGCGGTGAGTATTCCGAGGACTCGGTCAGCCTCTTCACTGACCTGGGCTTGGTATCCGGAGCGGTGTTCACCGACGTCGATGCCGATGGTGATCCGGACCTCGCCTTGGCGATCGAGTGGGGGGCGGTACGCCTCTTCCTCAACGATGAGGGCCGATTCAGTGACGTCACGGACGCATGGGGCTTAGCGGGCAGCCGGGGGTTATGGCGTGGGATCACCGCGGGAGATCTGAACGGTGATGGACGCATGGACCTGGTCGCTACCAACGAAGGCCTGAATACCCGACTGAAAACGTCCAACGACCGCCCTCTGACGTTGGCGTATGCTGATGTGGACCAGAGCGGTACCTGGGAGATCGGCTTGTCGAGAGCCCGCGAGGCGGGTGGCCCACTCTTTCCGTTGGCTCGGTACGAACAGGTGCGCTCCGCGCTGCCGTCCGTAAGGGGGCGACTAGGCAGTTTCGAGGCATACAGCCAAGCCACGTTGGCTGAGGTCTTTGGCGTTGAGACAGCTCAACTCTTCCAGACCCATGTGACCACTTTGGCCCACACGGCCTTCCTCAACACGGGCTCCGGTTTCGACGCCATTCCCTTACCGACCCAGGCGCAGCTTGCGCCCGCGCACCATGCTGGCGTCGGGGACCTGGACGGAGACGGAGTCGAGGACATCGTGATCACCCAGAATTTCTTCCCGACGGAGGGATTCTCGCCTCGGTACGACGCGGGGCGGGGACTTTTGTTGCTCGGACGAGGCGACGGGAGTGTCGCCGCAGTGCCCGGTCGTGTTTCCGGACTCGTCGCGTATGGGGATCAACGCGGGGCAGCGATGGCGGATTTCGATGGCGATGGGCGCGTCGATCTGGCTGTGGCGCAGCACGGGGCGGAGACCAAGCTCTTCAAAAATTCAGGTGGCGAACCGGGGCTGAGAGTCCGACTGGTGGGTCCCCCTGGAAATCCCATGGGTATCGGTGCGGCCATGCGTATTCTGTATGACGGCACGGCTGGCCCCGCCCGCGAAGTCCACTCCGGAGCAGGGTACTGGTCCAGTGACGACCCAGTGCAGATCCTCGGGCTTTCAGGTGTGCCGACGGCGGTGGAAGTGAGGTGGCCGTGGGGAGGGACAGTGCAACAGACCATCGATCGTGGAGCGACTGAAGTAACCGTCCGGTGGAATCCGTCTTGATCGCCTAGTTGGCGCCGAGCATGTTCCTCTACACCCAGTCTTCTCGCGGCCCCACGGGTCCGCCCACTTTGTCCAGGAGCAATCACGGCGTGCGGTTGTCACCCTTCGGTGAGGTGCACGTGGCGGCGAAGCTGGCCGCTCCAGCGGCCTTGGTATTGATGATCGTCGCGTCGGGCTGTGACGGGACTCCGGCGGGGGACGTGCCCGTCGACATGGTCGCACGCTTGGAGGGCTTGGCTGCGAGTGTGGATCCGGTCAGGAATCGGTTCGCGAATAGCGCGATGATCGACGCCATGTTGGCGCTTCCGGCCCGTGAGACGGAGCGCGAGGCCCTTCTCTTCCAACTCGCCGTCGCTGAACAGGTGCTCTACTCCGGGCGCCTCGACGAGGCTGCGGAGATGCTCTCGACGCTCTTGGTGGAGTTGGAGCGTTATCAGCGAGATGCGCCTCCGGAAGCCCGCGCCCCCGAGAGCTTCCTAGCCTCAATTTTGGACTTCCTGGCCATCGCTCACCTTCGCTCCGGTGAACTCGCGAACTGCATTGCGGGAGCAGGGCCAGTGGCCTGTACGGTGCCAGTGCCCGCGGCAGGCGTCCACGTCGACCCAAGTGGCGCCATCGCCGCCGCCGAGGTTTACGCGAGATATCTGGAAGTGGATCCGGGCAACCTTGGATCTCGATGGATGCTCAACGTCGCTCACATGATGGCCGGCACGTATCCGGACGGAGTGCCGAGTGCGTTGCTGATCCCTCCGGAGGTCTTCGAGTCAGAACACGACATCGGCCGCTTCGAGAACGTGGCAGGCGCCTTGGGTGTGGATGAGATAGGTCACGTGGGGGGAGGGGTCATGGACGACTTCGACGGTGACGGACTCCTCGATCTCATGTCCACGTCATGGCAGTTACGCGACCCGATCCGGTACCACCGGAATCGGGGAGACGGGACGTTCGAGCACCGCACGGGTGCCGCAGGCCTAGAGGGATTGTGGGGCGGTGGGAACCTGGTTCAGGCCGACTACGACAACGATGACGACCTGGACGTGTTCATTCTTCGCGGTGGTTGGCTCGCGGATGGTCAGCCTAATTCGCTGCTTATGAATCGGGGCGATGGGACGTTCCAGGACGTGACCGAACAGGCCGGACTCCTCGATCCCCAATACCCGAGCCAGACCGCCACCTGGCTGGACTACGATGGGGACGGGCTACTGGATCTGTTCATTGGGAACGAGACATTCGGCGCCGATGTGCATCCGACCCAACTTTTCAGGAACGAAGGCGACGGGACCTTTTCGGATGTAGCTGCCGAAGTCGGGGTCGCTGTGGTGGGAATCGTGAAAGGGGTCGCTTCTGGAGATTACGACAACGACGGTCGGCCGGATCTTTACGTCTCTAGGACGAACGCACCCAATGTGTTGTTGCGGAATGAAGGCCCGGGAGCAGGGGGACGGTGGAGCTTTAGCGACCGCACGATCGAGGCGCAGGTCTCAGAGCCCGTGGATGCGTTTCCGACGTGGTTCTGGGACTTCGACAACGATGGGTGGCTCGATATCTACGTGGCGGGCTATCGCACGAATTTCGGCGACATAGCGGCCGAGTACCTTGGCCTTCCCCATGAATCTGAAGTGCCGCGCCTGTACCGGAATCAGGGAGACGGAAGCTTCGAGGACGTCACGGTCGAACAGAGCTTGGATCGAATCCAGTTCGCGATGGGTTCCAACTTCGGAGACTTGGATAACGACGGATGGCTCGATCTGTATCTCGGGACAGGCGATGCGTACTTCCAGGCACTGATGCCCAATCGGATGTTCAGGAACGGGGGAGGACAGGGATTTCAAGACGTGACAACATCAGGTGGCTTCGGCCTGATCGAAAAAGGGCATGGTGTCGCTTTTGGTGACATCGACCAAGACGGCGATCAGGACGTGTTCGCCGCGATGGGCGGAGCGTACGAGGGTGACCTTGCTCGCAACGTGCTCTTCCAGAACCCCGGTCATGGAAATCACTCACTCACGTTGCGTCTGGTCGGACAGGCTACGAATCGCTCCGCGATCGGTGCGCGGGTTACCGTCGCGTTGTCGGACGGAGGAGTGTCGCGCGAGGTGCACCGAATGGTGACGAGTGGAAGTTCCTTCGGGGGGAATCCACTTCGTCTGGACATCGGCCTAGGCCAATCTGCCGGGTCGGTTGTTGTGAGCGTGTGGTGGCCGACGACCGGTATGCATGAAGAGATCGGTCCGGTGGTGGTGGACACCGAATACACGATCGTGGAAGGAATCGGTATCACCGAGACTGTGGCACGTGTGCCCTTCTCGCTCGCGGGGAGAGGCCGGTGACCCAGTCTTCGGCGCGGGAGCGCAAACCGCAGCTGCCGTCGCTTCTCCCAGTTTGGTTGAAGCGCCTACTGACGGCGTCCGTCGCGCTCGCGGGCTTCGTGCTCGCCGATACGGTCTTTCTCGTGCTGGTTCGTCTCGCCGACAACGTTGCGCTCGCTCCCTTCGCTCTTGGAGCGACGAGCCTGCCGGGTTTCTATCAGGTCATGCTCCTCGCGCACACTGCGGTGGGTCTACTTCTAGCTGCTGTCATGCTGGTCTTCCTGGTCGCCCACCTGCCTTCCGTGTGGCGCCGATTCCACTCCGAGGCCGCTTGGACCGGCATCCCTTACGCGGTCCTTGGTGTGGCCCTGGTTGTAAGCGGACTCTTCATTCTCTCGGCTGCAGCGAGTCGAGAGAATTCGTGGGCGTGGTGGGCCCACGTAGCCTCAGGTGCGCTGGTAGTCGGGTTATACATCGGACATCGAGTCGTGAGCTACACGAGACCTGAAGGGCGAAGGTTCGCGCGCTTTTTGGGGAGTGTGGCGGCCGGCGGGCTCGCGATGTTCATGCTTCACGGCGGCCTGGCGATGTCATCGGGTCGTGGCACGGTCGCTTCTGACGGTCCGGGCGGTCCTGAACGAGACGTGGCTAGCATGCTGGCGGGTCGCTTCGGTTCGTCTGGTTGGGTACCGGTCGGCGCAGTCCCGCCGGAGAGTCCGTTCTTCCCTTCCGCCGCCACAACCACGACGGGTGCCTACCTGGCCGCGCGGATCTTGACGGAACCGGGATTTGGAACGCCTCCCGAGGTAGTACGGGCCGAAGTCGAGGCTCGTGGTTTTGCGAGCGATGCGCTGATAGGGGCCGAAGCGTGTGTGGCCTGCCACCCCGATGTCGTGGACCAGTGGGCCTCGTCGGCCCATCGCTTCGCGTCGTTCAATAATCCTTTCTACGAAGCCACAATCATGGGCCTTCGTGAGAACTCGCTCGAGTCCAATGCGTGGGTGGATGAGCACGCCGCGGCGCTCGGGGAAGAGATCGACGGGGTTGGGAAGGCGAAGAGCAAGTGGTGCAGTGGCTGCCACGACCCCGCTCTCATGCTCGCAGGTGACATGGGAAGGGAGTTTGATCGAAACACGGTAGAGGCGCAGGCCGGACTCACGTGTCTGGCGTGTCATGCCATGGACCAGATCCATGATCGGACCGGGAACGGCAACTACAACATCGCCGACGAGCAGGAAGACCCGTACCTCTTCGCCGACGCAGCGCCCGGATCTGCTGCGCGTTACCTGCACGACGTGGCTCTCAAGGCGCGTCCGGCTGTCCATCAAGCTCAGCTCATTAAGCCGTTCTTCCAGGAGAGCGCATACTGTGCCACGTGCCACAAGGTCAGTCTCTCTGAGCCGGTGAATAACTACCGATGGCTTCGCGGACAGAACGAGTTCGACAACTGGGACGACAGCGGTGTTTCTCTCAACGCGGCGCGCACGTTCTACCTGCCACCTGCTCGACGGCTCTGCCAAGACTGCCACATGCCGCCCGAGCCCGCTCCGTTGGGAGACGTCGCCGCCGAGAACGGACTCGTGCGCTCTCATCGGTTCGTTGCGGCGAACACGGCGCTTCCGTTCATTCGGGGTGACACAGCGATGCTGCGGCGCATCGAGGACTTTCTACAGGCGGAGAAACTCAGCGTAGATCTCTTCGCTGTACGTGTCCCCGGTGTGGAGGGAGCGCTTCCGTTGGCTGAGACGGGCACCGTGGTCCCGGTAGGTGTTCCACTGACCTTCGATGTCGTAATTCGGAACCGGGGTGTGGGTCACACCTTCCCAGGTGGGACCAACGACTCCAACGAGGGCTGGCTGGAGTTCACGATCGAAGATGCTGAAGGTTCCCGCTTGGTGGCGAGTGGTTTGTTGGGCGCTGACGGCCACCTGGATCCGATGGCGCACACGTTCAAAGCGGTGATCGTCGATCGAAACGGCGACCCGGTTGACGAACGAAACGCCCAAGACATTCATGTGACCGTCTATCAGAACGTGATCGGTCCGGGATCCGCGGACCTCGCGCACTACGAAGTCGCGCTACCGCCCGCCTTCGCGGGCTCGACGCTAACCGTTTCGGCACGTCTGCTCTGGCGAAAGTTCAACCGCGGCTATTCGGAGTTCGCGTTCGCGGCGAACCCAGCCGGGTTCAAGCAGTTCTCTGAAGCTCCTGAACTCCCGGTCACCGAAATCGCCTCCGATTCGGTTGTCATAGAAGCTCGGGCGGATGAGTCCCGGGGTACCGGTGCGGCTGAACTCACTGCAGACGAATGGACACGCTACAACGACTATGGAATCGCTCTGCTCCAGGAGGGGGATAGCCGGGCCGCTGCGAGTGCGTTTTCAAGAGTTGAGGCCCTTCAGCCTGATCGCCTCGATGGCCCACTAAACAGGGCGCGTGTCGCGCTGACGGAAGGGAATTTGGTCGAGGCGTACGACGCCCTCGAGCGGGCCGAGGTCATTGAGTCGGGGAATGCACAGGTTGCTTGGCTGTGGGGCCAGGTGCTCTTAGAGGACGGGCGCTACGAGGAGGCTGTGCTCGCGTACCGACGCGTTCTGGAGGACTTCCCAGAAGACCGCGGCAGCTGGCGCGCTCTTGGGCGAACGCTCTACCTGGACCAGCAATTCGATGAGGCACTTGTGGCGCTTGGTGAAGTCCTTGCCATCGATCCCGAGGACAGGATCGCGCACTACCATCGTATGCTGTCTCTGAGGGCCCTCGGTCGGGAAGAAGAGGCCGGGCGCGCGGAAGCGGCGTATCTGTACTACGGGATCGACGAGTCCGCCCAAGAACTCACGAGGGCGTATCGGACCAAGGATGCCGGTGCGAATATCATGGCTCAACCCATCCCCATTCACCGCCTGCAGATCAATCGATGAAGGTGAAGAAATCGAGTGCGCCTGCACCAAGTCTGATGCTCGCGCTGATCATCGTGGGATGCTCGGGTAAAGAGCCCGCTTTGGATACCGCGCCTGAGTATTCAGAACCCACGTATGCCAGTGCTGGTGGGGGCTCCGCTTCGACGGATGTGGTGTTCGTCGACGTGACTCAATCTGCCGGAATCATGTTCGAGCACGTCACTGGAGCGTTTGGAGAGAAGTGGATGCCGGAGACCGTCGGTAGTGGCGCGGCGTTCTTCGACTATGACAGCGACGGTGATGCAGACCTCTTGCTGGTCAACTCGGATTGGTGGGAGGGTCACTCAGGTGAGGGCTCCCGGCCAACGCAGATGCTGTACAGCAATCGCGGGGACGGGACGTTCGAGGACGTAACGGCTGCTGCGGGCCTGGACATCTCCTTGTACGGCATGGGCGTGACGACGGCCGACTACGACGCAGACGGGGATCAGGACATTTATCTGACCGCAGCGGGGCCAAATGTTCTCCTGCGTAACGACGGCGGACGTTTCGTAGACGTGACCGTTTCCGCCGGAGTGTCCGGAGGCCCTGACGCCGCGAGTTCCACCTGGTCGACTGGTGCCGCCTGGGTCGATGTCGATTTGGACGGATGGCTCGATCTGTTCGTGTGCAACTATGTGCAGTGGAGCCCTGAGACGGACCTGTACGCCACGATCGACGGGTCTTCCAAGTCCTATGCGACGCCACAGCAGTATCAGGGTGAGTCGTGCCGCCTGTACGCTAATGGCGGTGCGGGGCGGTTTACGGACGGTACCCAAGCCGCCGGCTTGCTCAACGAGACGGGAAAGTCTCTGGGTGTGGTCGTCGCAGACTTCAACGATGACGGGTGGCCAGACATCGTGGTCGCGAATGACACTCAACGAAACTTCCTCTACCGCAACGATGGGGACGGCACATTTACGGACATTGCGGTGCGGGCCGGAGTCGCATTCGATGAGGCCGGGCGAGCCAGGGCCGGCATGGGCGTCGACGTCGCGGACTTGACGGGGTCGGGGCAGTGGTCGATTGCCATCGGCAACTTCGCGCACGAGCCAGTTGGACTGTTCACCGAAATTGGCGAGGACCTGTTCCAAGACCGAGCGGGTGCCGCCCGGCTGACCAGATCGACGCTGATTCCGCTCACCTTCGGGGTTCTCTTCGCGGACTTCGACCTAGACGGAGTCCCGGACCTTGTTGGTGCGAATGGACACATCGAACCGGGGATCAACGCGGTGCAACAGGATCAGACCTTTGCACAGCGTCCCCTACTGTTCATCGGCGACGGGACGGGCAAGTTCGTCGACGCGAGCCAAGCGGTGGGTGCCGACTTTACCGCACCTGTGGTTGGTCGTGGCCTCGCCACAGCTGATATCGATGCGGACGGTGACTTGGATCTAATTGTCACTGTGAACGGAGGGTCCCCGCGGCTCTTCCGTAACGACCTGCCCCCGACTTCGTGGGTCGGGGTACATCTGAAAGGAGCCGCGCCCAACCTCAACGGACTCGGCGCCACGGTCTCGGTGTTTGTCGGGACCCGCGTCCAACGACGGTTTGTGCGCACAGGGTCGTCGTACCTTTCACAGTCGGCTGTGGTGCCACTTCAGTTTGGACTCGGCGGGGCTTCGGTGGTCGACAGTATCGTAGTTCAATGGCCTGGCACGGAGCGGACTCGAACGGGGCCGGTCTCGGCAGGCGAAACCGTATCGATGGAAGAGGGGCGATGATGCTCTCAAGCTCCGGGCGGGCTTTCAGCGCGATGTTCGCGGTGGGCTTAATGGCCGGGTGTGCTGACGCTGGGCCGCCGCTCGACCCGGCCGAGGTCCTGACCATTCGCACCGTGGGCCTGGCCTACCTCGAAGAGAACCGGCTCGACGAGGCGGCAGTCGAGTTCGAGCGACTCGTCGAAATGGCCCCGCGGGAGCCCCTGGGTTACGCGAATCTGGGACTGACGTATCTGCGCATGGGCCGCCTTTCTGAAGCGCAGGTGGAGGTGTCACGGGCGCTCGAACTAGAGCCCGCCGCTCCCGATGTACGTCTCATTCTAGCCGAGATCTTCCTGGCTCAGGATCGTACGGATGACGCTCGGGCCACGCTTGAAGCGGCGCTCGAAGCGGACCCCCAACACGTGAAGACCCTGTACGCCTTGGCGTCCATGGACGCTGACATAGGCGACTCTGCCGCTGCGACCCGCCAGGCGTCCGCGTTAGGGCAGGTGGTCGAACTTCAGCCAGCGAATGTGGCGGCACGGGTGGAGCAGGTGAGCGCCTTGCTCACTTCCGGAGATGCGTCGGCGGCTGCGGTCGGTCTCGAAGACCTGCGGCAACTTGTGCCTGAATTCCCCGTGGAGGGGCAGGACCTGTTCGATGCTGCTTTAGTCGCAGCCCGGGCAGGTGACGCCCCGGGCGCTCGTGGACCTGCCCTGGCGTTCCACAACGTCATGCGCACGACGCCCGCGTACCAACGGGGCCTGATGGACCTTAGGGGGCCGGGGGGCGTGCTCGTAGGATTCCCCTTGGTGACGTTCAGCGAGACGTTCGGGACCGAGGTACGGGATGCAGAGACGGTACTCGCTGCGCTGCGTTTTACGGACGCGACCGACATAGTCGGGATCCCGGCGGGATCGGGTGCCGCGAACACGGGTGTGCTCGCTTTCGCGGACTATGACGGTGACGGTGACCGTGACCTCTTTGTGGGCGGCCGCCTGCTCCAAAACGAGATCACCGGCTTCGTCGATGTCACGCAGGTCGCCGGGCTTGCCTCGGGGCAGCCCAGCGCCGCGCTGTTCGGCGACTATGACAACGATGGGTTTCTCGATCTTTATGTGGCAGCCGATGGGGAAGGAAGGCTGTATCGGAACGCAAGAGACGGCTCGTTCGCAGATGTGACGAGTGCGTTGGGTCTGTCGCTCCCGGCCGGTACTCCGCTGTTCCTGGATTTCGATCAGGATGGGGACCTGGATCTGAGCGTGTCCGGCGCGTCGGGTGGCTTTCTGCTCCGGAACAACCTGGACGGGTCGTTTACGGACGTGACGTCGCGCGCCGGTATTGGCAACGCAGGTGCGGGCGGGTCGATGGCGTTTGGTGACTTCGACGACGACGACGATATCGACTTCGTGGTGTCGACTGACGGTAGCCAAGCTCGAGTGTACGACAACGAACGACTCGGCCGGTTCGCGGCGAGGCCGGAAGGCTTGGGGTTGGACGCGGCCGGTACGGGGATCTCGGCGGTCGGTGACTACAACAATGACGGCTTCTTGGACGTACTGGTCGCTCCGCGGGGTGGACGCGCTGTCGAGCTGTATCTGAACGAGTCGGGGACGACGTTCGGGGCGGATGATCGTCCTACAGCGCTGCTCGCGTCAGCGCGTGATTTCGATGTGCACGATGCCGCATTCATCGATTTCGACAACGATGGGTGGCTCGACGTGCTCCTCGTTGGGGATTCGGGCGACGAGGGTGTGATCCGGTTGTTCCGGAATGCCGCCGCTGGGCAATTCGACGACGTCTCGGATCTTCTTCCCGATGTGCCACCGCTTCGGCGCATCGCGACGGGGGATTTCGGCGACGATGGTGATCTCGACATCTTCGTATCGACGGCAGATGGTGCGGCACGGCTCCTTCGCAACGATGGCGGTAATGCCAACCGTTACCTCAAGATGCAGTTGGTCGGCCTGTCCACGGGGAGCGGCAAGAACAACCACTTCGGCCTTGGCGCGAAGTTGGAGGTACGGGCCGGCGGGCTGTACCAGACTCGAGTGGTGACCGGCCCCGACATCCACATTGGGCTCGGACAACACGCCCGCGCCGATGTCGTCCGTGTGCGGTGGCCGAACGGAGTGCCGCAGAACCTCTTCTATCCCGGGGCCAACCAGTCGGTCGTCGAGGAGCAGATTCTGAAAGGATCATGTCCCTTTTTGTACACATGGGACGGCGAGGCCTTCACGTTCGTTACCGACCTGATGTGGAAGAGTGCGCTGGGCATGCCTATGGGATTGATGGCTGCGGGGGATGCCGAGTACGCCCCAGCGAGGCCTTCGCAGGAGTACCTGCGGATCCCGGGCGACGCATTGCAGGAGCGGGATGGTCGGTACGAAATGCGTGTGACCGGTGAACTCTGGGAGGTCTTCTACATCGATGAGGTCGATCTCGTAGTCGTAGATCATCCGGACTCGGTGGATGTCTTCGTCGACGAGCGTTTCGTGTGGCCGGAGCCGGATGCCCCCCTCTCGCTCCACCAGGTAGCCGAAAAGCGCCGGCCGCTTTCAGCGGTCGACCAACTCGGGCGCGACGTCCTGCCGGAGCTGCTCGCGTCGGATGACGAGTACGTGACGGGCTTTGAGCCCGACCGATATCAGGGGGTTAGCGAGGTCCACGACCTCGTCCTGGATCTCGGCGCCTTCGAAGCGGACGAGTCCGTCGAGCTCTACCTGCGGGGCTGGATCTTCCCGACGGACGCCAGCATCAACGTGGCGATCTCTCAGTCGGGAGCACTCGAGACCGTGATGCCGTATCTCGAAGTCGTGGGAGCTGGAGGCAACTGGGTGACCGCTGTGCCGGTTATGAGCTTCCCGTCAGGAAAGAACAAGACAGTCATTCAAGACCTCACGGGAATCTTCGCGACGGACGATCATCGCGTGCGGCTGCGTACAAACATGAACATCTACTGGGACGAGGCCTTCGTCTCGGTTGGGAGCCCCCGCGCAGAAGTCGTGATGAGCCGGTTGGAGCCCGCCGAGGCCGACTTCCGGTACCGCGGATTTTCCCGACAATACAGGAAGGGCGGGCGGTTCGGTCCGCACTGGTTCGACTATGAGGTTGTGAGTGAAGAGTCCCCGTGGCGGCCCATAGAAGGAAGCTATACACGGTATGGTGACGTGCTTCCTCTCATTGACGAGGCCGATGACCGATATCCCATCATGGGTCCGGGCGACGAACTCGCGATCCACTTTGACGCCGAACAGGTGCCTCCGCTCCCGGACGGCTGGAGCAGGGACTTCTTGATCTACACAGAAGGCTGGATCAAGGACGCAGATGTGAATACGGCAGATGGCTGGCGTGTTGAGCCGCTCCCGTTCCACGGAATGAGCCGATATCCCTATGGCGCGGACGAGATTTATCCGTTCCCGGAGTTATCCGACGTCTATCACACGAGGGAAGCCGCACCCGTCCCGCCGCTCGGTGGCGCGATGCCTCCCTCGCGTTAGGACACCGGAATGAGTCGCACCGAACCACGATCCAGACACTTCCGCGATACGCGGCGATCCGGCGCCTGGGCGGCCTCTGCTCTCGGCGTCACGCTCCTAGCAGCATGTGGAGGAGGGGAGCCAGCCACATGGTCGAATGGGGTTGGCGAGTTGGTCTATCGGGAGTGCGCACAGTGCCATCGGCCGCAGGGTTCGGCACCCTTCTCGATGTTGCGGTATTCCGGAGCATCTCGACGCGCGGAGGACATGGCAGAGATGGTGTCCGCGAGGAAGATGCCTCCGTGGCTCCCATCAACAGACGGGCCGCACATGGATGGCGAGCGGGTTCTCGAAGAGGACGAGATCGCACTGCTCGTCACCTGGGCGGCATCGGGAGCGCCCGAAGGAGACCCCGGCGGAGCGCCGGACCCGCCGACGTTCCCGGATGGCTGGACTCTTGGCGAGCCTGACCTCGTAGTGGAGACCGACGCGGGCTTTCCCGTGCAGGGAGACGGTCCCGAACTGTTTCGGAATTTCGTGATTCCCGCTTCCGTCGATCGGCCTCGGTGGGTCAGCGCTGTGGAACTCCGTCCAAAGAACACGAAGGTGGTCCATCACGCGACCGTGAGGGTGGACGAGACCGCGTCGTCGCGCCTCGAAGACGCTCGAGACTCCCTGCCGGGTTTCGATGACATGTTCTCGCGGACTGAGGCGGGGACCCCAGGTGGCTTCTTCCTCGGTTGGACACCAGGACGCATCCCGACACCGTATCCTCCGGGCATGGCGTGGCTCTTGGAGCCCGGGACCGACTTCGTGGTCCAGCTCCACCTGCGCCCGACCGGAACCGCCGTGGAAGCCGGAGTCTCGGTGGGACTCTACTTCACGGACGAGCCTCCGGAGAACATCCCCCTCATCGTGAGACTCGGCGGTCAGACGATGGATATCCAGGCCGGAGCCACAGACTACGAAGTCATCGACGAGTTCCAGCTGCCCGTTTCTGTGACCGCGTTGGGTGTGTACCCACACGCTCACTATCGGGGCAAGCAGATGGACGGGTGGGCGATCACGCCTGCAGGGGACTCGATTCCGCTTCTGAACATTCCGAACTGGGATTTCAACTGGCAGGACGCCTACCACTATGCGGAGGCGATCCCGATCCCGGCACAGAGCACCGTGCACATCCGCTACCTGTATGACAACTCGGCCGGGAACCCACTAAATCCGTTCGATCCGCCCCAGTGGTGTGGGTACGGACCCTATTCGACGGACGAGATGGCAGAATTCTGGCTACAAGTGATGCCAGACACTCCCGCGGACGTGATACCACTGGCCCAAGCGCTTGCCGCGAAGGACGCCGACGATCGTTTAGAGGGTTGGGTCTACCGGATCGCCGCCGCGCCCGACGACCCCGAGGCTCACTTCGCCTTGGGGAGCCACGCTCAGTCGCTCGGCGATTTCGACGAAGCCGTGGACGCCTATTCACGGGCGCTTTCGGTAAACCCCAACTACGCCCAGGCGCTCCACAACATGGGCCTTATCCGCGAGGAGCAAGGTGAGGTCGCCGCTGCGGTCAGGCTCCACGAACGTGCGGTGGCGGCCCTCCCCGACTATCCGTCCGCGTGGAACGACCTCGGCCGGCTTCGGGCCGTTGCAGGCGATCTGCCCGGAGCCCTACAGGCGCTGGAGCGAGCGGTCTCGATCGACTCGGTGCACACGGAGTCTCGGAACAATCTCGGTAGTGTTTTGCGGGACCTCGGGCGCCTTGAGGAAGCTGAAGTCCAGTATCGAGCTGCCATCCGGATCGCCCCACAGTTCGCTCCGGCACGGTTCAATCGTGCCATGACCCTCGTCTTGTTGGCCCGCGGCGAAGATGCCTTGTTGGAACTCAATGCGGGACTCGCGATCGACGGAAGCAATGTTGAGGCAGCCCTGGCCGTTGGATGGGCACTGGCCACAGACGCGCACCCGGAGAATCGCCGCCCCGATCTGGCTGCCGACCTCGCGGGTCAGATCCGGCAAATCACTGGCCCACATCCTGTGGTACTCGATGTCCAGGCCGCGGCATTCGCAGCAGGCGGACGGTTCATCGATGCGGTGGCTCTCATTGATCAAGCGATTGCCGAAGCACGTCTCAGAGAGCAGAGCCAGCGAATCCCCGAACTGACAGAACGACGAGACTTGTATCGAACTCAGCGCGCCTACGTGCAGCCAAGCCGGTAGGCCCACCTGGATTGTCGGTGCGTCAGTTCTGCTGGCGCACCGTGACCTCGAGCGTCCCGTCCTGAATCTCGACACGTTGTACAGAGCCGTCCGGCCACCGGACCTCGATGGCTTCGGCCGCTGCGCGGAGTCCCATCACCTGGACCGGGTCGTCCACCGACCAGAAGCCGGAACCCAATCTGACTTCCCGGGCGGGACCCATCCCGTCGCTGTACACCACGCGGATGGTAGCACCGACGCCATTCCGATTCGAAGGTGGCCCAATCAGGCGCACTCTGAGCCCTGGAGTGGCCCCGACGTTGTGGAGCAGCTCGGTCGGTCCAGCGTTTTGGCCGACGGCGACGTCCAAGCGTGCGTCACCGTCGAAGTCGGCGACGGCGAGTCCGCGCTGATCCCCACTGAGCGTGATCCCCGATTCCAAGGGCGACGTCACGCGGAGCGTTCCGCGGCCGTCTCCGAGAAGAAGCATCCCGTGGCCCGCATCTCGGCGTTCGGCACCCGTCGCGTTGGGAAAGAAATTCTGTGCGAGGATGATGTCTTCAGCGCCATCACCGTCGAAGTCGGACACCGAGACTCCATGGGCGGGAGCCTCCTGAGACTTGCTGGGGAGGGTGAGAGCTTCGAACCGATCTCCGCGGTTGAGGAAGACCATGTGGTCGAGCGTGCTCACCTCGTTCATCCGCGCGGTCTGGCTGGATGGCCCCAGAACTTGGTCCAGCGTGGCGTCGGCGTACGCTCCGAAGGTCGGAGTCGTCTGTCGGCGTACGAAAGGAAGGCCCGTAGAAAGTCTGAGGAGATTCGACAGCGGGGCGACGCCTCCTATGCGGTCGTCTAGCATGGCAAGAAGAACGTCGAGCGTCCCACTGCGATCGAAGTCTCCCCAGTAGGCTATTAGTGGTCGGCCAACTTCAGGCCTTAGGCCGATATTCCGTCCCCAAGAAGTGAGGACCAAATCCATGCGGCCGTCGCTGTCCAGATCACCTGCGGTCACTCCATTCCACCAACTCGAGTACGGCGCCAGGCCCCATTCTCTAGTGCGATCAAAAAAGCGGCCGTCTTGGTTCACGAAGAGCCGCGGCGGGCCCCAGTCCATTGCGAGGACTAGATCTGGGTCAGAGTCGCCGTCGATGTCCGTGAACGTCGCTGCGGAGACGAGCCCGGTCCGCGAGAGCGGTGCAGACGCGACGGAATCGTAGACCAGGTCGCCTGCCGCGTTGCGGATGAAGAGTCGGGAGGTCGGTACGAGCGGGTATGCGCCCTGATAGGCTCGCCCCCCCATGAAGACATCCAGGTCCCCGTCGCCATCCACGTCGGCAGATGCGAGCGGGCCGGTGGAGGCCCCCTCCGAGGTGAGCGTGGGCCGGAGCCCACCCGGACGCACTCCGTTCAGACTCATCGTGAGAGCGGGTGCCGCTGCACGGGCCGCCTCGGGGTTGGGAGCTTCGTAGTTCGCAACGCCGACAATGGCCGTTGCCGGTCCAGGTTCGGGGAGGATCGTGGTGACGTCGAGCGTCAGGGGGGTCGACGAACGACCAGCGCTGAACTGTCCCCCTTGGTTCTCCCAGGAAGTGACGGTGCCTCCAGCGCCGCCCCCAACTAGGAGGTCGGCGTCGCCGTCCGAGTCAGCGTCGGTCCAGGTCACACCAGGTCCGAGTCGACTCAGAGTGCGGGGGAGCAAGATCTGATCCCGTCGCGGATCGAAAGGCGCGTCTTCGTGCTGAGGGCTCAGGCCACCGGCCACCCGCTCAAATAGAGCAGGAGCTACCTCTGCATCCATTTCCGAAGTTGGGAAGGGAGCCGCGCCGGTCTGGGATATCTCATAAAGACGGTTCGGGAGTGCGTCGGTCTCCGTGGAGTATGTACCGTCAGGCCATCGGACCTCGATCGTCAGTGACGCTGCATCTCCGACGGCGAAGCTCTGGGCTCCGTCGGCATGTGACAGATAAAGCCCGCCGGCCCCGACCTCACGCTTCTGCACTACCGGACCGCCGGTGACGGTGATGCTGGCCCCGATCGCGGCCGTGTTCGGGGCGCTCCCAACCAACCGAACGGCGAGACGAGGAGCGTCTGCATTGTTCCTCAGCACGAGCGCGGGGTCGCCCAGCCGGTTGATCACCACATCGAGATCGCCGTCACCATCGAGATCGCCTGTGGCGAGCCCGTGCGAGATGTCTGGGCCGGCGTCGAGTCCCCACCCGTTCGGCATGAGCTCGAAGTTACCGTCTCCTAGGTTACGGAAGGCGACGTTCGAGGTCCGAAGTTGTGGGAAGAGGTTGATGACCTCGTGCCAGTCCGCTCCCGCGGTAGCAGGAGTCTGACGAAGTCGCTCACCGGTGTCTGCATCCAGAGGGTCCCAACGATGCCCATTCGCAGCAAGCAGGTCCTGGTAGCCGTCGAGGTCCACGTCGACGAACTCGGTCCCCCACGTCCATCCAGACGCGGCGACACCCGCCTGTTGGCCGACCTCGGTGTATCCAACACCCGGCGTAGACAAAAGCAGTGTGTTGCGATTGACCTGCATGGTTGCCGAGACCACCCCCGGCATTGCTCGTCGCTCGGTCAGGGTCGAGACCTGGGTTTTTCTGTGCCTCGTGGAAAGCGGGAACATATCCGCGACGAAGATGTCGGTGCCCCCGTCGGCGTCGACGTCCGCGAAGGCCACGGACATGGAAGCGTGGCTCGTCTTTCGCAGGGCAGGGGCCCCCATTCGTTGGAAGGTTCCCGACCCGTCGTTCATCCATATGTGGTCGGGGCTTTCGAAGTCATTCGCTACGTAGAGGTCGGGGGCGCCGTCCTGGTTCAGGTCCCTGAACCGTGCGCTCAGGCCCCAGTCTTGGGGTTCGATATCCAGTGGCGTCCCGTCTGCTTCACGGAAGCGGTCGCCTTGTACGGGAATTCTCGTGAAACGCCCCGATCCATCGTTCAGGTATAGATCGTCTTCCTCACCGAACTCCCAGCTCATGACACCCTCAGGCCCAAGAACCACCTGGTAGTACTCACGATACATCTCGTTGACGACCCATTCTCCGTCCCGCTCTTCGAGCACAGGAGTGTCCCTTCGGTCCTCCGGAGAAAACGCATCAGCCGCACGATCCAATCGATAGTTGGCAGCGTAGAGGTCTAGGTCCCCATCCCCGTCGATGTCCGCCAAAGACATCGTGCTGCCTGCACGGCTGAGGGAGAAGCCCGCCTCGTTGGACTGGTTCGCGAAATGGCCGAGTCCGTCGTTCTCGAGATAGGTGAGAGGGGCTCCCATGGACGAGATGAACAGGTCGAGGTCTCCGTCACCATCACCATCGGCCAGGGCCACCCCGGTCGGGTACCGATCGGTCAGGTGCACCCCTGCGGTTGCGCCGACCTCTTCGAAACGCAGACCGCCCCGATTGAGGTACAACGCGTTCTCCCCGCGCGTGTTGGTGAGAAATATGTCCACGTCGCCGTCGCCGTTTAGGTCACCAAGTGCCACTCCCGCTCCGTTCGCGAGATGTTGGTTCAGCGTCATCATCTCTTCAGATGGGTCGTTTACAAAGGTCACTCGGGTCTGGCGTTCCGTAAGGCTTGTGAACCCCGGACCCCCATCGCCTGAAGGCACGATGTTTTGCCAGCGGATGGGGCCGTCTCCCTGCCACTCCGGAGCTGTCTCGCCGCAGGACGCTGCGAGCATTGCCAAGACAATGAGCCGCGACAGGTTGCCGGCTCGAGATGTCATTCGTGTGTAGGTCATGTGCTGTATTGAGGGGAACGCGGCCCCGAAAGGACATTGTGTGGGCTCTGTAGTGCAACCCCGTGGCCCTGCTTCGTATGCGATAGATCCACGGCCGGGTTTAGGGACGTTGTCTTGCGACGCCACGTCCGCCATATCACAGTTGGTCACGGAATCGACGAGCCCGCGTGCAGAGATTCCAGAAAGGCGTTTTGCGCCCACCTCTCCAGTTTCGAAAGACCCAGGTACGCCACGTGATGCTCGACCTGCAGCGTTATGGATACCGGACGGCGTTCGTCTTCGGGACGATCGTCATGATGCTATCCGGGTGCGAGTTCGGGTTAGATCCGACCCCGGACGACGGATCGCCTCCAGGTTACGACGTAGAGGAACCGTTCCCTATCGATCGGGGAGACGACGGTTTGACCACCCCAGGGAAGTACAAAGGGCTCTGGCTGAGGATGGTGAACAACGGCGCCCCGCTGGTGGAACCCCTCGAGGGTCGCATCGGGGTCGTGTGCATCGGCATGAGCGACCCCGCGACCGAGTGCGGGGACTATATCGCGCGCATCAACAGCCACTGGATCGGTGACGTCGCTTCTGATGTCGTGGTGCTCAACTGTGGTCGCCCAGGGGCGGGTATAGAGGACTGGCTGAATGCCGAACATGATTGGAATCTGTGGGGCGCGTGCCTAAATGTGCTCTTGCCCTACATCCCTATCAGTCGAGATCAGATTCGTGTCGTGTATCATACAGCGGCGAATCGAGAGACGACTCGGGCGGACGGAACGCCACTCCCCACGTATCCTCACCCCGAGTCGGACTATCAGAATCTCTACGACAATTTGGATACGTTCGCCGAGCGCGTGACGACGTTCTTTCCCAATGTTCAAGCCGTATACACGTCCTCGCGTAACTACGCCGGCTTCGCGGGCGGTGGGGAGCCTCTCAGCTACGAGGAGGGCCACGCGGTCAATTCGTGGCTTGGGCAGAACTCCATGGTGAACGGTGTATGGTATGGTTGGGGCGCGTACGCATGGGCCCCGGATTGCGCTTCTGAAGTCATGAATGGTGGTGGGATTTGTTACAACCAGACGGACTTCGACCAAGGCGGCCTGCATTCGTCACCGGTCGGACGTGGTAAGGTCAGCTGGTTGATCCACCACCGGCTGTTGCTCGAGGGGTGGTACCGCCGCAGGTAGGCCTAGCTGTCCCTGGCGGTGAGAATTCGCCGGACTGCTTCGCCAGGGTCCTTGGCGGCCATGACCGCTCCTACAACCGCGACTCCAGCCGCACCGGCGCCTAGCACTTCCCTCACCCGTTCCACCGTGATCCCCCCGATCCCGACGACCGGAGCGCTCACAGACTCCGCAACGCGTTGAAGGCCATCCAGTCCGATCACATCACCGGCATCGGTCTTGGTGGAGGTCGCGTAGACGGTTCCGCATCCGATGTACGACGCGCCGTCACGAACGGCCTGACGGGCAACTGCAGGCTCATCTGCCGAGCGACCAATGAGGAAGTTTCGCGGAGCCATCGCTCGAGCAGCTGCCACCGGGATATCGTTTGGGCCGAGGTGCACTCCGTCGGCCTCTGCCGCTAGAGCCACATCGAGTCGGTCGTTGACAAACAGCAACGCCCCGCTTTTGCGGGTCATCGCACGTAAGATGCGGGCGGCCTCGATCTGATGAGCTGCGGAGTCGCCCTTGTTCCTCAGCTGAACGGCCGTCGCGCCGGCATCGAGGGCGGACTGAACGACGGAATATACGTTCCGAGGTTCTGCCAAAGTCCGCTCGACGATGACAATCAGTGAGAGGCGCGCCGAGAGATCGGGAGTGGTCACAGCCTAAGGAGCGTCGTCGCCCGATCCGATGGCATCCCAGGCGCGACGTGCCGCGGCCTTGGCTCGGTTGTGATCTGCCAACGTCTTGGTGAATACATGGGAGCCATCAGGGCGAGCCACGAAGTACATGTACTCCTCGGTCACCGGATAGAGCGCTGCTTCGATCGCGGCTTCTCCAGGCGCTCCGATGGGTCCGGGCGGCAGCCCGCGTTGCGTGTAGGTGTTGTACGGATTGTCCTGAACCGAATCGATCGCTGCGTAGAGCAACCGTGCACGCGGACCACCCAAGGCGTAGAGGACTGTGGGATCGGCTTGCAGGAGCCATCCCTGCTCGAGTCGATTGTGGTAGACGGATGAGATGTGCGGCATCTCATCGACTTTCCGAGCTTCGGCCTGAATGATCGATGCCAGCGTCACGAGCTCGCGTTCCGACATCCCGAGGCTGTCGAGGCGTGCTCTTCGCTCCGGGGTCCACATCGAGTTATAGCGTCCCGCCATAGCCGCGAGGACGGCGTCGACCGGCACTCCCTGAGCAAAACGATAGGTATCCGGAAAGAGGTACCCTTCCGGGCCTGGGCCAGGCACCTGCAATTGTGTCTCGATGTCCTGGGCAGCGAGGGAAGTGGAGACGTCCGCTTCCGATCGATCGGTAATCTCCGCGATCCGCGGGACCATCTGCTGAACCCGGAACCCCTCTGGGATCGTCATCGGGATGGTCACAACGGTGCCGCGGGTCAGGTGGTCGAGTGCGTCGCTCCAAGACGAGCCTGTAGCCAACACATAACGACCCGATTTGATATCGCGGTCCGCGCCCTTGAAGCGAGCATAGAGTTCGAACGGCCGTTTTGACCCGATGACGCCGCGTGCGGATAGCGTGTCGGCGACCTCGGACAGCGTAGAGCCCGCAGGCACAGTGATGTCTACCGGGTCCCCCTGGTCATCGGAGCATGCCACGGCGGACAAAAGAAGAAGGCATGTCGTCGCGGCCAGGATCCGAGGTCTCATCGGATCGTCCCCTGTTGGTCCAGCCAAGACTGTAGAATCAGCTGTGCTGCAGCCGCATCAATGCGCCGCTTGTCTTTCAGCGCACTCTTGCGCAGCCCGATGGACCGGATCGCCCGCTCCGCCCTGACCGACGTCATACGTTCGTCGACAAAAGCGACGTCCACGCCGAGCCGTGCCGCGAGTCTCTCCCCCACATCTCGAATGGTAGCGCACCATTCGTTTTCATTTCCGTCCAAGCCGAGCGGAAGCCCGACGACGAGGTGCTTCACTTTGTTCTCACGTCCAATGGATTCCATTTTTCCGAAGGGCACGCGCTTGCCGGCGCGACGCACCAGCGTCTCGAGCGGAGTCGCGATCGTACCTGTCGGGTCGCTCAGCGCGAGGCCGATTCGTTTTTCGCCGAAGTCGACGCCGAGAACGCGCACGATGCGAGGGCTCCGCTAGAGCGCCGACAGGGCGGCGTCGAGGTCCGTCCCGCCGACGAGCTGGCCGTACAGCGAGTGGATGGAGGCCTCGGAGCCAAACGCGAAACCACACCGCGCATCTCCACGGCTCCTGCATTCGACCTCGAGTACGGCGACCGGGCCGCCTGCGACAGAGGACATCAAGCCAGATAGGAATCCGGTACTGAACGAGCAACTGGCTTCGGGATCACCTATTGTGGGATCGGCCTCGACCCAGTCCGGGCTTGCGAGAAGCCCGACGCTTTGGGCTTCGCCATCCGGAGCCAGCGTGCCCCAGCCGCGGCGGGAAAAGAAGTCGCCCAGGTCTTTCCAGAACGCGGCCTGACTCATGCCGCCGACTTGGTCCGTACCACCAAACGTCGTCCCTGCAGTCACTCCAGCCTCGTAGCCGGCGTGGTGCAGCGCATGGATGGCCGCCAAAGGCCCCGCTTCCTTCGATAGTTCATCCCTCAATGTCGTGAAGATCGATACCGGGACTGCGATCTCGCGAATCGCAGCTGTGGTCGCTTCCATCCATCCTCCGAGTTCTATGCTCTGTCCGTCTCCCCATTCGGGGACCGGAGATATTGGCTGCGCGAATCCGTGTGAACCCACCCTGCGCGTGGCTAATATATACTACGAAGTGTGCGTACAGACCCGGAGGAGGTCATGGAATACGATCACGAGACTCAAGTCGTCAACTTCATCTCTGGCCTGCTTCTCGGTGCGGTCATCGGGGCCGGCGTTGCTCTGCTGGCGGCCCCGCAGTCCGGTCGTCGTACGCGCCGACGGATCAAGAAGACCGCGGTGGTTATGCGCGACCAGGCAGGAGATCGATGGGACGACATCGCAGACGAGGTGAAGGGGAAGGTGGACGACGCGATAGATGTCGCGAGAAAACGGGTCGCTAGCTGAGCGTCATCCGTTGATGGCCCCCGCGCGGGTCATCGAACGAAAGCGGGACGGTGAGCGGATTGAATCTGCCATCCTCGAAGCGTTTCTCGCCGCATATATGGACGGCAGTGTGCCCGACTATCAGATGTCGGCCCTACTTATGGCCATCTACTTCAATGGGCTGGACGCCGAAGAGATAGACGTGTTCGTGCGCTGTATGCTGGCATCGGGAACCTCTCTCGATCTTGCGTACCTCGATGCGCCGCGCGTCGACAAACATTCAACCGGTGGCGTCGGGGACAAGGTCTCGATCGCCCTAGCGCCATTGGTCGCGTCCTTGGACGTCTTCGTCCCGATGATGTCGGGACGAGGTTTGGGGCACACGACGGGGACACTCGACAAACTCGAGGCAATTCCCGGGTTCGTTACGGAACTCTCGCTCGCAGAAGCGAAGCGGGTACTCGAGGAGGTGGGCTGCGCCATGTTCGGGCAGAGCGCAGAGATCGCCCCCCTCGACAAGCGTCTCTACGCGCTTAGAGACGTTACCGCGACGGTTCCCGTGCGACCGTTGATCGCTGCCAGCATCATGAGCAAGAAGCTCGCAGAGGGGCTGACAGGCTTGCTCTTGGATGTGAAGGTCGGATCGGGGGCGTTTCTCCCTGAAGTGGATCGAGCTTTCGAACTGGCTGAGGCCATGGTTGGGATCGGCACGACGCGGGATCTCCCCACAGTGGCCCTCATGACCGCAATGGATCGTCCGCTGGGAGCGGCCGTGGGGAATGGCCTCGAGACCATGGAGGCGATCCACTGTCTGCAGGGGGACGGCCCTCCCGATCTCAGGGCTCTAGTCCTTCGGCAGGCGGCAGAGATGCTGATGCTCGCTGACAGTGCTCTCGAGCCGGGACTCGCGATGGATCGGGCTGAGTCGGCCTTGGACTCGGGCTCAGCTCTCGAGCGGTTTGTTCGTTTGGTCGAGGCGCAGGGAGGCGATGCCGGTGTGGTTGACGACCCGGCGACTCTGGCTACAGCCACCGTACGGCGGGAAGTGCGCGCGGCGCAGGGTGGGACCGTAGGCTGTGTGGAACCGAGAGTGTTAGGGCAGGCAGTGGTAGCCCTCGGCGGCGGTAGGAGACGAATGGACCAGGAGATCGACTTGGGTGTGGGCTTCGAGGTCCTTGCCCGCGTCGGCGACGACATAGGCGTTGGCGACCTTCTCGCCGTTGTGCATGCTGCTGATGAAGCCGGCGCTGATATCGGCGAACAGGCGATCCGGACCGCAGTCGAGGTTGGCGACGGTGATCCCGGGCAACAGCGACCCCTCGTTTCTCACATCGTTGATCGCGACGGAGTTCGCCCCGCCTGAGACATCAGCGGATACGCGGTACCCTGAAGCGGCGATTCGATCGATCGCAGAACTCGGTCGGTTCGGTCCCCGGGATGTAGTACTCGAGGTATTGCTCATCCTCGGGACACCACCGCGACGCGAGCTTGCCGGTCTGGCGGTCCACCAGGACGGCATTCAAACCAGGCAAGAGCGGCCAACGTTCCGGAATCGGTAGGAGCGGGAGTCGCTCTTCCACGCCGTTATCTTCGTCGCCCTCGGTGCCGAGGTAGACCCGCCGCATGAATTCGCCCCAGACCGGAGCCGGGAGGGTTGCACCTGTAGCTACGCCCAATCCTGGCCCCAACGCGAAGATTGGAGCCGGATTGTCCATCCCGAACCAGATCGACGCCAGTAGGTTCGGCGTGAACCCGGTGAACCAAATGTCGGTCCCGTCGTTCGTCGTACCCGTCTTGCCGCCTGCCGGAACCTCACGGGGGAGGCCAGCGTTCGCGCGGATTGCCGCATAACCAGTGCCGCGCGTCACCACATCCTCGAGCATCGATACCATGATGCGAGCAACAAGGCTGTCGAGCACCTGTGTGCGCTCGGGTTGTGGCTCCCACAACACATTCCCATCGGCATCCTCGACACGCAGGATGGGGAAGGGCCGGACCTTGGTACCGATGTTGGGGAATGCCGAGTACGCTTCCGCAACCTGGATCGGGATAACCTCAGCGGCACCGATGGTCGTAGAGGGGAAGCGCTCGATTTCTGTTTGGATCCCCATGCGCCGGGCGGTTTGCGCAACCGTCTCGATGCCGACTTCCTCCCAACCCAGCTTGATCGCGACCATGTTGATCGAGCGATACATGCCCTCGCGGATGGTGATTGGGCCCTGGAATTCGTTGCCAAAGTTGGCCGGCCTCCAGTCTTCTCCGCTGACCTGAGAGTAAACGACCGGTGCATCGACAACGATATGCGACGCTGGGATCCCGCTCGCGATCGCTGATGTATAGACGAACGGCTTAAAGGACGAGCCAGCCTGGCGCTGAGCGAGCCGGGCCCGATCGAACTTCGACTGCTGGTAATTCCTGCCACCAATGAGCGCACGAACGTGCCCGTTCTCGGGATCGAGAGCGACGAAGGCACCTTGCAGGTACGGAGAGGAGCCTGGGAACGACGTAACTGTGTCGTAGTCCGCGTAGCGTGGATGCTTGAAGCGAACCGAGTCCGCTTCGATCTTGTCCCAACCCCACTCCATCACCTCGCGAGCTGCCCGCTGCATCTCGATATCCAGAGTGGTGTAGACGCGCAGCCCGCTCCGATAGATCTCGTCGCCGAAGCGGTTTTGGAGAATCTGACGCACCCATTCTTCGAAGTATGGTGCGACAGAGGTCCCGGGCCCCGACGATTCCGTGTCAGGAAGCGGGAACCGCTGCCACCGAGCCGCCTCCTCTTCGGAGAGAAATCCTTCGACAGCCATCAGTGCTAAAACCCTATCGCGGCGGGCCTTTGCCAGGTCCGGGTGCCGAAATGGGTCGTACGCAGCCGGGCGGTTGAGGATGGCGGCGAGTAGGGCCCCTTCCGCAGGGTTCAGATCCGTAACGTTTTTGCCAACGTAGTATTGAGCGGCGTTCTGAAAGCCATACAGGTTCCCACGCCCCATGTAGATCTCGTTGAGATACGCCTCGAGGATCTGGTCCTTGGTGTAGGAGCGCTCGATATCGAGCGCCACCTGAATCTCCCGGGCCTTCCTTATGTACTTTCGTCGGAAGCCGATCTCGTCGAAGAGGTTTCGAGCGAGCTGTTGGGTGATGGTGCTCCCGCCACCCAGGTTTCGGAACGTGAGTTCGCCGACGATCGCCCGTGCGAAGCCGATGGGGTCGAAGCCGCCGTGGTCGTAGAAGCGTTTGTCTTCAATCGCGACCACAGCCTGAGGGACATACTCGGGAATGGCGTGGATCGACACTGGCGTGCGTTTTTCGATGCCCAGCTCTGCGATCTGCCGTCCGTCATGGCTCAGGAGCTTACTGGTTTGCTGGTGCTCGAACGTACGAATCTGCGCGATCGAAGGGCAGGCGTCCCCCACACACATGTTCCGCCAGGAGCCCCATGCGCCCCCTAGTCCCAACATCCCTGCAAAAGTGGCGCAGAGAAGGTATGCGCGTGGGTGCCAAAATTTGGCTGTAAAGGCCGTCAACCCGGTCGTGGGGGGCAAGGGATTCTTTGGCTTGGCTGTCGACATGTTTGAACGGATCCTAGGTCGGGAGCATATCTGGTCGCTGCTGTTGCAAGCGGAATGCCATCCCGATCCGCCCGAGCAAACTAGCGCGATTTTGGAGGGTCGCTCAAGCGGCGCATAATCATGCATGTGAAACCCACGAAATTCCTTGTAGTTAATGGCTTAAGCGCGCTTGACATTTGTGACATGTACCGTGCATGTTAGCGAAGTTAGGAAAGGTCTTGAAGATTCAAACGAGGGCTCCTAGGGTGGTGACGTGTGGTGAGGGGACGGAGTCCCGGGAACCCGTCAACCGCGGAGAGAGCTTTTGGAGCCTGCTCGGTTCGAAACTCCTCAACAGCTTAGATCTCACATCCACCCCTGCGGCTTCAGTGAGCAGGGGGCGGATGTTGTATGGGCATTCGGTCCACGAGGACCAGGTGCTATTTCGCACGCACAGGATCTGACCATCCGTGCGTTCTTCCCAACCCCCGAGGAGGCATGAAATGAAGCTTTGGGGTAAGTGTATTCCGATAGTGGCGGCAGGAGCGATGGTCTTCGCTTTATCCGCTGCGCCGGCTCAGGCGCAGTCGACCGGTACCGTTACAGGTACTGTCGTTGACGCGGCGAGCGGGCGCACATTGGAATCAGCTCAGGTCTACATTCCGTCGCTCAATATGGGCGGACTGTCGAACCAGCAGGGCAGGTTCCTCATTCTCAACGTACCGGTGGGCTCACACGACCTTCGTGTTGAGCTGATCGGTTACAGCGGAGCCACCGAGAGTATGACGGTGACCGCTGGACAAACCACGACCATTGAAATGCGGCTGGCCGGCACCGCCCTGCGTTTGCAGGAGCTGGTGGTGACGGGTGTTGCAGGTGCGACACCCCGCATCAAGCTGCCGTTCACAGTGGAAAAGATCGACTTCACTGAGATGCCTGTTCCGGCTGCTTCGGCTGACGGGCTTCTCGCGGGTAAAGTCGCTGGTGTGAAAGTGGTGAGCTCCAGCGGTAAGCCCGGTGACGCAGCGCAGATGATGTTCCGTGGCCCCACGTCGATTACCGGCTCGCAGTCTCCGCTGGTCATCATTGATGGTGTCATCACGGATAACACCATGGCCGACATCGACGCACTCGACGTCGAGTCCATAGAAATCGTGAAAGGTGCTGCGGCAGCCTCGCTCTACGGCTCGCGTGCTTCGAACGGCGTCATTCAGATCCGGACCCGTCGTGGTTCAGGTCTGAACATCGACCAAGCGCGGATCACCGTCCGTAACGAATACGGCCAGGGCGCGCTCGGCAATCAGATTGACCTTTCCGTCAACCACCCGTACAAGCTGAACGCTTCCGGTGACTTCGTCGATGGCAGTGGTAACATCATCGATCTGCAGGATCCGGACTCTGGCGATCCTACGCTCGACGATGGTGGTACGCCCGACACGGCGTTCCAGGACAACCTGTATCCCGGCGTGTTGTACGACCAGATCAACCGGTTCTTCAAGCCGGGCGACAACTACACGAACTACGTTGCCGTTGAAGGGCGTACCGGTACGACGAACTACCGCGCGTCGTTCTCGAACGCGGCTGAGAAAGGTGTTGTGGATGGGAATGACGGTTTCGACCGCCGCACCTTCCGCCTCAACCTCGATCACCAGGTTCGTGACAACTTCGACATCGCGCTCAACACGTACTACGCGAAGTCGCACCAGGACGAAATGCCAGGTGGCTCGTTCTTCAACATCACGTTCATGGGTCCGCAGATCGATTTGACCAAGCGGAACGCGAACGACCAGCTGTGCCCGAAAGCTGCAGAGTTGGGCGGTTGCCTCTTCATCAACCCGGATCCTCGGGCGAATCAAGAAAACCCGCTCTACCAGATTGAGAACCGGGACCTGAACGACGACCGCCAGCGCTTCATGGCTGCGGTTGACGCACGTTGGTCCCCGGCTTCCTGGTTCGATCTCGAGGCCAACTACAGCGTGGACCGGTACGATTTCCACCGGTTGAACATCAGGCCGTTGAACTATGCGAACTCGCAGGGTGGGCCGCAGCAGCCGATCGTGCGAGATAAGGGTGACATGACCCGTCAAAACAATATGAACAACGACATCAACGCGTCGTTGACGGCGTCGTTCAACCGTGCGTTTGGTGACCTCACCGTGCGCACGAAGGCGCGGTACCTGCTCGAGGACCAGCACAGTGAGAGCTTCTCGGTCACAGGCCAGGACTTCTCGGTCGGAAGCGTTCCTTCGTTTGACAACATCGCTGGTGGTACGACGGCTACGTCCAGCATCACGGACGTGATTTCGCAGGGCTACTTCTTCATCACGGCCCTTGATTACCAGGGTAAGTACATTGGTGACTTCCTTGTCCGTCGCGACGGTTCGTCGCTGTTCGGTCCCAAGGAGCGTTGGCAGACGTACTTCCGTGCAGCCGCTGCATGGCGGATTGCGCAGGAAGACTGGTGGCCCGTCGACGCAATCAACGAGTTCAAACTTCGCTACTCGATCGGTACGGCCGGTGGTCGTCCTCGATTCGCGAGCCAGTACGAGACCTACAGCGTGTCAGCGGGTGTGATCACGCCGCGGACGCTCGGTAACGCGCAGCTGAAGCCTGAGCTGTCGACCGAGCAGGAATTCGGTCTCGAGATGGTCCTCTGGAACAAGGTTGCGGCCACGTTCACTTACGTGGACAACAAGGTTGAGGATCAGCTCCTCAACGTGCCGCTCCCCGGTTATGCTGGCTTCCAGAGTCAGTGGCAGAACGCCGGTACGCTCGAGAGCAACACCTTCGAAGCGTCTATAGAGACCTCGATCATCAACCGCCCGGATCTGAGCTGGTCGACACGCATCAACTTCGACCACACAACCCAGGAAATCACGTACCTCAATCGTCCGGCATACCGCGACGGTCCGCGTTACATCCGTGAGGGTGAAGCGCTCGGTACGTACTATGGTGATCGCTGGACGAAAGATTGCAGCACAATGGCTGCTGGAACGGACTGCTCGCAGTACCAGGCCAACGACGACGGTTATCTCGTATACGTCGGCGCCGGCAACAGCTACCAGGACGGCATCGCCAAGGGTCTGTGGGGAACCACGGGTCCGAACGGCGAAAAATGGGGCCGCCCAATCAAGGACCGTGATGAGGACGGAAACCCGTTCCTCTTCCTTGGTGTTGGTGTCCCTGACTACAACTTGAACTGGGCCAACACGTTCCGCGCCGGCAACCTGCAGGCGACGATTCTGTTGGATGGTGAGTTCGGTACGGACAAGTACAACGGTACGCGCCAGTGGGCGTTGCGTGAGTGGCGCGGCGGGGAGGTCGACCAGAACGGTAAGGCCGACGGTCTGAAGAAGCCGGTAGCGTACTACTCCGATCTCTACAACGTGAACCAGGACAACAGCCACTACGTTGAAGACGGCACCTACATCAAGATTCGTGAGGTGTCCCTCAGGTACACGCTGGACCAGTCAATGCTCTCGCGGATCGGTGGGGGCATGGGCCTCGAATCCGCCGCAATTTCGATCACAGGTCGCAACCTGCTGACGTTCACCGACTATTTGGGTTACGACCCAGAAGTCGGTGGGATCGTTGGAGGTGCCGACGCCTATCAGTACCCGAACTTCCGTACGATTACGGCAGTTCTTGAACTGATTTTCTAGGAGACGTCGACCAATGAAAATTTTCAGACTAGTAGCAGTGGCGACGATCGCTATAGCAGCTAGCGCGTGCGGAGATCTTGATGTTGTAAACCTCAATGATCCGGACCGCGAGCGAGCGATCTCGACCCCTACTGACGTAGAAGCTTTGATCTCCGGCTCGTTCTCGAGCTGGTGGAGTTCCGGGCACTACAGCACCATCGGCATTGCCATGTCGACGATGGCTGATTCCCACTCATCCTCGTGGGGCAATTTCGGAATGCGCGAGATGTCTTCTGAGCCGCGCGTAGCATGGAACAACGATCCTTCGGCGAGTAATTCGAGCCAGACGCGGAACACTTGGCGTGATGCGTATGCAGCGCTTTCCGGCGTCCGCGATGGCCTTCTGGCCATCGAGGGTGGTGTCGAAGTGGGTGCGGGTGGTGCGGACACGCACCGTGCCCAGACGTTCGCATCGCTGGTTCAGGGCCTAGCTCTGATCCGTTTGTCGAACACCTTCGACCAGGCGTTCGTCGTCGACGAGACCACGTCTCTCGATGATCCGAATGCTCTGCCGACCATGTCGCCGTACATGGAAGTGCACGCGGCAGGTATCGCGAAGCTCGACGCAGCCATTTCGATGGCTGGCCAGGGTAGCTTCACGATTCCGTCATCGTGGGTTGGTGACGGTGGCACGTGGACGAACACGCGTTTAGCTCAGGTAGCGCACGGTTTTAAGGCACGCGCGATGGTCAGCGTGGCGCGAACCGAAGCGGATCGCTCAGGCACGAACTGGGGTGCGGTGCTGTCAGAGATCAATGCAGCGCACACCGAGGACTTCAACACGGTTCACGATGATGTCAACTGGGCATGGGACCGTCTGAAGGTACACGCCGGTTCCAACGACATCTGGGCCCGTTTGGATCTGCGTTATTTGGGTCCTGCGGATCAAAGTGGGGCGTACCAGGCCTGGGAAGGGATCAGCAACCCCGAGTTGCGCGGTCCGTTCAAGATCGACACGGATGACGATCGCATCACGACTGACGCGGTTGAGGATTCGGATGGTCTGTACGTACGTTATGTGTCGTCGCATTATTTCCGGCCGGAGCGTGGTACGTACCACTTCTCGAATTACTCCGACAACCGGTGGTATCCGATTCGTCTGTCGAACTACGTTGGCACCAACGGCGTGTTCCCGGTCAAAGAACTCGACCTCATTAAGGCTGAGGCTCTTTACCGGACAGGCGATCTCGCGGGGGCTGCTGCCATCGTGAACATATACCGCGAAGGGACCGGCGGGCTTCCCGCTGTGACCACGGCTGGTACGTCGGGTGCTCGCTGCACACCGCGCACAATATCTGGCGCGTGTGGCGACCTCTGGGAAGCGCTCAAGTACGAAAAGCGCATGGAGGTTTGGCATTACGGTTTCGGTATTGCGTTCTTCGACGACCGAGGCTGGGGTGATCTGCTGACCAACACGCCAGTGCACTTCCCGGTGCCGGGCGCTGAACTCGACCTGCTTCTCATGGACATCTACACGTTTGGTGGTGGTGGTGAGGGTTCGGCCCCGCGCCTCTGGACGGACGTGATGGACGCCGGGACGATTCGCTGGAGGGCTGAGGCTCTCGAAGCATACGGCGACGCGATGAGGACTGAGATGAACCCGGGCGTGATTAACTAATCACCGCGGAAAAGCTCAACTGAAGTACAGTTGCGGGTCGTCGCGCTTCGGCGCGGCGGCCCGCTTCTTTTTTGGGCCTGGAGGCGCGCCTTGACGATGGGTGGCGACGAAGGGATACTCGAAGAAGGTGCCGACAGGTTGCTCTGAGGAGGTTCGGATGAAGCGGTTGCAGAGATTCTTTATTTGGTTGCCATGTGTGTTGTTGCTGGCAGGGTGTGCGTCGGCCGGTGGTAGCGGTGGTGCGAGCTCGATCGACGGATTTCAGCGTGATTTGGGGCGCCTTCTGGTACCCACCTTAGCCGAGGCCCGGATGAAGGTGTGGGCCAAACACAACTGGCACCTTCGCCGCGAGCAGTCGGAGACCCAGAACTTGTACTGGGAGTCCGAATGGCGCGCCTTCAACGCTCCTGAGGGATCTGCGGTAACAGGCCCCTCGGAGGCTCGGGGGCGCATTATCATCCGAGGCCGTCGGGTAGCGGGCGAGCTCGACGGAGGCGCCCAATTCCGAGTAACGATGTACGGTGAGTATGAGGTGCGCGGCGGTACCATTGATCAGTGGCGGCCGTCGTCGCCCAGCGAGGACGTCGAAAGGGTGTTCAACACCGTAGCAGGTGACCTGTCCCTCGAGGTGCGCACCGGCATTCGTCGCTAGCTGCTCATCCGATAATCTCGATCTGACTCACGCGGGTGATCGTCGAGCCGATCAATAGATCGGTAGCGTCGACCTTGAGTCGGTAGAAACCCGGCTCGAGGCCCGCGAGACCAATGTCGAAGTGACGCTGAGCCCGCGGTCCGTCGGACTCCAGTTGGATACCCAACGTCACTGGTTCCGGCGACGAGCGGACTTCTCCCACGTCGTCGAGCGGCAAAAGTCGGAAGTCCAGTCCGTACAGGCCCACGTCGTCCACATCAGTTCGGAGATGGTACAGCTCGATGTAGACCCTCAGGGCGTCACCGGTCCAGATCGTAGAGCCGGGTAGAAGCGGGAAGGGTAGGGAGCTCGTACTTCCCGGGGCAGCGTCCCAGGGGGTGCCGACGGAGATGTCGCTCACCTCGAAGACCGCCGGATCCCCGGTCAGCGGCTCCTCCACATAAGCGTGTCCCTGGCCCACCAACGAGAGGGTGTCCCCAGTGGTGATCGGATCTCCAATGGGCCGCGCGATCAAGGTCAGGTGCATGGGTTGCGGCGGGTGCCTCAGGTGGAATACCGAAATGCCTCCGCCGGCCGCCGGGGCCAACTGGGCAACTTGGCCTGCTTGGACCAGCTCTCGGTCGCGCACGACAAGTGTGTGTTCGGTGTCGCGTAACGCAGAGCGATATCTTGAGCGGCGGTCTCGGTCCGAGAGGCGCATGCGAGGTGCCGATAACCCTTGGATCACCAGCATCGGTTGGTCGCTGGTGTCTAGGATCCGTACGGCCTGGACTACCATTTCCACGCCGCGCGCCGACCCCTCGTAGTTGGACCGAATTGATATTGTCGGTACGCCTGGAGGATCGAATTTATCCTGTTCAGCGAAGCGATAGCTGAAGGATTCCAGGGTTGACTCCGAGGGTGCCCGCCCACCGCCACCGAAGACGTTCCGGCGCATCGTGAATCCGTCCCAGAGGTCGGACAATTGGTCGAAGCGACGCCCGAAGTGACCGCCGAGCACGGCCAGATCTCGGTAGTAGAACAACTCGAGGTAGTGCTGAGCCCTCACCCCACCTGGTGTGTTGGATGCGGATGAGAGCGATCGCGCGGCGTCACCGATCAGGTCCAGAGGGCCCTTTACGAGCTCGAAGGGGCCTGTTCCACGCACGTTGCCGAACAGGTAGTAAGTGAATTCTTCGGGAGTAAGTCCGGCGTACTTCCAAAGCTCAAACTGTGGGCTCGGGTCCAGACGGCGCAGCGTTTCTCGAGCTGTCGCGTCGTCCGGGATCCTGATCTTGAGCTCCATCTCGCTGGCCCCGAGGCTCCCACGGGTACGGGTGCCGGGTGGCCCGTACTTCACAAAGATGAGCCCACGGTCGTCCGTTTCGTACACACTCGAACGATTGTACTGGTACTTGTCCCTCGCCGTGACGATGCGTTGCCAGTGCTCCACGAGACGCTCATTGACCGCGGAACCGGGCGTTGGATCGTGCTCGAGCCAGAACCGCGCGATCCGTAGCGTGAGGTCTTTGGTTGGCCCGTTCAGGACGGGCATCCACTGAACTGAGTCGCGCCGGGAAAGCAACGGCACGATTCGCATCGCCTCACGTTCTACGTCTTCGCGCCGCTCCTCGAGGTTTGGGCCTGAAAACCCCCAGAGGTACAAGGTCGTCCCTTCACTAAACCGGTCTTCTGCGTTGTGCTCGACCGCAGTAGCCAGGAAAGCAGGTCCGACCCGAGGGTCGGATGTCCCCGTTCCGATGAACGCGTCAGGCATGGATGCCCAGACATCGAGCGCCTCCCTCCAATCGCCGTCCTCCACGAGCGTCCGTCCGTTCTCAAACAGGTCATTAGGCGATTGGGCGTTGATGGGTGTGAAGCCAGTAGCTGACAAGAGACCGACGCACAGGACGATACTAATCGTCTTGGCGCGCCGCCGTCCGCCGGTCTTTCCCCGCCGATAGTTCACGGAGTAGGCCTCAGCGCACCTTATAACTGACGCTACCCATGAGGTAGACGTCGTTCTGGAAGTCGCCGTCCGCCCTACCGCTGCCGCCGGCGTAGGGGCCGACCATGTCATTTATCCGGGCAGCGATGGACCAGGGGCCCGAGTCGTACGAGAACCCGAAGCCGAACTGGACGAAGCCCTGGACCTGAGCCTGGTTTTGGTAGATCTCCTGGACCATGTCGCACAGGATGAAGAGGTCCTCATTTCGGCTGGGAGAGGAGTCACAGGCCTGTACCGTGAACTGATACGACCGAAGGCCTAGGCCCAGGATAAAGTTCTGCCGGAAGGCGTCTTCCCGAGTTCCTTGAACGAAGATCACCTCCGCATGTGCCGTCGTGTGCCGCGAACTCGCTTTGCGCGGAATGCACAACTCGCCCTCGAGCACCTTGCACAAGGCCACTTGGGCTGAGGCTTGTCCATTCAGTGTCCCTCTGATCATTCCGCGGAAAAGCGTCCGGCCGTCCGGCATCTCGAATTCGATTCCTCCGCCCCACGCCGGCGCCTGGTCCAGCCGGGAACTGACCTGCAAGGCGATTAATTCCGGTACGCCCCCCACGTTCTTCGCGAGGTCACGGGTTGAGAAGAAGCTGCCGAATTCGGCGGTGCCTCGGACTTGCCATCCCTTTTCCTGTGCTGAGCTTCCAGCGGGGAGAGATAGGATGAGAGCGAGGGTAGCTGGAACGAGCCAAGATGCCCGTGCTTTCACCTGAGGTGCCTCCGGTTGTGATGTGCTCGCGACAGTAGGAGTTGTCCAGTCGCTTTCGACCAACAATGTGCAAGCGGTTGCGCCGCCGAGCAAAACCCATGTTGCCTTGACCCTAGTTGGCCACAGAGCGAAGCTCTGAGCTCGCCCAGAGTCATCACCCGGCTGCTCCTTAAATACGAGGAATACGGTCGGTGATGACCGGTGTCTTCGACGCAGGCTGATCTCAGTGAAATCTGCTGCTTTTGACACGCTTTCCGCTCGGACCGTCTTTCTCAGCACGTGGCTGCTGTTGGCCTCGACCGCATGTGGGGGAGGGGCCCAACAGGCGTCCTCCGACCTGGTGATTTCTTCTGACGCCACACTCGGTGAACTCGCGGCCGCCTTGCTTCCCGACCTCGCTGCTCGCTCGGGTTTGTCCCTACGCGCACCGGTACGACTCGAGATGCGCTCCCGCGAGCAGCTCGTTCGCTACCTGGAGTCGAAGCTAGACGAAGAACTCCCTCCGGAGGAAGCACAGGCGACAGTTGATGCTTACGCCCTACTAGGGTTGGTATCTGCGGACCTCGATCTGCGAGAAGTGTTGCTGGCGCTCTACACCGAACAGGTGGCCGGCTTCTACGAGCCTGATTCGACCGCATTGTTCGTCATGGACGATCAGCCTCAGGCGGCCTTGCAGGGACTCCTCGTCCACGAACTCGTCCACGCGGTCCAGGATCAATGGGCTGACCTCGACGCGCTCACCGATCCAGATCTCGGAAACGACCGCGCCACCGCGGCACAGGCGGCGATTGAAGGGCACGCGACCCTGGTCATGCTCGAATACATGACCGAGCAGATGCAGGGCACCTCCATTGACTTGTCCCAACTTCCGAACTTCGCAGACCAACTGCGACCGGCGCTTCAGGGCATGCGGGCACAGTTTCCCGCGCTTGCCAGTGCTCCGCGAGTGATTCAAGAGGCACTTCTTTTTCCGTACTTGGAGGGCGCCGGCTTCGTGCAGGGGCTTTGGATGCGTGAAGATCGAGTGGCCCCCTTCGGCGAGTACCTCCCGCAGTCCACCGAACAGATCCTGACGGGCGCTGCGGACGATGTCCCAGTGGAGTTGGCCGTCGCCGTTCAGGGTGCCCGGGTCGTGCACGATGACGTGCTCGGAAGATTGGAGTTGGGGGTTCTTCTCGATGAGCATCTCGGGGCGGGCAGTAGCTCGCTCGCGGAGGGATGGGGAGGGGATCGCTATGCGATGTTCGAGACCGGCAATGGCGAGAGGGCCATGGTTTGGTATGCAGTGTGGGATGATGTCGGGTCGCGAGATCGATTTTTCGCCGGATTGAGAGGGGCTCTCGGGGCCTTCGGGGCAGAGGCGACGCTTGATTCCATCGACGTTCAAGGCCGGGCCGCGGTGCGACTCCGCGTGGGGGCTCAAGGCGGAATAACGACGACGGTCTCAATTACGAATCAACCATGACCTCGGTCGAGCCGGAGGCGGTCAGCCGAGTTACGGTGGGCTCCTCTGCCGGTGAGTACCCGGTCTATGTGGGCTGCGGCGGGCTAGACGGCATCGTCGGCTATCTCGCTACGCACGCGGAGGCCCACCGCTACGCCATCATTTCGGACCACACGGTCGCGCCGTTGTATGGTCAGCGTGTGATGTCGGCCTGCATGTCGGCCGGGTATGACGCCGCGATCTACACGTTCCCAGCTGGGGAGGAGTCCAAGACGCGGAACAGTTGGTCGATCTTGACCGACGAACTCCTCGACGATGGTCACGGCAGGGACACGGTTGTGATCGCCGTTGGTGGTGGAGTGACGGGAGATCTCGCGGGCTTCGTGGCAGCGACCTACCTACGCGGGATTCCAGTGGTTCAGGTGCCCACGTCGTATTTGGCGATGATCGACGCGTCTGTGGGTGGAAAGACCGGACTCGACGTTCGCGCTGGGAAGAACCTCGTGGGTGCCTTCCATCCACCCCGGTGTGTCATCGCAGATCCCACGGTTTTGGGCACGCTGCCCGAATCGGAGAGGGCCCAAGGACTTGTAGAGGCCTTCAAACATGGGGCGATCTTGGATGCGGCCTATCTCGATACTCTGGTCGCAGACGTCCCTGACCTTCTCGCGGCCGCGCCGTCGGTGGCCGCTCGAGCCGTCCTCCATTCGGTGAGGCTGAAGGCCGATGTGGTCACCCGGGACGAGTTAGAAGGTGGGTATCGGCAGATCCTGAACTTTGGGCACACACTCGGTCATGCGATCGAGGCGGCGTCGGACTATCAACTTGGGCACGGAGCTGCTGTCGCCGTCGGGATGCTCTTGGAGGCCCAACTTGGTGAAGAGTTGGGCGTGACCGAAGCTGGGACCGAGAGCGGCCTGAGAAATGCGCTCGCGACGCTCGGTTTCGATGCTTCATCATGCGGTCATGTAGACGTCGAAAAAGCCCTGTCCTACCTCCTTTCTGATAAGAAAGCTCGCTCGGGGAGGCCGAGGTACGTATTACTTCGGCGGTTAGGTGAGACCCTTGAGGGTGATGGGTGGAGTCGAGAGGTCCCGGATGATGCAGTCAGGGATGTCCTCAGCGGACTTCAATAGCGGGACTTCGGTTGTCAGGTCTGGTCATTCCAGGAGGTGACATGGCGCTCACCGAGCGCTTCCAGGGCTTCACGGTCGCAGCTGCTCTCGCGAACCGGGCGACATCGGATCCGAGCAGCGTATACCTGCGCTATCGAGACCAAGTCGTGAGTTTTGGCCAAGTCGAGAGTCAGGCTGAAGCTCTCGCAGCTTCTCTCGCAAATTTGGGCGTGGAACGAGGCGATCGGATCGCTCTGATCCTCCCGCCGTGCCCTGAGTTTGCAATAGCCCTTTTCGCGGCTGCAAAGCTGGGCGCCACGATCGTACCCCTGAACCCGAGGCTGACGACCACCGAGCTTCAGTACATGCTCAGGCACTCCGAAGCCGTGTGTGCGGTCACGATCGAGGAAGCCTACGGCGTCGATTATCTGCAGCTTTTTGAGGATCTCATTCCTCTACTGCCTGACCTTCAGTACTTGGTTACCGTCGGTGAAGAGGACCTTTGGTACGACGATCGGATTTTCCAGTTCGAAGATCTCATCAGTGCCGGTGCCGGGCGTGATTATGCGTCTCCGACGCTCGACGCCACCCGAGATTGCTTCGCGATCGTGTACACATCTGGGACGATGGGGAAACCAAAGGGCGTCGAGTTGAGCCATGCCAACTTGATCGCCGCGGCCGCCGGGACGGCCGACGCGGTAGGACTCGGTCCTGACGACCGAATCGTTGGACTGTCGGCGCTATTCCACGTCTTCGGCCTGGGCCCAGGCCTCTTGGCGCCGCTCTTGTCCGGATCCAGCGTGGTGCTTCAGGCAGAGTCGGACGCGACGGCAACGCTCGACGCGGCTGAAATCCATGCGGCTACTGTCCACTATGGCATCCCGACGCTCTTTGTGGCTGAAATGAGCCAACTGGAGAGCCGCCCACGCGACCTGCACACTCTTCGACTCGCTGTGGTGGCCGGGGCGCCCGTGAGCGACGAATTGGTTGGGCGTATCGAGGCGGCCTTTGGAGTGACTGTGCTGGCGGCCTATTCCCTCACAGAGACCGCATCTACGGTGTCGGTGTCCTCGCCGTCCCATCCTCCGGACAAGAGGCGTTTCACGGTGGGTGTTCCACTCCCAGGGACCGAGTTGAAGATCGTCGAAGTTGATGGAAGTGAGCTTCCCGTTGAGAGCGTGGGGGAGATCGGAGTGAAGGGCCCGGGGGTCATGCTGGGCTACTATAGGCAGCCTGGTGAGACGGCAGCGGCATTCGACGATGATGGCTTCTTCTTGACCGGAGACCTCGGAATTCGCGACGAAGAGGGCTTCCTTCATTTGGTCGGCCGTAGGAAGGACGTTATCATCCGATCTGGCTTCAATGTGTATCCCCGGGAAGTAGAGACTCGAATCGAGTCTCATCCGGCGGTACAGGAGGTTGCGGTCGTCGGGATTAACGACGCGCTCCTCGGTGAGGCCATCTGCGCCTGTGTGGTTCCGGTGGAAGGTGCGATCGTGACGGGCCATGAGATTGTGGACTGGTGCCGCGAAACTCTCGCGGAGGACAAGGTTCCCGACTCGGTTCGCTTCCTCGACGCTCTTCCACGAACGGATACCGGTAAGGTGCGGCGGGTCGAACTCTCCCGTGTGGTTCATTCGGAGAGTCCATCGGCCTGACCGGGGTCGCGGCATCCGTTGTGGGTGCTCCCGACAGGCTTCCCCGACCTACTCGTGATCGAGTGAGGTGGGGAGGTCTCGCGGCATGACAATTTAGTCTGCGAGAACAGGAACATGGATTTACCGTATGTCAAAGCTCCCCATCAGGTGGGGGGGGCAGTTGTGGGTCACGAGTCGCCCCACGCCGCTCTGCTCATCGATTTCGACAACGTCACGATGGGAATGCGGAGCGATCTTTCAAAGGAGCTCAAGACGCTCCTGGACTCCGATGTCATCAAGGGTAAGGTCAGCGTCCAACGCGCCTATGCCGATTGGCGTCGCTACCCCCAGTACATCGTGCCGCTCTCCGAGGCGTCCGTCGACCTGATTTTTGCTCCCGCCTATGGCAGCAGCAAGAAGAACGCGACCGACATCAGGATGGCGATCGATGGCATGGAACTCGTCTTCGTTCGACCCGAGATCGGGACCTTCATTCTTCTCACCGGTGATTCCGACTTCTCCAGCTTGGTGCTCAAGCTCAAGGAGTACGGGAAGTACGTCATCGGGGTGGGCATCCAGGAGTCCAGTTCCGACATCCTCGTTCAGAACTGCGACGAGTACTACTCGTACACGAGCCTGACCGGTCTGACGAAGACCACCGAACTCACACAAGCCGGACGCGATCCGTGGGTGCTCGTCAGTGAGTCTCTCAAGAAGATGGTCGCGCGCGGCGACGTGATGCGATCCGATCGCTTGAAGCAGGTTCTTCAGGAACTCGATGCGAACTTCGATGAAGCATCCATGGGGTTCAGCAAGTTCTCTAAGTTCTTGGCTGAGGCGTCTTCACGGGGCCTAGTCGTTCTCAAAAAACTTGAGAATGGCCAGTATGAGGTCGGCCCCGGAAAAGGGCGGGGGCGTCGAAGCCCCTCTAGCGAAAGTCGAGGCCGTGGTGGCCGAAGTGATCGCGGTCGCGGGCGGCGTGATCGCGGCCCACGCACGGATGCAACTCCCGCAGTCGGGGATGTGTCTGAAAGTGAAAGTGTCCAGGAAACTGCGGACGATCCACTAAAGGCCGCGTATGGAGTCCTGACCGCTGCCTTGACCCAGTTCAAAGAGGCCGGACGTGATCGCGTCCGTGACTCTGACGTAAAGCGTAAGATGCTCGCTGTGTCTCCCGGCTTCGATGAGGCCGAATTGGGCTTCCCGAAGTTCAGCAAGTTCTTGGTCCAGGCGATGGACCATGGCGTGATCGACGCCGAGCGCACGGATCGTGGAAACTATGAAGTGTGGTTGAGTGAAGGTGGTGCCACCATCGACGAGCCGGAGGCGGAAGAAGCGACATCGGCTGAGGAGGCAGTTGCTCCGGAGTCCTCCATCCCTGAGGACGCTCCGGTGTCCCAGGAGTCGACCGTGGTCGAAATTGCTCCGTCGCCATCCGGTCGGGGGCGAAGCTATGGACGTCGTGGCGGGTCGACGCGTCGGCGGTCGCATGACGACGCACCGCCGCTGTTCGAGGGACAGGTCGTTGGCGTTGCGAGCAGTTCTGGTGCCTCTGCGGCGTCTGACGCGGGCGTCGTAAAGGATGAGCCGTCGGAGACTGTGAAGCAGCCGGTTGAGCCGGAAGTCACGTCGAGCCAGCCGAGTGTCGCCGAGACCCCGGTTGCGGAAACACGCCGCCACGAGCCTGACGTCAAAGAGGCCGAAGCGCCTTCGTCGAACGATGACGTGGACCTGAGCACTCTTGGGTTGCCCAGTGATCCGCCGGCCATCGTCCGATACATGACGCATAGGTACAAGGGCGTTGGCGAGAAGACTGCCGAGACGCTTGTCGAGCGTTTCGGGTCGGACATCTTCCGGACGCTTCGGGACGATCCGAAGGCGATCTCGAGTGCCGTGCCTGCGAACCGTGCGGAGCAGGTTCTCGAGGCGTGGGCGTCGGACTACGAACGACGCGCTGGAAGGGCCAAGGGTCCGAGTTAGTTCGCACGGACGATTTCACTCGTCGTGAGCGACCTCCCCTGGCTGGCGGAGAGCCCGACAGACGGTGTCGTTGAGTGAGCCGATTTCGAGCGGCCCCTGCTCCAAGCTGCGCGGGGGCTCTCGGCTGTAGGCTGCGTTCTTCCGCAGATGGACAGTCGGTTTCCGGGGTCGATTGTTGAGGTAGAGGCATACGCAGGTTGTGACGACCCGGCTTAGAGCCGCTCAGCGGCTTGGAGTACATGCGCGAACGTCGGCACAACCGGGTTCCACTTGGCCGCGGGGCCCTGGGCGAGTGGGTGAGGCGTTGGGGACCAGCGCTGCGCTCTACGGACATGACCTGACCCAACCCAACCCAACCCAACCTCCACTAGGGCTGCTCGCCGGTTGGGAGGTGCCTGATGACTTGATTCAAGTATTGGTGCGGATCGGAGTGTCCGCAGCAGCGGACTGGCCGAATCGGTTCTATGTTCGAGGCTCGGCCGGGGTTTCTCGCCGCTGACGGCTCGTATGGTATGAACTTCACGAAAGAGGACTGCCCGCATGACTGATCCGACCTGGATCTCACTGCTCCCTCCTGTGCTCGCCATCTTTTTGGCGATTTGGTCCAAGCAGGTCTACATGTCGCTCGCCGGCGGCTTGTGGCTCGCGTGGACCATTCTCGCTGGATGGAACCCGATTCAGGGGCTGGGCGACGCGATCCAGGGGACCGTTGCCGTTTTTGGAAACGATGGCGACACGAAGGCCATTTTGTTCACCTTGGTCATCGGGGCCATGATCGCTACGGTCGAGGCGTCCGGGGGCGTCCGAGGCTTTGTGAACTATCTGGAAAGCAACAAGTGGGTGGATTCGGCAAAGAAGTCACAGCTGCTCGCCTGGGCCACTGGGATCGTGATCTTCATCGAATCGAACATCACTGTCCTAGTTGCGGGCTCTGTGGCCCGACCGCTGTGTGATCGGTACAAGGTCTCTCGGGAGAAGCTGGCGTACATCATCGACTCCACGTCTGCGCCGATCTGCATTTTGATTCCGATGAATGCCTGGGGTGCGTATAACCTCGGCATCCTCGAAAGCCTCGGCGTCGAGAACCCCCTCACCGTGTTTCTTCAGTCGATTCTGTTCAACTTCTATGCGATCGCTGCGGTTCTGCTCGTCCTCGTGGTGATCATGTTCGGACTCGATATCGGCCCCATGAAGAAGGCAGAGGAACGGACGCGCGGTGGCGAGGTGCTCTGGCCGGACGCGACGCCGATGATCGACGAAGACGTTCTTTCGCCGGAGCCCAACGACCACATCAAACCGCGTGCGATCAACATGATCGCCCCGATCGCGGCCATGGTACTGTTCATGCCGGTAGGACTGTTCATCACCGGGAACGGAGTGTTCACGGACGGGTCGGGTTCGACGAGCGTTTTGTGGTCCGTACTCTTCGGCCTGGCCGTGTCCTGGGCTCTGCTTCTCAGCCAAGGCGCCTTCAAGATAGATGGCTTGGTGAAAGTCGCTCTCCGTGGGGCGGGCGGCCTGGTGCCTCTCGCGCTCATCCTCTTGCTGGCCCTGGCCCTTGGAAACGTGATCGAGGCATTGGGGACCGGAGTCTATGTGGCCCAGGTGACGGCCGGGACCATGCCGAACTTCATCTATCTCCCCCTCGTGTTCTTAGTGTCCGGAGGGATTGCCTTCTCGACGGGAACGAGTTGGGGCACCTTCGCCATCATGCTTCCGATCGCGGTGCCTGCCGCCATGACGCTCGGCCTTCCTCTGGCTCCGTTCGTTGCCGCATCGCTCGCCGGCGGGATCTTCGGAGATCACTGCTCGCCGATTAGCGACACCACGATCATCTCATCGATGGCCGCGGCGACAGACCATATCGATCACGTGCGAACGCAACTTCCGTACGCTTTGATAGGTGGGGCGATCGCGTCGATAATGTTTGGGATTCTGGGGGCGACGCTTTAGTCCGAATTCGCAATATTTAGCAGAGGACTGGGGCCTGCGCCGTGCGGGTCCGAGCCTGAGTATGATGGGGCGACGTGATCGCCCCGATGGGGCGACTTTGTCGCCCCGGACCAACCCGGAGTGACAGTTGAACGTCATCGTTTGTGTGAAACGTGTGCCCGATACCGAGACCCGCATTCGGATCGGTGAATCTGGCATCGACATCGACCCGACCGGGGTCAAATTCATCGTCAGCCCCTACGACGAGTTCGCTATCGAGGCCGCTTTGCGTGCAAAGGAAGCAGCCGGGGAGGGAGAGGTGAAGCTTGTCTCGTTCGGAGACGCTGCCACGCAGGAGACGTTGCGGGCGGGACTCGCCATGGGTGCCGATGCCGCAGTCTTACTTAAGGGACAGCCAACGGCGGACGGCCTAGCTACCGCAAAGGTGCTCGCAGCCGAACTAGGGGGCGCAGACGCGCCACTGGTGCTCCTTGGCGTCAAAGCTGCGGACGACGACCAGCAACAGGTTGGCCCGATGCTCGGCACGCTGCTGGGGCGCCCCACAGTGACCGGAGTGTCCTCCTTCGAGATTGGTGACGGGGTTGTGACGTGCCATCGCGAGGTCGAAGGTGGCGTTGAAGTGGTCGAAGCCCGACTGCCCGCCGTCGTCACCATTACGAAAGGCGAGTTTGAGCCGCGTTATGCGTCGCTCAAGGGAATCATGGCTGCCAAGCGGAAGCCACTTGAACAGAAAGATGCTGCACCGGTCGACTCCCGGCTGACCGTCACGAAGTTGGCTGAGCCCCCGACACGGCCCGAAGGTCGGATCGTAGGCGAAGGCCCTGACGCGGTTCCGGAGTTGGTGCGTCTTCTGCGCGAAGAAGCGAACGCGCTCTAGAGCACTCCACCCCACGAATACAAACACAGAATCTGGAGTAGATCCCATGGCCGACGTCCTGGCCTTCGCAGAACTGAAAGATGGAAATATTGCTGGAGCGGCTCGTGAAGCAGTCGCTACAGCAGCGGGTTTGGCCGACCAGGTCGGCGGTTTGGCGCATGCATTGGTGCTAGGCGGGCCGGGCGTGTCGGCCGGGGCCGAGGCCCTCGGTATGGTGGGTGCCTCGACAGTGACGGTGGCAGAGCATGAGTCGCTCACCGACTACCATCCAGAGGCATACGCTACCGTGATCGCTGATCACATCAGGAGTGCAGAGTTCGCGGCGGTCATCATGCCGGCGACGACCATGGGCAAAGATATTGCCCCGCGAGTGGCTGCTCTTCTCGACGTACCTTTGGCGTCGGACGCCACGGCCATCCAAGTGCATGACGGGCTCATCAGTGTCGTGAGGCCGGTCTACGCCGGAAAAGCCTTCGCCACCGTATCCCTAGATGCGGTGCCGGCGTTGGTGACGATCCGGCCCAACGTGTTTTCGCCAGAGGGGCGAGAAGCTCCTGGGACGGTCATCGTGACTACGCCCGCGTTAGATTTGTCGACGTCCGGCCTTCGGGTCGTGGAACGTCGCAGTGCAGGAGAGGACGCGACCGACGTTGGAGCGGCCTCGATTGTGGTGTCTGGAGGTCGTGGCATGAGAAACCCCGAACACTGGGGGCTCTTAGAGGGCCTCAGGGACGCCTTGGGGCCAGGTGTGGCGTTAGGAGCCTCTCGTGCTGTTGTCGACGCGGGGTGGCGCCCTCACGGGGAGCAGGTGGGGCAGACGGGAAAGACCGTGGCCCCGAAGCTCTACTTCGCCATCGGGATCTCGGGTGCCATTCAGCATCTGGCGGGAATGCGCACGTCTCAGACGATCGTGGCGGTCAACAAGGACGCGGATGCGCCCATCTTCGGGGTGGCAGACTACGGAATCGTGGGTGATCTCTTCGAGATCGTGCCGAAGCTGACGGCGGAGATCGCTGCTCTAAAGGCTGACGACTAGCGAGCGGCTTCGAACCTCAACGACCCGGGCGGTCCTCCAAGCAGGGGTACCGGATCGACTTGGCGACCCCGTCTCCACACTTCGAAGTGGAGATGGGGTCCTGTCACATCTCCGCTGGCCCCGCTCAGGCCGATGATATCCCCGCCGGTTACGGACGCTCCTTCGGTGACCTGGATGCTCGATAGGTGTGCGTAGAGGGTCAGGACGTCGCCGGAGTGCTCCAGCCAGATGACGTTGCCATAACCGGACATGGCTCGGGCGTATCGGACCCTACCGTCGGTCATCGCCATGATTTCGGTGCCGGTGGGCACATCCAGATCAACGCCTCTGTGTAGATCTGGCTTCCACCCCAGGAGCCGCAGTCCGAACGGTGATGTCATCGGTGCGTCTACCGGCCACTTTTGTAGGGTGCAGGCCGATAGCGTCGGGATTACTGCGAGGACCACGAGGAGAGATGTCGTGTGACAGCGACGTGGCGTCAGCCGTGGATGGCTAGGCCGTTGCACTGGGCCCAAACGCCCCACACGCGGGCGCATCGTCGATCAACACGACATCGACCGGATCCCCAATCGCGATCTCCGTTGCACTCTCTGGTACGATCCCGAGCCCGTCTGCGGCCGCTAGCGTACGGACTAATCCTGAACCTTGCGGCCCCGCGAGTCGAGCCGTCGGAGGGACGGTGGAACCATCGAGGCTCACGCGCAGGAAATAGGTCAAATCTGCGGGTCCCGACAGCCGATCGCCCGCGACACAGCGCACAGTACGCCGGAACACGTTCGAGTGTCCCCCCAACGCCAAGAGGTAGGGGCGCACGAAGAGCTCGAATGTCACATAAGCAGACACGGGATTCCCCGGTAGGCTGAAGACCGCCTGGTCGCGGCCTTCCCGCGGTAGCCAGCCGAATCCGAACGGACTCCCTGGGCGCATACGAACGCGCCAGAAGTCTTGCTTGAAGCCCACCTGGTCCAGCACACGCTTCACGAGGTCAGCCTCGCCCATCGAAGCACCGCCGATGGTCACGAGGACATCTGCCTCGGCGTAGCTCTGGATGACGCTCCGCAAGGTGGCAGTGTCGTCTGGAACAATCTTCCCGCCGACCGGTGTTGCGGATGCGGATTGCACCATAGCGGCGAGCATCGGCCCGTTGGACTCAGGAACACCCGCGCCAGCTCTGACCTCCTCGTAGCGATCTACCGTTCGAAGTTCGTCCCCGGTCGGCAGAATCGCGACCGTGGGCCGGCGGATCACTTCGACACGATCGAGACCGAGGGCCGCGATGGCCGCGATCGTGCCAGGGGTTATCGAGTGCCCCGCATCCAGGATCGGGGCCCCCAACTGCATGTCCTCACCAGCCGGTCGGATGTTCCGACCCACGTCGCGATCTCGGAGGACCCGCACGGTGCCTGGTCTGACTTCTGCGTCGGTGTCTTCCACGCGAACGACACAGTCCGCTCCAGGCGGGACCGGCGCTCCAGTCATGATCCGAATGGCCTGTCCGGAATCAAGAGACTGTATGGGGGCGTCGCCCGCATGGAGGACGCCTGTGACCGTCAATAGGACCGGACTGGAGGGCCCTGCGCCGGAGATGTCATCCCCTCTGACCGCATAGCCATCCATCGCTGAATTGTCCCATGGCGGGAGCGTTGCACGGGCAACATGTGCTTCAGCGAGGGCCCTGCCTACCGAAGCCGCCGCCCGGACCGTCTCAGTCTCCAGGGGCACTGCTTGGGAGAGGATCCGCCGCTTGGCCGCCTCCAGACTGAGCCAGTCCGGCGTGCGGACTTCGAATGTGGTGTCGCTCATAGAAATTCCTCTACCAGCGCCATACCCCGGAGATCGTGAACGACAGTCCTCGGGACCATTCGCCTTCCTCGACATTTTCGAAGGTTCGGTCGGGGTCACTGAAGCCCGGTGGCGTATCGAGTTTCCATAAGGAGAAAACCGCATCCGCTCGTACACCGAAGCGTTCCGACACGAACCACCGTGACCCGGTCCCCAATGTCCCGAAGAAGCTCGAGCCAAAGTCGAAGCGGTCGGCTGGCAGAATGTCGAGTTCGGCCGGGTCTTCGCTTGCCGCGTCGAATACGAGTCCGCCGCCAAAGACGATGAAGGGGCTGAGCCCGTTCCAGGCCCTGGCACCGATGAAGCTGAACTTCATGCGCAGGTCCACTGTGGTCAGGAGCGTGTTCGTTTGCCCCACCACACGATCGCCTTCGTCTCTCCCGGGGTTGATGAGGTCTCTCTCACCGTTCACAGTACCAACGACCCCTTCGAAGGAGATCGGGCCGGCGGCCTCGATACCCCAACGGACGCCGAGTACCGACCCGCCCTTTGGACCGTACCCAAAGCGGCCGGTCTGGGCAGTCATGTAGCCGATAAACGGACCTGTCTCTTGTTTCTGTTCCAGGTACGTGTAGTTGGACGGGATCGTCTGGGCATGAGTCGTGGTGGGAGCGAAGAGTGCAACGCCCACTGTTAACCCCAGAAATGTTCGTATCGAAGCGCGCATAAAGAGCAAGCGCTCCTCTCACGTAGACGGTTTGAATTGACGGCTATGGACGGCCCGAACACATTTCGTGCAACCTTCTAACACCTTCCGACCGGGATCGTTTCAGCCTCAATGACGCGGCTCTCAACAACGATATACAGACGGGTCCTCCCGGCTGCTTTGTTTGTGCTTGGAGCCACTGTGCCCATACAGGGCCAGGGGCGCGGCACACTCAGCACGGAAGAGAACTTCAGGCGCGCTCCCAACGGAGAAGTACTCGCTCGGGTTGACGCAGGAGCTACGTTCGCGGTTGTCGGCCAAGATGGAAACTGGCTGGAGGTAGATCTTACCGGGTGGATGTGGACGCGGTCACTTCAAGTGAGTGAGGATCCAGGCTTCGCTTTGGTCGTTTCTGAGCCTGAGGGGGAGAATCTGCGGGACGGTCCCCGGGGTGCGGTAGTCGGCCGATTGGGTCGAGGAACGTTGTTAGACGAGGTCTCGCGAGAACCGGGTTGGATCCAAGTGAGCCGCCGCGGATTCCTCTGGGCCCCATCTGTCGATCTAGGTCCCGAAGCGATCAGAAGCAGCATGGGGGACCCGGAGCCCACTCGGGAATCCCCGGCGCCCCAAGCGCCGACTCCGGCCGGTCCGTCGTCATCGCGTCCGGGTGGATTCACTGCGACTGGCGAACGGGGCGTGGCAATCCTCACTGCGATCGATGGAGACACGTTGGCGGTCACCGTCCCAAACTCTGAGGTGGAGGTCACGGCCCGAGAGGGAAACTGGGTTCGGGTCCGATTGGAAGGCTGGGCCTGGATGCCGGATACCCCGATGGATGAAACCGGCGTCGAGGGCCCTTCACTCGAGCCAGACGACCTCGCTCGGGATCCTGCAGCCTCTTCGGGTCGTGTCGTATCGTGGAGGCTCCAGTTCATCTCCCTTGAACAGGCCGAAGCCGTGAGGACGGACTTCTACGAAGGGGAGCCATTTCTCTTGGTACGGTACGGCGGAGACGCCGGTCCATTCGTGTATGTTGCCGTGCCGACAGATCGTCTCAGTTCGGTCGAGGGGCTTATTCCACTCGAGTACCTAACCGTGACCGCACGAGTGCGTACCGGCGCCTCAGTCCTCACTGGGACGCCCATTTTGGACCTGCTTTCCTTCGAGCGGGATCGTCGGTGAGGATGTTGCGATGCGCTCGTGCGGCGGCTATGGCCTTCGCCCTTGTAGCGACCGCGTGTTCTGGTGGCTCCGAGCCGACGCTTCCGCAGCTAGATATTGTGGTCGCTTCAGGTGATGGTCAGTTCGGAACTGCTGGGCAGGTCCTCTCGGATCGGTTGCAGGTCGTTGTGCGGTTGTCCCAGGGGGCGGCACCTAAGAAGGATGTCAGTATTCGTTGGAGCGTCGTTCAGGGGGATGCCGACTTCATCACGTCGCCGGCCAGCCTGACGGACGAGAGTGGCTCCGCGTATCAGTCTGTGCGCCTGGGGGCATCCGCCGGCGAGGTGCGAATCAAGGCCACCGTGACCGACCAGGAATCTGTGAGCGTGTCGTTCACACTCTTTTTGGTGGACGAGCCTCTCCTCCAATCGCTTTCAGTGCAGCAGGGAGTGGCGGGCCAGAGTATCCAGTTGAATGGGCTCAACTTCAGCCCGAATCCAGATCACAACGTTGTGCTTTTCTCTGGAATCCGAGGTCGGGTGACGAGTGCATCGACGTCTCTGCTCACGGTCGAAGTTCCGAGTTGCTTGGCATCCCGAGAGGTTGGAGTCACGGTTCAACTAGGCGCTGTCGCGTCAGATAGCCTGTCGCTTGCTGTAGTAGGTGGTGACGACTTCACTGAGCTCGCGCCCGGGCAGTTCATCGATGTAGCCGACGACGGTGGCTTCACGTGTCTCCGCCTGCCTGGCGGGGCGGACGTGTCTTACCTGGTGGTGGCTTATTCCGCGAGCACCATCGCGGCAGCAGAACACCGGTTTGTCTTCACCGGGCTTGTGGACCCATCCGTGTCCTCTTCCTCTGGCTCAGCCAGTGCGGTACCCGGCGCTTTCGGGCTCGGGGCGAATCCGACATCGGCCGCTGCTCGGAACCTTCAGCAGGAAGGTGTGCAGGCAACGTTTGAAAGGGCGCTGCGACTACGAGAGGCCCGCGCGATCAGCTCAGGAGCACATGTGACGTCGGCGCCGGTCGCGTCGGCCCAGGCGGTACCCGTTGCGGCCCCAGTGAAGGGCGACCGACGGACCTTTAACGTGTTCAACGTCGACGGTGGGTTCGATGAGGTGGAGGCTGTCGCTCAATATGTTGGTGAGAAGGCGGTGTTGTTCGTTGAAGAAGTCGGAGCTGATGACTTCACAGAAGCAGACTTGGCAGCGTTCGCGCGGCGCTTCGACGACGTGATCTTCCCGACGGTCACGGGTGCCTTTGGGCAGACGTCTGATCAAGATGGAAATGAGCGCGTCGTCATTCTGTTCACCGCGACAGTGAACCGATTGACCCCTAAGGGAGCCCAGGGCTTCGTGGGAGGCTTCTTCTATGGAGTCGACCTCTTGGATGGACGGCAGGGCAGTAACGGTGGGGAGGTGTTTTATACGCTGATCCCAGATCCTAACGGGGCGTATTCTGACCCTAGGCCCAAAGAAAAGCTTCTTGAGGTGGTCCCTGCCATTCTCGCTCACGAGTTCCAACACATGGTGCACTTCAACGAGCGCTTACTCGTGTTGGAGGCGGAATCCGCTGAGGCGCTTTGGCTGTCCGAAGGACTCGCGCAGATGGCGGAAGAACTCGTGGCCCGCGCGTACGACGGGTTAGGAGACGCGGAAGAGGCGGACCTTTTCAGGCTGGGGAATCGAGGCCGCATCAGGCGTTATCTCGAAGCTCCGGAAGCTGTCAGTCTGATCGTGGTGTCCGGGCAGGGGTCGCTTCAAGAGCGCGGAGGTGGTGTTCTCCATGTCTTGTACCTGTCCGCCCGCGGCGGACAGGGCGTCCTTGGGCAGCTCACAAAAACGACTCGGATCGGGGTCGACAATGTCACGCAACGATTAGGCACCAGCTGGGAAGACCTCCTCGCCAATTGGTGGGCTGCCACGTATTTGGACGGGAGTGGAGTAGGGGGGAATCTCGAGTATGCGGGACTCAGCCTTCAGGACTTCCTTGGCGAGGCCAATTACACGTTGGACCCGGAGGCCTTGGGCGGCAGCGACTTTGAGGAAGTGGGCTCGCTATGGTCCTCCTCTGCGGAGTACTACATTGTGGTACCATCCTTGCAAGGTTCGGTAACGTTGAGACTCGGCGGGGGAGCTGGTGGATCAAGTACCACTGGTGCGGCTCTGCGCTGGAGAATCGTCCGGCTTCCGTAGGCCAGAATGTGGCTGCTGCACAGGCTGAATCTTCGTAGCATGCTCCTCGTAAAGAGGAGAGTCTAGAGCAATAACCCTCTGCTTCGGCGGTCCATGCGCTGTTCAACCTGCGGCGAAAATCTCACACATGGTGCGGTGAAGTGCCCCACGTGTGGCACAGGAACGCCCGTTGGGATGGCCCTTACTCGGCCTGCCGGAGTAAGGCGCTGCCCGCGCTGTTCCTATCAGGGTGAAGGGATTCCCTATTTTAGGCGTGCGGGCCACGTGGGCATGTTAGTCGGCGCCTCGTTTTTCACTTGGGGGTTTGGTGGGCTCATCTATTGGTTGGCGCGGCGCAAGCATCTGATTTGTCCGCGTTGTGGTTTGGGTTGGGAGCACGCGTCACGGGCATTGGCCGTTACGGGATCGGAGCCCGAGCGCGTGATGCTCGAGGCTGAACCGGACGAGAAGCTCCCCAGCGCTGGTCTCAAACGGAGAATCGCAGGGGTCGGGGCCATCCTAATGGCCAGTCTCCTGGTTCTCATCGGGTTTGTTGAGTGGGAGATGGTAGCGGTAGCGGTGGGTTCGGTTGTCGGAGGCGGCGGTTCGGGGATGTTCTATTGGGGCTGGAAAGGGCTGCAAGAGAGGCAAAAGGCGCTCATGCAGGGGCTCCAGAGAAAGATCCTAAAGTTGGCTGACGTGAAGGGCGGCACGTTGACGGTCACCGAAGTCGCTGCCGATATGAATCTGTCGTTACCAGCGGCAGAGAACATCCTGACTTCGATGGATGATGGATTCCGGGTCCGTTCGGAGATCTCGAAAGAAGGTGTTCTCTACTACGAGTTCCCGGAGTTACTCCACCGGGATCAACTCGGGTCGGGCGGCTGAGCCAACCGAGCGACTGACAGGCCAACGAGAATCACCGCGGCGCCGAGCAGTTGTAGAGGCCGCGGCACCTCGCCCAGCCAAACCCAAGCGGTACCGAGAGCGGCGACCGGCACTAGGTTCGAGTAGATCGCAGTTCGGTTATTACCCAGCCTCTGCACGCCTCGATACCAGAGCAGGTATGCTACACCGACGGACATGATGCCGGCGTATGCAACGCCGACCCAAGCTCCCACCGAGATCATCGTTAGGTCCGTTCGCAGAAGGTCCGGGACCCCCATAAAGAAGATGAACGGGGTCCCAGCCCACAGCGTCCAAGCGGTCATCCTGAGCGCCCCGTACGTCCCGACGGGACGCCGACTCCCTACCGTGTAGATCGACCAGAGGATCGAGGCGAACACCATGATGATGTCACCCCGAAGAGTTTGATTGCTGAGGTCGAAGCCGTCGCCACCGCCGATGATTACTAGGAGCATCCCGGCGAACGTGCCGGCGACTCCTGCCGCGACCCATTTGTTGACTCGTTCGTGACCCACTGCGGCCGACAGGATTACCGTCCAAATCGGAGTGGTGGAGAGCAGCAAACTCGCGTTCCCCGCCAGGGTCCAGTCGAGTCCGAAGATGAAGCACAGCTGATAGACGACGTTGCCGAGAATCCCCAAGGCGACGATCCGTCCCAGGTCTTTGCGAGCTGGCACCCTTGTCCCAGGTAAGCGGCGCACGAGGACCCACATGACCCAGGCGGCCAAAGGGAATCGAAGAGCGTTGAACGCAAGCGGTTCCAACTCCGCCAGGACGACCTTGACGACCGAAAAGTTCACGCCCCAGATCACCGCCAACAGGACGAGCCCGAGATCGGTACTTAGGTCTCGCTTGGCATCTGGCATGTGATTTCCGCTGTTTGGCGCCGCGGGGGGAGGTGGAAATGCACGCGATCGTTGTGCCACAAGCGGGACGGTATGCTAAGTTGCTTTCGTGCCCCCCGACAAAGTACCCGAAGGGCATTTTATGTCCAGAACCAACGTCCTAAAATTCGACGATTACCGTGACCGCCGGCTGCAACGCTTGCGGGTCACTGAATCTCTATGCAGTGCTGCTCCTGGGCGGAAGGCCTTACTGAGGAACGTTTCAGAGGCAGCATCGATCACAGGCGCGAACCGTGCCGCTGTGGTGGGGGTGGACGAGTACGGTCCGGGATTGGTGCATCCGCATGTGGTGCTCGATCTCCTGTCCGACCGACCGCGCCGCTCCGTTGGTGTGGGCCAAGTCGCTTCATGCGGGCAGATGGTTGGCGGACCGGGGGTGCTCAGGGGAGAGCGTTTCTCGACAGTTGGACTACTGTAACGGAGCGGCGTTCCGCAGGGCGTTACGGAATTACGTGGGCGCGATGCCGACTCAGATTTGGGATGGAGCAGGGGGGCGGTTTTGAGGGCGTTCAGAACAGCGAACGGGTTGAACAAAAAAGCAGTGGGCGATAGGTCCGCTGCTCAATCGACGACGAGGGAGCACGATGCGGGAATTTTCGGCCGGAGACGGCACTCAGTGGACTGCGGCGGTACACGAGGTGTCGGGCCCTGACTATAAGGGGCGTTTCTATTTCGTACTGTCGGACGAGACCGGAGGGGAGTGCGCTCTGGTCGACGTGCGTTGGAACAACGCAAGAACTGCGCAGAAGACCCTTGATACGATGTCGGAAACAGAGCTACGCCGCCGACTCCGCTCGGCAACAGGAAGAGGGATGTCGGACACCAGATCTTAGCAGGCAGCACCCGACTACTGTGACCCGCCGCCACTTCGCTGGGGGATGATGAGCCACTGTCCGGCGTAAATACGGTTGGGCTCGAGGCGCGGATTCGCTCTCAGGACGTCGTCGATCGTCAGTCCGTATCGACGCGCTATGAACGTGAGGTTCTCACCGTTCCGAACCTGGTAGCGTCCCGTGTCGTCGGCTTGCGCCTGAGGCACCACCGGCACACCCGCCACGATGGTGGCCGGGACTCGACCCGGGCCGCGGGCGAATTCCGCGAGTCTGGCGCCAATAAGGTTCTCCACCCGCTTGGCAGCAGTTGTCGACCGGGCTCCATTCAGCAGGATGGAGAAGGCCAGCCGTTCCTCGTCTTGAGAGCGAACCACCCCGCTTAAGGCAGACACACCTTCAATGGTGCCGGTCTTCGCTCGGAGGTTCCCAGCCGCGGCTGTCCGATACATACGCGGAAGGCCGCGCCGCTGGCCGGCCTCTGGAAGGGTCTCCCAGTATTCTGGCCACTCGGGAGATCGTGCCATCCCGTCGAAGAGACCGACGAAGGCGCCGGGGCTTACTCTGTTGCCTGCCGACAGGCCTGAGCCGTCGAGCAGGACCAGGTCGTCGACCGGGACACCAATGTTCGCCAGAGATTCCTTAACAGCTTGTTCGCTCGAATTGGGGCTTCGCAGCCCGTCGCGCACCCGCCCGAGGGTTCTGAAGACGAGCTCGGCGAAGAGATTGTTACTACGCTTGTTGATGACCGCGAGGTATTCGCGAAGCGCGGGCGAGGTATGCCTAGCAAGGATGCGAGTGCGCCTACGACCGGCATCGGAAGGGACATTGAGTCGGCCCACGATGGACTCTGTCGGATCGTTGACCACTTCGATTCCGCCGCCGAGCTGAATGCCACGTTCGTCGAGAACCGCGAGGAAAGCTGAGGCAGCAAAGTGCGCTGGCCTCGGTACGGTCATTTGTCGCCACACGTCTCTGGAGCCGCGGGTAATACGGCCTTGGATGCGAATGGCTTCAAGCGGGTCTTCCCGGAGGATCGCCAGACGGGGACGGGCCGATCCGGCCACGGTTTCGGCGACGTTCTCGACATCTAGGCCCGCGTTAGGGGGCACCGTGTGAATCTCGGGTGGCTCACCCCCACGGCCCGCGGCAACGACTCGAAAGGACACCACGTTCTCGTTGTACGACAGTGCCGAAATGCCGGCAGCGAAATGATCGTTCAGGTCTGCCATGTCCCAGCCATCGGGCCTGAGCGGGCCGGGAAGGTGCGAGGCGTCCGCGATCAGGTCCCCGGTGATCGAGTGAATGCCAACCTCGGAGAGCTGATCCACCAAGAGATGGAAGACGCCGTCCTTCTCAAGATAGAACCGGTCCGATATCCCCGGATCCCCGGTTCCGTAGACGACCAGGTCCCCGTGCAAGACCCCGTTCTCGACAACACCCTCAGTTAGAAGGAACGTCTGGAATCGGAATTCAGGTCCCAATTCTCTCAGCGCCGCGGCGGTCGTGAGGAGCTTGAGGTTGGACGCCGGGGCAAGGGCGGAGTCGGGTCCAACAGCGAAGAGCGTATCGCCTTGATCCATCGAGGTGACTAAAACGCCCCAGGTGGCGCCCCGTGACTGGAAATTCCCGAGGATGGACTCCAGGTCGGAGCGAAGTCTGCGAACCTCTTGCCCGGACGCGCGCTGGGGAAGGGTGAACACCGCGCACGCCAACATTCCCATCAGAGGTGCCGCTGCGATCCACTTCTTGTTGGAATTTAGGAGATCCAACGGCTAGAGGCTCAAGCGTGAAGCGGACCGGGCCCGCCCCCGGGGAGGCAGGACATACAGTATCCAGATAACTCGAGCCGATACCCGGTCACGCTGAATCCATCCGCCCGTGCGCTGAGTTCACGGATGCCGGCTGGATCCACTTCTCCCGGCAGGTCTGCGACTTTACCGCACACGACACATCGAATGTGGTGATGGGGATCGGTTCGGCCATCGTACCGAGCCGAACCGTCACTGTAGGTCAGCTTCACCGCTAGTCCACAGCCGACAAGGGTCTCGAGGCTCTTGTATACCGTGGCCAGAGAGATTCCCGCTGTGTCTTGCCGAACACCGAGGAATACTTCGTCGGCTGTAGGGTGGACATCCGTGCCCGCGAGGTAGCGGTACACAGCTGCGCGTTGGTCTGTAAACCGTTGTCCGCTGGCCTCAAGTGCCTCTCGGAGCCGCTGGTCACTATTGTGTGGATGCATGACCATACTTTACCGAGGTTCCGGAAAGGATGTCAAGCGGAACAGACCACGATTGAGGGACGGAGATCATGCGGCGGCGTTCCTGGGGTCGACCAGCAGCCGCAGACCGTTGAAGACGACGATCACCGTGCTCCCTTCGTGTCCGATAACGCCTGCGGTTAGACCGATATTCCCGGTGAGCGCCAGCACGATCAAAGTGACCATCACGCCAACTGAGAACACCAGATTCTGACGTACGATCCTGCGCGCCCGACGGCTCAACCGGATCGCGTGGGCGATTCCATCGAGTTGCTCGCCCATCACGACGACATCTGCTGTTTCGAGCGCCACGTCGGTGCCTGCTGCCCCAAGAGCGAACCCGACGTCCGCGGTGGCCAGGGCAGGGGCGTCGTTCACGCCATCGCCGACCATGGCCACGGGCCCGTACTCTTCACGAATACTCTCGATGATCCGGGTCTTCGCATCTGGTAGGAGCTCCGCGTGAATGTGATCCACTCCCACCGCGTCACCGATCACTCGTGCTGTACCCCTGTCGTCACCCGTCAACATCGCGAGGTGTGTGATACCGAGGGCACGAAGGTCCCGAATTGCGCGCGCTGTACCGGACCGCGGCTGATCTGCCACTGAGAGCGCAGCCACGGCCTTACCGTCAAAGGCTACGAGCACCGGCGTTGTCCCGGCCTTCCGCATGTCGTCGAAGGCGTCGACCAAATCAGTGGGAAGCGGCGCGTCGATCAGATCGGAAATCCAAGACCGACGTCCGATCGATACACGCACGCCGTCCACGTCGGCCTGAACTCCTTGGCCGGCGATGGCCTCAAAGTTGTTTGGTTCGGACATGGCCACCGATTGTGCTTCAGCAGCCTGTAATATGGCTGAGGCCAGCGGGTGTTCGGATCGGGATTCGGCGCAGGCGATGAGCCGAAGCACACGGTGCCGGAAGGCTTCTGGGTCCGCACCCGCGGGCGCGTTCGTAACGAGACGAGAGAGTTCGGGACGCCCGACCGTTAGGGTCCCGGTTTTGTCGAACGCGATCGCCTGGATGTCTGCGAGCGCGTCGAGGTGGAGTCCTCCTTTGAAGAGTACACCGCGCCGCGCTCCGTTGCTCACGGCAGAGACGATCGTCGCGGGGATCGAGATTACCAATGCGCACGGAGAGGCAACAACGAGGAGTGTCATGGCCCGATAGAACGAGGCTTCGAATGCCCACCCCATGAACGTCCAGGGGATGACGATGGCCAGAGCCGTCGCCGCGATGACACCCACGGCGTAACGCCCCTCGACGTCCTCGATCCAGCTCTGCGTCGGGGCTCTGGTTTCTCGGGCGTCTTCAACCATGCGAATGACTCGCGCCAGGGCAGAGTCGTCGGCTCGGCGGGTCACGGTCAGGTCCAGTGAACCCGAACCGTTCAGCGTGCCTGCGAAGACGTCTGACCCCGCCTCCTTGCGGACAGGCACGGCCTCGCCTGTGAGGGTGGACTCGTCGATTCGCGAGGAGCCGCTGCTTACCTGGCCGTCTGCGGGTATGCGTTCTCCGGGCGCGACCCGCACGACATCGCCTGGGACAAGGGCCTCGATGGCGACTGCCTCCGTGCGCCCTTCGACCACCCGCAGGGCGGTCTCAGGACGGAGGTCCATCAGGGCGCCAATCGAGCGGCGCGTCCTGCCGAAGGCGTAGGTCTCCAGGCTCGTGCCCAGCGAGAAAAGAAAGAGGAGGGCGGCGCCTTCCAGCCAATGGCCAACCGTGGCAGCGCCCGCGGCCGCCAGTAACATGAGGAGGTCTACATCAATGGATGCATCGGCGAGTTCCCGTACCGTACGTCCGAACGCTTCCCATCCGCCGGCGATGTAGGCGACGACGAAGACGACGAGCGAAGCCGATGCAAGGTCGTTGATTTGGAATGCGAAGCCGGCAGATACGGCCAATCCGCACACCGTTGTCGACACGATGCTGGTGCGCCAGGCAGACTCAAGATCGGGTTGGTTCGGGTCGCAGCAGCCGCTCATGTCGCTCTTATGCAGAATGATTCTTGATAAGCTAGCCGGGGTTCCCCAAAGTGGATACCCCGCTCCGCAATCCCTTGCTCCGCCGGGCAGACACAGCAAATTTCCAAGAGTTGGAGTTCCCATCGCTAAGGAATTCGCATGAGCACCGACGCAGGATCACTCGACGCCTTGCTGACCGAAAATCGTAAATTCACGCCCCCCGAGGAGTTTACAGCGCGGGCTGTGGTACACGATGCTGAGATCTATGAGCGAGCTGCAGCTGATCCCGAAGGGTTCTGGGCGGAATGGGCGGCGAAGCTGGACTGGTTCGAGCCTTGGCACACGGTTCTCGAGTGGAACGCGCCCTACGCCAAGTGGTTCTTGGGTGGCAAGTTGAACGTCGCGCACAACTGCCTGGATCGGCATCTAGATGGACCCAGAGCGAATCAGGAAGCTCTGATCTGGGAGGGCGAGCCAGGTGATACGCGCACCTTCACCTACTCCGAACTGCACGCAGAGGTGTCGGCCTTCGCTAACGCGCTGAAGGGGCTCGGCGTTGAGAAGGGAGATCGGGTCACCATTTACCTCCCAATGGTCCCCGAAGCTGCGATCGCGATGTTGGCGTGCGCGCGGATTGGGGCGATCCACTCGGTGGTTTTCGGGGGCTTCAGTCCTGAGTCACTCTCGGATCGGAACAATGACGCGCAGGCCAAGGTGCTGATCACCGCCGATGGCGGTTGGAGACGGGGTGGGATTGTCCCGCTCAAGGCCAATTCGGACACCGCTATGGAGACCTCGCCGACCGTCCAGCACGTCGTTGTTGTGCAGCGCGGTGGCGATCTGAGCGACCAAGTCGACGCGAATATGATTCAGGGGCGAGACCACTGGTATCACGACCTGGTCTCCGATGCTGCCCGAGACTGTCCCGCTGAGGTCATGGACGCGGAGGACACGCTGTTCATCCTGTATACGTCTGGCACGACAGGGAAGCCAAAAGGAGTTGTGCACACCACCGGTGGCTACCTCACGCAGGTGGCTGCGACCACTAAGGTGGTGTTCGACCTCCAAGACGATGACGTGTACTGGTGTACGGCAGACGTGGGTTGGGTCACTGGGCACAGCTATATCGTCTACGGCCCCTTGGCCAACGGGACACGAGTGATGATGTACGAAGGGGCGCCCGACACTCCGGATCGCGGACGATTTTGGGAGCTTTGTGAGAAGTATGGCGTGACCGTGTTCTACACCGCCCCCACCGCGATACGCGCCTTCATGCGTTGGGGAGATCGTTGGCCCATGAAGTACGACCTCTCTAAGCTCCGCCTCCTAGGAACCGTAGGTGAGCCGATCAACCCAGAGGCATGGATGTGGTACCACCGCACAATAGGTGGTGAGCGGTGCCCGATCGTGGACACTTGGTGGCAGACTGAGACCGGCGCGATCATGATCACACCGCTGCCGGGTGTTACGGAGACGAAGCCGGGCACGGCCACGCGCGCTTTCCCTGGTATCGACGTGACGATCATGAACGACGCAGGGGGGGCCACGCCGGCCGGCTACCTCGCGATCACATCACCCTGGCCATCGATGCTGAGGACGGTTTGGGGTGACGACGAGCGTTTCAAAGAGACGTATTGGTCGAAGTGGGACAACGTCTACTTCCCAGGTGACGGCGCGAAGATAGACGAAGACGGCTACCTGTGGATCTTGGGCCGCGTGGACGACGTGCTCAATGTCGCGGGGCATCGAATCGGGACGATGGAAGTGGAAAGTGCCCTTGTCGACCATCCTGCCGTTGCCGAGGCCGCGGTGGTGGGGAAGAGCCACGAGATAAAGGGTCAGTCCATCGCTGCCTTCGTCACCTTGAGGGATGGTTTCGATGGGACTGACGAGTTGTTGGCGGAGGTCCGTAATCACGTCGGAAAGAAAATCGGGGCGATTGCGAAACCGGAGTTTGTCGTCTTTACCGCCGATCTGCCGAAGACACGGTCCGGGAAGATTATGCGTCGGCTGCTCCGCGATATCGCGGAGGGCCGCACCGTGGGTGACACGACGACACTCGCGGATCCGTCCGTAGTGGCGAAGCTGCAGGCGATGTATGAGGAGGACGAAGGCTAAACCGTCAGTGACGGCGGCCCCGGTTGGGGGCCGCGCCGCGGTGTCTTCTAGTCGTCTGTTCGCATTGGGTCAGGAGTGCGCGGCTTTTTGGTCGCCCGTTCGTCTGCGGGTTTCTCCTTCGCCTTTCGAGCCGGCACGCCCACGTAGACCCAGTGTGGTTCCGTGTCCCGAGTCAGCATCGATCCCGCGCCGACCATCGAATCATCCGCGACCGTGACACCCGACAAAATCGTCGCGTGGTATGTGATGCGGACGCTCTTTCCGATTGTGGTCTTGGGCAGGTACACGATGCGCCCGTCCACGATGTTGTGGGAATGTGAGTAGACGTTCGCGAAGTCGGACACGGAGGAACCGTCCCCGATTTCGATTCCTCCCCGATCGTCCATGAGCACGTGCCGGTGGATGACGACGTTGTCCCCCACCTCCATGTTGTACCCGAAGGACAAGCGCACGTGTGTGAACGCCTTGAAGTTCTTCCCGCATCGGCCGAATACATGACGCGCGAGGATGCGCCTGAAGTGGATTCCCAGTTCGGTGTTCTCGCCCAGAGGGCTACGGTCGAACATCTCCCAAAGCCAGATCAGGGGCTTTCGCGGCGCGTAACGTTCCAGGTCGATTTCTTCGTAGTACTCAGGCTCCAAAGTGACATTGCGCGGATCTAGCTGCGCGAGGGCCACCCTCGTCGTGAGCGGGAGAGATTGAATGTCGACGCCTGAAAACTGCGGATAGTAGATATCCGTAAGGAGCCGTGTGCACAGTTCGTTTCGATCACAATCCGGATCGTCGAGAACGCTGGACAACGAGTCCAGCCACTCTTTGTAGAGAGCGGCCGCTGCTGCGTCGACAGGCACGGGCCTGAGAGGGAGAAAAGACATAGGAAAGACGTTATCTGGATTCGAGATCATGGCAAGGCGAACCCTGCGGTCGCATCACTTGATCGGCTGGTGTACACTTAACTTGAACTCCCTCTAACGCACCGCGACACCATGCACGACGTACTGCGTCAGCGACTGATCCGCACCATCGAGAGCCTGCCGGACGAGCAGGTTTATCAGGTGTTGGACTACATTGAGTTCCTTGAGGCTAAATACGCCGAAACGACCCCAGTCGAAGCCTCCGGCTTACAGAAATTCGCCGAAGGGCTCGAGGACAAGCTGCGAAAGAAGGCGGTGAGCCCGAACACGATTCGGGAGGCGTTCCAGATGATATCGGCCGCGGATCGTGTGTTGTCCGGGGTGTCGTCAGCCGGTAAGCAGATTCTTTCGGATTTGAGCGAGGTCCTGGATACTCCAGAGGAAGAGGCTGTAGTGGACGGCGAGACGCATCAGGTCGAGGCGGATCCCGCCAAGGCTGGAGGGCAGGGGCGCTCGATTGGCTCGAATCCCGATGAGGTTGGACCCCGATAGGTGTCTGTTCAGCCGGAAAAGACGCCTGGCCGTTGACGCTTTCGGGCGCCCCGGATATCCTCTCCTATGGTAATATTTTCGCTCTGCGGAGCGGGTCCGCGCTCGCCCTACGACGCCCCGGTTTTCGGGCCTCGAGGGGCGGGCGTGCGTCATATCTGAAAGGTCTGAAATCCGATGGCTGACGGCTCAACCAGCAGCGTGAAGATCATAAAGGAAGCGCTGACGTTCGACGACGTTCTCCTGATCCCGGCGCACTCGTTGGTGCACCCCAAGGAGACGGACGTGTCTTCGAAGGTGACGCGCGACATCACGATGAAGATCCCGCTCCTTTCTGCGGCGATGGATACCGTCACCGAGTCGCGAATGGCGATCCAGATGGCTCGCGAAGGTGGGATCGGGATCATCCACAAGAACCTCTCCGTTGAGCTGCAGGCCGCTGAGGTCGACCGCGTGAAGCGGTCCGAGAGCGGGATGATTCTGGATCCGATCACGTTGACGAGGGACGCGACGCTCGGTGACGCACACGACCTCATGTCCCGCTTCTCGATCAGCGGTGTTCCGATTGTCGAGGATGGCGGCCGGCTGGTTGGGATCATTACCAATCGCGATCTGCAATTCGAGACCGACATGCGGCTGTCGATCGAGAGCGTGATGACTTCGGACAACCTGGTCACGGTACCCGTCGGGACAACGCTCGACGAAGCGCAGGCGATCCTGCACAAACACCGGATCGAGAAGCTCCCGGTGGTAGATAGCGAAGGGCATCTCTGTGGGTTGATCACGGTCAAAGACATCTTCAAGCGCCGTCAGTATCCGGACGCTTGCAAAGACGAACACGGCAGACTGCGTGTGGGCGCCGCTATTGGTGCATCGTTGGCCGATGTCGATCGCGCCCATGAGCTGCTGGATGCGGGGGCGGATCTCCTGATCATCGATACCGCCCATGGCCATTCTGAGGGAGTACTCCAGGCCGTTGGACGGATCCGGGACAAGTTCCCCGATGCCCAGCTCGTCGGTGGGAACGTCGGAACGGTGGAAGGAGCGAAGGCGCTCGCGGATCGCGGAGTGGACGCCGTGAAAGTCGGCGTTGGGCCCGGCTCGATCTGCACCACGCGAATTGTGACCGGTGTGGGGCTCCCGCAGCTCACTGCGATCATGGATTCCGTAGATGGGGTCGATGGGTCCGTTCCTGTGATCGCTGACGGTGGGATTCGGTACTCCGGTGATATCGTGAAAGCGCTGGCCGCCGGTGCGCACGCCGTGATGATGGGCTCGATGTTCGCCGGGACGGACGAGTCTCCCGGGGAAAGCTTCCTCCTCGAAGGACGTCGCTTCAAGGCGGTCCGAGGCATGGGATCTTTGTCTGCGATGGAGCAGGGGTCGGCGGATCGGTACTTCCAAGACGGAGAGAGCAACGTGCGCAAGCTCGTCCCTGAGGGCATCGAAGCTCGAGTGCCTTACAAAGGGCCTGTCACCGACACGATCTATCAATTGGTTGGGGGGCTGCGCAGCGGCATGGGCTACTGCGGTGCTGCCGACCTCGCGGAACTGCGCGACAAATCACGGTTCATTCAGGTTACGACAGGTGGGTTGCACGAGTCCCATCCGCATGACGTGACGATCACTCGAGAAGCACCTAACTACCACATGTGATAGGCGCGGTCGCCCCGGCGACCCGGCCCGACCCACCTGGAGACCCAAGCTATGCCAGGCCTACTCCCCAACGTTGATCCCGACGGCCTTCTGGAATACTCCGTGGTCTATACGGACCGCGCGCTCAACCACATGTCCCAGTCCTTCCAGGGCGTCATGCGGGACATCTCTGCCGTGCTGAGGGATGTCTACAACGCCGAGGCTGCGGTAGTGGTGCCGGGTAGCGGCACGTTCGGTATGGAGGCGGTGGCGCGTCAGTTCGCCACAGATAAGAAGTGTCTGATCATCCGGAACGGTTGGTTCAGCTTCCGGTGGAGCCAGATCTTCGAGATGGGGGACATTCCTTCCGAATCGACGGTCATGATAGCTCGACAGGTGGGGGACGGACCGCAGGCTCCCTTCGCGCCAGCACCTGTGGACGAGGTCGTCGCCGCCATCGAGTCGCAGCGCCCGGATCTGGTCTTCGCGCCGCACGTAGAGACGGCGTCGGGGATGATCCTTCCGGACGGGTACATTGAGGCGGTCGCCAATGCGGTGCACGCGGTGGGGGGCATGTTCGTTCTCGACTGCGTGGCCTCAGGCGCCATCTGGGTGGACATGGAGGCACGTGGGGTCGATGTGCTGGTGACGGCCCCGCAGAAGGGATGGAGTGGCTCGCCCTGCTGCGGCTTGGTGATGCTGAGCGGCCGGGCTCTGGAGCGGCTGGAGGAGACTACGAGCACCAGCTTCGCCTGCGACCTGAAGAAGTGGCATCAAATCATGCAGGCATACCTCGGGGGCGGTCATGCCTATCATGCCACGATGCCCACCGACGCCCTAGCCAGCTTCTGCGACGTCATGAAGGAGGCCCAGGCATACGGCTTCGAGAAGGTGCACGCGGAGCAGCAGGAACTTGGCGACCGTGTGCGCGCGCTGCTGGAGAGCAAGGGTTTTCGCAGCGTTGCCGCCGACGGCTTCAAGGCGCCGGGCGTGGTGGTCAGCTATACGACCGATAGCGGAATCAAGTCTGGCCAGAAGTTTGCACAGGCGGGGATCCAGATCGCCGCGGGCGTACCGCTCAAGTGCAACGAACCTGAGGACTTCACCACGTTTCGCGTCGGTCTGTTCGGGTTGGACAAGCTCCACAACCTCGATCGCACGGTGGAGACACTGGAGCGGGCCCTGGCCGAGGTCCTCTGAGTTTCTGTGACCGCTCGGTTGGCGCGGGAGTCGGTTCAGGGTGCGATTCATGAGAATGGGAAGTGTCGGAACGATCGCGTCCGCAGCGCCGTTCACTCGCTTGATCCCACACCACCCGCATAGCTTCCGGCCATGAGTCGACTTGCGGGAAACATGGGGCCCACCGGACGGAGATGTGGTCGGCGTCGCGGTAGGAATCCGCGAGTCCGTGGCATTCACGTTGGAGTGGTCACGTGTCTGGTGGGTGGATTCGCCGGAAGCTGCGTCGGGGGCGGAACACCTCCGGCGGTGCCGGGGCCCTACCCTAGTCCGTTGTTCGAACCCGCGGCGGTCGAATTCAGTGCTTTTGAGGACGGCGCCTTCCTTACCCCTCCTGATCTCGAAGGCCTCGATGACGAGATCCTTAGCTCTCCACTCCTTCGTGATCCTGAGTTCCGCGCAGAAGTGGACCGATGGATCGAGTTCTGGACCACTCGTGCGTCGCGCTGGTTCCCGGATTACCTCGAGAGGATGACGTGGTTCGAAGAGACGGTGGACTCCACGCTTCGAGCGAACGACTTGCCGCCGTCGCTGAAGTACCTGCCGGTCATCGAGAGTGGATACAGCCCCCGAGCGGTGAGCGTGGCGAGCGCGGTGGGGCTGTGGCAGTTCATGGCACCGACCGCGAGGGGCTATGGCGTGGAGATCACTCCGCTCGTGGATCAGCGTCGAGACCCGTACGTGTCAACGGACGCAGCGGTGAAATTCCTGGCCCAACTGCATCGGGACTTCGGGTCGTGGTTCCTCGCTTTGGCTGCGTACAACTCCGGCCCGGGGCGCGTGCGGCGATTGATCAATCTCCATGCGCCTCTCGAGCCCGCTTCGGACAGCGTGTATTGGGCGATCCGGCCATACCTGCCGCGTGAGACTCGTGACTTCGTACCCAAGTTGTTCGGAGCGATCTTCGTCGCCGGGAGCCCGTTGTCCCACGGCTATGAACTCCCGGAAGCAGTCGGATTCGATTTCGAAGAAGTGATGGTTCCGGATGCGACGACGCTCGACGTAGTTGCCCGAGCTGCCGAGACGTCCGAAGAGGAGATTACTCGGCTCAATCCGCAGTTTGTGCGGGGAATGACTCCTCCACGCCGCCATACCCTTGTCCGGGTGCCGGAAGGCAAGGGTGGGACGTTCAGGCTGAATTATGCCCGCATACCGAGAAACGAGCGGGTGAGTTTTGTCGAGCACAAGGTAATTGATGGCGAGACACTGGGGCACATTGCGCAGCAGTACGGCATCCCACTCGCGGATCTAGAGGCGGCGAACCCCCTAGTGCGGCCAAGGACGCTCAGGATCGGCTCCATGCTGACGGTACCGGTTTCTCCGAGTGCCCGGAGGGGTACGTCCTCAGGAGATGGATTTTAGAGCCAAACGCCTCTGATCGCCTATGCGGTCTCTGAGGTCCAAGTGCCGGACTGGCCGCCTTCTTTGCGCACGAGTCTCACTCCCTCGATGTACATGCCGCGATCGACCGCTTTGACCATGTCGTAAACGGTCAGTAGTGAAACGCTGACGGCGGTCAGTGCTTCCATCTCGACGCCGGTCTGGCCCGTAATTGTCGCTTCCGCTTCTGCGATGATGCCGGGCAAGTCATGATCCACTTCCAGCCGTACCGTGACACTGGCCCCCGGCAGTTGATGGCAAAGCGGGATGAGGTCGGCCGTCTTCTTGCCGCCCATCACTCCGGCGAGTTCCGCTACCTGAAGGACGCTGCCTTTCGGAGTGTCCCCTGCGACAATGCGATCCAGAGTCGCGCTCTCCATCACGATACACCCGCGCGCGACAGCTCGACGGACGGACTGTTTCTTCTCCGACACGTCTACCATGCGAGCTCTTCCGTCCTCGTCGATGTGCGTGAGGTCTCTGGCCTTGTCTGTCATCGCACCACCTCTCGGGTCCTTTGGGGCTTGAGGGCCTTTCTCAGCGCCCTCACCAGCCCGTCAACGATCAGCTGCGGATTCACGTTGCCGAACGCCAGCTCCCTCGCCTCTTCAACCCTCGTGAGGGCGTTCGCGATGTCGGATGGGAGGACGCCTGTCGAGGAGACGATTTCCTCCAGCTTTTCCCGGGCATCGTGATTGAAGATGGAGTCGCCCGCACCAGAAGCGACAGCACCCAGATCACGCAGCCACTCCTCGGCGAAGCCGAAGAGGTCCACGAGCTTTCGAGCGCCGGCCGGTGAAAAGCTCAGGGCGGTCGTGTACCCGCCCACGGGGCCACCGGCCATAGCAGCAGCGATCAACGCATATGCTTTGCGTCTGAGGGCTTCCAGGGAACCGAGGTCGTCTCTATCTGGCAAGAAGCCGAGGGCTCGGCCAATCGAGCCTTGCGAGAGACGGGCGGCCCACAGTGCGACCTGGTGATCGACGCCTCTGGCATCCACGAGAAATGACGCCACGGTTTCGTCCGGGAGCCCGGCGACATGAACCGGGACGGTCCGCGAGCGGATGGTCGCGAGGAGCCGGCCCGGCTCACTCGTGGTCAGGATGAAGCGGGCCGCTCCGGGTGGCTCCTCGAGCAGTTTAAGGAGCGCATTCGCTGCTTCGGGGCTCGACTCCTGCGGGACGAGCAACTCCGCGTTCCCGATGACGAAGATCTGACCTTCGGCCATTGCCGGCCGCATGGTAGCGCGGCGTCTGAGGTTCCGAACCATCCCGAGGTACAGGCCTCGTAGTTCGTCGAAATGACTCGACTGAAGGGGCTCCGCGCGGCGATCGGCTAAGGCATCCATGCGCGCGTCCTCGAGAGCCCCGACGAGACGTTCGCCGCTTGCCCCTTTGGGTCGTAAGAGGGGGAAATACCAATTCAGATCGGGGTGCTCCAGGTTGAGGCCCATTTTGCACGGACCGCATCTGTCACAAGGGCCAGAATTCGTAGGACTGTCGCACATCAGCAACTGACCGATCCACAGAGCGAGTCGCTGTTTGCCCACACCTTTAGGGCCGTGCACCAGCAGGGCCGCGGGAAGCGACTCGCGCGCGACGGCGCCGAGAATCGTTTGTCGAACGTCTTCGTGCCCGACGAGGGGATGTAAGCTCACTCGTTACCGCGCGAACGGAGCCACTGCAGCGGATCCTGTGCTTGGGGGGAGCCCCCATCCATGGGTGCGCGAATCTGGAACTCGATGTGCGGCCCCTCAGGTGTATCGCGACCTCCTACTGTTCCCACGACTTGGCCGACTTCCACTCGACGACCTTGGACGACACCCAGATCTTCCAGGTACAGGTACAGGGTGTAGAAGCCGTCACCGTGGCTTAGCACTACGGTGGGGCCGTACCCCTCGAACGGTCCGGCCAACACGACCTCACCCGCTTTGACCGCCGTCACCGGGCTCCCCGGCGCTGCTGAGATTCCGATTCCATTCCAGCGCAGCACCATCCCGTTGGGGCGTCGTTCGGTCCCAAAGCGGTAAATGAGTTCGCCGTGGATAGGCCAATCCAGTGAGCCTGCGTCGCCCGATGATAGAGTCGACGTGGCCCTCGGAGAGTTTGTTCGTCGTTCCATTTCTAACCGACGCTCTTCGAGGTCATCGACCAGCGTCGTCATCCGACTCTCGTCTTGATCGAGTTGCTCGATCGTTGACAGAGTTTGCGCTTCACGACTCCGGAAGTCCTGCAGGGCAGATTGCCGTTCCGCTTCGACCGAGCGGAGGCGGACCACTTCGCTCAATCGATGCTGTCGGAGGCTCCCTAACTCAGCCATGGTCTGCTGGAGATCGTCGTTGCGCGTGACAAGCTCCACTTCTAGATCAGTCACTCGTTCGACCAACGAACGATCGAAGACAGCGATGCGTCGCAGATAGCGATAGCGGTTCACGAGGTCAGTGAAGGAGGTGGCCTCCACCAGGACCCTGACCGTATGGAGCGGGCCCATCCTGTAGATGTCCCGCAGTCTGCGGTACAGCACAGCATGGTTTTCTGCCAAGCGCTCTCGGGACTGCACCAACTCTCGCGTGGTTTCTTGAATCTGCCCCGTCGTCGCGTCAGACTGGAACTGGATCTCGGCAAGAACCGACCGGGACGCGGACAGTCGCCGCTCCACGTTAGCCAACTCGGTGGCTGCGTCCTGGACTCGGGTCCGGACTCCGGTGACCTCCTGTTCGAGGCGTGCCCGCTCTGCTCGGATCTGCTCTAGGCGTCTTTGGCTGGCCAGAATTTCTTGGCGAATATCCGTCTGGGCTTCGAGGCCGGCCGGCAGGGCCGTTGCAAGGAGTGCCCAGAAGACGCTGGCGCCGACGCGAACCGAAGCGAGCCGTGACATGTCAGACTTCCCGGAGGTACCGTCGGATCGCGAACGAACTCGCGATTGCACCGAAGACGACTCCTGTTCCAATCCCGCCCATCACCCACGACGGCGGAAGCCATGCCACATGGAAAAGGAAGGCGTAGACGCTTCGGTACGTGCCCCAAGTCAGCAGCCAAGCGATCATCCCGCCGATGAGGCCCGTCATCGCGCCCTCGAGTAGGAAGGGACGTCGGATGGATTCCTTCTTCGCTCCGACGAGTCGCATCACGTAGATCTCTTCCTTCCTCGCGAAAATCGCGATCCTCAGTGCCGTCGCAATAATCAAGGCGGCCACCAGCGCGAACGCACCACCCAGGACCGCTGTGGTCGCAGCTCCCACCCGGCGCAATGTGAAGAGCTTGTCGACCCACTCGCGACCGTAGAATGCGTCTTCTACGAAGGGGTATGTCATGGCGGTCGCGGCGATACTCTCCACGATCTCAAGGTTGCGCTCTCCTGGCACGAGTTCGATTTCGAGCGACTGGGGGAGGGGATTCACTTCGAGGTCACTGAAGAGCTCCCTGAAGTCCGGGAACTCCGCGCGCGCGCGATCGAGCGCGTCCCGCTTCGAGAGGAAGGTTACGGAACGAACCTCTGCAATCTCCTCCAGCTCTCGATGTGCCAGGTCGATTTCACTTTGACGGGCATCGTCGCGCAGGTGCACGGAGATCTCTACGCGCTCTTCGATTGTGGTCAGAGCGAGTTGAAGGTTGTACGTGGCTAGGCCGAAGAGCCCGACCACGAACAACGCGAGCCCGACCATTGCGGACGATAATCCGGTGAGCATCGGAGCCCGCCGAAATGCGTTGAGAGCCTCACGTAGGGCGTACATGGTCCCCTTCGGCAGCGAACGAGTCGTAGACGAGTTCACCCTGATCCAGCTCGAAGAGTCGAGCGTGCGGGTAGCGCCGGACGAGATCGAGATCATGCGTGGCCATCAACACCGCCATGCCCTTTGCGTTGATGTCCCAGAACAGATCCATCACTCCCCGGGTTGCCCGATCGTCCAGATTTCCGGTCGGCTCGTCAGCCAATAGCACGTAGGGGTCGTTGGCGAGTGCGCGGGCGATAGCGACGCGTTGTTGCTCCCCACCGGACAACTCGTGAACTAATGCCCCTGCCTTCGTAGAAAGACCCACTTGGGCGAGAAGCCTCTGGGCACGCTGTACGACGTCCTTGGACGCAGTACCGGTCACTTCGAGCACGAAGGAGACGTTTTCCAAAGCCGTCCGGCCAGGCAGGAGGCGAAAGTCCTGGAAGACGAAACCGACACGGCGCCGAACCTTCCACAGATCCCGATCCGTGATTCGGTCCGTGGAATATCCTGTGACGCACACCTCACCGTTCGTGGGACGATCCGCCATGTGGATGAGGCGCAGCGTGGTCGACTTCCCGGATCCTGAATGCCCAGTAAGAAAGGCGAATTCACCTTTCTTCATATGGAGCGTCACGTCGCGCAGCACGTGGCCGCGTTTCGGGTACTCCTTCGAAACATTCGTGAGTTTGATCACCGGAACCGCCCTATGAGGTGCGCCCAGAGATACCGGGACGAAAGGTTAGGCATCGGTGGAATCCGTGTCAAAACGGGCGGAAGCGAGGCGACGTGCCAGTGCCATGGCTTCCCGCATTGAGGATTCGTCGGCACGCCCCGTGCCAGCTAGGTCGAAGGCGGTCCCGTGGTCCGGGGATGTTCTGATAAACGGGAGTCCCAACGTGACGTTTACACCGGAGCCAAAGCTAACGGTCTTGAACGCTGCCATTGCAACGTCATGATACGGAGCGACCACGGCGTGAAACTCTCCGTGCAGGGCTTTTCGGAACACGGTGTCCGCTGGAAAAGGGCCTTGGACATCCCACGCGGCCTCTCGAAGGTGTTCGACGGCCGGCACCATGCGGGTCGACTCCTCGTCACCGAAGAGGCCGCCGTCTGACGCATGTGGATTGAGTGCGCACAAGGCGATCCGGGGCTCGTCAATCCCCCAATCCTGCCGCAACGATTTTCCCAGAAGGATTGTCTGGTCGATCAGGCGTTGTTCCGTGACCAGCTCTGGTACGTCGCGAAGAGCGTGGTGGGTCGTGGCCAGAAGAACCCGAAGTGGCGCGTTTAAACGAGTCGTCTCGGCAGCCATGAGCATTCCGACTTGGTCGACCCCGGTCAGCTCTTGAAGCATTTCGGTCTGACCCGGGACCTTCCAACCAGCCGCGTGGAGGGATGGCTTGTGGACGGGCGCCGTGACAATGGCCTGGAAGTCCCCGCGCATCGCGCCCTCGACAGCCCGTGTGATCGCTTGAGCCGAGGCGCTCCCGGCGGCTTCGTCGGTATCGTCGAAGTCGCCCAGTCCCACGAAATGGCTACCCGAGGGGACGTTCTCCTCGAACATGTCCGGGCCGAAAAACGTGAGGTCGGAATGTCCCGCGCCAGCTGCGAAGGCTACCTCCGGTCCGATTCCGCGCGGATCTCCTAGAGCAACCGCTATGTGGGGACGCACGCGTCGTAGTCCGCTAGTCGCGAATCTCGACGTACGTCTTCGCCCGCAGTTCCGCGAGAATCCTGGCGACCTTCTTTTGCTGTTGGAGCTGGTCTGCCAACTGCCCTCGGATGTCCTCGAAGGTGTAGGCGCCAGCTTCTCGAACCTCCAGCATACTGATGACCGCGAAGCGGGTCTCACCTTGACCGGTCACGTATTCAAGTGGGCCGAGTACGTCACCGGTCGAAGCGGCCGCAACAACGTTATATCCCGGAGGAAGACTCGTAATCTGGTCGGACGTGACCGTCAGGGAGTCGGGTGCTTCCGGGTCGCCATACTGTTCGAAGAGAGCGTCGATCGAGGTGCCTGCATTCACTTGAGCCAGGACTTCCGTGGCAGTTTCGCGAGCCACTTGGATGTCGGCGGCAGTGAGGTCAGCCGTGATCAAGATGTGCCTGCCGCGGCGCTCGCCGGGGCGGGAACGCTCGATTTTGATGATGTGGAAGCCGAACTGTGACTCTACCACTCCACTTGTTTGTCCATCCAAGAGCGTGAAGGCCGCGTCTTCGAATGCCTTCACCATTCGCCCGCGCCGGAACCAACCTAGATCTCCACCCAGCTCACCCGTTCCCGGATCGTCGGAGTGGGCCGTCGCCAGTTCTTCGAAATCTGCACCAGCGGCCAATTCACTCAACAGTCGTTCAGCCTCCGCGCGCGCAGTGTCCAGCGACTCTTCCGACGGCGTCGGCTTCATCACCACCTGCTCGAAGGTGACCAGCTTCGGCCGCTGCTGAAGCTGGCTGCGGGCGCCTTGGAACGAGGCGAGCATCTCGTCTTCGGAGAGCTCAATATCGGGTACGTCTCGAAGTCGAAGCTGCAGGAACATCTGCTGTGTTTGTTCTTCGCGGATTTGGGTCCTGAACATGTCCCGGTACTCCGCGAGCGTGAGACCGTCGCCCGCGAGGGCCTGTTGCAACGCGGGCCCTCCACCGACCTGCTGGGTGACCGTCTCGATCTGCGCGGTCACACGTTCCTCGATAAGATCTTCATCCACGGAGATCAGCGAGTCTCGCCCGGCTTCTTGGAGTACGAGCACTCGGTTCACCCATTGATCCAAGACCCCGCTCATGATCTCGTCGAGTTGAGGACCCGGTGGGGGAATCTCAAAACCCTCAGTGAGCTGCATCCTTTGCATCTCTTCCTGGATCTGGCTCAGGAGAACGACTGAGTCACCCACAAGGGCGACGACCCTGTCCACAACGTCGTCGTCAACGGTGGTGAGTTGGGCACCAGCCCAGTCCGGGGAGCCCATAAGTGTCAGGACGGTGAAAACCGCCGCGATTGTAGTCCGCATGGTCAGATCATAAACCGATGTATTGTCAGGGGTTCCGGCCGGCGCTGTCGACTGCTGCTTCCAACAGTGATGGGCTTTGGTTCACGCGGCGTTGCCCGATCATGAGCACGGCTTGGCCGACACCCCTCTCGAAGACGGACGGACTCATTCCACTCCGAAGTTGAAAGCTGATCGCTCCGAGCTGGACCATTTCTGTGGTGCCTGTCACGACCTTCTCGACGGCATCGAGTGCCGCACGCTGAACCGCGGGCACCAGGTCCTCTCCATATGCCCGATCAAGTCGGACCAGACCGAGTAAGTGGGCTGCTCCCATGAGCTGGACTCGGGCGTTCGTCACCAGGGAGTCGAAGCGCGCCTCAGATGGCCCGAGCCCGGTCGCTTGAGCCTGGGCGACCAAGAGTTCGCGTTGAATCAGGCTTCTCAGGAAGCGGTCGATCTGGTCGTCATCGCCCGCCACAACTTGGGCACGGAATTCGGGCACTTGGCCCTGAAGAACGCCTTGGAGTTCTCCAACAGTGAGCTCGCCGTCCTTGTACTCGTAGAGAGAACGCTCCACAGCCCGTCCCGAAAGTCGATTGCTCGGGTTCTTTGCGACCTCACGAGCGACTGCGTAGGCCCCTTCGACCACTTCGAGTTCCGCCCTCGCTTCGATGTCAGCCACGAATGCGGATTCAGCGTCGAAGTAGCGTTCTGCCAAGACTTGGTTGCGGAAGTCGGGTGCGATTTCGTCGAACCCCTGAGCGCGGAGTTCCTCCAGCTTGATCAGGTGCAGTCCGAACTGGGTCTGGACAGGGTCGCTGACCTGTCCGGGCTCAAGGGCCAAGGCGGCTTCCTCGAATTGCGGAAGCATGTCACCGCGCCCAAAGAAGCCGAGGTCGCCCCCGAGCGATGCCGTACCCGGATCTCCACTGAATTGGCGAGCGAGGGCTTCAAAAGACTCCCCACCCAGGATCCGAGCCCTAAGCGCTTCGGCTTGCAAACGAACCGCATTCAGGTCGGTGTTGGTGGCGTTCTGGGGGTAGGGCAGGAGGATGTGCCGTGCCCGAATCTCGAGTGCGGGGTCGTCCGACTCGTATTGCGAACGCAACTCAGCATCCGTGACGATGGTGTCGACCTGGAGGGCCGAGTCGCGAAGCTCGACGATCATTAGCGGTTCGAGCTCGTCCATCACGAGCGGAGCGAAGTCGATGTCCGAGAGCATCGTGTCTGCCGCGACTGCTGCCGCGAGCATGACGTAATCCACCCAGAGATCAGCGACCTGCTCGACCACTCCGACTTGAGCTGGGAACCGTTCCTCATTCACGAGAAGGTCCGCCACACTCTCTACGCTGAGCGTGTAGGCGCCGGCTCTCGCCACGAGGCCTTCGTCCGTCTGGACATCCGCACAGGCGATCGACCCCACCGCGAGGAGGGCTGTACCCAATAATTTGGCTCTACTCTTCATCGAACTTGGTCTCCTGACCTCGTCACGTTTCTCGTCTTCACGCAGCGGCTGCATGTGCGGACCGGAGCGCATCCAATGCCACCATGAGCGTCTCTAAAATCGGTTCGATACCGACTTGTTTCAAAACAATCGAGAAAGGCTCCATTCGTCTGATTTCGACTTCGGCCTGGCGTTGACGGAGGGGGCCTTCAAGCACCGCCATACGTGGTACAACACCAGACCGAAACGTAACCCGAGCGGAGCTTTCCTTCACCAAGATACGCTCAACTCCCAAGGTCTTTCCGAGCGCTCTCACGATTGCGGCGTCTAAAAGCCGCTCCACCTCGGTCGGGACCTTCCCGAATCGGTCCTTCAGCTCGAGCCTCAGTGCCTCCACCTCAGGGCGGCCCGCCACTCGAGACAGTCGTCGGTACAAGTGGAGTTTTTGACTCGAGTCGGCCACGTACTCCTCTGGGAGATACGCGGGTCCTTGCATTGAGACGTCGGGATCCGGCCATTCGGGTTGCTCGGCGCCCTTCTGGATCCCATCGACGGTCTTCCTGAGAAGCCGCATGTAAGCATCCAACCCGATCTGCTGGGCGAACCCAGACTGGTCAGAGCCCAACAGATTGCCCGCACCCCTCATTTCCAGGTCGCGAACGGCCACGGAATATCCTGAGCCGAGTTCGGTGTGGTGCTCAAGCACACGCAACCGCCGCACAGCGTCCTCATTCACGCCGTCAGGGACCAAGAGGTAACAGTACGCCCGGCGGTCCGACCGGCCGACCCGACCACGGATCTGGTAGAGCTGAGACAGTCCGAAGCGGTCTGCACGATCGACGATGAGCGTGTTGGCGTTGGGGACGTCCAGGCCGTTCTCGATAATCGAGGAACACACGAGGACGTCGATGTCGCCGTCTACGAAGGAGCGCATGACGTCGTCGAGTTTCTTGCCACTCATCTGGCCGTGTCCCACGACGACCGTGGCTTCCGGTACGAGCGCTCGTACTTCTTCCGCCACGTTGTAGATCGTGTCGATTCGGTTGTGCAGAAAGAACGCCTGGCCACCTCGATCGAGTTCTCGATGGAGGGCTTCGGAAAGGAGTTGGTCGGTCCACTGAAGGACGTTGGTGTAGATCGGCATCCGATCCCGGGGGGGCGTCTTGATCAGCGACATGTCGCGGATCCCGGACAGCGATAAGTAGAGAGTGCGGGGAATCGGCGTGGCCGAAAGGGTCAGGACGTCCAGTGACGACCGGAGCTGCTTGAGGCGTTCTTTGTGTTTGACCCCGAATCGCTGTTCCTCATCTACGATCAGGAGCCCCAGGTCCTTGAAGGTGACGTCCTTCGACAGGAGTCTGTGAGTCCCCACCACGATGTCGACCTCGCCTTTCGCCACGCCGAGGAGGATCTCCTTCTGCTCTTTGGGAGAACGGAATCGACTTAGGGCGCCGACTCTGACCGGGTAGTCGGCGACCCGCTCCTCGAACGTATGACGATGTTGCTCGACGAGAATCGTGGTTGGCGCGAGCACGGCGACTTGCTTTCCATCCTGAATCGCCTTGAAGGCGGCTCTGACCGCGACTTCGGTCTTCCCGTAGCCGACGTCACCGCACACGAGTCGGTCCATTGGACGGATCGATTCCATGTCACGCTTCACGTCTTCTGAGGCCTGGCGTTGATCTGGAGTGTCCTCGTAGAGAAAGGAAGACTCCATCTCCATTTGCCAGCGAGTGTCTTTTGAGAACGAGTATCCGCGCGCGGCTTCTCGGTGGGCGTAGAGCTCCAGGAGCTCAGCGGTCATTTCCTCGATTACACGAACGGTCTTCTTCTTGAGTGCCTTCCAACGCTTGCCACCGATCCTGTGGAGCCCAGGAGGCTTGGAATCGTCGGACTCCCCGACCCACCGTTCGAGGGCGTCCAAACGATAAACAGGTAACCTGAGAATCTCCCCGCCAGCATACTCGATCGCGAGAGATTCCATTTCCTGACCTCCGATCTCGAGGTGCTCGAGGCCTCGGAAGCGCCCGATCCCGTGATCCATATGAACGACGAAATCGCCCGGTGTCAGTTGGGCCAGGCTCTCAAGTGCTACCGCTCCCCGGAAACGCCGCGAGCGACGAATCCTCCGCGAACGTCGGAAGATTTCGTGATCGTTGAGAACTCGGAGCGGGGTAGGGCCGCCTGCGAGTTCGAAGCCAGCCGAAACCGAACCCAGGCCGAGGGTCGTGCCCTCGGGTACCTTGTGCGGCCCTCCGAGGATCTCTTCGAGTCTCTGAAGCTGCCCATCATTGTCGCAGAGCAACAACGTCATAAAACCCTTAGAGAACCCCTCGGTGAGGTGCTCCTTGAGTCGACCCATATCACGGTCGATCTCTGGAGCCGGCTTCGTCTCAAGGTTCCTGCCGCCAGAGATCTCGTCCTCTTGCAGCTCGAGCCTGGGGAATTCCTTGGCCAGACGCTCGAACTCGTTCGGATCCAAGAAGAGTTGATGTGGTTCGTGCGGGTCGGCGCCCGAGTGTACCAGGTCGCCGTAGAGCGTTGTGACACGACTCCACGTTCGAACCACCTCTTCGTGCATGTCCCAAGCTTCGAAACGGACCAGGACTGCGTCCGCCGGAAGCAACTCGAGAAGCGAGTGGGAGACTGAATCTTCTGCCTCGCCGGCAGCCGGACGACGGAAGTCTACAGGTAAGATGTGCGTCGCATCGAGCTCACCCGTCGACCGCTGATTCAGAATATCGAAGGACCGTATCGACTCGATCTCGTCTCCCCAGAATTCGAGCCGGACCGGATCACCGGCAGCCACAGAAAACAGGTCTAAGATGCCACCCCGAACCGCGAATTGACCCACCTCCTCCACCAGTGGAACCCGCTCAAACCCGCGTTCCTCCAGATAGGGTGTGAGCTCGGAGAACGGGGTCACGTCCCCGACTCGCAGAGTGCGGCGGATACCGGTGAGTTCGGCGGGCAGCAGCACACGTTCTTGCAGCGCACGCGGGGTCGTGACGAAGATCTGGCTGCGGCCGGAAAAGAGGGCTTCTACTGCCTCGACCCGGAGGCCGCCGATCTCCAAGTGTGGTTTGCTTTCCTCGTAGGGCAGCACCTCTTTTTGCGGGTACAAGTGAGATGCGCCGGGGCCACCGAGCACAGCCTCAAGATCAGCTTCCGCAGAAACTGCGTCACGCGGGGACTCTGCGAGCGCGACGAATACCCGCTCCGGATTCGCCCGATGGAGTGCCGCCAAGACCAATGGGCCTAGGGCCCCCCTTACGCCCCCGATTCGAGTGGTGTGTCCCGGGGTCGGCAGAGCCGAGGCAGTGGCGAGGACAGCCGGACAGGATCCGACCGCGGAGAGAATGATGTTAGGCCGTGGCATCGACCGACGCTGACTCGACTCTTCGCCTGTTGCTGGCATTGCGTTCGACCCGCCCGGAGGCAGCGACAAGTGCTTCGATTGCTAGGAGCAGCGCGGCGGCAAGGAGTAGGGGCCACCACAGTTCGGGCCCTTGGCGCGCTCGGAACACAGAGCGACCCCATTGAGCCTCGCGATCCACGGTCGTTACATCGGTTCCGAGGTGAGCTTCGAGGTCATGCGAGGAGATCCGAGCGAGTCGAGACTCTTCGCCCGGCACGTTCAGCGCGAACACTGACACCTCCGTGTCTCCGCTCAGAAATGTGTAGAACCCGGCCTGCCCGGTGCCTCGGACCATGCGTGTTCCGTCGATCTCGATCTCGACGCCTCCCGGGAGCCTCACATGAGTGGCTGGGCGAGGAGCCGAGATGTGATCACCAGCTAGGTATTCCGTCGTCGTCCCGCCCGCGCCGGCCCATTCGCTGGCGGCCCAGTCGAAGAACTGGAGCATGGACGATGATACCGGGAGTGTCGATGACCCCTCGTCCAAGGGGGATGCGACGAGGAGGTATCGGCGCCCGATCGCGTCCTGGCCTTGGACGATCCAAGGATCACCGCCGGCATCTGCGAGCACGGAAGAAGCGTTGTCCGATTCCCCCACGAGCCGGAGCCGATACCAACGTAGAGCCCGCACCCCGGCTAGGGATGGGGGTAGCAGGCGACCGGCCAACTCCGCTTCCCCGAAAGCCGCTCGGCTTTCGACGCGCCACGGCACCCCGGCATCCGAAAGCCGTCGGTTCAGCGCGGGCAGACGGGTCGGGTCGGTGGGCGGCAAGACCAATACGCTGGCCGAGGCCGGAAGGCTCTCGAGGCCCAGGCCTTCATCGCTGACCAAGAGATCAGAAGTAGCTACGGCGCCCCGAGAGATGCGGCCGGCTTGCTCCAAGACCGAGAGGGCCTGGTCGGCGAAGAGTCCCGGGGCGCCGGTCATCGCCACGGCCGGGGCTGGCCGGGAGCGGAAGGCGAAGAAACGACGGTCGTCTGCGCGGAGCGCGTCCGGATCGGAGTCGGCGTAACCCCGGACCCATCCCGCACCGGTGGGGGGCAGGCCGACCGACGTCGCCGACCCCGCGGGAACACTCGCGGCTCCGCGGATGCGTTCATTCACAACCAGGCGCACAGGCAAGCGCGCCGTGTCCGACTCGGATGCGAGGGCGGCGATGGTCACTTCAGAGCGTTGTCCCTCCAGTGGAGGGAGTCCGCCTCCCACTACCACACTTTTAAGCCCCGTGTTCAGTGGGATCTCATCATCGGTTGTCCACACGACGATCGGGATCGAGCCACCCGGTTGTTCCCCCGCGGGCGGAAAGGCTGATTCCTGAAGATCGGACAGGAGGTGGATCTCCTGTTGGTCGAACCCCGACGCTGCGAGCAAGCCTGCTGCTCGTTCGATGGCGGCGTCGAGTGCCCCGTGTGCATCCGTAGGCTGTGTGTCGTCAATCGCGGCACGGGCGTCCGCTGCATCGCCCGGCAGGGCGGGGAGCCACGGTTCACCCGCCCTCAGAACCCAAAAACGATCCTCGTCGGACGCTCCCTCGATCGATCTGTGCGCAATGTCCTTCAGGCGATCAAGTACGCGGGTCTCACCGACTACCAGGCCGCTGCTCATCGAGTTGTCGAGCACGATCACGACCGCTGTGGGCGGATGCGCTGTCCCGCGACCCTTGAAGAAGAGCCTTGCTCCAGCTCCGACGACTAGAAGCAACACCGCAACGCGTGCGAGCAAGAGAATGAGCTGGCGCAGCTTGATCTGGCGAGCGTGCTCGCGCTCGGTCCGTTCTAGGTACCGGAGCGCCGGGAAGGATACCCTGCGCGTTTCGTGCCGCTGAAACAGGTGGATGAAGATGGGCACCCCGATCGCGACGGCTGCCGCGAGGAACATCGGACTCAGCGCTCCCATCGGGCCCTCCTGGAGAGCTGGCCGGTCTTCATCCGAGGCGTTCCCGCTTTCTCAAATAGGCACGGAGGGCCATAGCGAGCGGCTTGTCCGTGTCCACCACCTGGTAGTCGATTCCGTGCGGCCGCAACTTGCGTTGCCATTCGGCCAACGCCTCGTTCACGGCCTCCCGGTAGTCGGCGCGGATGTCGGCCACGCTCACCAGAAGCTCTTGGTTCGTTTCCGGATCGTAGAACCGGGCCTCTGACGCAGGTGGGAGTTCCCGCTCGCCCGGATCGATCAGATGGAACACCAACACTTCGTGTCCGTGGTGCCGAAGGAATTTGAGCGCGGTGATGGTCTCGTCCGGCCGGACCAGAAGGTCCGAGAAGAGGACGACCAGCCCCGCTCTCCGAAGGCGCACTGCCACATCACGCAGGGCGCCCTCCGCGGACGTGCCCCCCGTCGACTCGAGCGCCCCCAAGCGACGCGCCAGTTCGTGCCATTGCCGGCGTCCGCCTCGCGCCTGGACACGCTCCGCGACCTCTTCGTGAAACGCAGTCATGCCAACCGAATCACCCTGTCGCAGCAGAATTAGCCCGAGCGATGCCGCGAGGTGTTTCGCGTACCACAGTTTCGACGGAAGGACCCCAGGCTCCGAGGACCACCCCATCGACTGGCTGACGTCTATGAGAAGGTGAGCTCGGAGGCTCGTTTCTTCCTCGAATTGTTTGACGTAGTAACGGTCCGACCGCCCATACATACGCCAGTCGATATACCGCAGGTCATCGCCGGCCTGGTAGGCCCTGAGTTCTGCGAACTCCGCAGAGAATCCTCGGTGCGGAGAGCGGTGCAGGCCCATCAGGAAGCCCTCGACAACCTCCCGCGCGATGAACTCGATGCCCCCCAGCTGTGAGAGCGTGGCAGGATCAAGAAGATCTGGACGAGAGGTGGCCGCGGAGGCCCTTGGGTCTGTCATTGAGGAAAGGAAGCTACCGGGGCATCGTGCCGCGCTCAACGGGGCGATCAAAGCGACTCTTCGGCGCCTTCCTGGCGTGTCCTACGCGCCATTGTTCGATGTCCCCAGTGGGATGCTGAGGCAGGGTCGTCCAGCGAATACGCGGAGTTTTAGGCTGGCACACGTGTTGCTCATTGAAGGGCGGTGACCCCCACAGGAGAGAGCAAGTGCGTGCATTCGGTTCGGTCCTAGCGGTTACGGTTGCTTTGGCGGCACCTGCATCCGGTCAAGACGCCGGCTCTGCGGCAGAACTCGAAGCCCGGGTATGGCTCGACCGGGGTTGGTCGACCAGGCAATGAGTTCCTAGTTGGAGGGGTAGGGGACCCCTGCCTGGCCGGTTAACTTTGGCCTCGTCTTGAGCCACTTTCCGCTTCACGCCGACGATTCTTGGACACCGACCGCATACGCAATTTTTGTATCGTGGCGCACATCGACCATGGGAAGTCTACTTTGGCCGATCGTCTCTTGGAGGGTACAGAGACGCTCGACTCTCGGCAGATGCGCGACCAGGTCCTCGACGACAATGAGCTCGAGCGGGAACGCGGCATCACGATCAAGCTCCACGCTGTCCGGATGTCACATCGTGGCAAGGACGGGCGAGACTACGAATTCAACTTGATCGATACGCCCGGACACGTGGACTTCACCTATGAAGTGTCGCGTTCCTTGGCCGCCTGCGAGGGAGCGATCCTGGTCGTAGACGCCACCCAAGGGATCCAGGCGCAGACACTGTCGAATCTCTTCCTGGCGTTGGACGCGGATCTCGAGATCATCCCGGTCATCAACAAGATCGATCTTCCCGGTGCCGAACCAGAGCGGCGACGCGATGAAGTGGTCGATCTGCTGGGCGTCGCGCCGGAGGATGTGTTGCTCGCGAGTGCGAAGGAAGGGATTGGCATTCAGGAGATTCTGGATGCGGTCGTGGACAAGGTGCCTCCGCCCACCGGAGACGCCTCGGCTCCGCTCCGGGCGCTGATCTTCGACTCGTACTACGACAAGTATTTGGGTGCGGTCCCTTCTGTGCGAGTGATCGACGGCACGGTCAAACCCGGGATGACGATCACGTTTGGCAACGTGGACGCGACGTACGAAGTGACCGAAGTCGGGTGCCTACGACTGGGCAAGGTTCCGCGTCCGCAGTTGGAGCCAGGCGAGGTTGGTTACATCGTCGCCGCCATTAAGGAGGTGTCCCACACGCGGGTGGGGGACACCGTCCTTGATGCCACGAATCTTTCGACGGAGATGCTCGAGGGCTATCAGGAAGCCAACCCGATGGTCTTTGCCGGCCTCTATCCGACCGACGCGGATGACTATGAGGATCTCCGGGACGCGCTCGAACGACTAAAGCTCAACGACGCTAGCCTCAATTATGAGCCAGAAACGTCAGTAGCTCTGGGGTTCGGATTTAGGTGTGGCTTCTTGGGCCTTCTCCACATGGAGATCATTCAAGAACGACTGGATCGTGAGTTTGGAGTCGATCTGATTACGACGGTGCCCAACGTGGAGTACCACGTCACGTTGACCGATGGCTCCGAGATGAGAGTGGAGAGCCCAACCGCCCTCCCAGACCCAGGGCGCATCAGTGAGATTCTGGAGCCCATCGTATTGGCTCGGATCCTCTGTCCCGCGGAGTACATCGGGAACGTCCACAAACTGTGCCACGAAAGGCGCGGGATCTTCCGAGGAATGAGTTATCCGGACCCGCAGCGGGTCGAACTCGACTTCGAGTTGCCGCTCTCCGAAATCGTGCTCGACTTTTATGATCGCTTGAAGAGCGGGACTCGGGGATATGCATCGCTCGATTACGAATTCCACGAGTGGCGCGCCGACAAACTCCTCCGGCTCGACATTCTTGTGAACAGTGAGGCAGTGGATGCCTTCAGTGTCATCATCCACGAGGACAAGGCGTTCTTGTATGGGCGGGACCTCGTGCGAAAGCTCAAGGACCTCATTCCTCGACAGCAGTTCGCGGTTGCACTCCAAGCGACGATCGGCAACAACGTCGTCGCGCGGACCAATGTGAAGGCCCTCCGAAAGAACGTGACTGCGAAGTGCTACGGCGGCGATATCTCCCGTAAACGCAAACTCCTCGAGAAGCAAAAAGCGGGCAAAAAGCGAATGAAGCAGGTCGGTACGGTGGAGATCCCCCAGGAGGCTTTCCTCGCCGTGCTGAATCTCAGCGACGACTAAGGCTTTCAGTAGACAGTGTGGCCTGGCGAGCCTCTCATTTCTTTGCGACGTTCACGGCCCTAAATCGACTTGAGGATCGCATGACATTCCCCCCGACACTCGCCGCCCGCGCCCAGGTTGCCCACTTGGGTGGGTTCCGATGAGTCGGTGGGTCGTGGGTGTCGATATTGGTGGGACGAATCTCGTCGTGGGCTTGATTCCCGCTGAGGGCGGAGCGCCGATGGGGCTCCGCTCGCGCGCAACGAATCCCGAACGGGGCGCCGATGCGTGCGTCGATGACATCGTGAGGATGGCCGAGGAAGCGATCGAAGAGACGCTCGCCGAGCACGGAGGTTCTCGGGCTGACGTGGCGGGCGTTGGAATCGGTTGCCCAGGTCCGTTGGATCTCGACGCAGGTGTTGTCATCGCGACGCCAAACTTGGGATGGACCGATTACCCGATCCGAGATCGCATCTCAAATGCCCTTAGGCTTTCGGCCACGTTAGACAATGACGCCAACTGTGCCACGTACGGTGAGTATTGGCAGGGCGCTGGCCGGGGTGTAAAGAACCTGGTGGGTGTCACGCTCGGGACGGGGATCGGTGGTGGCGTGATTCTGGACGGACGTATCGCCAGGGGTGCTTCTGGCAGCGCCGGAGAACTCGGCCATACGACCATCGACTTTACGGGTCGGCGGTGCGCCTGCGGAAACTACGGGTGTCTCGAGGCCTACGCGTCGGGACCGAATATTGCCGCACGTGCACGTGAGGGGCTTGAAGTGGGTTACGAATCGGTGTTGACTGAACTCGTCGATGGGGACCTAGAGCGTCTGACGGCGCTCACGGTCTACGAGGCGCTCGTGCTCGGTGACGAGTACGCCCACGAAGTCATGCGGGAGACCGCCAAGATCCTCGGGGCCGGAATCGCGAACATCGTCAACCTGTTGAATCCAGAGGTTGTGGTGGTAGTGGGTGGAGTCACGAGGGCCGGGGACCATCTGTTCGGCCCGCTCCGGTCGGAAGTCAGGCGGCGTGCGTTCGCATCCGCGGTTGCTGCCTGCAGGATTCTGCCGGGCGAACTCCCCGAGACAGCCGGAGTCGTTGGCGCTGCGGGCGTCTTCGTCGCGGAAGGGATGGCCTCCGGGTGACCGATAGGACCCTAGGTGTGTTGGGCACACTTGTGTGGGATCGGATCGTGGACCGTGACGGGCGGACCGAGCCGGTAGAAGAATGGGGTGGGATCGGGTATGCGCTCGCCGCTCTCAGTGCATCTCTACCGGAAGGTTGGAGGATTCTGCCGATCATGAAGGTGGGGCGTGACTTGTTCGAAGAGGCGTACCGTTTTCTTGGCGAGATTCCCGGAGTCGACCGCTCGGCGGTTGTGATCGTGCCCGAGGCCAACAATCGCGTCGAGCTTCGATACGAAAGCGAGGGCATGCGCGTAGAGCGGTTGACGGGAGGGGTCCCACCATGGAGTTGGCCGGAACTCGCACACGCCGTAGATGCGTGCGACGCGCTCTATGTCAATTTCATCTCGGGATTCGAGATCAATCTCGAAACGGCCCAGGCTCTACGCGTCGGGTACAAGAAGCCCACGTACACGGATCTACACTCGCTGTTTCTCCGCATGAGCAGGCATGGACTCAGAATTCCGCAGACGTTGGACGCCTGGGAGGCGTGGTTGCGCTGCTTCGATGCAGTGCAGATGAACGAAGCCGAGTTCGAGCTCCTGGGCGCAGGGGACGATCCTTGGAGTCTCGCTTCTTCCGCGCTCGGGCCGGACCTTAAGCTTCTCACGGTCACGCTGGGGCCGCGCGGGGCAGCGTACCTTGCGAGTTCGGACTTTAAGTCGGATCCCGGGAAGTGGCGCCCCGATACGAGACTTGCTGTATCGACCGGGGCCCACAGTGGCAGGGTAGGGCTCCTAGATCTGCCCAGGACCGGAGACCCCACGGGTTGCGGCGACGTCTGGGGGGCGACGACCTTCGCACGACTTCTAGCGGGTGACACCTTAGACGACGCCATGGCTCGGGCGAACCGGTTAGCCGGCCGAAATGTCGAGCATCGCGGCGCGCGAGGCCTCTATCGACACCTGGCCGGCCGGCTCTCACATGTGGAGGAAGGCGCTTGAACGTCCTTTCAGTTCCTGCATCACTGGACCATCAAACGGTGGACGAACTGCTTGATTCCGCAGTTAGGGCTCCGGAAGAGCGGACCATGTTCGATGCTCGACACCTCCGTTGGGTAGACCCCAACGGTATGGTGGCGCTCCTGACTGCGGGCAGCATAGCTCGAGATCGGCAAGGGGTGATGCCTCACTTGGAACTCCCAGAAAGCTCCGATGTCATCGGATATCTGGGCCGAATGGGCTTCTTTCAGGAGGCCGAGAAGATCTTCGAGTTCGATGACCGGGCCTCTCGCCGTGCAGGTGGCCCATCGGATGTGCTACTAGAGATCACGCCCATTCAGGCCAACCATGACGTGCACGAAGTCGTCGATCGGGTTCAGAGCCGGGCGGGTGCGGTCCTCGCCACGAAGCTGGGATACCCTGCCTCCTCTGTCGTCCAATTCTCGGTGATCCTCTCCGAGGTGTGTCAGAACATTCTCGAGCATGCCGAGTCGCCGGGATGGGTCGCGGCGCAGGCGTATAACTGGGCTCGTCGCCTGGGGCGCTTCGTCGTCGTGATCTCCGTCATGGATCTGGGTCGTGGCTTCCGCGGCTCACTCATGGACGAACACTCTGCGCGGTACGGCGATCGGTGGGGTGACGCGACGGCGCTTGAAGCCGCGTTCCTCCACGGGCTCACTCGTTTCCCCGATTCGGGGAGAGGGCAAGGCATCCAACAGATCCGCCGCCAGGTCCAAAGGTGGAACGGTGCGATCACGATCCGAAGTGGAACGGCCCGAATTGGACAGGTGCCGGAGTGGGACGACACGCCACCGCTCGTGGACGGCTTGGCTCCGTGTCCCGGCTCCCAGATCAGTATCATTCTCCCGGCCAAGGTATGACGGAGCTTCCCTTGGATCCGATCGCGATCGATGTTGGTTCGCTCGTCAAACGCACGGTGACGTCCCTCTACTCGCACTTGGTGACGCGCCCCACGGGGCGGGCGGTCCGCATGGCCATCGAAAACCAACTGGCCGGCGTGGGTGAGCGATCGCTTTCGATGATCGACCTGTCGGAGGTCACGATTCTCGACTTCTCATGCGCGGATGAGGTCGTGGCCAAGCTTCTCCAGCGTTACCTCGAAGTAGATGCACACGAGGCGTTCTTCGTGTTCTGTGGTGTACACGAGCCGCACCGAGACCAGATTCAGGTCGTTCTTGAGCGCCAGAAACTCGCGGCCGTTGCAGAGACCGGAGAGGGTTCGTTCGAGCTGTTGGGCGTGCCGGGCGACGACGAGCGGGAGGCGTGGAACCGACTCGAGGAACAGGGCATGGTCGGGTCTGATGAGGTCCTGAGCATGTACCCGGAACAAGGCGAGCGAGATGCTCTTGACCGGATCGTCGAGCGACGGTTGGCGTTCCGAAGCCCTATCTCCGGGCGGTATCACGCGTTGAGCCGACTTGTGCAGCACCTGCTGTAGCCGAACGACTAGGGAGGAATGATGTCCAATCGAGAGAACGAACAGCACCGTCCTGCCACCGTGTCCATTCACGGTGCCGGACACTCTCACAGCCCTGGGGATCCGGTCGTCCCCCCCATCGTTCAGAGCGCGACGTTCCATTGGGCGACGCCCGATGACGGGGAACTCCTCTATAGCCGATACGGAAACAACCCGAATCAGCTCCAAGTGAGCGCGAAGATCGCCGCGCTCGAAGGCACAGAAGCGGCGGTGGCCCTTGGGAGTGGTATGGGCGCGACCGCCATGGCGTTTCTAGCGCTCACCGAAGCCGGCGACCACATCGTCGCGTCGTCGTACCTGTACGGCGCAACCTTGTCCTTGCTGAGAGATGAACTACCGCGGAGAGGCGTGTCCGTCACCTTCGTCGATCCCGATGAAGAGGGCGCCTTTGCAGCTGCGATCCGTCCCAACACCAAGCTTGTTCACATCGAAGTTCCAACGAACCCGTCGTTGCGCGTATTCGATCCGCGTCCGATCGCGGATGTAGCCCATGGTGCCGGCGCGCTTTTGACGTGTGACGCGACGTTCGGGTCGCCGGTCAACTTCCGCGCCGTTGACTTTGGTGTAGACGTCGTAATCCAAAGCGCCACCAAGTACCTGGGCGGCCACTCGGATCTTATCGCCGGCTCTGCGGCGGGGAGTGCTGAGGTCATTCAGGAGATTACGCGAATGTCCCGGCTCTACGGGCCTTCTCTCGACGCGAATACAGCGTGGCTTCTGGACCGTGGTATCCGCTCTCTCGATGTGAGGATGGATCGCCACAACAACAACGCCGCTGCGCTGGCGGAGTGGTTCGAGGCTCGGCCGGAGGTGGCCGCTGCGATCTATCCGGGATTGGTGTCACACCCGGACCATGCGCTCGCCTCGGAGTTGATGTCCGGATTCGGCGGTATGGTGAGTATCGTCTTAAGCGGGGGAGGAGATGCTGCCGATCGCTTCATCGGAGCTCTACAACTCGCGATGGCCGCCCCCAGTCTCGGAGGTGTGGAGACGCTTGTCTCTCAGCCGCGGTACACGTCGCACACGGCTTTGTCCCTCGAGGCTCGGGAGGAGGTGGGAGTCCCGGACGGGTTCGTCCGAATCAGTGTCGGCCTTGAAGACGTGGGCGACCTGATGGATGACTTCAATCGTGGGCTTCAGGCAGCCGAGGTGTCATAAAAATCGAGCGGCCTGACGCTTCCCGCGCCAGACCGCTCGTTGGTTGCTGCAGCTCCGTAGAGCCTACTTGCCGCCCATGGACGGGTAGGTGTAGTCCTTAGCCGGGACAAAGGTCTCTTTGATCGACCTTGCACTGACCCAACGCAGCAGGTTGAGCATGGACCCCGCCTTGTCGTTCGTTCCCGACGCTCGCGCACCGCCGAACGGCTGCTGGCCGACAACGGCACCGGTGGGACGGTCATTCAGGTAGAAATTGCCGGCAGCGTTCCGCAGAGCATCTGTGGCTTCACGGAGCACACGCCTGTCCCGCGCGAAGACCGCGCCGGTGAGTGCGTAGGGTGACGTGCTGTCGACGAGCTTCAACGTCTCCGCCCAATCATCATCGTCGTACACGAAGATCGTCATGACTGGGCCGAAGATCTCGTCGCACATGGAGATATAATCAGCAGACTTCGCGACAATGATCGTCGGCTCAACGTACCATCCCTCCGAATCGTCACATCCGCCACCGACCACAACATCGGCGTCGTCCGAAGCCTCAGCGTTGTCGATGTACTCTTTAATCTTGTCGAACGCCTTCTGGTCGATCACCGCGGACACAAAGTTCGTGAAGTCACGTGGGTCTCCCATGGTCAGCGAGCCGGTCTCTTCGACCAGTGGAGCTTCGAGCTTCTCCCACATGCTTGCCGGGATATACGCCCGAGAAGCCGCGCTGCATTTCTGCCCCTGGTATTCGAAGGAGCCGCGCACGATCGCGGTCTTTACCGCTTCCCAGTCTGAGTCCGGGTGTGCAATGATGAAGTCCTTGCCGCCGGTTTCGCCCACGATACGTGGGTACGAGCGGTAGGTGTCCATGTTGTCGCCGATCTTCTTCCAGAAGCTGTTGAAGACCCCGGTAGAACCCGTGAAGTGGACGCCTGCGAACTCACGGTGGGTGAGAAGCTTCTCGGTGATGGAAACCGCGTCGCCGGAAATAAAGTTGATGACGCCAGGAGGTAGTCCCGCTTCCTCGAAGAGCTTCATCACATAGTAGTTCGACAACACCGCGGAGCGTGCCGGCTTCCATACTACGGCGTTCCCCATCATGGCGGGTGTGCCTGAGAGGTTCGCCCCGATCGCCGTGAAGTTGAACGGAGAGATCGCGTAAACGAAGCCCTCTAAAGCACGGTATTCAGATCGATTCCACACGCCCGGATCGGAGATCGGCTGGGTGGAGTAAATGCGCTCAGCGAAATGCGCGCCGAACCTGAAGAAGTCGATGATCTCACAAGCAGCGTCGATCTCTGCCTGATGCGCGGTCTTACTTTGGCCGAGCATCGTCGACGCGTTCAGCACCTGTCTCCAGGGGCCCGCTAGAAGATCTGCAGCCTTCAAAAAAATGGCGGCCCGGTCTTCCCAGCGCATGGAAGACCATTCGTCTTGCATTGCGATCGCTGAGTCGACTGCTCGCTGAGTTTCCTCAGGGCCAGCCTTGTGAGCCCTCGCGATCACGTGGCCGTGTGAGTGGGGCATCACCACATCGAAGGTGTCGCCGGTGCGAACCTCTTCTCCGTTAATGATGAGCGGAACGTCCACAACCAGGTTGGACTGCCGCTCGAGTTCAGCCTTGAGGGCGGCTCGTTCGGGAGTGCTCGGAGCGTACGTCAGAACCGGTTCGTTGACCGGCGGCGGGATGGCGGGTGTGCCGTTCATATAGCGGGCGGGGTGGCGGGTGAACGGATACGGGCTGGCGAAAAAAAGCGGGGGAACTACATCGTTCTCCCGCCCCCTGAACTCGGCCGCTAGGGGCGGGTCACCCGAAGAATCTCACCTTGCTCAGACCCTCACGCAACTGCTGCCAACCGCTCGGCTGGACGGTTCCTGTTGGCGTGTACGCGTCGTAGTACTGGAGGTAATAACTCTCGTCCGGATTGGTTGCGGAGACGTTGTTGAGGACTGCCCCAAAGATTCGGACCCCAAGGCGTCGGAGTCGATCATCACGAAGTCGTAACGCCCTTCGAGCTCTTCGATGATCCTTACCATCGCCCTCGAGTTGAGAAGTTCGGATGGGTGCGTTCGTCATCAGTTCACGAGGGGTTTCTGGACTCCGATTCTACAACTACTAGCAATGCTTGTGGCGTAGGCACCAGATGTTGCTATCAACCGCATGACCATTCCGATAATTCGATAAAAAGTCAGTATGATTGAGCGATAAATCAAAGATCATATAAGTCTGAACCACTGAACTTCCGCGGGATTCCGGTTGACCCCAGAGACCCGTACAGGGTACATTTTGCCCGGTTTGACACCATTTTTTGCCGCTGGCAGGCCAGGCAGACGGTGCGATCTGTCGTGTTTACGGAGTCCTCGCTGGTAGGAGATCAGCGACGTCAGGGCGATGAACAATCAAATGTTTACGAGAAGAGCATATGGCTGCTTCTCGCTCACTGAGCGGTGTTTGAGCCGTTCGCGTTAATGAGAATTAGCAATGACTGCTGACGAGTTACGTCGCTCGGTGATGGCCGCTTTGGCGAAGATCAAGCACCCGACCAAGGAACGCGACCTAGTCGCGAGCGGTCAGGTGCAAAACCTCACCGCCGAAGATTCAGGTGTCGTACGCTTCCAGTTCATTTTAGGGGGAGACGACCCAAGTGACCTTTTGAAGGAAGCCCGTACGGCCGCCGAAGGCGTCGAGGGCGTCTCAGAAGTGAAGGTGAACGTGCAGCTGCCGCAGATGACACCTTCCGGTGGCGGCGGACGCCAGGGGGGGCTCCAGCCGGGGTCCGTGCCGGCACCGACTCCTCGTCCAGGGGTCCTGACCGGCGTTCGCCAGATCATTGCGGTGAGTTCAGGAAAGGGTGGAGTAGGAAAGTCGATGGTAGCAGCCAACCTCGCCGCAGCGTTTGCTCAGTCCGGACGGTCCGTTGGCCTTCTCGACGCCGATATCTACGGGCCGAACATCCCGCTGATGTTTGGTGTGCAGCGGCGCCCCAGTGTGACGGGCGACAAGGGACAAGAGCTTATTGAGCCGCTCGAGTCTCACGGGGTGAAGCTGATGAGCCTGGGTTTCCTGCTGGACAAAGAACAACCCGCCATCATGCGTGGACCGCTCATCTCAGGCATCCTGAAGCAGTTTCTCGAGCAAGTCGATTGGGGCGACCTCGATATCATGGTTGTGGACATGCCACCGGGAACTGGTGACGCACAGCTGTCGCTCGTGCAGACCATCGATCTCGACGGCGCCGTGATGGTCACTACCCCGCAGGAAGTGTCCACCGGGGACGTACGGCGAGGTGTGAAGATGTTCGAGAGAGTGAACACCCGGGTTCTGGGGGTCGTCGAGAACATGAGCGGTATGGCGTGTCCGCATTGTGACGAGATCGTAGACGTCTTCGGATCAGGCGGTGGCGAGAGTCTGGCGAAGGAAATGAAGCTCGCCTTCTTGGGACGAGTGCCGCTGGATCCGGCTGTGCGCAAGGCAGGTGATGAGGGTGCGCCCACCGTCGTCTCGGCGCCGGACTCTGGTGCTGCCGCGGCATTGATTGCGGTGATGAAGGCGGTAGAAGAACGCCTCGCGGTCCTAGTCTAGGACCCGAGGCGTTCAGCGTAGTTCGTACGAAAGGGTAGGGTGGAGTCTATTCGCCTTCGAGCCACTTTCTGTCTGCGGCTGATAACGAATCGCCACCCTTCACCTTCTCGAACACCTTTACCATGACCCAGCCGACCAGTAGTACCGGCGCAACCTTGAAGAGCAGGAACGCGGCCAGTCCGAACGTCAGCGAAAAGACGGCCCCTACGATCGACAGCACGATCCCGGCCACGATCAGCGTGACCAAGCCGACTGCGAAGAAGGTCAAAAGTGTGCCGATCATGATTTTCTCCTCAGGTGTACTAGCGGACCCACACAACCTTGACGCTGCCGAAGGCCGCGTCTAGGTCGATGGTGATTTTCTTGTCTGCGTCGTCCCAGTCGAGCGAGTAGTACGCATCACCGCGCTTCACCATCCCCTCGGAATCGAGGGATGTGAGGAAGCTGTTTTTGCGAAGTCGGACTCCCAGACCTTCAGGGAACCGAAGCTCCAACGCTCCGAGCCCCATGTCGATAGAGACTGCGGCGTCCTGCTCCCAACGACCACTGAACCCTAAGGTAAGATCGCCGACGCCAACGGCCACTTCGATTCGTTCGGCGTTCAGGTTCCCGAGGTTGCACGCGGTGAATTCTGCCGCGCCCGCTTCGAAGCTGGCTCTACGCATCGCTGCGATGTTCGGCTCGGACATGTCGACGGTGGACTCAGATGCGCCCGTCCGAAGAGCGAGATCGGTGAGCGCCAATCCTCCGAGATCCAAGTCGGCGCGCACGGCCCCAAAGTTCAGCTCGAGGTCCATCGGGATTCCCCGAGCGAGCTCAAGGTCCAGTTGCCCGGTGTTGTCACCCTTGCCGATGTTCCACCGGCGTCCGAGTGACTCCACACCCAACTCGAGACGATCGCCGCTGAAGTCGGCGATGGGCTCGAAGCGGTCCTCGTCGTAGCGGAGGGTCATTCGATAGAGCACGCGGTCGTCCGTGGAGGTGACGTTGAAGCGTCCCGCTCCGTAATCGACGATGACCCGCACCTCGTCATTGTCCTCGATTTGGCGGGACATCGTCACCGTCCGCCAATCCTGTGCCGACGCCAATGTCGGTGCCACCAGCACAGCGGTCACCGCTGCAACAAGTGCCTTACGCATCGTTCCCCCCCTCCTCATTCGTCCCATTGTCGGTCTTGACCACAGGGTCGATATCCACATCCACGTCCATTGCCGCTTCCCATGCTGCGTCCGGGTCCAGTGGGTCGTTCCACTCACGCCGACGTCCTGCCCGTGTAAGGATCACAGCTCCAAAGCCGACCTGAACCGCCATGAACGTCACGATGCTGCCCGCGATCACGAGCAGGACTGTAAGGAAGCCGAGGAACGGTGCGATCGATACCACATTGGCCGCCATGAACAGAACGGACAGTCCGACCAGGCCTCCCACGACGGTGAACATCTGGTTCGACTTTCTGATCCAGCTCGTCCAGGGGTATCCGCTATCGGACAACCACTCACCGGTATTGCGGGCGACCGCGAGGTAGCCCAACACGGCAGCGGCGACGGCAGCCACCGGAAAGAGCGGCAGCCATGCGACGGCGACCGGGATTCCGATGATCGAGACTGCGAGCGCGATAGCACCCAGGATCCAAACGGGAAGCAGAAGTAACGTACCCGCGAATCCGACCATCGCTGAGCGACCAGGGGAACGCTTTGCAGTCTCTGCGATGGCGTCGACATTGCCACCGGCGAATGCGACCGCAGCGGCACCCAGAAGCCCGAGAATGAAGACAGCAATCAGGTTCTCCATCAGTCCGCTCACGCCACGGATCACCGGGCGGAAGGGGGTCATGAGAGAGAAGCCCTCATCCTTGAGGTCCAGCCGTGTCACGTTCCTCAGTTCACTCCGCAGCTCACTCCGGATTTCATCAGAGACCTCTTCCCGGACTCGATCACGAAGCTCTGATTCGAAATCGCGCTCGTCTTCGAGCACGTCCACCAGCCCTCCATCAATTTCACCGAGGTTGCGGACGAGGCGAGCATCGGCAAGGCGCACTTCACCACGTACATGGCTGTTTTCGAGCAGCTCCAGCGTCCCATCGACTACGATGATGTCGCCTTCTACCTCGCCACCGATGCGCGCGTCTCCGCCGATGATCACCAGCGTGCCTTCCACGACGTCGCCCTCACGAACAACGAGGTCTTCTTCGACATGGATCTTGAAGTCGCCCGCTACATCCTCAAGTGCCTGCTCCATCAATCCAAGGCGGCTCGTCGAGTTAAGTAGCACACGCAGGAATGAGGCATCGTCACCGATCGACAAGGAGACAGATCCGTTGCCGTTGTCGATGGTGAGATCCATCGACAAGAGTGCGTCCTCGAGGGCCCGATCGACTTCTTGGGCAGCCTCAGCGAGTCCGTTCGCCAACTCGGCAGGTACGGTCCAGTCCGACAACATCTGGGCCAGAGCGCCATGGTCCAAGGCGATTGCTTGGCCGAGGAGAGATCTCCATTCCGCCTCGAGTGCGTCACCCGGTTCGAAGCGACCGACTACGTCTCCATCGACGAGGATCGATCCGTCTTCAAAGGTGATTTCGAGGTGGCCGTCATCGGCGAATTCGAGCCGAAGCGTCGCCTCGGATTGACCGACTGAGATTTCCTTGGATACCACGTCCCGGACCTGCGCAGATAGCGCGAAGGGGACGAGTACGAGACCAAGGCAGGCCGCTAAGAGGTTCTTACGAAGCTGATACATGCGCATATGGCCCATCCAACGGACGGTTGTTAGTGAGATTCTTGTAGAGGACCCGCAAGGCGAGGACGCACGCAATGGCGTACACACCGAAGCCTGCAGCAATGAGCAGCGGGGCCGCGGCGAGGGCCTCAAAAAGCGAAGCCATGCCTGAAACCTGGACACTTTCCAGTGCGAGCCCAAGCAGGGAAGACCACGCGGCGGCGGTCACATCAGTGATCTGCCACCAAGCGAAGGATGCCAAAGAGCTCGGCGTCAGCGTCGGGTGTGAGAAGACCGCGTAGGCCATGAGGCCGACGGTCACTACAGGTGTCACTGCGACGCCTGAAAGAGCAGCCCATGCCTGTCGCGTCTGCGGAACTAGGCGGCTGGCTACTGAGAATGCCTGCCTCCATGCCGTTACGCGAGCAGGAGCCTGGCCGAGGCGAACGTGGGCCATGACTTGATCGGTGAAGTTCTCGGCGGGCACCATCCGTTCCAAGCTGTCGAGCTTCTTGAAAACGACGCGTAGCGCATCGACTTCCGCCGCACAGGGCCCACAAGAGTGGAGGTGTGCCTCGACGCTCGACACTTGTCGAGCAGGCAGCAACCCTTCCAGCAGTTCGTTGATCGTCCTGGCGCCGAGGTGGCGATTTCCCGGCAGCATTGCCGCCAACCGGTCCCGAAGTCGCACGGTGACGTGCGCTGGCTCCGGGATTGCCACAGCGGCCATGACTCGGTCATGGAATCCCTCGACGGGTCGTGACGGCTCCAGTTCTCCGAGTTTGGAGAACAAAAGTCGCCATCCGTCGAGTTCCGACGAGCAGCGTGCGCACGACTCTAGGTGTTCCTCGGTTCCGGCGCTCGCGCTCTTGGAGAGGTCACCGTCGAGGAACGCCTGAAGGCGTTCGGCGCTCGGATGCTCTGGGAACATGTCTTTCATTGCTCTTGGACTCCGTGTTCTGACCTGCGGCTCACCCTACGGTCGGCTGGTGAACGAAGTTTCACAAAAATGACTCCCGGTGAGGCCTGCATGTGTTGGCCTTGAAAGGCCCGTGGCATCTCGAAGTTTGTCACTGTAGCGCGCCTCATGAGACGACATGAGTTAGGCGTTTCTTGAGCTCAGCGCGGGCTCTGTGCAGATACGTCTTCACTGTGCCCAAGGGGAGATCCATAATCTCGGCGATCTCGTCGTAGGCGTAACCTTCGACATGTCTGAGGAGGACGACGGTCTTGTACTCAGGCCGTAGCTCTCCGATCGCCTCTTCGATTTGATCACCCAGTTCACGATGCTCGACATACTGCTCTGGAGTTTCGTCACGGGATTCGATCACCAACTGAGACTGACTGATCTCGTCAGCGTTCGTGGCCTGGGGCGACCCGTGGATCGAGATCGTGTCGAGCTTGCGTTTGCGCAGGTAATCGATGGTGTGGTTGTTCGCGATCTTGAAGATCCAGTTACTGAACTTGTAACTGGTCTTGTAGCTGCTGATCGCGTTGAAGGCTCGAATAAACGCTTCCTGCGCTAAATCTTCGGCGAGCGTGCGGTCACGCACCATCCGATAGATGAGCGAAAATACGGGCCGCTCGTAACGCACGAGCAGCTCCCTATAGGCTGTCTCTCGCCCACGCGCCGCGAGAGTCGCCAACTCGCGGTCTTCTAGCTCGGCGTAATCCTGAGAGCCCAGAGAATTCGTATCCTGCGTCGGGGAGGGGAGCCACCGGGAGGAGGCTCCGGGCAGGGAAGCGGATTTAAATGACATCGTCGAACCCTACGCACCGATGACCTATCCGGTTTCGCAGGCGCCGTTGAGGCCCCTTACAGCTTCCCGTAGCTTTGTGGCCTTCTTCGACTTTCGGTCTCGCCGAATCGGACCGTCCGAATTTAAGCCGCCCCGGCCCCTGTTGTCATGCCAAGAACCTTTACCGCCGCGCCCGCAGAGGGAGCTGAGCGGCACGATCAGGTCCAAACGATCTTTTCCGAAATTGCGCCCCGGTACGATCTGCTCAATCACGTGTTGAGCATGAACATCGACCGTTCCTGGCGCAGGAAGGCGGTTGATCGCCTGGGCTGGGAAGCCGCGCGGGAGGGACTCTTTCTGGACGCATGTGCCGGTACGTTCGACCTGGCGTTGGAGTTGGCCGGGCGAGACTCCTTCCGCGGTCGAGTGATCGCGTCGGACTTTGCGCAGCCCATGCTGGTTCAGGGAAGTCCTAAGATCTCGGGCGCGCCCGTGTCGGCCGTATGTGGGGATTCACAAAGACTGCCGCTTCCCGACAACACATTCGACGGCGCCACGGTCGGCTTCGGGGTCCGGAACCTGAGTGACTTGCCACGGGGTTTGTCGGACCTCCACCGAGTCCTCAAGCCGGGCCGCCGCCTTGTGGTCCTCGAGTTCACCGTACCGCCGAATCCTCTGATGAGGGCCGGGTACCTCTTCTACTTCAACAGGGTGCTGCCGCTCGTCGGGAGGCTCGTTTCGGGCCACCCCTGGGCCTACACCTATCTGCCCAAATCCGTGAAGGAGTTCCCAGGGCCTGATGAACTAGGAGCGCTCTTCGAGGACGTAGGATTTGAGGACGTGGGTTGGAAGTTGCTGACCGGTGGGATCGCAGCGCTGCACTGGGGCACGGCTACCTAAGCGCGGCTCGCAATCAGCGATTTTTGCCGATCTCGAGGTGAGTCACTGGGCCGAACTCCCTGAGAGCGTCCAACCCAATCCGCTCTGAATCTCCTACGATCAGGATCATCATGTCCTCGGGGCGCAGGTGGCTCGCAAAAGCGTTGTGAACGCTATTCGCGTTCACTCCCTGAACACCCTCGACGTAACGCTCAAGCCAATCCTGCGGCAGGTCCTGCGCGAGATAGAACATCGTTCGCGACACGATTTGGCCGGCAGTTTCGAAGTTGAAAACAAAGCCGTTTACGACTTGAGCCACCGCGGTTTCGACTTCTTCCGATTCGGGTGGAGCATCTCTCAGTTCCTGCATGGTCTCTAGAATTAGAGCGATCGCCGGTGCAGTGTTTTCGGGTCGCGTCCGAGTAATCGCGCCCAAAAGACCGTCGTACCTCCGCGGCATCGTCCATAATGAAGACGCTGAGTAGGCGTACCCTTCTTCGGTCCGCACTCTCGCCATGATGCGGCTTGAGAAGCCTCCTGCACCGAGAATGGAATTTGCGATCGTAGCGGCGAAATAGGCGGGCTCATCCGCCAGGTGGACACCGGTGGTGTGCGCCATCACGATGACGCTCTGTTCCGTTTCCTTCTCAATGAGAAAGACGCCGGGTTCTCTGCGGATGTCCGGAATTGGCGACGCCGGCAACGAGTCGGGGCATGCGGGGACCTTGTCTACAAGCGAGGCCAAAAGAGGCTGGACGGTAGGCCAGTCCGTGTCGCCACTCACGCCGAGCACCAGGTTCTCTCGACAGACGATTCGGGCGTGAAGCTCGTGGAACCTGCTCTGAGCGACGCGAGTCGGGCTAAGGTCGGCGTCTTCCATTTCCCACCCGATTGGGTGGTCGCCATAGAGAAGTCGATTGTACTCGGAGAAGGCCAGCCTCCCCGGATCATCGCTTCTCCGTCGGATGCTCTCGAGCTGACGCCCTCGCCAAACTTCGATCTCATTCTCGTCGAAGGCCGGATCGACGAGGAGAGAGCCCCACAGCTCCAGAGCTGCTGGGAGGTGCTCGGAAAGGGTGTTCATCGTCGAGGACACCGCTGCACCTGCCCCGCCGAAGGACGTTTGGATGGCGTAATACTCCAGAAGGCCATCGACGGAATCGGGAGCCATCGAAGACGTCCCACCGTATCGGAGAAGGGACGGCATAGCTGTGCCAACCGCGTAGTGCTCTCGACCGAACAAACCGTAGCCGCCGCGGAAACGTGCGTAGACAGAAGTCAGCGGCAGCGTGCCGTCTTCAAGGAGCAGGACGGGAACTCCACCGATCGAGTATTCATCCGGCACCGGCGGATCGAAGGACACGTCGGCAAAGCGCATCGTTTCGATGGCCTCGCGGCCGCTCGGTTGTTGGGCTATGGCCTGTGTAGGAATTGATGCCCAAGTGACGCAGACGCAGATGGCCGTCAGGAATCTCACCGGGTCTCCGTTTTCACGAGCGTCGCGACGGTTCGATTTTCGCGGGTCAGATACTGCCCGGCGACCCGCTGAATATCTCCCGCCGTCACGGTTCTCAGACGGCCAGAGAATCGGAACGTCTCCCTCCAATCGTCGAATATCGCTTGAGATTCTGCGAGCTGGAACGCCAGTCCGAGGCTCGACTGCATACGCCTTATGGACCCAGCGGCGATTTGATTTCTTACCCTCGTCAGCTCGGTCTGCGTCGGCCCGCCTGAGGCGAGCCGAGCGATCTCCTCGTAGATGGCAGCCTCGAGGGTGGCCGTCGTAGCCGGGGCCAACGGGGTGGCATCGATCTGGAGGAGTTGTGGATAGAGGCTGCCTGGACCGAGAGACGAGAAGACACCCGTCGCGATTCGGTCCTCTAGAATCATGCGGCGGTACAGCCTCGAGGTACGGCCGCCCGTCAGGAGTGAGGTGAGGATTGCGAGGGCGGGCGCATCGTCATCCAGGCTTGAGGGCACGTGCCACCCGAGGCGGAGTTGCGGTTCTGCGTCCCACTCCACTTCGATTCGGCGTTCGCCTCTCTGCTCGGGTTCAACCGCCAGGACCGGGGGCGGGTCGTCACCCCGGGGGATGCTTCCCAAATACTGACGTGTCCATTCCTCTACTTGATCCGGATCCAGGTCGCCGACGATCGCCACTACTGCGTTGTTCGGCCCGTAGAAGCGACGGTAGTACGATTCGACATCACGGCGGCTGAGCGTCTCCAGGTCAGACATGTATCCCACGACTGGGACGCCATACGGATGCATCGTGAAGGCGGTCGCGAGGTGGGTCTCGTAGAGCACCCCTCCGGGCACGGATTCAATTCGCATGCGTCGCTCTTCCGTCACTACGTCACGCTCCGAGTAGTACTCTCGGAACACTGGATTTGACATGCGGTCAGCTTCGAGTGCGAACCAGAGTTCGGTGCGATTCGACGGCAGTTCCACGAAGTAGATCGTTGCTTCGTTCGTTGTCGTGGCGTTTAGTCCCTGGGCCCCGGCTCGTGACAGAATGCGATCGAACTCGTTGCTCTCAACGAAAGCCCGGGCACTGTCTTCCAGAGCATCAATGCGGGCTACTAGGCGCTCTTTTTCTGCTCGGTCATCACGGACTCTCGCAAGAAGCAGAGAATCATGAGCGGCATCCATCAAGGGGAAGAGGCGCTGTTCGGCCTCCGGATCTCGAGTCCCTATGGTAGTAGTGCCCTTGAAGAGCATGTGTTCGAGAAGATGGGCGATGCCCGTCGTCCCGAGTCGTTCGTGAACTCCGCCTAGGCCAAAACGCACAGTAAACGAGACCGTGGGGGCTCCTTCGCGAGGCAGGATCAGAATCCGCATCCCGTTCTCAAGCAGGATTTCTCGCACTTCGAGATTCTCGCCGGGGGTCGCCTGGCCTCCAGCCGGTGCCGCGAGACATGCCGAGACGAGCAGCGCCAAGATGCCCACCTGTGGCCATCGCGCGTGGAAGCGCATCATTGAGGCTGGCACCTGGGACAGAAGAAGGCGGATCGATTGCTGAACACGACCCGCACGATGGTTTCGCCGCAGGTCAGGCACGGCTCACCGTCGCGGCCATAGATCCACAGTTTTCTCGCGTATTCGCCACTTCCGCCCTCAGCGTTCCGATAATCCTTGATCGTGGTGCCCCCAGCGTCGATCGCAGCGTTCAAGACGTCGCGAAGATGGCCATGTAGCGCGTACGCCCGCTCGGGAGGGACATTACACGCCGGCTCTTGTGGGTGCACGCCGGATAAGAAGAGCGCTTCGGCTGCATAAATGTTCCCGACACCCGCGATCTTCTTTTGATCCAGCAACCAGGACCGCATGGGGGCCCGGGATCGCTGTGTTCGCTCAAAGAGGTGTTCGGGCGTGAAGTCTGCAGACAGCGGTTCGGGGCCCATGCGACCTGACCGCTCGGCCCACTCATCGGTGGTAAGCACCTCCACAGTCCCAAAGCGCCGGGTGTCGTTGAACACCAGGACACCGCCGGATTCGAATGTAAAGACGACCGCCTGGTGAGACGGGCGGGCGTTCCTCTTGGGTGGGGATGGGAAGGGCAGCAGGCCACCTGTCATCCCTAGGTTGACTGCGATCACCCCTCTCTCGCCTACTTCGATGAGAACGTTCTTCCCTCGGCGGCCTACGCCTGAGATGGTCGTGCCGATCGCTCTGCTGCGTACGAGTCGAGTAGGCTGCCGGAGGACGTCCGGATGAATGACCCGCACGCGTCGGATGGTTCTGCCAACGACGGGTGTTCTGATGCCTCGAACGATCGTCTCAGCCTCAGGGAGTTCAGGCATTTCTTACGCGTCTCGGATTCACCCGAGTTTCACGGCCGTCCCGGCTGAGGTCACCATCAACATGCTGCCAGCTTTTCCAAGGACTTCGTAATCGATGTCCACTCCGATCACCGCGCATGCGCCGAGCTCCTGAGCCTTGGGCGACATCTCTCGGAGGGCGTGCTCTCTCGCGGTGCGCAACGCCTCTTCGCCCGCGCCCGTGCGTCCACCAACGACGTCGCGTACCGCCGCGAAAAGATCCTTGATGATGTTGGCTCCGATAATGGCTTCACCCACGACGATCCCAAGATAAGCTGTGACCGCCGGTCCTTCGATCGAATTGGTTGTTGTTGTGATCATCTTTCTCTCCGGCGTTCGAGTTCTCTCCACCCAATGTCGGTACGGTGGAAGGCTCCCTCGAATTCAATCGCATTGGCACCTGCACGACTGTTGGTGCTTGCTTCCGCGAGCGTGGCTGCAATCGAGGTCACCGCGAGGACTCTGCCGCCTGACGTGAGCAGGCCCTCCTCGCTTGGCTTGGTTCCCGCATGGAATACCACCAAGTCGTCGGACTCCAGATCGGAGGGCAGCGTGATGGGTTTGCCTTTTTCGTACGATCCGGGATAACCACCGGAGGCGACGACGGTCGATACCGCCGCACCAGATCGGGCCGGCGCGAAGCCTGAGTGGAGGAGGCTGCCACGGGCGACAGCCAGCATCGGTTCAAGGAGTGAGCCCTCCATCATGGGGAGCACTACTTGAGTTTCAGGGTCACCGAACCGGCAGTTGAACTCGACGACCTTGATGCCGTCGGCTGTCTGCATGAGCCCCGCGTACAGGAGCCCTTTGAACGGAGAACCCTCAGCCGCCATCGCGCGGAGCGTGGGGAGGATCACGACATTGCGCGCCTCCTCCATCAGTTCTTTGGTGGCGATGGATACAGGAGCGTAGGCGCCCATACCTCCGGTGTTCGGTCCGGTGTCTCCCTCTCCTACCCGTTTGTGATCTTGGGACGGGGGGAGGATGAGAGCGTTGACTCCGTCCGTTACTGCGAAGACGGAAATCTCTTCACCCTCCATGAACGCCTCGATCACCACTTCGCGCCCAGCTTCGCCGAAAGTGAGGTCGCCCAACATCGACCGAAGTGTTTCGAACGCCTCGTCCTCGGTCATGCACACTACGGCGCCTTTCCCTGCCGCCAAGCCGGAGGCTTTGACAACGATAGGCGCTCCCTGGCTCCGCACCCATTCCTCTGCGCTTGCGAGGTTCGTGAAGGTCCGGTACTCCGCGGTCGGGATCCCTGAGGTGCGCATCAGGTCCTTAGAGAACGCTTTGCTCGATTCGATACGAGCGGCCGCCTTCGAAGGCCCGAAAATCGGGAGGCCTTTTCGCTCGAAGAGGTCGACGATACCCGCCGCCAACGGCGCTTCCGGACCGACCACGGTAAGGTCGATGTGGTGTGCCGCCGCCCAGCCGGAAAGGGCTTTGATGTCCCCAGGGGCGATCTCCACCGGGGTGCACAGGTCGGCCATGCCGCCGTTCGGTTGAGTCGCGAAGAACTCGGCGCTCGGGGCATCCCGGCGGAGCTTCCAAAGAAGGGCGTGTTCGCGCCCGCCATTACCAACGATGAGAATGCGCATGGGCCAGAGTCTACGCTTCGGCGGACGAAAAAAAAGGGGGTGGCCGGGCTCGTACCCGGTCACCCCTCACCTTGGCCTGTCACGCCTACTGCTTGAAGCCGCTCACGAAGTCCGAGCCCATACGCTTCGCGGCGTCGCCGACATTGTCCAGGAAGTCCTTGGCGTCGTCTGCGTAGGCAGACGCGGCCTGTTTCAGGTCCTCCTGGTAAGCGGGATCTGCCTCGCCCCGACGTGCGTACTCCCCTCGGATGATCCGGTCGTAGTCGCCCGATTCGATCCACGCACGTAGTTCGTTCACACGGATCGTGTAAAAGGGGTGCGTCTGGGCCAGGAGATTCAAGACTTTGAAGACCTGGTCGACGACGTCGCCGCCCTCGCGGTACTCCTCCGCCTGAACGATGTACTCCTGGAGGTCTGTCTCTGCATCGTCTCCGCCACCGGCCATCTTGAGCATGGTGCCGAGTACGATCTCGGGATCCTGCACGGTGAGGAGGCCGGCGCGATCCGAAGACAGCTCTGATTTACGCTGCCATTCAAGAAGCGCGACCAAGATCGCACGTGCCGCCAGACCGACAATGGGGAAGCCCATTGTCGCCAGGTTGAGCAGGATCACGGTCATCGACTTGTAGAGGACGTGATCGCTGACGATGTGACCGATTTCGTGCCCGATCACGTATGCGAGTTGGTCGTCGCTGAGAAGGCGGACGGTACCCGAGTTCAAAATGATGAACGGCTTCTCCATGCCCCATGCCCCAGCGTTTACGATCGGGGTTTGGGAGATGAAGAGCGGATACTCCTCGTGGACGTCGAGCGTCTTGAGGCTCTCCTTGTAGATCTGATAAACCTTCGGAAACTGCTTCTCGCTGACCTGTACTGCACTTGCCTGAAACGCGAGTCGAAACGCGCGTTCGGTCATAAAGCCGAAGATCTTACGAAGGATGTCGTCGAATACGGGAATGCGCCTGAGCGCCTGCAACGCGGCCTTGTCGGCTGGGTGCTCCCATGAATGTGGGGCAATGTCGGTCAGGATTCGGCGAGCCTTCGCTCCGCCATTCTCTGCCTGCTCCACAGTGCCGTCCTGATCTTCCGCCATGTCTATAATCCTCTTGCGTTTGATTTCCCTCACGCGCCTGGCGAGAGGGATGCCGACGCTCACAGCCCCCTACGGGGCCTATACAGTGTCAGTTTCAGGCGCTGAGCGCCGTGCTGCAACTAGCTGAGCACCCGGTCCAAGTCGTTGATCAAATCCGCCTCGTCCTCGATCCCCACGGAGAGCCGCACGAGTCCAGGGGTGATCCCCATCGCTTCACGTCGGTCCTCCGGTACAGAGCCATGGGTCATGAGCGCCGGAACACTGATCAGGGATTCGACACCGCCGAGACTCTCTGCGAGTGCGAAGAAGCGGAGGTGCTCGGTAAGGGCCTTCGCACGTTCGAGCGTGCCGACGTCCACGGATACCATTCCGGTGAACCCGGTCATCTGTCGTTTCGCGAGATCGTGTTGGGGGTGTGACTCGAGACCGGGGTAGTGCACGGCGTCGACCGCACTGTGGGCTTCGAGGAACTTCGCGATGGCCATTCCGTTCGCGTTGTGTTGCCGCATGCGGAGGTGGAGGGTCTTGGTTCCGCGGAGGGTCAGCCAGCAGTCCATCGGGCCGGGCACCGCACCTGAGGATTTTCGGATGAACATCAGGTCGTCATAGAGCGTCTCGTCTCGGACGGACACCAGTCCGCCTATGACGTCGGAGTGACCGTTGATGTACTTGGTCGACGAATGGACCGTGAAGTCCGCGCCGAGTCCCAGTGGCTGCTGGTTATAGGGCGAGGCGAACGTGTTGTCGACCGACAATAGTGCCCCCGCACCATGAGCAAGCTCCGCCGTCGCGCGAATGTCGCACAGGCGCATCATTGGATTGGTCGGCGTCTCGACGTGGATCAGCTTCGTCTCCGGGCGGAGCGCCGCCGCGATCGCGTCCTGATCGCGTGTGTCAACATAGGAGAACTCGATCCCGAACCGACTCAGCACGTGGTTGAACATCCGCGTCGTGCCGCCGTAGGTGTTTTCCTCACTGACGACGTGATCGCCCGCCGACAGCCGTTTGACGATGGCTTCGATGGCCGCGAGTCCGGACGCGAAGGCGACTCCCTGTGCGCCTCCCTCGAGTGCAGCAAAATTAGCCTCGAGCGCTTCCCGCGTAGGATTCGCCGTTCTTCCGTAGTCGTAGCTCCCGCCAAGTGGTTCGCCCACCGCTGGTTGCACGTACGTGGACGTTTGGAAGATGGGCGTCATGATCGCGCCAGTGGTTGGCTCTGGGGAGACGCCGGCGTGCACCGCGCGGGTGCCGAATCCGAGGCCTTCGAAGGACCCTTTGCTCATGGATGCTATCCTGGGTGGTTGGGGCTATGTGGCGCGCCCAATCTACCGCGTCTCCGTGCCCTCGCCAGCGGCTTAGCTCCGTGTCCGTTGACGCCGTCCGCTGGGTCGCGTGAAGTTGTCGTGTCGGGCGCACCTCCTGAAACAATGCGCATTTCCAGCGAATTCGAGACATCCCGTGCCAATCGACCTCCCCGAGAATCTCATGGTCAGCGTCTCCGGCGTTCGAGGCCGTGTCGCCGACCCACTGACTCCGGAACTCATGGCGGGCATTGCTGCTTCTTTCGGGACATTCATGCTGGGCGAACGTGGTGACGGTCCGATCTGCGTCGCTCGCGACTCCCGCACTTCGGGCCCGATGTTCTCGAGGGCTGTCATCGCGGGTCTTCAGTCGGTTGGTGTCGACGTCGTCGACTTGGGCGTGGTGCCTACGCCCACCTTGTTGTTGGCCGTAGAGCACAGTGAGGCGATCGGCGGCATGTGTGTTACTGCGAGCCACAACCCGGCGCAGTGGAACGCGCTCAAGCTGGTCGATAGTGAGGGCATCTTTCTGGATTCTGATCTGTCCGGACGTTTCCGGGTGGCGTTGACGTCGAGGGAACCGAAGCGGGCCGCGTGGGATGCCTTGGGCGAAGTCACCACCGACGCTGATGCATGGGCGCGTCATCTCGAAGAGATCTTGGCCCTGCCGCATCTAGACGTGCCAGCGCTGCGGGCGCGCAAGCTGAAGGTTGCTGTTGATTGTGTCAGAGGTGCCGGTGGCCCAGCGATGCAGGATCTGCTCGAAAGACTCGGCTGCGAGTTCGAAGGAATCGGGATGGAGCCGGATGGCCGTTTCCCCAGAGATCCGGAGCCGACTGCCGCGAACTTGGCGGATCTGGGAGCATTGGTCCGAGACATTGGGGCCGACATCGGGTTGGCGGTGGACCCGGATGCCGACCGTCTCTCGTTGGTGGACGAAACCGGCACTGCGATGGGCGAGGACCTCACGTTGGCGCTTGCTTCTGCTGCCGTGCTACGTCGCACGCCGGGGCCGGTTGTGACGAATCTTTCTACGAGTCAGGTGGTGGAAGACGTGGCCCGCGCCTTTGATGCCCCGATCTTTCGGTCGCCGGTCGGCGAGGTCAACGTCGCCCGCCGCATGCAGGCCGAAGATGCGGTCGTGGGTGGTGAAGGGAATGGCGGTGTGATTCTGTCCGCGCTACACCACACTAGGGATGCACCCCTCGCAGCGGCCCTCATCTTGCAGCACTTGGTTGACGAAAGCGTGACGGCCTCGGAAGCCGCCGCACGGTGGCCGAATTATGAGATCGTCAAAGTGAAGGTCGACTTCCCGCGCGAAGCCTTGGCATCGGCTTACGAAGCGCTTGAAGCCGATTTGTCGGGCAGTACCGTGGACCGGGCTGACGGACTCCGGCTCGCGTGGGAGGGCCGAGCGGCCTGGCTTCACGTGAGGCCTTCGGGTACGGAGCCGATCGTCAGGCTGATTGCGGAGGCGCGGGAGCGCTCGGTCGCACAGGAACTCGTCGACCGGGCGGCTCAGTTGCTCGACGGCGTGGCCTAACCAGACGCTTAGGAGAAGCAAACATGTGTGGAATCGTTGGATACGTCGGGCCGAAGGCCGCGGCGCCGATCCTTCTCGAAGGCTTGAAGCGTCTGGAGTATCGTGGATACGACTCAGCAGGGGTCGCGCTGCTCGATGGCGACGGGTTGAAGGTCGTGAAGCGGGCCGGGAAGCTGGGGGTCTTGGAAGCGGCGCTTGAGGCGTCACCTCTGAGCTGTGGCTGCGGCATCGGCCACACTCGTTGGGCGACACACGGAGCGCCCACCCAGCCCAACGCACACCCCCACACCTCGCGTGCGGGTGACATCGCGATGGTCCACAACGGGATCTTCGAAAACGCTGAGAGCATCCGAGCGCAACTTCTCGAGGAGGGCTTCTCGTTCGTGTCGGATACCGACACCGAAGTCGTCGTCCATCTCATTGATCACCTGTGGGTGGACGGCACTCCCATGGAGGAAGCAGTCGCTGCCGCGCTGCGGCTGGTCGAGGGCGCCTACGGTATTGCGGTCGTTTCGAGCCGCGATCCCGACAAGATCGTCGTGGCGCGCAACGGAAGCCCACTTCTGATCGGGGTGGGGCAGAACGGTGAAATGCTCGCCGGTTCGGATGCTGCCGCCGTTATCGCCCACACGCGTGAAGTCGTCTATCTGGACGATGGTGACTATGCGGTTCTCACGTCCGACGGCTATCGCACTTATCGGCTAGAAGGATCCGAGGTCGACCGCGGTGTCCATCAAGTGACCTGGGACCTGGAATCGATCGAGAAGGGTGGGTACGATCACTTCATGTTGAAGGAGATCTTCGAGCAGCCCTCCTCGCTGCGGGATGTGATGCGAGGACGACTACTCGAAGATGAAGGTGACGCGCGGCTCGGGGGGATCGCGGACCACCAGTTCGAGTTGGGCCGGATGCGTCGAATCGTGGTGACCGCGTGCGGGACGAGTTGGCACGCGGGACTCGTCGGCGAGTACATGCTTGAAGAGCTTGCCCGTATTCCGGTGGACGTCGAGTACGCGTCAGAATTTCGCTACCGAAATTCGGTTCTCGAAGAGGGCACGTTGGCCCTCGCGATCAGTCAGTCGGGTGAGACCGCGGACACTCTGGCGGCGATGAGGGAAGCGGCCCAACGCGGCGTACCGACCATGGGGGTCGTGAACGCGGTCGGTTCGACGATCGCTCGAGACACGGACTTCGGGATGTACCTCCACGCTGGCCCGGAAATCGGGGTCGCGTCGACCAAGGCGTTCACCAGTCAGATTGTGGCGCTTGCGCTCTTCACGCTCTACATAGGCCGCCGCCGGCACATGTCGGTTCTGCAGGGTCGAGAGATGGTCCAGGCGCTGAAGGCACTTCCTGATCAGGTGGAAGAGGTTCTCTCGCTCAACGATGAACTCCGGGACTTGGCCGCAGTGTACTCGGACGCCCGCAACTTCCTCTATCTCGGCCGAGGGTATCAGTTCCCTGTCGCGCTCGAGGGGGCGTTAAAGTTGAAGGAGGTCAGCTATATCCACGCGGAGGGCTACCCTGCGGCGGAGATGAAGCACGGGCCGATCGCGCTCATCGACGATGACATGCCGGTAGTCGTCTTGGCCCCGCGCGATGCGGTGTACCAGAAGGTGGTATCGAACATCGAAGAGCTTAAGGCGAGGAACGGTCGGATCATTGCTGTGGTGAGTGATGACGCCCCGGAGTTGGCGGGGAAGGTGGATCACCTGATTCGGGTACCGCAGACGCTTCCGTCGTTGCTACCGGTCCTGACAACGGTGCCCCTCCAACTGCTGGCCTACCACATGGCGATCTTGCGAGGCACTGACGTCGACCAGCCGCGAAACCTCGCGAAGTCGGTCACAGTCGAGTGAGGGTCGTACTCCAACGAGTAGAGAAAGCCTCGGTCTCTGTGGGCGGGGTCCGTATTGGTGAGGTGGGTCGAGGGCACCTCCTCCTCGTCGGGTTCACTCAGGGTGACGGGCCGGATCAAATCGCGTGGATGACCGAGAAGATCATGGGTCTGAGAGTATTTCCCGACGATGCCGAGAAAATGAACCTCTCTCTGGATGACATTTCCGGAGATCTCCTCGTGGTCAGCCAGTTCACCCTCTACGGCGACACGACCAAGGGCCGGCGGCCGAGCTTCGTGCGAACGGCTCCGCCTGATATCGCGATTCTCTTGTACGAGTCCTTCGTGCAGCAGTTGAAAGGCAGGAGCGTTGGGCGAGTCGAGACGGGTGAGTTTGGTGCGAACATGGCTGTCGAGCTTGTCAATGATGGTCCAGTCACCCTCGTGTTGGAGCGCGAATGACCGGCCCCAGACTCGTACTGGCCTCGGCCTCTCCACGCCGGGCGGACGTCCTACGCCAGCTCGGACTCGATCCGGTGATTCGCCCCGCGGACGTCGACGAGACGTACGAGCCCGGTGAGACACCCTCTAAGCACGTTGAGCGACTCGCACGTGCGAAGGCAGGCGCTCTTGTTGTTGTGGAATCAGATGCGCTCATCATCGCAGGGGACACTGTTGTCGTAGATGGGGATGTGGTTCTGGGGAAACCCGCGGGGCCGGAGGAAGCCGTTGAGATGCTGCTCTCTCTGTCGGGTAGACGCCACGTCGTCATGAGCGGGATCGCGATCGCCGGTGCTCACGGCGTCGTGAGTCGAGTCGTCGAAACCGTCGTGCGATTTCGAGAGATCTCAGCCGAGGACGCCGCGCGTTATGTGGCGACCGAGGAGCCGCTCGATAAAGCCGGCGCCTACGGAATTCAGGGACTTGGAGCCGCGTTGGTGACGGGTCTCGAGGGAGACTACTATTCGGTTGTGGGCTTCCCGGTGGTGGCGTTCGTTGATCTCTTGGCCGAAGCTGGTTGGAGATACGACTTCGGAAGGCTCACCCCGACGGCTTGAATTTCCCGCGCACTGCGACGCGATTCCTTTCCCGCTGCCTGTGGGGAATACGCCTCGCTTGGTCGGGACGTCTGTGTAGGTGATTTCCCGGACTGGTAGTGGCTCCGGTGACTCGACTAGATTCCGGGCTTGAGAACAAGCCCTGGCAAGGATTGAGAGATGAAAAAGCACGGACGATTCATGGTGGGTCTGGTGGGTGTGGCTGCCATTGTGTCCTATCTGATGTGGACGGGGGTCAGTCAGAGCATGGTCTACTACCTCACTCCCATCGAACTCCTAGCGCGAGTCGAGGTCGACCCGACGTTCCACGAGGTGGGTGTAAAGGTGAGTGGCGAGGTCATTCCTGGGAGCTACGCCAGGGTAGATGGCGAACTGCTTCACACCTTCTTGGTGCGAGACCTCGTCGACGAATCGGTGAGCTTCCCGGTCGAGTACCGTGACGCGCTCCCAGACACGTTTTCCGACGACGTGGAGGTTGTGCTCGAAGGGCGGCTCCGCCCCGACGGAGTGTTTGCGGCCGCGACGCTCCTCACTAAGTGTGGCAGTCGTTATGAAGCGGCTCCAGAAGATCTCGAGCGGCAACAGGACCTGATCGGGTGATCACCCTCGGCGAGTTCGCCCTATGGGTCGCGCTTCCCGTGGCGGCTTGGGGTATGGTGCTCGGATTCGCAGGAGGACGGTCGCAAAGGGGCGACTTGGTCCTGAGCGCAGAACGCAGCATTTACGCCGTGTTCTTCTTGCTCGTTCTGGCAGCCGCGGGCGTAATGAACGCCTTCCTGACGGATCAGTTCCAATACTGGTACGTGGCCAGCTACTCGAACCGTGAACTTGAGCTCTTTTACAAGATCACGGGGCTGTGGGCCGGGCAGCGGGGTTCGTTGTTGTTCTGGGCTCTGTTGTTGGGCTTCTTTTCCAGCATCGCTGTGTTTGGGAATCGGAAGAAGCACCGTGAGTTCATGCCCTATGTGGCCGCTGTCCTCCAAGCAGTACTCCTGTTTTTCATTGTGGTGCTTCTGTTCGCTAACGTGAATCCGTTCGAGCAGCTCGCATTCACGCCTGCCAATGGGCAGGGTCTGAATCCACAGCTCCAGAACTACTGGATGACGATTCACCCGCCCACGCTTTATCTCGGCTTCACCGCGTTCACGATTCCGTTCGCGTTCGCAGTGGCGGCCCTGCTCAATGGTCGACTGGACGCTCGCTGGATTCAGCTGACTCGACGGTGGATTCTCACGTCGTGGCTGTTCCTGTCGGTCGGAATCATCTTTGGAATGCGGTGGGCATACCTTGAGTTAGGGTGGGGTGGCTACTGGTTTTGGGATCCGGTCGAGAACGCGTCGCTCTTGCCGTGGCTGACCGCGACGGCGTTTCTGCACTCCATACAGATCCAAGAAACACGTGGGATGCTGAAGGTCTGGAACATGTCATTGGTGCTCATGACGTTCCTCCTCACCATCTTCGCAACGTTCCTGACCCGCTCAGGGCTTATCGAGTCGGTGCATTCGTTCGCAGAGGAACTGACGATCGCCTTCATCTTCCTCGGGTTCATGGGGTCGGTGCTGGCGGGATGTATCGTTCTTATCCTTTACCGGCTTCCGAAGCTGCGGAGTGAGAACCGGATCGAGTCGTTCTTGTCTCGAGAGTCTGCGTTCCTCTTCAACAACCTGATGTTGATCGGTGCGGCCTTTGCCGTCTTCTGGGGCACCATCTTCCCGCTCGTGGCAGAAGCAGTGACCGGAGAGAAAATCAGCGTGGGGCCGCCGTTCTTCGAGAAGGTGAATTTCCCCATTGGGCTGGTCTTGCTCGCCTTGGCCGGCATCGGGCCGGTGATTGCCTGGCGAAGGGCCTCAAAGCGCAACCTGCAGAAGAACTTCTTTCTGCCCACCGCGATCGGTCTGGTGGTCGCGATCGGCTTGTGGATTGCGAATGCTCGACACCCCCTCGCGCTCATTACGTGGAGCATATGCGCGTTCGTGACCGCGGTCATCGCAATCGAGTTCTGGAAGGGCACAAGAGCGAGGGCCCGAATCGAAGGTGAAGGGCACGTGCTCGCCTTGTTCCACCTCGTGTCGCGCAACCGGCGCCGGTGGGGTGGCTACGTCGTTCACATCGGAATGGTGATGCTGTACTTCGGGTTCGCCGGGTCAGCATACAATGTGGACGAACGTGCGCATCTCAGCCCTGGTGAGATGATCCAGGTAGCTTCGCCGTTCGGGCATGTGTACGACCTGACGTATGAGGGGATCTCAGTGTCGGTCGGGCGTGGTCAGCGGAATCTCATGTGGCAGGCGATCGCCACGGTGTCGGTGGTTCGTGAAGGCAAGTCCTTAGGCATTCTCACGACTGAGAAACGCCAGTATGTCACGGCGGACAATCTCATGACCGAGGTAGGCGTCCGATCGACCGTCCAGGAGGATCTGTACCTGATTCTCTCTGCAATGGACGACGTCAACGGGGCGCTGAGTGCCGACTCGGACGCCCAGGGCATCGACCTCCAGGTTCTCATCAAGCCGTTTGTGAGATGGATCTGGTACGGCGGCTTGATGCTCACTGGGGGCACCATCATCGCCCTTTGGCCGAGCGTGGATAAGAAACGGCTCGCTCTCGAAGAAGCTACGGACGAACAGGAAGCCGAGCCCGCGCTGGCTGGCGCTGGCGACTAGGTTCAGCCCATGACCCTCCTGATTGGTGCCCTACTCGTTTCCGCCGCAGTCGTACTGTTCATCTTGCAGCCGATCGTGAAGGGGCTGCACGCCTCCCTCGATCGCGACGAGGACGAGCTCACGGATACCGAGGCCCGCAAGCGTGTGGCGCTGCTGGCGCTTCGTGACGTCGAGTATGACTACCTGGCAGGTAAGCTCGACGAAGAGGATTATCGCGCATTGAAGAGCGAGTTGACGGCAGAGGCGTTGGCTGCACTCGAAGCTGATGAAGCTGTGCGCGACGGATCGGACGCGACCGCTGAAGAGGACCTCGAGGCGGAGATTGCTCAGATTCGGGCAGGGCTCAATAGCGGAGATGCATGCGCCGCCTGCGGGTTCGCCAACGAGCCCGGCAGTCGTTTCTGCTCGTCGTGCGGCACGTCCGTCGGCGCCGGAGTAGCGGGCTGAGCGGCGAGGGCGTCGCAAGCCTACTCGAAGCGGCTTCGCCCTCTAAGACCGCGTCGGAGGTCGTGATCAGGGCCACCGGGTTAGTGCGGGAGTACGGCTCCGTCGTAGCAGTGGCGGGGATCGACCTGGAGTTGGGGGCCGGTGAATTCCTCACGATCTTTGGGCCAAATGGAGCAGGGAAGTCTTCGCTACTCGGGCTATTGGGCGGTTCGGCGAGGCCCACTCGGGGGACTGTATCCGTGCGGGGCGAGGAACTCGACTTCGGCGTTGAGAGTTGGCGTCACCGAATCGGGGTGCTTTCTCACAAGAGCTTCCTCTACTCCGAGTTGACGGCTGCGGAGAACCTCCGGTTTTTCGGTCGCCTTTTCGGTCTGACCGATCTCGCGACCCGTGTTCCGGAGCGGCTGGAGCATGTGGGATTGACGAATCGGGCCCATCTCATGGTCAGCCAACTCTCGCACGGTATGCGACAGAGGTTGGCGCTTGCGCGGGCGCTTCTCCACGACCCCGACGTCGTCCTCTTGGACGAGCCCTACACCGGCCTGGATCCTTCAGCCGCGGCGGTGCTGCGCGGTGTGCTCACTGAGCTCAAGGATGGACGACGCACTGTGATTATGGTGACGCACAACCTTGGTGAAGGACTTCACCTCGCCTCGCGCGTGGCGATTCAAGTCAGCGGACGATTCGCCTGGGAGGGCGAGGTCGCCGAGTTGGATGCGGCGAATTTCGAGCGTTTCTACCACCGTGTGGTCGAGGGGCGGACGTGATGGCCTATCTCGGTCAGATCCGCGCGATCGTGTGGAAGGACCTGCTGCTCGAGTTGAGGACACGCGAACGGTTGGTTTCCATGGGGGCGTTCGCTGTGCTAGCAGCGGTCCTGTTCAACTATGCGATCGACAAAACGATCGTGAGGCCTCAGGACGTGGCGGCTGGCTTGATTTGGATGACGATCATCTTCGGGGGGCTCCTCGGAGTCGGCCGGACTTTCCACCTAGAGGCGCAGGATGGGGCGTTCCAAGGCGTACTGATGAGCCCTACCCCCAAGGACGCGGTGTTTCTTGGAAAGGCTATCTCGAATTTTCTCCTCCTCTATCTCGTGTCGCTGCTCGTGGTTGCGGTCTTCATGCTGTTCTTTGACCTAGAGTTGGGGTCGAGTCCGACCGCTCTCGCGTTGGCGCTTGGCTTGGGGTCCTTGGGTTTCGTTTCGCTGGGGACTCTGTTTGCCGCAGTCTCTTCAGGGACGCGCATGGGGGAGACACTACTCCCCGTTCTTGTTTTCCCGCTTTTGGTGCCTATGGTGATCTACGGCGTCGGTGCGACCGGACGCCTCCTAGCACTGAGGCCGGTCACTGAAGTAGCGGGGAGTATTCGCATGCTTGCAGCATTCGCCGTTATGGCGCTCGGTGCGGGTGCCTTTCTTTTTCGATTCGTCGTGGAGGACTGATGTCAGGCAACGGACTCCGAAAGGGGGGCGTGGCGCTGACGGTGCTAGGCCTGATCGGACTGCTGGCTGTGTACTGGCTTGCGTTCTTTTGGGTCTCGACCGAGATCCGTCAGGGTGTCGCCCAACGCATTTTCTATGTGCACGTCCCGGCCGCATGGACCGCCTTCCTGGCTTTCGGGATCGCGGCGCTCACGAGCGCCATGTACCTATGGTTGCGGGATGAGCGTTTGGACCGAGCCGCCGTTTCGGCTGCTGAAGGTGGCATGGTCTTCGGTACGATCATGCTCATCACGGGCCCGTTGTGGGGGAAAATCGCTTGGGGGACCTACTGGAATTGGGAGCCTAGACTGACGCTTACACTCCTGCTGTGGTTCATCTTTTTGGGGTACTTCATGGTGCGCAGTGCCACGGACAATCCTGAGAAAGGCAAACGATTCGCGGCGGTCGTGGCGATTGTAGGGGCTCTAGATATTCCATTCATCCACCTGAGCGTGGTGTGGTTCCGGTCTCTTCACCCTGAGCCAGTGGTACTGAAGCCAGAGGGGCCGTCTCTCCCGGGGGACATGCTGATCCTGCTGCTGGCGAGCCTGGCGGTGTTCCAGATTCTGTTCCTTGGGCTCTTTCTCCTCAGGTATTCCATCGAAAACGTACGCGGGGAAGTTGAGTCCCGTGCCCGCGAAGCCACGGTAGCGTGATATGAAATCGACGATACAATCTGCATTGTCTGTGTTCGTTCTGATCCTTGCCGCAGGCGCCCTGGGTGCGCTCGGCGCCCAAGAGATGACTAATCTCCCGCAAGGGACACGGCTCGCGGCGCAGAGCCTCAAGCCGTATTGGCACGTGTTCATTGCCTATTCGGTCGTGATCTTGGCTGTCCTCGGGTGGGTGATTTCCATGTCTCGACGCTTGGCTCGTCTCGAGGCGCAGCTCAGCGACTAGACGGACCGGACGCCGGGAAATTTCTTTCGAAGAAATTCGATATTTCTGTCCCACTGCTGTGGCTCGTTGGTAAGGACAGATCGCTTCCTGGGTATAGGCTTTAGCTCCCTTTGGGTCCTCGGGCGTGATGTCGTAAACATTTGATTATTCTGTTGGCACAATTCTCGCATTGCCCTGGTTTTAAGGAGCTTTACGCCATTGATGGGTCCGAACGCGCTGGAGCCGTCGGGCACCAAACCAACTCAGGAGGCATCCTCATCATGAAGACAGTACGGGGTCGCACCGGATGGCTCGCGGGACTCGGACTCGCACTCGCTGCGCTCGTCAGCGCACCGGCACTCGAGGCCCAGACGACCAAATTGCCCAGTACACTTCGCTACGGCTCGGGACTGATGGACATCCCCGTCGCTAGTGTCCTGCCGCATTTGACGGTTACAGGCACGTACTCAGGCTTATTCATGGACCTGGGTCGCACGCTTGAAATCGACGGCGGCGGAAACGGCGTTGGCTTTGGGACGGGATACGACAAGTTTTACTCGGATGCGTCAGTGGCTGTTGGCCTCTTCGACCGCGCTGAGTTCGGGCTTTCGGTCCAATCTCTCAACGATGCTGCCGCAGGCGGTAACGTCTGGGGTCTCTTCGGACGTGTGCAGTTGGTGCAGCCCACGAACCAGGGCATTGGGTTCGCGGTGGGTGGTCGATATGTCACCGCGCCTGGGTTCGGCGACGGTACTGCGTATCAGCCGAACCGACTGGGCTTTGCGGACAGGCGCATGCGCGAGTCCTACACTGGACTCTCGGACGTGAACACTGAATTGTCCTTGTACGGTGTCGCCAGCGCCCACATTCGCGGTTTCGATGAGGGCTTCCTGCCCGAGCACGACATGACGTTCGCGCTTGGTTACGGCACTGGCATGTTCCAGGACGGGGACGCGCTACGCTTCTACAACTTCGCCGATTCGGAAGGTTGGTTCTTCGGCTCTGCGATCCACATGCTTCTCGGTGGTTCGTCGGTTCTCACGCTGATGAGTGAATACAACGGCTTCGACGTTAACATCGGTGCGCAGCTCGATGCCGGCGGCATCCGGCTTGGGGTTCACTACTTGGCGGCGAACTATGGTGAGCCAACGGGTGGCTACTTCTCGGAGTACAGGAAGCCGAAGTTCGGCATTCTTGCCTCCATCGCTGTGAGTCCAGAGAGCGATCAGGGCTTGATGTCCAAGCCGCGGCTCATGGAACGCCCGGCGCCAGACACCATCATGCTGCCCGCACCGCCGCCTGACACGATTCGTATCACGCGTGAGGTCGGGACGCCTCTGCCGGATGGCGCACCGGCCAGTGTCTGTCTCGCTACAGGTGAAGCGGTTCAGGTTCGGATCTCCGCCCAGGGCGACACGCTTGTGGGTCCGAGTCGGGTGTCCATCGAGTCGCTCCGACCGGGTGTCGTGTTCGCAGGCAACTATGGCGGCGCAGCGCCGTGGTTCCGGAACGACGAGGCGGTCACGTTCGAGGAGCGTCGCTACGACAAGTCAGGCAACGAGTCACGCCTGGACTGTGGACAGATCATGCGCGTGGGTGAGCACATGAGCGTAGGACTGTTCGCCATGAGGAATGCCGACAGGCCTTTCGAGATGGTGTACGTTGCGGTGCGGCCTGGCGTGTGGCAGGCGTACCAGTACGGATTGCGGAGGACGCGCGGTCAGTAGCCGCTCAACTCGGCGCGATTTTGACGGGAGGCCCGTCCGGCGAAAGCCGGGCGGGCCTTCTCGCATCTATGAAGCGGACTCGATACGCTAGGTGAGCGCTCGACCGAGGACACGATTGCTCGCACCGAGCACCGCCATCACGGCGGCCGCCGGTAGGTCTCCTTCTTCTTCGCAGGGAGCTGCGCCGAGTAGACGTTGAGTTCGACCGTCCACCAGGGTGTTGATACGGGGGGCTACCCCGTCTTGGCGGACGGTTGAGTTAAGGTACTGCTCTCGTGCCACACGCCGGCAGGTTCACGCGGAACACGGCCTTTAGAGGGAACTTACGATGAGCATTGATGAATTCATCAACGGGGCGATGCGACCGCTCGCGGACCTGGTTTCCGAATTCATCTTCTACTCGATCCCGGTGGCTGGGACGGAAGTGCCCCTTATCGTCGCTTGGCTGATTGCGGGGGGGGTGTTCTTCACGGTCTATCTGGGCTTCATCAATCTGCGCGGCTTCAAACACGCGCTGCATCTGGTTTCGGGGCGCTACACGGATCCTTCACAGCCGGGAGAGGTCACCCCGTTTCAGGCTTTGGCGACCGCGGTATCGGGTACCGTCGGAATCGGAAACATCGCCGGTGTGGCCGTGGCCATATCCATGGGCGGGCCCGGTGCCACGATGTGGCTGATTATCGCGGGTCTGCTCGGCATGAGCACCAAGTTCGCCGAGTGCACGCTGGCCGTGAAATATCGGCAAACCAATGATGACGGCTCGGTCAGCGGCGGGCCCATGTACTACCTACGGCACGGATTGGCGCTGCGGAAACTACCCAGGGTCGGCCATGCTCTGGGAATGTTCTACGCCGTCAGCATGGTGATCGGCTGCCTTGGTATCGGCAACATGTTCCAATCCAACCAGGCTGCCGCCATTCTGATCGACGTGACGGGAGGCGGTGCCAGCTACTTCCAGGACAAGGCCTGGGTATTGGGTCTCGTCATGGCGGTCGTCGTGGCCATGGTGATCATGGGCGGGATCAAGAGCATCGTGAAAACCACGTCGAAGCTGGTCCCGTTCATGGCGGTGTTGTACGTGGTGTCAGCCCTATCGATCCTGGTACTCAATGCCGGACAGCTGCCCGGCGCCATCGCTCAAATTTGGCAGGGTGCCTTCAGCGCGGAAAGCATCGGTGGCGGCATGATCGGGGTCATGATCATTGGGTTTCGGCGGGCGGTATTCTCCAATGAAGCGGGGCTCGGCTCCGCCGCCATTGCCCACTCGGCGGTGCAAACGGACGAGCCGGCGACGGAGGGCTTCGTCAGCCTGCTGGAGCCATTTATCGACACGGTAGTCATCTGCACCATGACTGCCTTGGTCATCGTGACCACCGTCTACGATCCAGCGTTGGCAGATGCGGGCATCAGCGGGATCGAAATGACCACCAGGGCCTTCGCGAGCACGCTTTCCTGGTCTCCGGTGCCCTTGGCTGTCGCCGCGGTGCTGTTCGCCTTCTCGACCATGATCTCCTGGAGCTACTACGGCCTGAAGGCACTCACCTATCTCACTGGCGAGCATCGGATCGTCGAGGTGGGCTTCAAATTCGTCTTCTGTGCTTTCATCGTGCTCGGCAGCAGCGTCGAGCTCGGCGCCCTGATTGACCTGTCGGACGCAATGATCTATGTGGTGGCGATCCCCAACCTACTGGGGCTGTACCTGCTCGCACCGGTGGTGCGGGAAGAAATGCTCTCCTACAGGGAGAGGCTCGAACGCTATTGAGGCCTACTCGGGAACTCGGGCTAGGGGGGCTACCCCGTTTTGGCGGACGGTTGAGTTAAGGTCCTGATTTCGTGCTTGAGGGCATTGAGCCTCCGCTGGATCCTGGGATTGTGGAAGCGTTCGATGCAGTCGAAGACGTCGACGCGGGCGTCAGCCAGGGTGAGGTACCGACGTTGGTCAGCTCCTCAAGCATGCGGAGCGCGCCCATCACGCCGTCGCTGGCCGTGTAGTGTTCTCGGATCCGCTTGATTAGACGCAGATTGTCGATCGCCCTTGGCTCGGCGGGCACTTGGCCCATGCGTAGAAGCCGCCTTTCGATACCCTTCACCCTGGCCAGCTCACGCTTAAGCGCCAGGAGTTCCTGGCGCTCGAGGTACACTGGACCCTGGAAAGGCTTTCCCATCACCCTCGTACTTGCGCCGCCATCGAGCAGCCGGTTCGAGCCGACGCCGATATCCCGGGCGACCTGACTCATGCCCGCACCCGCCTGCCGCGTCAGGCCCACCGCCTCTCGCTTGAACTCCTCGCTTTACTTCCTTCGCTTTGCTATGACACTCTTCCTGGCCCCCAATGGGCCTTCTCTGAAGTGTCCGCACTCTCGGGGTAGAAACCACGCGGGCAGTTCAGCGTTCGAGGGATTCTCCCCGGGATGCAGTCGATTGCTGTGACGGACGGGGACAAGAGATCTTTCGGCAATCGATCCTGATCGGGCCGGACTCAACCGGCTCGAGCCCGACTTGTGCGGGCGGTAGGCCCTGTCAGGCAGGTTGTCTCATTGGGCCATCGGCCCGTTGGGAAAGCCTCACTAACGTTCCCGCCGTGAACATGGGGCTCGGAGGGACTTTCGCTTTCTCTTCGGGTCTTGTACTTTGAGAGCTGAACCCCCGATTATCGGGACATCGCAAGGACGGAGGCCAGATGACCACGGCGCAAATGACCGAGAATAAGAAGACCGACAGTAAGAAAGTCGACCAGAAGCAAAAGGCTCTGGATACAGCTCTCACCCAGATTGAACGCTCGTACGGCAAGGGCTCGATCATGCGGATGGGCGAAGACGGCGGGTTCACTAAGATCGAGGCGATCTCCACCGGTGCGATCAACCTCGACGCTGCCATCGGTATCGGTGGCGTGCCTCGCGGTCGGATCAGCGAGATCTATGGTCCAGAGTCGTCTGGTAAGACAACGCTTTGCCTCCAGGTCATCGCTAATGCTCAGGCAGGGGGTGGGATTGCTGCCTTCATCGATGCCGAGCACGCGCTGGATATCGGATACGCCCGAAAGCTCGGCGTCGACGTGGACAACCTCCTCGTGTCGCAGCCAGACACGGGCGAACAGGGTCTTGAGATCGCTGAGGTTCTCATCCGCAGCAATGCCGTGGACGTCGTAGTGATCGATTCCGTCGCCGCACTCGTGCCGAGGGCTGAGATCGAAGGCGAGATGGGTGATACGCACGTTGGGCTTCAGGCCCGGCTCATGAGTCAGGCACTCCGCAAGCTCACCGGAGCGGTCAACCGGTCGCACACGTCGGTCATCTTCACGAACCAGATCCGTGAGAAGATCGGCGTCATGTTCGGGAGCCCCGAAACGACATCGGGTGGGCGAGCTTTGAAGTTCTATGCTTCACTCCGACTCGATATTCGTCGTATTGGGGCGATCAAGGACGGGCAGGACGTGATCGGGAACAGGACACGTGTGAAGGTCGTGAAGAACAAGTGCGCTCCGCCGTTCAAGCAGGCCGAGTTCGACATCATGTATAACGAGGGCGTGAGCCACGCTGCGCTGCTTGTCGACATCGGGTCGGAGCATGAGATCGTGGATAAGTCGGGTTCGTGGTTCTCCTACGGAGATCTGCGCCTGGGCCAGGGTAAGGAGAACTCGAAGCAGTTCCTCCTGGACAACCAGGATATTGCGGACGAAATTGAGGCGAGGGTGCGTGTCGTACTCGGACTCGACGAGGAGCCTTCGAGTGACCTGACTGAAGGTGAAGATACGGCTGGGGCGGCGGCTGCAACGGCACCTGATGAAGCGGCGACCGACTGATTTACGAGTGGTTCAGAGCGAAGGCCTCGGACCCTTGGGTCCGGGGCCTTTGTCGTAGATATATGGGCCGGCATACGTCACACCTCGCCGGACCCTCCATCGGCGCGCGATGCGGCGTTATCCTTAGCATTGCCCAATAACCACACGGGTTCCCGAGCAGAGTCATGAAGACCGCAGAAATCCGACAGAGATTCCTCGACTACTTCGAAGAGAGGGGTCACGAGATCCGTCCGAGTTCGTCCCTGGTACCGGGAGACGACCCGACGCTCCTGTTCACGAATGCCGGGATGGTGCAGTTCAAACGCATCTTCCTGGGTCATGACCAGGTGGGCTACAATCGCGCGGTGACGTCGCAGAAGTGCGTCCGGGCCGGTGGGAAGCACAACGATCTGGAAGAAGTCGGACGGACGACCCGCCACCACACGTTCTTCGAGATGTTGGGCAACTTTTCGTTCGGGGACTACTTCAAGCGGGACGCCATCGCTTTCGCTTGGGAACTGATGACCGACGTGTACGGGCTCGATCCCGAGCGCTTCTATGCCACGGTACACCATACCGATGATGAAGCAGCGGACCTTTGGGCGACCGAAATCGGCCTCCCTGCGAATCGGATCTATCGGCTTGGTGACAAAGACAATTTCTGGCAGATGGCCGACACGGGGCCGTGCGGTCCGTGCTCGGAACTGCACTATGACATGCGGGATGATCGTGCACCCATCACCAGCACTGAAGAATTCGTAGAACTCAATGAGTCCGGAATCATCATTGAGCTGTGGAATCTCGTCTTCATGCAGTTCGATCGAGACGCCTCGGGAGAATTGACGCCTCTTCCTGCGCAATCTGTGGATACTGGTGCTGGACTCGAGCGGATCGCCTCCGTGCTCCAAGGAGTCGATTCGAACTTCCACATCGATCTGTTCGAACCAATGCTCGAACGAGTGGCGGAGTTGGTCGGCCGCCCATACGACCGCGACTCAGAGGAGGGTGTCAGCTACCGAGTGCTTGCGGATCACGCCCGGTCCGTTGCCTTCCTGTTGGCTGATGGTGTCTTTCCGGCGAACGACGGACGCGGATACGTGCTACGCAGGATTCTCCGGCGCGCGGTCCGACATGCATGGCTCATGGACCGACGTGAGCCGACGCTCGTCGGGGTCGTGGAAGCCGTAATCGATTCGATGTCAGAAGTGTATCCGGATCTCGGTCGGCGTCGGGAGCATATCCTACAAACCACCCGGGCCGAGGAGGAGCGCTTCCTCGACACCATCGAAGGCGGCATGAGCCGCTTCGACGAGCTGGCCTCGGGAGAGGAGAGGATGATCCCCGGGAGTGAAGCGTTCAAGTTATATGACACGTTCGGCTTTCCGCTCGACCTCACGCAGTTGATGGCGGCGGAGCGCGGCTATTCGGTGGATATTTCAGGGTTCGAGTCGGCCCTGGATGAGCAACGCGAGCGATCCCGCGCCGATCGGAGAGCCTCCGGTCCAGTGGTGGACGGTGCCTCCAACGAAGAAGGATGGACCCACGTCTCCGATGGGGACTATGCATTCGTTGGGTATGACGAATTGCGGGTGGAAACCAATGTTCTCGCGTATCGTCAAGACGCTGATGTGACTGGGCTGATCCTCCAGCGAAACCCCTTCTACGTGGAGAGCGGTGGCCAGATCTCAGACTTGGGGTCGGTGACCGGTGAAGGGTGGAGCCTCGATGTGACGAGCCTCGCCAAGGTCGGTAACCGGACGGCCGTATTCGGCGCCGTGGGAGAGGGCTTTCCTTCGGATTTCTCCGAACTGACCGTCTTGGCTGAGGTCCCAACTCGGGTCCGCCGTGACACGGTCCGGAATCACACCGCTACACATCTTCTGCATGCCGCGCTGCGCCAGGTGCTCGGTGAGCATGTCGTGCAGCGAGGCTCACTGGTCTCCGCGGAGAAATTGCGTTTCGATTTCGCCCACACGGCTCCGATGACCGAGGAAGAACGGGGCCGGGTCGAGAAGATCGTGAATGAGGGTATTTGGGCCGATCACCCCGTAGAAATCGCCCAGCGGAGCTACGACCAAGCCGTCGAGTCCGGGGCGATGGCTCTTTTCGGGGAAAAGTACGGCGACGAAGTGCGTGTGGTGAACATCCCGGGTGTCAGCATGGAACTGTGCGGTGGAACCCACGCGCGTCACACTGGTGAAATCGGACTCTTCCGCATGGTTGGGGAGTCAGGGGTGGCTGCAGGCGTGCGTCGCGTCGAGGGGCTGACGGGTCGTGGCGCATACGACTATCTGCGTGGGCGTGAAGACGCACTTGGGCACGCTGCGGCCGTCCTCAAGACGCAGCCAGACAATTTGAGCCACCGCGCTGAGCAGTTACTTGAAGAAAAGGCAGAACTTGAGGGCTTGCTTGACGACCTCCGGTCTGAGGCCGGATCGGGTGAGACGAGGGTCGTTTCCGAGTCTCTCAGTGCCGAAGAAGGCGGCCCCCAATACCTCGGGATCCGCCTGAAGGCACGCGATGCGGACGATGCCCGGAAGTGGGGTGACCGATTCGTTTCCCAAGGCTCGGGCGTTGCCGTACTGGTGGCTGAGATGCCTGGTGACAAACGATCGATGTTCACGTTTGTGACCGATGATCTGATCTCGCAGGGTGTGCGCGCGGATGCGATCGTGCGAGAGGTCGCGGCCGTGGTTGGAGGTCGAGGTGGCGGGCGCCCGCATATGGCGCAGGCCGGCGTCGAGGAACCGGAGCGCATCGATGAAGCACTCGAGGCCGGACTGTCTGTGGTGCGCGATCTCATGGCGAGCCCGAAGGCATGAACCGTCCCCGGGCCTGGCTCCGTCAACGCCTTCCCCTAGCCCCTATGGATCTCGCCCCATGGCTGGGTGCGTGGGACGACCCCGCGGGCGTGCATCTCACGCAAACAGGGCGTGAGGCGTTGAAACGGGCGCGGACGAATCCGGGTCGGGTGCGGCAGAGTGCGTTTGATCTTCTCGCGGCTGACGCGGTACTCAGCTACGCATGCGAAGCGGCCCTGGAAGCTGCGGATCCGAACGAGGCGTTACTGACGCTGGTGCAAACAGTGGCGGAGGCCGAGTGACCGAGCAGGACGCGGCAGCTTACGTCGACTTCCACAGCCACCTTGTTCCAGGTGTGGACGACGGCGCTCGGACAATCGAGGACACCTTGGATGCGGTACAGCGAATGACCCGGATGGGCATTCGCAAGATCCTGACAACACCCCACCTCGATGGCTCGATCACCAAAGACCCAGAGGCTCTCGAGGCACGCCTGACCGAGGTCACGCGAGCGTGGGAAGAGGCTGCCGATGCGATCGGGCGTGATTTCCCGGAGGTAGAATTCAAGCGTGGCCACGAGGTCATGCTCAACATTCCCGACGTCGACTTCTCGGACCCCCGAGTACGGTTGGACGGGACGTCGTTCGTCCTGATCGAATGGCCCCGACTCCAGGTCCCGCCTGGGACGGTTCAGGTGCTCGAGCGGATAGTCGCCGAGGGTTATAAACCCATCGTTGCACATCCCGAGCGGTATATTGGGATTGACCGATCCGCTGACGTGATCCGCGAATGGCGCGAGACAGGCGCCCATCTGCAAGTCAATTATGGGTCGCTGTTTGGGCGCTACGGAGCGGCGGCGCGCTCGATTGCAGGGCACATTCTAAAGCGGGGGTGGGCGGATTACCTCGCGTCAGATTTCCATGGGCAGGGGGAGCAGAAAATCTACTTCGAAGAGATTGCGACGCGACTCGAGGATCTTGGAGCCGCGGAAGCGCTCAAGGCGCTGTGCGTCACGAATCCGGGCCGCATCTTTCGCGACGAGGAGCCCCTTCCTGTTCCTCTTCTTCCGCCCGAGACCGGATTCTGGGCGAAGATGAAGGGCATCGTGAACCAGGGGCGAGTGTGAACGACGCGACTTTGACCATCCGGGATCACCTGACCTCTTTAGCTGACCTGTCTGTTCTCGTCTCAGACAAAATGAGCGAAGACATAGCGGCACTGGCCGCCTTGGTCCTCTCTACAGTAGAGGCAGGCGGGAAGATCATGTTCTGCGGGAACGGCGGGTCCGCGGCCGACGCCCAGCACCTCGCGACCGAATATGTTGTTCGTTTCGCTCGCGAACGCAGAGCTGTCGCGGCGCTCGCGCTAACGACGGACACGTCGTTGTTGACCGCAGGAGCGAACGACTACGGCTTTGACACGATCTTCTCAAGGCAAATCGAGGCGTTAGGGCGGCCCGGAGACCTCCTTGTGTTGCACTCGACGAGTGGGGAGTCTGAGAACCTGATTGCCGCGGTCGAAACTGCGAAGGTACTGGGCATCCGGACTGTGGCGTTGCTCGCCAAGGGTGGAGGTCGGCTGAAGTCGGTCGTTGATCAGGCGCTCGTTGTGCCTACCCAGTCGACGGCACGAGCCCAGGAACTCCACCTGGCGATTGGACATATCGTCTGCGAGATCGTCGACAAAGCGGTCGCAGGCGACACCTAGCTTTTCATGTGATACGAACGACTGGACTCAAATGAACAACCTGATTGATCTGACCGGGAAGAACGCACTCGTGACGGGTGGTTCCAGAGGTGTCGGCCGAGCGACGGCGCTCATGCTCGCTCGAGCCGGAGCCGGCGTTGGAATCGCCTATCGGAGTCGCGCGGAGGAGGCTGCCGGTGTGGTCGAAGAGCTCCGTGCGCTGGGTGTGCATGCTTGGGCCCAGGCCGGGGACTTGTCGTCTCCTGACGCTGCGAACGCGCTCTTCGAACGCGCACAGGAGGAGTTCGATGGCCTAGATCTTTTTGTGGGCAACCACGGAATTTGGCCCCCACTAGATGCGCCGGTGTCGGAAATGACCGATGAGCAGTGGCACAGCACCATCGGCGCGAATCTGCATTCCGTCTTCTACACGTGCAGAGCTGCGGCGCGCGTCCTGCGGGACCATGGCCGGGTCGTATTGGTCGGCTCCACAGCGGGGCAGCGAGGCGAGTCGTTTCACGCGGATTATGCTTCGACGAAGGGTGCGATGATCTCGTTCGTTAAAGGCTTTTGCCTCGAGCTCGCCCCGAGAGGGATCACAGTGAACTGCGTGGCGCCTGGTTGGATTGACACGGAAATGTCCGAGAGTGCGTATCGAGGTGAGGAGCGCGATCGTGTGGCAGCGGCGATCCCGATCGGCCGGATTGCGACGGCTGATGACGTCGCGGGACCGATCGTGTTCTTGTGCTCCGAACTTGGGCGCCACCTGACAGGCGAGATCATGAACGTGAATGGGGGCGCGGTACTCGTGGGGTGATCACTTTACGCCCCTCTCCGCCCGATTCAGTTCTCTGGATCGTAAAGACCCTCGAAGAAGCAGGCCACGAGACTTGGGCTGTCGGTGGCGCTGTGAGGGACACCTTCGCGCGTCGTCCGGCGGGCGATTGGGACCTGACTACGCATGCACGACCTCAGGAAGTACGGAAGATATTCAAGCGTACTGTGCCCATCGGAATTGAGCACGGAACGGTTGGGGTGCTCGACCGAGATGGGACCATGTTCGAGGTGACAACGTTCAGAAAGGACGTGGAAACGGACGGGCGTCACGCCGTGGTTGCGTTTGCCGAGTCAGTCGAGGACGACCTCGCCCGACGCGACTTCACGATGAACGCCATCGCGTGGCATCCGCTTCGCGGTGAACATCTCGACCCTTTCGGTGGGCTTGCGGATCTCGAGGCCGGGATCCTACGAACCGTCGGTGAACCGGAGGAACGCTTCGCCGAGGACTATCTCAGGATCCTGCGAGCGTTTCGGTTCGCCGGGCGATTCGGTCTGGATATCGATCCACTGACGTGGGCTGCGATGACGTCGTTCGCCGAGTACCTCAGCGGGTTGTCTGCGGAACGGATACGCGAGGAGTTACTCAAGGTCTTGTCTGTAGACCCTTCACCGTCTGTCGCACTTGGGCTGTATGCGGAAGCCGGCGCGATTGCGGTGCTCTATCCGGAGTGGGAAGACATCCGCCGAGACCGACCGGGGGAGTGGGAAGCCGCGATGGCGACGGTGGACCGTTTGCCGCTCGGCAATGCGCTATTGCGACTCGCAGCGCTCCTGCGCGGACTGGATCGATCGGCAGCTGTTCATCTACTAGGGCGACTCAAACTTTCCAACGCTCAAACGGACGAGGTGGCCCATCGAGCGGCCGCGGACCCATTGCCGGGGCCTGGAGAGGACGACGAGGTCTTCCGACGCTGGCTGTCTCGGACAGGACCCGAGCGGCTGGGCGTCGTGGCTCGACTGGACCTGGCTGGCGCGCGCACTCAGGTATCTGTAGAGGCGGCTTACGAGACGGTGGCGTCGTGGCAGCGAGCCCGCCACGTGCGCAGGAGCGGGGTGCCGTTGTGCACCGCGGATCTTGCAGTCGACGGACGTGATTTGATCGCTTCGGGACTCCGGCCGGGGCCCCGATTCGGCGAGCTTCTCGATCAGGCCCTGGACGTGGTGTTAAGAGATCCGGACCAGAACACTCGTGAGGCGCTTCTATCGCACATCTGTGAGTGGACTCGGGAGCCGACGGCGTGAGCGACCTGAGCCTGTTTGAGGACTCTGAGGAAACGGAAGCGACCGTCGGTGTCACGTCGGGGGAAGCCGAGGGCGTGGCTGACCCCATCGATCTCACCGCGCCTCTGGCTGCACGTATGAGGCCTCGAGCGATGACGGAGTTTCGGGGTCAAGAGCACCTACTCGGGAAGGGCCGTGCCATCCGGGCGATGCTGGATCAAGCGGCTCCGAAGAGCATGATCCTCTGGGGACCGCCGGGGAGCGGAAAGACCACGCTTGCTCGCATTATCGCGCGGGAGACGGGGGTCAGGTTCGTGCCGTTCAGTGCGGTGACGGAGGGGATCGCCCGAGTTCGGGAGATCATCAAGGAGGCGGCAGCGCGCCTGAAGACCACCGGACGGCGCACGATTCTGTTCTGTGATGAAATCCATCGTTTCAACAAGGCTCAGCAGGACGCGTTCCTTCCGCATGTCGAGGCGGGGACGGTCATTCTCATTGGCGCGACCACGGAGAACCCGTCGTTCGAGATTGTCCGTCCGCTGTTGTCGCGGGCTCCAGTCTACGTGTTGAATGCCCTCACCGAGGACGATCTGCGGGTCATCCTAACGGACGCAGTCGAAACCTCAGGTCGGGGGCTTAAGGACTCAGGGGTGATATTCGATGCGGAGGCACTCGACTTCATCGCGGTGGCCTCTGACGGAGATGCTCGCCGCGCGCTCGGAGTCCTCGAAGCCGCATGCGACCTCGTAGAAAACGGCGGTGCTGTGGGGTTGGATGAGGCGAAGGAATCGCTTCAGCATCGGTTCGCCACATACGATAAGGGTGGCGAGGAGCACTTCAATCTCATTTCGGCGCTTCACAAGTCGATACGGGGTAGCGATCCGGACGCGGCGCTCTATTGGTTCGCTCGGATGATCGAGGGAGGAGAGGATCCTCTCTACATCGCTCGGCGCCTAGTTAGAATGTCCGCAGAAGACATCGGGATGGCGGATCCACAAGCCTTGCAGGTGACCATCGCGGCCCGAGACGCGTTTCACTTTCTCGGTAGTCCTGAAGGGGACTTGGCGCTTGCGGAGGCGATCATCTATTTAGCGACCGCTCCCAAGTCGAACCGGGCTTATGCTGCCTGGGGTGCGGCGCTCGCGAAGGCCCGGGATACGCCCAGCGCCGGAGTGCCGTTGCACATTCGAAACGCGCCGACGGGGCTCATGAAGGACTTGGGCTACGGGAAGGGGTATCAGTACGACCCGTCGGAAGAAGACGGCATCTCGTCCCAATCCTATCTTCCCGAGGGGTTGGAAGAGACGCACTTCTACGAACCGGGGCACTTCGGTTACGAGAAGACGGTTGCAGAACGACTTAAATGGTGGGCCGAGCGCCGCTCGCGCGGAGGGGACTGACATTCCGACTCAACTGATCGACTTACAGACTCCCGTGGACCGCACGGTGCTCGTGGGGGCGCCACCTCGTGGTATGGACCAGAGGTTGGTCGATGAACATCTCATTGAGATGGAGCGGCTCACTGACACGGCAGGCGGCGAAGTCGTGGGTACGCTCACGCAAAGGGTTGACCGGCCCCACCCTCGCTTTTTCATAGGGAAGGGGAAGGCCGAAGAATTGAAGACGCTCGTCGAGGAGAGCGAGGGGGATCTAGTGATCTTCGATGAGGAACTCAGCCCGGCTCAAGGGAAGAACCTCGAAGAACTACTCGGTGTTCGTGTCATGGACCGCTCGGAGTTGATCCTCGACATTTTCGCGACTCGGGCTCGCTCGCATGAGGCGCGAATGCAGGTCGAACTCGCTCAGCTCGAATACTTGTTGCCGCGGCTGCGCAGGATGTGGAGTCACCTCTCACGAATCCGCGGAGGAATCGGACTGCGGGGGCCCGGCGAAACTCAGCTGGAGACTGACCGTCGACTCATCGGAAAACGAATCGCGGATCTCAAGTCGAATCTCCGTGACGTTGCCAAGGCCCGCGAGATCCAACGCCAAGGACGTCATGGCGCGTTCCGGGCGGCGCTGGTCGGCTACACGAACGCGGGAAAATCATCACTTTTGCGCGCGCTGTCGGGGGCGGACCTCTTCGTGGAAGATCGCCTCTTCGCCACTCTGGATTCAGCCACCCGAGCGGTCGATCTCGGGTCCGGGCATGAGGCGTTAATAACCGATACGGTTGGGTTTATCCGCAAGCTTCCGCACCACTTGGTGGCCTCGTTCCGGTCCACGCTTGAGGAAGCGCGAGAGGCCGATGTGCTGATGCACGTGATCGACGCCTCCCATACGGATTGGGAGGAACAACGCGAGGTCGTGATCGGGGTGCTTGAGAGTCTCGACCTTGGTGAAGCGAACAAGATTCTGGTGTTCAACAAGGTCGACCGGATCACCCACGCCGAACAGGACGCCCTGCAGGCGAGGATCCGCGCCCTTGAAGGCATTCCCGCGGTTTTTGTGTCCGCTCACGATCCACAGAGCCTTGATGCGATCCGTGAGACGCTCGTGGCGCGTATCCGAGCGAAGCTGTCGGAGGTCGTCGTTCGGATTCCGGTAGCCGACGGCAGTACAATCGCGGCCCTGTATCGGGAGGCCGAGGTCATTGAACGCGTGGACGATGCCACAACGGTTGCGCTGACTGCCCGGGTCCCGGTTCCATTCCTTGGACGCCTGCGTTCTATAGACGGAATCCGAATTGAAGAGGCCCAATAGTTGCTACACTTTGGAGCACTGGCGCCGGAGCAATCGAGGCCTATCCGCTAGCGAAGCGGGCGCAGCAACTTTGCCGCGCCCGACCACATCATAGGGTCTGACCCTAAAACACTGCCGACATCATGCGCCTTTACGTCAATATTGATCATGTGGCCACCGTCCGTGAGGCCCGTAAGACGGATGAGCCCGACCCGGTACTCGCCGCCGCTGCTGCGGAGGCAGGTGGGGCGGATGGGATCACGGTCCACCTTCGCGAGGATCGTCGTCACATTCAGGACCGTGACGTCGAGCTCCTCATGAAGTCAGTGTGGACGGTGGTGAACCTGGAACTTGCGGCAGTTCCAGAGATGGTCGGTCTCGCGTGTGCCTGGCAGCCCATGCAGGCGACTCTCGTTCCAGAAAAGCGAGAAGAAATCACGACTGAGGGCGGCCTCGACCTCATGAATGATGGGCCCAGGTCGGCCTTGGTAGGGGGACTTGAGCGGCTCCGGCAGTCGGGGATCCGCACGGCCCTTTTCATCGACCCTGACGAAGAGTCCATCCGGGCCTCTCATGATCTTGGGGTTGATGCAGTAGAGCTTCACACGGGCGAGTTCGCGAACACCCGCGGCAGTGAGCGCGATGAGCAGGTGGCGCGGCTGCGGGCTGCTGCGGAATTGAGCAGACACCTCGGACTCGCGGTGCATGCCGGCCATGGGCTCACCTATGAGAACGTGATGCCGCTCGCCGCCATTTCGGAGATCGAAGAACTGAACATCGGACACAGTATCGTATCGCGCGCGGTTTTCGTGGGAATGGAGTCTGCCGTGAGAGAAATGGTCGGCATCCTGGCTGAGGTCAGTGGGTGAAGCACTGGGGGAAGGCACTCTTCGGTGGCGGAGTCACGGTTGTCGCTCTCTGGTGGGCGCTTCACGATGTGCCGGTGGCCGATGTGGGCGAGAGCATGCGGGGAGCCGACCTTACCCTGCTCGCGGCCGCGACTTTCGTCGCGACCTTCGGCTTCTTGATCCGAGCGCTGCGTTGGAGGTTCCTCCTGACGCCGGTGGCTCCCGACACCACCTTGCGATCCCGCTTCGGCAGTGTCTCGATCGGATTCATGGGGAACAACATCCTGCCCGCACGAGCGGGGGAATTCGCCCGGCCCTACGCGCTTAGCAAGATGGAGCCGGTGAGTATGAGTGCTGCGTTCGGAACCCTCGTGGTCGAACGCTTCCTTGATGGCATCATGCTTCTAGTGTTTCTAGTGATTCCTGTGCTGACGCCAGGGTTCCCCTCGTCGGAAGCGCTCACCAGCGGTACAGGCGCGTTGGTATTAAAGGGCGGTATCGCGGGGGTCATCGTGGTGCTTCTCGCGTTGGTGTTTATGGCGGCTATGCCGAGCCGTTTCGTGCGGGTGGCAGAGTACTGCGCACGGTTCCTACCGCGTCGCATCGCGGGGCCACTCGTGGATGCGCTCGAGTCGTTCCTCGACGCGATGGCGATCATGCGCGACCCGAAGCTTCTGACGTACGCCATGGTGTGGACCGCCATCTTCTGGACGTGGCACGGGCTGTCGTTCTGGTTAGGTATGATGGCGTTCGGAATCGATACCGGCTTCGTCTCCGCGATCTTTACGGAGGCCGTGGTCGGCTTCGCCGTGGCAGTCCCGGCCGCCCCAGGGTTTCTCGGCACGTTTCAGGTCGGGGCCGACTTTGCGTTGGGCACCGTGTACGGAGTGGATGCCGGAGACTCACTCGCATTCGGCTTCGGATACTGGGCGGCTGGCTGGTTCCCGATCACAGCAATCGGACTGTACTACGCGTGGTCCATCGGTATGTCGTTCGGCGACATGGGTGCTGCGGAAGAACGGGTTGAGGATGTCGTTGAACTCGAGGATCCCCACGCGACAGAAATTCTAGGTGGAGGGGACGAGTGATACGAAGTGCTTCCCTGCTCGCGCCCGCAAAGGTCAACCTTCTTCTGCAGGTACTCGGGCGCCGGGCGGACGGCTTCCATGAGATAAGGACTGAGTTCCAGTCGGTGAACTTCGGCGACCGGGTCAGTGTTTCCTTGGAGGGAATCGGGATCACGTTGGACGTTGACGGGCCGGATCTCGGGCCTCTCGATGAAAACTTGGCACACCGTGCGGCTGTGGAATTCGCGGAAGTGGCGGGGCTCAGCAGTGGGATACGAGTGCGACTGGAGAAGCACATCCCGGCCGGGGCTGGCCTCGGCGGCGGGTCCTCTGACGCATCCGCCGTTCTCCGTCTTCTCAATCATCTCACGGATCATCCGCTGAGCATTAAGACGCTGATGGAAATTGGTGCGCATCTGGGATCTGACGTCCCATTTTTTCTTGCGAACAGCCCGCGCGCACGAGCTTTTGGAAGGGGCGAGGCACTAAGGGCGCTTGCGCCGCTCCCGGCATGTGCGGTCACTCTGCTCGTGCCCCCCACGCACGTAGCGACTGGGCCCGCTTACGAAGCACTGGGAAGAGGGCCTGTCCCCGAAGGGGACTCACAGATGGATACGAATCATGCGGATTCGTGGGCCGAAGTGATCGTCCGGGCGGAGAACGATTTCGAGGTGGTGGTGTCCGGGCTTCACACCGAGGTTCGACTAGCTCTGGATCGGCTCGCGGCGGAAAGTCATGCCCTCGTGATGCTGTCCGGGAGCGGAGGCGCTTGCTTCGCGCTCGATCCGGCGGCCGGGGTTCCGGTCGAGGCAGAAGTGACCGCGGACGCCGCCGACGGCTGGCTGTTGGTCAAGACGAGTACGCTTATGACGGTGCCTTCCGTTATGGAGTAACTGTAGGGACTTGAATCCGCCCCCCCACAGCGGGTAGGATTGGCGCGCTGGCCCGTCGTCCAATGGCAGGACACCGCTCTTTGGCAGCGGCGATGATGGTTCGAATCCATCCGGGCCAATGGTAGGACTCAGAGAGGGGGCGGAGACGCTTCTCGCACCGAATGAACGGTCCGCTTTTCGCAGGCGCGCTACTCGCGTTGGGGCTTCCAGCCGCACCCATGGGCCAAGTCGCGACAGGTGCGCGCGACACCACCATCCTGGTAGCGGACTCATCGGACCTCAGAAGCCATGCCAAGGCTGCGCAGGCGCGATTCGAGCGGAGTCGTACCCGGCATTTGCCCGCCACCATCGAGACGTTCGGATCGGTGTGCGACGAGCATGTGGGCCGTTTCTGTTCGTGGTACGAAGAGGGGGACTGGTACCCCACCCCAGAGTCTCCCCAGATCCGAGAGCTCAGAGCGGATCTCCTAGCGACGCTCGACTCGGTTCAGGCGGGACTTCCCGGCGACGATTGGGTGCTCGGGCAGCGCGTCTGGTATCTGTCGGAAGGGGGGCAGTGGGATAAGGCTCTGCACGCGGCTTCCGAGTGTGGTGGTGCCCAGCCTTGGTGGTGTGCCGCACTCGAGGGATTCGCACTGCATGGGCTTCAGCGCATTCCAGAAGCGGAGTCTGCTTTCGCCCGCGCTCTCCGACAAATGGAGCCGGGACAGGCTCTCGAATGGCGACTTCCGCGGAGGGCAGTGGACTCTGAAAGCAGTGGCCTCCTTTCCGATCTAGGAGACATTGCTGAGGTCGCCCCGGATTCGATCGATGGGGTCTTAGGTCGCATGTGGCGCCTGGCGGATCCCCTTTACCTGGTGGACGGGAATGACCGCCTGACAGCCCACTACGCTCGATGGACGGTCTCCACCCTCCGGGAACGAGCCCGAAATCCTTTCCATATCGCGTGGGGGAGGGATATGGAGGAGCTGACGATTCGGCATGGATGGGAGATCGGTTGGGAGCGCTCTCCGCGGGGGAACTTCGCTTCTCTCGATAATGTCATCGGGCACAAGCACCCGGAGGGCCGTGATTTTATGCCGTCGGCCGGGGCGCTCAGAGAGCCAGGACTCGCTTCGTCCGAAGACCTCCGTCCGGATCGATCCAGGCCTCGGAGTCTCTACGCTCCTGCATATGCACCCGTCATGCTCCCCATGAACGGGCAGGTCGCGATTTTTCCGCGGGGCCCAGAAATGGTCGTCGTGTCTGCCTACTTTCTGCCGGAAGACACGACCCGGCACGCAGAGCATCGGCATGCCATCCCGTGGCTCGAAGCAGGGGATCAAGCTGGGCAGCTCCAGCGCGCAGGGCTCTATCTGATCCCGGTGGATGGCGGGCGTCCCCGAAACGTCAGGGATATTGGGAGCGATTCTGGCGTTCTCTCCGTCACCGTTCCGGTTGGAGCCTACGTCGTCTCAGTAGAGGCATTCAGCCCCGGACTCCGACGCGCGGGCAGGGAGCGGTTCGGCTTGGCCCGAAGTACCGTACCGGACGACGTCGCAGCACTCTCAGACATACTCCTCTTGGCACCGATGTCCACGCCACCCGAACAGCTGGAGGAGGCCATCCTGTTCGCGCTCCTAAAGACAGAACTCCTACCTGGGCAGAGCTTCGCGATCGGTTGGGAGGTGTCTGGCTTGGGGTTTCGGCCGGAGAGTATGCGGTTCACGGCATCGGTCCGCCGGTCCGACCGGAACCCGCTGAAGCGTATCGGGGACTTCCTCGGAATCACGAATCGACCCGAGCCGCTTAGGGTCTCATGGGAAGAGCCTGGGCCGGACCAACCGACCCACGTCTTTCGGTATTTAAACTTGGACTTGCCGCACCTCGATCCAGGCGACTACCAGATCAAACTGACTCTAGAGACGTCTGGTCGTTCGACATCCACCACGACTCGGTCGTTCAAGGTTCGTGCCCGCCTGGGCACGTGAATACGGAATCCGCCCGTCGTCACGAGTCGTCACATCGCGCGTTGACCAAGATCCACGTTACTTCTAGCTTTTCGGGCTATTAATCGCCTGCACAATCCGCCCCGAACTCTCTGCCGAGACCATGGACGACACCTACCAGCGGGGGCCCCTACTCCTGCTCAGCGGACGGGCCAACCGCCCTTTGGCGGCAGACATCGGGGAGTTGATCGGAAAGTCACCAGATGGGGCGACGATCAAACAGTTCGCCGACGGAGAGATCTTCGTCCGCATCGACCGGAATGCACGGGGGCGGGACGTCTACATCGTCCAGAGTACCCCGGCTCCAGCAGAGAACATGATGGAGATGCTGCTGCTGATCGATGCAGCCAAGCGAGCTTCTGCGGCACGAGTCACGGCCGTTATCCCGTATTTCGGGTACGGGCGGCAGGACCGTAAGGACCAGCCACGGGTGGCGATCGGAGCCAAGCTGTGTGCCAACCTCGTCGTGGCGGCGGGTGTCGATCGGGTCATCTCGATCGACTTCCATCAGCACCAGATCCAGGGTTTCTTCGACATTCCTGTGGATCACCTTTATGCGGCCCCGGTCTTTACCAAGTACTTCCGAGACAAAGCGCTCGAAGACTTGGTTGTGGTCGCGCCCGATGTTGGCGCAGCGAAAATGGCCCGCGGGTACGCGAAGCGACTCGGGGCCAGCTTTGCGATCATCGATAAGCGTCGCCCACAGGCGAACATGTCGGAGGTATTGAACGTGGTCGGTGAGGTGGAAGGCAAGACGTGCCTCCTCGTCGACGACATGGTGGACACCGGTGGCTCCTTGGCCAACGCGGTGCACGCCTTGAAGGATCGGGGATCCAAAGCGATTTACGCTGCGGTGACGCATGCGCTGCTCTCAGGACCGGCCTCGGAGCGCCTGCAGAATTCCCCACTCGAGGAGATGGTGGTGACGAATACCATCCACACTCCGGAGGAAAAGCACTTCGACAAGCTCCGGGTCCTGTCTGTGGCCGATCTGCTTGCGAAGGCGATCGACCACGTACACTCGAACGAGTCCGTCAGTCAGCTGTTCGAGATTCCGCCGGAAGAAGACTGAATTCACTGAGGGAAAGGGCCCCGGGATCAGCCTGGGGGCCGATAATCAGGAGACTATAGAATGGCAGATGTAACACTCAACGCTCAGAAGCGAGAAGGCACCGGAAAGGGCGTCGCCCGCCAGCTCCGTCTGGCCGGTCGCGTTCCCGCTGTCCTGTACGGTCGCGAGTTCGACGCAGTTCACCTTTCGGTGGATGCGCATGAGGCGACACTCCTCTTTCATTCGATCAGCACCGAGAACACGATTCTGGCGCTCGACGTCGAAGGCGACAAAGAGCCCTACCGGACGCTCGTTCGCGAGATCCAGACCCACCCGTGGAAGGGCTCACTCATCCACATCGACTTCTTACGCATCCAGAAGGGTGTCATGGTCGACGTCGAGGTCCCGATCCATCTGATCGGAACGCCCGTTGGTGTGAAGAACGACGGCGGTATCGTGGAACAGGTCATCCACGAGATTGCGGTCAGGTGCATTCCGTCCAAGATCCCGAAGTCGATCGACGTCGATATCTCGCACTTGGATGTCAACGAGTCGCTGCATGTGTCCGACGTTGAGTTCGGCGAAGGCGTCGAGGTCATGATCGACCAGGCGAACACGATCTGTGCCGTTGCGATTCCGCGGGCAGTAGCCGCCGCCGATGGAGCTGAAGAAGGCGAAGAAGGCGGGGAGCTCGACGAAGGTGGAGTACCCCTCGAAGGCGAAGAAGGCGGAGACGAGGCTTAGACCTCGTCGTCTGGCATGCGTCTGAAAATTGTACTCGGGCTCGGAAACCCCGGGCCCGAGTACGATGCCAGCAGGCACAACGTGGGATGGTGGGTTGTGGACCGGCTCGCGTACGATTGGGGCTTCGATTCGTTCAACAGAGACGGTCGGGCCTTTCTCACGGAAGGCGACGTGGGTGAGTCGAGGGTGCAGCTCGTGAAGCCCGCGACATATATGAACCGGAGTGGCTTGGCGATGCGGCCCCTGAAGGCGATGGAAGACTTCAACGCCTCAGAGGACCTCTTGGTCATTGTAGACGATGCGGCGCTCGATGTGGGTCGGGTGCGGTTTCGGCCAGAGGGCGGGGCAGGTGGCCACAACGGATTGAAATCGATATCGGGTGCTTTGCAGTCGAATGAGTACGCCCGACTACGGGTAGGGGTTGGCATCAAGCCGGAGGGGGAAAACCTCGCCGACTGGGTGCTCGCTGAAATGTCTCATGCAGACGAGGAAGTGGTGGTTGGGTTGTTGCCCGGACTTACGGAGGCCGTCGAACACTGGCTTCTCGAGGGCACGGAGGCGGCCATGAACCGCTTCAATCGATAGCTGGCGTGACCCAATGTGGGATCACGCATCATGACGTTCATGCAAGACGGATAACAGGAAGACCAATTCCATGACCGACTTCGTTGCAATGACCGGATTTGCTTGGATCCTCGGGATCCTGGGACTCGGCACGGCGGCCGGTATTTACGGCTACGTGAAGAAGCAGGACCCAGGCAACGAGACAATGGTAGATATCGGCGAACAGATTCACGACGGTGCCATGACGTTCCTTCGCCGCGAGTACACAGTGCTCTCGGTGTTCGTGGTGGTGGTGGCGATTTTGTTGAGCATCACGATCGGAACGACGCCCGCAATCGCGTATGTCTTCGGGGCCTTGAGTTCCGTGGCAGCCGGTTTCTTCGGGATGAAGGCCGCGACGCGCGCGAACACACGTACCGCCGCTGCAGCGAACGATTTCGGTCAGGGTAAGGCACTCCGCATCGCCTTCTTTGGTGGTTCCGTGATGGGGCTCGCCGTTGCGGCGCTCGGCCTCATCGGCCTTGGAGTCCTGTTCGTGATGTTTGGAGCGGATGCGGTCGTCGATTCCGAGTTTGCGAACTTCGCCGAGATCGTCGCAGGCTTCGCGATGGGTGCCAGCTCGATCGCGCTGTTCGCGCGTGTCGGTGGAGGTATCTTCACCAAGGCCGCCGACGTTGGTGCTGACTTGGTCGGTAAGGTCGAGGTGGGGATTCCTGAGGATGACCCGCGGAACCCGGCGACCATCGCAGACAACGTGGGCGACAACGTCGGTGACGTAGCCGGTATGGGCGCGGACATCTTCGAGTCCTACGTGGGATCCATTGTGGCGACCATCGCGATTGGGGCGACTGCGCCGGCCTTGATGGCTCACCGGGCGGCGGCGATTTCGCTGCCGATCGTGACCGTCATGGTTGGAATGCTTGCCTCGCTGGTCGGCATCTCCGCCATGAAAGTCCTCGAGAAGCGGGATCCGGCGCACGCGCTCCACGGCACCACATGGATCGCGGGTGGATTGTTTCTGGCCGCGATGTACTTCGTGGTCCAGAGCATGGGCATCACGTACACGGGTGCCGACGGCGCGGTCTACGGGGTGAACGGCCCCTGGATCGCGATCGTCGCGGGTACGCTGGCAGGGATCCTGATCGGAACGGTTACCCAGTACTACACTGCTGCCGGTCCTGTGAAGAAGATTGCGCAGGCAAGTGAGACGGGCGCCGGCACCAACCTCATCACCGGCCTTGCGGTTGGGATGGAGTCGACGGCGATTCCGGTCATCTTGATTTGTATCGCGATCGGTGTCGCGTTTGGGTTCGCCGGCCTATACGGCATCGGTATCGCTGCGGTCGGAATGCTCGCAACTGTGGGTGTCACGATGTCCGTAGACGCCTACGGTCCCATCGCCGACAACGCTGGTGGTATCAGTGAGATGAGTGGGCTCGGACCGGAGACGCGTGAGATCACCGACTCCCTCGACGCCATCGGTAACACGACCGCAGCGATCGGTAAGGGCTTCGCCATCGGTTCTGCGGCTCTGACGGCATTGGCGCTCTTCTCGGCCTACTCGTCCAAGGTTGGACTGCAGGAAACCGGCATCGATCTGGTCGACCCGATCGTTGTGATGGGTCTGTTCATTGGTGGAGCGCTTCCGTTCTTCGTAGCGGCACTCACCATGACGGCTGTCGGCCGTGCAGCGGAGGGTATGGTGGACGAAGTTCGACGTCAGTTCCGGGAAATTCCCGGGATCATGGAGGGGACGACAAAGCCGGATTCCGCTCGGTGCATCGACATTTCTACGAAAGCCGCGTTGCGTGAGATGATTCTCCCCGGAATCACCGCAGTTTTTGCGCCGGTTGTTGTCGGTTACTTCCTCGGTGTTGAGGCCCTCGGCGGTATGCTGGCTGGTGCGACCGTCACGGGTGTGTTGATGGCCCTCTTCATGGCCAACGCTGGTGGCGCATGGGACAACGCGAAGAAGTACATCGAGGGTGGCGCACACGGGGGTAAGGGATCTGAAGCCCACAAGGCTTCTGTCGTCGGTGACACCGTTGGCGATCCGTTTAAGGACACTTCGGGGCCGTCACTCAATATCCTGATCAAGCTGATGAGTGTCGTATCTCTCGTGCTCGCGCCGTGGTTCGTGCAGGTACACGGAATCGATGTCGATCCTGCGACGACCTCGTGGCTTGTCGAGATGGTGCAGGGAATCTTCGGTTGACCGTTGGAGCTAGGCGCGCAGTCGTCACTCTCCTCGTAACACAACCGCACTAGATAAGACGGGGTCTGCCTACTACGGGCAGGCCCCGTCGTTCATTAAGGGGACGTACCATGGCCAAAGCACCGACCTTCGAAAATGCGCTCCAGTTTGCTTCAGACCTGATCGCCACTCCGGGACTGTCGGGCCACGAGGGCGATGTAGCCCAACGTCTCCAGCAAGAGATGGAAGCTCTCGGACTGGAAGACATCCGTGTGGACGCGGCGGGAAATGTCATTGGTGTCGCGCGCGGGCGTGGTGACGCCCCTGCTGCCATGCTCAACTGCCACCTCGATGTGGTAGCGGAGGGTGATCATTCAGAATGGGAGGTGCCGCCCTTCAGCGGAGCGGTCCAAGACGGCTTTCTCCACGGGCGGGGCGCCATGGACATCAAAGGTCCTCTCGCGCTTCAGACGTATGCGGCCGCATCCATGATCGGTGAAGCTCCCGGAGATGTGATCGTCGCACATACGGTGTTCGAGGAACGAGGTGGCCTGGGCATGAAACACCTGCTCGAGTCGGGCGATGTTGAGCCTGCCATCGTGATCATCGGTGAAGCGACGCAGGGAGACGTTTGCATCGGGCATCGAGGGAGGGCGGAGTTGGAGGTCGTGCTCAGCGGTGAAGCGGGCCACGCGAGCGTCCCCGATCGTGCGGCGAATGCTCTCGATTTGCTGGGCGATGCCCTGGCCGCCGTGCACGACCTGGCGGGGGCGCAGGAGTCGGATGAAGTCCTAGGTGCGTCGAGTCTCGTTACGACGATGGTCAACGTGCTACCCGAGACCCGCAACGTAATCCCGGACCAGGTGGTGATGGCCATCGATTGGCGGATTCTGCCAACTGATTCGGACGAGTCGCTGGTTGAGAGAGTCCGGGCAGCGGTTGAACGGCGGATCCCGGAACTCCCGAACGGCCTGTCCTTCGAGGTCAGGATGGCGACGGAGCATCAGGTCACCTATACAGGGCTAGTCGCGGACCGCAATCTGTTCACGCCGGGATTCCTCATGGATCCTGAGCATCCCGTGGTGCGAGCCGCGGCTCGGGCTGTTGGCCGAAGAGGATCGGAAGGTGATGCCAAAGTCCGCCCGTGGCAGTTCGCGACGGACGGCGGTTGGTCGTGTGGCGTGAACGGCATCCCGACGATCGGCTTCGCGCCGGGCGAGGAGCGCTTTGCGCACACGAACCGGGAGCGATTGAACGTTGAGGCGGCGGCGTGGGGCTTTGAGCGGTATCCGCACTTGATTCGGGCTGTGCAGTTGGCGGCTAGGTAGGATTCGGCGGCGGCCGGGGAGGATACGCCGCTTTTCCGGGCCGTTCGCCTACACGGGCGGAAGCTGGGGTCCGGGCTCGCTAAGCGACGGCGCGCGTCTTGTTCGTCGCGTCTTCTTTCTCTTTCCGCTGCGCGCCGTCGATTACCCGGAAAAGCGGCGTATCCTCCCCGGCCGCGGCCGCGTGTGGGGCACGCGGCAAAGACGGTTGGTGCCCATCCGCTGTTCGTGTCACAAAGGGTCATGTGACTCAAATACGACAAGCCGGTGTGACGGGCATGCGAGGGTCGCGCGGAGGCCCGAAGCGGCGTTTTCTGGGCAATCGACGCTCCGATGCGGAGCGAGATAGAGAACGTGAGTCTCCGGAAGAGGAGCGTCGCTTAGCGAGCCCCCGAACCGGAGGACCCCAAGACCGGGCGAGCGGCCCCGAAACCGCCGCTTCGGGCCTCCGCGTGACCCGCGAAGCCACAGGCGCGAGAGGTTCCACGCCGCACCACGTTGTAGTAGGTTTGCGACTGCCCAATAGGGGCACAAGACAATGATCCCGCTTCGTGAGTTCACCGGCGTCGCACGCTAGGGAACAGCTTTCACGGAGCCCGTGACTAACCTACGGACCGAGGGAAGATCTATGCGGACCTACGAGGTCGTGTACATCCTCGACCCGGCGCTCGACGAGAGCGCGGTCAACAGCAAGCTCGAGAAGCTCCACTCGCTCGCCATCGCAATGGGCGGCGAAGTCAGCGCCATCGACCACTGGGGCCTTCGCCAACTGGCGTACCCAGTCAACAAGCAAACAGCAGGCTACTACGTCGTAGGTCACTTCACGGCCGTGGCGGAAGCTTTGCCGGAGTACGAGCGTCTGATTAGGCTCGACGGCGAAGTCATGCGTTATCTGTTGGTCCTCAACGAGGGTGAACCGACCGATGGTGACTCACTTATAGGTGAGCCTCGTCCGGAGCGCGCCCGTAAGGAGGACGACGAGGACGATGACGACGATGACGATCGCGATCGTCGCCCCGAATCCGAGGAAGAGGTCCAGGATTCGGACCGTCCCGGACCGCCGGAGTACACGGGTCCCCGAGGTCGCCGCCGTCGCATGGAAGGCCCTCCGATCATCCTGCTCAACTATAAGGATGTCGGTACGCTTTCTCACTTCGTGACGGAGCAGGGAAAAATTATCCCGCGCCGCACCACGAAGGTCACTGCCGGATTCCAGCGTCAGCTGGGTCGGGCTGTGAAGCGCGCGCGTTACCTCGCGCTGATTCCCTACACGCGTAACAACGAAGGCTAGTCGCGTGCAGGAGGCCCAAGTACCGGTTCGCGAAGGCCGCGAGTGGCTTCGTGCTGCTGCGCTCTTCGGAATCGCCGCGACGACCTCGGTCTTTCAGCCCGCCGTGTTAATCGGCGTGCCGTTTCTTCTCTTTGTAGGTATGAGAGGGGTGCGCGGCACGCCGATGTTCATGGCGGCAGCGCTGGCCGTGTTGATCGCAATTTCAGGTGTTCGCGACGGGTTTTGGTATGTCGAGCGTGCTTGGGCAGTGATCGTGGCGGGTTGGTTCCTAGCCTTTGTCGTCGCGCGCCCGGAGTGGCGGTTTTTCACTCGCGCGGTGGGCGCGGTGCTCAGTGCGGGTGCGAGCGTCGCGGTTTTGATATCTGTCCGAGCCGGTGCGTGGAGTGCTTTGGACTGGACGATCACAGACCGTGTCCGAGGTGGCATCGCCACGTTAGTGGATTCCGCGGCGGTATTGCGCGGTGGGGAGGCACTCTCTCCGACGTTCGTGACAGCGATGTACGAGATGGCAGAGTCTCAGTTGGAAATTTTTCCGGCTTTGACCGGTATGGCTTCGATCGCGGGGCTGGGAGTTGCGTGGTGGTTGTACGCGCGCCTCAGTCGTCAGACTTCGGATGTGATCGGGCCTTTGCGAGACTTTCGATTTAATGACCACTATGTGTGGATCTTCATCGGGGGCGTGATGCTCTTGGCCACGACGTTGAGCGATCCGCTCGACCGAGTGGGATCGAACGCTGTGGCGTTTATGGGTGCGCTCTACGCTTTGCGTGGGGCAGCCGTGTTCGTGTTTGTGAGTGGCGGCTTCTCGTGGTTCGGATACGTGATGACGGCTTTGGGACTGTTTCTGTTGACCCCCGTGGTACTTGGTGCCGCGATGGTGATCGGGATCGGTGATACCTGGCTCGACTTACGTCGACGCGCCCGCGAAGTGGCCGCCTGACCTCAATAGGACGTTTGGAGGAATAATGAAGCTGATCTTGAAGCAGTCCGTCGATCGACTCGGTGAGGCTGGCGATGTGGTTCAGGTGAAGGCCGGCTACGGGCGGAACTACCTGCTCCCACAGGGCCTTGCCTATGTCGCGAGCGAGACCAACATGGTGAAGATCGAGGCAGAACGGACGAAGGCAGATGAAGTCGCGCGTCGCGATCGCCTCGAAGGGAGCCGCAGAGCGTCTCAACTCGAAGGGCTGTCGTTGGTGTTCAACGAGAGGGCTGGCGAGGACGGAAAGCTGTTTGGTTCGGTTACGGCTGCTGACATCGCCGAGAGCGCCAACGCAGGAGACCTCGACTTTGAGCTCGATCGTCGCACGATCGTGCTGGAAGAGCCGATCAAGTCGATTGGCGTTGTGTCCGTCGCGGTGAAGCTGCATGCCGAGGTGGAGTCTGTGATCGAAGTTCGGGTCGAGAGAGAAGAAGGCTGATCTGCACGTGATAGACGCTAAGCCGGAAGAATTTCCGCCCGAGGTACGGCGGGCTGCCGAGTTGGCGTTGGAGCGAAAGGCCCGTGACGTCGTGGTGCTCGACTTGCGAGGTATTTCTACGGCTACCGACTATTTCGTTGTTGCTTCCGGGCAATCCGACGTGCAAGTGAAGGCAGTCGCGGACAACGTGGTGGAAGAGCTCAAGAAGGAGGGCCATCGGCCGGTGCACGTCGAGGGCAAGAGCGGTGGCCGGTGGGTGCTCGTGGATTACATCGATTTCGTGGTGCACGTGTTCCACCCCCAAGCCAGAGACTTCTATCAGCTCGAGAATCTCTGGGGTGACGCACCGCGCTGGGAAGCTCCGGAAGAAGCCGAAGAGCCGGGGTAAACAGGAAGCGAGCCATCGTCAGATAAGCATTGGGATGCTTAGTGTTTTGAGGCGACAGCGCGTTTGCTCACCCGGAGTGCGTGGCCTAACTTACCGTGGGCGCGGGCAGGTGGCCGAGCCCACGGAACCAACTTAGAAGCCCCGCAGACGCGGGGTCCAAACGACAGCCGCCCCGCCGCCTATGGTCGACCTTCCCAACTGGAGTCAATACGACGCGAGTCGGACTCCCTCGCTGCCTGAGCACGCCGAGCGTCCTGGCAGGTTGGTGGTCGTGCTTACGACTCGAGGTGCAAGGCGAGACGGCTTCGCGGTCGATGCTGTCCTCGGGATGGTGACGGGTTGGAGCGCCGAGGGACGACGTGTCGTTCTTGCTGACGTGGGACTGGATGAGCCGTCCCTTCATGCGGCTGTGGACGCGCCGAATGCCGAGGGCGTCGGAGACGTCGTGTTGTTTGGCTCCTCCATTCGTAAAGTGGCTCGTGCTGCTCCTCATGGCGGCTACTTCTTCATCGGAGCCGGCACCGGAGCGGCCGATCCATCACAGGTTCTTGGACACGGGCGTTGGGACAGGTTGTGCAAGGGTTTTTTCGATGCCGGAGTAACTCTGGTTGCTTTTGCGCACGCGGAGTGCCCGGGCACGGAACACGTACTTCGCGTCGCGACAGATATCGTCGTTCTCGCGAACGAAGATGAGGATGTTTCCGGGCAGTTGGCTGAAGCCGCCGGAGTGGTTTGCCTCGTGTCCGGACCCTCAACGGCCGTCTCTGGGCAAGAGTCGCTGGCGGTGCTAGAGACTGACTCCGATCTGGAGGCTCATCTCTTCGAAACCTTGGAGGTCCCGGAGCACGAGGGTGAAGGGAACCATCCGGAGGTCGGCCCCCGGGACGAACCGTCCGACATCGAATTGCTGCCCGGTGCAGAGTCGAGCCTGCCCAAGTGGAGGATAGCTCCAAAGCTGGAGCCTCCGCTCGCGCCTGAGGTGGACGAGGCTGCGGCGAGCGGATCCATAGAAGGCGCGGGTGAAGTTGCCGCACCAGGTTCGAGGAATCGAGTGCTGCTCGGGTTGAGTACGATCATGCTGGCCATCGTGGGCGCGGCTGTGATGGGTTGGGTCCAAATTCCTGGGCTGTCCCCTGAAGTGCCGGTAGTGCCGTCCGCAGAGGATCAGGTTCAGGTCGCTCGGTCGGTGCCGCTCGCGGAGTCGACGCTCATGTTGAGCCACTCCGTGGCGGTGGGCGCGTTTCAGGACGAGACGGTGGCCACGAGCCGTCTGACTGGTCTCCAAGCGGCCGCGGGCGTGTTCGCCATTCTCGCACCCGTGCGTGTAGACGGCACCGTCTACCATCGCGTGCTCGTTGGGCCGGCGACAGACTCGATGTCGGCGGAGGCCCTCGCGGATCGTCTGGCGCTCGAAACCGCTGTGAGCCGTGCTTCCTGGGTCGTGCGAACGACGCCCCTCGCGTTTGAACTCGGTGAGCTTCTCGACGAAGAGGCGACTGCTAGGCGGGTCGAGGGGCTGCGCGGTCTTGGTGTCCCTGCATACTCGCTCGCAATCGACTTCTCGGACGGGACGACTCGGTACCGCGTGTACGCGGGTGCATACGCAGATGAGCAAGAAGCCTCGTATCTACAAAGTCACCTGGTAGCTCAGGGCCTCGACAACGCAACGCTTACGACTCGCATAGGCCGCGTTCAGTGACAACTCCAAACACTACATGAAGCTCCGCTCTCTCAAGATGCACGGGTTCAAGTCCTTCGCGGACTCGACCACGATCGAATTCCACGACGGCATCACCGCGATCGTCGGCCCCAACGGGTGCGGCAAGTCAAACATCAGCGACGCGATTCGGTGGGTCCTCGGAGAACAGCGGCCGACCGCCATCCGCGGTGCGAAGATGGAGGAGGCGATCTTCCAAGGCACCGTGGGGCGCCGACCCGTCAACCGAGGCTCGGTCTCGTTGACAGTCAGCAACGAAGACGGCGCGCTCCCGGTTCCCTTCGAAGAGGTGGAGGTGGGACGCCAGGTTTTCCGTGACGGTGGTAGTGAATACTCGATCAATCGTTCGGCGTGTCGCTTACGGGACGTTGTCGACCTATGCCGAGATACAGGGTTAGGCGCGAACGCATATTCGATGATCGAGAATCGAATGATCGACGCCATTCTCTCGGACCGTACCGACGAGCGTCGGGGCCTATTCGAGGAAGCCGCCGGGATCGGCAAGTACAAGGATCGGCGGAAGGCCGCGACGAGACGGTTGGAGCGGGCAGAGATGGACCTGCAGCGCCTCGAGGACGTGATCGCGGAAGTTCAGACCAAGGTCCGATCGTTATCTCGGCAGAAAGGGAAAGCGCAGCGTTATCTGGAGTACCGTCAGAGGCGTCTGGACGTGGAGGTCTCCGTCGTGCGGCATCAATTGGATACGCTCCGCACACGCCTTACCGGTGTCGAGAAGGAGTTGGAGGGAGACATCCATACCGGTGAAGGGAAGGTCGCGGAACTCACTTCTGCTGAGGCTCAATATGAGTCTCTTCGCCTCCGGGAAGTCAGCGCGGAAAAGGAACGTACGGAAGCTGCCAAGGCACTCGAGCAGGTTCGCGAGGCGCTGGTGAAATGGGAGCGAGATCTCGCGGTTGCGGACGAACGGGCGGCTTACGCCGAACGCCGCCTCGCGAAGATCGATGAAGAGCGCGCCCTTGCCCGCGAGCAGTCAGAGTCTCTTGCCCGCGATGAAAGTGTCCTCGGTGCCGACAGGGATCGGGTAGCAGAAGAACTCGATCAAATTCGGAAGGTCGCTGGCGAACGTGCCGTGGACGTGCAAGAGATCCGGACGAGACTGCAGGAGGCCAGAGGGCGGCTCGATGAGGTAGAGACGCGTGAGCGGGACCTCGCTCGACGTGGAGCGCAACTCGAAGGGGATGCTCAGTCTTCGGATGCGCAGGCCGAAGAACTGGAGCACCGACTTTCTTCGGTGTCCGAAGAACTCGATGGCGCGGCTGAGGCCCTCTTGGATCTGGAGTCGCAGGGGGACCTCTTCTCCGGCCGACTCGAGGATCTCACCGATCGACTTGATGAAACGCGTGCCGGGGTCGAGAAGGCCGGTGCCGATGTCGCTACGGCCAAAAGCGAGTTGGAATCAGCGCGTGCTCAGCAGCGTGTTGCGGCGGAGCAGGCGGCCTCACTCGCCGCGCGGCACTCCGCGCTCGAGAGACTTGAGCGTGATTGGGAGGGGTTCGAGCCCGCGGTGAAGGCGGCGCTGGCTTCCGGAATAGACGGTGTGCTTGGCACTTTGGCGGACTTCATGGAGGGCGGTGCCGAGTCGGCTTCTGCCGTTGAGGCGTACTTGGGCGCCCTCACACGCGCGTTGGTCGTCCGTGACTCCGCTGTCGTTGACGCTGTTGTCGAGTGGTTCACGTCTTCCTGGGAGGGTGGGGGGGGCTTGATCCTCCTGTCCCTGGACTCCGTCCCCTACACCGGCTCGGCGAGCGGCAATCTACTGGACGGGGTGCGTGCGCATGGTGAAGGCGCGACATGGGTGAAGGCACTCCTTGACGGTGCGGATCTCCCACAGGGTGGAGATGCCATCGTCACGCGAGCGAAGGGCGTAGTCCGTGTCGGGAATCCTTCAGGTACGTCGGGCGTGCTCGAACGGAAAGAAGAACTCAAAGAAGTCGCGGAACATCTCCACGCGGCGCGTGCAGCTGAGAGCACAGCCCGCGCGGCCCAGGCGGCTACCGAGGAGTCCCTCACTGCCACGGAATCGGGACTCGAGCAGGCGCGTGAAGCGATGCGGGGCGCCGAAGACGATCTGAGGAAGGTCCAGAGCGAGGTCGACGCCCAGTCTGATCGGCAGAGCAGAATGGATCGACTCCGGGACGAATTGTCTCGGCAGGTAAAGGGGACGAAGGCCGCCCGAGTCCGAGCGCTTCAGCGTGCCCAAGAGGCCCGCAGTGATCGTGAGATTCTCCTCCAGCAGGAGGAGGGCCTGAACCAGGAGCGTAGCGAAGCGCGCGCGACAATGGAGGCGGTTCAGGAGGAGTGGGAAACAGCACGTGCGGAGGAAGCACGTCTCGCCGTCGACGTGGCCCGACTCGAAGGCGATGTGAAGCGTCTGAGCGAGCGCCTCGAGTCCATCGGGACCGCCCACGCTCAAGCCATTGAACGACTGAAGGCGTTGGGTCAGGAAGAAAAGACGCTACGAGAAGAGCAGGCCGAAGCGCGACGGATTCGATCTGAGGGTGACACTGCCACTGAACGCCTTTTCGGTGAGCGTACCGTTGCCGAGACCGTAGTACGTGAGCGTGACGAGGTACTTCAGTCCGTTGCTGCCTCGCTGGCGGACGCAGAACGTCGGGTTCGTGAAGCACGCACGGCAGAACGCGCCGCTTCAGATCGTCGACACGAACTTGAGCTCGAACGCCAGGAACTGGGTGGGCGCATTGAGCGAATCCGGGAACGCCTAGAGGGAGAGTGGGGGCGTCCGCTCGAAGCTCTGTTGGAAGAGGCTTCGCCGGTTCAGGGCCAACAGGAGGACCTACAGGCGGAATTGCGCGAGATCGTCATCGCACTCGATAAGATTGGGCCGGTGAACATGCTGGCCGTAGAGGAGCACGAGGAGGAGAGCCAACGTCTCGAGTTCCTCACGGAGCAGAGAACGGACTTGGTCGAGGCTCGGAATGATCTTCGGTCTGCAATTCGTGAGATCAACAAGACGGCGACCGAACTCTTCATGCGCACCTTCGACGCCATTCGAGTGAACTTCCGGGAGACCTTTCTCCGGCTGTTCGAAGGTGGAGAAGCCGACATCTGGCTCCAGGAAGGGGAAGATCCCCTAGAAGCCCCGATCGAAATTCATGCTTCCCCAAAGGGGAAGAAGACCCAGCGTATTGATCTACTTTCGGGTGGGGAGCGGGCTCTGACTGCCCTTTCGCTGCTCTTCGGGATCTACCTGGTCAAACCGAGTCCATTTTGTGTTCTAGACGAAGTCGATGCCCCGTTGGACGAGAACAACATCGGGCGATTCATCAGACTGCTACAGGACTTCAAGGGCGAAAGCCAATTCGTGGTCATCACCCACAATCCGCGCACGATTGAGGCGGCGGACTGGATCTACGGTGTGACTATGGAAGAGCCCGGCGTGAGCACGATCGTTGGTGTGAAACTCCAGGAAGCACTGCAGGCAGCCGGACTCGCCTAAGAAGACATACTGCATGCCTACCCTCCGGCTCACACCGGAAGCCGCGGTACAAGTAAGTGAGCAGAGGATATGAAGGCCGGTGCTTAGCCGCTTGGGACGGGATGGGCATCTCCGTGAGGACACAACGGGCGGTAGACACTCCGGGAACACCTGTTTAGGCTTAGGCCCGCCTCCAATACTGAGCGAATGTAGTGCTCGTCGTGATGAAGAACTCGGCCTCGGCACCCCAGATTGAATCGGTCGTCGGGGTCATAAAGGACATGGGCTACGATGCCCGCCCGATTCTCGGCGGACAACGCACCGCTGTGGGCCTCATTGGCAACGATGGTGGTGTGGACGCAGGGAGGCTACAAGGGCTTGACGGGGTCCTGGAGGTGATCCCGGTGACCCATCCGTACAAGCAGGTGTCGAGGGAGTGGCAGGCTGACGACACCCTAGTGCGTTTGACGAACGGCACGGTCTTCGGCGGATCTGATTTGGTCATTATCGCGGGCCCCTGCGCCGTAGAGAGTGAAGGCCAGATCGTAGGCGTCGCCCATCAATTGAAGGAGATGGGGGCCACCGTGTTACGCGGAGGAGCTTTCAAACCCCGCACCTCGCCATACTCGTTCCAGGGCTTGGGAGAGGAGGGACTCGTGCTTCTCGCCAAGGCAAGAGAAGAGACGGGCATGGCGATTGTGACCGAGGCGCTCGATCCGGACGGCGCGGACTTGGTGGCTGAGTATGCAGACATCGTACAGATCGGCGCCCGCAATATGCAGAACTACCCACTGCTCCGACGCGCTGGCCGTACAGGAAAACCGGTACTATTGAAGCGTGGCATGGCGGCGACGATCGAAGAGTTCTTGCTGGCCGCGGAGTATGTTCTCGCTGAAGGGAATCCGAATGTGATTCTGTGCGAGCGAGGCGTGCGCAGCTTCGATACTCACACGAGAAACGTCCTCGACCTCGCGGCGATCCCCGTGGTTCAGGCGCTCTCCCATTTGCCGATCGTGGCTGACCCGAGCCACGGGACGGGTATTCGGTCCATGGTCACACCCATGGGACGTGCGGCGGTGGCCGCCGGAGCCGACGGGTTGATTGTTGAGGTGCACCCAGACCCGACGAAGGCGATGTCTGACGGCGCTCAATCGTTGTATCCCGACCAATTCGGCGCGTTGATGGACCAGGTCCGGGTCATCGCCAACTCCATCGGCCGGGACGTGTGTGCCCCTTTGGGCGAAGTCACAGCAGCGTGAGCTAGCGGGTTCTAGACGGCTCGTTGGACCATTCCGTGATGTCGTTTGATCGACGTTTGTCTTCGATGACGACGTCCGAATATCCGCCGCACTCCCTCGGGGCGCGAGGCGAAGCCCTCGCCCGAGAATGCCTAGAGGGTCGGGGGTGAGAGGTCCTTGCCCAAAATGTCCGGTTCGGAAGAAGAGAAGTCGACCTCGTTGTGCGGAAGAGAGATCTTATAGCGTTTGTTGAGGTCAAAACTAGAACTGGCCGCGCATTCGGCGTTCCCGAGTTGGCGGTCAATCTGCGCAAGCGTCGTGAGATTGAGCTCGTCGCTGCCGACTTTCTCTTCCGCATGGGCTTGCCGGAAGTGGATGTCAGGTTCGATGTCGTTGCCGTCGAGGTCGATACCGCGGGGCGCACTACGCGTCTCGAGCATATTGAAGACGCATGGAGGCCTGGCTGGCGCTAATTGAACGAGTTTGAGGTCGGGGTTGCGCGTTGACCGACCCGACGCCCCAGAATAGCTTCGTGGTGCCCCAGGTCCGTAGGGTGAAAGCCCATGAATTCCGTCAGGACCTCGCAGGTAGCAGCGGTAAGTGTGGTGATCGTCGCTGCGGGTCGCCTGGGGCACTTTTCCTTCCTTCTAGCGGAGTCCCAATCGCTACGGGAGGGGTCAGCTTCCGCGGCTCTCGCAATGTGGTAAATCCTTGGCGCATACTGCCTTAGCTAGAAAGTACCGCCCGCGCTCGTTCGCCGACGTGGCGACCCAGGAGCACGTTTCTGAGACTCTGCGCCGCGCGGTGTCCGGGGGGCGTGTTGGACACGCCTACCTGTTCTGCGGCCCTAGAGGCGTCGGAAAGACGACGCTGGCTCGCGTTCTTGCCATGGCGCTCAACTGCTCCGAGAGAACCGACGACGGCGAACCGTGTGGAGAGTGCGACAGTTGCGGTCGGATCTGGGCAGGGCACACGGCCCTCGACGTAGTCGAGATCGACGCGGCGTCGAATCGAGGTGTCGACGATGCAAGGGATCTGCGAGAGCGCGCGATGTATGCTCCGTCGAGCGATGGGCGTTTCAAGATCTATATCGTGGATGAGGCGCACATGCTCACCCGCGAGGCCTGGAACGCCCTCCTCAAGATCCTCGAGGAGCCGCCCCCGCGGGTCATCTTCGTGTTCGCGACCACCGAGCCGCAGAAGATCCAGCAATCCGCAGCGCCAATTCTCTCGCGGTGCCAGAGATTCGATTTCCGACGTATCGGTGTCGCAGACATCATGCGTCAGCTTGCCAAAGTCCTGGAGCGGGAAGGTGCGAAGGCGCCCGAGGACGCGTTGCGCCTCATCGCCCGCAAGGCAGACGGCGGAATGCGCGATGCCCTGTCGCTTCTCGACCAGGTCATTTCCCTCACGGGTGGCGACGTCGAAGCCGATTCAGTTCGCAGAGTGCTCGGCCTGGTGGAGGAGGAGAGATACCTTGATCTCCTCGATATTCTCTCTGAGGATCGTCATGCTGAGATCTTTGACTTGGTCGAGCGGTTGGTCGACGAAGGATACGATCTCGTCGAGTTCTATCACGGCCTATTGGACACGCTCCGAGCACTGCTCCGGATGCGCTTGGCTCCAGATACGGCGATGGATATTCGACCGGACTTGAAGGACCAGTTCGCTGCGCGTGCCCAACTATTCGAGTCGGGCGATCTCGTGAGGATGCTGGCCGCGGCAGCTGAACTCGAGGGGCAGGGTAGCCTCCGCCGCAGTCCCAATCCACGTGTGCTGATCGAGATGCTTCTGTTACGGCTCAGCTACCTCGATCGCACTGTCGCGCTCGAGGAGCTGATTCACGCGCTCGGGGGAGCTCCGCCTTCCGAGGGTGGCGCGGCCGGCGGAAGCAGCGGCGGCTCAAAGGCCTCCACCACCGTCGCAGCATCGCCGCCGCCGGCAGAAGTGGCGAGCGTGTCGGCGTCGCAGGCAATGCCGGTGAATGGAGTGATCGAGGAGGCCGCGGCGACCGCTGTGCTCTCCGAGATTCCTGAGGATGACATCGTGCCATCAACTCGGGTGGAAGAAGCCTGGACGAGATGGCTCGATTCGGGCAACCACGTACCCCGAGGCCTGAGCGCGTTCCTGCGGTCCGCGACGGTCCGCGAACTCGACGACGGCGCCGTAGAAATCACGTTGTTGCCGGGGCCTGCCTCGGAACGCATCGGGGAGGCGACGGTCCGGGCTACGATCAGCCGGGGACTGAGCCCTTACGTAGGCCGTCCGGTGACATTGGCGGCCGCGAGCTCGGACAGCCCCGTCGAGGGCCCCGCTCGGGTCACTGAAGATGAGGTCCGAGAAGACACATTGAAGGCCCTTTATCGCCAGGAACCCCGCCTAGAGAAGGCGGTACAAGAACTCGACCTAGAGCTGATGGATTAACCAGTCCAACTTCGACCGAACCTATGACAGATCTTTCGCAGCTGATGCAGCTCGGCCAGCAGATGCAGGCCAAGATGACGGAACTCCAACAGTCCTTGGAGGCAAAGAAGATTTCAGCTTCCTCGGGTGGTGGGATGGTCACCGCTACTGTCGATGGAAAGGGGTCTGTGAAGCAGGTGCAAATCGATCCCACTTGTGTGGACTCCAGCGATGTCGAGATGCTCGAGGATTTGGTCCTAGCGGCGGTAAACAAGGCTCAGACAAAGGCCCAGGCCGAGTATGAGGGTGAAATGAAGAAGGTCACGGGCGGGCTGCCGATGAACATTCCCGGCCTCCCGAAACTCTTCTGATTCGGAAAGGGATTGCCACATGTCGGTGATTGATCGTCTCACCGGCGAGTTCTCTCGCCTTCCTGGCGTCGGCCCAAAGACGGCCCTTCGACTCGTCCATCACCTAATGAAGGGCACCAAGGAGGACACTCGTCGACTCGCGCGTGCCATGAATGACGTCGCGGATCGGGTGCGTCCTTGCGACGTGTGTGGGAATTTCTCAGAACACGAATTGTGCGAAGTATGCGCGAATCCAAAACGGGATCGCCGCGTGCTCTGCGTGGTGGAAGAGGCTTATGAGGTAGGTGCCATCGAGCGGACAGGGCAGTTCAGAGGCCTCTTTCACGTCTTGGGCGGCAGGCTATCCCCGTTGGACGGAATCGGACCGGATGAGTTGCATATGGAGTCGCTGATGGACCGCATCAACGGGTCGGGCGGCGAAGTCAGAGAAGTGATTGTGGCTACGAACTCCAGTGTGGAGGGTGAAGCCACCGCCGTGTATCTGGAGCAGGAGATTCGGCCGTTGGGGCCGACGGTCACTCGATTGGCCCGTGGAATCCCGGTCGGGAGTGATCTCGAATACGTGGACGGGACGACCATCGCTCAGGCGTTGGTCGGAAGGCGGGAGATGTGAGATGAACAAGAAGATCCGAACCGCAGGGATCACTGTGCTCGCGGCAGCTGCGGCGGGGGCGATCGCAGCCCTGATTATTCGTGACCAGATCACACGTCACCAGCGAGATCTATTCAATCCACGAGCGCTCCGCCGGCTGGCCGCGCTCGGGCATGTAAGCAAAGAGCCTGCATCTGTGGACATGATCCGCCTGCTCAGAGACTTCGTTGCCTGGGAGCCGCGCAAGATGCTTAGGGAGCGAGCCGCCGCCATCGTTGAGCGGATGGAGGGTGAGGTGGCACATGTCGGATGAGTACCCCCATCTTGCCCTCGAACCGGCCGGACCCGACCTTGCCTATCGACCTGGGCGAAGTACGAGGTTTCAAGACCCGCTTCCATCTCTACACTGTCCCTGGCCAGGTGTACTACAACTCCAGCAGGCGGCTGATCTTGAAGGGTGTGGATGGGCTGATCCTTGTAGGGGATTCTCAGGCGACGCGCGCTGAAGCGAACATCGAGTCGATGCACAACCTGTATGAGAATCTCGAGGCCTATGGTTACGACCTCGAGACGATCCCGTTTTCGATCCAGTACAACAAGCGCGATATGCCCAACCTTCTTTCAGTGGAAGAGCTCCGTGCTCAGATCAACCCAATGGGTGTGCCGGACTTCGAAGGTGTAGCGATCGAGGGGAAGGGTGTCTTTGAGACCCTCTCCTGCGTGAGTAAGCTGGTCATCAAAACGCTCTCCTGAATAGTTAGGGGTAGGCTCAGTGTCTGAGAATCGTCTCACCCTTCCCAACGTCATCACGATCGTACGGATTATCGTGGCGCCTGCGGTCGCATATATGGCGCTGGCTCCGGATATGAGCACTCGCGTTTGGGCCTTTGCCCTTTTCGTCGCGGCCGCTCTCTCTGACGTCTACGACGGGTACTTGGCGAGGCGCTACGACCTTATCACGGACATGGGTAAGCTCCTTGACCCTCTCGCTGACAAGTTGCTCATGGCGGCGGCGTTCGTGCCGTTCTACATCATCTCGCATCGCGGGGTTGAGGGAGACTTGATCCCGTGGTTGGGGCCTATGCCGATCTGGGTACTTGTCGTCATTTTTGGCCGAGAGATTTTCATTACGATCTTCCGCAGTTATGCGGCGGGGAGAGGCGTGATCATACCGGCTGGGAAATCGGGCAAACAAAAGGCACTGCTGCAGGCGCTTTTCATGGGCGGGCTGCTCTTGTGGTACCCCGTCCGGATGGCCGCCGAGGCGAATGCTTGGGATGGACCGTTTTGGACTCTCTGGGAGCAATTCCATACGGGATGGGTCGGCGTGACGCTCGTCTTGGCCCTGATCCTCACGGTCTACTCAATGCTGGACTATCTGTGGTCCTACCGGTCCCTGGTCGGTCTTCGAAGCTGAGGAAGCGGCCGTGAGTTCCAAACCACACGCCGGGCCGCTTCGAGCTGCGGTCGTCTCGGTAGGAAACGAACTCCTCTTCGGGGAGACGGTAGACACCAACGCTGCGTGGCTCGGTCGGCGACTCACCTCCGAGGGAGTGACGGTTGTCCGTCGATTCACCGCTCCAGACGACGTCGGGGCGATCCAGGAGTGCGTCACTTCAGCCATGCGGAGCGCTGAACTCGTCGTGATCACTGGCGGCCTCGGGCCGACCCCCGACGATGTGACCCGAGATGCGGTTGCCACTCTGTTCGAGATTCCGGAAGGCGCACGCGTCTTGAAAAACCCGATCGGTACGGCTCCGGGGATAGCAATGGACGTCGAAGGCGGTGCGGTAGTACTCCTTCCGGGGGTGCCGCGTGAGATGAAAGCCATCTTCGATGGAGATTTCTTGGCGCTGTTACGCGAACGCTACGCGGATCAGATGGTCCCCACATGGCATCGGCTGATCCACACCAGTGGAGTTCCTGAGTCCCAGCTCGCGGAGTTGATCGGAGAGGCGCTCCCCGATCTTGATCGAGAGTTGGGCGACCGGATCTCGCTCGCTTATCTGCCCGACCTTCGTGGGGTGGACATGAGGGTGAGTGCCCATTCGTCTTCCCGCGCTCAGGCTGAGCGCGAGCTTGATCGAGCGGAGGCACTCTTGGCTCCTGTTGTTGCGCCGTGGCGTTTCCGCGCCGCCAGTGGAGACATGGCCGAAGCGGTGCTCGACGCCTTACGCGAGTCGGGAGAAACGCTGGCGGTTGCCGAGAGCTGCACGGCAGGGATGATCTCCGCCCGCCTGACACGGCAGGCTGGCGCTTCCGATGTCTTCTTCGGTGGTGTGGTTTCCTACGCGAACGAGGTGAAGGAGGCATTGTTGGGGGTTCCACGGCCAGTGATGGTCGAATTTGGTGCGGTGTCCGAGCCTGTAGCCCGCCATATGGCTGAGGGTGCGCGCATCACCCTTGGCGCTTCGATCGGTGTTGGTATCACGGGGGTTGCGGGCCCCGGAGGCGGGACGGAGGAAAAGCCGGTGGGGACCGTATGGTTGGCGGTTGCCGGGCCCCGTGGGATTGTGTCAGAAACGGCCTGTTTCTCTGGGGACCGACACGCAGTGAGGGAACGCACAACGCAGGCAGCGCTAGTTCTGGCCCAGAAGTATCTCTTGCATATGGGTGAGGGGCTCTGAACGCCGCCGCCTGCCTGTAGTATCTTCTACGCCGCAGCTTGAACTCAGAAGAACAAAACGATGATGGATTCTGTATCCCAGCACGACACGTCGGAGGGAGATGTGACGGACGCGATGGCCGAAGATGTAGAACAGACCGGTGGGGCCCCTGACGGTGACGTCGTGGATGGCGATGCGGTTGATTTCGAGGCTGGAGACGACATTGGTCCAGTGGCAGTCAACGAGGCATCTGAAGACGACGACGATGGCGCGGAGACGGCTGACGCGTATGTAGACGATTCGGAGCCCGAATCGGAGCTCGACGCCCTGAAGGGCGACTACGCGGCTCTGAATGACCGCCACCTGCGGCTCGCGGCGGAGTTCAACAACTTCCGTCGGCGTACGGAACAAGAGAAACTCGAGGCGTGGTCGAGGGCCCGTTCAGACCTAGTCGGGGGTTTCCTCAGCGTCTTGGACGATCTTCATCGGGTCGCAGAGTTGGACCTTAGCAACGCGACGGTCGAGGCCATTATGGAGGGCATCGATCTGGTCGAGAAGAAGTTCGTCCGGGAAATCACCGATGTCGGCGCGGAAATGCTCGACCCGGTTGGGGAGGCTTTCGATCCTGAGCGCATGGAAGCGATGATGCGTGTGCCAACCGATGATGAGACCCTAGATGACACGGTGGCAGCCGTCTTCCAGAAGGGCTATTCGCTTAAAGGTGTTCTCGTCCGGCCTGCCCGGGTGAGTGTCCACAAGCACGGGTAGGGGCAGGTATGGCGGCGCCGAAGAAGGACTTCTACAAGATCCTGGGTGTGGATGAAAAAGCCACACCCGATGAAGTCAAGAAGGCGTATCGGAAGCTCGCCAAGAAGTACCACCCTGATGCCAACCAAGGTGATACCACGGCATCTGAGCGTTTCAAGGGCACTGGTGAGGCCTATGCTGTCCTGAGCAATCCCGCGAAGCGGAAGCAGTACGATCAGATGCGGCGTTTGGGCTCGTTCGGCCTCGGAAGCACGCGTCGCCCGGGGCCTGGAGGAGTGGGTGCCGACCCTGGATTATCTTTCGAAGACCTTCAGGGTGGTTTCGGCAACATTTCGGATCTCTTTAGCTCTCTCTTCGACAACATTGGCAAGAAGGGCCCAGAAGCTCCTCAGAGGGGCCGAGCGAAGGGGCCCAACGTCGAGTATGTCGTCGAGATCCCGTTCCTTACGGCGGTCCGTGGCGGGAAAGTCTCAGTCGACGTCTCGATCACCGAGGACTGCGCCACCTGTGGGGGCGCCGGGGCCAAGCCCGGCACCGACCTTCGGACTTGCGCTGAATGCAAAGGCACCGGGCATGTGTCGTTCGGACAAGGCGGTTTCGCAGTTAAAAGACCGTGTCCCGCATGTTTCGGGCGAGCGATGATCCCCGAGACCCCCTGCGAGTCATGCACAGGTCGCGGGACGGTGCGGCAGCAACGCAAACTGCAGATCAATGTCCCGACGGGTGTGGATACCGGATCGAAGGTCCGTCTGTCAGGGCAGGGTGAGCGCGGCAAGAGAGGAGGCGCCGCCGGTGACCTGATTCTCACCTACAAGGTGAAGTCGCACCGCTTCTTCAAGCGTGATGGCCTGGATATCCACGTCAGCGTCCCGATCAACATCGTGCAGGCCACGTTAGGATCGAAGGTTCGGGTCCGCACCGTGAGCGGCAAGAAGGTCGTCCTTAGAGTGCCCAAGGGTACTCAGTCCGGCACCAAATTTCGTGTTCGCGGACAAGGCGTTGAAAAAGGTGAACGGAGAGGGGATCAGTTGGTAGAGGTCTTCGTCGAAGTCCCTGACGAACTCAGCGACGATGAACGCAAAGCCATGGAAGAATTCGCGGAGGCGACGGGCCTGAAGCACTAGGCCGTTTGCTGCACCGAGGAGTACGGTTACGCCGTGGTTCGAGTGTAGGCCCTGCTGACTCGGCCTCCACCAAGAACGCGCTCTTCGTCGTCGAATATGACGGCCGACTGTCCAGGTGTGATGGCCGCGAACGGTTCGCCGAGGGCGATGATCAGCGTGTCGTCCAGCCGCTCCACTGTCCCGGAAGCCGCGGGCGCACGGTACCGCATTTGCACGTGGACGATGGAGCCAGCTTCGGGAGCTTCTTGTAGCCAATTGAGTCCAGCGATTTCTACGACGTCCTCATACAGCTCTTCGTGGGTTCCCACTACGACCTCACGTGTCTCGGCTCGTACTTCCAGCACGAATAGAGGCTCAGGAAAACCCCCTCCGAGCCCTTTCCGTTGCCCGACCGTGAAGCCTGCGTACCCGTGATGTTCACCCACCACGTCTCCGTTCCTCCGCACGATGGGACCGGGTAGAAGGGCGGGGTGGGTCGCCACGAGTCTCTTCTCGAGCAGGTCGCGGTAGTTCCCCGACGGCACGAAGCAGATCTCTTGGGATTCCGGCTTTTCCGCTGTGACGAGTTCCAACGCTCGGGCTCGATCCCGCACTTCGGCTTTGGTGAGTTCGCCGACGGGGAAGAGGAGCTTTGGAAGCATCTCTCGTGGCATAGCCCAGAGGAAGTACGATTGGTCCTTGTCGGGGTCTAGGCCTCGGAGTAGGGATGACCCGTTGTCGCCGTGCTGCACGCGCACGTAGTGGCCGGAAGCGATTTGATCGCAGCCCAGAGCACGCCCGCGCTCCAGGAGCTCAGGGAACTTCGTCTTGCTGTTGCAACTGACGCATGGGTTCGGAGTTCGCCCCACGGCATACTCAGAGACGAAGTCGTCGATGACATCCCTTGTGAAGTCTTCCTCCACATCGAATACGTAGTGCGGAATATCGAGTGCAGCAGCGACCCGTTTGGCGTCCATAATTCCATCGAGTCCACAACAGGTCTTGGAGTGCGCAGGGGTTCCGTCATAGCAGAAGGTCTTCATCGTTACCCCGATGACATCGTGACCCTCTTCGACGAGGAGCGCAGCGGCGACCGAAGAATCGACACCGCCCGACATGGCAACGAGTACCCTGCTCATCCGGGTGCTCTGAGGCCCCGGAGTCGCTCCACGACCGTCGCGAACGTCGTCGCAGCCCGGTCGAGTTCTTCCTTCGTACTGTGCCGGCCGAGCGAAAAGCGCACCGTCGCGGTCGGGTCGTCATCCCCGTAAAGCGCGGCGATCACATGGCTGCCACCTGTGCTGCCACTCGCACATGCGGACCCGCCAGAGACTGCGATCCCCTCTAGGTCGAGAGCCATCAGAAGCTGTTGTCCGTCGACGCCCGGTACGCCGAAGCTGCTGACGTGTGGACCGCGCTGAGCCATACCGCCGTTGATTCGCACGTTGGGTACCAGCTTCGTGATCCTGGTCTCAAGATGACTCTGGAGCGTGTGGAGGCGCGCGCTTAGATCTCCCTGCTCATCGACCCCAAGCCGCATCGCCGTGGCGAGGCCGACCGCGCCCGCCACGTCCTCCGTGCCTGGACGCAGGGCACGTTCCTGGCCTCCGCCAAAGAGCAAAGGCGAGATCTTAGTGCCCGCACGAACGAAGAGCAGTCCTGTCCCTTTGGGGCCGTAGATCTTGTGACCTGTCACGGACAGTAGATCGATCGGCACTGCGTCCACTGATACGGGAAGTTTCCCGAACGCTTGGACTGCATCGGAATGCATCGTGCCTCCTGCCGCAGATACACGATCGACCATCTCAGGGATCGGAAGGACGATTCCGGTTTCGTTGTTGACCCACATGGCGGAGACGACGCAGTGCCCCTCGGCGAGTACTTCATCGAGTCGATCCATATCGACGGTCCCCTCGGGGGAGACGTCGAGGACCACTCTCCGGAGCTGTCCCGCGCTTTCCGCCTTCTCCGCAGCGTCGTGAACTGCGTGGTGCTCCACCGAGGTAACAACGAGGGTCGGGATCTGGCCTTCGTCGGCTAGAGCCCGTGTGGTTCCCAGTACAGCCAAATTGTCCGACTCCGTGCCTCCCCTCGTAAAGAAGATCTCTGCGGGGGTGGCCCCGAGGGCCTGCGCAGCGGTCGCCCGGGCGTCCGAGAGGGCTTCAGCGGCCTTGCGGCCCCAACGGTGCGGGCTGGACGGATTCCCAAACGTCTCCGTCAGAAGTGGGAGCATCGCCTCGCGGACCTCTGCCCTAACGGGTGTGGTCGCCGCGTAGTCGAGGTATACCGGATCCATCATCTGTGGCTTGGGCAGAGCGAGTTGCTGGGGAAACGTCGGCACCTAAGTTAACCGACGCCGACCTTGGACCGTACTGCCTCAGCCCGGAGTCCCAATCGGATGCACTTCTCTCCACCGTTTCCCGACGGGCAACCCAAGTGCTTCCGGTCGACCGTTCACGGTACGGTCTTCGGAGGACGTGGCGTGCACGTGGGCCAGGTAAGCGAAGGGGAGCCGCTTCAGTTGGTGGCGGATCCACCGGTTCAAGACGCGCCCGAAGTATGGGTCCATCGCAGGTCTGGAGATCCGATCGGACATCTTCCTCCTGAGATCGGGATGTGGCTTTGGCCTTGGTTGTGTGGGGGCGGTGTCGCGGAAGCGAGGGCCGTGCGAGTTCGCGGAGTCGATGCCCCTTCGTGGCGACGCGTGCTCCTCGAGGTGGTCTGTCGACCCTAGTCCACGGGACCTAGAACGTCGAGACGCCGAGGGCCGCAAGGTCTTCGACCTCTAGGGTCTCATCGACGCGGTAGGGTTCGCCGTAGGCGACCCGAATGAGCGAACCATAGTGCGCGAGCTGCGCCTTGATCTGCTGATCGAGTGGGCGTGTCCCCCCGGGGAAGACTTCTCCCGCCTGATGGACCGTCGCGAACTGAGAACCGTAGGCGGCGATCGCGTTCATCCGGGCGTCGATATGAGACGATACGTCGACCACGAAGTCTGGCGGGCCTGCGTCTTCTCTGAACGCGGTGGCGTAGACCAGTTTTGAAGGCCGGAACGGATCTCCTGGTACGTCCAGCTTCTTGAGCCCACTCAAGAAACATGCATCTCTCACGAGCTCCGATGTGATCCGGTGATCCCGGTGGCGGCCGACCTTCCAGTGTGTGATTACGACTCTGGGCCGGAGGGCCCGGAGATGCTCGGCGACCACATGGCGGGCTTCGTTGTCGTTCTCGAGACCGGAATCGGGTAGGCCTGCACATCGCCGTTCAGCCAGCCCCATGATTTCTGCTGCGGTACCTGCCTCGATTGCTCGTTGTTCAGGAGAGCCTGAGCTTCCCATTTCTCCTGCAGTGAGGTCCAGCACTCCGACCCGGTGGCCCGCTACGGCGCTCTTGATCAGGGCGCCTCCGCAGAGGAGTTCCGCATCGTCCGGGTGGGCCATGATGGCCAGGACGTCCAACGGAGCTGTCACTCGTATCTCAGCGCGTCTACAGGATCAAGCCGACTCGCCCGCATGGCGGGTAGGAGGCCGAACAGCATCCCCGTGAACGAAGCCATGCCGAGGGCTGCAAATACAGCCCACAGGGGGATTTTCGCGGGCAGGGGAGTCCATGCCGCCACTCCTGACGCCAGACCCCATCCCATAAGCATCCCTACCATGGCCCCGACCGCGGTAAGCGCGGAAGCTTCCACAAGGAACTGCCAGAGGATCTCACGTCTCGTCGCTCCGAGGGCCTTTCGAATCCCGATCTCTCGAGTTCGCTCCGTCACGCTGATGAGCATGATCCCGATGACGCCCACTCCACCCACGAGGAGACCTGCCGAAGAGAGAGCAAGCATCACGAGGAAGAACACAGCCGTGAGTTGGTTGAACAGCTCAAGGATCTGAGCGCTCGCCAGCAGAGCGAAGTTGTTCTCATCCCTCGGCCCCAGACTTCGCATTCTGCGTAACGCCGCCATCACGTCGTCCTGTGCCCGCGACATGGATACCGAGTCTTTCGGCACGACCTGGATCTGAGCCTGCCACATGGACTGTCGCAATCGCCGGTTGGCCGCGGTCCACGGGACTACAGTCCAGTGCTTGATTGCGCTCGTGAAGATGTTGTCTTTCGGTTGGAACACCCCAATGACCGTGAATGGCTCCTGCGTGCCCCGGAACACATTCAGCATCCGGACGCGACGGCCGATAGGATCGCGTTCACCGAAGAGCTCTAGGGCCAGCTCGGCGGACACGACCACTACAGCCCGGTTCTGGTCCACCTCGGCAGGTGTAAAGTCACGCCCCGCGATGAAGTCTCCGGTCTGGTAGGCAGGCCAGCCCGCGTCAGACGCGGAAGACTGAACATTGCGCACCTCATGGCCCTCGTAATCCACGTCGATCTGGAATCCGAAGTTGAACATTGCAGCCTCGATGGAGGGCAATCGGTCCAAGCGACGGGCCTCAGACGCCTCCACCTGCGGCTTGTTCCACCAGGGAGGCCGGTTGTTACCGTCGTCCGAGATTCGCACGGCTGTGAAGTCGAAGCGCATGACGAGGAAGTTGTTCGGTCCACCGGACTCGAAGGCCTCCATGACGCTGCTGCGAATCCCAGTGATGAGTGCGGAGAGTGCAACCACGACCGATACACCAACGGCCACGCCCAAGATGGTGAGCGCCGAGCGGATCGCGTTGGCTCTCATGGCATCGAAGGCGATGATGAGGCCCTCGCCCAGCGCCGTCATGCCCGAAGCGCCCCGCTGCCCCGACTGATCACTCATAGCGGAGCGCATCCACGGGATCGAGCTTAGAAGCCTGCGTGGCGGGGTAGACCCCGGCCATGATCCCGACGGACATGCCGAGGGTTACCCCGATAACAATCCACTTCGCGCTGACCGCGGCAGGCATCGGCGAAATCGCCGCCACGAACATGGCGAGCATGATCCCCACGGCTACTCCCAAGATCGCCCCTGCGGTGGACAGCGTTGCCGACTCTATGAGGACCTGGGTCAGAATATCTCGACGCCGTGCCCCCAGCGCCTTTCTGACGCCGATCTCGCGGGTGCGTTCCATCACGGACACCAGCATGATGTTCATGATCACGATGCCACCCACAACGAGTGAGATCGCGACTAGGCCGGGCAGGGCGGTGAACAAGATCTTAGAGATGTTGTCCCAGAAACTGATCGCATCGTCCGCCGTCTCGACCGCAAAATTGTTCGGCTCGCTCGGGTGCAGTTGACGCCGCGTCCGCATGATGCCTTCGAGTTCCGCCTGAGCTTCTCTGATCTGGTCTGGATCCAGGGTCTGCACGATGATCTCGTCGATCACACCGCGTGGGTTGGTGATCGATTGAATCGGTGACCGCGCCGGGGCCATCGCAAAATTGTCGAGGGACTGACCGAACAAAGAACCTCGCTCTTCGAGGACCCCGATGACTCGATAGGGGAATCCTCGGAGTCGAACGACCCTCCCCAGAGGATCGGTCTCCTCGAAGAGGACCTCAGCGGTTTCCTGCCCAAGGACGAGGACTGGAATCCCAGCCGACGCCTCCAGGTCGCTGAAGATCCGCCCACGGGCGACCTTTAGGTCGCGGATTGTAAACATCTCGATGCTGGCGCCGACCACCAGAACCCCGGTTGCGGTGCGGCCGTTGTCCGCCACGGCCGATGCCCCGGTGTCACTCTCTACGCCGATCAACGCGGGAACCGTTAGGCGTTCACGGATGGCATCGGCGTCTTCATAACGGAGTCGCGGCGACCGCAGCCTCGCTCGCCAGGCCTCGCGGTCGTTGTCGACTCCGGCTTCGCCCCACCGACGGACGGTGACTGTGTTGATCCCGAAGACCTGGGAGGTCACTTCCACACGCACGTATTGGTCGAGCCCTTCCACGATCGTCACGACGACGATGAGGAACATGACGCCCATGATCACACCCAGGAGGCTGAAGAAGCTCTTCATCTTCTCGCTCCGGATCTGATGCATCGCCAGGACGACGCCCTCCCAAAGGTGCATAGTCGGTTAGCCTGTCGTTCTAGTTGTTGTTGTCGTCGGACTCGTCAGACGACTTGACGGCATCACCGTCTCGAAGCTGACGGATTCTCTGATACGGGCCCGCCACCACGGTGTCGCCCACATTGACCCCAGAGATAATCTCAAAGTACTCCTGACCGGCGATTCCGTACTCAACCTGAATGAAGGAGACCACACCTTCGCTCACCACGAAGACTCCGTCGATATCTTCGAGTGGCTCGTCCTCGTCGGCCGTTGCGCTGGAATCACGTTCCTCTTCTCGGACCGTGAGCGCGATGATCGGTACTGCAACCACCCCGACACGCATCTCTGTCACGATCTCTGCCGTAGCGGAGAGATCGGGCCGCAGCTCGGTGTCCGCCTCATCGAGAGTGATCACGACTTCGAAGTCGATCGCCGCCTGCTGGCCTGCGGCCTGTTGATACGGAGGGTTGATCGCGGAATTGCCAATCTCCGTGACACGCCCAATGAACTCGTCGTCTGGGAAGGCATCGATGCGGATTGTTGTGCTGTCGCCGAGGGCGATGTCTGGCACATCCGTCTCGTCGACCTGGACCACAACCTCCATGACGGAGAGGTCAGAGATCGTGAGGACCAGACTTCCCGGGTTGTTCATGGTCCCGATCATGACGGTCTCGCCTTCTTCCACATTGAGACGTGTGATTTTGCCGTCCATGGGGGCGATGAAGATCGTCTTTGACAGCTGCTCCTCGGCCTCATCAACTGCGGCTCGCGCCTGCGCCACACCGTGCCCAGCGGATGAGAGGTTGGCCTCTGCGACGTCGACATTCGTGCGCGCATCATCGACCTGCTGCCCGCTCACCAAGAGCGAGTCCCTCGCCCGGAGGTTCAGAAGTCGGTCCAGGTCACGCTGCGAACGGAGCATGTTGGCCTGCTGGGAGGCCATTTGGGCCTGCGCCTGAGCCATCGACGCCTCGTTTCTTGACAGCGAAGCTTGGTACTGGTCGGGATCGAGGCGTAGAAGCACCTGTCCTCGGACCACGTCGTCACCTTCTTTGACGAGGAGTTCCGCGACCTTTGCCGAGACATCCGAGCTTACGTCGACGGTGCGCCGAGCACGGATGTTTCCACTAGCCGTAACGATCTCGACGAGATCGCGGGCTTCGATTGCTTCCATTCGGACTTCGGCGCCGCGGTCGTTCCCGCGGGTAGCGGAGAGGGCTGCCGCCGTGCCGAGAACGGCGACGACGATGACTCCGATAATGACCTTAGTACGGGTCTGCATGGTCAGTCAGTCTCTCAGTTTCTAAGGGGTGCGCCGACGAGCGCCTCCAGGCTGGTCACGGTGTCATGGTAGGCGAATATCGCGATGGTTCGATCACGATCTGCCTGAGCGAACAGCGTCTGCGCGTCTACCAATTCCACAAAAGTGATGGCTCCGAGTTGGTACCGTTCCCGGGCCAAGCGGAGCTGTTGTTCCGACAATACGCGGTTTCTCTCTTCCAGTTCAGCGCTTCGGAACGCGGTACGAACGTTGGCCAAGCCGATCGCGAGATCAGCTTGAAGACTCAGTTCCTGTTCGCGGACCTGCTGAGTGATGTCGTCTCTTTGCAGTCGGGCAGCCTCAAGATTCCTCTGGCGGGAGAGCCCTTGGAAGATCGGGATGCTGATCCCGAACGAGAGGCTCGGCGGGGACTTGTCGAAATTGAACGGGAAAGCATTGTTTCCGTCCTCGATCGCCTGCCGCTGCGTGTCAGTGAAGGCAAAGCGGGAACAATCCTGCCCCGGAAGTGGGTCCGCTAAACGGCTGTATAGATCGTTTGTGAATTGACAGTTTGCGACGGATCCGGCGATCTGACCTTGGGCCTGTGCCACCTGCGACGCTGTACTGCTGGCCTGGCGCGTGAAGCCGCTCAGGCCGGTGGACATAGAGATCGACGGGTAGTACGCGGAGCGGGCCGTGCTGACCCCGATGTCTGCGGATGCTTTGCTGCTACGTCGCGCCTGAAGGGTCGGGTTCTGACCTAGCGCCATATCGATGAGTTCGTCCAGATCCCAGCTCGGCTCGGTCAACGCGAAGATCGTGCCAAGCTCAAATGCTTGGTCTATGCCGAGCCCGAGCTGCTGGAGAAGGCGCATGCGGCCGGTTTCCAGTGCATTCCGAGCCTGTAGCACACCCACCTCAGACCGTCCGACCTGGATCTCAGCGAGGCCGACGTCGATCGGGGTCACCGACCCGACCTCGAGCTGACCCTGAGCGAGTCTGTAGTTGAACTGGTTATTCTCGAGCTGTTGCTCCGTGAGGCGTACAGCCTCCTGCTGGCGGAGCATCTCGAGGTAGGCGTTTGTCACTTGAGCTACGAGGTTCGATTCGGCCACCCTGATTTGGGCGACGGTCGTGCCGCGATTGGCCTTCGCCTGCGCCGGTCCCTTTAGGGTGGCCCAGCTCAACGAGTAGTTGAAGTTGACGCTGTAGTTGGAGAAGTAGTACGACGGTTGCCCCCCGAATCCGAGGTCTCCCAGCGTCAGGCTCCCAAAGCGCTGTTCGCCAGCACCTTGCCACGAGACACCGGAATTTGCGCTGGCAGTGGGAAGAAGCTGGCCGTAGGCCTGCTTGACGTCCCAATCCGCGAGTCGCTCGTCATTCTGTGTCTGCAGGAAGCCCGGGTTGTTCTCTTGGGCGATACCGAGCGCATCGGCCAAAGAAAGTGTACTCGGCACCGTCCCTTGTCCTGCCAGTGGCGATGCGATCAGCGCGGCCATGATGGTCAACGCGCGCAAACTGTTCCTCATCCTCACAAACCTCTCGTTGGAAGTCGGGCTTCTACAGCCCGTACGCCACCAGCCCTTCGGTGGTTTCGGGTCTCTAAGCGGTCTAGCGGGAAGACCGATGGTGGGACTGCGCGCCGGAAAGGTGGATTCTTCACCAGTCATGCATTTCGGGCGCCAAAGAAAGGTAATCCGAAGGTCTTCCGCTCCAAGTCTCTGCTTCTATTCGCCGACGAGGTCGGTGCGAGTCGCCACGTATCCAAGGTCAGGTATTTCGACGCGGAGTACGCGCCCTTGGCGGTCGAACCATACGCGATGCTCGGAGGCATCGTCCATGAATGAGACGCGACGTGCGGCGACTCGGTTCCGCCCCAAACGCAATTCCTCCTCCACGATGGAGCCGGTGCTGAGTGTGCCCTCACGTCGATCTCTCGGCACAATGATCGGAGCAGACTCTCCCTCCTGAAGATTCCGAACGAAGTAGTAGTGATGCGCGACCATCACTTCAATGATCCGTGTTTCCTCTCTAGCCCTGAACTCGCGCTCTTCTTGCCCTTCCGGAGATTCGAACCGAGAAACGAATCGAGGGCGAGCGAGATTCATCGTGATCTCTAGTGGTTCGGCGCCGCTCAGAGTGAGCTCGTATGCTTCCGCCGCCCCGGCTGGGCCTGATACGCGGAGCAGGTGACGTATCTCCTGGCTGCCCGACTCGTCCCCCAGCACCACGACGCCGTCGGCGATGAAGATGGCGCTCCGGTTGAAACCCACGCGGCGAATTTTGAATTCCTCAGTCCCAACAACTGAACCATCGATCTCGATAGAGAACGTCCCTTGGTCGACGACGCTTTGCGCGGCCGCAGGGGACGAAAGGGAAGCAAGGGTGAGCAGCGTCAAGCCAGAATGTCTCAGGATCGTCATGGGCATCTGCTACACCAAGTTTCGTGCCGTGTTCGCACCGCTCGTGACGGTGGCAGTCCGAGGTGAGCGCCTGGGCGATCGAGTCGACGTACCCATCGAAGACGACACGCCCCTTTTCTTTCGTGCCCAGGCGAGGGTATCCCACCATGCCTCGGGACTTTGCCGGGGGTGTCGGCACTCTGCCCCGAGTGTATCTTCGGAGCGAACGTTCCTCTGGAAGATACTCTTCGGCCTCTTCCATGTGGACCAACTTCGGAGCCAGGTGGAGTAGCAGTGACGTCTCCAACTCCCCTCCGTGTTCGAATTCGGGGTTCGATTCGAGCACATCAGCGACATCGATCGGGTATAGGTCGTAAACGCTGTTGCTTGATGTCGCGGTGAGGGCCATGAGCAGCGCCGCCAAATGCGGTTCGAACCGGTGCGCCGTGATGATGACAAAGTCCTCGGCGCCATCGTCCTCCCATTGAGCCAGGAGTTCGTTTACGGCACGGTGGAGGGTTTTACGTCTCAGCCCGGTGGCTCCGGCGAATGGACCTCCACCGACACTGACACCGTACGAGAAGGTCGGAGCGCGGAGTATCCCGAGATGATCGGAAACGGCGCGCGAGACAGCTTCCGCGATCAGGACGTTCGCGCCCAGCGGCAAGTGAGGCCCGTGTTGATCCATCGCACCAACTGGGAAGGTGAGTCGAGGGCCTCGTGCGAGCGCACGTCCGACCTCTGGCCAACTCATCACATCAAGTGCGAATGACGTCACGTTCCCTCCTATACAAACGACTTCGGCAGACTAGGCGAGCCTCCGGGTGGCTCGGGCCGTGGATCTCTCTGGCGTCCTTGGCTTTGTGGGCCGCATCTCCTGGATTCGCCCCATTACTCCTCGCCGCTGCCGGCGTTACGTGTGCAGCTCTTTGGGGCCCCAGGCGTCGAGGTCGATCTTGGGGAGGCGGTGCGTCCGTTCTCGTTCTCGCCATCCTCGCCGGATTCGGAGCCCACCGCCAGGTATCCCAGCTCGCTGACGGGTGGGAAGGATATTGGGACGACCGTGAGGCGGAGGTCGGACAGAGGCTCGATGAGTCTCTCCAACAACGCCTCGAAAGCGCAGAGTTGGCAGCGGATTCCCTCGCATCGCTCGCGCCTGGATTGAGGGAGGACCCCGAGTTGACTGAACTCGGGACTGTGAGAAGGCTCCGATCGCGGTTCGGCGCTGCGGCTGTCGCCCTGTATGACTCGCGAGGATCTTTGCTGGTGTGGGATGGCGTTCACCGGGGTGGGGTGCCTGAAGAGGTCCAACAAGGCGCTGAACGGTACATGTATAGAGATACGCCGTTGTTCGGGTATCTCTATGTCACTGCCCACAGCGCGGACGGCAGCATCGCGGTGGTTGCGCACCTGCTTCGGTCGGATGTGTCCCCTGCGTTGGAAGCGCCCCTCGGTGATTTCGCTTCCCAGTTCTCGCGCGCGACAGGTGAGGCGATCACGATCTCGCGGGAGTCCCCGACACAAAGTGCCGGCGTTTTCGACCTCGAGACTGAGGACGGAGTGCGGTTGCTGAGCGTTACCGTCGATCGGCCGGTTCCTGCAGACCGCATCGACGAAGTGATGGGTCGTTGGCGAGGGGTCGTGTCGGCGGCCGTCGTCATCGCGTGGCTTTTGTTGGCAATGGGGGGGGCCGCTCGCATGGCTTCCGGCATCATGGCTTCGGGAGGGCTCCTCTTCATTGCGGGGCTTCTTCCGTTCGAGCGGATCGATGGGCTCGCGCATTTGTTCGACCCATCTTTGTTCGCCTTGCCGGGCCCCCTCCCAATATCCTTAGGACGGCTGGCGCTGTTGACCCTGGCGGGATTCACCACCGTGGCCGTTCTCCCTCGTCCTCGTGTCGAAGTGCCTGCGTGGGTGGCCGGCCTGTTCGTTGGGGTCGGGTTCCCCTTGGTGACCAACACGGTCTCAGGCGGAGTCCTGCCGCTTGGGCTTGCTGAGGGGCGACTCGGTTATGTCGTGTACAATGTCGCCATGGCTGGGCTCCTCACCCTGCTGGCGGGATCGGCACTGGCGTTCTGTCGCGCCAAGCCGGAGTCGAGGACGTATGCGGCGACCGCCGGGATCGTCGTAGCGGTTCTTCTTAGTGCGGTGGGTGGGGTCTTCGTGCAGCGGACGACGGGACTGCCGGCATGGTGGCCGGCGTTGTGGGCCCTCCCGACGGCGGCCGTCGCTGTGTCGATGGGAGCGTGGCCAGGATGGCAGCGTCCACTAGTCGGATGGCTAGCAGCGGGCGTTCTCGCGTCGAGTGCGGCACTGCCAGCGACTTGGGCCCATCGGACCGAATCCCGAATCGAGGCCGGGTCGCATCTTCTTTCCGGCCTCGCCTCTTCGACGGATACCGAGCTCGAGCGAGGACTCCAACGACTCGGAGCAGTCGCCGACACCCTGGAACGCGCGGGGAAATCCCCAGTCGACATCATGTATGGAGCTTGGAGGCGTAGCGGTCTCTCGGAAGGAGGCGCTCCCCTTCGACTCACCATGTGGGACTCTGACGGACAGCAGGGTGAGGAACTCAGAATTGGGGTCGGAGCCGAACCCCCCGCCTTCATGACGGACTTGGTCATGCGCGCGCTGGGGGAGGACGCCCAGAGGATTTTGCCCTACAACCGTTATGACGCCCGGTACGTGATGTCGATTCCGCTCTCGGGTGGGGGCGTTCTGACCGTGATTGCGCCACCGATCGACCTGGATCCCTCTCGTTCACCGCTTGCAGCGCTGATGGGCGCAGCGACGGGAGAACTCTCCGCTGCTGTGACCTTGATCCCATTGCTCCCGGGTGACCCACGCGGCGGTGAGTCCTTGGCGTGGCAGCGGACCGGCTCAGGGTGGCAGGGCCAGATCGCCCTACAGTTCGACGACGCGACGTACCACGCTCACCACTTGGTGGAAATGCCGGTAGCCATACTCGCCACAGCGCGTGGCGCGCTGTTGTTGGTATTGAACCTGGCCATCTTCTTCGCGTTCTGGCTCGGTGGAAGAGCGTTATTGCGCGATGTGGCGCCTACGGAAATGAGGCTGTCCGGACTCGTGATTTCGTTCCGTGCTCGCGTCACGCTGGCACTCTTCGGCTTCTTTCTGCTGGCGAACGCTTTGTTCGGCACACTCGCGTACCGGACGTTGGCTCAGGCATCTGCCCGGTCTGCCCGAGTAATCGCAGAGCGGGTCGTCGAAGATGCAGCGGGTTGGTATTTGTCTCTCGATGTCCCTCCGGGTACACGCATGGATCGCCTGGCACGCCAGGTGAGAGCAGAACTCCTTGAGTACAGAGATGGCGAGCTGAGAGGCGGCGGGTCCGTGGCGGAACTCGTCGAGATCGGTCTGTACGAAGGGTGGATGCCGATGACCCAACACCGGTTGCTGGACGGCCGTGAGGGCATCAGCGAGTTCACCGAAACCTCATTGGGTCGCTGGCGCTACGTCACTGCATACCGGCGCCTCCCCGATGGAGACATCTTAGGGGCGCAGGTGCCGATTCAGGCGGGGACGACGGCCATCCGCACCACCGACATGATCGAACTCCTGGGCTTGGCCGTGCTCGTGGGTGCGGCGCTGTCATTGGTGCTGGCGTGGGTCGCCGGACGGGCCTTAACGAGCCCAATTCGAGCGCTCCAGACGGCGTCGGAAGGCGTCGGAGCCGGGAATCTTGCGATGAGGCTCCCAAGTTCGCGCACCGATGAGTTCGGGGCTGTGTTCCGGGCCTTCAACCGGATGGTCGGCAGAGTTCGACGAGCCCAAAGACAGCTCGTCAGGACATCGCGCCGCACACAGGCCATCATGGACGAGGCCGCCGTCGGGATGATCGCACTTGATCCCGCGGGGCGCGTCCTGCTCGTGAATCCGTCCGCGGAGGAGCTGCTCGATACCGAGGTTCTTGTAGGCCGCAACGTCCCGGCGGAAGGGGCGATGTCCGAAGCCCTCTCGGATTGGGTGGCTCTGTTTGTTGACGGGACGGCCGAGGAGGCGAACACAGAACTCCACTCGGGTGACCGGCGTGTCAGGGTCCGTGCGAGACGATTAGGAAGTTTTGGCACTCGCCGTGGTGTCGTCGTCGCCATGGACGATGTGACGGACGAACTCCGAACGGAGCGCGTTTTAGCGTGGGGTGAGATGGCGCGCCAGGTCGCACATGAAGTGAAGAACCCCCTCACTCCGATCAAGCTCAGCATCCAGCACATCCGAAGGGCGTGGAACGACGGTCGTTCCGATTTCGACGAAATCCTCATCAAAAACGCTGACGCCATGTTGGCTGAGATCGACAGATTGGCGGCGATCGCGTCCAGTTTCTCGCGGTTTGGGGCGCCGGGTGGGGCCGGCGAAACACCCCTTTCACCAGTATCGGTTCAATTTGTCGCCGACGATGTCATGACCCTATACGGTGGCGAGCAATCGGGGTCACCGTTCTCGCAGCATGTCGCTCAGGACTTGCCCGCTGTGCGATGCCGCCAGGAAGAACTCAAAGAGGTGTTGATCAACCTGCTCGAGAATGCCAGAGAGGCGATCGAAGAGGGCGGATCTGTGACCATTGAGGGACGGCTGGAAGACAACTCGATGGTCAGCGTGGACGTGGTGGACAACGGTGCCGGCATCCCTGAAGAGGTTCTGACTCGAATTTTCGAACCGCGATTCTCGACCCGCTCCAAGGGGGCGGGCCTCGGGCTGCCCATCGTTCAACGGCTCGTGGCCACCTGGGGCGGCACGGTGACAGTGGAGAGTGAAGTCGGTGTGGGCACTACCGTCACGCTCCACATCCCGGTTTGGCTCGAGGAATCTTCCTAGGGCTGGCTCACCGTCGCAGGACGCGGCATCTTGTTCTCGACGCGAGGTGACCCTCCGGCCTCGAAGCGCGAGCCCCTGTTCCGCCCCGGATGCCGAACTACTCAACAGACCTATCCGCTGCTCCCGAATCCGCTGAGCGCCTGCCTCAAGCGGGTCCCAAGGCGGCACCGGTCGAATTGACTCGTTGGCTGCGCACGCGGCTGCCGTCGATCAGCAGCCAGTGGATGTCCCGCCTAGAGGCTCGCGAGCCCATTGGAGGCTCGGACTGGCACGATGTTGTTCGCAGTTTCGTGGACGTGATCTCTTCGATGCTGGTTCCGGTGCTCGGACCATTGCGGCGTGAGGTTGAGCCCCTTTGGGTGCGCATCGCCGAGTTGTTTGGGCGTACCGCTGCTGGACGCGGTCTCGCAGCAGGTGAAGTAATCGAAGAGCTCCAGATCTTGCGTGAGTTGGTTATTCGGGATCTTTACAGAGATCCACCGGGCTCAGGTGTCGCACCTCTCTCCCTTCGGGATGTTCTGTTGCTGAACCGCGCAGTCGATCGGATCGTGACGCACGGAAGCGTGGGACATACGGATGCTTTGTTCTTTCAGTTGTTCGACGACGGGGATGGAGAGCGTGAACCGGAAGCCGTTCGGACGGCCGAAGCAGTACTCGCTCAGATCACGTCGCTCCGGGACGAACTGAAGGGCGTCCTCGCACTTGGGGCTGACCCGTCGTTCGCGGGTGATGCTGAACACTGAGGAGACTACGGTGACACATGGTGATCTCGAATTGGGTGACATGCCGCCGGAGCAGTTTCGGGCCTACGCCCACGAAGTTGCGGACTGGATGGCCGACTACCTCTCCGACGTCGAGGACCTTCCTGTTCTGTCGTCAGTCGAACCCGGGTACCTGCACGAAGCGCTTCCAGCTTCACCACCTGAGGCAGGCGAGTCGTTAGATGCGGCGCTGTCTGATTTCCGAGAGTTGATCGTGCCGGGAATCACACACTGGAACCATCCGGGCTTCATGGCCTTCTTCTCCATCACCGGTTCGGGGCCGGGGGTGCTTGGGGAGATGCTGGCGGCTGTGCTGAACGTGAACGCGATGGTCTGGCGCAGCTCTCCAGCGGCGACAGAGCTAGAGGAGGTCACCACCGACTGGCTGCGCCAGTTGATGGGACTTCCCGATGGTTTCGACGGGGTCATCAATGACACTGCATCTTCATCCTCCTTGTATGCCTTGGCCGCGGCGCGCGAAGTCGCGTATCCCGGCGCCCACGAGGCCGGACTTTTTGGCCAGCCGGTGGGCCGGGTGTATGCCTCGGACCAGACCCATTCTTCAGTCGAGAAGAGCGTCCTGACGCTCGGCTTCGGGAAAGATGGATACCGGAAGATCCGTTCTGACGAACACTTCCGAATGAGTGTGTCCGAACTACGAGCGGCCATCGAAGAGGACCTCGCCGCAGGCGTTGTGCCTGTGGCCGTAGTGGCGACGCTCGGCACGACGTCTACTTCTTCCATTGATCCGGTCGCAGAGATTGCGGACATCGCTGAGGAATTCGGTCTTTGGCTCCACGTCGATGCCGCGTACGGGGGGCCGGCTGCGATCGTCCCGGAACTCAGGCCCCTACTAGATGGATGGGAGAGGGCGGACTCCATTGTCGTGAATCCGCACAAGTGGCTTTTCACTCCGGTGGATTGCTCCGTACTCTACTGCAGTAGACCTGAAATTTTGGTGCAAGCCTTCTCGATCGTGCCCGAGTATCTTCGGGCCCCAGATGACTCGGCGCCGCGCAGTTTGATGGACTATGGCGTCTCGCTAGGCAGGCGCTTCCGGTCCTTGAAGCTCTGGTTCGTCCTGCGTTATTTCGGTCGCCAGGGGCTCATCGCCCGGCTGCGTGCTCACGTGGCGATTACGCAGGACTTGGTCGCGTGGATCGACGCCTCGCCTCGCTGGCAGCGCGTTGCACCCGCTCCATTGTCCACGGTTGCGTTCCGGTATGAAGATCCTGTATTAGACGGTCGCGAGAACGATGCCCGAAATCTGGCGATTCTCGACGCCGTGAATCAGGACGGGGCGGTCTTCCTCTCCCACACGGAATTGGCAGGGCGCGTGGCATTGCGCGTCGCGGTCGGCAATCTGCGGACTACGGGTGCTCACGTCGCGGAGGCGTGGCGCCTTCTGGAAGAGGCCGCCACAGAGCTGTCGCGGGACTGACCCGATGACCTCGGACCAGCCCCGCGCTATGCCCTAGGGGAGGTCGCGAACCTCTCGCACCAGCTCAGACATCTGTTCCTTCGCGTCGCCGAAGAACATGAGCGTGTTGTCCATGTAGAACAGATCGTTGTCGATCCCAGCGAAGCCAGGTGACAGCGAGCGCTTCATCACGATGACTCGGCGTGCCTTGTCTACGTTGAGGATCGGCATGCCGGCGATGATTGACTCTGGATCACGTGCTGCCGGATTCACGACGTCGTTCGCGCCGACGATCAGGACCACATCCGTGTTGGAGAAATCGTCGTTGACCTCCTCCAGATCGTACAGCTTGTCATAGCTGACGTCGGCTTCTGCGAGGAGCACGTTCATGTGACCCGGCATGCGTCCCGCGACAGGGTGGACAGCGTACTTCACATCCACACCGCGCTCCTCAAGCAGGTCTCCGACCTTCCGGAGTTCATGCTGTGCCTGTGCGACCGCGAGGCCGTAGCCCGGCACCACCACCACCGAGTTCACATACCCGAGTTCTAACGCAACCGCTTCCGCGTCAGCCCGCTTCACCGGCCGCTTGCCGATCTGTGACCGATCCACATTGGCCGATCCACCGAAGCCGCCGAACGCGACGTTGGCGAGAGAACGGTTCATGCCTTTGCACATCAACTGCGTGAGGATCAGGCCCGAGGCACCGACCAACGCGCCCGAGATGATCAAAACCATGTTGCCTATGACGAATCCCGCTGCGCTAGCGGCGAGGCCCGAATAAGAGTTCAGAAGTGATATGACGACGGGCATGTCCGCGCCGCCGATCGGGATAACGAGCAACACCCCCATCAGCATGGCCAGCCCGCAGAACACGTAGAACATCGTGAGCGGATCTTGTCCGCCGAACGCACCCAAGGTCATGGCTCCGACCGCGAGTACCCCGAGGAAAAGGAGCGCGTTTAAAATGTTCTGGCCGGGGAAGGTGATCGGATCCCCGGTCATGAGCCCCTGCAGTTTGGCGAAGGCAAGGAAGGAGCCTGTGAACGTCACGCCACCAATTGCGGTGCCGATCAGGATGGTGACCCCCGTTGTGCCCACCCCGATGGTCGGTGTGCCTAGGAACTCCGCGACCGCTACGAGGGCCGAGGCCGCACCACCGAAGCCGTTGAAGATCCCGACCAGCTGTGGCATGTCGGTCATCTCGACTCGCCGGGCGGTAATCCCACCGACGAGCCCGCCGATCGCGACCCCGATGAGGATGCCGCTCCAGGTGAGAATCTCTGTGTCCACGACCGTGGCGACGATCGCCAAGAACATCGCGAACGCTGCGATCGCGTTACCTGCGCGCGCGGTAGCGGGGGACTGAAGACGTTTTAGGCCAACGACAAAGAGTGTGGCTGACAGGAGGTAAATGACCTCGACCATAGTATCCATGGTAGCCTACCTCTTCCTAAACATGGCGAGCATACGGTCGGTGACCATGAAGCCCCCGATCACGTTGACCGTGGCCATTGCGATGGCGGCGATGCCCAAGACGGTCTGAAGCGTGCCATCTGCCTTCGCCGCAACCACGATGGCACCGACAATGGCGATCCCCGAGACCGCGTTGGCGCCGGACATCAGGGGCGTATGAAGGGTGGGTGGCACCTTCGTGATCACCTCGCGCCCTGCGAGGGTCGCGAGTACGAACACGTACAGACCAATCATCAAATCGCCCATGGGGTCTCCCGAGAGGCTGCTGTAGGGGTGTGCTGTGTCGTGAGGGCTCTCAACCGACGCTGCCCATTGCATCACGGACACGCTCATTTCGGATTTCGCCGGCGTGCGTGACGGTCGACGGCCCGACGACGTCGTTCTCAAAGTCGAGCGCGAGCTTGCCCTCTTCGTCGATGAACTCAGAGATGAGTGTCACGATGTTCTTCGAGTACATCTGACTTGCATGGACCGGGAGCAATGTGGCGATGTTCGCGGGTCCGAGAACCTGCACACCGTGGGCAACAACGGTTTCGCCGCTCCTAGTGAGCGCGCAGTTCCCTCCGCTTTCCGACGCGAGGTCGACGATCACAGAGCCGGTCTTCATGGACTTGACCATGTCCTCTGTGATCAACAGCGGAGCGTCACGTCCGGGGATCTGAGCCGTCGTGATGACGATGTCCGACTCCACGATGGCTCCCGCGATCAAGTCGAGTTCCTTTTGATGTTGATCCGCGGAGAGCTCCTTGGCGTAACCACCCTCGCCCTCGGCCACCACTTCCTCTTCAGACTCGAGGAACTTGGCGCCAAGGCTCTCCACTTGCTCCTTCACAGCCGGCCGGACGTCGAATGCTTCGACGATGGCACCCAGGCGTCGCGCCGTCGCGATAGCCTGAAGGCCTGCCACACCGGCGCCCAGAATGAGCGCCCTTCCTGGTCGGATCGTTCCAGCCGCGGTCGTGAACATGGGCAGGAACTTCGGTAGGTGGTCGGCCGCCATGAGCACGGCCTTGTAGCCGGCGACGGTCGCCTGGGAAGACAGAGCGTCCATGGATTGGGCTCGGGTGATCCGTGGCACCATCTCCATCGAGATCCCGGTGATCTTCCCGCTCGCCATACCACGAACCAAGTCAGCATCTCCTAGCGGATTCATGAACGACACGAGGATCGTGCCCTCCGCGATTCCGGTGAGCGCGGGTGCGTTGACGCCGAGAACTATCTGGGCGCCGTTCGTGGCGTCCGATGCATTGCCCGCGATCGTCGCTCCGGCCTCTATATATTCGGAGTCGGACGCGGCGGACGAATCGCCCGCTCCACTCTCGACGACGACTTCGAGGCCGTTCTTGACGAGTGTCCGGACGCCCATCGGAACTAGGGCGACCCTCCGTTCGTCGGGGCGTGTTTCCTTTAGGACAGCGACCTTCATTAAGGCTCTCCGGATAGGTTCTGGAGGGGTAGGGCACCTCGTGACGCCCACATGGTACGGGTCCGCTGTTGACCGCACAAGCGGCCGATGTGGAGGGATATATGACCCATCCAAACATCGCGCATTGCGGGCTTCGCCATGAGCCTTCGCGATGCTTACCAACGTCCGAACAGCAGCGGTTCACGGGGTCGAACCGTTCGTAGTGAATGTGGAGGTGAACATGACCTCAGGGCTCCCATCTTTCATGGTGGTGGGCCTGCCTCAAGGAGCTGTCCGGGAAGGCCGAGAACGTGTGGCCACGGCACTCTCCAACAGTGGGTGGCCGCTCCCGCCCAAGCGGGTCACCGTCAACCTAGCCCCGGCCGATGTCAGGAAAGACGGCACAGCGTTCGACCTCGCCATCGCCGTGGGGCTCCTTGCTGCTTCGGGCGTGCTCGACCCGGAGGTGCTGTCGGGATGGGCGTTTCTCGGCGAACTCGGCCTGGATGGGGGACTCCGGCCCGTTCGTGGGGCCCTTCCGGCAGCCTCGGCTCTGGCAGCCGCGGGCGTGTCGGATCTATTTGTGCCGGGGGACAACGCAGCTGAGGCTGGGGTGGTCCAGGGCTTGAGTGTATATGGTGCTGTTTCGCTGCTCGATGTGGTGCATCACCTGAGGGGCGGCACGCGCCTGTCACGCGTGCAGACGGATCTGACACCGCTCCTCTCCGGCCCCTTGAAGGACGGCCCTGACTTCTCGGAGGTTCGGGGTCAGGGGGCCGCCAAACGCGTCCTTGAGGTAGCGGCCGCCGGCTCACACAACGCCCTGCAGATTGGTCCGCCAGGTTCCGGAAAGACGATGTTGGCGCGAAGGCTGCCGGGCATTCTCCCCTCCTTGACCGTTGAGGAGGCGCTCGAGGCTACTCGTGTGCACTCGGTGGCCGGACGGATGGGGAAGGGGGGCTCCCTCATTACAAGGCGCCCCTTCAGGGCTCCCCATCACACGGTGAGCGACGCCGGGCTGGTCGGCGGTGGGGTGCCCATTCGTCCCGGTGAAGTGAGCCTGGCACATCACGGTGTCCTGTTCCTCGACGAGCTCGCAGAGTTCAAGCGGAACGTCCTCGATGTGCTTCGGCAGCCTTTGGAGGAGGGCGTTATCCATCTGTCTCGAGCCATGGGATCGGTGCGTTTTCCCGCCCAAATTCTATTGCTGGCAGCAATGAACCCTTGTCCGTGTGGGTATTGGGGAGACGGCACGGACCGCTGCGTGTGTGACCCGTCCCAGGTGCGGCGATACCTGGGGAGAGTGTCCGGTCCCCTGCTGGACAGAATTGACCTTCACGTGCAGGTGCCGCCGGTCGCCTTCCAACATCTGACGAAGACCGGTGATGGGGATTCGACTCAGGACATACGTGAACGAGTCGTCGAGGCTCGGGCCCTCCAGGCCAGGCGGTTCGAGGGGACGCCCGGAGTCTTCGCGAATGGGCACATGACCGTGAGGGAGCTCAGGCAGTGGTGCCATCCGTCTAGGGATGTCGCCCGGCTCCTTCAACGAGCGGTGGACGGGTTGGGACTATCAGCCCGGTCGTATCATCGAGTATTGAAGGTTGCGAGGACGGTAGCGGACCTGGGCGGGAGTGAGACCATTAAGCAGCATCATGTCGCAGAGGCCCTGCAGTATCGGTATCTGGATCGGGTTGTGCAGTAGACCGGACTGGGATTGAACGGGAGGCTCTCCGACGTGAGCTTTGCGGATGTCTCCTCCCGACCGTGCCGAGACCGGTGTGCCCGCGTCGAAGGACGTCCCCCGGCTGGCCTCCGTTTTGCTCGCCTTCGCAGCGGTCTATCTCATTTGGGGATCGACGTATCTTGCGATCCGCTGGGCCATCGAGACGATGCCGCCTCTGCTCATGGCGGCTGCCCGCTTTCTGGTGGCGGGCGCACTTCTATACGCTTGGCAGCTGGCGAAGGGTGCCCCGAGACCGACCAGGGCTCAGTGGAAGGCCGCGGCGATCGGTGGTGCTTTTCTGCTTGTTGGGGGAAACGGGGCTGTGGTTATTGCCGAACAGTGGGTCCCCTCTGGAATCGCGGCCCTCGTGGTCGCTTCGGTTCCGCTGTGGATGGTGCTGATGGATTGGTTCTTCGGATTCCGTGTCGCCCCAAGCGTACGAGCTTGGGCTGGTCTGGCGACCGGATTCGTAGGGGTCGCGCTGCTTGCGGGATCGCCCGGCGTTGGCGCCGGAGGGAGCGAGGAACTCATTGGGGCACTTTTCCTGCTTGTCGCGGCAATGTCTTGGGCAGCCGGTTCGATCTATACGCGATATGCACAGGGGCTTCCGGAGCCGCTGTCTCTCGTGTCCATGCAGATGCTTACCGGGGGCACGATCCTCTTCATGTTATCCCTTGCGTTCGGGGACCTCGCCCGATTGGATGTGGCGAGTATTTCACTGAAGTCGTTCCTCGCGTTGGTGTACCTGATCCTCTTCGGAGCACTGGTTGGGTATGGGGCCTACATCTGGTTGCTACGGGTGGTGACCCCAGCAAGGGTAGCGACCTACGCGTATGTCAATCCGGTTGTTGCGATGCTCCTTGGGTGGGCCTTGGCGGACGAGCCACTCACCCTCCGCTCACTCGGTGCCGCAGCGATTATCTTGGGAGCGGTCGTCTTGATTACGACGGAATCATGGGGCGCGCGTGGGACAGGTGGCCGGCGGCGTGCGGGTGTCGCGGGGAAGACATGATGACAATTGAGCTCTTCGGCACACCTGCGTGCCGAAGGGAAATCATGATGACATGAGCGGACCGATTTGACCGTGAGTGGGGTGTTATGGCCGGGTGGGGGCTACAATGTGGTCCCA
>Ga0209403_10000006_pt1 | contig 282270 bp, 270 predicted proteins | sample ArcticOcean_MG_C_8_FD_187440 | JGI IMG/M metagenome (GOLD analysis project Ga0209403, IMG submission 187440) | Marine microbial communities from western Arctic Ocean - ArcticOcean_MG_CB11_86 (SPAdes) (version 2) | ecosystem: Environmental > Aquatic > Marine > Oceanic | place: Arctic Ocean... | reverse complement strand
CGGGTTCTGGTTCCGGCTCGGGCTCCGGCTCGGCCGCCTTCTTCTTGGCAGTCTTCTTTCGGGTACGCTTCTTCTTCGGGGCCTTCTTTTCCGCCGGGATACCCCCTCCTTCCGCATCCTTGCTTTCGCCGATTTCGTCCGCGGCAGATTCAGATTCCGGGGTCACTTCAGAGGCCTGGCTCGCAGCCTCTTCTGCCACTGCCACTTCGGACAGAAGCTCTGTCTGGTTCTCGTCAGAGGCCTTCTGCTGCGGCTTCTTCTTTCGCTTCTGCGACATGACTAGCCCCCAACCTCGGTGCCCACCCATGTCAGGCAGGGATCGATTCCAGTGTCCGGCATAACCATAAGGCCGGTGACGACCCGGGGCATCTCAACTGTATTCATCATTCAGTTCACCCTATCTACAGCTTCTTCAGCGTACATCTGACTGATGACATCCCCGAGCTGCTCGTAGACCACCCTACGCTTCACTTTGAGGGTCGGGGTCAAGAATCCGTTTTCGATCGTCAGTTCCTCACTCAGGAGCGCGATCTTTTGGGGTGTCTCGAAGGAAGCCCGATCCCTCAGCATCGCCTTCATTTCTGTCAACATGTGCTTCAGGACAGTCGGGTCGGCGACGAGCGCATCACGATCTGCGAACGAAATATCGTTCTCGGTGGCCCACTCTTCGAGGGCGCGGAAGGCCGGAACGATGAGCATGGCACAGTAGTGTCGCTTGTCTCCCACCATCACCGCCTGTTCGAAAAATCGATTCGTCTTGAGGCGGTTCTCGATGGGCTGCGGGGCGACGTTTTTTCCGCCGGCGGTGACGATGATGTCCTTTTTACGATCCGTGATCTGCAGGTACCCATCGGCATCGATCTCGCCGATGTCCCCGGTCGAAAACCATCCCTCTGCATCAATGCAAGCCGCGGTCGCTCCGGGTTTGTTGTAATACCCTTTCATGACCTGTGGCCCACGTACCAAGATCTCTCCGTCCTGGGCGATCTTTACCTCCGTGCTCGGAACGGCCAGCCCCACTGCTCCAATCCGGAAGTCTTCTAGCGTATTCACGTTCGTAACCGGACTGGTCTCCGTGAGGCCGTACCCCTCCAGAATCGACATCCCGATCGAATAGAAAAAACGGTTCAGAGTCGGCGCTAAGGGACCACCGCCGCTCACGAAGAAACGGAGTCGACCACCGACAGCCATCTTCACCTTCGAGAAGACAAGCTTGTCCGCTAGCCTGTACTGAAGCGCTAATACGCTTCCGGGCTTCCTTCCGGCTAGACGTTCGTCGGCGACACGATCGGCCACACCGACCGCCCACCCTATGAGCTTCATCTTGAAGCCCGAAGCGTCCATGACCCCGTTGTAGATCTTCTCGTAGATCCGGGGCACGGACACGACGATCGTCGGCCGGATCACCTTCATGTCCCCAAGAAGGGTCTCGATCGACTGGGGGTATGCGAGACGACAACCTGTCCAGAAGAAGAGGTAGTCGACCATTCGCTGAAGGATGTGGCACAGCGGGAGAAAAGAAACCGTGTTGTCATCCTCCCCGATCGAAAGGACCATGCAGGAAGCACGCACGTTGGATGACACGTTGTTGTGCGTCAGCATCACGCCCTTCGGGTCTCCAGTCGTACCTGACGTGTATAGGATTGTCGCCAAATCGTGCGGTTCGGCCTGCCGGGCTCGTGCCTCGAATTGCTGGGCCGACCATGATGCTGCGAGTTCCGCACCGTCTGCCAAGAAGTCCGCCCACGTCGAGACCCCTTCAGGTACTTCTCCCTTCGGCTCGAAGACCACTACCTGTACGGCATGCGCACACTCAGCCGCGGCATCGAGCGCTTTGTTCATCTGCGCCATCGTGGACACGAAGACGAGCTTTGCCCCCGAGTCCTTCAGGAGGTACGCGACCTGGGGTGCTGTCAGCGTGGAGTACACCGGGACGTCGATGACTCCAGCACACAGGCAGCCATAGTCTGATATCGCCCACTCGGGTCGGTTCTCTGCCAGGATCGCCGCGCGGTCGCCGCGCGTAACCCCGTGGACCTCGAGGGAAGCGGCCACGTTCTTCGCCTTCGCGAGCACCTCTTCGTACGAATGGCCCTCGAGCTCACCGGGGCGCCTGACATACTCAAGCGCAGTCCGCTCGCCGTGACGCTTCACGCCCTCCAAAAACAGATCGACCAGTGTCCCCTCAGGAACTGGCATTTCGTTCGCGGTGTGTGTCAGCGTCGTCGACATGACCTCAGCTTCGCTCAATGCTGATGTCGAAGTCGATGCCCGGATCGAGCGTGTGGAGCACGCTGCAGTACTTGTCACGCGACAGGTCGATAGCTCGCTGCAGCTTCACCTCGTGTTCTTCCAAGGGCCCACTCAATCGATAGATGAGCTGAATCGCAAAGAAACGCTGGGGCTCAGTCTCCGCCCGCTCACCGACCACTTCAACCTCCATCGAGTCGAGCGGCACACGGGATTTGTCGAGGATCATCTTCACGTCGATCGCCATACAGCCTGCGACAGACAGAAGAAGAAGTTGCATGGGCGACGCGCCCGCTTTGGAGCCACCGTCGACCACAACCTCGGGTCCACCGTCGGCACCTCCGCGGAAGACGAGGTCTTGGCCCGTCCACCGTAGGCGGACGCTCCGGACGTTAGAGGTTTGCATAGGCCCAGCGGATAGGGGAGTGTCTAGAGAAATTCATCAGGATGCGACGGCTCCGAGGGAGCGTCATGTGCTTCGCCACGTATCTGAGCAAGCTTCGCCCGCGCGTGATCGATGTGCTCCTGAGCCTCGGGATCCTCGGGCGCATGCGCGAGGAATGCCTCGAGGTGCGGGATCGCTTCAGGAGGGTGCTCCCCGCGGATTAGAATGAACGCGAGGCCGTAGTGCGCACCGCTCGCGCTGGAATCCTTCTGCAGAACATGCCGATACGTCTTGGCCGCTTCTGCGGTCATCCCAATGCGGGTATAGCAGATCGCGATTTGTTGCAGAACGATCGCGTCACCCGGCGCCTCTTTCAGTGCGAGACGGAATGAGGTCAGAGCCTCATGGAACTTGCCGTCCGTGAGGAGTTCGACGCCCTCTCTGTAGTAGTCGACACGACGCATGTCGTCGTCACCGAAAATCTTGTTCCAGAACGCCATACGATGGCCCGAAAAAGGGGGCTAGAAGGTCTCTTCTAGACCGTCAGAAGTTAGGATCGGCCCGTGCGCCGGCGCAACGGCCTTGTGCGGCTCAATGGCGTGCAGCAACAACGATTCCGGCTTCGGCCACCATCAGGTCGAGGCCTGCCTTCCCGAGCCACGCCGCCGCCTGGTCGGGCGCCTGGGTTACGACGACTCGACTCAGCGGAGCGCACACGCGTGCGGCCTCGAGGACCATTGCTTGGCCCATTCGGCCATCAACAGCCACGCCGCGCATCACCCGAGAGAAGAAAGGGAGGTTCGGGGCCGAGACGATCCGGCTCCAACGCGCATCGTCATCCCATAGGCGCAAGTCTGCGTCGACCCCCACTACGTCGACACCATCGAGCATCGAAGCGATGGATGGGCCGAGCCCGGCCGGCTCACCCGCCAAGACGATCGTCCCCGGCCCCTGCGCGACCCCAATCAGCGCGGCCAGTCGTTGGACTTCCTCGGGCTCTGGCGCCCGAGAAGGGCCAGCCAACCCCGACAGCATCACCCGTCGCGGCGGCGCCCGAAGATCTCCGAATCCGTCCTCGACCAAGAAAGCGTCCCGGCAATTCGGACACCCCAGCGTGCCATCTTGTACCCGGCGATTCGCCATGACGTTGGCAAGCAAGATCAGGCCGAACTCGGGCCCACACCTGGGGCAACTCAGGCGATCGGTTAAGAGAATGTGCATGCGGGCTTCGGATCAGCCGGTCGGCGCCTGCGGTGCCGGTAGCGGCGCGTCCGCCGGACCGTACTGGGCCCATTGGGTGGGTGACTCCCACACGCGCGCGTACAGAAGACCCTCTGCGATATCAGCAGGAAGCCGTCGGCCCAGTTCCTCAAAGAAGTACTTGGCCTGGTTCTCCGCACTCGTCTCTACTTCTTGGAACTGCGGCAAGTCATTGAGGTTTGTGTGGTCTAACTCGTCCGCGATGCCTCGCAGCGCGCCCTTCAGATCCACGAAGTCGAACGCGATGCCGGAATCGTCCAACTCCGTGGACTGGACGGCTGCTTCGACGACGTATCGATGGCCGTGCAGCTGCCGGCACTTTCCGTCGTAGTTCTTGAGGAAATGTGCCGCGTCGTAATGCGCCTGAGCGCTCACGGTAAACGCGAATCGAGTCATGAGCGTTCGATCTGAAGAAGTGGAATCCGGATGGACTCAGGGCGGGTCGCGACAAAAAGAACCGCAGCAGCAACGTCGTCCGGTTGCATCATGTCTGCTCGGACTGGCAGGCCGGGGGCGTTGTCCGGATCGAGCGAATCCCAAATCGACGTATCCGTCGCAGCGGGTTCGAGAAGCGTCGCCCGCACCCCTGTGCCCCGAACTTCCTCGAGAAGCACTTCGTGGAAGCCTCGGAGTCCAAACTTGGACGCGGAGTAAGCGGCATTCCCGGGAAAGGCCTTTCGGCCGGCGGTCGAGCCGATGTGCACAATCAGTCCTTCGCCTCGCTCCAGCATCGAAGGGAGAAGCGATCGAGTGACCAAGAATGAACCCCGAAGGTTCACCGCGACCTGCTCGTCGAAGCTGTTCACGGTCTCAGAGACGCATGGCTCGACATCGAACATGCCAGCAGCGTGGATCACGATGTTCGGGGCGCCGCCAATGGTCTCCTGCATGTAGTCGAGTGCATCCCAGACTGAAACGTCGTCCGTGATGTCCGCGACGATGGCGACTCCGCCAATCTTCTTCGCGACAGCGGTCACGTCTTGTTCGGATCTCGCGAGGCACCATACGCGTGCTCCGGCCTCTGCCAGCGCCTCGGCTATGCTCCTACCGATTCCGCGAGTCGCACCTGTGACCAGCGCGGTTCGGCCCTGGAGATTCACGGTCATGACATCGGCTGGTGGACGTTCGTGGTCAGGCGAAGAAACTCATCCCGAGTCCGATGGTCCTCGAGGAAGGACCCGCGCATTGCAGATGTGATCGTCTTCGAGTTCTGCTTCTGCACTCCGCGCATCATCATGCACAGGTGATACGCCTCGATCACGACACCGACACCCTGGGGACTTGTCGTCTCCCACAGAGCCTGTGCCACCTGTTCGGTGAGGCGCTCCTGAACCTGGAGCCGGCGGGCGTAGACTTCCACGAGTCGTGCCAGTTTCGAGAGTCCGAGGATCTTGCCGTCCGGGATATAGGCTACGTGAGCCTTGCCGAAGAACGGCAACATATGGTGCTCGCAGAGCGAGTAGATCTCGATGTCCTTCACGACCACCATGTTCCGGTGGTGTTCCTCGAAGAGCGCGTCACCAACCGCACCCTCAGCTGTCTCGTGATACCCCTTGGTCAGAAACGAAAGTGATTTCGCCACCCGTTCGGGGGTCTTCTTTAGCCCCTCGCGGTCAGGGTCCTCACCAAGCCTGCGAATCATCTCAGCGACGAGATCTTCGAACGACGCCCCGGACAGCTCTGACATGTCTATCGCTCCTCAGGTCCTGAGTATTCCACTGAGTTCCGTGCAGTTTCGTGCAAGACGAGCTTGGCGAGCCGAATCCCGTCCGGGAGCGACTGTGCAAGCCGATCCCAAATCGCGACCACAAGGTTCTCTGTAGTCGGGATCACACCCGACAACCACTCCACCTCTGTATTCAAGTTTCGATGGTCCACGTCGACCAACACCCTGGCTCCGACGAGGTCCTTGAGCTGCTTGAGGTCCATCACGAAGCCGGTCTCGGGATCCACGGGCCCTGCAACGGAGACGTCGAGGTCGTAATTGTGCCCGTGCCAATTCGGGTTTGAGCAGTCACCGAACACTTCGGTGTTTCGTTCGTCGGACCAGTCCGACCGGTACAACCGATGCGCGGCGCTGAAATGGACGCTGCGAGTGGCAAGAACTACGGGCATTTTCGGGTCTCCCTGATCCGACGCGGACACACGGCTACCCTACCGTAACCCGCTGGGTCCGCACCAGGGTGGGTCGACAAGACGGCCGAGGACAGGCACGGCAGAGGGGTTCGGAAGGGCTCAAAAAGCCGAGAGGGCCGACACCCAACCCCGTAAACGGAGAGGCACCGGCCCACTCGTAGCGCAACGGGAGGGGTGGATTGAAGCCCGGGATAATACTTAAGGTGACCTCCCCGATTCTTTCGCTTTCCCCTCCTCCGGGGCATAGCGGCCGACTCGAGAGTCAGTCCCGGCTTCGGTGCATTGGCTCAATACGTGTCCCCCCGATGTGCTGCCTGAATATGGCCGGCGGGATCAAGACCTACAAGCGTCCTTCCACCATATTCTTCTCTGGTACACTCAGCACTTCCTCACCTTCCCCGCTGAGCGACCCACACCGGAAGGGAGATCCGATGTACGAAGCGTTGTGGCGGAGTGTGGTGGCGGTGTTCGTATTAGCGGTTCCCGTGGGGGCACAAGTCGTCCCGTCTGATTCCCCGACGTCGAGCGCTGACGCCTTCGCGCTCGCGGTCTTCGCGGAGTCGGCCCCAGAGATCGACGGAGTGCTCGACGAGCCGCTTTGGGCGTCGGCCCCGATCATCTCCGACTTCCGGCAGCGAGAGCCGGTGGACGGCGGCGCCCCGAGTGAGGACACCGAAGTCCGAATCGCGTACGACGCGAACAACTTGTACTTCGGGTTCGTCTTCCACGATTCAGAACCTGACCTGATTCGGCGCAGCATTCTCCAACGCGAGGGCCGCATCGACCAAGACGACCACATCTGGATCGCGCTGGACACGTACAACGATGACCGTAACGCATACATCTTCGAGTTGAACTCATTCGGCACGCAGGGCGACGCCCTCTTCAGTGACGAGTCGATGACGTTAGCGGACTGGAACTGGGAGGGCGTATACCGGAGTGAAGCGCGTATCACGTCCGAAGGATGGACGCTCGAGGTTGCGATCCCCTTCACGACGATCCGCTTCACTGACGCAACCGCACCCGAAATGGGCATCGCGTTCCGGCGCGCCATCCGCAGGAAGAACGAAGAAGTGATGTGGCCTCACATCCCGCAGGATTTCCGGGGCGGCATCACGAACGTCTCACAGTACGCGACGCTTCGCGGGCTCCGTGATCTGCGAAAAGGGCGCCACATGGAGCTAAAGCCCTTCGCCATCGTCGGGGCACAGAAGTTCGGGGGCTCCGAAGACACGGACGTCCTCGATGATATCGGGGTGGACTTCAAATACGCACTCACGTCGAGCGTGACCTTGGACCTCACCTACAACACCGACTTCGCACAAGTCGAATCCGACAACGTCCAGATCAACCTCACTCGCTTCAGCCTGTTCTTTCCGGAGAAGCGGGAGTTCTTCCTAGAGCGCGCAGGACTGTTCCAGTTCGGAAAGGCTCGCGACACCGAGATGTTCTTCAGCCGCCGCATCGGACTCGGGAACGACATCATCGGTGGCGGACGCGTTACCGGTCAGGCCGGCCCCCTGTCCATCGGGGTGCTGACGCTCAACACGGATGACCTCACGAACGGAACTGACGTGACGAAGGGAGCGAACAACTCTGTGATCCGGCTACGCGCGGACGTGCTCCCACGAACCACGGTCGGCGGGATCTTCACGAGCATCCAAAACTCCGAAGGCCACAACCGAGTCGTAGGTGCAGACGCTCAGGTGCGCTTCATGAACAGCAGCAGTGCGGACGGCTGGTTCGCGAACGTGTGGGACTCCGACGACGGAACGTCCTCCGCTGCCGCACTCAACGTGAATCTTCAGCCGCGGCAATCCTACTCGGTCAGCGGTGGCGTCCAGACGGTCGACGCCGACTTCAACCCGGGCCTCGGCTTCGTCCGCCGCCGAGACATGGTGAAGTACAACGCGACGCTCGCGTTCACCCCTCGTTTCGAGGGGAGTGCATGGGCCCGGTCCCTGGTCAGTGCACCTGCCTTCGATTGGGTGAACGGCCAGGACGGATCGAAGCAGTCGACGAGCCAACTCTGGCACAACATGCTGAGCCTACAGAATGGCGGCGTCTTGTCATTCAACGCGCGCAGGCGTTTCGAGCGGCTCGACCAGGCAGCATCCATCCAGGGACGCCCGCTCACTTCGGGTGACTACGAGTTCTCCTCCGTGGACCTCAGCGGTCGAACGAGCCAAAGCAACACGTTGTCCGGATCGGTGAACGCTTCGTTCGGAAACTTCTGGAACGGAACACGGACGACATACGGCGGATCGCTCACCTGGAAGACCGGCCCGAACCTTACAGTCACGGGCTCGGCGCGCCGCAACGATGTCGACCTCCCCGTGCAGGACGGCGCGTTCTCGACGACCCTGATGAGCATGAACGTGCTCGCCGCCGTCTCGCGCGATCTGTTCGCCAATGCCCTGGTGCAGTGGGACGACGTCTCGAAGACACTTCAGGCCAACATCCGCATCGACTGGATCCATACTCCGGGGAGCGACCTCTTCCTCGTCTTCGACACGGGGTATCTGACGCAGGACCTCCTCGACCCACGAGAGAGCCGTTGGCTCCGCCGGACGGGCGTAGTGAAGCTGACGTACATGCTGGCCTTCTAACGCAGAGCCTGTGGAAGCGTAGGCGACAGGGGTGCCCCAGTCCGAATAAGGCATCTCCCGATCTGGGGGCAGAGGTTCGCCGCCCCCCCGGATCAATGAACTACCGCGACTGGCCCAGGTTGATCGAACAGTTGAGGACAGTGTCGCGCGGCATGTCGACACCACAGGCGCGGCCCTCAGTGGGGCAGCTGGAAGTCCTGACCGAGGTGGAGGCAGGTGCGGCGATGCGAGCTCAGGAGCTGAGTGACATCGTGCGCGGGGTCATCGCAGACTTGAATGACCTGCTCGAAGATGCGCCCAAGATCATTACGAACTGGCGTAGGGTGATCAGCTAGGGATCACGCGCGGAACCCGCGATGTGCGAAGGGCCCGGGGCGTCACCGCCTCGGGCCCTTCTTCACGAAAGCACTCGAGCATGCTCCTACCAGATGATCGCGTGTGAGTACTTCACCATGATCTGACGGCCTGCCGAAAGCGGGAGCCGCGGATCCAACCCGTTCGCTCGATCCGTGTACAGCCCCTCATTCCACACGATCCAGAGGTCGGTCCCCTCTCTGAAGTAGTAGCGGAAGCGCATGTTCATGCTCGTCAGATCGCTGTTGTCCGAGTATTGAGCGAACATGCTGAACGAGAGATGTGCATCGAGCGCCAGCTGGATCTTGGCCTTCCCAACGTGGATGTTCGTCACCTGGTCCCGGGCCGCAAACGCGATGCGATTCAACTCGTAGCCGCCGCTCAACTCGAGGTTCTTCGAGACCGTCCACGTAGGGTTGATCTTGAGGCCTAGGTGTGTGCCATCGTAGAAGTTGCCGCCGATGACCTCAAAGTCGCCGCGCATCAGCGAAGCATGCGGAAATTCGATTTTCACCCGACCCTCGTGGAACCAGTAGTCCCCGACGGGCACCGTGACGTCCGCGATCTTGAATTCCCCATCCAGGCTCTCGAACGTCGAGGTCGCCCCCACCGTGAACTGAGTGCCCCCTCGGAACTCCATGTTCACTTCGGGCATCACGGAACGGCTCTCTGCAGCGCGACCGTTCAAGCGTAGGTAGTTTGCGGTACGCGTAATGAACGCGGCACTGCGCACGGGTGAGGTGTCGTCCAGAAAGTGTCGGTACTGGCCACTCCCCCCGTAGTAGATGAAGTCCTTCCGGATCTGGAACCCGAGCCCAGGCCGGTAGTCCTCCCCGACCCGGCGGAACTCGCCTGAATAGGCGAGCCCTGCGTCCTTCCGCCGTTCCCAACGAGCCAAGAACAGGCCGGCGTCCAGCGCGCTGCCTTCGTCGATCACTTCGTCGAACGTCTGCGCCCACTTGGTGGTGAGGTATTCATCGCCGGCCACGCGCACAGAGGCGTCCACGCCGTACGCGACGTTGTCGTTCCCGCCCGAACCGAGCCGCGTCGTCAGCATCCCGCCGATGGAAGAGTACGGATTCAGGATCTGCTGGTTCAGCCGGAGCACGCCCATGTTCTCGGCTGCCCGATTCTCGTCGCCGGCCGTCTGCATGTTCAGAAAGCCGAAGTCGGTGCCACCGAGCTGTCCCACCGCACGCGCGCCGCCGTAGATACGAACCATCTGTCCGTTCACCAGCCCGATCTGCCGACTGTGGAAGAGCCTGTCGGTGAAGCCACCTGTCGAGAACTGGAACGTGGAAGAACGCTCCTGAAAGAACTGCCGCTTCTCCGGGAAGAAGAGTGCGAAGCGAGTCAGGTTCACCTGCTGGTCGTCGGCCTCGACCTGTGCGAAGTCGGTGTTCACCGTCAGGTCGAGTGCCAGGTTCGACGTGGGCGAGAACCGAAGATCTAGCCCCATCTCGCGCAGCGGTTCGTCATCGGTGCGCCAGCGCGTGGACGGAACATCAGGCGGCGAACTCAAGACGGGCCGCTGGGTCAGACCTCCCAGCCAGAAGGGTGTGACATAGACCGGCTTCGCCTGCTCGACGTCGTGAAGCTGAATTCGTTGCGCCTGCGACGGCTTGGCAAACCCGATCCTGCCCCAAACGGGTTCGATCGCAGGGTAGATCTGACGCTCGTTCTTGCGTGCGATCACCCGATAGGTGGTGAAGCCCATCGTGACCTGGCCGTCCACTGCCTGGAATCCCAAGGTGGAGAACGGGATCCGGAACTCGACGAACCACCCCTCCTCATTCTGCGACGTCATCACATCCCAATGCGCGTTCCAGTCCGCATTCATGGGCATGCCGCCACTGAATTCCATGTCGTTAGAGATCGCTCTGTCGTTCCTCACCCCGGCCGGATTCACGATGAACCAAGACGCCGTCTCGTAGTCGTTGTAGCTGTCGATGACGAGCGCGAGTAAATCGTCCCCGCTGTACAGATCTCGAAGAAGCGTATTGGTACGAATCTGGTCGGGCTCGGAGTCGTAGAGCCGTCCAGACGCGTAGAAATACTCGTCGTCGTGCGCGAGCCGGACTTCGCTTCGCTCGGTCATCTCTCCACCGAAGACCGGCGAGTACATCGTCATGGGGAGCGGAGCGATCGCGTCCCAGGCGGCTTCATTGACCACTCCGTCGAAAACGATCTCAGACGTGAGTCGCGTGATCTGAACAGGAACCGACCGCGGTCGGTTGGTCAGGTCCTCCTGCGCGAGCGCAGGAGTCGATGTAAGCAGCACAGCGAGGCCCGCGAAGAGCACTCGCCTCACAGCAATGATGTTGTTGGGCATAGCCAATAACGTAAAAAGGACACCCCGCCTCGCGTACCTCTCAATGTCCGGAAGAGGACATCATGCAACTCGTGAGAGGCGTAACGGGTACGAACGCAACGACCCCGCAGAAGATCTTTTCGTTGACGCGACAGATGGGTGGGAATTAGTCTGATCTACTATGAGGTATAGAGACAACGCACTCCGGAAGGCCCTCGCGGCCTGGCTCCCGGCGCTCCTGGTGATTCTGAGCGTCGCGGTGCCCGCACTCCAACGCGATGAAATCGCGACCGAGACTGCGGTCGAGAGCGAGCACATGCCGGGGTCGTGCCCCACCGCGCACGACCACACGGTGTGCACCCAGGTTGGGGCGAATCTCTCTGTAGTCTCTGCATCGACGACGGCCTCGCACGACCACACGATCGTGCTGACTGCTGCTCCGGCAGAAGCCCCGCAGGCCTCGCGTTCCGTCTTATTGGACGGGCACCCGACTCGAGGACCCCCCCTGACCTGACGGACGTAGCGGCCGCTGAGCAGCCGCCATCCAGTGCATCCATTGAGTGGATGCACGTCACAGGTACAGGTCAGGGAGATCCGTCGCACGTTGAACCATTCATTTCGGCACCCGGTATCCAGTTGGACCCGCATCGCAGTTCTACTGCTGGTGGGTACCACCACACCGTCCTTCGCGTCTGCTCAATCGCCGCCTGACTCTGTGCGCGCGGAGGTCGCCCGTCTGGCAGCCCTCGTTGACAGCTTGAGTCAGGAAGTGGCGAGACTCCAGGAGAGAGGTCAGGAAGAGGGGGCGACGGATGCCCTCGCTGATCTCAGAGCCGCTGCGGCGGCCGCTGCAGCTGCAGGAGGCGCTCCGTCGACCACTCAAGATGAGAACCAGGAGTTCGTCGGGCGCCAACGCTCGCTTCAGGCACTCAACCCGGAGATCAGCGTGAACTCGGACGTGTTCGCGCACATTAACAAGGACGACACGGACGAGGACAACTTCTTCGCACGCGAGTTCGAGATCTCGATCATTTCGAATCTGGATCCGTATTCGCGGGCCAAGGTATTCCTGTCCCGCCACGTTGAGGGTGGAGAATTCTCACCGTTCGCAGATGGCGACCATGGGCACGGGCACGGAGAAGAAGAAGGGGGAGGAGGAGGCTTCGCTGCCGAAGAGGGATACATCGAATGGGTCAGCCTACCTGGCGGCACGAGCCTCAAGGTGGGGAAGTTCTTTCAGCAGTTCGGCCAAATGAACCGATGGCACGCCCACGCTCTTCCGTTCCAAACTCGGTCCCTCCCGCACATCGCCTTCGTCGGTGCTGAATCACTCGCACAAACCGGCGCCTCGATGCACTGGCTCGCTCCCTTTTCGCCCCTCGGTGGCACGTACGAAGCGACGGTGGAACTCACGCGCAGCGAGAACGAGACGTTGTTCGGTGAGTCCGGCCGCCTCTCCATGCTGACGCATCTGAACGGGTTCTGGAACCTGTCGTCATCGGTCGACTTCGACCTGGGAGTGAGCTGGCTAAACGGGTCCTACGAAGACGAAGAGCATTTCATGGACCGAAACCTCTACGGCATGGAAGCGGCTCTGAATTGGAGTCCACCGGGCCAGTCACGCTATCGCGGCCTCATGTTGCGAGGTGGCGTCATGGCCCTGGAAGGGCTCGTGGGCCATGAGGACCACGAGGGCCACGACGACGGTGAAGGCGAGGACGACCAGGAAGACGAAGGTCTCGAGCAAGCGATAGGATACTGGGGACTTGGCGAGGTCCGATTGTCCCAGAATTGGTTGGTCGGCGCTCGCTTCGACCGCACGGAGAACCCCGAGGACCCGACTGAGACGGCGTGGCTCTTCTCGCCGACGCTCACTTGGTGGCAGAGCGAGTACGTACGCCTGCGCGCCGAATACGACCTCGTTGGGCGCAGTTTTGAAACGGCACGAGAAGGTCGCCTCCTTTTCCAAGTGACCTTCGCGATGGGTCCCCACAAGCACGAGACCTACTAATGGACCAGCCCAGACCTGTCCGGGGAGCGCGTCCGGAAAAAAGAGTAGTGTTTGCGACTGCGCTTTTCAGCACACTACTGATCGCAGCCATACCAGCCGACACGGCAGACCCCGAGCGGGCACCCCTCAGAGTCGTGACGACCCTGCCCATCTACGCAGAGCTCGTCCGAGAAATCGGAGGCAGCGAGGTCAACGTCTCCGCGATCGCCAATCCGAATGAGGACGCACACTTCGTGCGACCCAAGCCCAGCTTCGCGAGAGATATCCGCCAAGCCGACGCCTTCGTCACCACGGGCCTCGACCTGGAATTGTGGGTGCCGACGCTCTTGGACCGCGCGGGGAACCGTGACGTTATTGAGGGAGCCCGGGGATACATCACAGCCTACACCGGAATTGCATTGCACGACGTGCCGGTATCAGCGGACCGCAGCGGCGGAGATGTTCACATCTACGGCAACCCGCATCTCACGACCGATCCGCTGCGCACTCTCCAAGTGGCACGGAACATCACGACAGGCCTCAAGCGAGTGTCGCCGGAACGGGCCGCACTGTTCGCCGCCGGCTTGGCGCACTTCACGGAACGCATGCTCAACCGGATGTTCGGGGCACGCCTCGTCGAGTTGCTCGGTGGCGAGACACTTGAACAGCTCGCTCACAGCGGCACCCTGTTCACGTTCCTGGAAACTCAAGAGTACGAAGGAAATCCGCTCATCAAAGAACTCGGCGGATGGCTCGCGCAGGCCGAGCCTTTCCGCGGTAAGGACATCATCTGCTACCACAAGAACTGGGCGTATTTCGAAGACCGCTTCGACGTTACGTGCGCAGACTATGTGGAAGCGAAGCCCGGGATCTCCCCGACCCCACGCCACGTCGCGCAGCTGATCAACCGCATGAAGACCGAGAACCTCGACGTGATGTTGGCTGCGACATACTTCGATCGAGGCAAGGTCGAGACGATCGCGCGGCGCGGCGAGGCAACACTCGTTCAGGTGCCTCTCTCGCCAGGTGCGCGCGACGGCATTGATGATTATTTCACACTGGTCGACACGTGGGTGACCGAACTCGCAGCTGCGTTCCGAAGCCGGTGATCCCCCGCCCACCGTCAGTCTGGATGAATTGATGTTCGAGAACCTCGACCTGATGATCCCGCCCATCGTGGCGGGGCTCGTGATCCTCTCCATTCATGCCTACTTGGGCCTACACGTCCTGGGACGAGGCGTGATTTTCGTGGACCTCGCGTTTGCCCAGATCGCGGCCCTGGGAACGACCGTCGGGCTTTTGGTCGGCTTCGAGGTGGGCACCGCCGCGTCTTTGGCATTCGCCTTGGGCTCCACGCTCCTTGGGGCGTTGATTTTTTCGTTCACACGAATGGAAAAGTCGATCGTCCCTCAGGAAGCCATCATCGGGACCGCGTACGTCGTGGCTTCCGCGGCTGTGATTCTACTCGCGGGGCTCAGCGCCGAAGGTGCTGAACATGTCAGCGAGACGCTCACCGGTTCGCTGATTTGGATCGACTGGCCGGCCATCATCAAGATGGCCGTCGTCTATGCGGTCATCGGAGGTATTCACTACGGACTTCGTCACCGGTTTCTCGCGGTGACCTTCGCCCCTGAGAAAGCGGGGAATGTCCGCCTCTGGGACTTCTTGTTCTACGTGACCTTCGGGGTGGTGATCGCTTTCTCGGTCGAGGTCGCCGGCGTCTTGATGGTATTCAGCGCACTGGTCATCCCAGCTGTGATCGCGTTCCTGTACACGAACCAGTTCGGCCGAGCTCTGCTCATTGCATGGTTCGCGGGTACAATCGCGGTTGTAGGAGGGATCGGGACGTCCTTCTACATGGACCTCCCGACGGGTCCGCTCCTGGTGTGCTTCTTCGGGCTCGTCCTCGTCGTGGCTGCTGCACTCCGCCCCATATTGGGCATGAGGGCAGAAGGCGAGATCGTGGTTCGGGCACTCATGGACGAGTCGTCAGACAGCTAGGAAGTCCGGAAGCTGCGCAGTAGCTCCAGATTACGGATGTCCGCAGCGGCACCGTCGTCGCCCTTCGGTGTCTCCAGGATCTTCGGCACGTGGCGAAGACGTTCGTCCGTCATAAGCCGACGGAACGGCGCCTCGCCCAAGGTCCCTTCCCCAATCGTTTCGTGACGATCCTTGTGTGAGCCGAACGGATGCTGAGAGTCATTCATATGGATCAGGCCTAAGCGGTCGAGTCCGATAATCTGATCGAACGAATCCCACACGCCGTCGTAGTCCTTCACGAGATCGTACCCGGCTGAATACCCGTGGCAGGTATCGAAACAGATACCAACACGATGCCGCTGGGACTCGGGAATACCTTCGATGATGGCCTGGAGGTTCTCGAAGGTGGCCCCCACGCTGGTGCCAGATCCGGCCGTGAGTTCAAGCAACACACGCGTCCCACCCTCAACCGCCTCGAGGGACTCGGTGACTCCTTCGGCGTTCCTCACGAGTCCGGCCTCAGGATCCTTGTCCGTTGCGTTCCCCGGATGCGTGACCATAAAGTCCAACCCCAGCGTACAGCACCGCTGCAGTTCGCCCTGAAAACAACGCTGCGACATGCGCCACAACTTCCGGTCTGGAGACGAGAGGTTGATCAGGTAGGAATCGTGAGCGCCCGCGAATACAACGCCGTGCTCCTCACGCGCTGCCTTGAATGCTTCCGCGGTCGCTCCATCGATCTTCGGCTCAGCCCACCGACTCGGTTGCTTAGTAAAGAGTTGGATGTTGGCGGCATTGATCTCCGCCGCGCGGGCTGGAGCGTTTTGCACGCCCCCTCCAGCTGAAACGTGGGCGCCCAATTCGTCTGAGATGGCATTTTTTGCGTTCATGGCCCCGAAGCTCTGCAAAGTTTGCCGAAAGGGGAACGGAAGCCCTATGCCAAATTTGAATGAACCAAGACTCTAGAAATCCGTCGGTACCCGTAAGTCATTGTATATCCATGTGTTACAGCATCACTGTGCGCTCCACATCGAACATCATCAATCAGGAGGCCTCTCATGCGCGTAGCGGCCGACGGATACATCGACTTGAGGGACGGACGGATGGTCCCGTACCCCTGGGTCTACGATCACGCCGTGGAACCCATGCCGGAAGCTGAAGCTCTCTCCTTCCTGCTGTCCCACAGCTTCCGGGGACACCGCCGCACCGTCCGCTCCTTCACAATCGCCGAACGAAAGCGGATGCGCATGGCCACCTGGGCGGATTCGGTCGATGAGCGCATGACGCTCACGCACCGCGTCTGACGGGCGATCACGGAATCTGTCCCGGCTCCGCGGAACCCGAAGCCCGAACTCATTCAGGTCATCCAATACCAACACTGGGCGTACCAAGAGGGGCGGTAGGTGCTTGCACCTATCGTCACTCGTTTTTTGTCACTCGACCTGCCGTTTCGACGTTTTGGTGGAGAAGTGTCCTCGTTTCGTGACAGTCCGGACGGTGGCTCAGACGGCCCGTTTCGGCAGGCACGGCCATGGCGCCCCTGCGTAAGTCATTGTAACGCAACGTGATGTATGACCATCCAGCGGCCAGGGGATTGCCGAGCGCCGAACGGCACACGCATTGCATTTATCCCTCGTACGGCATGGAGCCGTATTCAGCGACACGGGGGTCGGAAGATGTTATTTGCGAGGGACGAATTGAGACTGCAGGGACGGGTGGGCGTGGGGGGACCGGCGCTTTGCCTAATAATGGCACTGATCGCCGTTGCGCTTCTGGCCAGCGAAGGCATAGGCCAGGAGGTCCAGTCGGAAGCGTTCGACCTCGTTGGTGCGTTGCTGGACGATTCGAACGGGCACGCCTTGGCTGGCGCCTTCGTGTCGCTGACGGGCTCCGAATGGGGCTCGATCACAAACGAGAACGGACGCTTCGCGATCCCTGACCTCGAGGCCGGGACCTACTCCATCACGGCGGAGCAGCTCGGCTACGAGACTTTGGTTTGGGAAGGGCAGATCTCTGCTGCAGCGCCGCTACAACTCCGGATGGCGCCTCAGCCCATGATTCTCGAGGGCCTTCAGGTCGTGACAGATCGATTCCAGTCAAGACGGAACGGAAACGCAACCAGTGTGAGCATGTACGACCGCACCGCTCTCACAAGCACATCCCAGCCCACGGTGTTGGACTTCGTGGCTTTCCGCGTGGGTTCGGCACGCGAACGCTGCGCCTCGAATGCCCGCGCCGACATTTGCCTAAGAATCCGAGGCCGAAATGTCGAACCTAAGATTGTGGTCGATGAGCTCGAAATCTTAGGCGGAATGGACTACTTGGCAGCAATTGCACCGCACGAACTGCACATGGTGGAGGTGTTCGGCCAGGGTCGACACATCCGCGCGTACACAACGCGTTTCATGGAACGTGCGGCGAAAACGCGACTGCAGCCTGTGGCTGTCTTGTTCTAGAAACGCCACCCCGCACAGGATAGCTACGTTGAGGCCGGTTCACCCAAGGGTGGGCCGGCCTCGAATCGTTCTGGGCCCGACGTTCCGCTAGTCGGGCAGTCCCGGCTCGGTCATTCCACGCACGTCGAGCGCCTCGTCGATGTCGACACCCTCTGGCAAAAGGTCTTCACGGACGACGATGTCGCGGACGCTCACATGCTCCTTCCCAGACGTCTTTGCCACGACAGCCGCCCGGTCATACCCGATGTACGGGTTGAGTGCGGTCGCGATGGACGGGTTGAGTTCCAGTAGCTGCTGAGCACGGGCTTCGTTGGCTTCGATGCCCACCAAACACTTGTCCGTGAACGCCACCGCGATGTTCGCAAGGAGCGTGATCGACTCGAGTAGCGCCTGAGCCAAAACAGGCATCATGACGTTGAGCTCGAAATTCCCGCGCTGCCCGGCGACCGTGATCGTGGTGTGATTCCCCATGACCCGTGCGGCGACCATCATCATCGCCTCAGACATGACGGGATTCACCTTACCGGGCATGATCGAGGAGCCCGGCTGAATCGCGGGCAGCTTGACCTCATGAATCCCCGACGTCGGCCCCGACCCGAGCCAGCGAATGTCGTCCGCGATCTTCATGAAACTCGTGGCGACCGTGTTGAGTGCACCAGCAGTACTCACTGCGGCGTCCTTTGCGGCCTGGGCTTCGAAGTGGTCTTCCGCCTCCCGGAACGCGATGCCTGTCGCCGCTGCGATGCGGGCGATGGTCTTGGGCGAGAACTCTTCGTGCGTGTTGATCCCCGTCCCGGTGGCTGTACCACCAAGCGCGAGTTCCTCCAGCTCATCCGCAGCCCGCTTCACCCGAGCAATACCCTTCTCTACCTGCTTGGCATACCCGGCGAACTCTTGGCCGAGCCGCACCGGCGTCGCGTCCATGAGGTGCGTGCGGCCCGACTTGAGGATGCCGTCGAACTCGGTGGCCTTCGATAACAGCGCCGCCTGCATGTGCTCCAGTCCCGGAACGAGCTCCTGCTCAATGGCGACCCGCGCAGCAATATGAATGGCCGTGGGGATCACGTCGTTAGATGACTGTCCGAAGTTCACGTGGTCGTTCGGGTGAACCGCATCGCCGCGGATCTCAGTGGCCAGGTGAGAGACCACTTCATTCGTGTTCATGTTGGACGACGTGCCCGAGCCGGTCTGATAGATGTCGAGCACGAACTGGTCGTCGTAGTTGCCCGCGATGACCTGATCGGCAGCCGCCACGATCGCGTCGGCAATGTCCTGATCGACATGGCCGAGCTCGGCGTTCGTCAGCGCAGCCGATTTCTTGATGAGACCGAGGGCCTCGATGAAGCGGCGACCGAAACGCTGACCACTAATAGGGAAGTTCTCGACGGCCCTCTGTGTCTGGGCGCCGTAGAGCGCGTCCTCCGGGACCTGCATTTCGCCGAGAGAGTCCTTCTCGATTCTGTATCCGTCAGCCATGGGAGCCGTGTCTTTGGTGTCGCTGATGCGAGCGTGAAGAGCAGACCCACCGTGGCCTGCCCGCATTACGAAATCTACCCTAGCCTGGAGGGGGTTAAAGGGGCTCGCGGGTCAACGCTTCTTCGGCTGGCTGGGTCGCATCTCTAAGCGGCTCACGTGCGCTTCCTTCGGATACGCCAGTAGCTGCATCACGGCCAAGGCACAGTCATCAACATGCAGTTTCCAAGTACGGCCGCCCTCTGGCTCGTTGCCATTGAAATACGTGTCGACACTGCCGGGCATCACGATGCTGACCCGCACATCGTCGTAGCGCACGTCGAGCATCATGGCCTCGGTGAGTCCCAGCACTCCGAACTTGCTCGCATTGTACCCGGTGCCGCCTGGGAAAGCATTGCGGCTGGCAAGCGAGGCGATGTTCACGATGAAGCCGTCCCCGCTCGCGCTCAGATGAGGAAGCGCAGCCTTCGAGCAGTAGAACACGCCGCCCAGGTTTACGTCGATCTGGATCTGCCACTCATCGACCGTCATCTCGGACATCGGCTTGAAGATCGCGAGGCCGGCATTGTTCACCAGTAGGTCGAGGCGACCGAATCGTTCAATGGTCTGCGCAACGAGTTGTGCACACTGATCGGGCTTCGCCACGTCGCACACTACCCCGAAAGCCGAGTCCCCGAGTTCAGCGGCAACAGCATGGACCTCAGATTCGTTTCGCGCGCATATCGCTACAGAACCTCCGGCTAACAGGACCTGCTCAGCGACAGTCCGTCCGATACCCTTGGTGCCACCAGTCACGATGGCGACCTTGCCGGTTAGATCCGGCATATTTCGACCTCTCTGTTTTCGCGTGAAGAATGCACTGGCCGACCCAGGCCCCCGCAGGCTATGAGTGTGAACATGACTGAGCAAACTTCGCAACGTGTTGCCCTAGTAACGGGGGGCGCCGTACGGGTAGGACGGGCCATCAGCCTGGCGGCAGCGCGAGCCGGATATGACGTCGTGGCTGTCTACCGCTCATCCGCGGCACACGCGGAGTCTCTCCGTGAAGAAATCACCGCCATGGGAAGACGATGTCACACCGTGTCCGCGGATCTCGCCGATCCAGCGGCTTCCGAGGTGGTGGTGTCCGCGGTCCAGGCGGAGTTCGGCAGACTCGACCTACTCGTGAATTCCGCAGCGAGCTTCGAGAGTAGAGATCTGCTCGACGTGGACGCAGACAACTGGGATCGGGTGATGGCCCTCAACGCGAGGGCTCCGCACTTGCTCGTGCGGGCCGCCGCTGATCTCCTCCGGACATCCCGTGGGAGCGTCGTGAATATCACAGACCTCTCCGCGTTCCAGCCGTGGATCGAATACCCCGCCCACTCCGTAGCCAAAGCTGCTTTGGCTCATCTGACTCGTGTGCAGGCCCGTGCTCTCTCACCTGAGATACGAGTGAACGGGATCGCCCCGGGTGCAGTGCTGCCACCGGATGACTGGCCAGAGGATCGACGGACGGCGCTCGCACAGATCGCGCCTCTCAAAAGAGTCGGATCGCCGGAGGACGTGGCCCAGGCCGTCCTCTTCTTCGCGAAGGCAGAATTCGTCACCGGCCAGATCCTCGCCGTCGATGGCGGACGGTCGCTGGGCCCTGCGGGTCCACCTGTCAGCTAGAGGCCACCAGGACCCGAGGTCAGGCCGCCCAACGACCCGAGGTCTTGGTACAACGCAATTCCGCCTCCGTCCCGCCGAAGCGGTAGAACCTCTCCAACTCGTCTCCCACCTCGACCGCGAGCCCGTGCGGGCCACAGTGCAAGATCCGATCGGCGACCTGAAGAGTCATGTCATCGGGATCACGCTGCTCGGCACTCACGACGAGGTGCGGCGCTCAGCCGGCCGCGACCAACTCGTCGTCCGCATGGGCCTCGGCATCGGGTCCGCCGTGTGCCAGCCAACGCTCGGCTTCTAGTGCTGCCATGCAGCCACTTCCAGCCGCAGTAATTGCCTGGCGGTAGAAATCGTCGAAGACGTCTCCCGCTGCGAAGACGCCCGGCACTGAGGTTACGGTCCGCCACGCCTCCGGCAGTTCGACGTACCCATTGTCCTTGAGCGCCACCACACCGTTCAGGAAGGCCGTGTTCGGCGTGTGACCGATGGCCACGAAGAGCCCGCCGACAGCGACTTCGCTCGCCTCGCCGGTAACCGTGTCTTCGAGCTTGAGCGACGTAACGATCTCCTCACCCACGACGTCCGTGACGATCTTGTTCCACTCCACACGGATCTTCGGGTCGTTGAGCACACGTTCCGCCATGATCTTCGATGCCCGGAACTCATCACGGCGGTGAACGACGACCACTTCCTTCGCGAACTTCGTGAGGTAGAGTGCGTCTTCCATGGCCGAGTCTCCGCCACCAATGACGGCCAACACCTGGTCACGGAACGCGGGCAAAGCACCGTCGCATACCGCACAAGCACTCACGCCTCCACCGGACTGGGCGAGCTTCTCTTCGTTGGGCAGTCCGAGCCAGCGAGCATTCGCACCGGTCGCGAGGATCACGGAGTCGGCGAAGACCTCCTTGCCACCACTGGAGACGAGGCGGAACGGGTACTGCTTTACATCGATCTCTACGATGTCTTCCCAGATCGCACGTGTGCCGAAACGGAGGGCCTGCTCCCTCATCTCCATCATGAGATCCTGCCCCATCACGCCTTCTTTGAATCCCGGGTAGTTCTCGACCTCGGTCGTGAACATTAGCTGCCCCCCCGGGATCATCGTGCGGCTACCAGCCCCTTCGAACACGAAAGGCTCCATCTGGGCGCGCGCGGCGTAGATAGCCGCGGTCCAGCCGGCTGGCCCCGACCCAATGATGACGACTGTCTCCCGCTCACGTACTTCGGTCATTTCTGCTCTTCCTGTCGTTGTCGCGGGGAGAGCACGACGCCCCCCACACCATCATAATCCCCGGGGGTTCCCGACCGGGCTATTCCTTGAAGATCTTCATGTTCGTCGAGTGACCCGGGTTCACGCGAGCGCTCGGGTCCACGAAGTGCACCGCGTTGTTCACAGCCACCGCAGCCTCAGCAAATCCCGTCGCAATGAGGTCGAGTTTCCCCTCGTAATCGACCACGTCACCCGCGGCGAAGATCCCATCCACATTGGTCGCCATGAGTTGATCGACCTTGATGCGGTTCTTCTCGACTTCCAGTCCCCAAGCCTTGATTGGGCCAAGGTCCGGCTTGAAGCCGAGGCAGGACAACACGAAATCACACTCGACGGTCTCGTCCTCGTCCGTACGGTTGTCGAACATCGTGACACTGTGCACGACGTCCTCTCCGTGGACCTCTCGTACTTCATAGAACGTCCGAAGATCGATCTCACCAGCCTCGGCGGCGGCTTCCATCTGAGTCACAGAAGCCGCATGTGCGCGCCATCCGTCGCGGCGATGGACCAGTGAGATCGAGGACGCGATGCCCTTGAGCATCAGAACGAAATCGAGCGCCGAGTCCCCGCCGCCCACGACAATGACCTTCTTATCTCGGAACGACTCTGGGTCCCTTACCGCGTACTCAATGCCTTTCTGGAAGAAGTCCTCGTAGCCGGCACATTTGAGCGGCATTGGCTCAAAGGCTCCCTTGCCTCCTGCGATGACGATGGATCGGGTCAGATAAGTTCCGTTCGCGCACCGCATCTCGAAGTGGTCATCCTGTCGTTCGACCTCCCCAACCTGTTCATCGAGAATCACTTCGGGATCGAATTGCAGCGCCTGCTCCACAAGTCCTTTCACCAGGTCCTTCGCTAGAACCTTCGGGAAGCCACCCACGTCATGGATATACTTCTCAGGATAGAGCGCGGTGAGTTGTCCCCCGAGGTCGGGCAAGGAATCGACAATGCGGCACGAGGAGCCGCGCATGCCCGCGTAGAAGGCGGCGAAAAGCCCCGTAGGACCACCGCCGACGATCGTAATATCTCGAATATCGTTAGCCATGAAGGCTCAAGTGTAACCGGACGGCGAGGCCCATCCAACGGGCCCCGGACGGGCTACGACGCGGGTGCGCCACGATAGAAATCAGAGGCCTTGTAGCGCTCCAGTCCGCGTACGATGAGCAGCTTGGTGACAGCCGCTGCGGGGACCCCGATCAGGAGCCCGACGAAGCCGAAGAAGAAGCCTCCCAGCGCGAGCGCGAGCACGACCCACACCGGATGCAAGCCGACCGATTCACCGACGATTCTGGGACTGATGACAGTGCTCTCGAGCAGCTGAGCGACGATGTAGACGCCAGCCACTTTGATCAGCGAGATGCCGACGCTGCCACTCACAAGGGCAATGAAGATGGCCGGGATCACCGACAAAATCAGACCCAGATAGGGAACCACGGAGAAGATCGCGACGATCAGACCCAACGTCGCCGCGTGTGGGAATCCGACGACCCACAGCCCAAGACCCGTAATGAGCCCGATCGCGATCGCCACGGTCACCTGCCCCCGCAGATATCGCGAGATCAGGTTGTCGCAGCCTGAGGCAAACGAGACGAACGACTCACGGCTGCCGGCGGGGAGCAGTCCTGCAACGGTTGCGGTAAGTCCGTCCCAGTCGCGCAGCAGGTAAAAGGTCAGGACGGGGGTCAGAGCCACATAACTGACAAGCCCGAGCATCGAACCGAAGCCGCGCCCTACACCGAGAACCCCGGTCCACAGCCAGGTGGTCAGGGCCTCCTGCCGCTCCTGCAGGAACGCCACAACCACCGCTGAGTCCACGTTACGCAAACGCTCAAGCAGGGCCTCCTCGTCAATGAGCGGGAAGTCCACAGAGAGCAAGCGTTCGCGACTCGCCTCCAGCCATCCAGCTATCCTTTCGAAGAGGAGCGGGGCGGCCTGAACGATCTCGCCGAGCTGTTGAATCGCGGAGGGCAAAACCAACAAGAACAGAACACCGAGTAACCCAACCGCAGGTAACGTCAGAAGCGCGATAGCGGCTGTTCTGGGGACGCGTCTCTGCTCAAGCGCGTCCACGAGCGGGTCGAGGACATAGGCCAGCACCATCGCCAACACGAACGGAGCTAGAAGGGAGCCTGTGGTAGAAAGCAGCCAGATAAGCGTGAGGAGTCCGGCAAGACTGACGAGCTCCGTATGGCCTTCCTTCCCTCGGAATGGGAGGAGCACGGCCCATAGTAGAGCCAGTAGCATGACTGGGTTCAGAATGTCCGACATCGCAACGAGAAAGAACCCCAGAACGAGGAGCACCGCTGCTCCCTCGACCACGCGCCACACAGTCAGTTGGGTCTGCTGATTATCCACGTTCGACTTCCGACTTGGGTTTCTTTCCCCGTTCCACCACCACCTGTATCGCCACCTTCATCACTTCACGCGCATTCTCATACGTGATCTTCTTCGGCGCATCCTCCAGGGGCACCCAAACACACTCGGTGATGGCCTCTTCGAGTTGAGGCACAGGCTCACCCGAGTCCGAATCCATCAAGTAGAATGTGGTGAACTTGTGGATCTGCGCTTCTTGAGAACGGAAATACCAATCGATCGTGACGAGCTCGGGCCCCAGACGGAGGTCCGTCAATCCGGTCTCCTCGCTCACTTCTCGGAGCGCTGCTTCATGGGGCTTCTCGCCTTCCTCGACATGTCCCTTCGGAAGCCCCCAATTCCTGTACGGATCGCGGATCACCAAAGCGAAAGTGCCCTCGTCGGTAGCACGAACCACAACCCCACCCGCACTTCGCTCTACCCTAATGGGCACTGGGCGCCGTGCCACCATCGCTCCTAGAAGATCGAGAGTCGGACGTACCGGCGCGGATTCGCGCGAACGTCCTCAAGGAGAAGAGCAAGCTGGCCCAGCACATCTTCCGCGCGGACCGCCAGCGTCGAGTCTACGAGCAATCGGCCGATCGCACCTTCACCCGACTCGATCATCGCCGTGATTCGATCCATACGAGCAAACGCGGAATCGGCTCGTTCAAACGTGCCCGCCATGCCACCCGTCGCCGCCGACATGTCAGTGGCAATCGCGTCGATCCCGCTCGATGCCGATCGAATGTTGGCCACGATCGAATCGATCTGGGCATCGGTGAGAATGGCTTCGATACGCTCGAACGAGCGCCGGGCCACCACAGACGCTGCCTCCACTTCGTTCAGCGCGCTGTCGGCACTCGCGGTCACACTATTCGCCATCGCGGACTGTTGCACGACGAGATCCCGAATCTCGAGGCTGATCTCCTCTAGGTTGCCAATCGCCGAAGCGAGAGCCGCAGCCGTGGAGTCATTGAAGGCGAGTTCGAGTCGGTCTGACAGACCTGCCACGTTGTCCGCGATTTGTTCAGCAGACGCCGTAAGGCGAGAGAGTTCCGGCAGCGCATACCCAGGCAGCACTCCGCTCGGCGTCCCCTCAGGCAACTGGTAAAACGGGAATCGCGGGAACTCGGCACGAGAGACCACCTCCGCCTGCCAGTCCCCGAACATGGACTCAGGACCAAGGATGACTGCAGCGTCTTCCGGGAGTAGGACCTCTTGGTCCACCATCAGCGTGATCCGGACCGCAGCCCCGTCGACACCGATCTCGTCGACTACGCCAATGTTGACGCCGAGGTACTTCACAGTGTTGCCGCGATTGAGCTGGCCCACATTACGAAGCAGTACATCGGTCGAAGCCTGCGGGCGTCCGAAATTCGTGCCATTCAAGAAGAACGTCCCGAGCACGGCGACAGCAATAGACACGATGATGACGACCCCAACCATCAACTCTCTACTGCGATTCATGTAGCCGACTCCAACAATTCGGGCCTCCCCTCGATGAATCCCCTCACGACCGGATCGGTCGCGTTCCGAACCTCGTCGGGCGTGCCTTCGAAGCGAATCTGGCCATCGTAGAGCATGGCGACGCGGTCAGAAATCCTGAAGGCACTGGTCATGTCGTGTGTAATCACCACCCCAGTAACCCCCAGTTGGTCCGACATCCGGACGATCAGCTCATCGATGACCGCGGTGGTAACCGGATCAAGACCGGTCGTCGGCTCGTCGTAAAGCAGGTACTTCGGTTCCGTCGCGATGGCCCTCGCGAAGCCGGCACGTTTTCGCTGACCACCAGACAGTTGAGAGGGGAAGCGATCCCCGTACCCGTCCAGATCCACCAGATGGAGGCAATCAAACACTCGGCTGCGAATCTTGGCTTCAGTCATGTCGGACATGCGGCGGAGCCCCATCCCGACATTCTCCTCAATAGTCATCGAGTCGAAAAGCGCCGCGAACTGAAAGACGTAACCAACCCTTCTTCGCAGCACGTAGAGGGTTTCGAGGTCGAGACGACTCACGTTCTCCCCGTCCACCCAAACCTCACCCTGATCCGGACGGAGGAGGCCGACAATGTGTTTGAGCGCGACAGATTTTCCGGTCCCCGAGCCACCGATCACCGAAAGAGTATCACCGTCTTGTACGGACAGGGTGAAGCCGTTGAGCACCTGATTCACGCCGAATGCCTTGTGGACGCCAATGAGTTCGATGCTCATAGCAGTACCGCCGCCCAGAAGGCATCCAGCACCAAGATGATCATGCTACTGACCACAACGGCTTGGGTCGCAGCTTGTCCCACGCCCTCCGCGCCGCCTCGGGCATGGAAACCGAAGAAGCACCCGACCGACGTGACCGTGAGCCCGAACGTCGCCGACTTAATGGCCGAGAATTGGATGTCCCACGGATCGAAGTAGAGACGAAGGCCCTTCAAGAACTCGAACGAGGACATGTCGAGGAGCGCCTGTGCGGTGACCCAGCCGGCGAAGACCCCAAGCGCATCAGCGAGAATGACCACGACCGGGAACATGAGCACCCCGGCAATGACACGAGGCACGACGAGATACGCGGCCGGATCGTACGCCAACGTCTCCAGTGCATCGATCTGCTCGGTGACGCGCATGGTGCCGATCTCGGCAGCAATGTTGGCCCCGACACGTCCAGAAAGGGCTAATCCCGTCAGAACGGGCCCTAGCTCCAAGACCATGGTCTTGCCGACGAGCGTCCCCACGAAATAGAGCGGTACGGCCCCGGTGAACGTGTACTCGGCCATCTGCGCCAGGACGATCCCCGTGAACGTCGCTATGAAGAGCGCGATCGGGACAGATTCGACCCCCACCTTTACCATCTGCGGGAGGAGGTGTGGCAACCACTGGGAACCATTGTCCAGCGCGCGCGCGGCATCCCTGGCCAGATAGCCAGCGCGGCCTACGGTACTGACGGTCCGGATCGCGAACCGTCCCACGGCTCGGACGGGATCGGTGACGAAGTTCATGAACGGAGTATACACCATGCAGAAGCGAAGAAAAAACGGCTTCCCAACCTAGATCGGGAAGCCGTCGAAGTTGCAAAGCTCGTGCCGCCTTAACCCGGGGGACTTTCCTCGCACTCGAGCGTGAACTCGACCTCCTCGAGTGCTCCGTTCTCACCGGGCAGCATGTACGCGACCCGAATTCGTTTCACGGCCGCACGAGGATCCGTAATCGAGACCTCGAAATCGAGAGACTGATCGTGTGAGACGATTCGCGTTCGAATGCGATCGCCGGGTTCCGCCTGCGCACCGCGCACCGGGTTCCTAAACAGAGCCTTGGTGGACTGTCGGCCTGTGTCGAGCTGTCTCGTCACCTTGACCAACTTCAGCCAATCAGGCTGATAATTGACGCCATATTGGAAGCCGCATTGGTCGGCTCCACTGCCTTCTCGATTGTGTCGCGCCACCCCGCCGCCTCCACGAAAGGGGAAATTCCTAAAACTCGTAAACGAATGTTTACGTCCGCTTTTGAATTGTCAAGTTTTTGCGTAGGGGGTACCGCGGAAATCGATTGAAACAGAAAGACTTTAGGCGGTCGCCCGCTGAGATTTTTCCGACTAAAGGTCCAGTGGGACCGGGACAAATGTCAGAAAAAATATCAAAACCAGCGCGAATCCCAACCAACGGCGCACCAACCCGATGTGCTTCTCAGGCTGCACCACTGGGGGGTGATTCATGCGTCCGCGATGTAGAACTGCAATCAGTGCGGCCCAGGCCCACCAGCCCCACCACAAGAACCCAAGTGGGAGCAGCGCCACCATGAACACCTTGGAAGCACGGCTCTGCTGCTTGGGGGCCAGTGCATAGAGGATGTGGCCCCCGTCCAGTTGCCCCAAGGGCAAGAGGTTGAGAGCGGTCACGAACAACCCCAACCAGCCGACGAGCGCCAACGGATGGAGGAGAATGGGAGCCTCTCCGAGCACTCCCGGGACGAAGATCGAACCCATCACGTGAGTGACCACCCCATTGCCCAGCCACACCGGCTGGCCCGCAAACTGGATCACAAAGGGAGTCGAACCCGTCGCACGGCCGGGCACGACCTCGGAAAGCATGAGACCGATCGCGAGCAGCGGCAGCGACACCACAAAACTCGCGAGAGGGCCCGACGCGCCGACGTCGAACAGTACGGCTCGCTTGATGGTCGGCCCCTTCAGCTTGATGAACGCCCCTACGGTCCCGATGATGGAGAAGTAGGGCGGGCACGGAATGAAGTAGGGCAAGGTGGCCCGAACCTTGTGCACCCTCGCCGCGACGTAGTGCCCCATTTCATGGGCCAAGAGCACGCCTAGAAACGGGAACGCGAACGGGACTCCCACCCACAATGCGCGCAGATTGAGCCCCGACGGATAGGGGATCGCTAATGCACCAAGTCTGAGGACCTCTGTGTCGAACGGATCCAACCCGACCATGAGTGCACCCGCCGCCATGGTCGTGACCATCGTCGCCGCGAAGAGAGCCAGATGAATCCATGGGCCGCGGCCACGCTCGTCCTTGGCATGGTAGACCAAAGCCACCTGGGTCCTACCGTCCTCATAGTGAAGATGCGCCGCAGCAGGCCATTCTCGTATCGCATCCTGGACCTCTGGAGAGGCAACGGACAAATCTTCCCGAAGAGTCCCCTCGAGAAGGGTATCATTCGGAAGCGAAGTCAGCCGATACTCTTCTAGAAGCGTCAACCAGAGCCCTGGATCAGGCTTGCCTGCCTTTCGGAGGGCCATTACTGTGGCGTTACTACCATAAAGACATCTGCACCACTCACGTGGACCCGGTCCGCCCCACTCGTGGGGAACACTTCGCCACCGGGATTAGTTGAACACTCAACGACCTATGCAGGTCGTTCCTCTGTTTTCATCCCCCCGTATTGGCCCGCCTAGCGGCCACTCCGCCCCCCGGAGTTCCCTGTAGACATTACTGAACTCAAGAAAAAGACGGTCGGCGATCTTCACGACCTCGCCGATGAACTGAACATCAGCAACGTCAGTGGCCTCCGCAAGCAAGATCTGATTTTCAAGATCGAGCAGGGGCTGCTGCGGGCCGAGATCGTTCTGACAGGAGAGGGTGTCCTAGAGATCCTTCCAGAGGGGTACGGATTCCTCCGCTCGCAAGATTGGAACTACCTCCACGGGCCTGATGACATCTACGTCAGCCCCTCGCAGATCAAACGCTTCGACCTGCGCACGGGCGATACGATTTCGGGCCAAGTCAGGCCGCCGAAGCGAGGTGAGCGTTATCTCGCACTCCTGAAGGTCGAGTCGCTCAACGGAGTGAATCCGGACGATGCGCCGCAGCGCCTGAGTTTCGAGAACCTCCGCCCGGGATACCCCGAGGAGCGCTTGAGACTCGAAATAGAAGGAGACGAAAGCGCCATCGCCATGCGAGTGATCGACCTCATCGCTCCGGTCGGGAAGGGACAGCGTGGGTTGATCGTCTCCCCTCCAAAAGCGGGCAAGACGACGATCTTGCAGCAAATGGCAAACTCCATCGCGAAGAACTCGCCCGAGGTTCACCTCATCGTGCTCCTCATCGACGAGCGGCCTGAAGAGGTCACCGACATGGTGGAACACGTGGGCGCGGAAGTCATCGCATCCACCTTCGACGAGCCCGCCGAGCGGCATGTGCAGGTCGCTGACATGGTGATGGAAAAGGCCAAGCGGCTCGTGGAGACCGGGAAGGACGTAGTGGTCCTTCTAGATTCCATCACGCGGCTGGCCCGTGCTTACAACTCGACCATGCCGCATTCCGGGCGCATCCTCTCGGGTGGCGTCGACGCCAATGCACTCCAGAAGCCAAAACGTTTCTTCGGTGCCGCCCGGAACATCGAAGACGGCGGATCCCTCACCATTATTGCGACCGCTCTGATCGACACGGGGAGCCGGATGGATGAGGTGATCTTCGAGGAGTTCAAGGGCACCGGAAACATGGAGCTGGTGTTGGACCGTTTCATTTCCGACAAGCGGATCTATCCTGCGATCGACCTGAACAAGTCGAGTACACGCAAGGAAGAACTCCTCTTGAACTCGACCGAATTGAACCGCGTGTATCTGCTACGGAATTTCCTGGCGGACATGCCGTCTGATGAGGCCATCGAGTTCTTGTTGTCCCGCATCAGCATGTCTGATACGAACGCCGACTTCCTCGACGCCATGATCCAGGGCGTCTGACGTCAGTCTACGGCATCGCCGTATCGGCTCGTATCCTGACCTGACGCATGCCTCGTCGTGATCTGGCGGCCAACGATGTCCTGTTCAGAGCAGACGGTGCTGATCGTTGACCTTACCGCATTCGCGCACGATCCTTCCGCGCCATGACTGACCTGACCGCCGAAGCCGACCGACGCCTACAAGAGGCCATTGATGCCTCGGACTCCCGCGATCCCCGTGAGTTCTATCGCGAACGGCTCCGTGAATTGAAAGGCTCCAATGCTGAGGGGTACCAAAGCGCCGTCGCTTACTACCGCGACACGCTAATCCCGCAGGTGGCCTCAGGTGAGGTCGAGCCGCTGGTCGCTTGGGCCGAGTACGGTCGCACGCTCGCTGAAGCAGCAGCAGTGGGGCGGACGGTGAGCATTGACAAGACGGGTCGCGCCCACCCGTACGAAGCACCCATGGACGGTCGCCTGGTACTGCACATCCCGGATGACCCCAAGGTGCGCGCCATCCTGGTCGGACTCCCCGCGGACCTCAGTTCGGCGCAGCGCGTAACCTACGACGTCCTGGTCTCGGGGAAGCAGCGCCGAAAGTAGCGCGGATCGGTTGAGGGACTAGTCGTCCTCAACGAGGTAAGCCACGCCCCACGCGCCGAGCCCCAAATGCGTAGCGATCACCGGCGTCGCCGGAGCCGACAGCACTTCAGTGTGCTCTCCGAACCACTCACGCAGCTGCTTCGTGATAGGCGGGACGACCTCTGGAATCCCCACATGCACGACGCCAAAGCGAACATTTTTCGTTCCGGCAGGAATCCTGTCCCTCAGGAGCCGCATGAGTTCGCCCTTGGCCCGACCCTTCCCCCACGCCTTCCCTACGGGTGCCACCCGTCCCCCTTGGTCGAGTCCCAGAATCGGTTTGATGCCCAGGAAGCGACCCAGTAGAGCTCGGCCTCGGCCCACCCGCCCGGACCGAATCAGTCGCTCGAACGTCTGCACCGTAAACAGGATCCCCGACTGGCGGCGCACCCGATCCAACTCCTCAACGATGTCCTCCGGCTCCCAAGCCAACTCCGCCAGTTCGCAGGCCTTGAGGACCATGAGTCCCTCAAGAAGCGACGCCCCTTTCGAGTCGACCAAATGCACAGGGGTACTGTCGAAGCGCCACGCCGCCGCTTCTCCCGAGGCAAAGGTCCCCGAGAGAGTCGAAGAAGCCAGCACACCCAAGATGGACTCACCCTCCTCGGCGGCCCGTGTGTACGAATCGATGAAGTCGGCCGGGGCCGGCTGACTCGTAGTCGGGAGTGCCTCGTGTCCGGCCAACATGCTGTGGAACTCATCGGCCGTGATATCGATCCGATCTCGATACGTCTTGTCGCCGTCCACAAGAACAAGGGGCGTCACGTGAATTCCGTGTGCCCGGACGTGCTCCTCTGACAAATCGCACGCGGAGTCTGTGACGATGGCCACCGGCCGGCGGGCCAACTGGATATGACCCCGCGCAGCTCTCTGGACAGTTTCGTGCTGGGCTCGCATGTCCTCAGCCTTGTGCGTTACCAGTTCGCCGAGGCCACGCAGGTAGTCAAAGACTCCGTCCGGTGCGTCCGTGTGGACATGGATCTTCAAGATATCGGCGGAACGGATCACGATGAGAGAATCGCCCATGTCACGAAGAACGGCGCGTACCTCGTTCTGAGTGGGAAGGTCTTCTCCTCGACAAAGCGCCTCGGTACAGAAGCGGAACTGCTCCTCGTCCTCCGGATAATTGATGCCGGCCACTCCTTCGTCCCCGGCGGGAGTGCCCGAGGCCAACGCGGCGACAATCGGATCTCCGTTCACGAGAAGGAGCACCCCTTCGAGCAAGCTCACGAAGCCCTTGGCGCCGGCATCTACGACCCCGGCCTTCTTTAGGACCGGGAGCAACTCCGGGGTATTGGCGAGTGAGTCCCGCGCCCGCTCGACGAGAAGCTCAAGGAGCGGTACGAAGTCAGGGATACCCGACTCGTCGGCGGCATCCGCCGTGTCACGGATGACCGTGAGGATGGTCCCCTCTACCGGCCTCTCCAAAGCGTCATAGAGGTTCTTCGCACCAGCGCCCAGTGCCTCACCGAATCGCGCCGTTTCGACACGGTCATAGCCCTCTAGGTCATCGGCAAACCCCAGGAGGAAGTGCGAGAGCATCATCCCGCAATTGCCCCTGGCGCCAAGTACGGCGGCCCGAGCGGCGTTACTCGCCACAACCGAAACGGAGCGTGCTCGGTTGTTCCTCAGGTGGTCCGCAATGGACTGGACCGTCAATGCCAGGTTCGTTCCCGTATCTCCGTCCGGAACCGGAAACACGTTGATACGGTTCAACTCGCCGCGGAAGCGCTGCGCGTAATCGCAGGCCGCGATTAGGGATCGCCTAAGGCGGGGACCATCCAAGTATCGAATTTGCATCGAGCAGCGGAGAGGCGGTCAAAATGGAATCGTGCCGAATCTTAAGGAAGTGGACGCGATAAGGCATCTCGACCCCATTGAGCCCCCACACACCTTCATTCGACTCTCCATCATCGGGGCACCTAGTGGAACCCACGGGAGTAGCACCTTGGATCAGGCGCTTATTATTCAACACTGGCTCGTACCGGTCGTACGAAAGGCCGGAGCCGCTCGACAGTTGCTGGGCGCAGTTCGGTTCGGTGACGCTACCGAGCTTCTGGAGGAGTTGGTCTCGGCCAACCCCGAGTCGACTCCAGCTTGGGGCCTTCTGTTGCGGACCCACGTGTCTGGAGGAGACCCCATGGGCGCGGTGGAAGCCTCGAGGGAGTGGCTCGAATCTGGTGCATCGGGAGCCCCGAGCGCCGCAGACGTCCAGACGTTAGAACGTTCGGTCGCCGCGAATGGAGACGCCGGCTACTGGTCCTGGATGCTGGGTCGACTCAACACCGAGTTAGAGGCAGACACGCACGTGTCCCATATGGACCTTGCGGCCGCCAACGCCGGAATGGGCAACGACGACGCAGCGATTACACACCTCGCCGCTGCCCTCGCAGCTGCTGAACCCGGCCTGCTCACGCTGCGCTCGGATCCAGTCTGGGACGACCTTCGCCGCGACAATCGGTTCGAGAGTCTCTTGTGTGAAGCCCAGGACCTCCGCTTCTCCCCGACCATGCGTGGTTGGAGAGGCGGAGGCGCGGAAAGAGACCCCGACAATAACCGCTAGATCACCGAAGGGCTTCAAACACTCCGGAGTCGCGGTTCTTTCGGACGTTGTCCCAGTCGAACACCCGACCGTTCATGGCCACGTACACTCCCGACGGAAGTACCTGTGAGACGCTCAACGCTCCGCCAAGGTTGAAAAGGCCATCCGAGGAACCGAATGCGATCGGGATCATTGCACCGGTGAGAACGACGGTCTTATCCCGCACTCGCTCAGCCACGACGCGCGCGGTATCGACCATTGTGTCGGTACCATGAGTGATGACGATGTGGGGCTCAGGGGCATCTGAGCAGTTGCTCGCGATGAGGTCGCGATCAGCGTCCGTCATGTCGAGCGAGTCCACCATCATCAGGGTCCGGACCTTCACGTCCAAGCGACACCGTCCCAGTTCGAGCATCTGCTTCAGATGCGTATCACGGAAGTCGAGCGTGCCGAGAAGCTCATCGTACTCTTTGTCGAACGTCCCGCCGGTCACAAACAACCCAACGGGTCCGGGCTCATGTCTCCGAGAAGCCTGATCGGCCCCGACTTTGTCGTTCCCGTGTGCCACTGATTTCCCCTTCCCTAAGTCGATGGGTGCGGTGGAAAACTCCTCAAGGCCGCCTGGATCCGCTAGGCTCGCGCCAACCGAACATCGTTTCCACGAGCGGTTGCGGGAGGGGCGTCGCGGTATACCCTAGAGGCGACTCCTCCGACCGGACGCGCCATGAACTTCGAAGCCATCAATCCCGCCACTGGGGACTTGATCTCAACACACGAGCCTCACACGGCCGCTCACGCTATGGACGCCGTCGGGAGAGCACACGCGGTTCACACGGAGTGGCGGTCGAAGTCGGTGCAGGACCGCACGGCCCCGCTCCTGGTTCTTGCCCGGATGCTGCGCACCCGAGCGGACGAATTCGGCCGGCTCATGACGTTGGAGATGGGAAAGCCCCTCAGCCAAGGAATCGCCGAGGCGAATAAGTGCGCTTCGGTGTGTGAGTACTACGCCGAGTACGGGCCAGCGGCCCTCTCCCCCGTGACTGCACACACAGACGCGAGTAAGAGCTATTGGACGCACCAACCCCTGGGAGTCGTCCTCGGGATCATGCCCTGGAACTTCCCGTTCTGGCAGGTCGTGCGTTTTGCAGCCCCGACGCTGACCGCGGGTAACGCGGTCCTTCTCAAGCATGCCCCGAGCGTACCGGGCTGTGCATTGGCACTCGAGGAGCTGTTCTCAGCGGCCGGATATCCGGATGGGCTCTTCGCGAACGTCTTTCTGGACATTGAGACGACCGGCACCGTCATCGACGACCCACGGATTCGAGCCGTCAGCCTGACCGGGAGCGTGCGGGCCGGGCAGTCAGTCGCGTCCAGGGCCGGTGCAGCCATCAAGAAATGTGTCCTCGAGCTGGGCGGGAGTGACCCCTCGGTCGTGTTGGCGGACGCAGACTTGGAGCTGACCGTGGCGAGTTGTGCACTCGGTCGTTTGATCAACACCGGCCAGAGCTGCGTCGCGGCCAAACGGTTCGTGGTGGTGGAGTCCATCCGGGAAGACTTCGAGAAGAGACTCGTCGCGGCCATGTCAGAAACCGTCATGGGCGATCCGCTCCGAGACGACACGGACATCGGCCCCATGGCGCGGCTCGACCTTCGAGATGCCCTCCACGACCAGGTCCTTCGGTCCGTGGCGTCCCGCGCGAGACTGGTCTTGGGAGGCACGGTTCCGGACCGGCCAGGAGCGTGGTATCCGCCGACGATTCTGGCAGACGTTCGCCCGGGTATGGCAGCGTACTCCGAGGAACTCTTCGGGCCGGTGGCTTCGATCGTTCCAGCCGCAGACGAAGCCGATGCCGTCCGTATCGCAAACGACACATCGTTCGGACTCGGCGCATCCGTCTACACGACGGACGTCGCTCGGGGGGAGCAGATCGCCGCCGAAGAACTGGACGCGGGCAACTGCTTCGTGAACGGGATCGTGAAGTCGGACCCCAGGCTACCCTTCGGCGGCACCAAACAAAGCGGATACGGCCGGGAGCTGTCTCCCCTCGGAATCCTCGAGTTCACCAACACTAAAACAGTGTGGGTGAAGTAGGTCCTTACTTCGGCGCGTCCGGCACTGCCTCTAACATCTCTTTGGCGACGTCCTCGGCAGACCGCATGCTCGACATGTCGAGCTCAAAGTCCGGCCGCCCGGGCGTCTTGAGCTTCTCGATGAGTTCGTGGGCTTCCCGGCCGGACAGGCCCGCTTCTGCTAGCTGTTCAGCGCTCAGGTGGGCACCCGACTTCGCTGCGAGTCCGTCGTCGCTCGCCTCGACGAGTTGAGATAGCGCGGCAAGCTCTCCGCGGCTCATGGGCTGTCCGACCAAGTCATAGTCAACCCAAGCCTCGTAGGACAACGGGGCCACGCGCTTCACCATTCCGGCAATAATCTGGGCGAAGACCTGGATCTCCCATTGAGCATGGGGATCGGCCCGGAGTGACAAGAAGTGCAGCAGGTTGTGCAAGTCGATCTTCCAATACCACTGGGTATAGGTTGAAAGCGGAAGATCAATCCGAGCGACCTCGCGAGCGACGTCCTCACCGACCATCCACGTGTACCCACCCGCAGCGTCCTCTCTCAGCCGGTCCCAACGCTGGACCGCTTCCCGATACAGTTCGTCGGAGGCATCGGCGTCACGGCCCTGATTGTTCTCCTTACTCTGAAGCGCAAAGTGCTCGCGCTCCGGCATATAGAAGAGAAGCGGCATCAGACTGTATCGCCCGCTGTACTCGTTCACCGAAGCCGTGCGGTGCCGGATCCACTGACGCGCCACGAACATCGGCATCGCACAATGGAACTTGAACTCGACCATCTCAGACGGCGTCGTGTGCCGATGCCGGCGTAGATACCGGATCAGGCCTCGGGTCGCGGACACCTTCCGGGTGCCATAGCCGTAGCTGACACGCGCTGCCCGCTCTACGTCTTCGTCTGATCCCATGTAGTCGACCAGCGAGACGAATCCGTGATCGAGCGCGGGGAAATAGCCACCAAGGATTTCCTCGGCTGCTGGGCTTGTGGGCCTCTTCGTTTCCATGCCATCGTGTGCGTTAGGGTGCATTTGACGCTGTCGGTAGACCGAATATAGCTGGGCCGTCGCACACCGAAAGAAACGCGCTGGCTGCTATCTACGGAGCCCCTTCGTCTGGCGGGGACGCGAATCTCACCACAGCTTGCAGAATCGTCTCTTCAGCGTCGGTGTACGCTGAATAATGCAGACCGAACCGTCCATTCGAAGTCGCCTCACCCTATTGGTGATGGGTGTAGCCCTGCCCCTCGTGTTCTTTGCTGGCTATACAATTTGGACCGAGTTCAATTCGAGTCTAGATGAAGCGAAAGGCCGAACGGACCAATTCGCACAGTCCACCGCGGCCGCAGTTCAACAATACGTTCAGGGCGTGGTCGAGATCGCGGACGAACTCGTCGCGAATCCCGCGGTGCGAGCGCTCGACCCTGAGCAATGCCTCGCGGCGTTGACCCCGGTCGCGGAAGCCCTTCCACACGTGACCAATCTGGTCGTGAACCGGGTCAACGGGCCCCTCGTGCGTTCGGTGGTGCCTATTCCGGACGCGCTCGGTCAGGACAACTCGGGCCGTCCCTGGGTACAGGCAGCGATCGAATCGGGCACCTACACTATCGCCGCACCCGTCCCGGGGCGGATTTCTCAGTTCCTGTTCACTTCCATCACGGTTCCGATTCGTGGCGACGAAGATGAGATCACCGGCACCCTAAGCGTCCCACTGAGGTCGGACATGTCCGTACTCACCGGCTACAACACCACCGAAAGCGTCGACGGTGTGCGCCGCCTCTTCGGGTATACAGCGATCGAAGGAACTCCTTGGATCGTGTGGGCCAGTCTCCCGACGTCGTTCATCTACGGCCCCACGATCTCGGGCCTGTATCCGAAGCTGGGCCTGGCCGCGCTCACGCTGATGTTCGTGTTCGTCTTCGCGCGCACCATGAACTGGCAAATCCGAACCTCACTCTCCGGACTAAGCGAGCAGATGAAGGCGATCAAACCCAGCCTGGATGCCGTCCTGACGGAGTCGGGCCCGTCTGAAATCGCCGACGTGGCACGGCAATACAACGCCCTCCTCCAAGGCAGACGGCGAGCGGAGGCGCACGCCGCTGCAAACGCTGACCTCAGCGACTTGGTCATGCGTTCGACTTCGAGCCGGGATCGGGGCTGGCCTTTTTGGCCAAACCATTCACGCCACAGGAGCTGGCCTTTGCGTTGGCCGACCTCCTTACGCAGTCTACCTGTCTCCTCAGACTAGTCCGCAGGACCGGCGTCGAGTCCCCAGGGACGGACGAAGTCCTCGGGCTCCACTCCCAGAGCGTCCGCTACCCGCGTGATGTAGTTGAAATATCCGATCACCTGAGTCGCGTCATGGATCGCACAGTCGTCAAATCCGTGTGATCTCAGCACATCGAGGTCTTCCGGACCCACACCGTTTTGGTCGTGCGTGAGTTTTACCGCGTAGGCACATAACGCTTGATCCGCCTCACTCAAGTCGGCCTCTCGCCAATCGCGCGCGATCGCGTGAACGAAGTCGTCCCGCTTGTTGTCACTCCCAAACAGCTCCGTGACCTCTTCCCGGAGGTCGTGCGCGTGCGCCTGAGTTCAGTAGAAGCAGTCGTTCGTCCTCGAGGTGACGACCGCCAACATCTCCCTCCTCCATCGGGTCAGTGGCGAACGCCCGAACATAATGGCGGCATAAAACTTCATCGAAGAATCCATCGCTCGGGGGTTCAGGCTCATGATATGCACGATGTGCCATATCCGACCTGCTCGCTCGAGCGCTTCGTCGAAGAGTTTCTTGAGGAGACCGGTGGCCTCCCCGACGGGGATCTGTTTGATATGAGGCATGACGGAATCTAGGCCGGAGATCGCCGAGTGAACCACATCGGCCTTCTTCTCGTAGTAGTAAGGTAGACACTAGGAGGAGGTGACCGGTGGGTCAGTGCCAGGGAAAGACAAAGAAGGGCGACCAGTGCCGTCGTGACGCGAAGGGCGACACTTCGTTTTGCTCCATCCATCAGGACCAAGAGGTGCGCGAGCGCACCCCACCCAACAGTGAAGAGTGGGATCGTGATTCCATAATGAAGGCGGCGATCGGGTTCGCCTTGGTCGGGGCGGTCTTCTTCTTCCGCTTCCGCCGCTAGCATCAACGGGGGGCAGAATTCAGGGCGGCCGCCGCGATTTGTAGCGGCGGTCCTTTCCGTCCCCCCCCTTTTTGGGTTGGCGCGGTTGCGCACACCCGCCGACGAGAGTCCAATTGCGGGGGCTGGCAGCGGCCAGTCAGCGGAAACTCACTACACCACGACCCGGAGCACCCCTCGGTGACACCGTCATTGTTCGAGCGCGCGGAGACGTTCCGCGACCGAACCGCCATCATCGCCCCCGAAGGCGTTTTTACCTACGGCAATCTTTTGGACGTCTCAGCGACGGTGGCAACTCGACTGCTCGCCGGACGGGACGATCTAGAGGGAACTCGCGTTTGTTTCTTGGTTCCACCGAGTTGGGAGCACATCGTGACCCAATGGGGAATCTTGCGCGCAGGTGGCCTCTCGGTACCCATGGCGATCTCGCATCCGTCGACCGAACTGGACTATGTCCTCGGTGACGCGGAGCCCGAAGCCCTTGTCGCCCATCCGAAGCTGTTAGACCGCGTCAACATTGCGGCCGATCGTCGGGCCATCCCGGTCCTACAGACGCCCGCGCTCGTCGCCGATGGACCGGTGGGCGAGTTGCCTACCCTTCTGCCGGCTCGACCGGCCATGATGCTGTATACGTCAGGCACGACCGGCCGGCCAAAGGGTGTCGTGATCTCCCACGGCAATGTCTCCGCGCAGGTGACAGCCCTGTCCGAAGCTTGGGGGTGGAACCCTGACGACCACATCCTGCTTCACCTGCCGCTTCATCACGTCCATGGCATCGTCAACATCCTGACGTCTGCCCTGTGGAACGGCGCCCTGTGCGAGATACTCCCGCGTTTCAACCCAGTCGACGTGTGGGAGCGCCTGTCCCGGTGTGATGTCACCCTCTACATGGCTGTGCCCACCGTCTACCGACGTCTGATCGAAGCCTGGGAGGACGCAGACACCCCGACACGTGAGGCGTGGAGTGCCGGGGCCAAGTCATGCCGCCTGATGATCTCCGGATCGGCGGCACTTCCCGTTCCGACACTGGAACGTTGGGAAGAGATCACCGGCCAGAGACTCCTGGAACGATACGGGATGACGGAAATCGGCATGGGCCTCTCTAACCCCCTGGAAGGAGAGCGCCGTCCGGGTCATGTCGGTCACCCGCTGCCGGGGATCGAGGTTCGCTTGGTGGATGACAACGACCAGCCGGTATCGGGCGATTCTGCAGGACGAATTCAAGTCCGTGGCCCCGCTGTCTTCGCCGAATACTGGAGACGAGAAGAAGAGACAGCGGCCTCCTTTACCGACGACGGATGGTTCCGCACCGGCGACCAGGCGGCCATCTCGGATGGGGCATACCGGATCCTCGGCCGGTCTAGCGTGGACATTTTAAAGACCGGGGGAGAGAAGATCTCCGCCCTCGAGATCGAGGACGTCCTGAGAACCCACCCTGCTGTGGCCGACTGCGCCGTGGTCGGCGTCCCCGACTCGGACTGGGGGGACCGAGTGTGCGCAGCCGTGGTCCGGAACCCCTCCAGCGCCTTCGACTCCGAGAAGTTGAGAGCTTATGCGAAGGAGCGCTTGGCGCCCTACAAGGTGCCTAAGGACATCCTCCTCGTGGACGACTTGCCCCGGAATGCGATGGGCAAGGTCACCAAGCCGGCGATCCAAGAGCTGTTCGTTCAGCATGACTAGTGCTCGCCCAATTCGTCTGGGCCTGAGGGAAAACCTCCCGCAATTCACACTCCTGGTGGGTGTCAACGCGCTCGTCGGCGGGATGATCGGTCAGGAGCGCACGGTCCTCCCGCTTCTCGCGGAACAGGACTTCGGTCTCACCGCGATGACCGCCACGCTGACCTTCATCATGGCGTTCGGAGTCGTGAAGGCCGCAGCCAATTTCGTGGCAGGGGCACTCGCCGACCGGTTCGGGCGCAAGCCGATCCTGCTTGCAGGGTGGTTATTCGGTCTGCCGGTGCCGCTTCTCCTGATCTACGCCCAGAGTTGGAACTGGGTCATTTTGGCGAACGTGCTTCTGGGTGTGAACCAAGGTCTGTCGTGGTCCGCGACCGTGATCATGAAGATCGATCTGGCCGGGCCCAAACACCGTGGCACCGCAATGGGCCTCAACGAGGCCGCAGGCTACCTAGCGGTCGCCGCGACAGCCCTCGCGACCGGGTACATCGCCGAGCAAGCGGGACTACGCCCGGCCCCGTTTTTCTTGGGACTGGCCTTCGTCGGGCTTGGACTCGGGCTGTCTCTCTTTTTCGTGCGCGAAACCCAAGGGCATGCTGAGGAAGAGAGCCGCACGCGGGACACTCCAGATGAGCCGCCCCCCCAGAGGCCCAGTCTGGGTGAGATCTTCACGCTGACCAGCTTCAAGGACCCTGCGCTCTCGTCATGCAGTCAGGCCGGCATGATAAACAACCTGAACGACGGCCTCGCGTGGGGACTCTTGCCGATCTACTTCGCGCGCAATGGACTGAGCATCATAGAAATCGGGGTGCTCGCGGCGGCCTATCCCGCGGTCTGGGGCATGGGGCAAATCGTCACCGGCGCAATGTCGGACCGGCACGGACGAAAGCGCTTTATCGTGGCCGGAATGCTGACCCAGGCCGTGGCGATTGCGATGTTCGCAGGCCTCACCGGCATGGGCGCCTGGCTGAGCGCCGCGGTCTTGCTAGGACTCGGTACAGCCATGGTGTACCCGACGCTGCTGGCTGCGGTCGGCGACGTGGCGCACCCGTCATGGCGCGCGTCTTCCGTCGGGGTTTACCGTACCTGGCGGGACCTCGGCTTCGTGGCTGGCGCCTTGATAGCCGGAGGGATAGCCGACGCGACGTCGATCGAGACGGCGATCTGGGTTGTTGCAGGACTTACCGCTGTCTCGGGCCTGGTCGTGGCCATTCGGATGTACGAGACCCATGTTCCCCACACGCCACCGCACAAACACGTCCCGGAGTCCCGATGATCGACGCCGTCCTCGGCAATCTGCGCGAGTATTGGATGGTTCACTCGCTGCTCCTGCTTTACACCGTCATGCTCGCACACCACGCGTGGGCCGGGAAGAAAGAAACCAAGGACCTGGCCGACTACTACGTCGGCGGACGCAACATGGGTGGCTGGGTCATCGGGCTGTCATTCTTCGCGACGTACGCCAGCACCAACTCGTTCGTCGGCTTCAGTGGCAGAACGTATGCCTGGGGCGTGCCCTGGATGCTATTCATCCCGATGGCCGTGGCATTCAGCGTCTTCTCTTGGCTCGTGGTCGCGCCTCGTCTCCGATCGTTCACCACCGAGATGGATTCCCTGACGGTGCCGGACTTTATCGGGTTCCGTTTTGGGAGCACGCCCGCGCGCATCTTCGCAGCTCTGATCGTGATCGCCGCGTCATTCTTCTATATGACGGCAGTCTTCAAGGGTATTGGAAACCTCGTCGAGGTCTTTCTCGAGATCCCCTACAAGATCTCGATCGTCATCGTCTTCTTCGTTGTCATGACATACACGATGATCGGGGGCTTTATCAGCGTAGTAAAAACTGATGCGGTCCAGGGCGTGGTGATGATGTTCGCGGCAGTTCTGCTCTTTTTCGGCACGGTCAACGCGGCCGGCGGCCTCGGTGCCTTCGCCGAAGTGCGCAGCCAGCCCGGGGGAGAGGAGTTGTTCACCTGGGGAGGAGGCGTGGCCATTCCAGTCCTGATCGGGACGATGGTGGCTGGCCTCATAAAATTCGCGGTCGAACCCCGCCAGTTGTCGCGGTTCTTCGCACTGGAAGGAGACAAGGCGACGCGCACCGCCATGTGGGTGTCCTCCCTCACCTTCGCGGGAGTGTTTTCACTCCTGATTCCGGTCGGGCTTTACGCGCGAAAGATCTTCCCATCGGGGATTGAAGACACCGATCTCGTTGTACCGAACCTTCTCTCAGAGGTGTTCGGACAGGGAACCAGCGCCTTCCTGCTGGTCGCGATGGTGGCGGCCGCCATGTCGTCGCTCGACAGCGTGCTCTTGGTGATGGCATCCACGACGGAGCGGGATATCGTCTCGGTCCTGAAGCCCGGGCGCTCGGAGACTCAGGAGATGTTCTGGACCAAGGGATGGGTCGCGCTCTTCGCCTTTATCACCATGCTGATTTCGCTCAATCCCCCGGGCGGTATCGTGGAACTCACCGCTTTCAGCGGAGCGCTCTACGGCGCCTGCTTCTTCCCAGCCCTGGTGCTTGGCCTGCATTGGAAGCGTGGAAACGGGCAGGCCGTCATCGCGTCGTTCATCACCGGCATCGTCGTGCTCCTAACGTGGGGCTTCGTTCCGGGTTCAGAGATCGTCCACCAAATATTCCCTGCCATGGCTCTGTCCACCGGGATCTACGTGTGGCTGTCTTACGTCGGCGAGGACGCAGCGAGTGAGCAGGTGGTGGCCTTGATGGAGGCCGCCGACGGGTAAGTCGAAGGATCCCTGCCGGTACACCGTAGTAGCAGTCATTCCATACGAAGATCACCCCGGAGCAGATGCACACGTGAGCACCCTCGCCATAGCCGAAGACCAAGCAGACATCCTCGCCTCCCTCCGCCGCTTGAAGGGACATGGGACGGTCGGAGATGTCGTCTCCGATTCCGGCCTGGCCGCAGACAATGTTCGAGTGGCCCTCAAGGGGCTCCTTGAGTCGCACCGCGGCCACTTGGACGTGTCCGACTCCGGAGAACTCCTCTACCGCTTCGACGAGCAGCTGATCACCCGTGGGACCGAGCCTGTCCTGGCTAGAATGAAGCGGCAGACGACGTCAGTGCTCACGGCAGGATTCAAAGCAACCATCGTCATCATGCTGGTCGTGTACTTCCTGATCTTTGTGGCACTCGTCATCGCGGCACTGTTAGCAAACAAGAACAGCGATTCACGCGGGGGGGGACTCGGCGGCCGGCGTGGTGGTGGTGGTGGTGGCGGACACCGGCACTTCCCGATGGGCAATTTTTGGCTCTGGTACTACATCTGGACGCCCCGATGGCGTATCGGCCGGCCCTACTACGGACACCGCTGGGAAAGCCAGCTCCACAAAGACGACCGGTCGCCCTTCTACAAGAAGGTGTTCGCCTTCGTGTTCGGGCCCGACAAACCCCAGCCCACGCAGAACCAGCTGGACCGCGGGACACTCCGCCTGATCCGCGCCCGGAGCGGCGTGATCACGACGGCCGAATTGGTGGAGCACACAGGCCTGCCTGTTGATGAGGCGGAAGACGAAATGGGTCGTCTTTTGGGTGCCTATGACGGCGAGGCCGTCGTGTCGCCGGACGGCGAACTGGTGTACGCATTCCCGAGTGTGATGGTGAGTACACACGAGGCTTCGACCAAAGAGCCTCACCCGGCGTGGCTCCGGCTGGAGCCGCAGCAGGAGCTGACCGGAAACACTGCCAAGAACAACGCGATCGTCGTAGGCATGAACGCGTTTACACTCGCGGCCGCCGTAACGTCGCCATGGTTCATCTTCCCACGATTGGGAATTGGTGGCCCTGCGGCGTACGTCGGATTGGTGTTGGTGCCGGTTGTGTTCTCGGCGCTGTTCTTCGCCGTGCCTGGGCTTCGGATGTGGGGCGTGAAGCGGGAGAACAAGCGCAGGATCGCCCGCAACATCCGGAAGGTCCTGCTCGGGCTCGTGTACTCGCGTGCGCTGGGCGGAAACGCCGAGGTCCGGTCCGACGAAGTCGGCTTTTACGTCGCCGAGCGCATGAAGGGTGTGGACGCCAAAGCGATCGACCGGGCCGTGGACGACCTAGCCGCCGAATTCGACGCAGACGTCTCTGTCGACGAGGCTGGCGTGACTCGGTTTCAATTCCCAGCGATCCGAGAACAGTTCACCGCCAGCGAGACGGTGCGCCGTAAGCTCCAGCTTGAGAAGCGCTCTCTGGGTGAAGTCGTGTTCTCTACCGGGGACTCGGCCGTGGAGGCTGGCGACCGCGACTTGAAGCTCTTCGACCGCGAACTCAGCAGAGACGAGGCACGGTTCGACAAGTACCTGCCCGCGACCGACCGAGTAGGGTACGAAGACGACTTCGACCTCGTCGCGTTCGATGAGGAGCTACGCTCGAGGGGGCTCGCCAAAGCGTAGTGGCCTCGATGCCGATACCGGGGCTCCTCGCGTCTCAAGCCGGAGACCTGCTTCTCGCCGGCCTCGGTCACCAAACGCGCCGCCGCCGTTGCACCCTCGTATGGTCTCGGTTTCGTGACCGAGTTGAGGCGAGTCCAGGGCAGCTAGGTCGACCGCTCCAATCGATACGCCGCGATCTCACCCACCTTGGGGTCGGAGTCTCGCCCTACTTCACTCATGCCGAGCTTCACGGCAACACTGATCGAGGCAGAGTGTGCGATGGGAACCGTCGCATCCACTCGGTAGGCGCCCGGCTGTTGCAGCACCCAGGCAACCAGTGCCTTGGATGCCTCCGTCGCGTAGCCGTGGCCCTCGTGTTCCGGATAAACCGAGTAGCCGAGCATCGTCCCTCCATCCAGCGGGCGGCCACTTAGGCCACAAACGCCTACCACGAGGTGAGAGTCCTTCCGGTGCACGAGCCAGACCCACCACCCGAGCTCGGTCGGGGTTTCCTCCATCCGATCCAAGAACATGGGGAGGTCCTTTCCGAACAGTGGCGGTGACTCCACCGGCTCGGGGAACCATGCTCCGGTGAGCGTCCGCAACGCCTCAGCATCCTTCTCGAGCCACGCACGTAGCGCAGGAGCCGTCATCGCAGTGAGGGCGAGCCGTTCGGTTTCCAGCACCAAGGAGTCGTGCACTTGGTAAGTGCTCCATCGTCTTAACGAATGGGTATATCATGCAAAAGAGTCAGGGTTCGCCTGGAACTGTTGCGCATCATAACATGGATAAGTGAACAGCATCCCCTTGGCTACACGCCGTCGTCGTCCCGCCCTGATCGCGCTCCTGGCACTGATCGCGCTATTCGTTCTATCCGGGTGTCTAGGCCGAGGCGGGACTCCCGATGACCCTTTCAACGGACGTCGGGCTGACGCTCCTGGACGACTCAACATCGAGGTCCGGAATCTGAACTTCAACGACCTGACCGTCTTCGCGATCCGCCAAGGTCAACCCATTCGACTCGGCGAAGTCACCGGAAAGACCAACCGTGAGTTCACGATTGCCTGGGACTTCGCGGTGCCGGTTCAGTTCAGAATCGACATCGTGGGAGGACGGCAATGCCGCATTGGAGAACTCCCTGCAGATCCCGGGGCGACGATCCAGCTGCACATCCCAGCGAACGTCGGGCTCACCGAGTGCCGCGGTAACCGGCGATGACCACTCCTAGAGTCGTCACGTGTGTGGCGCTGCTCGTCACTTCCTTCGGATGCACTTCGGCCGGCCCGCTCGTTGTGCGCGAGGATCCATTCACACGGGCACCGGTGGCCGAGCGGGTAATTCGGCTTCATGTGCAGAATTCGAATTTCAATGAAGCGCGGCTTTATGTGATCGGGCTGGGCTCACGCACCGGACTGGGTATCGTCCAAGGGAAACGTGACGCTGTGTTCTCGATTCCCTGGGAGCGGTCGGAGCCCCTGCGCATCGAAATCAATATTCTCGCTGGGAACAAATGCACGACGCGTGAAATCAGCGTCGACCCCGGTGACACGCTGGATCTGCAAATTGAAGAGAACTTCTTCCAGACCCAGGGCTGCGATCTCACCTGAGGTCAGAGAACACTCGCGTTACTCAGAGCCCGCGCTACTCGTAGAGTAGAAACGGCTCTACCGACGTGCTGAACTCGGCCACTTCCTCGTCCACACCTGCGAGGATCTCGTCCGTCGTCGCACCCGCGTCGACGCCCAAGCGCAATCCGTCGTGACCCCACAGGATATCGATGGGCATGAGATCTGCCTCGTACTCATACGGAGGTGGCCGCCAACCGAATTCTGCCGGTGCCAGAGCACGCGCGGCGCGTAGGATCTCGACCGTGGCACGGACAGGCTCGAACGAGTCAAGATCGGTCACGTGAAGCTGCCCACCCCCACACAGGGATTCCGCATGCTTCTGGAACGTGGGCTCGAAGTGGCAGGGACGGACTGTCACTCCCCGTAAACCTGCGCCCGCGAGGCGCGCACCCATCGCGTCCGCGTCCAAGTAGGGGGCGCCGAACAGCTCGAACGGCCTCGTCGTGCCCCGCCCCTCTGAGAGGTTCGTCCCTTCAAGCAAGACCATCCCGGGATAGACCTCGGAGGAATCTGGAGTCGGAAGGTTGGGACTCGGAAATACCCACGGGAGCCCCGTGTCCGGCCAGTGCATCCACCGACACCAGCCAGCGCACTCGATCACCTCCAGCTCGCAGCCGATCCCTCGCACCTCATTCAACCAGCGCGCGAGTTCGCCACAGGTCAGGCCATGCCGCAACGGGATGGGATGAAGTCCCACGAACGACTCGAAGCCCACACGGAGCACGGGTCCCTCCCGACGGCGCCCGCCTACGGGGTTCGGGCGGTCGAGTACAACGAACGGGATTCCAGCTTCCGCGCACGCTTCCATAGCCAACGCCATGGTCCACACGAAGGTGTACACGCGAACCCCCACGTCCTGGAGGTCGAACACCAGTGCGTCGAGCCCCGAAAGCATCTCCGGACTAGGCTTCCGCATCTCGCTGTAGAGGGAGTGAACAGGCAAGCCTGTCACCGGATCTGGGTAGTGATCCGATTCGATCATGTTGTCCTGCTTCTCACCCCTGGCACCGTGCTGGGGGCCGAAGAGCGCCACCAAATCGAAGCCGGCGCGGATCATCACGTCAGCCGAGAACTCCAGTTCGGACGTCACGGACGCTGGGTGCGCGATCAAGCCCAGTCTGCGTCCGCGAAGATGCTCTGCGGCACCAGTCACCAGGCGCTCCACACCCGTGTCGACCCTTACATAGCTCACGAGCCGACACCCACCTTCACGCGTTCAGCGATTTCGTTGAGCATCCGCAGAGGGGACTGACCGAACGCGGCACCGTCCGATGTGTTCACCTGGAGCGCCAATGCGAACCCGTATTCAGGGAAGTAGTAGGCTTCGGTCCGGTAGCCGGGCATGAAACCGCTGTGGCCCCAGGCGGTACCCGCCGGTAGCTCCATCATGATGACGCCCAGGCCGTAGCTGCCCTCCGGGCCGAGAGGCGCTGGGGTGCCCGCGCGGAAGTCCTCAAGAATAACCGGGTCGAACGCCCTGCCTTCCTGCACGTGCTTGGTCCAAATGGCGAGGTCCTCGGTGGTCGAAGCGAACCCCCCGCCGGCCCATTCAAACTGGGGATTGAACACCAGGCGACCGTCTTGCACCGTCGCATCGAAGGCGCCGAATCCGTTTTCGGTCCCGGCGTACCCATTCGCGATACCAGGCACATCAGGACGATCCGAAGCAACGGTGTTCACAAGGCCGAGCGGGTCGAGGAGGTCTCGCCGGATGTCGTCATATATGGGACGACCAGTGACGGATTCCACGGCCATAGCAACGAGGACAAAATTGGTGTCCGAATAATCCCAGCCTTCCCCGGCCGCGAAAGGCGCCTCCATGCCGTCGAGGTACGCGACCCGCTGCGCGGGAGTCCACGTCCGCATGGGATCCGCTGTGAGGTCCTGCAGAAACTGCGGATTGAACTCGTAACGCACGATTCCGCTCGTGTGGCTCATGAGCTGCCGGATCGTGACATCCGCACCGTTCGGGAGCCCGCCGTACCAAGGCTCGTTCCCAAGGTAGTCCGACAGCTTCGAGTCCAGATGCAACCGCCCGTCGGCCGCCAACTGCAATGCAATTGCACCGAAGTACGTCTTTCCGACACTCCCCTGGAGCATGCGGTCTTCGGGCCGCATTTCGCGGTGGGCAATCGTGTCCGACCATCCGGCCGCAAAGCCCAAGGAGGATCCGTCCGCTAGAGCGACGCCGAGCGTCAGTCCTGGGAAAGCGGAGTGCTCCGTCAGGGAGTCTAGATGCACCTGAAGGGTGCGGACCAGTTCGGTCCGGTCCTGAGCCTCAAGCGGTGCCAAAGCAGCCGAGAGGATGAAGAACAGCGCTGCATCCACTGTACGACGAAAGAGCATGGAAATCGGAGGTTAAGCTGAGAACGGGCCGTGCCCCGAGAATGGGTGGCGGGGTCGCGCCGCGCCACCCTCTTACTCGAGTAGCGTATCCGTTCGGTTGGCCCATTCCTCCATGGACCCATCGTACACGCGGACCGGCGGGTACCCCATCATCTCCAGCACGAACGCGGTGTGCGTCGCGCGGACCGCCGCCTGACAGTGGGTCACGACCTCCAGCGCAGGACCGAGAGCTGCGCCCGCGATGAGCGAGGCCGTGAATGGGCTGAGCGAACTGATTCTCACGCTCCAGGGGAACGGCGACTACGAAGGCGTCGATCAGCTCATGGAAGAAAAAGGGCTCGTTCCGGACGAGCTTCAGGCTGACTTGGACCGGCTCGATGCGATGGGAATTTCCCGCGACATCATCTTCGAACAGGGCATTGGGGTGTTGTTCGGCGGCTGACTGGCAGGAGTGTCGCTCTAGCGCCGCTCTTCCCTGACAACTTCGAGAATGTACACCTTCGCCGCGGCAAATTCGTCGATGCTCGTCGTGTCACCAGCCAACTCCACGCCGTCCATGATGGTGTTGATCGTTAGAAGCTCGTTTGCGGGAACGCCACAGATCCGATAATGCCCTTCCTCGTCCGCATTCACCTGGAAGCCGGACATGGTTTCCCCGGTGATGCGAGCATTCTCAAGGCCGACGTTGACCATGCGGACCTTCTCCCAACGCACCTGTACCGCCGCGCCGGGCATGGGCCGTGACGTCGCCGCATCCCGCACCCAGCCCAGGAGCAGCGACGTGCCTTCACCGACCACCTGGTCCCGACATGCCTCGAATGCAATGTCCGTAATCGAAGGCATCATGAAACGGACCGCAGCGACCCCGCCCTTCACGACTTCTTGGACGACCGGCTCCGGCACGTAACCCATCATCTCGAGCCGGGCATGTGAGAAGTGAAGCTGGTAGATCCCTTCGGTCAGGCCCAGGATCACGAAACGTCCCTCCGCGTTCGTGAAGACAGACTGTGGGGATCCCACGACGCCGACCCGGGCGCCTCGCAGGGGTTCGGCACCCAAACTGTCGAGGACGATGCCTTCGATCGTCCCAGTTTCGGCCCGAACGACGGTCCGACCGCCGGACTCCTGCACTTCAGTGACGATCCCGCCCGTGACTCTATACGCTTCAAGATACGGTTGGCGCTGACCGGCGGCGTCCAGGACATAACCCACGGTCGGCATCCGAATCCACCACTCCGGCACGATCCAATTGCCGTTCGGAAGGCGCCGAAAATCGACTCGTCCGCCCACGTCGGGTGAAGTCAGATCGGCGTTGAGATTCCGGTATCCGTACTCCAGATAGCGGAGTTCGTACGAGTCGAGATCGATCCAAATGGTGCCCGCGATATCGGCCACACGATTCCGATTACCCACGGGTTCGAACTCGAGGCCAACGAGCCCATCGTTCGATTCGCCGCCACGCGCAAGCCGCAGACAGTGCGTGTCAAGGAAGGCGTCGCTGAGGAGCACGTCGGCGTCTGGGGCGAAATAAAGATCGCCATCGTCATCGGCCTGAACGAAGCCGTTCTCCAGAAGGTCCTCTGCAGGTCGGCTCTCGAAGGGGGTCCGGAGATACCCAGAGGCACGCCGCCGCTGCTCCTCCCGAGTGATCTTCGTGTTCGGATCCACATCCCGCGTATAACGCTCCGTCTGGTATCGATACACCTCTTGGCCGTCCGTAAACGCCGCCGCTGAGAGGGCCTTCCGCGCCTCGTCCCAAACGTCCGCTACGATCAGGCCCTGCTCCGGACGTACCGAGCAGCGACCACGCTCTGCCTCGACCTGGATGCCCTCCAAAACGATCGCTCTCGACTCGAGTCGGAGCTCTCGAGCAACTGTTGCACCCGCGACCACTTCGAAGATCTCAGTTTCGTCCGTCCGCTTCCCCATCATTTCGGCCCGCACCCGATACATACCCGAGGCCAGACCCACGAAGAGCGCCCGACCTCGCTCGTCGGTCAGGGCGTTTTTCACGGTCGACCCCTGTCCGTCGTCCAGATAGGCCAAGGCGCCGAAGATAGGCTGCGATGTCTCGGCATCGATGACCCTGAGCAGCACGGTCTGTGCCTTGGCTGCCGGACTCCAGAGGAACCCGCAGAGGACCACAAAGACGAGAAAGAAACGTGTTGAGCTCATTGAAGTTGCGTCGATGCCGACGGCTGGAGTGATGCGAATACCACCTTCATATACGACTACGACACCCGACGGTTCCTAGACGTTCACAACCCTTTCCCCCTCAATTTGGTCCATGTTGAAAACAAGAGGAGTCAACTGGATGGCAAAGGCACTCGGCGAGTTCGAACAACTCATACTCTATGCGCTGCTTTCTCTGGGCGCTGACGCTTATAGAGCCTCAATCCGCTGCGAGATCGTATCACGGACAGGTCGCGAGATGAGCGCCGGCGGGGTGTACACCGTATTGCAGCGACTGGAAGCTGCCCGCCTGATCACCTCAAGCGTGGACGAACCTCAGGCCGAGCGAGGTGGCCGCCGCCGTAAGTACTACATGCTCCGCCCAAGCGGCGCACTCCTCCTCCAGGTATCACGCAATCGGATGGCCAAGCTGTCGGCAGGCCTCGAATCGTCACCGGCCTCGCTCGCCACTTAGGCGGAATAGGCATGCGACCACCCGTTGTTCGCTTCCTGTTGTGGCTGGTGCTCCCTGCGCCCCCGCCAAATAACTGGACTGGAGAAGCACCACCTCCGCATTCACAGCCCTCGCCGCGCACGACATGCGGGGCACGAGCCTAACTGTGGACGGCGTCGCCGCGCGGGGACGTGTCGCATATGAACGTTGGCGTGACCAATACGGATCTTCGCAAGATGTGATTGGGAGGAGCTTCCAAGTCGACGAAGAGACGTACACGATCGTCGGCGTGGCACCGGCCGCCCTCTCGTTTCCGGAACCCGATACCGACGTATGGCTACGGTCACGTACCGAGGCTCCCGAAATATCCGGCTTTCCCGAGAAAGCTCTACGAGGCTCGCGCCCTGATCGTGCTCCGACACGAGTGGACGAGGAGCCACGCTCCTAAGCGATCCCACCGCCAGAGAGTGCCTTCACCAGACGGAAGAGAAACTCCTGTCCTTCGTAAAAATTCTGGATACTGATCCGCTCGTCCTGCCCGTGTGCCCGCACGTCATCCATGTCACCAAACAGGCCACTCACGCCGTAGACCGGGATGCCTTCTTTCCGCAGATACAGACCGTCCGTTGCACCCGTCGACATGACCGGGAGGACCTTCACCCCTGGCCACATCTGTTCGGTGACTCTCTCAATCGGGCCGAGAACTTCGTCGGTCAACGGAGACGGCGGGCTTGGATTGGCCGCGCCATCCATCTCGACCGTCACATCAAAGGGAGCTGCGATCTCCTGGAGTCTCACAAGCACGTCCTCGGGATCGTGCGTCGGGAAAATGCGGCAGTTCACGTTCGCGGTCGCAAGCTGCGGGAGCGCATTCGGCGCGTGGCCACCTTCGAGAAGCGTCGCGACGCAGGTCGTGCGAAGGCGTGAGTTGTAACCGGGTTCGACGGAGAGCGTCTCTGCCGCATCCGCATCGTTCGGGTTCGCAACGATGCGGCGCATGGCCTCGCCCATCTCACCGCCCACGAGTTCGGCGGACCGCCCGAAGAACTGCTCGGTGACCTCGTGGAGCATCACAGGGAAGTCGTAGCTCTGCACTGCCACTAAGGCCTTTGACAGGTCATAGATCGCGTTCTTTGGCACCGGCAGCGAAGAGTGACCACCAGGATTGGTGCCCGAGAACCGAAAGTTCAGGTACTTCTTTTCTGCGGCCTGAACATTGTTGGAGATTTTCCGACCGTTTTGAGCCATGCCACCGCCGCCCTCATTGAGCGCATACTCGGCATCAATCAGATCTCGGTGCTCCTCAAGGAGGAACACAACGCCGTTGCGGGGACCGCCCTCTTCGTCAGCTGTCAGCGCCAAGACGATATCACGCTCAGGGACGAAGCCCTCTTGGCGCATCCGAATGAAGTTGGCCGTGTAGATCGCAGCTTCGTCTTTGTTGTCCGTCACGCCGCGGCCGTAGTAGTAGCCCTCACGTTCGAGGAAATCGAAGGGGTTCAGGTCCGGGCTCCAATCACCGGGCAGCGCCTCCACCACGTCGATGTGCGCAAGCAACAGAATCGGCTTGAGGCTGGAGTCCCGACCTCGGAATCGCGCGACGAGGTTGCCCTTCGTAGGCGAATCATCGGGGACCAGGACATGGACGTCTTCCGCAGGGAAGCCGGCATCTAACAGTCGCTGGGCCATAGCCCGCGCCGCGATCGTATTGTCGCCGCGCACTGAATTCGTCGTGTTGATCTCGATCAACTCGGCGAAGATGGACCGTGCCAACTCCTGGTGTTCCTGGGGAGGCAACGTCTGCGCATCAACGACTGCTGCGGTGACCGCCACGGCTGCAAAGGCACTCAATAATCCACGGTAGATCGGCTTCATCGTCCATCCTCATTCATATCAGTGCGTGATTCCAGATTCGTTTCGATTTCGGTCCGTGTCCTCCACGGGGTCCGCATTTCTTGTCTCGAATACAGCTCAAGTTGATCGCCAATATGGGGCGAGTGGGACTGCGTCGCATTCCCGTACGCAAGCAGGACGCGGGCGTTCACCCCGTCCGGCGTGAATTCCATGACGGAGTAGTAGGTATCCCCGTGGTTCACGACCCGGCTTCCATCCGCTTGCTGCTGGAACGCGGCGACCCGGAAGACGCCATGGGGGTCACCAGGGCCGCCCGAGACAGGCACATCGAAGCCGCCTCGCCTCGCACGGTGGACATCCCCCCATGCCACGTCGAGCGAACCTCGCTCCGCGACCACTCTGGCTGCAGTTTCGGACAGTAGAGCGACTGCGAGCTCCGGGTCAACCATCCCATAGGGTGTGCCGGACGGCATCGCGGCGTCCCAGCCAAAGCCCCACGACGATCCAGACCGTACCCAGGCCAGGAGCCATGCCTCAAAGAGAATTCCTCCTCTGCTGTCCGCGCTGACGGTCCGGTCCCAGGCAGACAACACCGCGACCGCTTGTTGCACCATTTCGTCGTCAGAGCCTTCCGCCGCCGCGAACAGGTCGTCCAGCACACGGTCCGCCGACTCCATCAGCGTCGAGTGTTTGTAGGCCAGGACCTCATCGAACGTGATCGACTCGTCGTTGATGAGCATGTTGGCGCTGCGCTGCGGTCTGAACGCCATGCCTGTCGGCGACATATAGGCCGGGAAATCCCTCGGATCCAGTGCTTGAGGCACGGTCGACGTCCAAGGGGGGTCGTTCGCGTTCTGGAGCCAACCGTTCTCGGGATCGAGGACGCGCGGCAGTTCGTCGTAGCTGTGGTACGTCGTCCAGAGCGTAGACGGGTCACTTCCGTCGACTACTCCGCGCCAGGTACCGACGTCACCCATCGATCGTTCGGGTACAGATCCGTTGAACACGTACAAAATGTGTCCCTCAGCATCCGCATAGATCGCGTTGAACATCGGGATCTGAAGACGGGACAGTGCGGCTTCATACTCCGCGAGGCTCTGAGCACGCGCCATGTCCCACCATTGGCCAACGATGCCGGGCTGCTCGAGCCCAGCGACCCGCAGCGCAACGGCACGCCCACTTCCGGCCGCTAGGACGGGCCCGTGGACCGACTCCCTGACTGTGAGCGTCTCCTCTCTCAGGCCGCCCCCCGCACCCGTCACGAGAATGGTCTCATCTCGTGATTCGAACGCCCGGACCTCGTCACCGAATAGATAGCCGTCATCGGCAAGGTCCATGCTAAACAGGTCGGCGCCATCGTAGGTGTTCACCGTGTGCGTCCAGCCGAGTTGATCGTTGAACCCGATCAGGACCCCGGGTAGCCCAACAAGGGTGCTTCCGTAGGTATCGATGGTCGGGCCGACCAGATGCATCTCGTAGAACAGGAAAAGCCCCGCCCACGGCAAGTGCGGGTTCGCGACCAACATCGCGTTCCCGCTCGCAGACCTACTCGGTCCAATCGCCCAGGCGTTGGATCCGATCTGGCTGGCCCACTCTTCCTGCGACTGCTCCAACGGAGCCGGCCCCATCGCTGTGCGCTCGGCCACTGCTGCGCCGGCCTGCCGCATGACTCCTGCGTTTGCCATGAAGGTGAAGTGCATGGCGCGATTGGCGTGCGACAGCACGTCCGCTGGCGTGACCGGAAGCACGACCTCAACGTCGTCCGCGATCAGCTCTGGGTGCGCTTCGGCATACGCATTCACTCCGGCGGCGAAGGCCTCGAGGTTTGCCTGCATATCGGGAGACTCGCCCTCAACCCACTCTGCCCCGCGACCCGGGACACCCATGATACGGAGGTATTGGTCCATGGGAAGGAAGTCCTCACCCCAATACTCAGCCGCTCGACCACGCGCCTCGCCATACAACCTCAAGATGAGGTCGCCATGGCTCTCCATCTGGGCCCAACCCATGCCACGGAAGACGTCGGCATCGCTGACGCCGTAGATGTGCGGCACCCCCCAGGAATCCCAAAGGATCTCATTGGAGTCAGGTCCCTCACTGCTGGGGGCGCAGGACGTGACGAACAGCCCCACGAGCGCGACGAAGAAGAGTCGACGTGTCATGTGTACCTACATGTGGTCTGAGGAGGCGCTAAGGGTCGGACACCTCACGGGGGGGCGCAATTGCCCGGCCTAGGGCACCCAGGTGGTGAAGTCGGACGCGGCACAGCGGGCCTTCCCTGCCGGAGTCTCCGCAGGCTCACCCAGCTCGATGCACGCGATAATCCGCTCACTGTCCGGCACACCCAGAGGACCACGGGCATTCGGATCATCCATGATCGCGCCGGACTTCAGGTGAGTACCCAGACCCATCTCGCACGCGGCCAGGCTGAGGTTCTGGATGCCCATCCAAGCGGCCGCGTAATCCTCTTCCTTGATCTCGGGATTCTCGTCCTGCGCGATCGCCACGAGGAGCATCCCCGGGAGATCACGGTGTACGCGTGAGACCTTGTCGATCACAGCCTGCGCCGCCTCCGGATCCTCTACGCGCTTCGCCTTCCGCATACCTAGCGCCTTTCCGTAAGCCGCTCGCCCCTCCGGGCCGAGCACGTAAAAACGCCACGGCTCCGTCATCCGGTGGTTGGGTGCGCAGCAGACCGCACCGAGCAACCGCTCGATCTCCTCATTGGTGATCGCACGATCTGTGAAGTTCTTGATCGAGCGCCTGGAAGCGATGACGTCCATGACCGACATGCGGATTTCCTCTTATTACGATCGAAGGTTCGTAAGACCGGAATCATGTGAACACGGGGCACACTTGAGAAGCCCCCGGCCCTGCTGTGAGCCAGCTCAGGCTGGCGAAATACCGTGCGTCCACTCTACCCTCCCGGGTCCTTCACAGGGAGTCGGGTGTGTCGTTTCGAAAAGAACTGGGTCGGTTCGATACCGCGATGGTTGTGGTCGGTGGAATCATCGGTGCCGGCATCTTCATCAACCCGTATATCGTGGCACAGCGTCTCGACTCGCCCGCGCTCGTCATGGCGGCTTGGTTGGCCGGCGGCGTAGTCGCCCTGGCCGGTGCCCTGACCTTTGCCGAGCTCGGCACGCTCTTCCCCAGAGCGGGCGGACACTACGCCTATCTGCGCGAAGCCTACCATCCCATGGCAGGCTTTCTGTACGGATGGGGCCTCCTCTTGATGATCGAGGGCGGCGCGATCGCAGCTGTCGCCATCACCTTCGCCGAATACACGCTGCGGCTGGTCGGAAATACGGGAGCAGACGGGCAGATCCTGGCGGTGCTCGGCATCGTCGTCGTGGCGGCGGTGAATTACGTCGGGGTGAAACCGGGCAGCCGGGTGCTGAACACATTTGTCATCCTGAAGCTGATCCCGATCGGCCTGCTGATCTTCGCGGGACTCTTCCTGCCGGTTCGGGAGACCGGAGCCGAGGCGGCCATCGGAGCGGCGGCTGGCGCCCTCGAGCCGATCGTCCGACCGGGGGGCGGAATGCTGCTGTTCGCATTCGGTGCGGCACTCATCCCGATCATGTTCACCTACGGAGGATGGCAGAACGCCAACTACGTGGCGGAGGAAATGAAGGACCCGGTTCGCGACCTGCCCGTCGGGCTCCTCGCCGGAACCGCGCTCGTCGTGCTCGTCTACGGACTCATCAACTTCGTGTACCTCAAAGTCCTTGGGCACACAGGACTCGCGAACACGCTCACGCCCGCGTCAGATGTCGCCGACCTGTTGTTTGGCACAACTGGGAATTTCCTGATCACGCTCGGCATCGCGGTATCGACCTTCGGCTTCTTGAACCTGACCATGCTTGCACCGACTCGCGTGTATTACGCGATGGCGCGAGACGGCCTCTTCCCGGAGCGCGTCGCCAGACTACATCCGAAGTACGACACCCCTTCTGTCGCCATCGTCATCCAGTCCGTCTGGGCGGTGGTGCTCGTGACGACCGGTTCGTACGCGCAGCTCGTCGATTACGTCGTGTCGGCCGACTGGTTCTTCTTCGGACTCGCTGGGGCATCTCTGTTCGTCTTCAGGAAGAAAATCCCTCTCGCTGAGCGCCCCGAAGGCGTCTTCGCGACCCCCTTGTACCCACTGGTCCCGGGACTCTTCGTTGCGGTATCAATCTTGATTCTGGGGAGTGTGCTCTGGAACAACCCGGTACGCTCCGGAATCGGATTCGCCATACTCGCAGCCGGGGTCCCGGCCTACTTCTACTGGAACGCGCAGCTCGCAGGTAAGGGCGGCGCTGATACCTCAGAGACTTCCATCGATGTCTGACACACGTTTTCCAGAGACTTGGGCACCTTATATGACGTGGGCCAAGCACCACGCTAAAGCCAAGTACGACCTCACGGGCTCCAACCTCCTGCCCTGCTCCGTGGACGAGCTTCCTGGAGCACGAGACGCGCTGGAGATTTACGGACGGAACGACGATGGCTGGCCACCTTTGGTGGAAGCAATCGCATCTCGTTTTGGGGTCGACACAGAGCGCGTAGCCACGGCACCCGGAGCGTCAGGGGCCAACTACCTCGCTCTCGCAGCTCTGGTCCGTCCCGGTGACACGGTGCTCGTGGAATGGCCAGGGTACGATCCACACATGGGCGCTGCCCACTTCCTCGGCGCGAATGTCACAACATTCCAGCGCGGATGGGAGCAAGGGTTCGCACTCGACGCGGACGAGGTCGCTGCGTCGATCACGAGCGAGACCCGCGCCATCGTCCTCACGAACCTCCACAACCCTTCTGGGGCGTACGCCGAACCGGAAGCACTGGTGGAGGTCGGTAAGCTGGCGAAGGTAGTCGGAGCCAAGGTCATCGTTGACGAGGTCTATCTCGATGCGCTGGAGGGAGTCGACAACTCGCCGGCCGCCACACGCGACGAAGTCTTCATTTCAACGAACAGCCTTACAAAGTCCTATGGCCTGGCGGGCATCCGGGTGGGCTGGGTGCTTGCGGACCCCGAGACCGTGGAACGTATCAATCGTGTTCGCGACGTCATCTACGCTGTAGGCTCGATCCCGTCCGAGACACTCGGCGTTCTCGCCTTTGAACAGTTGGATGGGCTACTGGAGCGTGCCCGAGGTGTCCTTCACCCGGGCCAGGCGATCATGCGTGAATTCATGGCAGCCCACCCTAGGCTGGAATGGGTCCAACCCATCGGTGGAGCTGTAGCCTTCCCCCGTATTCAAGGAGTGGAGGACGTGGGGCCCTTCGTCACCCGAGCGGCAGCCGACTTCGATGTCGGGGTGACGCCCGGATCATACTTCGGAGCCTCGGCGCATTTTCGGGTGGCGGTGGCTGGAGAACGGGATGTCCTGGAAGACGGCCTCGCCGCACTGGGACGCGCCCTAACAACACACTTTGGTGATGTGTAACGGTTCGGAAGCGTCAGCGTCCTTAATCCTCACGACGGCGCAGCACACGAGGCCTCGTTCCCCTACCGAACGACATCGGCGTGAGTCCTGACGGCCGCGATCTCTATGTGAACGACGTCGCAGACCTCTCCTCCACAGGCATCCTGCTCTCGCCCATGGTGATCCGCCGAATCGACCTAGGCAGTAGCCACTGAGTCGTCCTTCTTCTGGCTTCCGCCCCACACAGTGGCGGGTACGATCAGGACCAAGAAGACGATGTGGTACCAGGCAGGCATGAGATCCCAATACGTATACTCGACGAAGATGCCGACGGCCAACTGAATCAGAGCGAACACCCAAACGGTCTTCATAGGTGATTCCTTCTTCACAGAAGCACAGACAAATCCGGCCACAACCGAGATCACTGCGCTGTACATGATGCAGGCGATCAACATGCCGGTGTGCGTCAGCGGCTGTCCCGTAACGATGATCTCTGGCAACGCGACCGCGGCGATCTGATTGAAACCCAACCACAAAACGGTCCACAGTACGAACGCCGCGATCACACCACCGATTGCTCGGGCCATAACACACCTCCTGTTTGTCTTCGGATCACCCGGCGCGGCCCGAATCTCCGCTGCTCAATCCGAAGGGATGCAACCCCTGAGGCCGGGTGAAGATCGGAGCGTGCACTGTCCTCCAACACCGGGCCTTGCCGAACGCCCCGCACAAACGCCAGCATACCTAACTGACTCAACCCGGAGCACCGCATGCACAGGCTTGGCCCACACAGCATATGAACACGCTAAAATCGGTCCTCGGAGCCGGCGCTCTCGCGCTCGGCGTCGTCTCAATACTCTGGCTCCGCGCAGACACCGAGCGGGCACCTGAGCCTGTGGCATTCGCCGCAGTGGCCAACGAGCTCTTCAACTCCGGCGGAACACTCTCCGACGCATGGGCGGACTTCGACGGTGACGGGGACCCCGATCGGTTCGTGGGCTTCAACGGCACGCCGTCCCGGCTCTACATGAATGTCGGCGCTGGCGGCTTCGTGGACGTCGCAGCTGATGTTGGTCTGGCGGTGGAGCGATCTGTGCGCACGTCGTCCTGGGGAGACTTCGACGCCGACGGAGACCCCGACCTACTCCTGGGTTACGCGGGCGATGCTCCGGTCACGGCATTGTTCCGGAACGACCGAGAGAACGGCTTTGTGAGCGTGGCGGCAGAGACGGGGCTCGAGTTAGCAGAAGGGACGACTCGCCAAGCCTCGTGGGTGGACTACGACGGTGACGGTGACCTCGACCTGTTTCTGGGTATGCGGGACCGCGCCAACCAGCTCTTTCGCAACGACGGCCCTGGCTCCAGCCCCCACTTCGCGAATGTCACGGATGAGTCCGGCATTGGTGACACGCGGCGCACCGTAGGCGCGGTCTGGGCCGACTTCGACCAAGACGGCGACTTCGACGTGATCGTCGGCAACATGAACGGCGATGCCAACGGGCTCTTCATGCAGGACGCGGGACACTTCACGGATGTCGCCCCCGGAACACCCGTGGCTGGCGGCGGGCGCGGCGTGGGAGACGAGGCGCTCGGGACAGTTCGGCCCTGCGCTGTCGACTATGACAAAGACGGTCACCTAGACCTCTTCTTCGCCAACTATGGTCCGAACGAACTCCTGCGCTCGGCGGGCGACGGGCAGTGGGAATCAGTCGGAGAAGCGCTCGGTCTTCGTGTCGACGCCCGGTTCGACAGTTGCATCTGGGGGGACTTCGACCACGACGGTACTGAGGACCTCTTTGTGAACGGCACCGTGACGGGCGGCGTCCAATACCCCGACTATCTCTTCCGGCGAGAAGGCACCGAGACGTTTGTGAACGTCCTCCCGTCCGACCTCGCGGGCCTAGCGCTGGACCATGGAGCTACCTGGGTCGACTTCGACGGTGATGGGGACCTCGATCTTTCGGTGAACGGTGCTCCGGAGGACGGGGTCCATCTCCTTCTGCAAAACCTCCTGCGGCCCGAGTTCGCCGGACAATCTCTCCAGGTGCGAGTGCTGGATGGGAGTGGTGCAGCTACCCGGACTGGCGCTGAGGTACGGCTCTTCGCGGCAGGAACGGACGAGCTTCTCGGCTTGCGACTCGTCGATTCAGGCTCTGGGTACGACTCGCAGTCGGACCTCCCGGTTCATTTCGGACTCCCGGGGGCACAACCCGTAGACGTCGCGGTGACGATTCTGGCGGGAGGCGAGAGGCTCACAGCTACGGTCACCGATGTCGACCCGGCTGAGTACCGAGGCCGTGTTCTCGAGCTTCGCGTGGGCCAAAACGGCGAGGTCGCGCGCTAGCGACCCATACGCTGGGCGCTTGTGCGACCCCCAATAAGGCCGCAGCATCGGAATCCGTTCGTATTTCGATGTTCGCAACGCTCGAGAATCGCATGAACAGAGCTGTCTTTGCTTCCGCCTGCCTGCTGTCCATATCCGCACCCGCCTTAGTGGCCCAGGAGGCCCAACGCCCCCTGACCCTTGATGACTACGGGGCCTGGAGCCGGATCACTCAGGTATCACTATCCCCAAACGGACAATGGATGGCCTACGCCCATCAACCGAACGACGGGGACGCGACATTCTTTGTGCGATCGCTGGACGGAGACGACACGCACGAGGCGATGAACGGGACTGAGGCGGCCTTCTCCAATGACGGGCGCTGGGTGGCGTTCTTGACCTCCCCCCCCGAAGAGGAAGCGGACCCACTCCGCGAACAACGAGAGCCAATCCGGCGGGCACTCCACCTCATCGATCTCGCGACGGGCGAGGAATCCGAGGAGTCCTCTGTGCGCTCGTTCGCCTTCAGCGAAGACGGGCGATTCCTCGCAATTCATCGCGAGAGGTCTGACGCGGACGCGGAACATGAGGGTTCCGATCTCATTCTGCGCGACTTGACCGAAGAGACGATGCTCAGCTTCGGGAACGTGTCAGGCTTCTCTTTCAACGAAGCCGGGGATCGCTTGGCATACCTCGTCGACGCAGATGCGATGTCGGGGAATGGGCTCTACCTGGTCACTCCCGGTGACGGACGGATTCGTCCGCTCGACACTGGCTCGCACAAATACGACGACCTGGCTTGGAACGATGCGGGCACGGGACTGGTCGCGCTCCGTGGATCCGAAGAGGAGGGTTTCGTCCAACGGGAGAACGTTCTAGTCATCGCTTCCGGCGTGGGCGGCTCGCCTCACACGTCGACGTACGACCCGTCCGACGATACGTCCTTCCCCGCGGGATTCGTGCTTTCCGAACTCGCGAACACGCGGTGGACTCAGGACGGGGATCGTGTCGTCCTCGGGATCAAGGAGCAGGAAGCGGACTTCGACGAAGACGATGAAGAGGGGCCGAACGTCGACGTTTGGCACTGGGCAGACGACCGGCTCCAGTCCGTGCAGATGGTCCAGGCGAACGCGGACCGCCGCTCCACCTACACCTCCGTCTACAACGTGGATGACGGTCGCTTCGTACGCCTAGCCACAGACGCGATGCAGCGGGTCGACATCACGGACGACGGACGTTGGGGGCTCGGCCAACAAACTGGCGGCTACTTGGACGACCTGACCGTAGCCGGGGGACTCGTGGACTACGTGCGCATAGACCTCGAAAACGGCGAACAGCGTGAAATGGTCAACGGTCTCCGCCGCGCGATGGGGACCTCTCCGGACGGCGAGTGGTTCATCTTTCTCCAAGACGAAGAAGTGCACGCCATGGAGATCGCGTCGATGGAGCGCACGAATCTCTCTGAGCAATCCGGTGTCGACTTCGTAAACCGCGAGTTCGATCAAGTGAACGAGGCTCCGGCCCATGGTGTCGCGGGCTGGACCGAGGACGGGTCGATTCTCCTCTACGACAGATGGGACGTGTGGCAGGTCGCCCTCGATGGTGGGAGCGCCTTGAACCTCACAGGTGGCATGGGCGACGCAGAGAGCATCCGCTTCCGCATGGTTCGCCTCGATCCAGAAGCCGACTTCGTCGACCCAGATCAGACGATCCTGTCCGCATACGGCGAATGGACGAAGAAGTCTGGCTACTTCCGCGCACGCCCTGGCCAGGCGCCGGAGCCGCTCCTGTTCGGCGACGAGATGGTCGGGCAGGTGCGTAAAGCAGCCGATGCAGACCGCGTCATCTTCACGCGGCAGACCTTCGCGCGATTCCCTGATTATTGGACTGCTGACACCGGCTTCAGGAATCCGACTCAGGTGACTGATGCGAATCCGCAGATCGCAGAGTTCGCGTGGGGCCGCCGCGTCTTGGTCGACTACACGGACGATCGCGGCAATGACCTGCAGGCCACGCTCGCCTTGCCCGCCGGATACGTCGAAGGCCAACAATACCCGACCATCGTGTACTTCTACGAGAAGATGTCGCAGCGACACCACCAATTCTCGATGCCGGTTTATGACGATCGACCGCATATGTCGACGTACGCCAGCAACGGGTACGCCGTCCTCATGCCCGACATCGTGTACGACGACGGTTACCCAGGAAGTTCGGCTCTGGACGATGTCGTGAGCGCTGTCCAAGAGACGATCGAGTTAGGCTACGCCGATCCGGAAGCTGTCGGATTGCAGGGCCATTCTTGGGGAGGATACGAGACGTCGTTCATCCTCACGCAAACCGACATGTTCAAGACGATCATTACGGGCGCTCCGCTCACGAACCTCATGAGCATGAACAACATCCTCTACAAACGCTCCGGGAATCAAAACGGTCCCATTCTCCAATTCAGTCAGGGCCGCATGGGCGACCAGCCGTGGGACGACATGGAGCGTTGGATCAGTCAGTCACCTGTCCATCACGCTCCGAACATCGAGACACCATTTCTGATTCTCCATGGTACGGAGGACGGAGCTGTGGACTGGAATCAGGGCCTCGAGATGTACACCGCGGCACGCCGACTCGGGAAAGAGGTCATTCTTCTTTCGTATCCCGACGAACCACACCATCTGGCAAAGGAGGCGAACCAGAAGGACTTCCAGACTCGGATGAAGCAGTATTTCGATCACTACCTCATGGGGCTTCCTGCTCCAGAATGGATCACGGACGGCGTGCCGTTCCTTCGCAAAGGGCGGGAAAGCTCGAGACGAGTGATTTCGTGAGCTGACTACCGCGCGCCTGTGCACTGGCAGCGCTGTTCCTCTTGGGCGGGTGCGCGAGTGGCGGAGGTGCGCGCGGACAGAGTACGCGTACGATCACCGCCGAAGACCTCGTGCCAGGCCGATACTCGAACGCCATGGACACCATTACGAAGCTTCACCCCGGTTGGATGAACAGAGTCACCGACATCTTCGTGGACGGTCACCAGATAGGAGAAGAGGACCTGCGGATTGAAGCCCCCGCTTCCATTCAGAGCATCAGCCTCCTCCAATGCGAGCAGGCGATGATCAAGTGTCCGGTGAACTGCGTGTCGCAGACCTATCTGGAGATCGTCCGGAGACGATAGCCGCTGACGCCCGAACTACCAGCTCTCGATCTTGTCCTGAGCTGTGAAGAACAGCACTCGTTCCTTCACGGGATCACCAGTCAGACGGGTCCAAGCCTCCGCATAGAGATCAACTTGGCGGCGATACGCATCCACACGTGTGCCGAAGTCGGGGTCGGTGCCGACGTCAGTCTTATAGTCCGCGATGACCCATCCACCCTTCTCGCGGAACGCGAGATCGATGACACCTTCCAGGATCTCGGGAACGTCCGAGTCCTCTTTTTCTTCCCGCGCCGGAGATGGTGCTTCGATCGCCATCCCAAAGAGGTCCAACTGTTTTTTCCCCTTGGTGAGCTCCGTCGATTCCACGGGGGGCTGCTCGGCGGCGGTCTCGCGCATATGGACAACGGAGAACGGCACCTCGGCTAAAACCTTGTCCGCAGCTTGTGCACGCGCCCACAACTTCGAAGCGAACACCTTTTCCACCACGGCCAACAGTTCCATCAATTCAGTGGGGTCACCGTGGTCATCCTTCGGACGCTCGTAGTCGATCAGCAGATCACGACACACCGCCCGGAGCGCTTCTGACGACACGCCCGCTGCCGCTGCGGCGAGCGCCCCGTGGACGGCACTCCCCCATGAAAAGCCTCGAAATGCTCCGCGGGGCGCAGCTTCCCCAGATGGAACGTCCGAAGTCGCGTGGGATGGATCCCCTTTGGCGATTTCGGTCACCGATCGGTGCCTGAACGACGGCGCTCTCAGTTCCTCCAAGCGAAGCTGCGCTGCTTCCGCCGCGGCGTGCGCGTCCTCTGGAGACAGATCGACAACATCGGGTTCGGGCGGGTCGACCGCGAACAGCCGTAGCTCTTCGGCCCGTTCGTCCAACCACCCGTCCAGCGCCCTCCACGGCGACCGGCCTGGTCCCCCGGGCCAACGGGCCACCAGCAACTCTTTCTTCGCACGCGTAGTGGCTACGTACAGCAGGCGCACCTCCTCCGCCGCTTCGAAACAACGCTCCTTCGCATCCTTCTCATCCCAACCCTCCGGGAGCGCGAGAACCTGGTCGCCTCCCCAGCCTCCGCGCGATTCGGTCACGCGCAGATAACCCAGGGCCGTGCCGTCCTCGCCTCGACTCATGTGAATTTCAGGGTTTCTGGCCCGAGCCCCGGTCGGGTCCGCGAGCACGACGACTTCTGCCTCAAGCCCCTTCGCCTGATGCAGATTCATGAGTCGCACCACATCAGGCCTTCCAGGCTCAAGCGGTGCCTCAGCCTCGGAAAGATCGAGGGCGGCGCGCAGGGCATCGAGAGCACCGGGCAAGGAGGCGTCTCCGGCCAGCGCAGCAGCCCGCACCGCGTCCAGGGCGTAGAGCAACGCCCCAGCGCGTAACGAGCCAAGGTCACCTGCCGCTGCGAAGGGCAGAAGGCCGAGTTCGCTGGTCACACGAGAGACGAACACGTCGGCTGGTCCGGTACTGGCCGCTCTCCACCAGGCACCCAATACCTCGAGCGCGGCATCCACGTCGGGGTGCCCGCCACCCCGAGGCCGCATGATTTCGAAGGCGCCACCCGTCAAACGGTGTTGGACCAAACGTTCGTAATCGATGCCGAAAAACAGCCCGACCAAGACAGCCAGTACCTTCACTGGATTCGTCGGGTCGATCATACATTCCAGCAACGCTTGGAGTTCGCGGAGCTCCTGCTCGACTCCGACACCGGCTCCGGTGACTTGCACGGGAACGGAGTGCCCTTCGAGCGCTCTGGCGTAGACTGCGATGTTCGAACGCAGGCGTGTGAGAATCAGGAAGTCACCCGCAGTGCGCTCACCGGAGGCCAGCCGTTCGGCGATCCAAGTCGCGATGCGGCCCGCATCGTCTTCAGCCGCACCCCGATTCGTTCTTCCTTCCGGAGCGATGGCGTACCAAAAGACCCCGTCCGGCTCATCGTTCTGGGGAGGCCGTGTGTTGAGCGGCTCGAACGAAGCTTGCTCCGGCGTAGCCTCAGGAGGAAAGAACCCCTCCTCTTGGAACAACTCGTTCACGAGATCCCCAATGGGAGGGCGTGAACGGAAGTTCGTGGTAAGCTCCAGCACATCCCCGAAGTCCCGAAAACGGTCCTTCACGAAGCCATAAAGCTGGATGTCCGCGCGGCGGAAGCGGTAGATGCTTTGTTTGGGATCCCCCACCACGAAGAGCGCTCCCTCCCGCGGCGCGACAGACCTCCAATCCGTGGCGAGCGGCGGCTCATCACCTTCCGGCTCCTCCTCATTCGGCTCGGAGGCGAGGAGCAGCATGATCTCGGCCTGGAGCGGATCGGTGTCTTGGAACTCGTCGATCAGAATCCGGCGGTATCGGCGCCCTAACTGTTTTCTGACATCGTTGTTTCCGCGCAGAAGATCCGCCGTGAGCACCAGCAGGTCCTGGAAGTCGAGCCGCCCCGTGCGCTTCCGGTGCGCCGCGAAGTCTCGCGCCGCGTGGAGGCCGAGCCGGACAGCCAGCCGATACCGGTGACCGTACCATCGGTTCACCAAACGGTGAGCCGGTGTGTCCCCGACCCCGAACGCATTCACGTTGTCGCATACGGCCTTCGCCAAGTCCCCATCCTTCCAACGGTTCTTCGTGATCTTGTGAGGAGTCGGTCCGCTCTTACACAACTTGGACAGAGCATCAAAGAGCTCCGGAGGCTCCTTCCACCCCGTGACATCACGGGTGAAATGGAGCGTCCGTAGCTTCTTCTGGAGAGGGTCCCAACTCCGCTGTGGTTCGTGGTCCGGCATCAGCTCCCATGCGCGATCTACGAGTTCCTCAAGCTGTCCGCGGACCTCCGTCAGCTCGGACGGTTTTGGAGAAGCCACCTCATCCGTCGGGAAGTCGACGTCGGGATTTTCGACCAAGTGATTGAAGAGCCCCCAGAGACGCGATGGCTGTAGTCCAGCATCGGACAACTCTTCGAGGATCGGGTCGGCATCGCGGACGAGCCGTTCGAGGTACGCCTCCCAGAAATGGCGCCGGACCCGAATTCGTTCTTCGACGGGAAGTTCCTGAAACGCCGGATCCAGACCGACTTCCAACGGACGCTCTCTGAGGAGCCGAGCGCAGAACGCGTGGATTGTCCCGATGAAAACCCGATCGATGTCATCGAGAGCCCTCGCAAGCCGCTCTCGCAGCAGATCATCACCCCCGTCACCCGCTGCCTCTCGGACCCGGTGTTCGAGACGGATCTGGAAACGCTCTCGCAGTTCCGCCGCAGCTTTTCGTGTGAACGTGACGGCCGCAATTTCCTCGACCGTGGCCTTTCCGGACCCGACCAGCGCAACCATGCGATAAACCAACTCGGTAGTCTTGCCCGAGCCGGCCCCGGCCTCCACCAGGAGATTCATCTCGAGGTCGATCGAGATGCGTTCGCGCGCGGGCGCGTCGTGAAAAGGCAGCGAAACCACTGCTTTATCGGTCATCGCGACAATTTGGTCTCGGCAGGGGTCTGGGGGAAGGTGTCCCAAGGGCGCGCTAATTTCCCTCCGCGCGGTCCAGCAACGCCCGCACCCGATCTGCCGGTACGCCCAGGTTGGAGCCGCCGAACTCGGGGAGAATCGCAGTGTTCACAGCCACGACCTCACCTGCAAGCGTCAGGACCGGACCGCCACTCCCTCCGCTCGTGGTTTCAGCGTCATAAACGACACGGGCAGAAGTGACCTGACCCACGATGCCTCGCGTGGCCAGCGGCTGCATGAAGCCGGCTAGGGATAAACGTTCCGCCTGTTCGTAGAAATCCACGACGCCATCACTCTGGAGCTGTGCCACGAAGTAAGCTTCGCTGCGAGCCATGAGAGCCCGCAATCCAAGCGGATACCCCACGACAATCACCGCATCACCCGGGACGGGCGCATGTTTCGCGAGCGAGACGAAAGGAAGTCGGCCGGACATGTCCACCGCCTCCAGCACCGCAAGATCCGCATCGTCGGCAGCGACCATCAACTCGACATCAAAAGGCCCGGCGATGTCGGGGAGGTAACCCACGAATCGATTCCACTCCGCCCTGAAGCCTGAAGCCAAAATCCCACTGGCCGCGTCGTCGAATTCCCACGGGATCGCGACGTGGCGGTTCGTTACCACGAGGCCATCGGCGCTCGCCACGAAGCCCGTTCCAGTTACGAATATCTCGAGCGGCGGCCCCTCTCCCTCCAAACTGAGCGCCGGATGCCCGAAGGGATTCGCAACAGGTCTTCCGTCTGGACCCAGGATCATTCGCAGCGGCCGATCGGTACCCGGCTCCATGAACCGATAGGACCCCTGCAGGAACAGCGTGGCTTGAGCCGCCGCCGCAACGACACGGGCATTCGCGGTTGAGAGTGCTTCTAGCGAATCGACCCGGTCCCGCGTGGCCCTCAACTCCGTGGCCACCTCCGCGAGATCATCCGCGTTCAGCTTTTGGGCGCTCGCTGTCTCCACGAGGGCGGATAGTCCTTCCACCCGTTGAATCTCATCGGTCAACTGATCTTGCAGTTCAGCATTCCAATTCCCTAGCACGACGATGGCGGCTGTCAGAGACAGTAGCGCAAGCACCATGAAGCCTCGGAAAGATCGAGACGTGTTCGTTACCAACTCACGGGGCACGCCAGTCGCAAAAGAGGACGCCTTCCGGACCACCGTCTGTTCCGTGCGTGCACACTCCAAGCAGTCCTCAAAGACCTGCGGAAGTGACTTGTACGGTTCGATGCCCGCCTCATAGATCCGGAAACGGAGTAGCGCTCCATCGCGTCCGATCTCGAGTACGTCACCGGACGCCAAAACGAGATGTTCGACGGCCTCACCATTCACCCACACTTCGGCGTCGGGAGATGTCGTGATCTCGTAGGTATCGCCCCTGCGCGTCAGGGTGGCATGGTGCGGCAGGGGCAGGGGTTCAGTGTCCGAAGGAATACGGACCGCACAACTCGGATCCGTCCCCACACACGAACGTTCTCCGCCCAACCGCACGGTCGTGCCCCTACGACTGCCAGACAAAAACACGACGACAAGGATCGCCTCACTGGGTGCCGGCAGTCCGTGAGTGTGACCGCTGGTCACCCACGCACCTTCTGCATTCAGGTCGTAGTGCATGATCCGGCCATGGCGACCGTCGCGATCACGTTCGAGGCCGAAGACAGGACCGGAGGGCCCCGGAGCAGCGTCGATGAGTCCGCGGATCCGATCGTTGTCGCACGCTGTCAGAGCGAATCCAAAGGCGCCGAGATTTCGCTCCATCTGTCCTAATCGGGTCGCTCCAACGATCACTGCGGCCACCGCCCGCTGATCGAGCACAAAACGAAGAGCTACGGACGCGATATCCGTCTCATGCCCATCCGCCACCTCGCGCAGAGTGCGAAGGAGCGCCTGTAGCGCATCCCATCCTCCGAATTCATCGATGATGAGTCGGTATTTAACGAGCGAACGATTCGTGCTCGCGTCGGGATCCGGAGCACCTAGCCAGCGGTCCGTCAGAAAGCCCCCGGCGAGCGTTCCAAAACAGAGGAGACCCATGTCCTCTTGCACCGCATATGTTGTCAGCGCTCCCTCAGCTCGCCGATCCAGGAGCGAGTATTGGATCTGATTCGACACCAGTCGCCCGCCCGCGTCCTGCGCCCTCTCGATCCTCTTCACGTCGAGGTTGGTCACTGCGAGATGCCGGATCTTCCCCGCATCACGCAGGTCGGAGAGGTACTCCACCGCGTCCTCGGCGCCTGGCACGTCGTCCCGCCACCAGTAGAACTGGACGAGATCGAGCCGCTCGATCCCGAGTCGGGTCAAAGACCGATGGATGATGTCATTGACGTAAGAACGGTCCAACTGCTCGAGCGCATCATAGTCGGGTACAAATTTGGTGTGCACCTGGAGCGCACAAGCGGTCGAGGTGGACGCCCACTTCTTCAGGAAGCGCCCATACAGCTCTTCCACACCGGTGTAGATGTCAGCACAGTCAAAGGTCGTCACGCCCAGCTCGGCGGAAGCCATGAGCACGTCGACCGTGGAATCGATGGCCTCCCCAGAGAGCCTATGGCCTTCAGAGAATTGCCACCCGCCGTGGATGATCCGGGAGACGGAGTAGTCCCCCGCGAGCGTCCCAAATTCCATACGGCTTGGGTCGGGGTTCAAGCGGTTGATTTTCCGAGAGGAACACGCGTAACGTCGCCGTGCCGGAACGTGGTCTGGCCTATTCGTGTGATGCGAAAGCGTCCGCCACACAGCGGATCCGGGCAAGCGACGTCCCTGTCGGTGGTCATCCAGTCGTTCGGGTGCGTCTGTCGCTGTTTCGCGGGCAGGAGCGGTAGTAGGGCAGCGAGCGAGTAGAACGGAAAACTCTGCCCCACGGGCAACGTCATGTTCTCACCCGAGACTTCGAAGTAGTCGCCGACCTTGTGGTTACACACCATGGGCTGGTCGCTCGCCACGACCTCAACCCTGAGATCGTAGAGCGTGAAGTCGTCAAGTGAAGGCACCAATTGTTTCCTTTCAGTGGGAGTGCCCGCAACGTAGGATTCCGCCGGCCGGAGCACGACCCTTTTACCGCGACCCCAACACGATGGTCCCCTTGAGAGATCCCTCAGAGCCGACGGCGAAACTCACCTTCTTCGGAGGGGTGGGCGGTGCACTCGCGCCGTTCGTGGTTTTTCTCACCGGAGTTTCTTGGCTCGGGCTCGCAGGTGCACCTGACGAAACAGGCTTTTGGCCCATCGTCTTGCTGGCCCTCATCGCCGGACTGGGCCTGGCTCACGACCGATCCGCATACGCCGACGCTGTGGTAGACGGGATGAGCCGGCGCCTCGTGATGATCATGGTGCTGGCCTGGATCCTGGCCGGAGTCCTTGGGACTCTCCTTCGCGAGAGCGGACTCGTCGACGCATTGGTTTGGGCAACGAGCGTGATGGGTGTGTCAGGCGGAGGCTACGCGGTTGCCGCATTCCTGGTGTGCGTGGTGTTCTCGGTCGCGACCGGAACGAGCCTCGGAACGCTTCTGGTCTGTGCGCCCTTGCTCTACCCGGCGGGTGCCGCCCTCTCCGCGGACCCGGCCTTCCTGATGGGGGCGATCATCGCAGGGGCCACCTTCGGCGACAACGTCTCACCGATTTCAGACACGACGATCGCATCGGCGACGACGCAGGAGGCAGACCTGGGAGGCGTCGTTCGGTCTCGCTTGCGATACGCCCTGCCCGCAGCCGCGATCGCGATCACGGTCTTCGGCATCTTCGGGGGTGCCCAAGGAGGGGCGACGGTCACGCTCGACATCTCACCCGACGCCGCCGGCCTCACCATGTTGCTCGTACCAGCTCTGGTACTCACTCTGCTCGTTCGCCGAAGCCACCTGGTAACAGGACTCATCGCCGGAATCGTGACCGCAGCAGTGCTCGGTATGGTTCTGGGGCGTTTCGGGGTGGGCGACCTGATCGGCATCGACCGAGACAACTTCATCGCCACAGGACTCATCCTGGACGGAATGAGGCGAGCCATCGGAGTCTCGGTCTTCACCATTCTTCTCATGGGACTCGTGGGCGGAGTCGAAGCAGCGGGCCTTCTTGATCGCTTGATCACTTGGATTCGCCAGAAGGCGGCCCAAGCCCAGCAGGCCGAATGGTGGATCTTCGGATCCGTGACTGCCGCGACGGTCCTCACGACCCATTCGACCGTGGCCATTCTTACGGTGGGCGAACTCGCGAAAGACGTGGGCGAAGCCGCCGGCATCGGACCTTACAGGCGCGCAAACATCCTCGATGTTGTCGTGTGCACCTACCCGTTCTTGCTCCCATTCTTCATTCCGGTCGTCCTCGCGGCTTCGCTCACTTCGGGAGCTGGAGACATGCCACGGCTCTCGCCTTGGAACGTCGGGGTGCACAACGTGCACTCGTGGGCACTTCTCGCCGTCATCATCGTGGCGATCGCGACGGGATGGGGACGCGGAGACTCGAAAAAACCCGTTACGCCTGAGTGACCGTACCATCTTCGGTGACGCTCACCATCGCTCCGACCGTGAGGCCTCGCTGGTCCTCTACGGAGACCTCAAACATCGGTACCGACGCATAGCCGAGCTCGAGGCCGACGACGACACCCAGAGATAGAATGGCGTCGGCCTTTCCCATGAGAATCGCGGCAGGCGCATTCCCCTCTCGTACCAACTCGAGCATGATCGCGCTCGAAGAGCTGGAGCCTACCGCAGAGGGGATCGCTAGCACGGTGCCAGCAATCGACTGGCCGTAGTTCGGGTGCCGCGGATCGACGATCGTGCCCGCCACCGGATCGACTCCGCCCCAGAAGCTGATCGGGTGATCCAAACGTAGGAGCGGCCCTGACGCCTGCCCTGGAATGAGGGGCCGTCCGGTTACCACGACCACACCTCCGCGTCGCGCACGACCCGGCCCTGGACCCCCGACTCCACACAATCTTCCAGGCTCCCGTACAACACCTCGTACCCCGTGTTCGACGGCCCGTAGTGCGCAAACTTCCCCGAGTTCGTCATGAGCACGCCATTCACGGCGGGCAGGATCGGCGTCACCACCACGCATGTGTCAGCGATGATCTCGACACCCGCGCTTCGAAGAGCCTCGGTGTGCCCGCGTTCGTCCAACGTGCGGAGCGTCCCCCGCGCAGTGCACACATAAAACGGGATCGACAGGTGACGGCCGCTTAGAAAGCGTCTCAATGAATCGAATTCGTCGAGAGAGAAGTGAGGGCTGCCAACCGCAATCGCATCGACCCCGTCCGCCTGATGCGCTGTCGACAAGCGCTCCAACGCGGGCATGATTTTGTCCGGTGTCGCTTCGATTAGAGGCAAGACCTCACCACCACTAACCGCCTCCAGCGTAGGAGCCTCCGGAGTGACACCGACCACGTGGAAGAGCGCGACAGCCCCCGTCGACGCAGCGGCCGCGCCGAGAGCCTTCAACTGGTCGCGCGTGACGGACTCGGGGAGCCCTACGATGGCGGCGATCTCTTGCCCGACTTCGAGCCCGAGCCAAGTACCGAGGACGGGGAAGAAGACATCACGGGCCTTGAGCGAAGCAGGAACCCGCGAGACGTCAACGACAACGCGAGCCCGCCGATTCTCCTCTTTGTGGAGACCGTAGAAAGGAGCTCGTCCGGAGATCGCACAACACGCATCTAGGAAGTCACCATACCGCTCGGTGCGAGCACCCAGGACCGAGTTCACAAAAGCGATCGCATTGGACTCGCCCCAGGCGACCTGCTCTCCCACGCCAGGCTCGTGTCCCACCTGATATGGGGCGCAGGTGAACGTCGCCTCGGCACCCATTTTTACGTAGGCGTTCATCTGTCGGCGAGCCATGTCGGTCTTGTGTGCGTCGGCTCGCACAGCTCCAGGATGGAGGAGGTCCAAGGCCCCCACGTTCAGCGTGGTCGGCACTGCGACCCTACCTCCGCCACGCACCAACGCCTCTGCAAACTCGACTCCGCCATCACCGTGATGTAGGCACCCGTCGATGTGGGCGGAGGAGACTTCCACCAAGGAGTCGGCACCCAACAGGTCTCCCGCGGCCACCACGATGCGCATAGCCATCGCCGTGGCGTCACCGTCGGAACCGTTGAGTGCGTCGCGTTCGCTCTGGGTCAGGTGGAGTAGCATGGCCCCAGATTGGCCCTCAACAGAGAGAAGGGCCAGGGGGCTAACGGTTAGATTCAGTAATGCCTGCTGCGACAGTCTCCAGGTGTTGGAGGACTCAGCGGAATCACGATCCTGATCACATCAGAGGACCTCAAATGAGGGCCAAGCTCTTCACCGTCGACGAACGCGTGCGGTGGTCCGCCGTCGACAAAGCAGGGATCATCTTCTACGGCGCTTATGTCGGTTTCTTCGAGATCGCGGAAATGGAGCTTTTCCGGGCGGCCGGGATCCCCTACAGCGAAGTCTTCGACCGGTTCGGCATCTGGCTTCCCCGAGTGCATCTAGAGTCGAGCTTCCACTACCCATCCCGCCTAGACGACGAGCTACGCGTCGCCGCGTACTTCACTCACTTCGGAACGAGCTCGGTGAAGATCAACTTCGATGTGCTCCACAAAGGCGCCCATCAGTTAGCGGTCACCGGGCATGAGGTTCTCGTGTGCACGACCCGGGACTCCATCGAATCTCGCCCCCTGCCGGAAGCGCTTCTCGACGCGATGCGCCCCTACCTCATGACGGTGGAAGAAGCGCGAGCAGAGCTAGGCGTTCCGGCGACACCCTGACTCCGCAGGGCATCGTTCGAAGTCCTAGATCTATTCTATCCTGAGGGCGGCAGCCCGCGCCGAACACCCGACCGACGTGTCCGTGTAGACGAAGGCGAGATTGTCGTTGTCGAGAACAAGGCCCTGCATGCTCTTGGAGCCGGGGGTCAATTCCAGATAGATCTCGCCCGTGTCACGCCCAAGGGTGCCCTCGAGATCGAAAGCAGCGGGTTCCCCGCGTACCTGCCACGACCCAATCAACCTGATGCTGGCGGGGATCGCCCCCGCTGGGCGGAAGTGACTGAAACTGGCCTCGATGTCAGGGACTGTACAGATCGCGCTGGTAAACACGAAGGACCATTTCCCCTGCAACAACGCGGGATTGAAGTCCTCTAGGGCGGAGGGACTCGCGGCGTTGCAACCGACGACGGTCACGCAAAGCAGGGTCAACAAGCGTGTCTTCATTAAAACGGCTTTTTCGAGTCTTGGCCAGCAACAAATCGTAGCACATCCGGGCCGGTAATGTCCCGGCGCGCCAAGCTAGCAATGCCATCCCTCAGAGGCCATCGTGTGCACATGATTCCGATCGCACCTATCGAACTCGACGCCATCCAGGCTGCCCGCGACCGCATTTCGGACGTGGCGTTTCGTACTCCCCTGGTACGGCTCGACGTGCGCGGGCCTTCGCGGGAGATCTGGCTCAAGCTCGAGTGCCTCCAAGCCATCGGCTCTTTCAAGATCCGCGGGGCGGCGAATGCCATGGCCCTAGCCGATCCGGACGTCCTGGCCCGAGGAGTCTACACCGGGAGCGCCGGCAATATGGCTCAAGGCGTGGCCTTCAACGCACGGCGACTCGGCATCCCATGTAGAGTCATCGTGCCAGACAGTGCGCCACAAACGAAACTCGCGGCGATCGCTCGCCTGGGCGCAACGGCCGTCGCCGTGCCGTTCGACGAATGGTGGGGGGTACTGCGAGACCACGGGCACCCGGACGAACATGGTTTCTTCGTGCACCCCGTCAGCGATCCGCATGTGATCGCGGGAAACGGAACAGTCGGCCTCGAGATCTTGGAGCAACTGCCTGAAGTAACCGGAGTAGTCGTTCCATTCGGAGGCGGGGGGCTCTCCTGTGGCATCGCATCGGCAATGGTTGCTGGTCACCCAGAGATTCCGATTTACGCCGCGGAGGTGAACACGGCTGCGCCGCTCAACGCGTCGTTCGAGGCCGGAAAACCTGTGGACGTCGATCGTGTGCCCACCTTCGTAGACGGGATCGGTGGACGGGGTGTCCTTCCGGAAATGTGGCCTTTGGCGTCAAGTCTCCTGGCGGGAACTCGAGTCGTTTCAATCGAAGCCATCTGCGAAGCCATTCGGATCCTGGCCGAACGAACTCACGTGGTCGCTGAAGGCGCCGGAGGAGCCTCCGTCGCCGCAGCGATGCAGGGCGTCGATGAAGGGGACGGCCCGATCGTGGCTGTAGTGTCCGGCGGCAACATCGATGGAAATGTACTGGCCACGATTCTCCAAGGCGGAACGCCTTAGCGCCGTTTCGTCAGCCCAACGCTAGAGCGTCAGTCCTCGAAGGTCCTCACTCGCTTGAGTTGGGCGAAGGCGGGCCAGAGGCCTGTGTTCAGGTGCTCTTCCGACCAGTCGGCGAGCGGCGATTCCATCTTCCCGAACGACAGCGTCCGAGAACGGCACACCTCTGAGAAATCGCAAAAGCGGCAGTCGTCCGCTCGTTCTGTCGGGACAAAGCTCCCGCTGGCTACGGTGTCCAGCATGTGTCCAACCAACGTCCCGACACCGGCCAAGGCCACTCGAGGGAATACGAACGCTTGATTCTCTCCTCGGCGCGTCGGGAAATGGTACTCTCCAGCGACGACGTCCCCACCCAAACGCGTTTCTGCCGCGAACGAGTAGAGCGCGTGTTGCAGGCGCCGACCTCCGTTGAACGCCCCGGTTCCGGCCGCGAAGTCGCGGGGCATACCCGTCTTATAGTCCACGACGTGCACACCCTCGAGATTCTCGTCCACGCGATCGATGGCGCCCCGTAAGCGAACCTCACCTTCTTCCAACGGCATAACTACGGGATCGTCATCTCCAATCCCGAACTTCATCTCCAGCGCGACCCAAGGGGCAGTCGTTTGCCGAACCATGCGTACGAACGAGCGCACATCGTCTTCGAGCCCGGAGACCTCACGACGCTTCGCACCCTCGCCTGGCACTGGGACCTCACGCTCGAGACGTTTGACACTGGCGCCGAGCGTTTCCAGAGCGAGCGACTCGAACGCCGTGTCATCGAGTCTGACCTTCTGCTCTCGTGCCTCACGCAGCGCGGTTTCGTAGACCTCGTGGAGCAGACCGCCTCGTCTCAACGGATCGAGCCACTTTTCTGGATCGAGTTCCGGGTCGTCGGGAGGGTAGGCCTTCAGAACCGACTTATGCAGATAACGGAGCGGGCACGTACCGAGGTCTTCCAGGCGGCTCGCAGACAAAACGAGGGCCGGATTTTGGCGGGGATCTAGTTCCGTGGGTCGTGGTTCAATTACCCCGTGCGCTGGCCCGGGGACCCCTTCCCGTCTCGCTGCTTGGGTGGTCAAGCCGGCATCGAGTCGGCCGAAAGCCGCCCTCACGTGGTCCACGCCGCGGCGCATGACCTTGCCGGATCCCAGCGCCTTCATCCAAATGTCGTCGACATCTAGGGGCGGCCGGTCTCCGGCCGGAATGCGACACACGACACGCCCCAACTCGGCGTGAAGATCTTCGAACGTGAGGTGGCCGTCCTGCCGGACGAGCCGAAGAACCTGAAGGAGAATGGGAGAGGGACTCACCGCGCGAGCCTCGGTCGCCTTCCATGCCCCGTAGCTCAGCGTAACCTCCGCTTGGTTGATGCGGGCAAAGAGCGCAGCAAATCCGAATATCCGCTCGCGGAGCAACTCCGATGACGTTGGGAGACCCTCTCCCAAGACTCGTCGATCGCTATCCAACAACACCGGATCCTGCACGCCCATTCCGGGAACACGCTCTGCATCCGCACCGACGATGAATACGAACGGCCGGCCTGTGTATCCACCATGCTCTAGATCCGAGAGATGCATGTGGCCGCCCTCGGAAGACCACGGTGCACCCGGATCATCTGATCCACCATCCGGACTTGGAGCACGCACCCGGATCTCGAGGTAACGACGCAGGATCGTCACCGCAGCGCGGAACTCCGTCCTCCTTCGTAGTGTCGCCTCCACCCGCTCGAGAACCCGAACGACCTCGTCCCGAGCACTCCGGTCCGCACCGTCACCCTTCGGCACGCGCCGCAGAAACGCGCGCAGGCCTCGAGCGATTTCAGCGGGAGAGACCGGCCGACCTCCCTCACCCATTCGATCCGGAACATCGGGTGTCGCCTTCAATGCTGGGAAGAGAATCGACTGAAGAGCTTCGAGTTCACCTTTAATACGATCTCGCCGTCGGGAGAACATCTCCTCCGTCTCGAGCTTCCCAGGACGCATGGCTTCTACGGCTTCGATCCCGGAACGGATCTGGGTGCGATACCGCTTCCGTCCCCACCCGATTCGCAGGCTCCGGAACCGCCGAGACAACGCCGCAGCAGCGTGGCGCCCAGTAGTCTTTCGAGGCCTCAGATCACCCGCCTCTAGGAGGCGGCGAATGGTGTGTGCCTGGAAGCCCTCTTCGATCCAATCGAGATACGCCCGCACCACACGGCCCGGCCGTGTCCGCTCTACGGGGAGGCCGACCGCATAGGTCACCGGCAACCGCAATTGTGCGGCCAACGCATGCATCGCCGAGCCGTAGGCAGCTGGATCGGGAGTCACGAGCTCCACCTGATCCCAAGCGATGCCTCGCGCCGCGACCCGACGCACTACCTCCCGTAGTTCGTCCGTGACGGACGACGCGTGGAAGAGTTGCGTCTCGTTCATCTCCACGTCCCCGGGACAATCGTCAGGGCTATACAGATAGGAGGCCGCGCCGCCTTCAGTGTGACGATTCCATAAGACGGCGTCCGGCACCTCGAGTCCGACTACTGGATCTGTCTCCAAGACCTTCGCCCCCCGAGCCTGGAGCGCGGCCAACAGCCGCCCGCTCAATCCACGCGTGCTCAATCCGGGGAGCAGGAGAAGTTGATCCGCACCCAAGGACTCTGGCATACGTGTCCCTTCGTTTTCTAGGGCGACGAGCGCCCGCTTAAAGATCGACGCTGTATCAGCCCTCCGCTCTCCCCCCAGGAGCCGTTCGTACCTTTGTAGGACGCGCAGCAGGAAGAGGCGCTTGGACCAATCGGAAAGCCGGGCCGCATCGAGTTCTTTGGGTCCGATCCCGGAGAGCCTCATCGCGATGACCGCACCATGCACTTTCTCGCGAAAGCCCACGCCTTCTCCTAGATCCCCGAGCCCTGGCCCCTCGCCCTTGAGGGCGGAATCAAGCGCTTCGTCCAAGAGGGCCTGCTGCTCGAACGCATCGACAATCCGGAGGCTGCTCCGTTCCAGTTCTTCTCGCGCGAGCTGAGTAGCCAATGGACGCGTAGTCGTGATCTCAAAGCCCACCCACCCCCCGCTATCCAATGAAAGGCGTCGCAGCAGCTCTCGTCCCCCACCAAACGTCGGAGAGACGATCAGCTTGCGAGCTACCGGACGCCGCCGGGCCACTCGGGCCAGAGCTTCAACAAGGTGAGGTGCGGCGGAGGTGGTCATCCACTCCGGGGCGTACGAGGTCGCGTGACGCGCCAAGATAGGGCCGGTACGCCTCGGGCGGGAGGAGGCCCGGACACGTCACATGAGAGACGGACCGCTCGTTCTATCATTGAGCGGCGATTGCTCTACCTACTGCCACCCGGAACGCCATGCGACTCTACCGACGAATCCTCCTGGCCACCCTCCTGACCGTCGGCGCATGCGGAACCACGGAGCCGGTCTTTTGCACACAAGAAGCTCGGGCCGGAATCAACGTCACAATAACGGATGCCCTGAGCGGCAACGCGTTGGCCGCTGGCTCCACGCTGACCATCCGGGAAGGTGACTATGTGGAACGTTCGACTGAGGCCTTCGGGAATGTGATGGCCGGTGCTCGGGAGCGAGCAGGCACCTACGAAGTCTCGATCGCCCGAGAGGGATACCATATATGGACCCAGTCCGGTGTCGTCGTCGATGAGGACGAGTGTCACGTCATTACCGTGACTTTAGATGTAGCCCTCGAGGCCATCTCCGTACCGTGAGGAGTGCCGGAATGGCACCAGGAGTCCCCCCCCCGCCGCAGAGGCCCAGCGGGAGCGCACCGCCCCGAATAGCGACGCGCCAATAGCGCGTCGCTATTCGGCTATTTGACGAAGAGCATGTCGCGGTATGTCGGCACCGGCCATAGATCATCCGGGACGAGCCGCTCCAAACGATCCACCACATCCCGGACTTCTTTGAGCGCAGGAATAATATTCCTCCTCATGTGCTCGGCCTTCGAAACGACGTCGTCACCGCCCTGGTCCTGATTCCGCTCGGCAAGGACAGCCAGCTTCTCGGTGAGTTGATCGACCAGTGCCATCACCGCCTTGGCTGTGACCAAGACGCCGTCGGCTTTCAGCCCGACATCGTCCGCCCGCTCAGCGGTCGCCAGCAGCTCGCTCAGATAACGGGTCGCTGCGGGCAGAATCATGGTCTGCGCCATGTGCTGGCCCGTCTCACCCTCGATGTTGATCGTCATGAAGTACCGCTCGACGAAGATCTCGTATCGCGACTCGAGCTCACGGTGTGACAGCACACCGTACTTCTCGAAGAGTGTCGTGTTCTTCTCATCCACGATCCGAGGCAGCGCGTCCATCGTGCTCCGAAGGTTGAGCAGACCACGGCTCTCTGCCTCGACGACCCATTCGTCAGAGTAGTTGTCACCGTTGAATACAATGTGCTTGAACTCGGGGATCTCGCTCGCGAGAAGCGCGCGTAGCGCCTCGTCGAATGCAGTGCCGTTCGCGAGCTCCGCCTCGAGTTTCGTGCACAACTCGTCGATGGCCTCAGCTACGATCGTGTTCAGTACCGTTGCGGGGAACGAGACGCTCTGGGACGAGCCAAGCGCCCTGAACTCCCATTTGTTACCCGTGAATGCGAACGGGGACGTCCGGTTTCTATCGCCAGCATCCTTCGGCAGACGCGGCAGGACGTTCACTCCCAGACCCACCAAGCCGCTCGGCTTGCTCGTCTTGGCCTCCCCTGCACTTTCGATCTGTTCGAAGATGTCCTGAAGCTGGTCGCCTACGAACGCTGAAATGATCGCCGGCGGCGCTTCGTTCGCACCAAGGCGATGATCGTTGCCCGCATGGGCGACCGACGCCCGCAGTAGGTCCTGGTGTCTCGCTACAGCCCTCAGAGTCGCTGAGATAAAGAAGAGGAACTGCATGTTGTCATGCGGCGTCTCGCCGGGCTCGAGCAGATTCTGGTCCTCCGTGGCGAGAGACCAGTTCAAGTGCTTCCCTGAGCCATTGATGCCCTGGAACGGCTTCTCGTGCAGGAGGCACACGAGTCCGTAGTTACGAGCCACCCGACGCAGCGTGGACATCATGAGCTGCTGATGGTCGGCTGCTGTGTTTGCATCTTCGTAGATAGGCGCCATCTCGAACTGCCCCGGAGCGACCTCATTGTGACGCGTCGTCACGGGAACACCCAGCTTGTAGAGTTCGAACTCCACCTCATTCATAAACTCGAGGACCCGCGCGGGGATCGAGCCGAAGTAATGGTCGTCCATCTCCTGACCCTTGGGCGGCTTCGTGCCGAAGAGCGTCCGGCCAGCCGTCATCAGATCCGGCCGACGATAGAAGAACTCCTCATCTACAAGGAAGTACTCCTGCTCGGGACCGCAGGTCGCTCGCACGGCCTTCGGCGGTGACCCGAACAGCTTGAGCGCTCTACGCGACTGCTGATCGACCGCATGAATGGAGCGCAGCAGGGGGGTCTTCTTGTCCAGCGCATCACCGGCCCACGAAGCGAACGCGGTCGGGATGCACAGGTACGCACCGCCAGGACCTTCCATCAGGAATGCGGGAGACGTCGGATCCCACGCAGTATATCCGCGGGCTTCGAAAGTTGCGCGCAGACCGCCCGACGGGAATGACGACGCGTCCGGCTCGCCCTGAACGAGCATCTTGCCGCTGAACTCGGTGATGGCCCGACCATCGCCAGTCGGCTTCAAGAACGAATCGTGCTTCTCCGCAGTCGAACCAGTGAGCGGCTGGAACCAGTGCGTGTAGTGCGTGGCGCCCTTCTCGAGAGCCCACTCCTTCATCGCTATGGCCACCGCGTCGGCCACGGACGGGTCGAGGTCCGTGCTGTTCCGGATCGTGGACTGCAGGGCCTCGAACTGCGGCTTCGGGAGCCGTGACTTCATCTGATTGAGACCGAAGACGTTCTCTCCAAACACGTCCTCGAGAACGATGCGCTTCTGCTCACCACCCTCAAGGGGAGGATTAGGAGAATACCGGGCTGCAGCCAACGTGTCGAAGCGGGGGCTCACACTGCTCATGGACGGCATCTCCTAGTCTGGCACTGGTTCGATCTTCTGGAAAAGAACCTCGCAAGCACCACCGGTCGACTCAATGGCTCAGCGTGCCATTCTTGCCTAAATATTGTTACGCTAATGTTGCTAGAGTCGTTTCTATTCCTATAGTTTCGGTCATGCTTCTTCACGGTAGAACACGAGAACTGGGCCGCCTGCGGTCCCTGTTGGACCGCAGGGAAGCGTCATTTGTGCACGTATCAGGGGTCCGAGGGGTAGGCAAGACGGCGCTCCTCGAACGAGTCCTCGAAGACTATCCAGCGCTCCACTTCCGTTGCGCACCGCGAGCCGACGAGGCACAGCAGGCATCCTTGTGGCAGGCATTGGGCACCCGGATGGCTTCCCTTGACGGTCCGCCAGGGGACTGGGCGGCTCTTTTGAATGCGGCCCTGACGCTCGCTGAGCCGGGGAGCTCCGCCTTTGTAATCGTCCTCGACGACGCATACAGGCTTGTGCACGGTCGGTCGCGAATCTCGGACGCCGTCGCCCGCACATTGCGGCAGGCCAGAGCGGAGGATCGCACATTCCATATCGTGACGGTGTCCCATACATCCGCTCCCATGGATGCAGAGCGATTGGCCGGCATGTTCGGAGGCGAGGTCCACGTCGAGCCCCTGTCGTTTCGTGCAGCGCTCCCATTCCTCCCTGGCACGACGCCTCGCGACTTCATCAGATCGTATGGAACGTTCGGCGGCATTCCGAACGTCCTACGAGCCGTAGATCAGTCCGTCACCCTGTCGACCAACATCCGGAATCTGCTCCTGGAGCCGGGGGCGACGCTCGCCGACGCGGGTCGGGACTGGATCGAGCGCGATGTGCAGAACCCGACCCGTTACTACGCAGTCCTCTCCGCCCTAGCCGAGGGAGAAACGGACTGGGCTACTGTGCATGGCGGCGTACCCGATCTCACCACCAGCGGCCAAGTCGCACCTTACTTGCATCGCTTAGGGGAACTGGGACTTGTACGCACTCGACGTTCACTCGATGCCGGCCCCAGGAGCCGATCGCGCCGCTATCGCATGTCAGATCCCTTCCTAGCCTTTTGGCATCGGTTCGTACTTCCGCGGCTCCACGACATGCGGGGCGACTCGACGTCATACCTGAATGATGCCATCCGGCCCAGTCGGGATGATCATACACAGAACGTATTCGCTGAAATCTGTCGCCAGTTCATGGCCCACGACGCTCTCGGGGTCTTTGGATCGAACGCACGCGAGTCGGGGAGCCTCTGGGGTTCTGGGTATGAAATCGATTCTGCTGGAATCCTGGGCTCGGGGGCTGCATTCTACGGGAACTGTTTTTGGAGGCAGGTCACCGATGGCGGAGGAACGTTGACGGCACTCGATGAGGCCATTCGGGAAAACCGATACGGTTTCGGGCGTGAGCATCGTCAACGCATTCTCTTCACCGCTCGCCCGCTCCCACGGGCGCTCGAGCGCGAGGTCGCGAGGCGCCACAACGCATCAATCATCGGTCCGGGTGTTCTTGCCGGCATGGCAGACGAATGACCGCCGAACGCGTGGACCAACGGAGGTGACCGTTTCACCTGGGTCATCGAGTGGACGGACTAACGTTATCTCTTTTCACTCACGCTCTCGACTGCCTGCATGCGCCGCCCTCCTCCTGGCCCTGGGGCTCACCGGCAACCTGTCCGCCCAGACGTTAGAAGGATTCCTCGTCGACGAGCGCGCGCTGGAGGGAGTCGAAGGAGCCACGATCGCGTTGCTCAGCAGTGGCCGCACCACGCTTTCCACCACCTTGACCGACTCCGTCGGCAGCTTCCGCTTCAGTGTGCCCGGGTTCGGGGCCTACTTCATTGGGGCTGAACACGTCGGCTATGGATCAGTTGCGACCCCGAGCTTTAACATCACGGGGACAGAGGCCGATACGGTGACGTTGACCTTCTACGTCTCGCCGCAGGCCATCGCCCTACATCCGATCCTCGTCGGCATTCCGACCGTCGTTGGCAGTGAGATCTTTGAGCAGCGTCGGGCTACCGGCGAGGGCATCTTTTTCAGCCCAGAGATGATCGACTCGATTCGGCCTACCGAGCACGTAGGGGAAATCTTCCGGCACGCCGAAGACGACCTGCTCATGACCTGGGGATGGGGCCTCCGAGAGAAAGAGGGTTATGGACCGATTCCCATCATCCGATCATTTCACGGAGACGGACCGGATCGCGGCGGCTTGAACTACATCGTGGACCGTACTCCCATTCCAGACCCCTTCTACGAAGGCGTGGGGAGCGCATGGGGAGTCGAGCCACTCATGGACCTGGAACCCCCCGCCGATCTAGTCGCGATCGAGATCTACCGAGGATGGTGGGAGGTCCCCAAGGACTACGAAGACCAGATATTGGCGAACACCCTCGGGACACGCCGCAAGCTACGGGACATTCGGCTCGCCGAATGTGGCGTCATCGTGATTTGGACGAGTGAAGGCTGGGGAACGCGAAGGGGCGGCTCCTCGAACTGAGGAACCGCCCCGCGTTGTCTCACTCCTAGCCGGCTACCCGCACTAGCAAGGCCATCTGCCTTCGTGAAATACTAGACGTCTAGATTCTTCACATACCTGGCATTCTTCTCAATGAACTGGCGACGAGGTTCGACCTCGTCACCCATCAATCGATCAAAGAGATTCGAAGCGATCGCTCCGTCCTCGATCTGCACCTGAAGAATCGTCCGCGCATCGGGATCCATCGTGGTCTTCCAGAGCTGATCGGGGTTCATCTCACCGAGCCCCTTGTAGCGCTGAATGTTGATGCCCTTCCCTTCGCCGCTCTTTCCACTGATTCGCTGGATGTAGTCGTCCCGCTCCTGGTCCGAGTAGGCGTAGAAATCGTGCCTACCCTTGTGAACTCGGTATAGCGGCGGCTGCGCGATGTAGACGTACCCCGCATCGATCAACTCCCGCATCTGCCGAAAGAAGAAGGTCAGCAAGAGCGTGCGAATGTGCGCTCCGTCCACGTCGGCATCGGTCATGATGACGATTTTGTGATAACGCACCTTACTCAGCTCGAATTCCTCCCGAATTCCAGCGCCGATCGCGGTGATCATGGCCCGGATTTCTTCGTTCGACAGGATCTTGTCGATGCGAGCCCGCTCCACGTTCAGGATCTTTCCCTTGAGCGGGAGAATGGCCTGGTATCCTCGATCGCGACCTTGCTTGGCTGACCCACCTGCAGAGTCACCCTCAACCAGATAAAGCTCGCACAGCGACGGGTCCGAGATTGAACAGTCCGCGAGCTTGCCCGGTAGAACGCCACCCTCGAGTGAGCTCTTCTTGCGTGCGAGATCGCGAGCCTTACGCGCTGCCTCACGCGCTCGGGCAGCCTGAAGAGACTTCTCGATAACAGCCTTCGCTGCCTTCGGATTCTCGTCCAGGAACGTCGCCAGGTGCTCGTTTACCGCCGCCTCGACGGCGCCACGCACTTCACTGTTGCCGAGCTTGGTCTTGGTCTGGCCCTCGAACTGCGGCTCCATGACACGGATGCTCAGCACGCACGTGAGACCCTCGCGGACGTCGTCCCCAGAAAGGCCCTCGTCCTTCTTAAAGATCTTGTTACGGCGGGCATAGTCGTTGATGGTACGCGTGAGCGCGGCCTTGAGGCCGGTCAGGTGCATACCGCCTTCGTGCGTACTGATGTTGTTCACGAAGGTGTGTGTGTTCTCGCTGAAGCCCTGGTCGTACTGGAGCGCACACTCAATTTCCGCCTCGGGCCTCGACGTCTCGAAGTAGCATATCTTGTCGTGCAGCGCCCCACGGCTTCCCCGGAGGTAATCGACGTACTCTGCGATACCACCTTCGTACTGGTATTCCTCGGCCTCCTGACCATTCCGCTCGTCTGCGAGCGTGATCTTCAGCCCCTTGTTGAGGAACGCCAACTCACGGAGTCGGTTCGACAACACTTCGAACGAGTACACCAATTCGGTGAAGATCTCGTCGTCCGGCTTGAACCAGACCTTGGTGCCTGACCCCTTGGCCTTCCCGATTTCTTCGAGATCCTTGGCCTTGATGCCGCGCTCGTAGCGCTGGTGGTACTTCTTTCCGTCGCGGCTGATCTCGACTTCGAGGAAGACGGACAACGCATTCACCACGGACACACCCACACCGTGGAGTCCACCGGAGACCTTGTAGGTATCCTTGTCGAACTTTCCACCCGCATGCAGCGTGGTCATGGCAAGTTCGACACCCGGGACGTTCTCGGTCGGATGGATGTCAACTGGAATGCCGCGCCCGTCATCGACGACAGTAATCGAATTGTCATCGTGGATCGTCACGAAGACGCCCGAGCAGTGCCCGGCCATCGCTTCATCGATCGAGTTATCCACCACCTCATACACGAGGTGGTGGAGTCCGCGCGCGGACGTGGACCCAATGTACATACCGGGCCGCTTCCGGACCGCTTCCAGTCCCTTGAGGACTTGGATTTGTCCGGCGGTGTACTCGTCTTTCTTCTTCTCTGCCATGTCCGCCCCGTGAGCGTTAAGCGTTTTGCTCGATTACTCCGTCTCTGCAAGCACGAAGACGATCTTCTCCAACGGCACGTCCGGCATCGCTTCGTTCACGCGCTGCAGAAAGTCCCGCTTCATCATGTTCAACTCCATCAGCCATGCGCTGGTGCGCACTTCCACGAACAACGTGGCGTCCGAAACGCCCTTGGCCTTCGTCACCGCCGCCACGTGTTCTCCGACCAAGCCATCCCAAAGATCGAGCACACCCATCCGCTCGACCTGTTTCTTCACACCGTGTTTGTCGAGGAGGCCCGAAAGGACCACGTCGACCTTTACCGGCCCTCTGCCTTTCACGTCACGATCTTCCCTGCGTCGATCCTCCATCGCGGGAGCGAATCCCGCCGGATCTTCACGTCTGCTTCCTTGGGAGCCGTCATGACGACCTGGCCCGTATCTTCTGCTTCCATCAAGTCCAAGACTCTCTCACTACGTCCCTCGTCGAGCTCGGCGAACACATCGTCCAGCAGCACCAAGGGGCGCTGGTGACGCGTATCCCTGATGGTCTGTGCTTCTACGAGCCGGAGTGAGAGCGCGGCCGTGCGACGTTGTCCGCCGGAGCCATACGCGCGCAGATCCATCTCTTCGTCCGCGTCCTCTAGCCGAATCCGGAGGTCGTCTCTGTGTGGCCCGACAACGGTGGTACCCTGGCGACCCTCTCGCTCCGCCGACTCCTGAAGCGAAGAGCGGAACGCATCGGCGATTTCGTCCTGAGCGCCAGCACCCTCAATCGTCACGTTCGGCCGGTACGTCATCCGCGCGGCCCTCTTCCCCGAGACCCTCTGGTAGTAGTCGTGAAAGGCCTGTCCCCGGTCCGCAACCCATCTGCGACGCGAGAACATGACCTCGGCTCCCGCCTTGATGAGCCCGGGGTTCCAAGCGCCCACGACCGACCCCGCTTGACCGTCCTTCAACGCAGCATTTCGCCGAGACAGGATCTTCTTGTAATCCTGGAGTGCCGACAGATACTCGGACTCACTGAGCGAAAGCACGATGTCGAGAAAACGTCTCCGTTCCGACGGTCCGCCGTTGATCAGCTCAATGTCGGCGGGCGAGAAGATTACCGCCGCGAGGCGTCCCAATACGTCGCCAATCCTGTCCGGCTCGTCGCCATCCAACGAGACCTTCTTTCTCTTGCCTCGTTTTTCGAAAGCAGCCGCCACGACTTGGGAGGAACTTCCGTCTTCCAATGACTCCATAGTCCCGGCGACTCGAAACACACCTTCGTCGAAGGCCACGAGCTGCTCATCGCGGGCCCCGCGGAAGGAACGGAAGGTCTCCAGATAATAGATCGCCTCGAGGAAATTGGACTTCCCTTGGGCGTTGTCGCCAATCAAAGCGACACCCTCGGAGGGAAGTTCAAGTTCCTGACTTCCGAGGTTGCGGAAGTGGCGAATAGATAGCCCGCTCAGACGCACGGACCGAAGGCTGGGAGAGTCCCTGAATGCATGGGACAATTTAACTGTTCACGGGCCCAATGAGAAGCCCGCCGCACCCCCCACAAACACTTGCAGCAGAACGCTTTTCAGCGCGTCACGCTTACGATTTCAGGCGCTCCAACTCAACGGCCCTGGAAGTGGGCCTTTCGCTTCTCGAGGAAGGCTGCCATGCCCTCCTTCATGTCATCTGTGGAGGCGAGCAATCCGAAGAGCGAAGACTCGAAATCCAAAGCGTCCGTGGTGGCTGTATCGAGGGCGTGATAGATGGACTCGAGGGCCATGCGCATGGCCACAGGTCCGTTCTTGGTGATCTTGCGCATGAACGTCTTCGCGTCACCCAACAGCGTATCCCTTGGGTAGATCGCCGAGACGAGCCCGATCCGCTCTGCGCGTTCCGCTCCAACCATGTCCCCGGTCAACGTGAGTTCGATCGCTCGGCCCAAGCCCACAAGCCTCGCGAGACGAATCGTCCCGCCGTATCCCGGGATGATACCAAGGCCGACTTCGGGGAGACCGAAACGCGCGTTTTCGCTGGCCACCCGGAGGTGACAGGCCAAAGCCAGCTCACAACCACCGCCGAGGGCGTACCCGCCCACGGCGGCTAGCACGGGCTTCGGGAAGCGTTCGATGTAGTGGAACACGTCCTGGCCGTCCCTACTGACCTTCACCCCCGAGACCGAGTTCATCTGGGCGAGCTCGCCAATATCGGCTCCCGCCACGAATGCCTTCTCTCCCGCGCCGGTCAGAATGACACCGCGCACATCGTCATCCTCGGACAGGCTCCGGAAGACTTGGCCAAGCTCACCGACGACCTCGGCATTGAGCGCATTGAGCTTATCTTGGCGGTCGATGAAAACGACGGCGATGTCGCCGTCCCACTCGACTCGGACGTACGTCAGATCAGACATGCTAGGCTCTGCCTCTCATTGCGTGTTGGACTGTCTCAACTGTGCAAGATAGCGACCCGTCGCACGATGGAAAAACCGGGGGCCACCCCCTACCTTAGCTTGCCATCCGAGTGTTGACTGCGGTATTTGTGCAGTGCCCGTCACGCCGTGTTTTCTCGTCTTGAATCGGACCCAGAGGTCCGAAGTAGGAGCGTACATGAGTCGGTCGTTGAACAAAGTGATGCTGATTGGAAACGTCGGAAACGAACCCGAGATTCGTGCGACGACGTCCGGCGCCCGTGTCGCCAAGATCTCTCTGGCTACGAACCGGTCTTGGTCCGATCGCTCCGGCCAAAAACAGGAAAAGACCGAGTGGCACCGGCTCACGTTCTTCGGGCGCCTGGTCGACATCGTCGAGCAATGGGTCAAGAAGGGTGACCGCATCTACGTGGAGGGCCGCGTCGAATACTCCCAGACTCAGGACGACAAGGGTGCGGTGAAATACTGGACCGATATCGTGATCCAAGAGATGGTCATGCTCGGTTCAACCTCCGGTGGTGGTGGCGACGGCGGGAGTTCCTCGGGCGGCGGCGGTGCCCCACCTCAGCCTCCCGCGAGCAACACCGACGACGATCTGCCCTTCTAGGGCGATCGTTCCAACGACCGACTGAAGTCGCGGCAGAGCCCCTGCATAGGACACGCTGTGACACCCCGTACACGAGAGCGCGATGTACTCATCGTACACAGCCCTGACACCGACCTCGGGTTGTGAAAAGTCCGCGGCACTGAGTGCGTCGTGATCAATCATCTCAGCCGGCAGCAACGGGAGTTGGCCGACCAGGAACAGCACAGTTCCGAGCGGACCCAGCCGTTGGTCCGCGTGGTCGGTATTCACCGGGGGCCTCGACTTGATCCAACTCACCCATGCCCCGAGATCTTCCGGCCCGATCGCTCCGTCCTCGTACGACGGCATAACGATGGGCGGCGAGCCGTCCGGACGTACCCCATGCCGAAATCGCACGAACCCAGTCACTATCGGTCGATACAAAGACGCTACCCAAGCCTCTCCGGCCGTGAGATTCGCTCGGGTGACCGGGGCGATCGGCCCCTCATGGAGGAACGTCCGCGACGTGCGCACCTAATACGAGCGTCGCCAACTCAGATCCCATCTCGATCGCAATGACTTCCGCCACCGCATAGCTGGCACCCATCCGGCGCCCTGCGAGGAAGTAGGCGAGCCCGAGAGCCAGTACTAGGACAACACTGAGTCCGGCCAAGAGCTTGGCCGCTGTCTTCAGGATCTACATGCGGGGAGGGCCTCGGTGAGGTTACTTCGCTTCAATCTTGGCTTCGGTCTCCCAAAGCCCCATGAAGTACTCCTCATAGCTATCGGGATTCGCCCGGTAGTCGACAAGCCAGATATCGAACGGGGGTAGCGCGACGCGACGCGACAGCCAGTTCGTAGCGATGCGCACCATCTCCACGTACGTGAGGTCGCCCTCGCCGCCGCCTTCTCGATAGGCCCGTTGGGCGAGCAGATAGATCTCGTCCGGACTCAGATAGAGAAGGAGATCCGCGACCTGCGCCGAGCAGTAATCGAAGTACTTGGCGCGCAGGATTTCCAGTGGTTCATCAGAACCTGTGTCGCCTGCGTCCATGGCGGTCCTCCCGCTGGACATGAAAAAACCCCCCGGCCTCGCCGAGCGCGATGTCTTCCGGAGGGGTCGATCGCGCCCAAGGTATGAACCGGAGGGCCTAATTACGCAAGTATTTCGCGCCGTTTTATGAGACCGCTTGCGGGGCCTCCTGCGCGGGCGGCTGATCCTGCTCCCCTTCCTCACGTAGATGTCTGTAGATCGAACGACGGGTCAGACCGTACAGGACGACGCGGCTCAAGAACTCCGGATCGGTCTTTTGGACCTCTTCGGCCTGAGCAGCGATATCGCGCGGCAGCCGCACGTTGAGCTGTACAGTACTCGTCTCCCACATAGACACACCTTGCCCTAAGGTCGGGGTTGAAAAATTTGTGTTTTTTGGATACCGCCCACCTCGTGAATTAACGTGGGACGGTAACGGAGGGGAGGTGCCGGCTGACCTCGTGGTGAGCATCACTCTAAAGCTACTTTGGGGGACGCGCAACCCCCTTGGTAGCCAGATCCCAAGAAATTATATGAATCTTAACTCGTTGTCCCACAACAGGTTACGATTTCACTGATTTTCGTAAACCAACTGTTCCCAAAACACATCGCAGCTTAAAATGTTCACGATTCCGTTCGTGGAAGTGCAAGTGTAGCACGGAGTTTGGGAATCGACCCCTTCGCAAAAATCCCTTCAGTCCGTAACGCATTTTTTGCAATAAATGCGTTACGGGAGAGCCGACCTCAAAAAGGCTTCGAGGGATGCGTTTTCGAACGCGTTGAAGCGGTCGCGAAGGTCAGAAGGGTCCGCTTCCTGGAAGATCATCGCGGTCCGGTGCACACGCCCTGAGTCCACTTCTCGGAACGCGATGAAGCCTCGCCAGCCCCCTCCATCTCGAAACGACATCAGGTGCGCCCACCACGGCTCGCCGCGATACGAGACCGGACGCACCTCCACGGTCGCCGGCGCCTGAGCGGTCGGCGCTTCGGGAGCGTCGTCGAGATCAATGAGGTGGGCGTCTGGATTCTCCAAGAGGTCTGCCTCCCACACCAGGAAGGGTGGCAGGGGCAGAAGCGACTCACAGAAGCGCGTGAGGAGGTCCAATGACTCTCCCCCAGCTACGTCGAAGCCGGCTGCCCGGGCAGCCCGCACCATGGGGCGTACCGCCTCCCTTGGCATGAGATGCATCAGCTTCGTAGCCTGCCTCCGTCGATAGGCTTGATAGCGGTGACGGAGTTCCTCACGATCAGGGCCCGGAAGCCCGACCCATTCCTCTGAAGAAGGCTGATGCCCGATCACCGTTAGTGGATCGCCTGCGCGCCTGCGTCCGACGAAGCGAGCTGGACGGCCTGAGTCGAGGGCTCCTGAACCTGAACTCCGCCCAACGTCTCTCGCTCTCCAAAGGTCTCGATGAGCGGCGCGAGCGAGTCGAAGCGAGCTGGCTCGAATCGGGCCATGAGGGTCGACAACCCCTTCCTCATGGCGCCAAGTCGGACCCGCGCTTCAGCAAATGAGGTCGGAAGCGCGAAACGAACCTCATACTCGATCGAATCTGCTTCCCCGGCCGGATCGTACCTGCACAGATCGGCGGTCGGGAAGGCCTCGGTCAAGGCGTGCTCGAGTTGCGGATCCGGGTCCCGCATCGCGGTCTTGAACACCACCGCGCATAGGTCATAGTCCAGGTAGGCTCGAGTAAGGCGCCCTGGCCCCAGAACGAAGCGGATGGACGTGCCCTCGTGGAGATCGAAGTCTCGGCAGATGTCTCTGAAGCCGATCCGCAGGAAGGTCGGGCGCGTGAGCGGGCCGAAGCCGACCCTTTCCAGGATTCGTAGTCCCAGCTTTAACGCGTATCGCCGCAGCGGCTCTTCCTCCTGCGTGGACGCGGTCGCCGTGATCAGACTCGCTATGTGGTCCAAGGTGGGCTCGTAGACCCAATCGAGAACAACGAGCTCCGTGCTGAGATCGAGCACCTTCACGCTTCCGCTCCCCAGGTCGATCACCTCCGAAGACGCGGCATACCGTCCTTCGACGACTAGAGCGAGGCCGATGTCCTCGATGCGGCCACCAGGATTGTCCATCTCATGGACATCCCGGTATTGCACCACGGCGCGCGTGAGCGGGAGCTCACAGATCCCCGGAACATCTCCCATCGCTTCGGGGCGGGCGTAGGTCTGTGCATTCGGATCCATATGCCTGTCTCGTCCATCGTCGGCGACCCAGGGGCTCACCGACGACTTTTTGGGAAAAGAAACCCGGCTAGAAGCCGGATCAGATAGGGTTTTCGCTGGGACAATACCCAGTAATTACAACACTTTTTACATCGCGCCGTATCCGGCGGGTCTCAACGATAATGATATGTTTACGGAAAATGCAAGGAAAACATATATCGGAGCGTGAACGAAGGCGCTGACGCCTTGCTCTGACGTGGTCGCCCGATCATCTTGCGGGGGCGATTCCACCGGAAGACCCGGTCCGATCTGCCGAATCCACATCCAACACGCCTCCATGACCCAAGGCAACCACATCGCTCGCGAGGCTCCTAACCGAGATCAACCGGACATGCGGAGTGGTTCCCCAGTCAGCGAAAGAAGGCGGTCCGTGGCCTTCATTGAGCGGGAAGGCGAGTCCTGGGCGTGCTTCCTAGTCACGTTCGCGGCAGACGATGGACTCATACACGGCTACTTCTCCTTCCGCCCTGGGAGCGGAGAAGCGAACGAGGACGAGGTTCGCACGGCCGACATCTTCATCGAAGACTCCGAAGCCGAAGTTCACGAAAAGGCGCGGGGCTTGGGACGACCCCTTCTCGCCGGCCTCCTCGACTCAGCTCTGCATACGCGGAAACGGAGCGGCCGAGACGAGAGCAAACTTCGGGGTCGCTTCCGGACGCTTCTCAAAGAGAACGCTCAGGAGATCGCTGGAGATTGGTCCACTGACGCGACGATCGTGCCGAGCGGCGATGAACTGGACCAGCTGAGGTCGATGTACGCATCGTATCGTCTGGACCAGGTCTCCCACTTTATCTGCTTGGTGGACCCGGCTGACTTCGAACAGGCGGTCGACCAGATCCTAGCCGGCGAAAGCGTAGATTTTCGCGCCAGCGACAAGGTCCAGTTCGCGATGATGGTGGTGGATCACATCGAGCGAATGTTGCCTCTCCCGGACTTCGACACCTGGGTCAGGGACTACCTGGCGAATTCCGAGGCGTACCGCCTGTACACTCATACGCTGCATCGGGAAGGGCGCCTGCCCTAGTCACAAGCAGGCAGCCGATTTAGCTTTGTGAGCTAATTATTTTCCGACCAACGTTAAAGGTGGTGATTGTCTTGGAAGTGGTCATCCAGGATAACGAGAGTCTGGACCGAGCACTGCGACGCTTCAAGCGCAAAGTGCAACGGTCAGGCCTCTATTCCGAACTCCGTAAGCGCCGGTTTTATGAAAAGCCGAGTGCTCAGCGGAAGAGGAAGCGCGAAGCGGCGATTCGTCGCGAGCGCAGACGGCAACGTCGCGGCAAGAGCTAACGCGCTTTGTTCGGCCAGCCAAAAGGCGGTCCTCCCTCACGGGAGGGCCGTTTTTTTGCTTCTACCTGCCGTCGCGACTTAATGGACACCGCGGCCCACTCGGTTCCAACGAATCTCTCGCAACGCAGGAAAGGGTCGGTAAGAATCCGCGTTGTACGAGAAGTAGGTGAACACCACGCGCCCCCCGAGGCGCCATGACTCCAGCAGACCCCAGTAGCGCGAGTCCAGGCTCTCGTCCCGGTTGTCGCCCAGCATGAAGTAGTGCCCGTCGGGAATCACGATGGGCCCCCAATGGTGTCGCGAGGGCACATACGAATCCCGGTCGACACCCGCCACCAAGTGCTCCCGCTGCCACTCAAAGTCCGGGTGCCGCTCGTCCTGGCCGGTGTTCGAGTTCACATACGGTTCATCCAGGGCCTGGCCGTTCAGAAACAGAGTCGCGCCGCGCATCTCCAGGGTGTCACCGGGAAGACCCATGAGGCGTTTCACCAGCTTCATGTCGATCTCATGGTGTGGATCGAATACCCAGACTTCACCACGTTTGGGTCGCGAGTATCCAGGAGCGTGTGCCTGAGTGCCGGGGATCCGAGCGCCGATAGCGGCACGATTCGCGACGAGCATGTCGCCCACGAGCAGCGTGCCCTCCATGGACCCAGACGTGATGACGAAGGTTTGGAGAAGGAAGGTGCGGATCACAATGAACAGAACGAACGCGACCACGAGCGACTTGATCCACTCGGTCAGCGCATTGACCTCCGTCTCCTGTTTGCCGCGGCGGCGGCGCTTCTTATCAGGCGCTGCAGACTCTTCCGGGCCGTCAGCGGCCTCGTCATCGTCTACGCTCCCTTTCTTCGTCTTCCTACCCAACATCCGCTCCGACCGAGGACTCCCTCACCACACGACACAAAAGGATAGACTCGTTCGCGTGTGATAACAGGCCCTGGCCGACGACCCATCGGATCAGTAGTACAGGAGGACAGCCCCTCGCTGTCCAATAGACCCGAGGAGACGCATAGCCTCCCGGCGCATGAGTACGATTACGCCTGACATTTGCTCTGGTGCGAGGGTCGCCACCTGAGCCTGCGACATCTCTCGGCCATCTACGATGCACGGCATCCAGCCAGTCCCAGGATCACACTCCCGGAACGTGCCCAGCATGATGCACAGCGGGACCTCCCCGCCGTGTCCGTTCCGGCGAACCGGCGCACAGCCAGACGCCGAATGCGGCGATACTCGAGCGCGGTCCCCACGTCCTGGAACGCCGTCCCACCCGCGAGCACGTCGCGCCGGACGAAGCGGAATCCAAGATCCTCGATGCTGATTCGTGCCGCTTCCAGATCGGCGGCGAACGCACGTGCTCCGACCTCTGATTGTGCTAAGAGAGAGCTCGGCATGAACAATAAGAGCGCCGCCCAACTCGTCCACCTCATCCACTACCCCCCACCCTGGATTCCCCGTGAGTTCCGGCCCCACTCAGCCGCTTCTCAACACCTCTGCGGGCAGCAGCCGTGCCCGAGCCGCAGGGGGGGGATCCAGGCCGCCAAGCCGGCGGCCGCCTGGACCGCACCACTCCTCCCACTACGACCTCAGGCTGAGCACCCAACGCCATCCGGACCCCGATCTCGCGTTTATTCACCGAGACATGGTGCGCCAACACTCCGTAGATCCCTATCGCGCCCATTCCTTGGGGAAGCCAGATTATTCGACGCAACTTTCCCCACCGCAGGAGTGAGCGTCATCAACGGGCCATCGATCACTCCTAGCGGCACCCTCGCGCGGGTCGTGGGAGTTCCGGGCGCCGTCCTCATGGGATTGGGCTCGATCCTGGGAACGGGAATCTTCGTGAGCATCGGAATCGCGGCGGGCGTAGCGGGTCCAGGAGTCGTGCTCGCGGTCATCCTGGCTGCGATTGTCGCCACGTTCAACGGTCTGTCCAGTGCTCAGCTCGCTGCGGCCCATCCGGTCAGTGGCGGGACCTATGCTTACGGCTACCGCTACCTCAACCCCCGTCTCGGCTTCACTGCCGGATGGATGTTCTTGTGGGCGAAGTCGGCATCGGCCGCGACCGCGGCCCTCGGCTTCTCGGGGTACGTCCTGTCGGCATCAGGTGTGCACGGGACCGTCCCTCGGGTGGCGGTGGCTCTCGGCTTACTCGCCGTTCTGACCACGGTCGTCGCGGGCGGAATCCGCCGGTCAAATGCTGCGAACGCTGTCATCGTATCCGTGACCCTGATCGGGCTCTCCGCATTCGTACTGATCGGATTCCCGGGGATGCTCGAGCGGGGCCTGGCTCCGTTTCAGCCGTTGCTGGACCCTATGACGGGCGGCATGAGAGGACTGCTCCACGGCACTGCCCTCATGTTCGTCGCGTACACCGGATACGGGCGTATCGCCACTCTGGGTGAGGAGATCCGGGAGCCTTCCCGGCATATCCCGCGCGCCATCATCACCACACTCGTGGTGACCATGGTGGTCTACGCCGCAGTCACCGCTGTGGCGGTCTCTACGGCGGGCGCAGAGGGACTCACGTCGGCGACCGACGCCGAGACGGCGCCGCTGGTCGTTGTGGCCCGACTCCTCCCCGTGCCTGGAGTGAGTTGGGTCGTCGGGATCGCTGCGGTCACCGCGATGGCCGGAGTTTTGCTGAACCTCCTCTTGGGGCTGTCGCGGGTGGCCTTCGCCATGGGACGCCAAGGAGACCTACCACGTAGTGTGGGACACGTCGCCGGACCCGAGAAATCACCGGTCCGCGCAGTGCTCCTCGTGGCAACGATCATCGCCGTCCTAGCCAGTTCGGGGAGCGTGGTGACCACGTGGTCGTTCTCGGCATTCACCGTTCTCGTGTACTACGCGCTCACGAATCTGGCCGCGCTCCGCCTGCCCGAGGCGGACCGACGATACCCCAGGTGGACTGCTCTATCAGGGCTGGTGTGCTGTCTCGGCCTGGCCTTCTTCGTGGACGCCACGATCTGGGCAGCCGGGCTGACACTCGTGGCGCTCGGCCTGGTCTGGCACGAAGTCGCAAAGCGGCGCACGCCGCGAAGCGGAAATCAGTCGAGCTGAGTGGCCTCAGGAGACCACATCGACGGATGTCCGACACGCTTCAGGAGCGCATCGAATCGCGGGCCTGACCTGAGCGACTCGACCCAGAGGTTCTTGGCAAGGAATACGACCGAGCCGATTCCCTTGTCGACAGGCACCACGACCCGGGGTCGGCCCAGCCGCAGCCGGGGGTCGACGTGGAGGTCATTGTAGTGCGTGGGGAACTCGAGAATCCAGCGACCAAATGAGCGCAGGGGCATGGGCAGCGGCGTACCTGCCGCCTTGGCCAGATCCGCCAGGCACTTGTCGACCCAAGACGCTCCCTGAGCCTGTTTGCCGATCGCCGTTTGAAGGCGGCTGGTCAGAAAAACGATGCGCCGCGGCTGGAGCAAGGCGAGCTGATAGCACAACGTCTTCTTCCGGGCCTGCAGCGTTCTGCACAACCGTTCGGACATAAGGATCTGAGACGTACGCTACGATCATGGCGCCCTGTCCCTCCACAACAGGATGGGTCCACTCTACCAGGGGCCAGTGTCTATAATTGGATTCTGCAGCGCCGTCGCGCCAGCAAATTCCTCCGGCCACCCGTACCAGGCGTGAGCCCCAGGGTCACGAATCGACCCTAGAAACCCAACCATGGCAGAGGCTCTAGAGCTCTAGGGCCATCGGCTTATCACCAGACCAGTCATAGAAGCCCATACCGGTCTTTCGGCCGTAACGACCCATCGCGACGATTCGCTTGAGCAATGGCGGAGGGGCGTACCGCTCTTCGCGATACTCGTCGAACATGATCTCACTGATCTTGTAGAGCGTGTCGATACCGACGAAGTCGCACAGCATGAACGGCCCCATTGGGTAACCACAACCCAGCGCCATTCCCGTGTCGATGTCCTCAATGCTCGCGACGCCTCGTTCCAGCTGCCTGATCGCGTCGAGCATGTAGGGAACCAGTAAAAGGTTCACGACAAAACCCGAGTTGTCTTTCGCGGCGATCGGGACCTTGCCCAGCGCCTTCGCAAAGGCGTGGGCCCTATCAAAGGTCTCGGCGCTCGTCGCGATGGTCTTCACGACCTCGACGAGCTTCATGACCGGGACCGGGTTGAAGAAGTGCAGCCCCACGAAACGATCTGCTCGCTCCGTGGCCGCGGCCATATCGGTGATGGTCAGGGAGCTGGTGTTCGACGCGAAGATCGTGTTGCCACCGCAGATACCATCGAGTTCACCAAACAGGGCGTTCTTGGCGTCGAGTTCTTCCACGATGGCCTCGATGATGATGTCACACTCAGCCAGGTCGGACACATCAGTCGTGTAACTCAGGCGAGCCCCCGCTGCATCACGATCCTCAGCAGTGAGCTTCTCCTTTATGACCGCCCGGTCCATCGACTTCTGAATACGGGCCTGCCCTTTCTGGAGCAGCTCGTCGTTCATCTCACGCACCACAACATCGAAGCCGCTCTTGGCTGCGATCTCCGCGATGCCACTGCCCATGAGGCCACATCCGACCACCCCCACCTTGCTGATATCCACTCTGCTTCTCCGTTACGTGTATTCGGCGCCGGGCGCCGGTTCATAAATTCTACTCTTCGTCCTGCATCTCGTCCCGAGCGACACCATGAAAGTGTCGCTTCACCCAACGTCGCCAAGATGCAGGGGGGGGCTCAAGGGACTCGCCGCGTTCAAGCGTATCGAGCACTCCTTCAATCTCCATCTGCACCTCGCCCAGCTTCTTCTTGTGTGAAGCGCCTGCGAGGTAGGTGATACCCGTCGCGATACCCGTCCCCAGCACGACACCCGCCCCGACCGCGAAGCCGACCGGTGTAAGCGCGGACAGTCCCCAGCCAGCCAAAGACCCGGCGGCCAGGCCTGCAGAGCCACCCGCGATCCCGGTCCCGATGATGCTCTCGCCACGAGTCCCAGGATCAACCACGAACTCGATCCGCGACCGGTCGTTTTCTAGCGATGTGACGTGGACTTCGACCGACTTCGCCGAAGCGAGATAGTACTTCCTTGAGCTGAAGCTCGCGGCGCGAGCGATCTGAGACGCCCAGTCCACTGAAGGTCGGTACAGGAGCAATTCTGAAGTCCTCCGTACCGACTGCAGCAACTGCGAGCCTACGAGAAATTCGTCGATTTTCGCGGTCAGATCCCAGCTGGTACCAGGCACTACTCGGGCCGCCCGAACGCAGAGTGGCCCAAAGATCCGATCGACGACGCCGGCGTCCAGGCCTTCCGTCCGTACGTCCGTTAGCGCCTGTCTTACATGCTCGGAACTCAGTCCCACTTCGCCCGCAATCCGAAACACCTCCACTTCGGACAACGAACCATCACCCGCTCCATCATCGGACGACAGCTCGGCGGCCCGTCGAATGACCGCGTCGAACTCCCGCCGGGTAAGGCTGGTTCCGGGTTCGTCAGTCATCGGCCATCTAGAGCGCCTCTACGATCACGGCACCGCCCTGACCACCACCGATGCACGCGGAGCCCAGCGCATACTTCCCGCCGCGGCGCTTTAGTTCGTGCAAGAGATGGATCGTGATTCTGGACCCGGATGCAGCCAACGGGTGGGTCAGCGCGATGGCGCCCCCATTCACGTTGGTCTTCTCAGGATCGAGGCCGAGCTCTTTCTCCACGGACATGTACTGAGGCGCGAACGCCTCGTTAACCTCTACGAGGTCCATGTCGTCTAGCGTGAGGCCTGCCTTCTGGAGGGCCAGTCGTGCTGCAGGAGCCGGACCGATGCCCATAATCTGCGGCTCAACGCCAACGAAGCCCCACGAGACGAGACGTCCCAGCGGGGTCAGGCCATTCGCTTCCGCATAGTCCCCACCAGCAAGCACCGCGCTCGCGGATCCGTCACCGATTCCGGAAGCGTTACCGGCAGTCACGAGTCCGTCCTTCTTGAAGTACGGACGGAGACGCCCAAGCGCCTCCATGGTCGTGTCCGTACGAATATGCTCGTCGGCCGCGTAGATCGTGTCGCCCTTTCGCGAAGGGATCGTGACCGGGGCAATCTCCGCGTCGAAGTACCCAGCGTCCCAAGCGGCCTGCGCCCGCTGCTGCGAGTTCACCGCAACTTGGTCTGCCTCTTCGCGCGTGATGCCATACCGATCTGCGAGCTCCTCAGCCGTCTGGGCCATCGTCAGGTCACAGTTCGTGTCCATGAGAGACTCCCAAAGCAGATCCTCGAACTGCTTCCCTGCTGGCCCCAAGCGAAGACTCCCGAAGCGAGCACCACGTACAACATGCGGAGCCTGGCTCATGGATTCGGTGCCACCGGTGAGACAAACGTTGGCCTCGCCCAGAACGATTTCTTTCGCGCCCTGAACGATGGCTTCGAAGCCCGAACCACAGAGTCGGTTAACCGTGAGGGATGGAGCCTTCTGCGGGACACCGGCACGAAGTGCAACGTGGCGGGCCAGGTAAATAGCGTCGGCCGAAGTCTGGAGGGCGTTACCGAAGAAAGTATGGTCGACCTGGTCGGCGGAGATGCCCGCAGCTTCAATAGCGGCCTGGCTGCTGATCACACCGAGATCCGTAGCCGTGAACTTCTTCAACGAACCACCGAACGTTCCGAATCCGGTGCGTTTGCCGGACAGAACGACGACATCACGCGGGTGACCCTGGGTAGCCATGGAGCCTCTATCTGATGAAGGAAGAGCTTTGGGTTTGTCGGACCGAGAGCTACCCCCTCAAAGCCGCCCTGTTCACCCATTGAGGGACGACTCAGCTATGCGCTCAGCGGCCCGGAACGCCATCCCAGTCGATCACCTCACGGGCGAGCCAGATGTGGGCGACGGTTATGTGCGTCCAGAGTGCCCAAGCCGGTACCCATCGACAAGCGTAAAGGCTTCGTGAAAGGGGACGAACATCGGGCTTTCCCGAGGTCCAAGCCTTTAGCGTCCGCCGCGACCTAAGAGATATTTCCCTGAACCCGGAGGAATCGTTTCAGTACATCAGGACCGTCGAGCGTGGGGTCCGGCTTCATCTCCGTGGCGGTCCTCATGCGCATCTTCGGAGGCGGCTCCATCTGGTCGGCGAACCATCGCCCAAACCATGGATGTTTGTGCGGACCATCCGACTTGCGGCGCTTGTTCTTCATGGCACAGGCCTGCATGGCTGTGATGCAGGGCTCGTTCGGCATCTTCACGCTGAACGCCTCATCTGCGGCGGCTTGGTCTTTCGCATTGATGTAGATACTCCGCCACGACGGATCGAGCAGTAGTGGAGGAAGGTGCGGAAGGATCTCATGCCCCAACTCGGGCGGGTCCGCAGTAACTAAGAAGCGGGCCGAGCCCGATCGAGCCAGAAGTCGGATCTCGGACATAATGCCTGGATTCGGCAACGGGAAGCGATCCGAAAGCAGCGAGCGCTCCTGAGTCGGCCGGAACAAGAATTCGTGGCCCGACTCGTCCGAAAGGTATTTAGCCTCAACCGGCGTCACGATGCCCGCCCGCGACAGTTCACCCATCCACGTGGCCCTGATTTGCCCCTCAACCTGAGCCATAGGTGAAGGATCAAAAAGCTGAGCCATCTCCTGTTCCCACAGGGCCTCCAGCGGACGTCGACAGATCGTACCGCTGTCATCGTACCAGAACCACGATCGGTGCCCCCTCGTCGAGATACCGAACCGGCCAGAGTCTGCCTCGAGCGCCAAGCCCATCGAATCGAAGAGGTTGATGGGCGAAGGTCGCTGGGATTCTTCCGCTGCGGATCCGCGCGCGTAGACATCCCGGATCAATCCGCGAATCGTGTTCGCGGATGCCAATGCCAACTGAATCTCCAGATCCGTACGAGCGTTCAGTTCGTCCACGGCCCGGGTCTTGATGGGCGAATCGACGACGACAGTGAGCTGATTCCCCGCTTTCATGATCGGGAGCGTCAGGTTCGCGAGCGCCCACTCGGGCGTGACCAAAGCCGCAGCTTCTGGGTCAATCGAGTCGGCCTCTGGGAACACATACGGAAGGTCAAACTGAGATGCGAGACCCCATTCGAGCTCCTCCGCCGTAAGGAAGCCGCACCCGACAAGCGCCTCGCCGAAGTAGCCCCCGTTGTCTCGTTGATACTCGAGAGCCTTGGCGCAGTCATCTTCAGTGATCCGTCCCAGACCCATCAGGATCTGGCCGATCGTGCGTCGTTCAGCCATCTCGGATTCCGTCTGTCGTTAGTTGGTTGCGGCCGTGTTCCCCACCACTTGGGCGGTGATCCACTGGCCGACGCCATCCGTACCGAGGTCGCCACCGAGATCCGGTGTCGTCCTTCCTTCTCGGGCCGAAGCAGCGACAGCCGCCTCAACCCGCTCAGCCGCTTCGGCGTGTCCGAAATGATCAAGCATCAATGCCACGCAACGAATAGCCCCGATAGGGTTCGCGAGGTTCTGGCCCGCAATGTCTGGAGCGGACCCGTGAACCGGCTCAAAGAGCGCATTCTGGCCAGGATGGATGTTGGCGGAAGGAGCTAACCCGAGACCCCCGGTCACTTCAGCGGCGAGATCGCTGATGATGTCGCCAAAGAGATTCGACGTGACGATGACCTCATATCGCTCCGGTCGCCGCACCAAGTCCATGGCCATCGCATCCACGTACATCGCATCCTGTTCGATGGCCGGGTATTCCTCACCCACCTCAGCGAAGACCCGCCGATACAGTCCTCCGGCGTGACGTTGGACGTTGGACTTGTCCACCAGCGTGACGTGGTGCCGCCCACGCGTGTGTGCAAAATCGAAGGCCGCTCGAATGATGCGCTCGACGCCTTTCCGTGTATTCACGTCCTCTTCAATCGCGACCTCGTCGGCCGTGCCCGTCTTGAACGTCCCACCCATGCCTGTGTACGCGCCTTCGGTGTTCTCGCGAAAGGTCTCGAGGCGGAGAGATTCGACGTCGCGAAGAGGGCAATGGTCCGGAGCGAGAAGCACACAAGGCCGGAAGTTCACGTACAAGTCGAGTTTGAATCTCATGCCAAGGAGAATGTCCTTAGCGTGCACATTGCTGGGCACTCGAGGGTCCCCCAAGGCGCCGAGAAGGACCGCGTCATGATCTTCGGACAACGACTTGAACTCATCGTCGGTAATCGTGACGCCGTCACGCAAGTAACGATCTGCGCCGAGATCCCAGTCGACAAACTCGAAGCCCAGGCCCTCCGCATCATTGATCGCATCTAGGACGCGACGCGCTTCGCGCACAACTTCGACGCCTATGCCGTCTCCGGGAATGAGGGCGATTCTCGGCATGCTCAGGGGGTCACAACTGTGAAGAGGATCGACAGAGGACAAACCTCGTCGGCGTACCGGCAGATTACGGTTTTTTTACCACGATCACCACCCCACGCCCGCTCGCACCGCTCCCCTCCACAGCGTACGGATACCGGCCCGCCGGGGCTTCCCTGAAGTCGAGTACGAATCGGCTGTCGAGCCGCAACAACGGAGGGGAAGCGACCTGATCTGTGCGCTCGAGGAAGTCCTGAGCCTCAGGAGTCAGGCCGTCGATCTCAAAGATGATCTCGTGGACCAGCCAATCCGTGGTGACAAATTCGACGTACGCACCTCCCTCAACCGTGGTCTCGGCAGGCTCAGCCACTTCGACGGCGCCGCCAGTGATCGAGATCTGGTAGACCTCGTCGTAGTCGGTAAGGCCAAGTTCTTCCCGAAGGAGCGCATCTGGCCGAAGTTCAGGATCAGCCTTACACGCAGCCAAGAGAGTCACGCAGGTGAGTGCGAGCGCGGCATTGACCAACCGGCTCGCGCGGAGTCCACCGCTAACCGGCGACTTCCGTTCCACACGCCAGGCAGAAGCTCCACGTTGGCTCGAGCTCCTCGCTGCAGTTCGGACACGGGACCACATGTATGTCCTGTCCACAAAACGGACAGAAATTGACATTGGTCCGCTGAGGGAGGTCGGCTCTGCACCACCGGCACGCCGAAGGGGTGTCCGCCACATCGTTGGCAGTCGTCTCATCCGCCGGGGTGTCATCCACGCCGTTCTCTGCGAAGAAGTCATCGGCCGCCGGCTCTTCCGGCGGCGCCAGCTCGTCCAACATACGGATCTCGACCTCATCCTGGGCCTCGATTCCAGGCTCGGGCTCGGGCTCGGGCTCGTCGTCGAGAAACACCAATTCGTCGGAGGCCAGCTCTGGCTGGACGGCTCCATGCGACCCACCCACCGCATCCGAATTGAGGCGGACATCCACGGCCGCAAATTCTCTGTAGAGCCCTGTGTTCGGGTTCGACGATTCGAGTTCTTCACGCAGGTTACGAAGGGCTGCGTCCGAGTCGAGAACCAAGAAGCCTCCTTCACCGGCGAGGAGTCGGAGGAGGGCGTCTTCGTAATCACCGTTCATCTCGACCCCGATGCGATCGCGATGCGATCCATAAGGGACGAGATTTTGATAGATCTCCGCGACGGTAAACGGACTTGAGATGTATTCGGGCCGCTGACTGCGAATTTCTTCGACCAAAACAGCATGGAACCGCTCGAGCAATGTCCCCGTGTCCTCCATTTTCCCTACTCCTCGGATTCGACTTCGAGTCGTAACAGTCCCGCATCAACAGCAGCCCGAACGAAAACCTCCGGCTCCGTGAAGGGGAGCTCCACCCCATCTTGTTCATGCCACCGCTCCGCGAGCCTGCGCATGTAGTGCGCCACCGTCTCGTGAGAGAAACCGGCCTGGTCCCGCATTTGCCGAACGATCTCGTACCAGTTGCCTCTGATCTGGTGACCGTCGTTGAGGCGTATGACGTGTCTTTCTTCTGATTCGTTGGCTTGGCTGCGCTCGAAGAGCTCCGTCTGACTCGGGTCCGTATAGTCACCGGGATCCACACCACGCATTTTCGACTCGACCTCTGCCAGCAATCTGTCGATCGGGTCGTCGAGTTCCTCCAGCTCGTTCAGGCGCTCCTCCCACGGCGACATCCTGGAGTCTCCGGCTTCCAAATGCCACAGTGAACGCTTCAACTCCATGAGCCGCCAAACCGCTAAAGCGTCCCAGTGTTCGACCGGAGGCACACGCTCGAATTCTCTGAGTGCACCCTCCCAATCTCCACGGTCGTACAGTAGGTGGCCCAAGTAGATGCGGGCCTCATGAAGGTCCGGATCGATTCTCAGCGCACGACGGATCTGACGACCTGAGCCGACTTCGTCTCCAAGCCGATGGAGCGCATAACCGAGCGAAGCGGCTGCGTCGGCGCTGTCCGGCCTCGCGGCTGCGGCCTTTGCGAAGACGTCACGGCATTGGGAGTACAGAGCCTCCCGATAGAGCGCGCGACCCATGGTGAGCATGAGCTCGGTATCGTCGTCGAAGCCCATCGATGCTACTTCTTCGAACAGCTTCAAGGCGGCCTCTTGTTCCCCGAAGCGCAGGAGAGTCTCGCCCAAACCAACCAAGGCATCCTCGTGGCTGGAATCCAAGCCAACCGCCTGTTGGAACGCTCTGCGAGCCCACGCATACTCTTCGCGTGCGAGCCGCGCATATCCAAGACCGACATAGAGTTCCACGGCATTTGGATACAGCGAGAGGCCCTCCTTCAACATCTCAAGGGCCCCCTCATAATCACCGTCGTTGTAGAGCTTGTGTGCCTGTTCGTCGTATTCCTCTGAGCTGAGGAAACGTTCGGGCATTTATTGAGCTCCTTGGCGATCGCAGTCGATCGCTCAGTGTGGACAGTTCGCGTCCAATGTAATGCCCGCTTGGGGGCGGTACCACCCGACATTTGGGACGCATCGGGCGTCGAAACGGCCTACACTCGCGCGTAGGTCACCCCGCATTGGCTACATACCAAGTTCTTCCCCGCCCGGACTAACCGGACACCCTGCCCATGCCTGGGACAGATCGGATCCTTCCCGGAATCAAACACCGCCTTGACTGCCTTGCGTTCGGAGCGTCCCCCCTTGGGGATCTTGATCTCGTAACGCAACGAGGAAGCGCTGCACTCAAAGAATGCCGTCGCGCTTCCGTCATCCAGCGGCTTGATGACGAGCAGAATTAAGAACCCTCCGTTTGGAGACTCCATCTGCAGGCCTGCATAGTACTTCTTGAGCAGCTGCTTTTGGTTTTCGAGCTGCAGCGCGTCAGTCAATCCACTCCCCCTTATCATAGGCACCGTGGCAGGCAGTCGGTAACAGCGCCGGCGTTACGCGCGACGTTCGAATAAATAGGCCGAGTCCTCACGCCTCGAGTCACCGTCTACGCTGACGGCAAAACGCGAGCCGGACCAAATGGCCGCCCCGCCGTACTCGCCGTTCTTATTCACGGCATAGTAGTTGACGCTGAAGTTCGGACGTCCGTCTTCATCTTGTAGACGCGGCTCGATCGTCAGGTGGACGATCCTGCGCAGCGCCTCCAAGCAGGCATCCTTCGGATGCATGCCGTTTCGCATGAGTTCCACGATGGTGTGGCTTCCACACGACTTGATCACAGCTTCACCACGACCCGTCGAGCCAGCCGCACCGACGTCGTTGTCGCAGTATTGACCCGCACCGATGATGGGCGAATCGCCCACCCGGCCGGGGATCTTGTAGGCAAGACCCGACGTTGTAGTCACCGACGAGATATCACCGTTTCTGTCCACGATGTCGCAGTTGATTGTACCCTGCGGACGATATCCGTCGTGGGAGTCCAGCAGGCCGTCACCGAATTCATCCGGCTCACGCATCCTGCCAATAGGTTCGAGCGACTCTGCAGGAGTCAGATAGTCGTCCCGGTCGGTCAATCGAGCGCGCCATTCAATCCAACGCTGCCTCGACTCGTCCGTAACGAGGTCTTCGATCTTGTGGCCCATCGATACCGCAAAGCGCTGAGCACCCTCCCCCACTAAGAGGTGGTGGTCGGTGTAACGCATGACATCCAAGGCAACGAGCGAAGGCCGTTTGATCCCCTCGATCGCAGCAACCGCCCCGGCGCCACGCGTCGGTCCATGCATGAGCGAAGAATCCAGCTGAACCACACCGTCCTCGTTCGGGAGGCCGCCGTATCCAACCGAGGTATCGCGAGGATCCTCTTCTACCAAGTTCACGCCCCGAACCACAGCTTCGATCGTGGAGGCACCGTTCGCGAGTTCTTCGATGGCCCGAGCGACCGAATCAAGCCCGTTCGACGAAGCTACACAGGTTGGGGTCACCCTCCGGATCAGGACATTCGGAGCCCCCTGCAACGTTTTTGGGAACATACCGAGCGCCGCCCCCGCCCCTACTCCGGCGGACGCCCTGATGAAGTCACGTCTTGTATTCAAGTGCCTCCTCCCAAAACCTGCGTATTGGCGGGCGCATTATATGAGGGAACACGTGCTCTCGCCACCCGAAACTCAAAGGAACGCCGGGAGATTCCACGGGGGAGAACCCCTTTCAGAGCTCCCGATGTCCCCAGCCAGGCCGCGTCCTACATACCCAGCGGGTTCCATTCCCCAAGAAAATCAAGGAAATCGCCCCAAGACAGGGGTCTTGAGCACAAAAAAACGAAGCGGGGAGCCCTGAAGGCTTCCCCGCTCCGTTTTGAAGCTACTTCGAGCTAGCGGTTATCCAACCACTGCGGCGATGTCGAGCTCTGGAGCCTCTTCCAGTGCAGCTTCTTCGAGCACCGGAACCTCTTCATCCACCGGGGCGTCGCCCTGCTTCCTGGCGCCACTGCGCGGACCATGTGCGATGGCCGGGCGGCAGAAGCGTATACCGATCTCGTGAAGACCCTTGAGATCGCCATCGGTCAGATCGGGGTAACGCTCGCCGATGTAATCGGTGGTTTCATCCATCCAATGCTTTTGGTCGTCCTCTTCAGCCTTTATGACGCCACAGCGATTGATATGGCTAAACAGCTCGTCGCGTGCTCGCTCCAGAAGTTTCTCTTTGCCCAAATCGGCCTCCGTTTATCGGTCTTGTGCGCACACGTTCGGCACGCCTTTTGACACAATGGTTTTGCATTAGCCTTATAACGTAAAAGAAGTCCTGTTTCCGACCAAACCCCTGGGGTCGCCTTGAATAATTCGGGTTCTTGACGTTGAAAAACTCCTCAGCTCCCGACGCCGTAACGCTCGAGATTTTTCGGCATTTGTTCACCGCCTTGGCCGAAGAAATGGGCGCCGCCTTGAAACGCGCCTCTTTCTCTCCGAACATCAAAGAGAGGAGGGACTATTCATGCGCCCTCTTCAACCCTGAGGCGGCAGCAGTTTCACTCGGCGACCACATGCCGGTCCATCTAGGCGCCATGCCAATGAGCGTGGAAGCGGCCCTGTCTGAGTTGGGGGCGCTCGCACCCGGCGACGTGGTGTGCCTGAACGATCCCTTCAAGGGCGGCACCCATCTCCCCGATATCACGCTGATCTCCGCGATTCATAGCTCGAACGGCCGCCTCCTGGGCTACGTCGCCTCACGGGCGCATCACAGCGACGTCGGGGGATCAACCCCCGGCTCAATGCCGCTGGCTCGCGAGATCTACGAAGAAGGCGTTCGAATTCCGCCGGTCCGCCTCTACAAGGAAGGCACGAGAAACGAAGATCTGTGGATCACGATTCTGGCCAACGTGAGGACCCCCGATGAGCGTGGAGGCGACTTGGACGCCCAACTCGCCGCACTCCATACGGGGACCACGAGACTCCTGGAGATCGCCGAGCGAAGAGGTGTCGACGAGACCCTCGCTGCGATGGACGCCCTCATTGCCTACGCAGACCGGCTGGTGAAAGCAGGCCTGGAGTTGATCCCCGACGGGACGTACCACGCCGAGGACGCCATCGAGGACGACGGCTTCGGATCCGGACCAGTGCCCATCAAGGCGGCCATGAAAGTCGCTGGAGACAGCCTAACGATCGACTTCGCCGGGTCGTCACCTCAGGTGCCGGGCGGGGTGAACGCAGTCGCTGCGATCACGTCCTCAGCAACTCGTTATGTCGTGCGCTGTGTGGTGGAAGCGCTCCTCGGAGAACCGCTTCCGGCGGGCGGCGGCTCGATGTCCGCAGTAGAACTCAAGTTACCCGAGGGATCGATCGTAAACGCGAGGCCTCCCGCGTCCGTCGCGGCAGGGAACGTCGAAACAAGCCAACGCATCACCGACGTGCTCATTCGGGGCTTCGCCAAGGCGCTTCCGGACCTAATGCCTGCCCTCTCGCAAGGCACTATGAACAACACGACGGTCGGGGGCATCGACCCGCGGACCGGTCAGCCCTTCGCGTACTACGAGACGGTCGGGGGCGGGATGGGCGCGGGCCCGACCGGCCCTGGGTTATCCGCGGTGCACTGCCACATGTCGAACTCGCTCAATACACCCATCGAAGCACTCGAGCACGCATATCCGTATCGGGTCACACAGTATGGAATCCGACGCGGTTCCGGGGGTGACGGGCTCCATCGCGGCGGCGACGGCCTCCGTCGGGACTTAATGCTCTTGGGACCGGCACGGGTCGCCCTCCTAGCAGAACGCCGCGCGGTCGGTCCGTCGGGAGCGCGGGGCGGCTCCGATGGAGCGCCAGGCCAGAACGTGATCATTCGGGACGGGGTAGAGGAACACCTCCCCAGCAAAGCGACGTTCTCCATCGAGGCCGGCGAAATCATCAGCATCCGGTCGCCGGGCGGCGGCGGCTGGGGCACCCCTGATTCTACACAAGACGAAGATTCATGAGTTGTATGCTCCGCTATGCGGCGATCTGCGATCACGCCAACCCGACGCCCGAAGGCAAAATCGACCTCCACGGCGTCTACCACGATCTGTCAGCGCCTGGATTTCCGGCGAAACAAGAGATGTTGGTGTTGGTCTTGGTGCTCGAATGGGACCGATCGGACCATGGCCGGTACATCTTCAAGGCAGACCTGGAGGACGACGAGGGCAACATCTCGCTGACCGTCGAGGGTGAGACCGAAGTGAGCATCCCCCCCGAAGGGCACCCGCCATCGCGATCGCAATTGGTCATGCCCATGGAGGGGGTCGTCTTTCCTCACCCAGGCCAGTACACGTTCCGTGTGAAAGTGAAGGGTCAGACCCTCGAGGGTCCTGGCGTCTTCCTCATGGAGGTCCCGGAAGGACCCGCCGAAGCGTGACTCTTCGTGCCGTATCGCTTGGCGTGGCGGTTGTCCTCGCTGCGTGCGGCGGGCAAGAAACGGCCGCGTTCTCATATTCAGGGGTCACCGCCGAGCGCCCCACCGGTTCCGAATGGATCAGTGAGGACGGACTTGTGGCCGCGTACGACATGACGACCCTCACGGAAAGCGGCCTCCTGCGGGACTTTGGGCCGAATGGTCTTCATGGTTCGTTTCCGGGCGACGAGGACGGCAATATTTCGGGTGGCCAGGGACCCGGCCCCGTCTCTGGTGCACGGATCTTCCGTACCACGGCGGATCGAATCGACCTGCCGGAAGACCCGGCGTTCGACCTGGATGGCCCGCTCACGGTCGCCGCCTGGATGCTCGTCGACTCGCTGGGCCTTCACCAGCACGTGGTCGCGTGTGACGACAAATGGGCGTTGTGGGTTCTCCCCACCAACCGCTACCGCCTTGGTGATACTCACGGCGGTGGTTGGTCATCTGATGAAAGGGCCGTATCCGAGGGCGCCTGGGCATCCGTGGTCACAGTACTGAGAGGCACGAAGGGTGAGCTGCTCGACCCATCGACGGCGGCTCTCTATGTAAACGGGGAACTCGCGGACGCGGCAGCTCATCTCCGCTCGGACGAAGCTCGTGAGCTCGGGTCATGGAACTCCGGCGACCTATTCCCGAGCGATGCGTGTTTCATCGGATTCGAGTCCCACCAAGGAAACACCGTCCATCAGACGATGCCGTTTGTCGGTGAGATCGACGAGATCCTCGTCTTCTCGCGGGCGTGGACCGAAGCCGAAGTCCAAGCCTTCAGCCGGCCGACGAGGTAAGGGGCATGAAGCTGCCCCGGGGATACACGGTGCTCACCGCTGAAGGCACCGAGGGCTTCTCTTGGATGGAAGCAGCCGGTTGGGCTGATTCCGTATTGGGATCGGGCACCACCCTCCACGAATGGGCTTCACGAGAGGACGGGGTCGAGACCTTCAAGGGCCGCGGAACCGTCTGCTCGGTTCCCGCTCCCGCCCCAGGACCGGACCGAATGGAGAGATGGGCGGTCCGCCACTATCAACGTGGTGGCCTTATGGCGACGGTCCTCGACGATCGGTACGTGGCAGTTGGCGCGGCACGCCCGGACCAAGAACTCTCAGCGAACGCAGAAGCGCGCGCGCGCGGGATACCGACTCCTGCGATCATCGCCGGAGCGATGTACACGGCGGGGGTGTTCTACCGGGCGGACCTGGTGACCGAACTGGTCCCCGATGCAGTCAGCCTCGCAGACATTCTCTTTTCCGAGAGTGACGGTCGACCCAAGGCCGATGCTCTCTGGAGCGCCGGCGAGCTCCTTCGGATGCTCGAGAACGCACGCATCGTACATGCGGACCTCAATGCGATGAACATCCTGATCGAGCGTGAATCAGGAGCAACCCACGTAATAGACCTGGACCGAGCAGCTCTCCTGCCGCTCAACGGCCCACCTATGGACGGTGGCATGAGAGCTCGGCTGGAGCGATCGCTACGCAAGCTCGAAGACACGTCGGGACGAACGTTGGACGATGTTGAATGGGCGATGCTTCAGGCCGGATGGACCGACGCACCGTGACAAAGTCGACCACCACTAACGTGACTGAGGGATGGTCGGGACCGCCTCCACGTGAAATCTGCATCGTCATGCTTTCGGCGATCGGCGATGCTGTCCATGTGCTCCCGGTGGCCAATGCCCTCAAACGAGCTTGGCCCGATACGCGCATCACTTGGATCATCCAGCCGGTGCCGCACCTATTGGTGAAAGACCACCAGGCCATCGATGACTTCGTAGTATTCAATCGTCGACGCGGCCTGAGAGGGTGGACCGGCTTCCGCGACATCAAGCGGGAACTGGCCGGCCGACGTTTTGACCTGCTCATCGGCCTCCAGGTCTACTTCAAAGCAGGCCTGATCTCCGGGCTCACCAACGCCGACGTAAAACTGGGATTCGATCGATTGCGGGCGCGGGATGCTCAGTGGCTCTTCACCAACCGCAGGATTCCGCAGTCGGGCCAGCACCATGTGCAGGATCAGTACCTGGAGTTCGTTCGTTACCTCGGTATCGACCCCGAGCCGGTCCAGTGGGACATCCGCCTGAGCGAAGCAGAAGTGGACGCTCAAAGCGTTTTCTTCTCCAGACTCGAGAAGCCGGTCTGCGCGGTCGTCGTAGGAACGAGCAAGGCCGATAAGAACTGGAGTTCCGAGGGGTACGCCCGAGTCCTGGAAGAGATCGAGACTCAACATGGCATGCAGCCGGTGTTGATCGGCGGGCCATCAGCTGTGGAACGGGCCATCGCCGACCAAGTCCTTGCTTCGACCAAGGCCCACGTGGTCGACGCCCTGGGTGATGACCTAAGGAAGCTGGTATGGATCTTGGAAGGCGCACATCTCCTCGTGAGTCCGGATACGGGCCCGCTCCACATCGCCCGGGCGCTCGAAACCCCCGTCGTGGGTCTTTATGGGTACACCAATCCCAAACGGACCGGCCCATACGCCAAATACCAGGATCTGATCGTGGACGGATACGCCGAATTCCCTGGTGAGGAGTATCCATTGGATCACACCTATCGCGACGGCATGAAACGAATCACCGTGGATGGCGTGTTGGAGAAGGTTTCCTTGGCGGTCGAGCAATATCCGGTCCGCTGATCCAAAGTCATCCTGGGGGTCAAATGTCGGAGTCAGGAACCGGAAAGTCTGAGCAGTCCATCGTGTGGGAGAAAGGAAGTTGCCGGAAGGACGGGTAGCTGCGGTCACCTGCCACCTCGCCACCGTCTGCATGACCCATCACGACGGCACCTACGCCGCGGCAGACAACAAGTGCCCCCACCAAAAAGGCGGGCCGCTAGGCGCAGGCTCCATCGAGGACGGCTGGCTGCGCTGCCCGTGGCACGGGTGGGACCTTCACCCAACGACTGGCCTTCCGTCCGGGGCCTACGACGATGGCGTTACGACGTATCCAGTCGAGGTCCGGGAGGACGGTGTCTATGTGGGATTCCCACAGGAACCGGCACAGGAGCGTACCACCACGGTCTTCCAGACGCTCTCCGACCTCGTGCCCGAGGACGCGATCGTCCCGGTGGATGTCGGCAACAACACCTACTCCTTCGAGTGCCACAGTCAGGCGGTCCTGATGTCCGGATATCTCGGGTCGATCGGATTCGCGCTACCCGCCGCTTTCGGTGCTTGGGCCGCGACCCAGAAAAAAGACGGACGCTTCGCTGGCCGACAGGTCGTGTCGGTTTCCGGAGACGGAGGCCTCGGCCAATACCTTGCCGAGCTGACGACCGCCGTGAAGTACGACATGAACATCACCCATGTGCTCCTGAACAACTCGGAGTTGGGCAAAATCTCGAAGGAACAACGCTCGGGGAATTGGGAGGTGTGGCAAACGTCCCTGGCAAATCCCGATTTCGCCGCGTATGCGGAACTCTGCGGCGCGATGGGGATTCGAGTGGAGAGCGAAGCCGAGCCCGAGCCCGCGCTCAAACGGGCCATCGCCCACGACGGACCCGCACTCGTCGAAATCCTTACTGACGCACAACTGATCTGAGTCGACATGACACGTTCTGATTCTTGGACCCGCGCGGGCTCCGTACCGCCCGCTGCTCTCCGCGACGCCACCATCCAGCTCCACTGGGCGGCGCAGGTGCTCGCCGCCGCGGGACAGACGTTTGCGGAAGCGCAGGACGACGACAGTCACCTCGCGATGATGTGGGACGCAGACCGGGGCGAGCTGGTTAGCGCACCCTTCGGCGGCGCCTATCCGTTCCGCGTGGCACTCCGCATTCAGGACATCACTCTCCAGCTTTTGGACCGCACAGCTGAGCCACTCGGATCGCTCCCCCTTGCCGGCAAGACGATGGCGGACGCCTACGAGTGGCTGCAGACGGGGCTCGCCAACTACATGGGCCGACTCACCCAGATCGACAAACCCGGATGGGAGATGCCGGAACACGCGGTGGGACGTGGCGAACCGTTTTCCGCAGACATGGATGCCGAACTCTCAACGCTGGCATGCTTGTACGAGTCGGCCGCAGGAATCCTCACGCCTCTCGCAGACGGACATGCTCACGGGTCCCCGGTGCGCTGTTGGCCCCACCACTTCGACATCGCCACGCTGCTCACGGTAGCGTCGGACGAATCCGGGAATGCCACGAAGACGGTAGGCGTAGGCATGGCCCCAATGGGTGGCGGCTATGAGGGGTGGTACTGGTATGTCTCGCCGTGGCCCTTCCCTGACGCAGGCGGGCTCCCCGAACTCGAGGGCCCCGGCGCGTGGCACACCGAAGGCTGGGTCGGAGCTGTGCTCACCGGTGAAGACATCGTAGAAGCCGATGACGCCTTCCGGGAGGCCGTGGTAACGAAGTTCGTGGACTACTCGGTTTCGACCTCGGTCGAGGTGCTCAACCGAACCACATCGCCTTAGTAGCCAGATACATGAAGGCGGTCATTGCTCCAAGCAGTGCTTCCCACTCGTTGTTACGGCGGTACTGCGCAAAGCTGAATCCACCCGCCACATCAGATTGGATGGGCCGGTACGGCGTCAGCCGAGGGAATACCGCTGGGACGTTCGACTTGTATTCGTCGAACCTCTCACCAAACAGCTCACTCAACACCTCGGCCTCGTAGGCGAGCGTCCGCCCGTACACGAGCGTGTAGAACGCGAAAAAGACCGCGGGCCAAATCCAATGCCCCCCGGCCAACGTGACTCCGAGCCCGATGAAGAAACTGCCCACGTAGAGTGGATTGCGCGTGAACGCGTACGGGCCAGACGTCGTGAGGTCCGAGTCCTTGTGGATGGTCCCTGCGGCCCAGGCTCGGATGATCAGCCCGAGTCCGGCGAGCGCGTGCCCAGTGGCAAGCAACGACGGCGTCGGAGATGCGAACCACAGGAAAGGGAGAACGAGGAGCCAAACGGCCCTCGTGCGAATCTTCCGAGGGTCCTTGATTGAGACCTCCGGATCAGCGCCATCAAGGCGTGCCGGCGGCTTTTGGCCTTCGGTCATGCCTCGTCTGATGTCAGATACTCTTCAACGGCCCAGGCCAACATCGGGATCATGATCTCGTGATGCCCGGTGATCTGACACCCCTTTCCACCGCCGGTCCGCGTTGGACGCTGCACCACGTTCATGCGTGGCCGATAATGCCGAATCATGTCGAAGTCGGCGGTACCGAACTTCCGCGGCGCGCCTGCGTTGAGGTTCCGGGCCATGGAGAGGGCCTTGAGAAACATCTCTGCATGATCACGGCCGACCCGACGTTGAGCACGAATCCGCCGTCATCGATCTCGCGCAAGTATCCGGCCATGCGTCGGAAGTCGCTCATAGATGTCTGCCCGATCGCTGCGTTGTACGCCGCGAGAAGCACGGACCGCTCCGGAGCCTCCAAGTCGTCGCGCCGAGACAACGCCCACCCGAGCGCCTCTCCCATGCCCATCCCCTTCTCGGCACCGGCAATTATGGCCTCATTCATCTCGCGGCCGGTCTCTTCTGCCACCCCGAAGGTCCCGTCGACGAGTCCGGCCTCGACGTCTTCACGAGGTCGCACCCCAGCGGGGCACTTCGTAGTCATGGATGGCCACCGAGCCGTTGCCGGCTAGATACGTCGCGCCGCCCCGCTCCATCATACGAATCAGGACCGGCGAAAGCCCCGTTTTGATGGTGTGGCCGCCGAGCAGCCAGACGACCCCCCTCTGGCTCCGGATGGCCGAAGCGATACCACGAGCGACAGATCGGAACGAATCTGCCTCGAGAATCGACGGTAGGCCGCGTAGGAAGTCGTCGAAGGACCCGACCACCCACTTCAATGGTCTTCAACCACGAGACGTCGGCCTCAGCGGGGAAAGACGGGCGGGCTGCTGCGGCGCTCACCGGTTCGTAGCTGGGTCCACCTGCGCCCTAGATGCCCGACCCTCCGCCGCCACTTCCCTCGCGTCCGGATGCAAAGGCACACCGGGCTGATAGTCCTTCAGGTACAGTTCCAACGCTCCCGGAAACCGGGGAATGTTCGACTTCATGTAGACCATGATCCTGCGGTCGTCATCCGTCAGGTAGATCTCCGCCTCGCCGCCTTCCCCGAAGAGTCCGTCGGTCTGGACGATGGGCTGAACAACGATCGTATTGAACTCCCCACCGTCGACCTTCTTCAGCTCGCGCCGTAGGACGTTGATCACGACCGGGTTGCCATCGTCCTTGAAGTAGCGCGGGATCGAATACGAACGTCCTACCTCAAGGTCCATCTGTCGCAGGAAGTAGATGAACGAGAGGTCGTCGAGCGGGAAAGAAGATCCTAGGTCACCTGTGTGATCCGGCGACTCGATCTCTTTGTCCGGCCGTACCCATCTGCCTTCACCCGGATACATCTCGTAGTGGCGCGTCCCATGGTAGCTGACCTGGTCCGACACCTTGAGGAAACGCCAACTCTGCAGCGTCTCGATGTCAAAGAAACTGGTCGACACGTCGTGAACCTTGAGGCCCAGCAATGACCCGCCGACCTCCATGACAGCGCGGTAGGTGTTATTGCCGCGTACGGTATCCAGCGCCTCCACCGAAACGTGTCCCTCCCCGACGTCGAACCAGCCGACCTCGACCCGGTAGATCATGTGCTCGCCCGGCCCAAACGGCACCGACGCCGCCGCCGAGTCCGTCGGGTACTCGGACGCGAGGCTGTCGAGAGCCGCCCGCTGATCGTACGCCATCACTTCCTCTTGGGCAGCCACCAGCCCAGGGAAACCGAGGGCGCCAGCAACCAGTGCGGCACTCAGGACACGACGATTCCGCCCCGACAGGGTGTTCACGCAGCCTCCGAGTCCGCTCGACCTTTCCAAAGCCTCGCGCCACGCAGTCGAGCCAAGGCCATAAAGGTCCCGAATGCCTGGAAACGTGATTCACGAGTCTGGAGATCGTAGCGCAGCGCAAGCGGGGCCTCCGCAATGCGCCGGGCATGGGGGGCGAGCTTGCCGAGCAACTCCACGTTGGACGCCCATCCGTCCGTCTCCACGAAACGCGTCGTCGTCGGAAGGTCACGAAGTGCCTTACGAAGAACGATGACGCGGTATGCTCGCAGCCCAGTGAGCGGATCGGAAACGGGAGACTTACCAAACACCCCGCGAAGAAAGGTGCGTGCGAAGCGACGTACGAGCCTCGGCCCACGGGGCAGATCATTCGCCCTGGGGTCGACCGCGCCGGCCACGATATCTGCTCCGCCCTCCAAAACCTTCACCAGACCAATGATGTCTTCGGGATTCTCCGTGAAGTCACCCTGAAGCACGACCGCGCAGTCGCGTTTCGGGTAAGGAGCCTCCTTCACGACCCACCGGAGGAGTTGCTCCACGGATCGGCTGTAGCCGAGCTGTTCATCTGACTTCAATACCGTGAGCGGCAACGCCCTGCGATATCGACTCAAGACCTCATTCGTGTCGTCCGTCGATGCGTCGTCATGCACCACGATCCGATAATCACGGTCGAACTCACCCAGGACCTTCCCAACCTTCCAGAGAAGGACTCCGATGGTGTCGGACTCGTTATGTGCCGGGACGCAGACGTAGATCACGATGAGCCGGGATTGAAGAATCTCATTACGCGTTGTCCAACACACTTTCGTATGTGCATCGGACTCAACCACTTATACAGGCCGCCCCTCGGGCGGTTCCTGATCAGCCGAAAAATGTAATGGGAATCAGCCCTGGGTTCGCCTCGTCGGTCACTCCCTCATCTTGCTTGACCGGAAGGCGGCAACATCGGGATCACTACAGTGGGTGGGGCTCCGTCATCGACTTCGGTGTCCGGCCGCTTCTTCCAGCGCTTGTGGTGCCAGAAGTACTGGTCGGGAGCCCTGCGGATGGCACGTTCCAAGGCGCGGGTGTGGGCGATGGTCAGCCCTTCGATATCCGCCTTACGGTTCCCGGATGCCTCGAACTCGATGGGTTCGATGTTCACCGTGTACTTCGGACTCGGCCCAGGATCTCGTAGCGGTATTGCAAGCATCATCGGGGCCCCACTGCGCAGAGCGAAGAGCGCGGGCCCACGAGCAGTGGACGCGAGCTTGCCGAAGAAGGGCACGTAGATCCCACCACGGTGAGCGTTTTGATCCGCGAGGATCGCGACCGCGCGGCCGGCCCTCAGCGCATCCATAACTCCCGTAGGCGCCTCGTCCACATTGATCACACCCATGCCAACGCCCTTTCGGGCCTTCATGAGTTCGTCACCGAATCGGGAGTTTTCCATACTCTTCGCGACAGCGTCGAAAGGCACCCCGCGTGTCGTAAATCCGGCCGCCCCGATCTCCCAGTTTCCAAGGTGGCCGGTCATGAGAATGACCCCCTTACCCAACTGCATCGCCTTCTCAAACGCTTCGAAGCCGACCATGGTCGTTCGTTGGTTGAGCTGCTCTGGAGTGAGCCGACTCAGTAGGAAGATCGCGACCGTCTCCCGTCCCACATGCAGATACGCGTCCCGGGCCACACGGGCCCGCCACGCCGGTGTCTCGTCAGGAAACGCCATCAACAAGTGTTCGTCGACCACGGACCGCCGGATTCTAAGCACGTAGCCGAGAAACCATCCGAGAGCCGCCCCCGATGCCATCGCCCAACGCTCCGGCAGAAGTGCCAAGATGCCAGTAACAACTCGGAATATGCCGATCTCCAGGCCATCCTTCAGGCGACTTCGACTCACACCGACGGCCCTGATGCCCCGTCGAACTGAAGTTCGTAGAGCCGACGATACAGGCCATTTAACGCCAACAACGAGATGTGGTCGCCTCGTTCGACGATCCGGCCACCATCCATCACCAGGATCTGGTCAGCAGACTGTACCGTCGAAATTCGGTGTGCGATAACGAATACCGTTCGGCCTTCGACAAGTCGCTCGATCGCGTCCTGGATCAACCTCTCGGACTCGGTGTCGAGCGAACTCGTGGCCTCGTCAAAGATGAGGATGGGCGGGTCCCGAAGGAGCGCCCGAGCGATGGCGATACGCTGGCGCTGCCCCCCAGAAAGCTCGACGCCACGTTCGCCCACCACCGTGTCGTAACCATCGGTCATGTCCGAGACAAAGCCGTGGGCGTGGGCCGCCTTCGCAGCATCGACGATCGACTCTTCCGTAGCATCGGGGCGGCCGTACGCGATGTTGGCCCTGACCGTATCGTGGAAGAGCACCGTCTCTTGAGACACGATGCCCATGAGACCCCGGAGCTCCGCCATCCGCACGTCTTTGATGTCGGTCCCATCGATCATGATGCGCCCGGAGGACACCTCGAAAAAGCGCCCCAAAAGATCGACGAGCGTCGACTTTCCGGCTCCGCTCGGACCGACCAACGCAACGACTTCTCCCCGACTCACCGAAAAGGAGACGTCGGACAGAACGGGCTCACCCGCCCCGTAGGCGAATCCGACATCCTCGAAGACAACGGCTTCGGAGAAACCCGTGATCGGCTTCGCGTCTGGAGAGTCCGTAATCTCTGCGGGGGCATCCAAGAACTCGAAGACCCGCTCGGCGGCAATGAGTCCGGGCTGAGCCGTAGCCGGGAACTTGGCCACGTTCTTCACGGGCGAGTACAGCTTCATGGACAGCCCGAGGAAACCGACGAATTCCGGACCGGTGATGTCTCCAGCAATCACGAGACGAGCTCCGAACCAGAGAAGAATCACGGTCCCGGCGGCGGCCAACATCTCGGTCATGGGCGCCGCGGCGGCTCGGGCAAATTCAGCTCGAAGGAAGTGGCGATAGTACTCTGACGTCAGGCCGCGGAATCGCTCCTTCTCCCGCGTTTCTGCCGACGAGGATTTCACGAGTCGGATCCCCGCGAGGGTCTCTTGAACGTGCGCATTCACCTCACCACCTAGGTGCAGCACGCGACGATCTCGCTTTCTCAGCACGTTCACGAGCGGGCCCCAGATGATCATGGCTCCTGGGATCACGATGAATGCCGCCGCCGTGAGCTTCCATGAAATGAGAAGCATGGCCAATAGTGCGACGCCGAATTCAAAAACTGCGGAGAGCAGCTTCGAGGACTCGGCAGTCACGAGCGTGCGCACCTGCTCGACCTCTGTGGTCAGACGGCTGACGATCTGGCCCATGCGGACCCGACCGAAGAACGAAAGATCGAGCTCGACCAAGTGATCGTAGACTTGGTCGCGAACGTCTCGGTTCACGCCCTGCTCCGCTCTCGCAACCAGATAGGTACGCGTGAAGTGAAAGACGTTCTTCACCGCGAAGACGATGATGATCAGAACGATGATCCGTCCGATCGCGACAAGGGGGTCCCCGGACAGATCGACGTACCGGTACACGGTCGCGTCCAGGAGCCGCTCCATGCCGGTCCCGGTAGACGTCACCACCCCACCTCCACTCAAGAAGAGCGCCGAGATGAACGGAATCAGCAGGATGTAGACGGACGCGTCGAGCACCGCAAAAGCCGCCGTCGCCACAATGGCTACGGCGAGAACACCCGCGTGAGGCTTGAGAAATGCGAGGATGCGGAGGTAGGTGGATCCGCCCGCGGTCGGGGCCAGGTTCATCGCCTTGGGGTCAGGCTCGCCACGGGGACAATCATCTCTTCCGGACTGATGCCACCGTGAAGAAACGAATTCCGGTAACGCGCCTGATATTCCCTGAGCTTCGTTGGGTAGACGAAGAAAAAGTCCTCGACAGCGAGCAGGTACGTCATGCCCAACTTCCCAGCGGGAATCCGGAGGTGTTTCTCGTCGGACGTCGAGAAAACCGTCGACGACACCTCTGCCCGCAGGTCCTGTCCGAACTTGTAGCGTAGGTTGCTCGTAGCGTCGCGCCGGGCGAACACCGTGGTCGGGTGCTGGCACAGAATGGATCCGTGATCCGTGGTGAGGATCACATGGTGGCCTTGCTGCGAAGCCGCCTTCAATACCTCGAAGGCGGTCGATCGCTCGAACCATGAGCGGGTCAGATCCCGGAGAGCAGCCTCATCCCGGGCCACCTCCATTAGGATGGGCGACTCCGAGCGGCCGTGTGTCATGAGGTCCACGAAGTTGAAGACCATCGCGATCACAGCACCCGGCTTCTTGAGCGCGGACTTCACACGCGCCTTGACCTGCTCGCCCTGCCGGTCCGAGAAAATCTTCTCGTAATGCACGTGCACGTCGCGGCCCGTGAGACGCCTCAATTGCTCGAAGAGGAGCTTGTCTTCGAACGCATTCAGTGAGCCTTCGTCGTCCGACTGATCCCACCATTCAGGTCGATTCTTGGCGATCTCATCCGCGTATTGGCCAGAGAAAATGGCGTTGCGGGCATAGGGCGTCGCGGTAGGCAAGATCGAGTAGTGGTACGTCTCCTCGATCTCGAAGTACTCCGTCAAGAGCGGCGCGATCACTCTCCACTGATCCAAGCGCATGCAGTCCAACACGACGAAGTACACCGGATCCGAGCCAAGTCGCGGTAGGAGGAACTCGCGGACCAGGTCGACAGACAAGAGAGGTCGATCTTCAGAGTCCGCCATCCAACGCGCGTAGTGATCAATGATCCACACGCCGAAGTCACGTCTCAGATCGTCCATCATGGACCGAACGGTATCGAGCAGACCGTCTTCCCCAGCCTCTCCGAGCGAAATGTGCCAATCCGTCAGTTCGGTGAAGACGCGCGCGAATTGGTCCGCCGTGCGGGCGTCCTCACGCAGTGTCGAGAGCCGCCCGAAGCGGGCGGCGAAGTCCTGCGCCACACGCTGTTGGCGAATTGAGGACCCCTCCAGAATACGCGTGACCACCGAGAGGACCTGCCGCGGACTGGTTGGTTTCACGAGGTAATCATCCACGCGCCGCCCAATCGCTTCGGTCATCGTGGTGTCCTCTTCGGACTTGGTGACCATGACGACCCGCTGATGCGGATCGTGTCGTCGCATGATTTCCAAAACCTCAAGACCGGTCCGACCGGGCATCTGTTCGTCTAAGAGCACCAGGTCGTAAGCGTTTTTCCTGAGTAGCTCGAGCGCATCGTCCCCGTTCGAAATGGCGTCGACATGATATCCGCGCGCCTGCAGGAACAGGAGGTGTGGCTTGAGTAGGGCGATCTCATCGTCGACCCAGAGTATTCTTTTGCCCCCGCGGGCAGTCTTAATAGCCATGCCGAGAAGGTACAGGGTGAGAGAGGCGGACCCCAGGGGAACAAGACGCAAGTGGGGCGCTAGCTGCCGAACACTACTCCAAGCCTCAGTTGCAGTTCATCTCGAACGGCACGAAAGGCGTCGAGTTCCTCCTCTTCTGTGCTCCCGGCACCGGCCGGGTCCGGAAGCCCCCAATGGGCTCGCCACGCGTCCTCCAGCCACACCGGGCAGACCTCTTCGGCACAGAGAGTGATGACCGCATCGACCGGCCGCTCGACTTCATCGATCCCAATGGAGACGTGGAGCGAGATGTCGATTCCGATCTCGGACATGACCAGGACGGCCTGTGGCCGGACGAAGGACGGCTCTGACCCGGCAGACGAAATCGTCACGCCTTGCGGCGCCATTCGTCGCGCGATGCCTTCAGCGAGTTGGCTCCGAGCGGAGTTCGCCACGCACAAGAAGAGGATGTGCCGCGCGCCCAGCAATGCGAGTGCTTCAGCCTCAGCTCGCCAGTCAGACTGCTCGGAGGTGATAGTCAAGTTCATAACGTAAGACGTCGGTCGGCATAGCGCGTCACGGATAGGGTCTTCTCGACACTCCGGGTCTCGATCGTGACATGCGACTGATCCTCTGACGTATGGATCCGTTTCGGTAGCATTGGTCGTCGTAGCCCTCGTTGCAAGCTAGATGCCGGCGGCCCCGCTTCCCCCTGAGTCGCGGGCCTAGCTGATCGGCCGTGTCGCCCGGTTGTACGCTTCGACTCCGCCCACGACGGGCAGCGAAATCGACGTCCCGTTCAGGTCCACGGTCAGCTCCGTGCCCGGCTCCGGCCAGAGCGTGAAGTCACGGTCGCTCGAGAAGATCATCAGCCCGATGCGCTGACCCGCGGGGATTACCTGATCATCAGGCTGCAGGTCGAATTCGAGCTCTACGAACTCACCCGGAGTGAGCGGCGTGCTGGTCCTGAGCGAAGTCGCATTCTGAGGATCAGCCCAACCACGCGTGATGATGTTGTCGTTGATGGATTCGCTGTCCGTCCAGGGAAGCGCGACAAGCCAAACGGACAGGTTTGCGGCCTCGGTATTCGCCGCCACACGGATACTCACTGTGGTCAGACCCGACAGGTGCAGGTCCTCGCGAAGCTCGGGTGTCGCATAGAGGAGCCGCGAGTCGGATTCAGCTGCCGAGGCGAGCGCGCCGCCTGCGAGCGACACATCATCAGAGACCGACTCTGGCGGGTGGCCGCTCAGACGGTCGGTGGAGAGCGCTCCGACACGGTTGCCATTTCCGCGAGGGGTGAGCCTCACACCTTCTGCCTGTGGATGGGGATAGTCAGGATAAGCCGTCGGGTTCAGTCGCCCGTCCTGGCCACGGACGATGTACGCCTTAGGATCGTCCTCCACTCCGTTCTCCACCCCGAACAGGTAGCGCGTGAACCAGCGGTTCATCAGTTCCATCGGGGGCGGGCCGCCGTGCCCACCCTGATGGTAGAAAATCTGCACCGGCACGCCGCGATCCTTGAGCGCCTGCGAGATCCGGTAGCTGTGCTCGGGCATGACGTTCCAATCGTTGAAGCCGTGCGACATGAGCGTCGCAGCCTTCACGCCGTCGATGTGGTTCAGGTAGTCACGCTCGGCCCAGAAATCGTTGTAGTCGCCAGTCTGACGGTCGTGGCTCCCCTGCATCAGTTCGTCACGGACGGTCGCGTTGCAGAAGTCCCGGGTCTCAGGGTAGCCGCTGTTGATGAAGTCGTAGAGCACGTCCACGTCCTCACCCAGATAGCCATCGGGCGAACGCACGAGTCCGTTGGACCGGTAGTAGTGGTAGTACGATGTGTTCGGTGCGATGGGAATGATGGCCTCGAGGCCGTCGACTCCTGTAGTGGCGGCGGCGAGAGGGAGCGTGCCGTTGTAAGACGTCCCGGTCATCCCGACTTTGCCCGTCGCCCAGTCGGCGTGGACTTCGTCACCGCCACGCACGCTGGTGAAGCCGCGCGCGCGACCGTTCAGCCAGTCGATCACCGCTTTGGGTGCGAGTGATTCGTTGGCGCCGCCGACGGTGGGGCACCCCTGCGACTGACCGGTGCCAGGCGACTGCGAGTGGATGACCGCGAAGCCTCTGGGCACCCACGTCGCGATTTGTGAACCCGAGATGCGGGGCTGCTCGGCCCGATGTGAGATATCCGGGATCGGCGTACGCGTTGGTGGGTCATCACCAACTTCCTGACGGACGTCCCAGAAGTAGTTGAGGTCCACACCGCCCGTGCCCGAGTAGTAGGGGCTGGACTCGTAGACGACCGGGACCTTGAGGCCCTCCGTCTCGGTGGCCCCCGGCCGAGTCACATCCACGTGCACACGATCCAACTCGCCGTCCCCGTCTGAGTCGAACTCGGTCTCGACCCACAGGTGGTGGCGCACCCAGGTCGCGGTATCAGCGAAGGCGTCCACTACCTGGGCCTGCCCGTCCGCAAACACAGGCACGGTCTGAGCCGAGGCTGGGACCGCGGAAACGGCAAAGGCCGAGGCGATCGAAAGAACGAAGCGGCGCATGGAGATCATCAAGCGTACCGATATGTGGGCGCGTACGGGGATGCAACGGGTGGGGAATGTGAGGCGTCCGACGCACTGCGTCGAGCAACGGCGGGTATCAGTCGTTCCCGACCTTGATGCGATACGGGAACCACGATGCCACTGCCTTCCCTTCCTGCATGGCAGGCCGGAACATCCACTCGGATGCCTGACTCACCAGGCGTCGGTTGAAATCGCCGCTACGGGTCGGAGGATCGAGGCGGGTGGAGTCAGCGACGACGCGACCCGTCTCGTTGACGAAGACCAACACTTGGACCTCGGTACCGCGTAGTCCCCGATCGTACGGCGGGATGATCATACTCCGCGGCGTAGGTGGCTGGAGGCGGAAGAAGCCTTCATCCGCATTTCCTCCATCACCCTCGCCCTCGCCGTCTTCCAGCCCTGGTCCCTCGTCCTCCAGACCTGGCTCCTCACCGAGGACGGACGCCGAGTCCGTCTCAGTCATGTCTTCGAACTCAACAGGGTCGATCGCAATGTCAGTGGGGATCGGAATGGGAGGCGGCACAATGGGCGTCACCGTGGGAGGCGTCCGAATGTTCAACGCCATTAGTGCGCCCTTTGCAGCTCGGTTGTCGCCCGCTCTTGGTCCGGCCGCCGCGAACGGAGAAACCGGGATCACGTTCCCCTTCCAGCCGAAGAAAACAACCAGGTGGACGAGCACGGATATGAGCAGGCCCGTACGCCAGATCCTTCGCTCTTGGCGCCTCCGGTCCTTCGCCTTGATGTCGTGCAGTGCTTTCATGTCCGTCCGGTCTTACGTGCATCCACCTAATACTACAGAGACGTACGCGGGGGTGTTTCGGACACTACAGGCCCGAACTCGCAACTTTCATTGAAACTGCATCGGTATGTAGTATCTCGGCTCCGGCTGATTGGTGTGTCATCACCATGTTCTCCGGGCTCACAAAGCCAGCCGTGTGGACCCCGTCAGGGCATTGCGGTCGGAATAGCCCTCGGTAGATTTTGCTACCCGATGCGTCGGCAACCTCCCGACGGGGGGTCGCCGGCTCTTCTTTCTAGGGATTCATGACCGAACCGACGACCGAGCCCGACACCGCGACTGACTCGCGCCTGCGCGCCTATTACGAGCTGACCAAGCCCGGAATCGCGGGGTACGTCTTGATCACGGCGGGAGTCAGCGCCTTCGTGGGGTCACGCGGCACGATCGACATGCTCTTCGCGATTCACACGATGCTAGGTACCGGCATCGCGACCGCCGGGGCACTCACGTTGAACCAGTACGTGGAGCGTGACATCGATGCGGTGATGCACCGGACCCGAACCCGGCCGTTGCCCACCGGCCGGCTGAAGCCGATCGAGGCGCTGGTGTTCGGGGTCCTGCTTCTGGTGGGCGGCCTAGTCTACCTAGGAACGCTCGTCGGAATCGTGCCGGCAGCGCTCGCGGGATTGAGCGCAGCGATATACCACCTGGTATACACGCCCCTCAAATCGCGGTCGTACGTCGCGACACTCGCCGGCTCGTTTCCCGGCGCCCTGCCAATGCTGATCGGTTGGACCGCGGGAACGGGCGATTTCAACTCAGCCGGTGGATGGATGTTTGCTATCGGCTACTTGTGGCAGCTCCCCCACGTGCTTGGCCTCGCCTGGATGCTCCAGAAGGACTACGCGAGAGTCGGTTTTAAGCTGATCCCCCAGGGCGGCGCCAAGGTGATCGGTCGACACATGGTGGTGGCAACCGGGTTACTGCTTCCGGTGAGTCTGGCTCCGACCATCCTCGGATACACCGGCATGATCTACGCGGGCGGAGCCGTGGTTCTGGGCCTGGCCTTTTTAGCGCGCTCGGTGGGAGCTGCGAAAGACCTGACAGAAGAAACGGCCCGGCGCGTGTTCTTCGGCTCTCTGTTATACCACCCCCTGTTGTTGGTGCTCATGCTGTTCGACACCATTCGTATGTAGGAGCAAGAGCGAGCGACCCCTGTTCGCTGGCCGCAGTCGCAAACCCGGAGGACACACCGTGCGCCGCTTCACCTTCGCGCTGGTTTTCGCAGTGTCATCTCTCACCCTTCTGGCCAATGCGGTCGCCGGTCAGAGCAATGACCGCCCTCGCGCCCGCGACATCGGCCTCTCGGTCGGCGTCCTCACTCCCGGCACGCACAACGCGATCACCGATGTCGCCGGAGTCCGAGTCGGGCACACGACGGTTTCAGATGGCGTGCGCGTCCAGACCGGGGTTACGGCGATCATCCCTCACGGGGGCAATCCATATCTCAGCCGAGTGCCCGCTGCGATCCATGTCGGGAACGGCTACGGGAAGCTCCTCGGGGTCACGCAGATCCGCGAACTCGGCGAAATCGAGACGCCCATCCTGCTCACTTGCACGCTCTGCGTCTGGAAAGCGGCCGACGCGATGGTCGAGTGGATGCTCGGGCTGGACGGCATGGAAGAAGTCCAATCCCTGAACGCTGTTGTGGGTGAGACCAACGACGGTGGCCTCAACGACATTCGGAACCGCCCGATCGAACCCGCTCACGTCGTCAGCGCAATCGAATCCGCCACGGACGGCCCGGTAGAGGAAGGCGTCGTGGGGGCAGGAGCAGGAACGTCTGCCTTCGGTTGGAAAGGCGGAATCGGCACCAGCAGCCGGGTGCTTCCCCAAGGGATGGGCGGCTATACGGTCGGGGTTCTCGTTCAATCGAACTTCGGTGGCATCCTCCAGATGGGAGGAGCTCCGGTGGGTGTTGAGCTCGGCCAATACGCCTTCGCCAATCAGGTGGGGCACGATGAAGACTACGACCCGCAAGCCGACGTCCAGGAGTGGGGCTCGATCATGATGGTGGTCGCCACGGACGCCCCTCTCTCAGCCCGAAACCTCGAGCGACTCGCAGCCCGCGCAATCATGGGACTAGCTCGGACCGGTTCGTATGCCAGCAACGGATCTGGGGACTACGTCATCGCATTCTCGACCGCCAACGGTGTCCGTCGCTCGACAACTCCCGGCGAGCATACATTCGACGACCTGGCGAACGGCAGCATGAGCGGGCTCTTCGAGGCTGCAGTGGAATCCACCGAGGAGGCCGTGTACAACTCGCTCCTCAAGGCCACGACCGTGACGAGCAACGGGCGAACGGTTGAAGCGCTCCCCCTCGACGAGACCATCGAAATTCTGCGGCGTTATCGTGCGATCCGATGACCCCGCCTACGGACATTGATTGGCTCGTGCGGACAGCGGTGTACCAGAGCTTCGCCGCGACGGGGAAAGCTCCCAGCCTAAGGGATTTGGCCGAGACCTTCGAGAGCACCCCTGAACGGATGGCCGAGTCCCTCGAACGACTGCATCAAGCGTATCAGATCGCGCCACATCCGGACGGATCGGGCGTTTGGTGGGCGAATCCCTACTCGGACGTGGAGTCGGCGTACCCAGTAGAGACTCCCGTCATGACCACCTACGCCCCATGCGCTTGGGATGCGTTCGGAGTGCCTGCTATCGCCGGCACGGACGGGTGGATTCGCACGCGGTGTGCGGAGAGCGGTACGGCAATGGAGTTCGGGATTCGAGACGGTGAACTCGCGGGAGACGACGGCGTCATCCACATGGTCGTGCCCATCAGAGACGCGTGGGCCAACATTGGCTTCACGTGAAGCAACATGCTTGCCTTCCGGTCGGAAGGGGACGTGACGGCATGGCTCGAACGCACCGGACATGGGTTCGGAGTGATGATCGACTTCGCGACGATGTGGGCGATCGCCCAACCCTGGTACTCAGGACGCCTAGAGGCGGGGTGGCGAGGCCTCTCCGCCGAGGCAGGACAGGCGATCTTCGATGAGCTCGGGCTCACCGGAGCGTGGTGGCGACTGATCGAGCCTTAGCGGACGATCTCGGCTCCGATCAGTCGATCCACTTCCATACCCGTGAAGCCAGCCTCGGCCAGCACCTGGCGAGTATGCTCCCCTAGAAGTGGAGCGCCCCGGGGCGGTTCCGCGTCCTCCGTAGGACCGGATCCCGACATCTTCACTGGGAAACCCAGCGAACGTACCAAACCGAGTGACGAGTGCTCGACGTCGATCACCATGCCCCGGGCCTTCGTTTGGGGATTTTCGAGCATCTCTCCGACGGAGGCGATCGGGCCGGCTGGAACGCCCGCGTCCTGAAGCCGTTCCAGCCAACTCTCTGTGGAGCGATCAAGAAAATGCGGCGCAAGCACACGGACCAAGTCGTCCAAGTGTGCCATTCGGTCCGCATTGGTGCTGAAGCGCGGGTCTTCGCGGAGCTCGGCCGCATTCAGCGCCTCGGTGAGGCGAGCCCAAGTCGCCTCGTTGGAGGCACCCACGTTGATCCACCCGTCGGTCGTCGGGAAGGTCTGATACGGCGCGGCGAGGGGGTGAGCCGACCCCATGGGGCCCGGTGACACTCCACTTGCGAGCGCGATCGCGCTCTGCCAGAACGTCTGCGTGATTCCAGCTTCGAAAAGGGACGTGTCGACGTGCTGCCCCTTCCCTGTCCGCTCTCTCTCAAAAAGCGCGGACACCACGCCCAATGCCGCCAGAATACCCGCAGTAATGTCGGTCACCGGAGCACCCACTTTCACGGGTGCTCGTCCCGGCCCTTCTCCGGTCACGCTCATGAGCCCCGAATAACCCTGAGCGATCAGGTCGAAGCCGCCTCGGTTCGACATCGGTCCCGTCGAGCCGAATCCCGTGATCTGGCAGTAGACCAGTTTTTCGTTGATGGCTGATAGGTCATCGTAGCCGAGCCCCATCTTCTCCATCGTTCCGGCACGGAAGTTCTCGATGATCACGTCGGCATCCTTTACCAACCGGCGTACCACGGACCGCCCCTCTTCGGAACGCAGGTCCACAGCAACCCCACGCTTCCCTCGGTTCAGCATCATAAACGCCGCAGATTCGCCCTTTACGTCTGGCGGAACGAATCCACGCGTGCCGTCCCCATTAGGGAGACGTTCCACCTTGATGACGTCGGCACCCAGATCGCCGAGAAGGAGCCCACAGACAGGGCCTGCCATGATGTGGCTGAGTTCGACGACTCGGACTCCGGATAGTGCCGACAGCATGGACCTACTCTCCGGTGAACGTCGGCTTACGCTTCTCCACGAACGCTTCGCGGCCTTCACGGTAGTCGTCCGTCTGGAAGGCGTCGTGTGCCTCGGCGCGCTCGGCATCGCTAAGCGGCGTCGGGTCCTCGAGCCGGCGGATGAACTTCTTGTGCCAACGATTCACCAGAGGAGCACCCGCGGCAATCTGCTCCGCCAACTCACGACCGCGCGTCCGGACCTCACCATCCGGCACCACGCGATTTACGAGCCCGATACGCCGTGCTCCGGCCGCAGGCACGAGCTCCCCCGTGAGGAGAAGATCGAGCGCCGCCCCAGCTCCGATCAGCCGCACCAGCGGATCGAGTTCCGTGTACGACATCGTCAAGCCGAGCCGATTGATGGGGGCTCCGAATCGGCTCGATGCCTCGCATACTCGAACGTCACAGCAGGTGACGATCTCTAGGCCGCCGCCCACGCAGAGTCCCTGAACGATGGCGATCGTTGGGTGTGGACAGTTCCAAACGGCCTGGAGCGCCGTGCCGATCGCGTCGGAGTATCCCTTCACGTCGTCCGGTGCAGTTCGTTGAGCTTCGAAGGCCGAGATATCGGATCCGGCTGAGAAGGCGCGCCCACCCACACCTCGGATCGTGACGCACCGAACGTCCGCATTCTTCGTCAACATCTCGAACTCGTCTGCCAGGGTCCGCCAACCAGCGATACCAAGCACGTTGTGCTTGTCTGGGCCGTCGAGCCGGATCTCGGCGATGCCTGCGTCGATCGTTACGTGGACTCTTGTGCTCATCGGTAGAACATCTCCACGAGGAACATCGGAATCGCCGGAACGTAGGTCACGAGCAGAAGCACAGCGAGCAGCACCGCCACGAAGTACACGTTGACCTTGCTCACCTGCCAGATGTCCGCCTTGGCGACGGAACACGCGGTCACGAGGACCGAGGCAACAGGCGGCGTCTGTTGCCCGATGCCAAGATTGAGCGTCACAACGAGTCCGAAGTGTACAGGATCGATGCCTGCAGCCGTTACCAACGGCATCACGATGGGCACGACCAGAATGATGGCTGCCGCAGAGTGAAGGAAGAGCCCAATGACGAGGAAGAAGCCGTTCAGCAGAAGCAGGATGGCCCAACGGTCCTGGGTCATACCCATGATGCCCTCCGCCACTCGCTGTGGTACCCGGACCTCCGTCAGGTAATCCCCGAGCAGCGCGGACGCAGCCACCAACAGCATCACGACGGCGGTCTGCGTGCCGCCCTCTAGAATCGCCTTCTTGAGATGCGGCAGGTCCAACTCTCGGTAGATCACACCGCCAATGAACATCGCCGCCACGACGGCCAGCCCTGCGCCTTCCGTGGCGGTAACCCATCCGCTGAAGATCCCGCCCAGGATGATGACCGGAAGTGTAAGGGCCCACGCCGCTTCCCTAGCCGTTTCCCAAACGCGCTGGAGCTTGAACATCTGCTCTTTAGGAAAATTATGTTTCCGGGCCAACATGTATGCGACCAACATCATCATGAGGCCGCCTAGGACCCCCGGGATGATGCCAGCAACAAAGAGTTCGACAATCGACGATCCAGACATCACCCCATAGAGGATCATCGGGATCGACGGAGGGATAATCACCGCGAGGGTCGCAGACGAGGATGTCACTGCCGCCGCGAACGACTTCGAATATCCCTTCCGTTTCATGGCTGGGATCAGGATCGATCCGAGCGCCGCCACGTCCGCGACAGCCGATCCGCTGATCTCTGCAAAGAAGAGCGAGGCGCTGATAGTGACCATCGCCAGACCGCCCCGGATGAAACCGACCAACGCAGAGGCAAAGTTGATCAATCGCGTACTGATACCCGACGCATTCATGATCGCGCCGGCCAAGATGAAGAGCGGAATCGCGATGAGCGGGAAGGACGTGGACCCGCTGTACATCACGAGACCCACGTTGGGTAGCGAACCTATCCCACCGGGCCCCGTGATCATGGCCAGCACCGCCACGGCTCCGAGAGAGATCGCGATCGGGATCCCGAGAACCACCAACAACAGCAACACGAAGCCGATTCCGAGCAGACTCATGCGTCGGCTCCAGAGCTCGCCGGCCCGTCAGCTTCGGCCGTCGCCACATACGCGAACTCCTCGTCGGGCTCAGCGACTGGCTCCCTCAGCGCATCTGGCAGCGACAACAATTGCGAGACGATGAAGAGCACCGCACCAATGGGAATCACCGACTGAGCGACCGCGGTCGGCACCCAGGGAAGAGACACGAGCGTAGTCCCTCCCAGAACGGAGAGGACACGTACGCCCGCCCAGGCTAGCACGGAGAAGAACGCGATCACGACGACTTCGCCGAACAGCACGACGCCCTTCCTGAGGTTGCCGTGCATCTTGTCGACGAGCGTCGGCATGCCGATGTGCGATCGACTCAGGGCAGCGAGAGCGGCTCCGTAATAGGTAAGCCAGGCGAGCATGATGGAGGCGACCTCGTCGTACCAGACGAGTGACGCCCCCGCCTTCCTGAACCCGACGCCCACCACAACGATGACGGCAAGAGCCACCATCAGTACCAGAACGATCGTCTCCAGGAAGACCCGGAGTCGACTTCGGAAGACGGCTGGTTTCACGAGTGGCTGGAGCGAGTGAGGGTCAATTCGATCCTGAGTCGAGGGCGCGCCGGACTAAGTCTCCGCCGCCCTCCACGGTCGCGTCAAACTCCTCGTAGAGCCCCGTACTCGCCTGCACGAAGGCCGCACGCTCCGGCGAATTCACCTCCACGCCGGCATCACGGACGGACGTCAGCAACTCCGTATCCAACCGGGCCGCCGTCTCATGTACGAACGCCTGCGTGGACCGGACCTCTTCTTCCAAGATTTGGCGGACATCGTCGGACAACCGATCCCAATGACTCGGAGACACGACCACGTAGGCCGGAGTGTACACGTGGCCCGTCATGGACAAGTAGTCCTGCACTTCGTACAGCTTGGAGCCCCATATCTGGGCGAGCGGGTTCTCTTGTCCGTCGATCACACCGGTCTGCAACCCAATGAAGACCTCGGACAAGGCCATCGGCGTCGGGTTGGCTCCATAAGCTTGGAAGAGCTTGACCCGCCACACTCCGCGGGGAGTGCGAAGCTTGATGCCCGCCAAGTCGGCCGGAGCAGTGATGGGCCGCTCATTGTTCGTCACATGGCGAAATCCGTTCTCCCAGACACCGAGCATTCTATACCCCGCGGCCTCCGCAAGCGGTGCGAGGTCAGGCCATACGACCGCCTCCTCGATGGCCCTCATGTGCTCCCGATCCGCGACGAGATAGGGCATCTCGAACAGGCCAAACGCATCGATCTGGGACGACATCACCGTGGACGGGAGGGCGAAGTCGACGGTGCCCAGTTTGATCTTCTGTAGCAGAAGTTCGTCACCACCCAGCTGACTGGAACCGAAAACAACGACCTCATAGCCGTCGAGACGTTCGTTCGCTCGGCGCGCGAACTCTTCCGCCGAGAGAGCGAAGAGCGATCCCGGCTCCCCGACATGTCCGAACTTGAGCTCGATCGGCCCACCGTCCCCTTCAGCGACGCATCCTATGGAACCGAGCGAAATCGCCACAAACGCGGCGGTCGTCGCCACCGTGCGGAACCGAGACATCACGTCCCTCCACCTTCAGTAGTCAGGAAATCCATGGCAGCGCGCACGCCCCCCGGCTGATGCTGGATCCCGGCCAGAGCCAGTCCCATCTCTATGCCAGCAAGTGCACCCATAAGCGTCAGTGTGTTGAAGTCACCCAGGTGCCCAATGCGAAAGAGCTTGCCTTTGTAGGGCCCGAGCCCTGTCCCCAGCGACATGTCATATCGGTTGAGAATCAGCGTTCTCAGTTCGTCGGCGTCGAAGCCGTCCGGGATCACTGTTGCCGTCACGGCGTTACTCGCCTCGAGCGGATTCCGCGCGAAGGTGTCGAGGCCCCACGCAGCGACCGCCGTACGGGCCGCCCGCGCGTGACGTGCGTGTCGCTGAAACACGTTGGCGAGCCCTTCCTCACGCAGCATAACGAGCGCCTCTTCAAGTCCGTAAAGGAGGTTCGTCGCGGGCGTGTATGGGTAAGTCCCCTGCTCATTCGCAGCGAGCTGGTCGTCCCAATCCCAGTACGAACGAGGGAGCGTCGCGGCCTTTCGTGCCTCGAGCGCCCGCGGCCCGATCGCGAGAAATGCCAGTCCCGGAGGAAGCATGAGCCCCTTCTGCGATCCGGATACCGTCACGTCGATGCCCCAAGCGTCGTGTTGGAGGTCCGTGGCAGCCAGAGACGAAACCGCATCGACAAAAAGCATGGCGGGATGTTCCGACTCCTGCATCGCCGTACCAATCACTTCGACATCGCTGGTCACACCCGTCGACGTCTCGTTGTGAACGACAAACACCGCTTTGATGGCATTGATGTGATCGGCGCGCAGAGCGTCGATCACTGCGTCGGCCGCGAGGCCACGACGCGGTTCCCAGGGCTCACGTTGGACGATGAGCCCGAAGCGGTCGGCCACGGTCGCCCATTTCTCCGCGAAGAAGCCCTGATCGAAGACAACGACCCGGTCTCCAGGCGAAAGCGTGTTCGTGATCGCCGCTTCCCAGGCTCCGCTCGCGGACGACGGGTGCACGAGAACGTGGTGTTTGGTCCGAAAGAGCCACTTCAACTCCGCTAAGAGCCGACCTGTGAGTTCCTTGAATTCCGGGCCTCGGTGGTCGATGGTCGGGCGGGACATCGCACGCAACACCCGGTCCGGCACGTTGGTCGGGCCGGGGAGCTGCAGAAAGTGGCGTCCGCTGCGGTAGGTCACGGTACTTGGCTCAGGTGCGACTGTGGGTAGGGTGGCATACGTTGCCGCCCAAGAGAAAAGCCAACTTACACGGTACCCCACGCCCCGACACCCATGAGCCGTCTGAGCACCGATCGCGCACCCGGCGACGCAGGCCTTGAACGAAAACTCCGCGGTGCGATCCGGGGCGAGGTTCGTTTCGACGCATTTACTCGCGGGTTGTATTCGACTGATGCGTCTCACTATCAGATCGAACCGTTGGGTGTGGTCTTTCCGAGATCCGCTGAGGATGTAGAAGCGATCATGACGGTCGCCCGCGAGGAGGGCGCCCCTGTTCTTCCGCGCGGCGGCGGCACGTCTCAGTGCGGACAGACCGTGGGCCGGGCCATCATCGTGGACGTGAGTCGCCACCTCACGGCATTCGAAGTCGTGGGAGAGGACCACGTCGACGCCGATCCAGGGCTGGTCTTGGATCACCTCAACTCGGCCCTGAAACCGGACGACAGCTGGTTCCCGGTCGATCCGTCGACCAGTAACCGTGCGACCCTGGGAGGCATGGCGGGCAATAACAGCGCCGGATCTCGGTCTCTGAAGTACGGGATGATGATCGACAATGTCGCGGCGGTTGAAGCCGTGCTACCGGACGGGCGCCGCCTCTGGCTGGGTGAAGGCGGCTCTGAGGCGTCGCTCATCCCTGACGAACTCGCCGCACTTCGGGCCCTGTACTCACGGGATGCGGACGAGATCGCCCGGACCACTCCCCATACCATGCGCAACGTCGCCGGCTACGCCGTCGATCGCCTCGCTCCGGCGCACGAAAACCTGGCGCAGCTCCTTGTGGGCTCGGAAGGGACGCTCGCCTTCTTCACCAAACTCAAACTACGCCTCGCCCCTGTGCCGCGGACCCGCGTCTTGGGCGTGTGCCACTTCCCCACTCTGCTGGGGGCCCTGGATGCGGTGCAGCACATCGTCAAGCTCGCGCCCAGTGCCGTGGAGCTGGTAGACGAGAACGTCCTGACGCTCGCGGCCGAGCGACCGGAGTTCCGTTCCGCCTTGTCGACCTTCGTTGTAGGAGCCCCGAAGGCGCTCCTGCTCGTGGAGTTCGCGGAAGAGACCGCCGGTGCCGACCTCTCCGGGAAGTTGAGGCAGCTCGCGGATCTCCTGGGCGAACTCGGCTATCCCGGCGGAGTGGTTCGGGCGGAGACGGCCTCCATGCAGGCCGCTGTGTGGAGCGTGAGGAAGGCCGGCCTCAACATCGTCATGTCCATGGCGGGGCCGAAGAAGCCGATCTCGTTCATCGAGGACTGCGCCGTCCCCCTCGAGCATCTGTCCGAGTACGCAAAGAGCGTCGAAGAAATCTTCGCACGCCACGGCTCCACGGGCACCTGGTATGCACACGCCTCGGTTGGGTGTCTGCACGTACGTCCTGCCCTAAACCTCAGGGACCCGGAGGACATCCGCAGCATGCGTGCCATCGCTGAGGAGACCCACGAGGTCGTGCGCAGATACGGAGGCACACATTCTGGTGAGCACGGCGACGGGCTACTGCGATCAGAGTTCCTCGCAACGATGCTGGGGGACCGCATGGCCACGCTCTACGCTGATGTTAAGCACACTTTCGATCCGTCCGGGCTCATGAACCCTGGAAAGATCGTCGACCCACCGCGCATGGATGACCGGAGCCTTTTCCGGTACAACGAAACGTACGCGGAGTCCGCTCCGGGGCGGGCCGAAAAGGCTCTCCCCGTCGTGTTGGATTGGTCCGGGGACAACGGGATCCTCTCCGCAGTGGAGAAGTGCAACAACAACGGCGCATGCCGAAAGTCGGATCCGGGCGTGATGTGTCCGTCGTTCCGTGCCACGCAAGACGAGCGACATTCGACCCGAGGGCGGGCGAACGCCCTCCGGCTCGCGCTTACCGGACAGCTGGGAGAGGACGGACTCGATTCGCCCGAAATGGCCGAGGCCATGTCGCTGTGCATCTCTTGTAAGGGCTGCAAACGCGAGTGTCCGACCGGCGTCGACATGGCGTCGCTGAAGCTCGAATGGCTCCACCACCAAAACCGGAAGCACGGAATCTCGGCGCGCGAGCGCCTTCTCGCAGATCTCCCTAGACGAGCCTCCATGCTCAGTCGCCTGGCGCCGCTCGTGAATATTGGCGGCGCCAACTCGCTGCTTAGGAGCTTGGCCGAGTCGCGGCTCGGGATTTCCTCGCGACGCCCCCTTCCGAAGTGGTCCTCGCACCCCTGGCGAGAGAGTGAGGCCAACGGCGCCCTCGGCCCGGGAGATGCCTTCCCCGCCGTGGCACTCTTCGTCGACACTTTCACGCGTTGGTTCGAGCCCGAGGTCGCGCGGGCCGCCCTCGACGTGCTTTCCCAGACCCGACAAACGTCCGGCGGCGTCCGGGCCAAAGGTCGCCCTCTGTGCTGCGGCCGCACGTACCTCAGCGCCGGGCTACTCGACGAAGCACGGGAGGAAGGTCACCGAGTCATCGACGCGATGCTGCCATACGCCGCCAACGGCATACCGGTGGTGGGCCTCGAGCCCAGCTGTGTGTACACCATCAAGGAAGACCTTCCTCGCCTCATCCCCACGGAGGACGCCCGTCGAGTAGCGGACAACATGATCCTCTTCGAGGAGGCAATCGATGCCGACCTGGAGTCCGGTATCACGTTGCCGTTCGTCGAACAGAATGGGTCCGCCAAGGTCCACGGACATTGCCATCAAAAAGCGGCGGGGTCCGCAGACGTCACCGCACGGCTACTCAACCGGATTCCTGGCTTCGACGCCGAGTTGATCGAGTCGGGATGCTGCGGGATGGCTGGAGCGTTCGGATATCACGAAGAACACTACGAGGTCTCAATGGCGATCGGAGAACTCGATGTCCTCCCCGCCGTTAGGGAGGCCGGCCCCGACGTAGCGATCGTCGCTGCCGGTACGAGCTGCCGTGCTCAGATCACAGACGGCACCGGGAGAGAGGCGAAACACCCCGCCGAAATAATCAGAGACGCACTTCAGAAGCAGATCGAACCCTAGAGCTCTCGCCCTTTCGTCTGGCCGGCTTATTCGCCGCGCGACGGGCGGAGCGATTAAATTCCGAACGGCCCAAAGAGCAGGTTGCCTGGAGCATCAGGGTCGGTTCCTCGATCGAACTCACCGGCGATACTCATCAGTTCCGTTCTGCTGATCACTCCATCGTGATCGGACTCTCCGCGCAGGATTCGAACATTCTCCACGACCCGCTCGAAGTCTCCGACGTCGATCTGGCCGTCGTCATCTGCGTCGTTCACCTGGAAGTAGCGGGTCACTTTCTTGATCTAGAGATCGCTCAGCATCGATTCATTCGGGGTGGGCTGCTGCGGGCCAGAACCATCCGGACCGACTCTGGAATCACTAGATATGTCCTAATCCAGCCGCGCCACTACTGCTGAGGACACCTCTTCAAGTTCGAGCAGGGCTTCGCGTACATCGGGTGCAACGTCCGCATCGACCGCGATGGCCGCGAGCGCGTCGCCTCCACGGGAGAGCCGTGACTGATGGTATTCTCCGATGTTGATCTCGTGGTTCCCAAGGAGGGTGCCGACCCGGCCAATGACTCCAGGCACATCGTGGTTCTTGAGCACGATGAGCGCTCCGCTTGGCACAATGTCCACGTGGTACTTCTCGATTCTCACGATGCGGGGGTGTCCCTCCCCGAGGAGGGCGCCCGCGACGCTGAAGTCTTGGCTCTCACCCTTGATGATGACTTCCACGAACTCCGTGTACGATTTGTGTCTCGCGAGCTGTGCCCTCGAAATCCCGATGCCCCGCTGACGGGCTAGGTGAGCAGCGCTCACGAAGTTCACCACATCCTGCCCGACAACCCTCTCGAGCAATCCGACCAGGACATACGACGTGAGGGGCTGCACAGCCTCATCCGACTCACCTCCGTAACGCACTTCGACTCCTGTAATCCCACCTGGCGCCAGCGCGCATGCAAGCCGACCCAGCTTGTGACCGAGATCGAAGAGCGGCATAAGCGCCTTCAGCGCATCACCGCTGATGGCGGGTGCGTTGAGCGCCCGGGAGAGATCCCCTTCCGCCAACGCGGCCCTCACCGCTTCAGCGATTTCCACGGCCACGAGTTCCTGCGCTTCCGTCGTCGACGCGCCCAGGTGTGGGGTAAGCACAATGTTGGGCGCCTCCCGAAGGGGACTCCCATCTTCAAGAGGCTCGTTCTCGTACACGTCCAAGGCCGCACCCGCGATCTGCCCGTCGTGAAGCGCCTGAGCGAGCGCCGCCTCGTCGACGACACCGCCGCGCGCCACGTTCACGATGAACGCACCGTCTTTCATGCGTCCAAGCGTTTCCGTGGAGATCATGCCACGGGTGTCGTCGGTGAGCGGGACGTGAAGAGAGATCACATCAGCCTTCTCAATGACATCGTCGAGCGATGCACGGCTTACGCCCAGCCTCGAAGCACGCTCCGCGGTCAGGTACGGATCGTGCGCCATGACCTTCATGCCAAAGGCTGCACATCGGCGGGCCACCTCACCGCCGATCCTTCCGGCGCCGATTAGGCCCAGTGTCCGCCCTCGGAGCTCGACCCCTTTGAAGCTCGACCGCTCCCACGCGCCGGTGCGCATCGACGCGTCAGCTGCGGAGACTTTTCGCACCATCGACAGGATCAAAGCCATCGTGAGTTCCGCCGCGGAGACGGTGTTGCCCGCCGGAGCGTTCACAACGGCTACGCCCCGCTCCGTGGCCGCCTCCAAGTCGATGTTGTCGACACCTACGCCGGCACGGCCAATGACTCGGAGGTGTTCCGCTTGTGCGAGCATTTCGCCGCAGACTTTGGTCGCACTCCGCACGACCAGGCCGTGCGCATCCTTCAGAGCCTCGGCGAAGGCCGGGTCAGACGAATCGTCGATCTTGATCACTTCGAAACGAGCGTCTGCCCGAAGCGGCTCGAGACCAGTGTCAGACACCTTGTCTGTCACGACCACCTTGAAGGTCGGCGTCATCGGATCACCTCGGTCAGTACTTCGAGAAGTTCGTTCAGTTCGTCGAGCGAATGGTCGCCCATGTGTCCGATTCGGATGGACGTCTCTTTCAGCTTCCCGTAGCCCCCACCAACCACCCAGCCCCGCTCTCGCATCCCCTTCACGATCGGGGGTCCGCTCAATCCCTCGCCCAGCTGAACCGCAGTGACCGTGGGAGAGCGATACCCTTCCGGGGCCATGACTGAGAGGGGCAGACCATTGGCCGCCATCTCAGCAACCCAAGCGTGTGTGCGCTCGGCCATGGAGGTGTGGCGGGCCCAGCGGCCCTCCATGGTTTCTTCCGCGAAGTGATCGAGCTGGACCTGAAGCGCATACATCGTGCTCAAGCCAGGCGTCGTAGGCGTTTGGAGCTTTTCGATGTTCTTCTGGAACTCGACCAAGTCGAAGTAGAAGCCTTTCCCAGTTACGGAGGCCGAACGCTCCATCATCGCCTCAGACGCGACACCGAACGACAGGCCGGGTGGAAGCGCGAGCGCCTTCTGTGACCCCGTCAGGACGAAGTCGAGCCCCCATGCGTCAGTGCGAAGCTCGGCCCCACCGCACCCTGTGACTGAATCGACGAGCAAAAGCGTGTCTGCATGCTGCTTCACAACGGTAGAGATGGCTGGAAGGTCGTTGAGCGCGCCGGTTGAGGTCTCCGAATGCACCACTGTGACCGCGTCGTAGTCACCACCTTCGAGGGCAGTCGCAACAGCGGCAGGATCGTGGGCTTCGCCCCACGGAACGGAGACCTCGTCTACTTCGAGTCCACACGCCACCGCGATCGAAGCGAAGCGCTGACTGAAGGCCCCATTCACGAGCGACAACACGCGGCTGGAAGCTCCATTCCGAACCGCAGCTTCCATAAGGCCAGACGCTGAAGAGCTAGAGATGAAGACGGCCCGGGCCGTAAAGAACGCCTGCTTGAGGCCTTCTTGGAGTGGCCCCATCACTTCCTGGATACCAGGCCCTCGGTGTCCGATCATCGCCTTGGTCTGGGCCGCGAGGACCTCGGAGCGGACCTCCGTCGGACCAGGGAGGAAGAAGCGACCGAAGGGAGTCTCGCTACCGTCAGAAGCGGTCTGGCTCAAAGAATATGCTCCGCGCGCGGGGGGGGCATTCGTGTCAACAAATCGGTCTAAGGAAGGTCCGGGGAAGCTAACGAGGAGGCAGATGTTTACCAGTTGTCAGCGCGCTCCTTTGTAGGATCGCCCGTGGCACCCGCATGTTCTCCGCAACCCACCCGAACTCCGCATGCCCGCCGTGCCCAATCCCCAGAAATTGCTCCACGACATCCACCGCAGATCTCTGTAGCAGGTCCTGGGGATTTACCTCGCGGCATCATGGGGTGCGCTCCAGGTCGTGGATACCGTCGTCGAGACAGCTAACCTCCCGGAATGGCTCCCTGGAATGGCACTCGTCCTCTTGATCATCGGGCTGCCGGCGGCCCTCGGGACGGCGTTCGTCCAAGGCGGAACGAAGCCTGCGAGCACAACATTGGAGTCATCGGACGAAAGCCCGGAGCCGGGCAACGGCGGAACGCCTTCACCGGCTGCCGATCAGGCCTCGCCTTCGTGCTGTGGGGCGTCGTGGCAACGCTGCTTCTGCTCCGAACCGGCGGCCTAGCGTCTGAAGTCCGAAGCCAAGAAGGCCTTCCGTCGATCGCTGTGATCCCGTTCAACAACCGGGCGAAAACGCCCTAACGCCAGGAGTCCTTCCAGCGGGTGTAACACACCGCCGTAACCCCTGCTTTGTCCAATACGTCGAGTCCTTCTGGATTCCGATAGGTCTCGCGGTAGAAGACGTAGGCCACATTGGCTTGGACCATCAGCTTCGCGCACATGACACAGGGACTCGCGGTGAGGAAGGCGACCTTGTCCCGTAACTCACCTGGCGCCTTAACCAGGGCGTTCATCTCAGAATGAATACAGCCGCACTTGCCGGCCTCGTCCGAATCGCACCGGTTGGGGAAACCCCGGACATTGCCGTTGTAGCCGATCGAGACGACGTGTTCCAGGTTGGCATCGGTCAGCACGGTACCCACCTGTAGCCGAGCACACGTAGACCGCTTCGCCAATTCCTCGGCCATGCGCATGTACACTTCAAAAAGCGGTGGTCTCTCAACGCGGTCGACACTAGCGACTGCATCGTCACCCACCTCCACAACGTTGAGTGGATGTTTGTTGCCTGGAACTCCATCCTTGTAGATCAACGACATCGCCTCAGCTCTCTCTCAGTTGTTCTTCGATGGACTTCGTTCGCTCGGTCACCACGTCTCCCGTGTGTGTCGTCGCCACGGGCTCGATCAGCGCGAGGCAGCACTCTTCTTGAGCGACAGGATTGTGCCGCATGCCCTTCGGTACGACAAACGCGTCACCGGCTCCGAGTTCGATAGGACCCTCGTCCATCTCGATGCGCAGTCGCCCCTTGAGGATGAGGAACATCTCATCCTCATGCTCATGAGCATGCCAGACGAATTCCCCTTGCACCTTCGCGACCTTCACGAAGGAGTCGTTTACACGCCCGACGACCTTGGGAGACCAGAGCGTCGTGAGGGCTTCGGCTTCGGCCAAGAGGTTGAACGACTTCATTCCCATCCCAATCCCTCTAAGAAGATCTTTGCCTGAAGGTACTCAACTGGGGCCCAGGCATCAGTCAGCGGTGGCCCAACAGGAGCGACCGGCGCCTCAACCCACTCGCCTCCTGGTAATGTCGAGCGCTGACTCGCCGCCACTATGATGAGGTTCTGCGTCACATGCAGACCGTATCCCGGGTTCGCGCGGTAAATGCGGACCTCCGGAAAGACCGACTCGAGCGTATAGGTGAATCGTTCAAGGAACGCGGTTCCGGCCCCGCTGAGCGGCGACAACACATTCGCCATGAAGAGGCCCTCAGGTCCGAGGCGTTCGGACATCGCACGTAGAGCTTCCTCGGTCACCATCGTCCACGGAACCGTGAGCAGATGATCGAACACATCGAGGTAGGCAAGATCATACCTGGTGTCGCTCGACCGCATGAACACTCGTGCGTCGTCGTGAATGACTCGGATGGTCGGGTAGTCGGCCTGGCGGAACGCAAAATACTCCTCCGCCAACTCTGTCACCGCCGGGTCGATCTCGACCACGTCGATTCGCATATCCGGATGTGCGCGCTCGAGCGCGACGGGAAGCGACAGCGCAGCCCCGCCCAAGACCAGCGCCGACTCCACTCGATCCATCACCGGCTGGAGAATCTGAAGGCTGGCCAGAGCATAGGAGTGCGCCGGAGCCCCGGACTCGACGTACTCAGCAGACGAGGACCCGCCATTTTGCCACAACTCGCGTACGGCACCGCCCCCGTCACCCCAGTTCCGCTCTGTAACCGCGACCGACGAATACAGGGTCTGCTTCCTCAGTAACGTGTCCACAGGAAGTTGGGAAACAGCGGCGGCCAACGTCCCCACGCCGAGCCCCGTCAACACCAAAAATTGGGCTGGAACACGCTTTCCGAGCAAGGCCCCAGCAAGGCCAGCCAGAAAGAGAATCAGCACAGCAGTCAGGCCCATGAGGACCGGTAGCGGGAACATGGGCAGGAGAACAAAGCCGGTCATGAAGGATCCCAGGATCGACCCTGCTGTGGCCGCCGCACTCACGTCGCCAGCCCGTCGTCCTACCTTGCCCAGGTCATGCGTGTCGGCCTGCACCAGGTAGGGCACTACGGCCCCGAGGCACAAAACCGACGGCGCAAAGAGGAACAAGGCGCTCACCACCGCGCCGGGAATGAAGCCGAGAACATCTCGAGCCATCCAGGGGAAGCTCGCTCCGACGATGGGGAACGCGGCAGTGACCGCGGCGACCATGAGCACCGCCGCCAATGGCACCTTCCCGGCATCCGCCAACCGCCCACCCAGATGACTCCCTAAGGCGAGGGCGGTGAGGATCACTCCAATTACCGCAGTCCAAGGCACCGCCGACAAACCAAACACCGGGGCGATCAGTCGAGCGCCAGCAATTTCGATGGTGAGGACAGCGAAGCCAGACGCGAATGCGAGCACGAAGATCCCCGCGCGATTGACGGGTACACGTGTCGCGTCGGACTTGAGCTCGTGCGAGTCGTCTGGCGTGTTTTCAATTTCGGACGGTTGGGTATCGATCGAGTCAGACATACATCGTAGAAGAACGCGAAAGGCCCGGACCGAACGATCCGGACCCCACAAAGTCTGCCGTGTGTTGCCGCAGAGCAATCGTGCTACGCAACTCGATTCAAGAGACCGAGCAATTCCTGAAGTGTGCTCCGTCCACGATCCTTCACGTACCAACGCCGAACGTGCTTATAACGCTCCGGCGTTGGCATGGAGAGTCCTTCATCCATGAGCCACGCCTGGATCTCCCCCGGCCGGGGGCCCCACCACCCGATCTCGTTGAAGTCGTCGTCGTAGATGATCACGACTGGAATCGAGCGAGCACGTCCGTTCGTCAGATGTGAGTCCATCAGGTCATCATTGTCGTCTCGCGACATGACTCTCAAGTCCCATCCCGATTCATCGGCGAGACGCGCGATCACAGGAAGTGTGTTCACCGCGTCACCGCACCAGTCCTCCGACAGCGCGACCAGATACCAATCTCCGGGAATGGTCCGGGCTTCCGCGACCAAGTCGTCCGGTAGTCGGACACGATCGTACACGCCGCGCCAGAGATCCTTGTTCTTCTCGACGACCTCGAGATAACGCTCGAAGGTCGGAGCCATCTGAAATCTCTGATCGTCCACTGCGACTCCATCAATGAAAGCGCCCGGCCAGCGAGCCAGCGGAGCGAAGAAGAAATATGACCTTCTCCGTACCAAATCCGAACGGGTGCTGGAAGTCATTGCCAACGGCGGCATACCAGCGATCCCGCGGCGTTGATGTGGGTGTGCTTCGGGCGCGGGCCCGGCTTGCTAGGATCCCCAGCCAGCACCGGGCCCGGTGACCAACAAGCAGTGGAGACCGATGCGCCGCAGCGCGGCGCGAGCCGCCCGTGCACGGCGGTGTGGTCGCGGATCGGAGCTACGCTTCGTAAGCGAGCGAAGGCCGAACCCCGACTCCCGGACACAGCCACAAGATCACCCGACAAACCCAAGCCCCGAGCCGAGCGACCCGACCGCACCGCCGTGCACGGGCGGCTCGCCGTGCACGGGCGGCTCGCGCCGAACCAGCTACCGGATCACTCGCGTCCCCAAAGCCACCGGCGCCATCACCTTATAGATCGGCACAAAGGGAGGCCTGGCAGCCTGCGCCTGCCCGCCGCCGCGTCCACCCCTGCCCCGACCAGCGGGAGTCGCTTCCCTCGGAATCCATCCGTCCATCGTATTCCAGTACACGACGTTGTCCTCGGTCTCGACCTCGAGCATGTGCGCAACCAAGCGGCCCAGGTACTGCGCGGTGGGAACGACATACGTGCCGGCGGGGAACGTCTCTTGGATCGTCAGGACCTCACCCACTTCGACCTTAGTAGCCGCCGCATGATTGTAGGCCCGTTCGTGGGTGACCCCGGCGACGGTGTACGCCTGGACCTCCAGGGACGTCGTCTGGCTCAGTTGCTCGACCGTGATTCCGTGTCGTCGCAACATCGCGACCGCATCTTTCGCTTCGCGAGGGAGTAGGTAGGCCCATGGGCGCTCGCGGGTCGCCAGCACGACGGGCTTCTTCATGATCTGGGCGCCGGTGACCTGCTGAATCTCTACCGGATCACCCGGAGGGATGCCGCGCCCGCCATTAGGCACGAGCTCGTAGTCGACCGTGTAATCTTCCGGCCCGTACTCCATCGCTACGGTGATGTCACCGCGTGGCTCAGCGCCCATCGCTATCGTCTCGGCCCGCGCGGCATCAATGACAGAGGTGAGGCGATCCCCATGTTCAGCCGCATACTCGACAACGGCCAAATAACCGAGATACCCGGCGCGGGCCCCGACCTCGAGGAGCTGACTCGGCGCCTCGAACAAGATCCCGACCGAATTCACGAAGCCGCCGTAGTTGCGTCCGATGCGCGCCTGTGATCCACCAACACGCCACTGGTACTCATCTCCGCCGGTGTAGTAGAAGGACTTGTAGCCCTCCGCCTCCAACTTGGCATCGATCGCTGGGAAGATCTCCTGGTCGCAGAGGAGAGAGATTTCCGGCGCTGGATCCGCATGACTGGGACACTGGTAGTTCAAGTTGTACGGCCGCGAACCACCGTTGTGGCCATCAACGAACATGTGCGGACGCCATGCGCCGATCACATTCGCGATGTAGTTGGCGATCGAGGGCTGTTCGAGCTTCACGTAGTCGCGGTTCATGTCGATGCCCCACGAATTGCCACGAGAACCGAACTCAGACGCCTCGAATCCATCCGGATTGATCTGCGGCGCGATCACGATCGTCACCTCGTCGAGGAGGTCGTTGGCTGCGGTGCCCGGCGTGGCCAAGTCGCGCATCAGAACCAGCAAGCCCTCTCTGAAGGTCCGCTCGCCGCCGTGGACGTTCGCCGCCAGGACGACGATCGGCCGGCCGAGCGCCCATGCTTCCCAGGGCTCACTCACCAGCGGACGACTGTAGACGGCGTAGGCTAACTCTCTACCCTGCCGAGTCTCGCCATACGTCCCCAGGCGCATTTCGGTAGACGCCGCTCGAAGCGACTCTAGGTAGTCCCACATCTCGAGGTGCCGAGTGTGCGCCGTGAACCCGTTCAACTCCGCGGCAGTGCGTGGATACCCCTCCTCAGCCGGGGACCACGCCACCTGAGCTTGGGCGGCGGGAGCCAGCACTGCTGCGACGACCGCGGCAGCTAGGAACGAGCGGGCAGATCGATGGAGGCCACGGGCCGTGTTCACGTTCATTGGACACCCTCAGAATGAGTCAGGGCCGCGATCCTAGGGCCCCGGTCCGGGTGTTGCAACCGACCTGGAACCAGGCTGAGCAGCCAATGGGTTGCGCTTCACGGAGCGGGTCACGGTTCACGTTCGAAACGGGTGCACAGAATGAGGTCGATCGGGCGGAGAGTGGCAGTAGCGGGTGGACCTTCTCGCGATTCGGCGCGGGCACCAAACCGGCCTTTGCGGTCGCTGGCGACGGAACGGTCCACGCGGCATTCATCAACGAGGCCGTGGATGGCTGGGTCCGATACGCACACGGCGTACCCGGAGCATTGGAGATCATCGACGCCATGGACATCACGGACTTCCAGATCGGACACGACGGTGCGCGCGACCTGGCCACCCTCGCCCTGGCTGCGGACGACAGCGCAGTGATCACGGCTCAGACGCACCGATCCACGCGCGTCGTTCGGGTCACGAACGGGACGGCGACCGATGTCGCGACATTCACGGCCCCCGACGGAACCTTCTTCGGCCAGCAGACCAAAGGCGGAATCGATGCATAGGGACGCATTCACGTCGTTTGGTGGCAGAGCGGCGAGTCCTCCGGCACCGTGTGCCACGGGGTGTCCGGCTAACTCATTACGCCAGCTGGCTCACCTTCTTGGCCGCCTTCTTACGCATGTTCGGATCGAGCACGCGCTTCCGAAGACGGATGCTGTCCGGCGTAACCTCGATGAGCTCGTCGTCCTCGATGAACTCGAGCGCTAACTCCAGCGTAAGCTGACGCGGCGGCTCAAGCTTGATGTTCTCATCGGATGACGTCGTGCGCATGTTCGTGAGCTTCTTCTCTTTGCTCACGTTGACGTCCATGTCGTCCGAACGTGCGTTCTCACCGACGATCATACCGCCGTAGCAGTCGACACCCGGCGCGACGAGCATCGTTGCGCGGTCCTGAAGGTTGAACAGCGCGAAGCCGACCGACTTCCCCAAACGATCCGCGACGAGCACGCCTCGTGAGCGACCCTTCAGCGGGCCAGCCCAACCGCCCCACGCGTGGAACTGGTGGTGCAGAATTCCCTCGCCGCGGGTGTCCGTCATGAACTCAGAGCGATACCCGAAGAGTCCGCGAGCCGGGATCCGGAAGCGGAGGCGCGTCGTGCCGGAATCACCCATGGGGCGCATCTCGGTCATCTCACCCTTACGACCACCAAGCTTCTCGATCACGGTGCCAACCAAGTCTGCCGGCACTTCGACCACGGCCTCCTCGTACGGCTCCTGCAGCTCACCACTCTCGTGCTTCCTCGTGATAACGCGCGGACGCGACACCTGGAACTCGAAACCCTCGCGGCGCATCGTCTCCATGAGAATCGTAAGGTGGAGCTCACCACGGCCGCTGACCGTAAACGTGTCAGGCTGATCCGTGTCCTCGACCCGAAGCGAAACATTACGCTCGAGTTCCTTGACGAGGCGCTCACGGACCTGACGAGTCGTCACGAACTTCCCGGACTGCCCAGCGAAGGGAGAGTTGTTCACGGTGAAGTCGACCGAAAGCGTCGGCTCCTCCACTGCGATGCCCCGCATGCGATCGTGGTGCTCGGGGTCGGTAACCGTCTTCCCGATCTCCACGCCTTCGAGGCCCGCGAGAGCAACGATGTCACCCGCTTTCGCTTCCTCGACCTCGATCTTATCCAGTCCACTGAAGGTGTAGAGCTTCGACACACGGGCTTCTTCGGCCTGCGAGCCATCCACGACCATGCCGTGTTCACCGAGCGCGAGAAGCGCCACGCGATCTCCAACCCTCACGGTGCCTCGCTCGATACGCCCAATGGCGATCCGGCCGACATAAGACGAGTAGTCGAGCGTCGACACGAGCATCTGGAACGGCCCGTTCTGGTCCACCTGCGGAGCCGAGAAGTATTCGACGATCTTGTCGAAGAGCGGCGTGAGGTCTCCCCCAGTCACTTCCGGGCTCTCAGACGCCCAACCGTCGCGACCTACCGCATACAAGAACGGAGCGTCGAGCTGCGCGTCGGTAGCTTCGAGATCCATGAAGAGCTCGAGCACCTCGTCGTGCACTTCGTGCGGCCGGGAATCGTGACGATCGACCTTGTTGATCACGACCATGGGCAGGATGCCTAGATCCAGAGCCTTACGCGTCACGAAGCGAGTCTGCGGCATCGGACCTTCCGCGGCATCGACGAGGAGCACAACGCCGTCCACCATTCGGAGGATGCGTTCGACCTCACCACCAAAGTCAGCGTGTCCCGGCGTGTCGACGATGTTGATCTTCACATCGTTCCACTGCACAGCGGTGTTCTTGGCGAGAATGGTGATCCCGCGCTCACGCTCGAGCGGGTTGGAGTCCATTACGCGCTCTTGGACGGCCTGATTCTCGCGAAAGACCCCTGCCTGAACGAACATCTGGTCAACGAGAGTGGTCTTTCCGTGATCGACGTGTGCGATAATCGCGATATTGCGGATTGGCATAGTTATGACCTACAGGCACCACCATGTGGGCGGCGCGTATCGTTCGGGTGTATAGCCTTTAAAGCTAATGGGAATTCCCACTGTGTGAGATTCCCGGAGTGTCCGACGCCTCCGCACCGGAGCACGACAAAACGAACGCGCAACATCCAGGGCCCAGATCGTTTATACGTTGAACACCTCACCTTAACCCAGATCATGATCCAACTTCTCCTCCGGACCTCCGGCCTTACACTGCTCGTCCTTCTCGCGGCAGCGATGCCCGCTTGGAGTCAGGACGCCCAGGCCCCGGTGTGCTCGGAAGGCATCATCCAGCGTATATCGATCGACAACCAGTCGATCTACCCCACGACCCAAGACCAACCTCGCCTGCTCCGGTGGGTCTTCAGAACTGCCAATCTACTCCACATCGAGACGACGAAATCGTTCATCCGACGAGAGCTGGTGTTCGAGGAAGGCGACTGTTTCGACCCCTTCCTCTTGTCGGAGTCACAACGCCTCCTGGACCAATACCCCTTCCTCGGGGAAGCTCGCGTTACCGCAACCGACTCAATCGGGGTCGGCAAAATCGTCCACGTCGTCACGCGAGATGAATGGTCGACTCAAATCGACCTCGGCTTCTCCTATGACGACGGGCTGAACATCGAACGATTTCAGGCCACCGAGGAGAACTTTCTCGGGAACGGCATAAGCGCCGAGGTGACACACCGAGAGCGGCGGGAGGTTCGTGATCAGAACGTCCGGCTCTTCACCCCCCGTTTCTTCGGGCGGACAGACGCCGAGGCACGAGTGGGTCGAAGCCGAGGAGGGTCATCCTTCTTCCAACAGATCAACGCGGGCTTTGTGGGGGAGACCAATCGATTTTCCGGATCGGAGACCATCGATCGGGACACTCGCTTCTTCAGCTTCACGACGGGCGGAGCGGACGCGGTTTCTCACGTGCTGGTCCCGATGCGGCGGAACCACTTCGAACTCGCCGCTGCGACTCGACTAGGAGATCCGGGCAAATCTTGGGTCCTGGGGCTAAGCCTGGATCGAACGATCATTGAGCAGATTGGAGCGCCCGAACTGGTCTTGAATGAAGATTTCGGTGGGGCGACGACTGGCGAGGCAAGCCTTTCGGACGATGTCATGCGCCAAGTCGGTGGGCGCGGAGCAACGCGCCTCGCGCTCCATGTGGGCACCCGTCGTTATCGCTACCAGGAATACGTAGGGCTCGACGCCGTACGAGAACGAGAAATGGTTCCGCTCGGGTTCCTTGGCGGACTCACTATTGGTCGCTCCCTAGGAATCTTGGTTCCCGACGGAGTCCCTGATGCAGACGACACATATGCCAGGTGGCACTCCACGCTGACCGTGCCTGTCGGCCAATCCATCATCAGGTTCTCGACTACCTGGGAAGCTGGATACTCGAAGGGCGACTGGCGAGACCTTCTCGGCGAGACCGACCTCGCACTGTGGGCAAGAGCTGATTGGCTGCGCAATCAGACGATCTTTTTTAAGGCGTCCATGGGAGGGGGCTGGCGAACTACCATGCCGTTTCAGCTGTCACTCGGTGGCCGGGACGGAGTTCGATCTCTACGGGACGACGCGCACCCTGGCGGTACCCGCCTTCTCTTGGTGTTGGAGGATCGCATCCAATTCGGCTGGCCCTCCTGGAGGACGCTCGGCTTGGGAGCGACGTTGTTCGCTGACGCGGGCCAGGTATGGAAAGGAGATGCTCCGTACGGTGCGGATACCGACTGGGTCGGAAGCGTCGGCTTTGGGCTGAGGATCGCACTCCCCGCCGAGTCCCGGACCATTTGGCGGCCGGAGATCGTCTTTCCGGTCGGACATGATGGCTCGCCGATCTTCCGGGTGACGTTCGAAGTGAATCGAATCCGATTCTCCGGCGGAACCTCCCGAATGGGCGATGCCCGGCGTTTCCGGAGAGGGATCGAGGCGTACTAGAACTACACCCAGTGGGCTTGCCGGACACAGCCCGGACACAAAACTTTCGGGTTCACCTCGACCAACGGAGTTTTTTCTCGTGCTCAGCACTATCCGATCACTCGCAGTCTGCGCAGTCTGCGCAGCGTCCGCCACGCCCGTCTCCGCCCAGACCGCGTCCCAGCAATACACGGACGAGGCCCGCCAGCTCGCCGCCGCACCCGTGATCGAGGCAGCCATGGGACTGGTCGAGGCGCTTGACGCCTGGTCGATAGAACGACTCATCGAGCTGACCGAAATCCCGGCACCGCCGTTCATGGAGGAAGTTCGTGGTCGACGTTATGCCGAGTTGCTGAGTGAGTTCGGAGCCGACTCAGTGTGGACCGACGAGGTCGGCAATGTGATCGGTCTCCGGAAGGGACGAACGGGCACGCGCACGATCGGATTCGGCGGACACCTCGACACGGTCTTTCCGGAGGGCACCGACGTCACAGTCCGGCAACGGGGCGACACCCTCTATGCTCCCGGCATCGGGGACGATACACGCGGGCTCGTGGTGGTCCTCACGGTATTGCGGGCGATGGAAGACGCAGGAATCGAGACGAACGAGGACGTCATCTTCGTCGGGGTCGTAGGAGAAGAAGGCCTCGGCGACCTCCGAGGCATGAAACACATCTTTCGGGACGGCGCGGACGCCCCAGACGTGTGGATTGATGTAGACGGGGGTGGCCTGGCCCGGCTCGTAACGATGGGCCTCGGCTCAGTCCGATATCGCGCCACGTTTTCGGGCCCAGGAGGGCATTCTTGGGGCGCGTTCGGGCTCGCCAATCCAGCCCACGCAATGAGTCGCGCGGTACGCCATTTTCAGAACGCCGCCGACACACTCACGCGGAGCGGGCCCCGCACTAGCTACAACGTCGGACGGATGGGCGGCGGCACCTCCGTGAATTCGATCCCATTCGAGACGTGGATGGAAGTCGACATGCGCTCCGTCAGCCCGCAGAGTCTCGCCGTTATCGAACGCGCGTTCCTCGCGGCCATGGAGCGCGGACTGGCCGAAGAAAACGAACTTCGGCGCGACGGACCGGCTCTGACCTTGGACCCTGCCAAGATCGGCGATCGTCCGAGTGGAGAAGGAGACCCATCGGCTGCGTTGGTCCAACGAGCGCTGGCCACTACGGCCCTCTTTGGGGTGAAAGGCGAGCTGTCACGTTCATCGACAGACTCGAACATCCCCATATCCTTGGGCATCCCTGCGGTCACGATCGGCAAGGGTGGCATCGGCGGCTCGGGTCACGCACCGGAGGAGTACTGGATCAATCGCGACGGCCACCTCGCGATCCAACGTGCGCTCATACTCGTCGTGGCAGAAGCGGGCCTGGCAGGCCCCATCTCCTAGGACCAAGTGGACGCGGTCTCGAGTAGATCCCTAGCTATCAATGCGTCATCGCATCACCTACCCGTTCCTTCCCTCCCCCCGTGATTCATCCATCGAGGGACGGGACGGCGCGGCGCAATGATCGTCTACAAGAAGGACGGCGCCGCTATTTCTCACTACGTCGTCCCCCGAGAAGGCGCCCGGGCGCGGGCGCCATCGCTGTTCGATGCCCCCAGGGGACCGAGTTGCCCGTCGTGACCTGGGCCAGCGATGACGTCGAACAGGCCTTGGGGGCGCTCCGGACGGAGCAACTCCTGCTTCTTGCAGGTGCAGGCTAGTCGCCCAACACGTACCCGAAGACCAGCGGCGCAACGATGGAGGCATCTGAGTTGATCTCGAACTTGGGCGTTGACGGATCGAGTTTTCCCCAAGTGATTTTCTCATTCGCCGGGGCGCCGGAGTACCCACCGTACGAAGGCTGTGCATCCGTGATCTGACAGAAATACCCCCAGAACGGGACTTCGCGCTGCAGGTCCTGAATGATGCAAGGCACAACGCAGATCGCGAAGTCGCCCGCGATGCCTCCTCCAATTTGGAAGAAACCGACCGACGGGTGCGCCCCGCCTCCATGATGCTGCTCATACCATTCGATCAAAGCCTGAAACTGCTCAGTGCCCGACTTCACACACGTATGGTTCGCCACATTCCCAGCCATCACGTTCGCCGTGAAGATGTTACCCGTCGTTGAGTCCTCCCAGCCGGGGGCAAACACAGGAATGTCCATCTCCTTCGCGGCCAACATCCAAGAATGCGCAGGATCCCCCTGGTAGTGCTCTGACAGCGTCGGGTCATCCAGGACTTCGAAAAGAAATTCGGCGGGTGTCTTTCGATCACCGGCGGAGGCGGCGCGCTCCCAACAATCGACGAGCCGTCCTTCGATGTTGCGCATGACGGTCTCGGGGATGCACGTGTCGGTGACTCGGTTCATGCCCCGATCGTACAAAGCCTGTTCGTCGCCCTCGGAGAGGCTCCTCCACGACGGGACGATCTCGTACTCCTGTGCGGCTACGAGATTGAAGACGTCCTCTTCGAGATTCGCGCCGGTGCAGGAGATCGCGTGCACCTTTCCAGCTCGAATCATGCGACTGAGGATGATACCGAGTTCCGCCGTCGACATGGCGCCCGCAAGGGTCACCATCATCTTCCCGCCAGCATCGACGTGCTCTTCGTAGGCCTTCGCGGCCTCGACCAATTCGCGGGCATTGAAGTGGCGGTAGTGCGTTTCAAGAAAACGTCTTATGTCGCTCAACTGGTGATTCCTCGCTGGGGGATGACTGTGGCGGAATCCTAGCAACGCATTTTTCCTGGCGATAGCGTGCGCAGCGCGCGTATCCTTTACTAGTCCTTCTTCTCAGGCCCTTCTCACACGTCATGCTCTCAACCACCCTGGCGACTCTCCTCGTCGCTACTTGGGCCGCCATTCTGGTGTCCTGGCTAAAGCGATTCCCGACGGCGCAGTTCTGCCCGAAATGCACCAACCGCACCGAAGGGATTGTGGCACCGTTGTGGCTCCGTCCGATGGCTCGTTGGCTGACACTTCGCTGGTGCGCCGACTGCGAATGGCAGGGCGTGGGTCGCACCGGTCCCGAATACGTCCCGGGGCGCCAGGTCGCACATGACTCGGGGTTCCACTGGGGTGCAGATGAGACCGGGGAGAACATGGGCTTTGATTGGAAACAAACCGAAGAGCCCCCGCCCCTCCCGACACCACCGTCGCACCCATCTGGATTCCGATTCTCCGACGACAAACCAGGCGCGGACGGCCCCAAGCGCGCCCGTCGGGCTTCGCTTGGCGAGGGGACGCCCAGCAAGCCTGCCCCACAAAGCTCTCAGTGGGGTGACTCGGACGCGCAAGACGACAAGAACAAGCCCTCGGGGTTCCGCTGGGGCAACTAGCCGAAGGTCTCTAGGAGATTCCTCGACTCCTCTTCTGCAGGACTCGACCCGGTCGGGCTCCGGTAAACGTGCCGTTCTTGATCGCGGCCTCACCGTTCACCAGCACGTGGACCATGCCTTCAGAGTAGTGGTGCGGGTCCGTGAACTCCGCCACATCACGGACCTTGTCGAGATCGAACACGGCAACGTCGGCGATCATCCCGGGGCGAATCATGCCTCGGTCCTGCATTCCGAATACCTGAGCAGGCATCGACGTCATGCTTCGCACGGCCTGGGACAGCGAGACCGTCCCTTTTTCCTTCACGTACAGTCGGATCTTCCGAGCGAACGCCCCGTACGTACGCGGGTGTGGCACACCCTCACCCATCGGCACCAAGTCCCCATCGGATGAGGTCATGGTCCACGGCTGCGCCATGAGCGTTTCGACATCAGCGTCGCTCATGTTGTAGGACACGATGCTGACGCTCCCAGCTCGGATGAGGTCAATCGCGGTATCGATCGGGTCCTGGCCTCGTTCCTCTGCGAGGTCACTCAGTAAGCGACCCTCGATCGACTCGTCGACCCGATAGCGCCGGAACTGGATACGATCTGCTCCGCCGCGGCGCGCGAGTCCTTCGACCATGCCCTCTCGGATCCGGGTCATCGTCTCGGGGTCCGCCATCCGTACCAAGAGTGAGTCGCGTCCACCCGACTGAGACCAGCGGGGCAACAAGGCCGGTTCAAGCCCGGTAGCCGACGCCGTGTACGGATACTGGTCGGCGAAGACCTGCACACCCTCTGCCCGGGCGCGCTCCACGCGCTGAACGATCGCTTCGCCGTAGCCCCACACGAACGGTCCGAGGGCCTTCACGTGGGTGAGCACTGCAGGGATGCCCGCTACCCTCCCGACGTTGATGACTTCGTCCACCGCGGCGATAAGACCCACGCTGTAGGTCGACTCATCTCTGTAGTGGCTCGTGTAAGATCCACCGAAGGGAGCGACCTCCTTCGCCAATTCTTCGATTTCTTCCGGAGGGGCGTAATTCCCGGGAACGTAGAACGTCCCAGAAGAGAGGCCCCATGCGCCCTCTTCCATACCATCGCGGACGATGGCCTTCATGCGTTCGAGCTCATCCGCCGTAGCATGTCGGTCGGCAGACCCCATGATCTGGCGACGCACTGAGCCGTGGCCCACGAGCTGGGCAACGTTCACCCCGAGGCCATCCTCCAGGAATTCTGATCTCTGGTTGGCCAGGTCCGTCGACCCACCCCCGTCCGGATTGGCGAAGATCGTAGTGAGGCCCATGGCCAAGAGTGGCTCCCCGTGACTCAAGCCCGGAGACGCGAGTCCAGGCCCCGCATGGGAGTGCGTGTCGATAAAGCCAGGCGTCACATAGAGGCCTTGGGCATCGATCACCTCGTCCGCCTGTACGTTGCCGAGCTTCCCGACTGCCTCGATCCGGTCACCCCGAATGAGCACATCCGCGTAGACCCACGGATTACCGCTTCCGTCGAGTACCCGACCATTTCGAATCAGAATCGTCCGCTCCTGAGCAGCCACATTGGTCATGGCCAGGAGAATCAGAGAAGCGAGTAGTGTTAATGCGCGTCCAGTCATGTCGGTCTTCATTTTCAGGATTAGATCTTCTTCGCCAGTCTACGCTTAATCTGCCCGGTTGACGAACCAACGAGCGACGACCGTGAGGGCGCCGACCTCTCGCACTTCGACTGAACAGAGTGCACTCCCCGTGTGTAGACTAAGAGCCGCCCCACTCAGGGCACAGGACCCCGCCTGAGGAGCATGACCAGAATGACTTTCCGACTTCCCCGTCCTTTGCAGGGTGCGCTTGTCGCGACGGCCCTCGCCGCGGCCCCTGCCCCGATCGTTGCTCAGCAGAGCGCGGCAAGCCTCGAACCCGTCACCTCTGTTGAGGGCATCACCGAATACCGGCTCGACAACGGCCTGCGCGTGCTGCTTTTCCCTGATCCCAGCAAGCCGCAGGTCACGGTCAACGTCACGTACTTCGTTGGCTCACGACACGAGGGGTACGGTGAGACGGGGATGGCGCACCTCCTCGAGCATTTGCTCTTCAAGGGCACGCCAAACCATCCGGACATCCCTCAGGAGTTCAATGAACGGGGAGCGCAGCCGAACGGGACCACGATCTTCGACCGAACGAACTACTATGAAATCTTCCCCGCTTCCGACGACAATCTGGAATGGGCGATCGACCTGGAGTCAGAGCGAATGGTCAGCTCACGCGTCGAGCGCGAGGACCTCGACTCCGAGATGACGGTGGTGCGCAACGAGATGGAGTCTGGCGAGAACAACCCTCTTGGCATCCTCGTGGAAAGGACGCTCTCAACCGCGTATCTCTGGCACAACTACGGGAAGTCGACGATCGGAGCTCGCTCCGATATCGAAGGTGTCCCAATCGAACGGCTTCAGACGTTCTACCGGAGATTCTACCAGCCCGACAACGCGATGCTCGTCGTGGCGGGTAACTTCGACGCCGAACTGGCACTCAACCTCGTGGTTGAAAAGTTCGGAGCGATCCCGACTCCAGATCGGACGGGAAGCAATACGCTCTATCCGACCTACACGGCAGAACCCGTTCAAGACGGGGAGCGTCGGGTCACGCTTCGACGCTCCGGTGAGATCCAGTTCGCGACCAGCTCGTACCACGTCCCGCCGGGGTCACACCCGGACTACGCAGCGGTCGAGGTGCTCTCGTTCATCTTGGGCGACACCCCGTCCGGGCGCCTCTACAAGGCGATGGTCGAGACCCAGATCGCCACTGCCTCTGGGGCTTCGGCGTTCCAGCTTCGCGAGGCAGGTCCGCTCCTCACGTTCGCAGTAGTGCCGACGGAAAACGACCTCGGCGACGCTCTCGGTACCATGAACGCGACGGTCGAGGGCGTGCTCCAGAGCCCGGTCACCGGCGAAGAAGTCGACCGAGCCAAGACGGCACTCATGAACGGAATGCGTCAAGCTTTCAATTCGTCCGCGGGGATCGCGCTCCAACTGTCCGAATGGTCGTCGATGGGTGACTGGCGCCTCTTCTTCCTCCACCGCGACCGCGTCGAGCAAATCACGGCAGACGACGTGAACCGCGTAGCACAGGCATACATCAAGCCTGACAACCGCACCGTCGGCCTTTTCTACCCGACTGAGAATCCGGACCGAGCAGACATTCCGGACATGCCCGACATCGCTGCGATGCTCGACGGGTATACAGGCGGCGAAGCGGTGGCCCAGGGCGAGGAGTTCGACCCCTCACCAGATAACATCGAAGCCCGCACCACTCGCTTCGAGCTCTCCAACGGCATGGAGGTCGCACTTCTGCCGAAAGAGACACGCGGCGACGTGGCGCACGTCCGGATCCGTCTGCACTTCGGGGACGAAGAGTCGCTCATGGGGCGAGGCACAGCAGGTGGCTTCGCCGGATCCATGCTGATGCGAGGAACAGTGAACCGCACCCGGCAGCAGATCCAAGACGACCTGGATCGCCTCCAGACTTCGGGCTCCGTGGGCGGGGGGCCGACCCAAGCGGTGGGTCAGTTCCAGACCGTCCGTGACAACGTGAGCGAGGTCATCGCGATGATGGGTGAGCTCGTGCGCGAGCCGGTGTTCCCACAGTCCGAGTTCGACATCATGAAGGACCAGCAGCTCTCCGGGCTGGACCAACAACGGACTGAGCCGCAGCCCCTGGCTTCGATCGAGCTGACGCGGCATATGGAGCAATGGCCCGTCGGACACCCGAACTACACCGAGACAATCGATGAAGCGATCGCCGCGGTTGCGGCGACCACGCTCGACGACGCCAAAGCGTTCTACAAAGACTTCTGGGGGCCCCAGAGCGGCAACGTCGTCGTGGTGGGAGACTTCGATGAAGCAGAGGTTCGCGCCGCGCTCGAAGAGGCGTTTGGAGACTGGAAGAGTCCGCGTCCGTACCAGCGCATCGCGTCTCCTTTCTACGACGCACCAGCCGACAACATCACGATCGAGACACCGGACAAGGCAAACGCATTCTTCATCGCACAACAGAACTTCGAGCTGCGTGACACAGATCCAGACTATCCAGCCTTGATCATGGCGGGGTACATGATTGGTGGCGGCATCTTGAACTCGCGCCTCGCTACCAGGGTCCGCGTCGAAGACGGGCTCAGCTATGGAGTGGGCGGAGGCATCTCTGGTCACCCAATCGACCCCGTGGGGCAATTCTCCGCAGTTGCCATCTACGCCCCAGAAAACGCTGCGGCGCTCGAAATCGCGTTCGTCGAGGAACTTGAAAAGGTGCTGAGTGACGGATTCACCGCGGAGGAATTGGCCACGGCTCAGCAAGGTTGGCTCGAAGGGGCTCAGTTGTCTCGAGCCCAGGACTCCGCACTGTCCGCCGCTCTCTCATCAGGCCTGTACTTCGATCGCACGACCCTGTTCGACGCTGAGTTGGAAGAGCGAGTGCGCTCCGTGACACTGGAGGAGGTCAACCAAGCGATACGTGACCGGCTGGACATGGAGAAGATCACCATTGTGAAGGCGGGTGACTTCGCGAAGACGAGGACCCCGATCGGGTGACCCACCGAACGAACCCGGAGCTCGACCTCCCTGAGCTTCCGAATTCGATTCCGGATTTTGGGGCGGTGGTGCCGACGTTGGCGGCGTCTGGCACCACCGCCGCGTCCCCCTTCCTTATCGAAGGTGAGTTCGGCTTCGCCGATGGGAACCTCCGGGGCGGATTCGACCGTGTCGCGTTGTGCGGAAGAATCGTCGCCGAAGGCGTCACCCTAGAAGCCGCTTCTGCGGTGAATTTTGTAGCCACCCCCGGGTTGATACGTCGCGAGGTCACGGGGCCGAACGGGATGTGTATCGAGTCCGCGATCGTGGCCCCGACTCTCCCCCTGGTAGCCGTCCAATGGTCCGGCGGCGCCGGTACTGGCTTGAAGCTGCACCTGCCCTCTGGTGACGGCGGCGGCGAATACAATTTGGATAGAAACGTGGTCGTCGCACGCAATGCTGAGGATCCTGATTTCTGTGTCGCGGTCGGTCTCCACGGTGCGAACGGGGCCTGGGCTGTGCGCCCGTCCGATGAAGGGCGAGGCCTGCAGTTGGCACACGACCTGGTACCGAATGGAGTCATTACACTCGTGATCGCCGCTGGCCGGCCCGAACAAGTGCGCTCCGCTTTCAATGCGGTCGCGCACGTCAACGCACACTCCGTTCGAGCCACCTCACCCGCAGACGATGTGCTCTACACGGTTACAGGCCTTCCAGAGATCGACGACGGGGTGGCCTGGGCAGCGACCCGCCTCCGCAATGCACTAGCCGAATGCAGACTGTCCGGACCCGTCACGGAAGCGGGGCACACGAACGCCCCACATGCGTTCTGGGCGGGCATGGGAGCACTCGCGAGTGGCGACAAGGATTCTGCCCTAAGGGCACTCGCACTTCTCATGGACGCCGAGAACGGTGGAGAGCAGGAGGCGTGGCCAGCTCCGGTACTCGCCGACCTCTTGGCGGCTCGAATCGGGCTTGGTACCGGGGACGCACGGTACGTGCGCAAGCGTGCCGAAGGGCTCCTTCTCGAACCTGGACGGCTGAGCGCCGATCACCATGACCTCGGGACGCTCACGATTGACAACATTGCCGATGCACTTCGGTACTCGGAGAGCGCGGAGCAGATCGCATCCGTCCGTGGGCTTTCTTCGCAGATCGCTCCCGTCGGGGGCCGACGACGCCTACCCATGGCAGGGGTGACTTCCAGCACAGAGATCGCCTTTCTCGCTGGAGCCCTGAGGCACGGCGCTTCACCCCCGCCTACTGGAAGCCTCGAATTGGATCGTATGGTGTCGGCTTGGGCTGAATTCCCCAGCTATCCGGAAACCGCTTGGACCGCCTGGCGTGGAGCGCTCACTGAAGGGCTCAAGAGTGGCCCCGGAGGCCCCGGAAGCTGGGACGGGGCGGAAGCAGCCACGGGCATCGGCGCGCCCGTAGCGGGGGCCCTACTCAGCGCTCTCGTATATGGGCTGCTCGGCTACCTACCTGACGCGCCCTCGGGACGGACCCGCCTCGCACCGTCCTTCCCGGCGCACCTGACGTCGTTCGGCGTCTCGGGACTCCGACTCGGTGACGCCCAAATCAGCATGCATTACGAGCGCGAAGGAGCCATCCACCGATTCAAACTCGAACCCAAGGTGGCTCGAGTGCCTCCGGTGGTGCTGCTGGAGCCGTTGCTCCCCGGGGGACGCCTAACCTCCGCCCGGGTGGACGGTGACATCGCAGAACTGGACTCGACACCCGCGCGCGACGGCATCCGTGCGCGGATCCAGGTCCCGCTCGACGGCGATCGGGAAATCGAGTTCTTCACCGAATAAAAAGGACCGGAAAGCGAATCGCCCTCCGGCCTTCTCTACATAGGCGCTACTTGCCGATCACGGCGCTTCGACGTAGCCGTGCTCTATGAGCAGCTCCTTGAGGCGCGGCTCACGATCGGCCAGCGTGGTCTTTGCAATAGCACGGGCAAATTCTACCCGGTGCTCATCGGTAACATTGTCTAGTACAGCAATCGGCACTCCATAACGCAAAAGGATGCGTTTGGCGTCGACAGCAACAGAATCGTTCAAATTCCTCTCATTGGACTTTCCGAGGGTGAGATGGGTGCAAGCCGAAAACGATAACCAAACTTCGCACCGACATACAACGTCTGTTTACGCTACCGACGGTGTATCGAGTCGCGGTAACCGCCTGTGAAGCACCCAATTCTGCGGTTTCTGGCTGTAGTAGTACTTCCATCGGCGATCGTGATGTGGGGAAGCGAGCGCGCTGCCACTGCGGCTCAGGGTGAGATTCGGCACGAATCTGCTCTCCGAACCGCGCGCCTCGCGATCGGCACGCTGAATCAGTACGCTGAGGCTGACACCGAAGCATCCTCACCGTCCCGGGCAGCGGCAGAAGCCGCATTGGAGGCAGTCGCTTTGGTCGGCCGCATGACGGGGGCCCGGATCGCGATCTTCGCCGACGGCTCCCTGTTAGGCGCCACGGACTCGGCGCCTGCTCTGGCATCACTCACTCCGGAGCAGCTTGGGGACGCCGCGGATAGTTCCGTGGGCCACGCGATTGGCGCCGGGGCGCTATTGGTCATGGGGTCGACCACGCGGGAACCGGCCATACTCTCCGCTTATGCCGAACCCATCCCTTCCGCGCCGCTAGTCCCCCCTGGGCTGAGGATCGTCATGGCGCTCCTCTTGGTTCTTCCGTCCCTAACGTGCTGGTTGTTGATGCTCCGCGCGCGCGGGGGGATGTCGAGGAGGAAACGAGACCGTGCAGCGGTTCTTTTACTCGCAGCAGTTCCGGTCGTCGCGTCCATAGTCCTGGCGATTCAGGTCGGGAGAGACTTCGAACGAGCCGCAAGCACCCTCCTAGCTCGAGACCTGACCCGGAGCCTCGCAGTGGTTGAGGCGCTCGACGTTTCGGGCTCACCAGAGTCGGTGCACGCAATGAGCGGCTTCCCGACTGTGCTCGTAACGGACGGAGCGGTAGAGGCCTCAACTTTAGACTCACCCGCCCCCGCGGTCGCCGCTCTACCCGACCCTCCTCCATCGTTCACGACATCCGGACTGGTGGAAACGCGGGCTGGGCTCTCCCAATACGTCAGCCGTAGGCTGACCCCAAACAGCTTTGTCACGATCCTCGCTCCGCCACCGAGCGACACTCTGGGACGACTCCGGTCGAGGACGAACTGGCTCATGATTGGCTTGGCGCTGTGGCTCGCCCTGGCTGCCGGCACGTTGCTGCCGAGAAAGTCCGAATCCAGCTAGTTCATCACCGGCGATTCGTCGTCGTCTTCATCTTGGGGCACCTGAAGCACGAAGGGTCCACTGAGCGCGAAGCGCGGGACCTCCACCCGGAACTGGCTGCCGTCCGGCCGTCCGAAGGTGTAGTACCCCTCCATATAGCCGACGGGCGACCGTAACACACAGTAGCTCCGGTATTCGTGTGAATCCCCGGGATTCAGGTGCGGCTGCTCGCCAACAACGCCCTCGCCATCCACCTCGGTGTCGTCTCCGGCGGCGTCGTGAATCAACCAGTGGCGGAACAAGAGCTGCGCTGCATCGTCGCCCTCGTTCTCCATTTCGATCTCGTACGAGAACACAAACGTCCCGTCTGCCGGATCTGAGTCGGCAAGGGAGAAGCGCGGCTGAACGCACACGCGGATGCCGTCGGTCGATTGCTCGTATCGCATACGTGATTCTATCAGGAGGCGTCCGTGGGCGCAGCAGCAACAGCGTCAGCCGCTTCCTGGCCTGACGCTTTCTTCAAGTTCGAAGCACCGTACAAGAGTCTTTGGGCAAGCTCGTACGCTCTCGACGAAGGCATCGGCTCTGAATTAGTTTCGTCAGCATGATCCCCCGCGCCCTCTCCCGCTCCGTCGAAGACTACCTAAAGGCGATCTACAGCCTCTCCGAGGCTGGCGAAGCTGCCTCGACGAGCGCAATCGCGGAAGCTCTGCTCATTCAGCCGGCTTCCGTCACTGGAATGGTGAAGCGGCTCGCCGAGGAAGGACTGGTGGAGCACGTGCCATACAGAGGCGTCCGCCTCACACGAGGGGGCGAACGAGAAGCCCTCCGGGTCCTCCGCCGCCACCGGATCCTGGAGACGTACCTCTGTGAGCGACTCGCTTTCGCATGGGACGACGTGCATGCCGAAGCCGAACGACTGGAGCACGCGGCTTCCGACGATCTCATCGACCGGATGGCTGCGGCCCTCGGCTCGCCCAGCCACGATCCTCACGGCGCTCCGATCCCAACGCGGGCTGGGGAGATCGAGGCGACCGACCTGGCGACGCTCGCCGACGCGCTGCCCGGTTCACGACTGCGAATTCGAGCGGTGCGGGACGAGGAGGCGCACGAGTTGCGGTCGATGGCCGATGACGGCCTGGTTCCCGGCGTATCGGTAATTGTGAACGCCGCCCCCTCCAACGCGGGTGAAGTCGGACTGACTGTCGGAGAAGACGGAGACGCCGTGACTGTCCCGAACGACCTCGCCCGCAAGATCTTCGTCGTCCCAGACGGGTCGGCCCCGTGACGCGCCGGCCCGTGATCTTGGGGGTCGCAGGAGGGAGCGGCTCGGGAAAATCCACTGTGGTTCGTGAGGTCGTGGGCATTCTGGGCCAGGAGGCTGCTTCAGTGATCCGCCACGACTGGTACTATCGGGACTTGTCGCACCTCACGTATGAAGAACGCTCGATGGTCAACTTCGACCACCCTGACAGCCTAGAAACCAAACTGCTCGCTGCTCATCTCGGAGAGCTGCTGGAGGGCCATGGCGTCGATGTGCCCACCTATGAATTCGCGTCCCACACCCGAGCCCAAGCCACGCGCCGAATCGGCCCGACTCCAGTGGTGATCTTGGACGGTATCCTGGTGTTGGCGGACTCTGAGCTTCGCGACCTGATGGACCTCAGTGTCTTCGTAGACACCGAGCCCGATGTCCGCCTAATACGACGGGTACGCCGTGACACAGTGAAGCGAGGACGTACCGCTGAATCCGTTCTAGATCAGTACGAAAGGACCGTTCGACCGATGCACCTCGAGTTCGTTGAACCAAGCCGTCGGCACGCTGACATGACCGTGCCAGAAGGGGGCTACAATTCGGTGGCAGTAGACCTTCTGGTCACAAAGGTGCGCGGTCTCGTAAGCGAACGAACCTAGGAGACCACTTCGGGATCAGGGGTTCACGAGGCAAGCCGGGACGGAATAGAGTCCACCGTGGGAGTCCGGATTGACCACAACCTCGAAGGTACGCGTGACGGCGGCCGCAAAGACGCCTGTGCCGTCGCCGACCATACTGGGAACGCGCACTTGGCCCGACGGGTTGAAGTTCCCCCCGCGGACCCAATTCACGTAGTTGCGGTCCGCTGCGGAAATGGTGATCCGGGCTCGCGTACCGGCCGGAAGTCCCTCCTGCAACGAGTTGGCCAGCGCCTGATCCAGCTCAAACCGGTTGAAGATGCCAAACTCACCAGGGAAGGTGATCGTGGTGTCGGAAGCGGACACACTGAGGCCCAACAACACCAGAGGATCCGCATCCACTTCGATTCCGAGCGGAACCAGTGCGGCTTGGATGCCTGAAATCGCAGTCTCGTTTATGTACGCCCAGGCCCCCTGCGACGTAGACCACATGACCTCCATCGTCGTCTCTGGTGGCAACACGCATTGAGCCCCCTCCGCAATACCGATGACGCCGAAATCCCCAGGCACTACGGTCGCACTCCGGAGCACCCCGCCTTCCGGAAGAGCGATGGTCAGTTCCAGAGGATCGCCCGGATTGATCTGCGCGGACAACGCCGGCGCGAGCCAATAGCACGAGCCAGTCCCCTCCACCGGCAACGTCGCCGCACAGGTTTGGATCGACGCCTCCGCGAACTCGAAGGTCGATCCATCGGCACGGATAAGCGCGATTCGGGCCCCCGGCACCTCGCTGAAGCCAGGCGCCAGGCCACCTACCGTTCTGTGAAGGAACGCGATCACCCGGTTCTGTCCGAAAAGTCCTTGTCCTAACTCGACATACACTTCGGCCACAACCACGTCTTCGACGTCTACTATTGTGCTCTCCTGCAGCTCACAACCGGCCGACAAAACAAGGGCGAGGCAGAGCCCCAAGCATCCGATCCATCCTTTGGGCCGCCTCATCAGAAGTGCACCTCAAAGCCGAACGTGGGAAAGATTGGAAACATCGAAATTCCAGATCTTGTGGGGGGGACTCGGTCGTACTCGAAAAAGTAAAAGAGGACGTTCCGTTGGTTGTAGATGTTCACGAGGTTGAGGTAAGGAGTGAGCGTGCCCCACGACTTCGGGAAGTCTCGGCGGAAGCTCACGTCGAGGCGGTGATAGGTGGGATAACGAGAGGAGTTGCGATCCTCGAGCACGACTGCGTACCCGCCGAACCCGTCCGTCGCGTCACTCGCGCCGGCCCAGTCGAGCCGGCCATCTCTTTGTACGAATTGCGGCGAGTAGTACGCATACGAGCCAACCGCCCGCGTGTACGGAGTACCCGTGCCAACGTTCCAGCGCAGCCCCCCGGTCCACCCCCTAGGAAGCGGATATCGCAGAACGACATCCAAGTCCATTCGACGATCGAAGATGGGGGAGTACCTGATATCTGGCGGCGACGGGAACGGCGACAGGATATCCGCAAATGTTCTTTCGGCCCTGAGTAACGAGAGTGCGACCCAGCCGGTTACGTCCCCAGTCCCCTTACGGACCATGAAGTCCGTGCCGTAGGACAGCCCCTCTCCAGCGAGAATATCGTCCAATTCGTCGTTCGGGTCGTCCGCAGGATTGAATACGACAACCCCGTTGAAAGAGCGCACGTAAGCCTCGACGGACCAGTACCAATCTTCATCGATGTATCCTTCGAGGCCAAGCTGGACCTGGTCCGACACGACGTGCGGCGCTCGTTCCCCGGAGGTCACCCAAATGTCCAACCCAAGGGGCAGCTCTTCGTCGCGAAGCGAATGCACGAACTGTGTGTAGCGCCCAGCCGCCAACTTCAGGGCGATGTCTCCGTTGGAGAAGAAACGCTTGATCGCCACACGCGGCGCCAACTCTCGAATGGTCTCGCCGGGGTCCGGCAGGTACGTGTCGAGGCGGAGTCCTGCCTCGACAAGCCACTCCCTCGGACGACTCCAGTTCACCTGTCCGTATGTACCCAGAAGCACGCCGGAACCCTCGCCGCTCCCAAAGACCGTGCCCCCGGTTTCAAAGAGGTTCCGGTACGACGTCTTCTCGAGCGCGGCGCCGACTTTGAGGCCGAGCTTCGCGCTGGGACGAGTGTCGAGATCAACGCGAGCCTGAGCCTGTTGGATGTGACTGGAGAACTGCGTGTCCCCAAAGTCAGGAAAATTCAGACCTGTACCGTATCGACTGAAATTCGCTCGAACGTCCAACGAACCTCCACCGCGCCTGGCCCGGGTCCAGCGTACGCCCGCCGCATCGTTGCCCCAGTCCCAATCGATGCGGAGTGGGAAGTCCTCTGGGTCGAATCGCGTGAGATCCAAAACGTCGGCCCCGGTATACCCGGTCAGCATCACGCGGTCGCCAGAGTGGGTCCATCCTTCCATCACGGTCTGAGCATCAGTGAGGTGATACGGAAATTCGAAGGCCGGCTTCAAGAGCACGTCGAAGTACGATCGGCGCCCAGAGACACGCCATTTCAGGTTGGCCATCCCGAGCGCATTCGCGACACCATCGGGGAGGCGTCCTCCCACCGCGATCCGCGTGGCGAGGAGAGAAATCCCCGCGTCGATCTTTGTCTCCCCATCTCCCGCGTCACTCTCAATCTGGAGCACCGAAGAGACCCGACCACCATGCTCCGCTGCGAAACCACCGGACTGGAGTTCGGCCCGATCCAGCATGTCCGCGTTAAAGACAGAAAAGAAGCCACCCAGGTGAAACGGACTGAAGATCGGCATGCCGTCGAGCAGAATCAGGTTCTGATCAGCCGAACCTCCCCGAACGTGGTAGGACGCCGAAAAGTCCGATGTGGAGACCACGCCCGGGAGCACTTCTACCGCCCGAATAGGGTCCGCCTCGATCACGCCCGGCAACGACCGGAGGTCCGCGAGATCGATTTCCCGCACCGTGGCCCCGCCGACCTCTTCAAAGCGGACACGCTCCCGGCTCCGCTCGGCCTCTACGGAGATACCCTCCATCTCGATGGCCTGCCGATTCACGCGCAGATCAAGCTCGATCGTCTCGCCCGCGGCGAGAGTCACGGTCTCGTCGAGTTCCGCATAGCCGAGCCCCTGCACTAGGAGCCGGTAGATCCCCGACCGGTCGAATTCGAACCTGAACTGGCCCAGACGGTCCGTGTCTGCAGCAACCAGTGTCGTTCCACCGGACAGGATGCGAATCGTGACCCCATAAACCGCAGAGCCCTCCTCGTCTCGCACCCTACCCTGCACGGTGCCGACCTGGGCTTCGAGCACCTGTGCGCTCGTTGCCGCGAGTGCCGCCGCAACAAGAATCGCGGAGGTCCACCTATCTATCTGCACTGCGATCCTCACTGATCGAAGATGCTGCCATGGAAGGAACGACGGGCCTCTTCTTCCAACCCACCGCCATCTGTCCTAACGTGCGCCCTCTATACCGTCCGAGGGCCTGTCAGTGCCCTCATTAGCTCTGAGCTCTGTGCAAGCCTACTACTGCGACCATTTCGTTCTCCCGCTGCCGGCAGAACATCGGTTTCCGATGGAAAAATATCGCATGCTGCGTGAGCGCATGTCGGATGTCGAACGGATCGACCTCCGAGTGCCAGACCCCGCCAGCCGCGCGGACCTCGAGAGAGTTCACACGCCGCGCTACGTCAGCGACGTGTTTTCCGGTGCGTTGTCGAGAGAGGAAGTGAGGCGCATAGGATTTCCGTGGTCTCCTGAACTGGTGGAACGTTCTTGCAGATCAGTTGGGGGCACGATGGCGGCGAGCCGCGCAGCACTCACAGACGGCGTGGGAGCGAATATGGCGGGCGGAACGCACCACGCGTTCGCGGCTCACGGGGAAGGCTTCTGCGTCTTCAACGATGTGGCCGTCGCGGTTCGAGTACGACAGACGGAGGGCACGGCGAAACGCTTCGCTGTGCTGGATCTGGACGTTCACCAAGGCAACGGGACGGCTGCCATTTTTTCGGGCGACGACTCGACCTTCACACTCTCCGTCCATGGAGCCAACAACTTCCCCTTCCGCAAGGAGGCGAGTGATCTCGACCTTGAACTCCCCGACGGCTGCGAAGATGACGAATATCTCGAGGCGACCTCTATGGGAATCCGGCGAGCGCTCGAACATGGCCCCGACCTGGCCTTCTACATCGCAGGAGCAGACCCTTATGCAGGAGACAAGCTCGGTCGCCTGCGTGTTTCCAAAGAGGGATTGGCGGAGCGGGACCGTCTCGTGCTCGAGGGCTGCGCGGCCGCCGGAGTTCCCGTAGCGGTGGTCATGTCCGGAGGCTACGCGGCCACCGTGGCGGACACCGTCGACATTCACGAACACACCGTCCGGGCCGCATCCCGGGTTTCATTGAGACGAACCACACCATGACCGACCCGGCCGCTCTGGACCGCCTGAACCGTTGGGAACGACTCCCGTTAGCGAATCTTCCGACGCCCCTGGTGCCCGCACCTAGGCTCGCAAGGGAACTGGGTGACCCCAACCTGGATCTGTGGATCAAGATGGATGCGGAAACCGGTTTCGCGCTGGGTGGAAACAAGGTGCGCAAATTGGAATTCGAGCTCGCGGCTTCGCGACTCGATGGGGTAACCCACCTGCTGACGGCGGGCGGGCCTCAATCGAATCACTGTCGGGTGACTGCGGCTGCCGCGGCACGCCTAGGGTTGAAGTGCACACTTGTCCTGAGCGGTCCGGAACCCGCACACCCGAGCGGAAACGCCCTGCTCCATCGACTCTTCGGCGCCGAAGTGATCACGGTGGAGGACCGCGCAGATCGCACAACACACATGGAGGCGTACGCGGAGGAGCTTCGCTGTGCTGGCGAGCATCCACTGGTCGTACCCATCGGGGCTTCCACCGGCTTGGGTTCTCTGGGCTACGTCAATGCCATGGTCGAGCTCGCCGAACAGCTCGACGGCCTCGGCGCACGCCCCAACCGAACAGTGATCTTCGTGCCAAGCTCTTCATGCGGCACACTCGCGGGGGCCCTCCTTGGGATCTCTATTCTGGACCGGGCCGACATTGTGTTGATCGGAGTCAGCGCCGACGCAACTGAAACAGAGCTTCGAGACACTACGCTTCGCATCGCAGCGGATAGCGCCCGGGCACTGGAGTGGAACGGACCACTTTTCGTCGACCAACTCGAGTGCTGTGACTCGGAGGTCGGGGAGGGATACGGGATCCCCACCCCCGCAGCGGTCGAGGCGACCCATATGTTCGGCAAAGGCGAAGGCGTGGTGCTTGATCCGACCTACACTTCCAAGGCTGGATCGGGTTTGTGTGCCTGGATTCGCAACAACGAGGCACGCCCAGGTGACCGAGTGATCTTCCTCCACACCGGCGGGCATCCCGGGCTGCTAGCCTGAAACATCAACTACTGACTAGGCTTTCGCCCTAGGATGGCCGTGCTACATTCGCCAGATGTCCTCCACTGCGGAACTCCTTGGTGCGGCCCCCCTCTTTCGAGGTCTGGCGTTTGACGACCTAGAACGTCTGGGGGATGCTGCACGTCTTCAGCACTTCGACGCTGGCGAAGCGATCGTCGAGATCGGTGAGCCAGGACGGTCCCTTTTTGTGGTCGTCTCCGGGCAAGTCCAGGTGCTGTATCCCGCTCGGAGTTTGGAGGTCGAATTGGCCCGACTCGGACCTGGAGATTTCTTCGGCGAGATGGCCCTGCTGAATGACAAACCCCGGAGTGCCACAGTTCGCTCGGTGGGCCCCGTGGAAGCACTCGTGTTGGACAAGTCCGAATTCAAACAGCTGGTCTTCGACCGCCCTCAAGTCGCGTTGAAGCTATTGGAGGTGCTCTCTGTCCGGATCCACCAAGCGGACCAACAGATCGGCGGGCTCAGCGATCAAGCGATCCGCGACACAATGACCGGCCTTCTGAACCGGCGCGCGTTCAATGAACGGATGGTGATCGAATGTGACAGGGCACGCCGTTACCAGGAGACCTTCTCCTTGGTCCTGCTCGACTTGGACCACTTCAAGTCGATCAACGACACTCTCGGACACGACGTGGGCGATGAAGTCTTGTCATGGATCGGTCGTATTCTGACCGTGCACACCCGCGCCGCGGACATGCCGTTTCGGATCGGCGGAGAAGAGTTCGCGATCGTCTGCCCGGCGACTCACCCCGATCTGGCTAGAGCGGTTAGCCAACGGTTGGTCGACGTGGTGAGGGAAGCTTCACCTCCTATCAGACACAAGCTCAACCTGACCATGTCTGCCTCCTACGCCACATGCCCGGACCACGGCGAGGATATGGAAGTTCTCTACAACGCCGCGGACCAGGCCCTGCTCAAGGCAAAACGGGACGGCCGCAATCGGGTAAACGACCCGGTCGTCATCCCCTAGTCGAACCACGTAGTGAGGCGCTGCCAGGCGCTCAGAAAATCCGGCTCTGACTCGAGGACACCGAACAGTGGGTCCGAGAGCGACCATTTGCCCGTGAATTTGTGGCCCCGAAGCTCGAAGAGGAGCTTGCCCTTCTCCAATCCTTCGGCCGTGGGCTCGAGCGGTACCCATACGCCACGATCCCAAACGATCATAGCACCCGCTCCGTACTCACCTTCCGGAATGACCCTCCTCGAACCCCCCGTACTCAAGAGGAAGGAGGGGGCGGCGACCAGCCACCCCCTCCTTCGTACATGAGTGCCGCAACAGACACCAGGTAGAACAGAGCCTCACGGTATACCAAGTCCCGGTTCGCCTTGAGCGACTTCTTCCGAGGATACACAGCAAAAGTGGGAATCACGAGGATGTTGTAGATGGCCGAACCGATGATGGCCGACATCCCAGTTCGAAGTCCTTGTGTACCGGGAAGGTAAGAAGTGCAGTCGCCAACTCCGGCATACTAGAGGCGATAGCGAACAGGACCGACCCACTGGAGACCCTACAGGCAGAATAGGACCCGCCACCTACGTCCTAGCGGTTGGGCGGCCCCACCTGCCACGGCACGAGCGGTGACCTGAAGAAATTGAGGCCTAACGCAGTCCATCTCGCGGACTGTGCGCCGAGTCTCAGACGATACTCGTCCCACTCGATAGCAGATTCAGCCGACCAACCCAACTCCGCTACCCCCGCGAGGCGCGGGAACGCCATGTACTCGAAATCCCTGAGGTTCGTGACCGTCTCGGACCAGAGCGGGGCCTCGATCCCTAAAATCCGGTCAGATGGGAGCGAGGGAAAGAGCTCGGTGACACGCCAGTCATAGGCGTCGCGCACGTTCGGGATACCGGCCCACGTAAGTCCGAGCGCAGTCGACGAATCGTACTTGAGATCGAGGTAGACGCGATTCGACGGTGACAGAATGACGCCCGCGCCAGCCTCCACTGCGGCAAGAATCCCGGCCTCGAAAGCCGCAGATCGCCCTTCCGCAGCGGAGTCCCGTTCTACTCCCGGATAGGGCCAACTCGGCCTCCATAGTTGCACAGCGGAGCCTGCGACCAGGTCCGCGAGGGCGACTTCGTCCCAGCCGACCATCTTCTTCCCGTACGAGCCGACGATACCCTGCACTCGGTTGATGAACGCAGCGTACTCGTCCTCGGTCAGTCGCTGGACTTCATCTCCGCCCACGTGGAAGTACTCTCCGGGCGTACGTGCGCTGATCTCGCGGATCACATCGTCGAGGAAGTCATAGGTGGACTCGCGGTCCACGCAGACGGTGCTGAACCCGACCGCGGTGCCGATGAACAACTCCGGAGCGACACCATCACAGTTCAGTTCAGCATACGACGCCAGCGCAGCGTTCGTGTGGCCGGGCATGTCGATCTCGGGAACGACCATGACGAAGCGGTCCACGGCATAGCGAACGATCTCTTCGTACTGCTCAATGGTGTAGAAGCCACCGGCCCCTCCCCCGACCTCGGTCTGGCCACCATACTCGGTGAGCCTCGGCCAGCCGGGAATCTCGACGCGCCATCCCTGGTCGTCAGACAGGTGGAGGTGGAGTCGATTCACCTTGTAGAGTGCAGCCAAGTCGATGAAACGCTTTACGTCGTCCGCATCAAGGAAGTGTCTCGCGACGTCGAGCATAAGTCCGCGCCACACGAACCGTGGAGCGTCGGAGATCTCAACACCGGGAACCCACAGAGGCTGTGGGAACGCGCCCGCATATTCCACGAGCGGGGGCAGCAGGTGTCGTAGCGTCTGCACGCCGTAGAAGAGCCCGGCGGCCTCCGGTGCCCGGACCGTCACGTTCCCGGCGGTTACCGACAACTCGTAGCCCTCGGCGCCCAATTCCTGGTCAGCATCGGTACGGGTCAGGCGGATCGACCCGGAGGCTCCGACCGCAGAAGACGTGTCCGCGACCACCGCCGGACGTGTGTCGGGATTGTTTCCGATGAGGTCGGCTAGGAAGTGTCCAATCGCCTGACCTTCTTGATCGCCCGCATCGAAAACCACCAACGTCGACTCTGACACCAGGAACGTGTCGGCGGGCGTCCATGCCAAAGCGGTCGGCAGCGGAATGATCGAATGCGGCGCCTCAGCCGGGGCTTCGTCACAACCCGTAGTAAGGACCGTGGCCAGGCCAAGAACCAAGAACGAAGGGAGAAGTCGCATGGAGTGCATCAAGAAGATGGGCCTGGATGGTTTGATGTGACGAATCCGAACTGCGTCACAGGGCGGCCCGCACCATGACCCCCACGCCCGACCTTGGCAAGCCGACTCACAGCCCCAGAAGGAGCCCCGTTGATGTCGAGCGACCGCACGGCCGCATATGATGTCTCGCGGCCACTCCGAACCGCCCAGCCTGCATCGAAGGGAAGGAAATGAGTCCAGCAGCGACAATCGCGACGACCTGTCTGATGGCGCTCGGCACCTGCTCGTGCACACCCGCGGATCCCCCGCCCCTCAACGTCGTCCTTATCGTCATCGACGATCTGGGCTGGATGGACAGTGGCACCTACGGAAGCACGTTCTACGAAACCCCCAACATCGACCGGCTCGCATCAGAAGGCGTGCGCTTCACGGATTTCTACACGGCCAGTTCAGTGTGCTCGCCCACGCGTGCCAGCCTAATGACGGGCAAACACCCCGCCCGACTGGACCTGACAAATTGGATCGGCGGCGAACAGAGCGGCCTCCTCGACCAAGCCGAGTACATCCGGGAACTGCCGCTCTCTGAGGTCACCGTAGGCGAGGCATTCCAAGCCGCCGGATACCAGACCGGCTACGTCGGGAAGTGGCATCTCGGAGGGGCTGAGTTCCTCCCAGATGCGCAGGGCTTCGATTACATGTTCGCGGTCAACGAAGCCGGCCAGCCTGGCGCGTACTTTCCTCCCTACGAGAATCCGAATTACGCCGTCACGAACGTGCCGGACCTCGACGGCGACCCCGAGGGCACGTACCTGACGGATCGCCTCACCGACGTGACGATCGACTTCCTCACCGAGCACCAGGAAGAACCGTTCTTCTTCGTTCTTTCGCACTACGCGGTGCACACCCCGCTGCAGGCGAAGCCTGAGGTGACCGCACGATACGCGGACAAGGCCAAAGACCTGGGACCCGTCACCGAGGCCGATTACGAGGCGGAACGGGAAGCGGAAACGAAACTCCGCCAAGACCACCCCGCCTATGCCGCCATGATCGAGAGCACCGACCAGAGCGTGGGCCGCATCCTGGATGCGCTCGATGACCTCGAATTGTGGGAACGCACGATCGTGATGTTCGTGTCCGACAACGGCGGACTCTCGACGCTCATGCGAAGGAGTCCCAACCAGGCGACTTCAAATTTGCCCCTGCGCGCCGGAAAAGGCTGGCTCTACGAAGGTGGTATTCGAGCGCCTCTCATTGTCCGAGCTCCGGGCGTGCCCGCTGGAGGCCTCGTGTCCGACCATCCGGCGTCGAGCACCGACTTGTACCCAACGTTGCTGGCGTTGGCCGGCCTGCCGGTCCTACCGGAACAACACGTCGACGGGGTCAGCCTTGCCACCGCCCTGACGGATGGGGCCGCAGTCCGGGACACCCTCTACTGGCACTTCCCGCACTACCACGGCTCCGGAAACCGCCCAGGCGGTGCGATACGGGCAGGCGACCTAAAACTCGTGGAGTGGTTCGAAGACGGCAGTGTAGAGCTCTACGACCTGGCTACTGATCTCAGTGAAGACCAAGACTTGGCCACCGAACGTCCGGAAGACACACAGAGACTGCTGGACCGGCTGCACGTTTGGCGCGACGAGGTCGGCGCAAATATGCCTACGGCGCGGAACTAGCCTTCCGAAGACTCCGCGGCTTCGGCCCGCGCGGCCATGATGCGCTCAGCGGGACCGCGATAACCCATCGCCTTTCTTTGTGCCCCGATCATGCCCATGTGGTAGCCCTCGTGCCAGGCAAAGAAAACGACCTGATCTCGCTTGGTCTGCTCCGCGTGCCAGCCCTCCTCGAGAACGGTGTCGAGCACCTCTTCACTCAGCTCTGAGAGAGCACCAATGAGCTCGGCATCGATTGCGTCCCACTGCTCTCGAAGTTCGCCGAGCGGGGGATAGTCGGCCCCGTCCGTGGCCGCACCCTTCCCGAATGCCTCCTCATACGGGTTGTCGCGCTCAATCCCCAGGAGATTCAGCACCCAGATACGCGAGCGCATCAAATGCCCGATCGTCCAGGCGATGGACGGCCCGGAGTCTCCACGGGAACGCTTGCGAGCGTCGTCGTCTGTGAGGTCGTCCAAGACGAACGGAATCATGAAGTCGCTCGTGGCAAACAGGCCGCTAAGGCTCTTGATGCTCCCCGACATTTTTCCTCCTACGCCCAAGGGTGTGCGACAAGCATAAAACCGGGCCCCAGGGCGACTGCCCCGGGGCCCGCTCCATCTATTCAGTTCAAAGCTACCGCAGGTTCCCCATCAGCTTCTTCACCTGCGGTGCCGCAATCAGCGCAAAGATTCCTGCGGAGCCGATGATCATTGCCACCGTCCGGAAGAGCGCCGCAGCTTCGAGATCGGCCAACGAGCCACCGATCAGCCCAGCAAAGAGGTTGCCGAGCGCCGCACCGACGAACCAGATGCCCATCATCTGACCAACGCGGTTCACCGGCGACAGCTTCGTGATCGCCGACAGTCCGATTGGCGAGATGCAGAGCTCACCGACCGTGTGCAGGAAGTAGGTCACGACGAGCCAAGCCGGGCTCACGAGGTTGTCCGGCGATGCGTTCGCTGCACCCCACGCCAACACGAAGAAGCCCATGGCTAGGCCTAGAAGTCCCATTCCAGCTTTCAGTGGAATCGACGGGTCCTTCTGCAACTTCTCGAGCGCGATCCACAAACTCCCGAACAGGGGCGCGAGAATGATGATGAACATCGCGTTCACGGACTGTAGGAACGAAGCCGGCATGAGCCAGCCCATAATGTTCCGATCCGTCAGGTCACGAGCGAAGATGTTCAACGACGTGCCGGCTTGTTCGAAGCCCGACCAGAAGATCGCAATAAGAAGGAAGAGCCAGAAAATGACCCCCATCTTCTTGTTCTCTTCCACCGTGTGCCCGCCGAACGTCCAGATGTACACGAAGTAGGCCGCGACCAAAATCAGCACACTGTAGCCGAGGTACTGTGCGATCTGCGTCAGAGAGAGTGCAATCGTCCCGTTCGAGACTAGGAACGCAAATCCGAGCACGCCGGCCACGGCGGTGAAGAAGGTCAGGAAGAACTTCTTCTCACGCGCCTTGATCACCTCAGGCGCGTCGGTCGACTTGAGAAGACCTGCGTTCCCGAGATACCCGGCCCCCATGCGGTACTGGATGAGCCCGAGCACCATGCCGATTCCGGCCGCCCCGAAGCCCCAGTGCCAGTGGTAACCTTCGCCGAGGAAGCCGGTCACGAGTGGGCCGAAGAAGGCACCAAGATTGATGCCCATATAGAAGACCGAGAAGCCAGCGTCTCGCCTCGCCCCTCCCCCTGGATAAAGCTCACCGACAACGGTGCTGACGTTCGGCTTGAGCAGTCCCGTACCAAGAATGATGAAGACGAGGCCCAGGAAGAACATCTTCGTGTTGGGGACGGCCATGGTGAAGTGACCGAGGGCGATGATCCAACCACCCACCCAGACCGCCTTCCGTTGGCCCCATATGTTGTCAGCGACCCAGCCGCCGGGCAGCGCCAAGATGTACACGAGTGCGGTGTACATACCGTAGATGGCGCCCGCCGTCGCGACGTCGAGACCCAATCCGCCGTTCTCGATGATCGAGCCATCACCCTTGGTGATGACGTTGTTGGTCGCGGCCGTCATGAAGAGTACCAGGAGCGCACGCATCCCGTAGTACGAAAAACGCTCCCACATCTCCGTGAAGAACAGCGTCGCCAGGCCCCTAGGGTGCCCGAAGAAGGTCCCCCCGGAGGGCTGTGATCCCATTGCCGCAGATTCGGTGCTCAAATTCGTCTCCGATTCGGATGACTCTCGAGTGACGTCACAGGTCTACGCCATTTCGAACGGACTGATTTCACTGAATATCGGCGCGTAACCTAATCCAGGGGCACGCACCAACGCCATTCACGCACCTGCCCTGCGTCCGAGGTCGAATCCTCTTCAAAGTTGTGATCGGCACGACGGTCACCGTAGTACGTGACCGTCACTCCCAGCCACATGCCACAGAGAGACCATGAATCGCAGACACATACTCGGACTTGCCACGGTGCTGGTCTTCGCCGCCGCCTGTCGGGACATCGACCAAGCGGTCGGTCCTACGGATGTCGACGCAGGCCCAGCCCTGAGCGTCCAGCAACAGAATGACCGGGTCGCGCCCGGCCGGATCCTCGTGCGTCTCGCCGACGGAACCGACGCGGCCTCGGTCGGGCAGGCCCACGGCGTAGCGTTCGGACGGACGATCGCCAACGGCCGCCTCGCTCTCTTCAACGGCGCAGCCGGCAACGAGCGTGCGATCGCCGCCCGCATGCGTGGCGACGCCCGCGTCGTCTACGCGGAGCCCGACTACCTTCGCCAGCCGACCACGATCGACCCCAGGATGTGGGCCTTCTACAACCCCGGGGGACTTTCGGTCTCGAACAAGAAAGGTCGGAACAAGGGTGATCCGGTAGCATCCCTGCTCTCAGTGGACGACGCTGACATGGACAACGTCGAGGGGTACGCATCAGTAGGTAGCCCGGTCTCGATCGCGTCGATCGACACGGGTGTGCAGTTCGACCATCCGGAGTTCGGTGCGGCTACAATCGTCGCCGGGTGGGATCACTACTCGAACGATGCCGACCCCTCGGATGAGAACGACCACGGCACCCACACCACGGGCACGATGGTCGGCGACAATGTGGGCGTCGCTGGTGTCGCCGGGGCCGCGGGGAACGTCACCGTCCATGTCTACCGCGCTTGCGGAGGAAACGGCTGTCCGACGTCCGCAATCGTCAACGCGATCTACGACGCGACAGATGACGGCGTGGTCGCCATGAACCTGAGCCTGGGTGGTGGTACGCTGAGCCAGAGCGAATCCGCCGCAATTGCCTACGCCACGGCCAACGACGCGCTGGTGATCGTATCCGCCGGAAACGACGGAGTGTCTTCCGTCAGTTGCCCAGCGTGCGACCCGAACTCGATGTCAGTCGCAGCAAGTGACTGGATGGACGAGCATGCGTACTACACCAACTACGGCGCCGGCCTCGACATCACCGCGCCGGGCGGTGAGCTCTACTCGAACACATCTTCAGAGTCCGGTATCTGGAGTTCGGTTCGCGGCAGCGGCTACGCCTACTTCCAGGGGACGTCGATGGCAGCCCCTCAGGTGACCGGAACCGCGGCGATCGTCGCTTCCGTAACGGGGCTCCGGGGCGCAGCCTTGAGGGCGCGACTCGAGAGCACGACCGATGACCTGGGTCCGGGAGGGCTGGACACACAGTTTGGCCACGGTCGGTTGAACAGCTACCGCGCCGTGACGGGCGTCACGCTCGTTGAGGGTGGCCCGCCACCGCCACCACCGCCGCCGCCAGCAGGTCTCGCTGCGAGCTTCACATTCTCGTGCAGCGGCACGTCGTGCAACTTCGACGGAAGTGGTTCGACCGGTGCTATCACGAGCTACACTTGGAGCGGCGCGTTCACCGCATCAGGCGTGTCAGCGAGCTACGACTTCGGCGGCGCAGGCAACTTCGACGTGACGCTGGCCGTAGGCGACGGAACCGGCTCTGACAGCGTCACCGACACAGTCAGCTGCAAGCGCCGCGGCAAGAAGGTCCGGTGTAACTAGGAGACTCCCGGTACAAAGAGGCCACGGCCTCCAGAAGGATCGAGGACCCGACTGGACTGTCAGTCGGGTCCTCGTTTCATTAGGCGAATATCCGAAGTCACCGCAAAGAGAGGCCACTATGACGGCCGTAATCGAGTACTTGCTCGCCAACCCGCTCTTCCTCATCCCGATCCTGTTGCTGGTCGCGATGATGGTGTGGGCAATTCTCAAGAAGCTGCTCAAGGTGGCCGTCGTCGTGGTGATCGCGGGTGTGCTCTACGTGCTGCTCGTCGAGTACTTCGGGACAGGGCTCTAGACGAACACCACTAGAACGTGAGTATGCGGGTCACGTTGAAGCCGACGCGCCACTCGTCTGCCTTAAACTCGAACGGCGTGCCGCCTAAGAACTGAGTGGGGTTCATTCGCGGCTGGTTCGTGAGCAGGATCTTAAAGAAGTGCCCACCCGTCTCGAGCTCGATGCCGAACGTGCCAGAGTCGAACTCCAGGTCCGAGCGCGGAGCACTCTTGATCCACTCCACGAAGAGGCTGGCGTGTTGGGACAGATAGAACTGTCCGTGGCCCCCGATGACAAAAAGCGACTCAGACGTCGCGTCGTCGATCACTGGATTTTGCAGGAGCGTGGGCACGAGGCCAATCGCCAGCTTGCTCCCGAAGGCCGCGTTCAGCATGAGCTGCCCATACGCCTGCGTCTCGTTGTCGTCCGCCGACCCAAATGGCTGAGTGTTCCAGGCCACTCCACCCATCGCCCCGACCATGAACGACGTCGTGCCGGAACGGCGGTCCCACAGACGCACCTTCGTGTTGAGCTCGAGGTTGTCATCCAGGTTGGATCGTAGAAGCCCAAACATCACCCGATCTGTCGCCGCTACCGCCAATCCAAAGCGGTTGTAGACCGGACCGTCAAAGCCCCACAACGCGTCGGCGCCATCGGACACGGCTGGCAAGAACCTGTGTGAGATCTCGAAAAGCACCTCGCCCTTCGCCAAGGTCTCGGCCGTCGGCAGGTTCGCGGCCTGCGTCGAGTGGAATACCGTCACCGGAATCTCCGCGGCCTGCTCACGTCTTTCGAAACGCTCGGGTCGCTGCTGTGCCGCCCCGGCCGCGGGCAAGAATATTACCGACAACACGCCCATCCACGCCGCACGACTCAAAGGCATTCTCACCACGATCCCTCCACGGGCTCGATATAGAAGTCGAGCGTGAGTTGGACTTCGTTGTTCAGCTTAAGGAACATCACACTCGGAATCTCGATGTCGTGATCTGAGAGCAGCACCTCGAACTCACATTGGACCCGGTATCCTGCTCCGTCGGGTGACACGTCACACGTCATGGCCTGGTCCCGTTCGACACCGTGCACCCCAAACGTGCCCTGCGACGTGATTCGGAACGCGCCGTCGTTCAACGGTGCGGCCCGGGCGATTCGCCCCCCGAAAGCCGCGTACGGAAAATCCTCAACCTCGAGGTAGTTGTCGCGCATGTGACGATTCCGGAGACCAATCCCAGTGTCTATGCTGGCCAGATCTACTTCGAAGTAGAACTCGGTGTCGTCGCCGCCCGATTCCGACGAAAGCACATCAGTGTTGAGCGCGACAAAGCCGTCGATGCGATCAGTCACGCCGTCGAATTCCTCTATCGAGGCGCTCGAAGTAAACCGCACCAGCCGGTCTGCCTCCAGCTTGATCCGGTATTCCTGCTGCGCCGAGACGGGACCCGCCCCGAGCAACGCCCCGAGAAGGAGCGCCCCCGCTGCGTAGGTCGATCCTGATGGTCTCGAAATCAAACCGCCGGCCTAGTTATTGGCAGCGCCGCTGTTGATCCAGTTCTTGATGTTCGTGAGATCGATGTTGTCGAGCGCACTGCCACCGAGCGGCATACGCGACCCACTCCCAGTCCCCTCAAGCTTCTTCACCAAGTAGCTGTTCACAGCATCGTTCTCTATGACGTACACATCACCTACCGACGACTGAACGCCGACAAGCGCGACGTGGTTTGTCGAGGCGTTACTGCCCAGCGTGAGTCCTCCCGCGCTACCCCCGTGGCAGCCGGACGCGGTACATCCGATCCGAGTGAATATCTCTTGGATATCCGCGGCGAACGACGGACTAGCCTTGATGGTCCGAGTCACAGAGCCGTTTCCATTGTTGTTGCCGTCCCCATCACCAATCGGGTCGGTGGGGCTCTCGCTTCCGCCACACGCGCCGAGGAAGACGGTGACTACGACTGAAAAGAAGATCTGACGAAGACGGTCCACCGCACGCTCCAAGGGATGAGTAATTGTCGAGACGACGAATAAAGATTCGGCACATAACACCAGCTTTGCCGATCGATTAAGAAGAGCTTCGTCGTATAATACGAGTCAGCTTCTGACTATGCCACAAACAGAACATAGACGAGTGCGATCGCGATCTGAACCAGCGCGAACGGGAGTGCCTTCCCGACAAACCCACCAAACGAGAGCTTCAACCCGTGTTTATGGATGATCGTCACGGCGACGAGCGTAGAAGCCGAACCAATGGGGGTGATGTTCCCACCGAGGTTCGCGCCGAATATGACCGCCCACCACAGCGGATCCGTCGGCCCGCGTACCATGCCGTCCACCGGCATACCTGAGATGATCTTCGCGAGCATCGCCGCGAGCGGGATGTTGTCCGTCACGGAGCTGAACACCGCGGTCGCGACCATCACCGCGCCAGTGCCGAGCGTGGGGCCGAGATCAACGATGTGAGCTACGCCCTGCCCAATGAGTCCCAAGACCTGGGCATGCTCCATGACGTTGATCACTACGAACAACGCCGCGAAGAAGGCCAGGAGGTCCCAGTCCACTGTACGATAGAACTGATCAACCTCGGACTTGAAGCGGACCAGCATCACCACGGCAAACGCCATCGCGACGAAGCCCATCCCGAGATTAGACACGTAGGGCATGACCGACGTGGTCGCGATCGCGATGATGAAGAGGATCAACATGCCAGCGGCGAACCAGAAAAAACCACGACTCTCGATGCCGTCGTTCTCGTCGAATCCCGAGACGAGCGAACGTGCCTCCTCCTTCGCGGCCTCATCCGCGAGGGGACTTATCTTGAAGAGCTTTGCTCCCATGAAGAGCGTCACGACGGTCGCGACCAACACGAACGGACTCGCCTTGATGAAGAAGGCGACGAAGCTGATGCTAGCGGCTGTTCCCACGATGATGTTCGGCACCGAACTGATAAGCGTCAGGAGTCCACCGATATTCGTGAGGAGCCCTTCAACGAGCAGGAAACCAAGCAGTTTGTCGCGCCGGTCCAGCTTCTCCAGAGACACTGCCGTCAGCGAACCGACAATGATCATGGCCGTGACATTGTTGAGCACCGCGCTGAACACAACGGTCATCAAGCCGTACAGCCACAGGAGCCTGACCGGATCTCCACCAGAGGCTTTCGTGAGCCGAATCGCGATCCAGGTGAAGAGGCCTGAACGCGACGTCACATCCACGAAGAGGCTGGCGCCGAGGATGATGGTGATCACACCCCAGTCAATGGCTGGGATGTAGACCGGTATAGCCAGCGGATGCCCACCAATCAGATAAGGGCCATACGGAAGCGGCAGCAGAATCGCCCCCAGCAACAGGGATATCACTGCAAACAGCCCGACGATCAGCGACTTCTTGGCGTGGAGCTTCTCCTCGAGCGCGAGGCTGACAATCATCGCGACGAGAATGCCCGCGAAGAGCATCGTGATGCCCATGGGGACTTCGGGGGTCACATGCTCGGCCGCCTCGGCTCCCCCGCCCTGCGCGGCTGCGAACGCCGGAGAGGCCAGCAAGGCGGCACCGGCGGCACCAGCCGCCGTAAGTAGGCGCATCATAGCAGCAATAACGGTATCGACCGTACCTGGATCGCGAGCGGATACGCGAGACCGTGCATGGCCAACTGGTCGTCATCCTTAGTGTTCATAACGAGCAAGTCCGCCTCGTGCTCCGAGACCAGTCGTTGATATTCCTTCAGGTGATGCCCCCATGCGACGACGGCCTCGACGGTGACCGGTACCCCGGCATGACCGAGCGCTTCAGCACAGCTGGTCATGTAATCGGTTGCGTCCCGTTCTAGACGATCGCGAATGCTGGCCCGCGCGTCCTCGGTGTCGATTGTCGGGATCTTCCCGATGGTCTCGATCATTCGCTTGAGAACTCCGTCGTCCTCCACGTGTGCCAGAACCAGCTTCCCTTCCGTGAAACGAGCCGCCCAGTTCACGAGGTGATGATCCCCCACCAGATGGTCCGTCATGGCAATCACAACGCCGGTATCCACCACTACCCGCTCACTTTCCTGTTCGGGGTGCGGCATGACGAGCACCGGTGTCGTCGTCACCTGGGTGAGCACATCAACGAATTCACCCAACGTGTACGGCCACTGCCACGAGTCACTGTGAAGGTGCCGATAGGTGCAGATGAGCCCCGGCCGTTCTTCTTCCACCAAACCGAGTAGCTGAGGGATGGAAGCGAACTCCGCGCCGTGGACCACACGCCAGCGCACGTTTTCGCCCCTGTCCAGAACACTCAGATAGGACTTGACCCGATCGCCGAATGCCGCGGCCGCAGCTTCGTCGCCGTCACTTATGATCAGTACCGATTCGACGTCCACTTCGTCGTATTCAAACTGGATCTTGGATGCAGCTCGAAATACGGATTCGAATTGGTCGACCTTGGTCGACGCGACCCCTTGGTGTTCGTATCTGGAAGGTGTCACGCGTGCCTAATCGTTGTCGCTGATGACACGCTGGTTCGCCTTATAACGCTCGAACCACTCGAGCACGTTGGCGACCTTGGCAATCAGGTTCGACGGTGCACTGCTCGCTATACCGTGATACGAATTCTGCACTCGCACGAGCTGCGTCGGGACCTTCAGAATTTGCAGCGCTTGGTAGTACTCCTCGGACTGACCCATGGGGGTACGAAGGTCGTCTTCACCTGTGATGAGCATGGTGGGCGTCGTCACGTTGCCGACGAGTGATAGCGGCGACCGCTCCCAGTAGTGCTCCAGCATACCTTCTTCCCAGACCGGGCCAGGGAGCCAGTACTGGTAGTAGGACGAGTACCCGTCCGACGTAAGTGAGAAACTGATCCAGTCGATAACAGGCTTCTGCACAACAGCAGCCTGGAATCGATCCGTCTTCCCGACGATCCACGCAGTGAGCACACCGCCACCACTACCGCCGGTCACCATCATGTTCTCCTCGTCGATGTACCCGCGGTCGATAACCGCATCGACACCGGACATCATGTCGTCATAGTCGTACCCGGGATACGCATGATGAATGAGGTTTCCGAACTCCTCGCCGTAACTCGTCGAGCCACGTGGATTGGTGTAGAGCACGACGTATCCCGCAGCGGCATAGAACTGAATCTCCGGTGCGAAACGCGGCCCGTAGTTAGAGAAAGGACCACCGTGGATCTCCAACATGAGCGGGTACTTCTTGGACGGATCAAAGTCGGGCGGAGTCGCGATCCAACCATGCACCGGACGTCCGTCGTGCGAGGAATCCCACCAGATCTCTTCGACAGCCCCCAACTTCTTGTGACCCAGCAGGTCTTCGTTGAGCTGCGTGATCTGATGGACCTCTGTGCCCCGCTGGCCGATGGCCACGTCGGCCGGACGCTGCGTCGAGTTCACCGTGAAGGCGAACCGTCCGTTGTTTGCCACGGTGTAGGAACCGCCCCCGTACGGCCGGCCTAGACCCACACCACCGACTTCGTCCGCCAGATCAGTCACCGTACCGTCCAGCGACACGTGGGCGACCTTCGTCATGCCCTGGTCGTCGTACTGGAAGAAGAGGCCACGACCGTCCTGGGCCCAATTCAGTCCACCGAAACTCCGATCGAGATCGGAGACCATGCGGCTTCCGCTGCCGTCCCGATTCATCACGTACAAGTGCCCGACCTGATAACCCTGATAGCGGTCGTCAAAACCCGTGTACGCGATCTGGGACCCGTCCGGCGAAACAATCGGACTCCCGTCCGGCCCGAACCGGTCCGTGAGTTGCGTCAGTTCACCCGTCTCGACGGAGACTTCGAAGACCTCGCTGTTGCGAACGTCGAAATCGGGATCGTCTCGGTTCGCGCTGAACACGATGGCCCGCGAGTCAGGCGACCAGGAGAGCGAGCCGCCGTGGTTGTACGAGCCACTCGTGACCTGCCGCGGCGTTCCGCCATCGGCCGGGAGAACGAAGATGTGCGTGTACCCGTCTTCCAGATAACCACGACCGTCCGAGCGATACCGCATCTTATTGATGACAACGGGGGGCGCATTCCACTCGGCGCCGTCAGGGCGCGGCGGCATTTTTGCGAAGATCGGAGTGGCTTCCGGCACGAACATGGTCATCGCAATCCAGTTGCCATCCGGCGACCACGTGATGCTCCCAGCAGACTCGGTCACGTTGGTGAGCTCGGCGATCTGGCCGGTATCCATCCATCGAACGAAGAGCTGGCTCGATCCACCCTCCGACGAGATGTACGCGAGACGATTTCCATCGGGCGCCCATCGCGGCGAGTCGACACCTGAGTTGCCGTCGGTAAGCGCACGGTGGTTCGCACCGTCGGAGTCGATCGCCCACAACGCCGTCCGGCTCCGGTCCGTCATGATATCCGAGCCGCGGCGCACATACACGACGCGAGAGCCGTCCGGTGAGATCCGGGGATCGGCTGCGACCTCCATCTCGAAAACGTCGAGGTATTGGAGACGGTCCTTATCCGACGCCTGATCGTTGACCTGCGCGGCCACTGGCAGCGCAAGAAGAAGTGCGGCGAAGAGCGAAATCGTAGCAGAGCGAGCCTTCATGGTGCCTCATCCGTGTTCTTCGGGCGACGTGTGCCGTCCTTGTAGTCGAGGGAGCCAGAATAGCGCCTCCTCCAGACTAAGGACCAGGGAGGAAACACTCGTACCCGCGCGACGTATGAACATCGAAAGCGAATTCCCTGACAGCCGCGGCCTTTAGCCGCAAACGGCTCCCCGTGCGCACACTTCTGGACAAGCCCCTCACGAGTCTTCTCGTGGCGATCCTTGGGCTTAGTGCGTGTGGCGATTCTGCTCCAGGCCCAGTCGACCCGGTCGAGCCATTCGGGTCGATCACGGTCCAAGTCATTGCACCCGGGGTCACCGCGTACGGCGACATCACCGCTCGTGTGGTGTGGGGCGAGCAAAACCTGACGGCCGCCGTGGACGCGAACGGACTCTCTCAGGTGATGATTCCGGAAGCGGTCTCCGGATTCGGCACTCTCACGCTCGAGCCTGGGCCCAATGAGCCCATGCACCCGGGCTGGGCGCTCATTACACCCGGCGACGTTAGTGGTGGCACCGCCAAGATCGTCCTGGCTCCAAAGAATTGGACGATCGAGTCGGGGGACTATGCCGGGACGACGGTACCGATAGACCCCGAGCTCGCAGCGGACTCCCGAGTGATGCCTTCGTTCTGGGGCTTCTACTTCCCGTACAGCCAAGACGGCTTTGTGCAGGTCGTCGAGGACAATTCCCAGTGGGTCGGTGAGATCCGGAGTTGGCCTGAGGGGGATTTCCCGATTCAGGTCGCACTGGATCGCCCGGGATCCACAGGGGACATCAGCGCTGCGGACTCCGTCGCGTTTTGGACCAACATCGACGCCATGGAATCTGCGCTCGGTTTCGACGCGTTCGTCCCAGAACGAATCGAGAACATCCAGATCCTGGGCGGCACGCGACGCCCGAACCACGGCATCCTTGTCCAAGTCGACAGCACGATCCCCGTGCAGGCGTCTACACGCCTAAACCAGCCAGATCCGAAGATCTACTCGCTGTCTGCCGATGCGCGGAGCTGGGGTGGCACGTTTGTAGAGGATTTGTTTTTGATCAGCGCCGACATCAGTTATGCGGTCGTGGACTTCGACTCGATCGGCTTCGCGTCGGACGGACAGTTGGTCATGCATGAGTTCATGCATGTCTTAGGCGCGGGACACGGGTGCAGCTGGGGCTCGGTTCAGACCTACTGCGCCTCGCTTGTCTCCACGACGCCCTCTGCCGCCGATGTCGCCCATCTCGCGGTGCTGAGTGAGCTCCGACAGCTCGAGCGCGCGAACGGAAGTCGATGGGGCGTCCTGGCGTCCATCTTCGGACATCGCGTCGTCACACTGGGCCTGACGCCTATCCCAGAACTGAATGTGTTGTACGGTCCGATTTCAGCTCCCAGGGACTTTTTTTAGGCTCCTAGCTCCAGCTTCCTGCCTGCTCGCGCGCAAAGTCCGCAAAGGACTTCGGTGCCCGCCCGAGTACGGCCTCGACGTCCCCGGTAACGTCCGCACGAACACCTGCTCGGACGGACTGATACAGCGCGATCACCACGCCCGCGACGTCCCCACGCCAGCCCGCGTCTGTGAGCCACCCCAGCATGTCCTCATCCGAGACGGTCTCGAACCCGACCGGTTTGCCCACGGCTGATCCAATCAAGTCTGCGATCTCAGAGTGCGTGAGCGCCTCCGGGCCGGTCAGAGTGTACGCCCGGCCCGCGTGGCCACCTGCCGTCAGGCACGCCGCGGCGACCGCTGCCACATCACGGCCATCCACGACGCTCACGCGAGCATCAGCGACAGGCATGGCAAACGATCCCGACGTGCGGATTCGCTCGCCGAGAAAACCCCTTCCGAAATTCTGCATAAAGAAATTCGGGCGCAGGAAGGTGTAGTCGACCCCAGACGCTTCGATGTGCCGTTCAAGGCGGCGGATGGGAAGATCGTCCCTGAGCTCCATCCCCATGGCCGAAAGCGTGACCACGTGACCGGTTCGCGCCTGCACTGCCCAATCGAGGAGTGGAACGAGCGTCTCGTGTGCATCGGGATCGAACGGAGGCGGCTGGAGGAAGACCCGATCCGCCCACTCGACCGCGGCATCGAACGTGGCCGGTTGACGGTAGTCGAGTTCGACGACTTCCACGCTGCTATCCGCCAGAGCGGCCGCGTGTGCAGGGCGCCGCGTGCCCGCCTTCACTTCGGCTCCCGCTTGGGCAAGGAGGCGGACGAGCTCACTTCCAACCGTTCCGGTCGCGCCGGTTACCAAGATTCTCTCGCTCATATCGCACGATACTGCGTTGAGATTGAGCGGGCCAACCCGGCCATCCACTTGCATCGCACCGCCAAAGGCGGCACTTCATGCGCAACCTAGGAGACCCATGGCCGCAGGAATGAAAATCCCTAAGTACGTCTGGACCTTCCTCGCGCTCGTCATGGGATTGGCAGCGGGCGGGCTCATGCCGGATCTCTTCGCCCCGGTGGCGTCCGCGACCGGCACCCTGATTCATTTCGTCGTGATGTTGGTTCCGGTCCTCATCCTGGCCGCACTAAGCCCAGCAGTCGCGACGTTGGTACGCCGCGGACTCGCTGGGCGCTTCGCCGGTGCAGTGGTCTTGTGGTATGTGGGGACCTCGATTGTCGCTGGCGCCATCGCCCTGGTGACATCCGCCTTGATCTTCCGAATTCCGTTCTCAACGAGTGGGCGCGGGGCGTGGACGGAAGCGTCCACGATGCTGGAGTCTTTCGGACAGGGCGGTGCATCGCTCCCGCTTATCGCGATCGTCGTCGGGATCGGAGTTGGTCTGTTCGGAGCGAAGCACGACAAGACCTACGCTGTTCTTAAGCGAATGGCCGACGCTATCGAGAATGCCGGCGACAGCCTCGCGTACGTGATGCTCCCCCTGATCCTACTCTTCGGTATCACGCTGGGCGTTCGCTTCGGCGCCCGCGCCGGAGTCGCCCATTACCTGACCATGACGGCCTACACGGCGGCCCTGTGTGCTGTATGGTGGACCTTCTACACGTTCGTGCTCGTGAAGAAGGTGGGACGCAGACAGCTCGGACCGATCCTGACGGACTACTACGTGCCGACCGCGCTTTTTGCGGCTGGCACAACGTCCTCACTCGCCACGCTCCCAGTCAATCTGACCAACGCGAAGAAGGTCGGAGTGAGGGACGAGGTCGCCGACTTCGTCATTCCTTTCGGCGCAGTGGCAAACCTGGACGCGAGCGCTTTGGCGTACATCGCATACGGTCCGTTCGTGATCACGCACATCTTCGGGCTGGAGTTGAGTTGGCTCATGCTCCTCGCGGCATGGCCAGCTGTGGTCCTCTTCACGATCGCCGCTCCTGGACTCCCCGCCGGTATGGGCACCGCGCTGTGGAGCGCCACACTTTTCGCCAATATTCTCGGGCTCGACGCTCAGGCGCAGGGTGACTTCATCGCGACATGGATCGCTCTGTCCGGCGGCATCCCCGACATGCTCCGGACAGCGACCAATTGCACGGATGATGGCTACACAGCGATCGTCTTCGACGCCCGATTCGACGAATGGTTCGGCCAACCAACTGCAGCTGAACCCTGACACTCAACCACCGCACCCGCATGTCCGAAAACGAGAAGTTGATCCCTGGAGCGAAACAGCTCGTCCACGTGAACGGGCGCGTCCAGCCCGGTGAGCGCGTCTTGGTCGTTACCGACCCCACGATGGAGCGGTACGCGACGCCCGTCGCGGAGATCGCCCGTGCGGCCGGAGCCGAGGTGACTGTGTCCGTAATGCCCGTGAATCGAGCTGACGGAAACGAGCCTCCTGCTCCGATTGCAGCCGCGATGGCCGAAGCGGACGTGATTTTCTCCCCTGTGGCGATCTCGATCACGCACACCCGCGCCATGCGGACCGCGCTCGACAACGGGGCCCGCGCGTGCCTCATGACCGCCTATACGGACGACGTCATGACGAGTCCTGCCCTCCTCGAGACGGACTTCGCGGCCCAGGTCCCAGTGTGCCACAAAATCGGAGACGCTTTCACGGGCGGCAGCACCGTCCATCTCACATCACCGAACGGGACGGATTTGAGATTCTCCATCGAAGGACGGACGGCTAACGTCCTGACCAACATTCCCGACCCCGGCTTCCTCGCACCGATTCCGGACATCGAGGTAAACGTCGTTCCGGTCACCGGAAGCGCCGAAGGTGTCTTCATCTCTGACGCCTCTGTGCCCTACCTCGGCATCGGGATTCTGGATGAGCCGATTACGTGTCGGGTAGAGAGCGGAATGATTGTCGAGATGACGGGTGGTGCGCAGGCGGACCAGCTCCGCACTCATCTGGAGTCCTTCAATGAGCCGCTCTGCTTCAACGTCGCCGAGCTCGGAGTAGGTCTGAACCCGAACGCACGCCTTACCGGAGAGATGCTGGAAGACGAAGGCGTCGTGGGCACGATCCACATTGGGATTGGAACGAGCCACACGCTGGGCGGAGATGTCATGGCCCCAACGCACTACGACCTGCTCGTTTGGGAGCCGACCATCGAGGTCGACGGGCGGGTGATCCAGCGGAACAAGGAGATCTTCGGCTGATGAAGGCGGGCGCACAGATCCTTGTCCACACGTGTGCCAACATTCAAGCCGGTGAAAACGTCGCGATCGTCACCGACCCCGAGCGCATGGCCATCGCTCGGGAACTGGCTCGAGAAGTCGAGGCTACTGGAGGCGTCCTCAGCATCCTCATGCCGCCCCCACGCGCGATCGACAATGCAGAGCCCGGCCAGCTGGTGGCGGCCGCACTCAAGGCGGCCGATGTCGTCTTCCTGCCCGTCACGCTCGCGATGGCTCACACACGGGCCGTGCGTGAGGCGATCGGAGAGGGCGCACGCGTCCTATCCATGACGGCCTTTACCGAAGGCATGATGGAATCGGGCGGCCTCTTTACGGATTTCGCGGCCAGAAAGCCTACATGTCTGGCTCTCGCCCAGCGACTGACGAAGGGATCGACGCTGAGGGTCACGAACCCAGCCGGCACCGACCTCACCATGAGCCTAGAAGGCGTGACGGGGAACAGCCACGCGTGCCTGCTCGACGGACCGGGCTTCAGTGCCGTTCCAAACATTGAGGCCAACTGCTCGCCAACTCAGGAGAGCGGCGAAGGGGTGTTCGTCTGCGACGGCTCCATTCCCTACTACGATGTCGGCGTCACACGTGAGCCGGTGACCTTCCGAATTTCGGAGGGCTTCGTGACGAGCATCGAGGGCGGCGAACAGGCCCACTTCCTCGACGAGCTCCTCACGGCGCAAGAAGACCGGTGGGTCTACAACCTGGCTCAGTTCGCGTTCGGCCTGAATCTGGATTGCACGGACTTCACCGGTGAGATGCTGAACGACGAGGGCGTGAACGGGACCGTGCACATCGGCGTCGGGACGTCGGCCAACTTGGGCGGACCGGTGTCGGCGAAGACACATTTCGACGCAATCTGCCGTGATCCCACCGTGTGGATCGATGACGAGGTCGTGGTCCGCGATGGTGAGGTTCTGATCGGGTGATCGAACTCATCACCATCGTCGCGCCTGTCTTCGCTGTTGTGGCGGTGGGCTTCTTCGTTCGGCGAGCTGGCCTGGTCGGCGACCGCGGGACGAAACGAGTCGTATTGTTCGTCTTCAACGCCGCCATCCCGGTCATGCTCTTCAGGACTATGCTCGGCACGAACTTCCCCGCCGAGATCCAGTGGGGCTTCCTGCTCGCGTTCTACGGTGCGGCCTTCCTGACATACGGCGCTGGGCTCGGGGTAGCACACTATGGGTTCAAGCGGCCACGCGCGGAGTTGGCGATCTACGGGATGGGCGCCGGATTTTCAAACACCGTGATGCTCGGCATCCCGCTCCTTCTTGGCGCGTTCGGAGAAGAGGCCACGGTCCCAGTCTTCCTCATCATCGCTTTCCACTCGATTACGCTGCTGCCGGGCTCCGTCGTGCTCATTCAGACCGGCCGAGGCCAAGGCGAACGATCCCTCGCCGGACTGTGGCAGCTTCTACTCGACGTGCTCACCAACCCCATCATCCTAGGCCTCACCCTCGGGCTAATCGCGAACTACTTCGACGTGACCCTACCGGGCCTGATCGACTCCGCGATAGCCCCGCTCGCAGCTATCGCCATCCCGTGTGCACTGATTGCGTTGGGGTTGTCGCTGGGCGGGTACCCGCTCTCTGGCGACCTGAAGCCCGCTCTGTCGATGGCCGCGCTGAAGCTCGCCGTGCACCCTACCCTCGCATGGATCATCGCGGTGCCGGTCCTGGGCCTGGGAACTCCATGGGCTCAGGTGGCAGTAGTGATGGCCAGCATGCCGAGCGGGGCCATGGTCTACCTATTTGGCGCCAGGTACGACGCCGCTCCCGATGTAGCAGCCCGGACCGTGCTGATCGCTTCTGCGATGTCAGTCGTGACAGTTTCCGTTTGGATGGTGCTGATGGGTGCGTGACCCCCGTGAGAGGTTATCTCCCCCTGACCTCGTGCCGCAGCAACACCTGACCCGGCAACGCCCCGGTCAATTCCCCACCATCCACGACCGCTTCTCCATTCACGAACACGTACTCGATGCCCTCGTTGTGGCCGCCCGGATTCGTGATCGTCGCGTGGTCCTGTACGGCCTCGAAATCGAAGATCACAAGGTCCGCCTTCTGACCCACGCGCACATAACCTCGGTCCGGAAGCCCAATGATCTGCGCCGGTAACCCGGTCGACGATCGAACGAAGAACGGCAACGTGATCGTGCCTTTGTCGCGCACATAAGTCGCAATTTTGTGCGGATACGTGCCGAAGTAGCGCGGATGTCGGCCCGGTCCAGGGTCGACCACGACACCACCGTCCGTGGACGTTGCGGTGTACTCCTGCGCCATGTAGCGCTCGACGTCTTCGGGCGAACCCGCGATTCCGCGATAGCGAACCCCTGACCGGTTCTGCGGCGTGCCCATCGCGATCGCGAAGTGGATCGCCATGTCGACCGGGCTCATGTCGTGCTCGTCCGCTACGTCTTGAAGCGTTCGTCCCACCAGGTGGTCACTCGGAGCCTGCACGATGATGTGCCGCTCTGCCCCACCCTGCAGGTCGATGATGTATTGCGTGTCCGTGATCAGTTCTTCACGCAGAACTGGATCGTCGAGATGGGCCTGTAGGTTGGTTTTGTAGTTCGGCGCAAAGTCACGACGGTTCCACATGGGATCGTCGAAGCCACCACTCCGCTCCGTCCCCACTGGGGCGTAGTAGAAGCGCGGCACGACCTCGACCGAACCACCGCCAAACGTCTCGTACGGGTACTGGTCGAGATACACCTGCACGCCTTCCGCTCGTGCACGATTAATCGCCATCACATCCGTGGCCGACTGGCCCCACGTAGTCGGGCCTTTCGCCTTGATGTGTGAACCAACCACACGGATTCCGGTCTCCCGCCCGATGCGGATCGTCTCGTTCATCCCGTCCGTGGCAGTCAGGCGCCATCCCGGAGGCCACGTCGGCGGCGGGGTGTAGTCCGCGACCATACTCGGAGTGAGCCAGAGCGGAAGCGGCGATTGACTGCGTTGGTGCGAGTAGTAGAAGCCGTCGTATTCGGCGACGACGTGGGCCAAGGCGATGATTTCTTCAGTCGTGGAGAATCGTCCGGGCCGGTACTCGGGGCCAGCCCCGAGGCCCCAGGCCCCCTGCTCCATACCCCCTCTGACCTCCGCGACCATCGTGGCAATCTCAGCGTCGATGGCGTGACGCGTGTAGTCGTCCCCCATGGCGACGCCGCGCACCGTGCCGTGTCCGACCATCGGAATCGCATTCGGACCGATGCCCTCACTGCGGTACCCGGCGATCTCGTCACTGAGCGGCCACGTGGGATTCCGACCGTCTGGCCCAAAGACCAGGGTCGTGATTCCCTGAGCTACGAGGTTCGGGGCACTCCGCAGAGCAACGTTGCCCGCATAGAGCGCGCGATCCGCGTGGGAGTGCATGTCGATGAAGCCCGGCGTAACGAAACGGCCAGTCGCGTCGATTGTGCGGGAGCCGGTGGCTCCGGAAAGATCACCCACCGCCACGATTACCCCGTCACGGACACCGACATCCGCGTTGATGGACGGGCTACCCGTGCCATCGAGCACACGACCACCGCGGATGAGGAGATCGAAGGACTGCGCAGCGGCAGAAGGTGCCACTGCGAACACAAGTACAAGCGCGGTCGCCAGCGCGGTCACTACGACACGAACGTCGGGGATCCGAATCGACATCAGGTTCTCCAGTGGAAGTCGGGACGGTCAGAGTGGGCGCGCGCGTGCGGGGTGTCCAGCGACACTACGGATGAGTCGCGAATAGAACACCCTACCAGACCCTGAACACCGCTAGGATCGGCCGGTGGTCCGAAGCGACCGCTTCGTTGATCACAACGTGTTCGATCAACTCGAACGTGCCGGAGGGACGCACCAATACGAAGTCGATCTCACGGACGGGCGCATTGGATGGAAACGTGTTCACGTCGCCACCCTTGTCGAGGATTTGCCAAGAGTCCCTCAACAGACCCATGACGCGGTCACCGCGACGCGAGTTGAAGTCGCCGGCCAGCACCACGGGATGTTCGACTTCTGCAAAGAGCTTGGTCACGGAGTCGGCCTGAGCAAATCGCTCCTCAGGCGCACCCGCCAAGTGAACAGACACGATCGAGATGACACCTCGAGGCCCACCTGCAATCTGGACTTCGTGAACAGCGAGCTTGCTCCCCGCAGCCTCTGGGATCTGATGGGTGATCACGCGTCCCACCGGAAGTCGAGTCAGCACCGCGTTGCCGTACTCACCTCCCTGGTACGGTCGGTGCGCTCCGTGGAAGCCTTGGTAGCCAAGCAGTTCGGCCAAGACAGCGACCTGATCGACTCCACCCGTCCGTTCCGTGTTCTTGTCGACTTCCTGAAGGGTGATGACATCGGCATCGAGGGCCCGGAGGACCTCGGCGATACGCGGCAAATCGACCTGCTCGTCCATACCGCGGCCGTGCTTGATGTTGTACGCCGCAACCCGGAGCGTCGCTTGTGCCGAGACAGATGGAGGGGCGCACGCGAGCAACACGAACAACCCGACCACGAAGCGGCTACCTCTGCACATCAGTCTTCACTCAATTCCCGCCCTTCGAACATGTCCTTGCCGCGTCGTGGACCCACCGCAATCATCTCAGTGTTACTCGCCCCACGCCACAACGAGCTTGCCGAGAGTCACATGGAAATCCTCAAGTCATACAACCCAGCCAACGGCGAGGTCGTGGGCGAAGTCCGGGTCACGCCCACATCCGAGATCCCGGCTCTGGTCACACGCGCCCGTGCAGCGCAGAAGGGTTGGGATGCTCTCGGTCTCGAGGAACGCGCTGAGGTCATCAGGAAGGCGAGCGCGATCTTCGCCGAGAGGGCGCAAGCAAATGGCGAGATCATGACGCGCGAGATGGGCAAACCACTCAAGGAAGCAGTGGGTGAAGCGAAGTCGGTCGGGCACATGGACCACGAGCTGGATGAGATGGTCGCAGCACTCAGTCCCGAGGTCGTCGAAGACCCTCGTCTGCGCTCGACGATTTATCACGATCCGCTGGGCGTTGTGGGTGCGATCACACCCTGGAACTTCCCGATGTCGATGCCGGCCTGGATGATCCTCCCGGCGCTCGCAGCCGGAAATACTGTGATCTTCAAGCCGTCTGAAGAGACTCCGCTGTGTGGCCAGGCCTACGCTGACGCACTCAACGAAGTGCTCCCTGAGGACGTTCTGATCGTTGTTCACGGCGCGGACGATCAAGGCAAAGCCATCGTTCAGTCTGACGTTGATATGATCGCCTTCACCGGGTCCCGGGAAGTCGGGAAACACATCATGCGGGAGGCCGCCGGCACCTTGAAGCGCGTCGTGCTGGAGCTCGGCGGAAAGGACCCCATGATCGTGCTCGAGCACGCCGACATCACGAAGGCGGCTAAGTTCGCGATGTGGAATTCTTTCCGAAACGCCGGTCAGGTCTGCGTCTCCACAGAGCGCATCTTCGTATTGGACTCGGTAGCCGAAGAGTTCGAGTCGGCTCTAGCGGAGATGACGGCCACAATGAAGATCGGCGACGGCATGGATAACCCTGACATGGGCCCGATGGTGAACTCGGTTCAGCGAGACCACGTGCTCTCCCAACTGGACGCAGCAATTTCGGCAGGTGCCAAGGTCTTGGTCGGCGGTGAGGGTCATCACGACAACTTCATCATCCCGACCGTGCTCACCGATGTCACGGAGGACATGGACATCGCCTGCACCGAGACGTTCGGACCCGTCGCTGTTGTCACCCGCGTCTCGTCGGTCGATGAAGCAGTGGACAAAGCGAACAACACTCATTTCGGCTTGGGTGCCGTCGTGTTCGGGGAGGACACTGACGACACAGCGGCCGTCGCGAGAAGACTGACCGCCGGTATGATCGGGATGAATAGGGCGGCAGGTGGTGCGGTCGGCACGCCTTGGGTCGGCGCTCGGCAGAGCGGCCTGGGCTTCCACAAGTCACCTGACGGGCACAAGCAGTTCACTCAGGCCCGGGTCGTCACCGCGCCGCTCTAGCGGCTCAGGATGCTGAAGGGTCGGGCCGCGCCTAGAACAGTCCGCCCATGTCCCGCTCCAGAGTGCGCGTCAAACACGTCGGGCCACCACATCCTTTCTGGCTGATCTCCTCACCAGAGTACGTATGTACCTCGACACCGGCCGCCTCCATACGCGCGCGGGTCTCTGGATTACCATCCACCGCGACGGCGACTCGGGCCGAGACCGCCAACACGTTGCACCCCATGGAATGGAACTCTGCGTCGGGCACTTCGACCAACGAGAACCCCCGCTTGAGAAGCGACTCCCGAAACGGTACGGGCAGCAGCGGCGAGTACACGAGCAGCAGGTCTTCGGCGAGTGGGCTGATCACGGACATGAGGTGAAAGACGTCACCCGGCCCCTTCCAGTGCGGGAGTGGCACTTCGAGCAACTCCACCTCATCAGGCAAGAGTGAGCGCAGTTGGTCGATACCGTCTTGGTTCGTGCGATAGCCTCGGCCCACCGCCAGACACTCCGGCGAAAGCCAGGTCACGTCCCCGCCTTCAACGGTGCCGTCGCCCTCGATCGCGCCGAGGACGTGTACGCCAAGCTCGACGTACTCGGTACCGTGTCGAGCAGGCTCATCCCGCCGGGCATCCTTCCCCATCTGACAGAGAATGGCACCCGCGTTGGTCACAATCGACGCATCCCTCACGTAGAGAGAGTCCATGCCCACATCCGATGGGGGCATCCACTCGACGACCACTCCGAGTGCTTCGAGCAGCACGGCCAATGCTTCACTTTCTCGACACGCCTCTTCGAAGTCCGGGGCCCCGAGGTAGTTGAGATCACGCCACTGCTCGTCGATCCGCGATCCGCTCAGAAAAGCATCACGCGCGTGCTTCAACAGAACACGCCGCATGGGTGCTACGTCGGACTGATACATCAGGCACTCTCGGTTAGACGGCCGGCTCGAAACCGACTCCAGAAGTAGAATGGAAGACCAAGGAGGAGAAGGACTCCTCCCATCACGATCGAAGTGGACCCGGCCCGGACGATCGCGAGCACTGCAAACGTAAGTCCGACCACAGATGGCGCGATGGCGCGCGTGGCGTCTGGCCCAACCCACAGTTCGGGGTCGCGCCGTATCAACACGATCTGCGCGGCCGCGGTGAACGCATAGGGCACCAGAACGGTGACCGTGGCGAGCAGAAGCGCAAATTCGAAGAGGCCAACGAGAGCCAGCCCGGTCCAGAAGCCAAGGGCTTTCCTGCTACTCAACGCGTGGTGTGCCGCGGAGGGCTAGGGACTGTTTCGGAAAAGCGCATGGTCTCTCTTGATTGCGAGACATGGTCGGGCGCCAGATTGGCGACCGAGGCCAGAAGGGACAAGCAGACGTGCGGACTCTTGTCCCTGGTGAGACCCTGAGCCCCGGCGCATTATCAGCCGATGATGACCACCGAGAACGATCAGTCCCCCCGGGGTGAAGGCGCACGTTGAGCAACAGACGCCGCGGGTCCGGCATCACCTCACGGTTGATGGCGCTCGTGGCTCTCACGATGTCGCCTGTCTTCATCCTCTTTTTGTGGTCGTCGGGAGACCAGCGAGACATTGCGCTCGAGACCGCCACGGCGGGCATTCTCGCCGACGCTCATGCCACCGCGGACGGCATCGAGAGCGTGGGCGTCGAACTCGTGTCGCAAGCATCTGCAGCAACCAACCGCGGGGTCGACCTCACGAGCCGATTGCTGGCATTTTCGCGCCGGCAACCTTTGGCACCCAAGATGCTGAACCTCAACGAGTTGGTGCTGGGGATTGAGGGCCTCCTCGCACGCACGCTCGATGACGCAATGGTGCTCGAGCACGAACTCGAGGAGCCATCGCCCGTTTGTGCGGCCGACGCGAACCAACTCGACAGTGCTCTGCTGAATTTGGTATTGAATGCTCGTGATGCGATGCCAGGTGGAGGGCGCATCACGATGAGTACCGGCACGACGAACGGAAGACACTCCGAACTCGCCCCAGGGACATACGCCCACCTGACGATCACAGATCAAGGGACGGGCATGTCGCCAGAAGTAGCCGCCCGTGCCGTAGAGCCATTCTTCACCACAAAAGAAAGAGGCCAAGGCACTGGCCTGGGTCTGAGTGGGGCGTTCGGCTTTGCTCAGCAGTCGGGGGGCACCCTGGTCATCGATACGACGCTCGGCACCGGCACCTCCGTACATATCTATCTCCCCGAACAGGCCCCGGAGGACGAACCCGCCCAGGCCTGAGGAACGAAAGCATGAACACGATCGCGCTGCTGCTCGCGTCACTCGCCACTACGACGATTCCGCAGGCCACCGATACCGTCGACGTCCTGATTAGGAACGGACTCGTTTACGACGGTTCCGGCGGGCCCGGCATGGTACTCGACGTCGGCATGGTCGGAGACCGAATCACCTTCGTGGGCGATGCCAGTGCAGACGGGGTCTACGGTCACCGGACCCTGGACGCTCAAGGCTTGATCGTCTCACCTGGCTTCATCGACCCGCACGCGCATGCCCAGGGAGACCTCGCCAGCGACAATCGCATGCGCCGGGAGAACCGCAACTACCTCATGCAGGGCGTAACCACCGTCGTCGTGGGCAACGACGGTCATGGGACACACGCGGTGGGAGAGACCAGCGCCACGTATACGCGCCTCGGGATCGGGACCAACGCAGCATTACTTGTCGGCTTCGGATCGGTCAGAGGGACCGTCTTGGGCTCGAGCGATGCCGCGCCCACACCCCCTGAGTTGAACGAGATGCGCGGCCTAGTCGACCAAGCCATGCGGGACGGCGCCGTTGGAATGTCGACCGGACTCTTCTACAACCCACAGAGCTACTCGACCACGCCTGAAGTGATCGAGCTCGCCAAGGTCGCCGCGCGATACGGCGGCGTGTACGACTCCCATCTCCGCGACGAGAGTTCGTACACAATCGGGCTGATCGCGGCGGTCCAGGAAGCGATCGACATTGGTCGAGAAGCCGGACTCGCCGTGAATATCTCCCACATCAAAGCCCTCGGCGTTGATGTGTGGGGCGAGAGCGAGGCCGTCTTGAAGCTCATCGCCGATGCCCGGGCGGACGGTCAGCGCGTGACCGCGGATCAGTATCCCTACACGGCGAGCGGGTCGTCCATCAATGCCTCGCTCTTACCGCGCTGGGCTCAGGCCGGAGGAAACGAGACACTCCTAGCGCGCCTAGACGACAGTGAGACGCGAGGGCGTATCGTCACGGACATGACCGACAACCTCCGCCGTCGCGGTGGAGCCGGATCATTGCTCATCACGGGCGGCCGCAACGTAGAGCTCAGAGGCAAAACGCTCGAGGAAATCGCCGACGAGTGGAGCCTCGATGCGATCGAGGCAGCGATCCGCATCGTGCGAGATGGCGGAGCGGGTGTCGCGTCCTTCAACATGAACGAAGACGACATCGCAACATTCATGAGTTCGCCCTTCGTCATGACGGGATCAGACGGCTCGGGCGGGCATCCTAGGAAATACGGCACCTTCCCGAAGAAGATCAGGACGTATGTGTTGGAAGACTCCGTGATCAGCATGGCGCGGATGATCCAAGCTTCGTCCTCCCAGCCGGCCGAGGTGTTCGGGCTTTCGGGACGCGGAGAGATCAGCGTGGGGGCCTTCGCCGACATCGCTGTCTTCGATCCAGGAACCGTTCGCGACGTCGCCACATTCGCCGAGCCCGCCCTACTTGCCACGGGCATGCGCTGGGTCCTCGTGAACGGAAGGTTCGCAGTCGATGCGGGGCAGCCGACCGGCACCCTGTCCGGCACAGTCCTCTCCCGGGGGCAGACGGCACCGCCAACCACATACGATGGCATGGCGCTGCGGAGCATCGGTCCAGCATTGACCACGGGCCGAATCAGCGACGTCGCGATCGACCATACCAACAAGAATGTGTGGTACGTCGGAGTTTCGTCCGGAGGCGTGTGGAAGACGGAAAATCGGGGAACAACCTGGACGCCCATCTTCGACGACTACGGTTCCTTCTCCATCGGCGCGGTCACGTTGGACCCCGTGAACCCAGACGTGTTGTGGATTGGAACCGGTGAAAACGCATCCCAGCGCAGCGCCAGCTATGGCGACGGCATCTACAAAAGCGTAGACGGCGGCGCCTCCTTCCGGCGCATGGGGCTTCTCGACTCGGAGCACATCGGCGACATCCTCGTAGACCCCCGCGATTCTGACGTGGTCTTCGCCGCGTCCCAGGGACCGCTTTGGGCGTCCGGTGGAGACAGGGGCCTGTTCAAGACCACGGACGGCGGTGCGCATTGGGAACGCGTGCTGCATGTCTCGGACGACACGGGCATCGCGGACATCGTCTTCGACGCATTCAATCCGGATGTGATGTACGCCTCGTCGTACCAACGCAGGCGACACGTCGGACTGCTCGTGGCCGGAGGCCCTGAGGGGAAGATCTTCCGCTCAGAAGACGGCGGTACCACGTGGGAAGAGATCATGGATGGCATCCCGAACGTCGACCTCGGACGGATCGCACTCGAGGTCTCCCCTGACGACGCCGGTGTCGTGTATGCCCTCGTTGCCGCACAAGGCGATGCCAGCGGCTTCTTCCGGTCAGGCGACTACGGCTCAACCTGGGTGAAGCAGAGCGATTATGTCGTCGTGGACCCTCAGTACTACGGAGAACTCTTCGCTGACCCGAACCGACCTGGGCGCCTGTGCGCCGTCGATGTGCGCATTCAGTGCACCGCGGACGAAGGCGTACACTTCGAGCAATTGATGACACGCGGCGTCCACGCGGACCACCACGAAATCATCTTCGATCCGGACGATCCCGAGTACATGATGCTGGGAAACGACGGTGGTCTGTTCGAGTCGTTCGACGGGGCGCGTACCTGGCGCCATCACAACAACCTCCCCATCACCCAGTTCTACCGCGTCGGAATCGACGACCGAGAACCGTTCTACTGGGTGTACGGCGGCACACAAGACAACGGCACCATGGGTGGCCCCTCACGGAGCCGAGTGTCACTTGGCGTACGGTCGTCGGACTGGACGCGCATCGTAGGCGGGGACGGCTTCCAGGCACGTATCGACCCTACCAATCCAGACATCGTGTACGGCATGTCCCAAGGCGCGCGCATCCAGCGTGTGGATATGAGCACCAGCCTGAGCACGAGCATCGCTCCGCCGCAGGCGTTCGACGGGGACACGATTCTGTGGCACTGGGACATCCCGCTCGTTATCAGCCGCTACGACAACGAGCGTATCTACGCGCTCGGCAGCAGACTCCTGCGTAGCGACAACCGCGGGGACGACTGGCAGGTGCTGAGTCCAAATCTCAGTCGCGAGATCGATCGTGACACACTTCCGGTCATGGGCCGCGTGTGGCCGGAGGACGCGGTATGGAAGAACGTCTTCACGAACGACTACGGGATCGGTGTTTCGTTCAGCGAATCTCGTTTCGACGAGAACCTCCTATACGTAGGAACGGACGACGGCCTCATTCAACGCAGTGAGGACGGTGGGACGACCTGGACCGAAATGGGTGCGTTTCCGGGTCTTCCGAAGCTCATCTATGTGTCCGACGTCGTGGCTTCACGTCACGACCCTGATCGGGTGTACGCCCTGTTCAACAACCACAAACGCGGCGACTTCACGCCCTACGCGATGCGTAGTGACGACCGCGGTGCGACATGGACGTCCATCGCTTCCGATCTCCCGGCTCGGGGCGTGACCTGGGTGCTGGAGGAAGACCCCGAGCGGGAAGACCTGCTCTTTCTCGGGACCGAATTCGGTTTGTTCTTCACGCTCGACACGGGCGGCAGTTGGCATGAATTGGCGGGCGGGGCGCCCACGATCCCGTTCCGGGATATCGAAATCCAGGAACGTGTCGGCGATCTCGTGGTGGCGACGTTTGGCCGTGGGTTCTATGTGCTGGACGACTACACGCCACTCCGACAGATCACACCGGAAGTACTCGCGGACGACGCCACGCTTTTCGAACCCCGACCGACACCGGTGTACGATGAGCTCAGGTACTACAGCGCGGGCTCGGGTGCCGGCGAGTACGTGGCGCTCAATCCCGACTTTGGAGCGCTTCTCACCTACTACCTCTCAGAGCCCGTTCAAGACGCAGAACTCGTGATCGCAATCCGCGACGCAGCCGGTGAAGTGATCGCAGAAGTCGACGTGACGAATGCGGCAGGCCTTCAACGCGCGACATGGGATCTACGGATTCAACCGAGTGACGAAGCCGGCCAGCGCCGGGGACCGCTCCCCTTGGTGGAGCCCGGAGACTACACGGCGACGCTCGAAACCCGTTCTGAAGAAGCTGGTGCGGCCCCACTGACGCCCGCCGTAGTCGTAAAGGTGGTACGACTCAACTAATTGCTACAGGCAAGTATTTAGCAGTACACTGGCACCTATATGAGCAAGCCTACTTCTGCCCGCATCGAAGCGGTGCGCCGCTTCAGCCGATTTTACACGAAGCAGATCGGCATCTTGGACGACGGGCTGCCGGAGAGTCCCTTCTCTCGAACCGAGGGTCGGGTTCTCTGCGAGTTGGCCCATCACGACACGACCTCGGCCGGACAACTCGCCGACGCACTCGGGATCGACGCGGGTTATCTGTCCCGGATTCTGCGCAGCTTAGAGAAGCGCGGGGTGCTGCTCAAAACGCGCTCGACGCTCGATGGTCGGCAGATGCTGATTTCTCTATCGGGCGACGGCATTTCGGCGGGTGGTTTCGTGTTGGATCGGAGCAATCTCATGCCTGCGTTCGGCGAGCTGCTCTCACCTACACAGATCCGAGCTCTGGTGGCTCATATCCGAACTCTGTGCGCCTGCGAAGGGCCGCCCTGGTCGAACGGAGCCGTTCGATGAGAGCACCGAAGCACGCCCTGGGGCTCACGCTCGCCCTCATTTGTTGTCGGCTGTGGGAGTGATGCCCCACAGCAGACCGCCACGGTCTTGGCATTCCCCGACCCAGCGCCTCAGGCACCGGCCATCGTCCAGCGAGAGGATTTCCTCGGGTCCGAAGCGTGCGCCGAATGCCACTCCGACCAATACGACGTCTGGACGGAATCCACGCACGGGCGCGCGGGAGGCGAGCCGAGCCCGGATGTCATCATCGCTCCATTCAATGCTGTTCCCATCCGATTCGAGAACGGTACCGTCACCCCTCGCATTCGTGGCGGCATTTACGAATTCGCGGTCCAGCAGGACGGGCACAGCGACACCGTCTATAGAGTCGACGGCGTCATTGGGGGCGCACACATGATTGGGGGCGGCACCCAGGGATTCATAACCCGCTTGGCCGACGGGACCGAGCGTTTCCTCCCATGGGATTGGTCGTTGGGAGGTGCAGAGTGGTTCTGCAACACGGGGTCGCGAACCAACCAAGGATGGCTTCCGATCACGACCGACATGGCACTGAGCGACTGTGGCGATTGGCCGCCGATCCGGCCCATTGGGACGGTAGCCCGCTACGCCAACTGCCAGGAGTGCCATGGGAGCCAAATCACGACGACACTCAATGTGGGTGTCGGATACGACACCCAGTACACCACACTCCAGGTGAACTGTGAATCGTGTCACGGCCCGGGACGTGAGCACGTGGCCATGGCAGAAGGCCCCGGCTTCGCGGACGACGGGGACATCGGGATCCGCAGCTTGGCGTACCTGGACAAGGACGAGTCCTTGGGCGTGTGCTTCCAATGCCACGTGCTGAAGGACGTCCTAAAGGAGGGGTACCTGCCAGGCGAGCCCCTCGAGCAGTACTACGCTCTCAAATTTCCAGTGCTCGGCGACCAGCCCTATTTCGCGGACGGACGTGTTCAGTCGTTCGCGTATCAAGGCAATCACCTCGCGAGCGCCTGTTACCTCCAGGGGCCCATGGACTGTGTGAGCTGTCACGAGCCGCACTCACAAAACTACTGGGACATCAACCGCGAGCCCCTCGCGAGTCCATTCGACGACGGCCAGTGCACGGCGTGCCATGCGTCCAAGGCGGCCGACGTGGAGGCGCACACCTTCCACCCTGAGGGCACCGACGGCAGCAAATGTGTTTCGTGCCACATGCCGTACCTACAACACCCTGAGCTGGGGAACGACATCCCGTTCGGCCGTTCGGACCACACCATCGCGAATCCCAGACCCGTCTTCGACGGGGATCTCGGACTCGTTGGTTCATGCGCCCAATGCCACACCGACCGATCGACGCTGCAACTCGAAGGCGAGGTACGGGAACGATGGGGTGAACTGAAACCACACCGACCTGGGGTCTCCGGTTTGGTGGATGAGTTAAGAGCCCGCAACGTGGGCGAGGCAGCTGAAATGCTCCTGCATCCCGACGTGACGGACCCCCTCATCCAATTCCAAGGCCTCAGTCGATTGGTGGACGGGTATCTGCGTCCGGACGACCCGACCCTACCCGCACCGGTCCGGTTCGGATTGAGCACACTCGCCTCGAACGTCGACATGGACGTTCGCGCCTTGGCCCTCGCGGCTCTGCACTACACAAGTGGCAATCAGCCCGAGGTCCGTGCGGAGCTCGTCGACGCACTGACGGATGCGGACGACGACGAGGCGCTGAGAGGACGCTGGCTCCTTGCCCTCGGATTCCTTGGTGATCGGGATCGTGACGCAGGAGACGCAGCGAGTGCTGCGGCGGCCTACGACAAGGCCCTCGAATTGCGACCCGGCGATCCTCGGATCCTCCGCGCAATCGGACAGATGCACAATCAGACCGGGTCGTTCGCCGAGGCAGTTTCGGTGCTCCGACTCAGCCTCTCGATTGAGCAGTCCCACCCGCTCACCTGGGTCAATCTCGGCATCGCTTTGGCTGGCGAGGGGGATCCCGCCGGCGCACGCCAAGCATATGAGCAGGCCATCTCGCTCAATCCACACGAGGCACTCGCCCACTTCAACTTGGGCAATCTGCACCGTCGTGCGGATCGGCTGGATGAAGCAGCGGAGGCGTACGCCGCGGCCGTCGCGGCAGATCCTGGTCTCGGCGTCGGCCACTTCGAATTGGCACGCGCCTACATTCAGCTGAACCGTCTGTCCGAAGCACTCCCGCACGCACGCAGGGCGGTGGAGTTCCGGCCGGACCACGCCAACTCCCGTCAAATGCTCGCAGACTTGGAACAAGCCGTAGGGGGCTGACATGACCCACGACGAATACGTCTCGCACGACGCCACAGCGCTGGCCGCGATGGTACGTGGTGGTGAAGTGACCGCCGTCGAGTTGCTCGAGCTGGCGCTGGCACGGATTGAAGAGGTCAATCCGGCGCTCAACGCCGTCATCCGACTCATGGAGGAAGATGCGCGGCAGACCGCGGAGCGTGGTGGCACCGAGGGCGTCTTCTGTGGCGTTCCGTTTCTGGCTAAGGACCTATGCTCGAGCTACGCGGGACACCCCACCTCCGGCGGGAGCCGGTTGCTCAAGAACCTCGTCATGGATCACGACAGCGAGCTAGCGAAGAGAGTTCGCCGGACCGGAGTGTCCGTAGCCGGGAAGACCAACCTCCCAGAGTGGGGCCTTACACCGTTCACGGAATCAGAGCTGTGGGGAGCTTGCCGCAATCCCTGGGACACAAGCCGAACCCCGGGTGGTTCGAGCGGTGGCTCCGCGGCAGCCGTCGCGGCCGGCGTGGTGCCCATGGCTGGCGGGGGCGACGGGGGTGGCTCAATTCGCATTCCTGCATCGTGCTGTGGCCTCTTTGGCCTGAAACCCACTCGTGGCCGAGTCCCGACGGGCCCTGACTTCGGCGAACTCTGGAGAGGTGCTGTCGTCGAACACGTCCTCACGCGTTCGGTTCGCGACAGCGCAGCGATGCTCGACGCCACTCACGGGGCAGACGTGGGCGCGCCCTACGAGATCCGCCTACCGGACCGCCCGTTCGTGGACGAGGTGGGATCCGACGCCGGCAAGCTCCGCATCGCGTGGAGCACGAAGCCTATCATGGGCTCTTCCGTCGATCCGGACTGTGTAGCTGCTGTTGAGGACGCGGTGTCTCTTCTCACCGAGTTGGGGCACGACCTCGTAGAAGACGCTCCGGAGATCGACGGTGCAGCGTTCTCCCAAGCCTTCTTGAGAATGGTCGCCTCTGAGCTCGGAGCAGACATACGCGACGCAGAAGCGTATCTCGGCCGAAAAGCTCGACGTCACGAATTGGAGCCGCTGACCTGGGCTCTCGGACTGTTGTCCAAGGCGCTCCCAGCCGGAGAGTACGCTTCGGCGCTCCGTACCATGGAGCGGGTGGGTCGAAGCGTCGGTGGCTTCTTCGAGGGGTATGACATGGTCCTCACGCCCACTCTAGCCACTCCGCCGGCAAAGATTGGGTCGTTGATGCCGACCTCAATGGAGATGGCACAACTCAAGATCCTAGGTGCACTGGGGTCAGGTCGACTCATCAAGTGGGCAGGCCTCTTAGAGGAGGCTGCGTCGACCGCGTTCGACTTCATCCCTTGGACGCCCATCTACAACGCAACCGGACAGCCCGCGATGTCGGTCCCGCTCTTCTGGAACGCAGAGGGCCTGCCCATCGGCGTCCACTTCGTGGCTTCGGTCGGAAACGAAGCGTCGCTGTTCCGCTTAGCAGCTCAGCTCGAGACGGCCCGGCCGTGGTTCGACCGACGCCCCGACATGTAACCCGCCGCCACTGACGGCGGGCACGATGTCGTTACCGAACCCTGAACGTGAGCAGAATCTGGATCCACACCGCGACGAAGACGTCTCGATTCACGGCAGGGCTGAAACGCATCACATCAGACAACCCCAGTGCAGCCTGATCAAGCGGAGGAGATCCGGAGGTCTCCCCCACTCAGGCGTCCAGGACCGTCCCATCTTGGTCGATGTGAACAAGCAGGCTGACGGCTCCACCTAGGCCCGCGTCCCTCAGAGGCGCTGGATACCCTCGCCCGAGCGCCTTCTGAATTTCCTCCGCGATTTGCAACCGGGGAGGCACAGTGAAGAGAGTAAAGGCGACTCCATTCCCAGATGCTGTCGCGGCGCGGTCGACGGGCGGAGGCTGCAGTTCGACATACTCAGTGAAGCCGATCGCAGGAATCGTCGCTTCCGCGGATACTGCATCAACCCCGACAGGGCAATCCTGGTGCGGTCTTGTCGCGACCCACCGCCACCGTCTACTTGGCCGCGTCGTCTCCCTGGAGTGACGCGATGTCCACCCAACGGGGCGCATGACCCACTGCGTCGAGAAATCTCAGCATACCCTCGGGTGCGATCGCGGTTGTCATAGCGTTGTCGAGCGGGTGGAAATTCCAGCCAGTCGGGCGGTACCATCGATGAGGAGCCCTTGGCTCACCGCGCATCTCCGATCGCCGCCGTGACAAAATCGAGAACAACTCCGGTGACATTCGTTGTGGACTCGGGCGAGAGAATATCGCCGGCCAGGACGTGGTACCCTCCACGTTCGGCCGCAGCCGTCGGGAGCAGACGCTTTGGCAAACCGCCCATCCGTCCGAACATCGCGACAGAGGCGTCCGGGTCGACGACGAGGTCTTCCGGCGAGTACATCATCACCGTCGGCACGGTGATCTCGGCGAGATCGAGGGTGCGAGCCCGTTCCACCAGCGCCATCATGGGCAGCAGCGCGCGGCTGGGATAACACGTGGTCCAATGAAGCGCCTGTGCCTCGCTGATGGGTTCGAAGCAGCGTTCTCTACCGAGAGTCAAACGCGCGATCAGGTTGCCCCACGGCCACAGCAACAACTCAGCTGCCGCCGAATTGGGTCCGAAATTCGGACTGAGAAGGACGAGGGTGGCTATGTCTCCGCGAGCCTGCTCTTGAGCGGCGGTCCACGTCGCAAGCGTGGCTCCGGTCGACGTGCCAATCAGAATCACTCGCTCGCCGATCGCACGTCCGACAGCCATCGCTTCCGCGGCGTCATCGAGCCAGTCCTCCACCCCGGCCTCACCCATGGCAGCCGCGTCGCGGCCATGCCCCGCGAGCCGCGCATAATAGACGTTGGCACCGAGCGCCTCACCAACCAGACGTGGCAGCGGATCGATCTCATGCCGGTCCGCAGAGAAGCCATGCAGGTAGACGATGGAAAGCGGTGTGCGCTCCCTAGCCTCGGGATCTGCCCAGAGTACGGACTTCGCCTCGCCGAATTTGATACTAGGTACTGTCGCCTCAGACGCCGCCAAATACGCATCCACGTCATCACCTAGATCCGGCTCGACCCATCTCTCCACCACCGTCGCCCGTGGCCCGAGAAGCACCGCGATCATGAGCGTGGCCACAACGACCTTGGGCCAATCTCGGCCCGGCTGGGTCAAAAGAAAGCTCGGAATGGATGATGCCTTCATGGCGTCACAGCTGGAGTATCGAAAGCGCCCAACGGTAGTCCAGCCCGTCGGGCCCGGCAACGAAGCGATCGGATCTAGCGGGCGGGCGAAGCCCTCCTAGCTTCCCCGCCACGATCCGTATTTCTTTTCCCCAGACGGCCGAGTTCACTCGATGCTTCGACGCAGTCTTGTCGTGATCATTGTCGCGCACGCCCTTGTCCTGGCCGCGCCAGCACTCCTTCGAGCCCAGGCAGGCGCCCTAGGTGGCGAATGGCGTGTGTACGGGGGCGACGCCGGCCACACCCGATATGCCCCGCTGGACCAAATCGACGCGTCGAACGCCGAGGACTTAGAAATCGCCTGGCGCTGGAACGCACGGAATTTCGGGTATAACCCGAACATTCGAAGCGCTACCACACCGCTCATGGTCGACGGGACGCTCTACGCTACCGCCGGTGTTCGGCGCGCGGTCGTCGCAATCGACCCCGGCACGGGAGAAACGTTGTGGACCTGGTCGATGGACGAGAGTGAACGTCTGCGGTCGGCGCCCCGACCCAATCCCGGCCGCGGGGTCGGGTATTGGGGCAACGGAAAGGGAAACGGTCGCATCTTCGTCGTCACCCCCGGATACAATCTCGTGGCACTCGACGCGAAAACCGGACACCCGGAAAGGGCCTTCGGCGAGGGTGGCATCGTCGATCTCATGCAAGGGCATCGTGTCCGAGAAGGCATCGACCTTGTCGGCACAATCGGGGCAAGTTCTCCACCCACAGTGGTTGGTGATGTCGTCGTAGTGGGCTCAGCTCAGCACGTCGGCTCCCAACCGCCGTCGAGAAGTAACACGCCAGGAGATGTCCGTGGCTTCGACGCAGAGACAGGTGCACTTCTCTGGACGTTCAATACGATTCCCGAGGCAGGGGAACCCGGGGCAGAGACTTGGCAGGATGGCTCCGCCGCGTACACCGGAAACGCCGGGGTCTGGGCCGCGATGTCGTTCGACCCCGAGACCGGGTTCGTCTACTTACCCACCGAGGCGGCCACGGGAGACTTCTACGGCGGTCACCGGCCTGGTGACAACCTGTTCTCCTCGAGCCTCGTCTGCCTGGACAGCCGGACAGGTGAACCTGTTTGGCATTTCCAAACGGTTCACCACGACATCTGGGACTTCGACAACCCGACCGCACCGATCCTAGCAGACATCGAAATCGCCGGAGAATCCCGGAAGATCGTGGCCCAGATCACGAAACAGGGCTTTGTCTTCGTCTTCGACAGAATCAGCGGCAAGCCGATCTGGCCGATCGAGGAACGGGAGGTCCCACAGAGCACCGTACCGGGCGAGTGGACCTCGCCTACCCAGCCGTTTCCGACCCGGCCCGCTCCGTTCGACCGATCCGGCTTCACCGAGGACGACCTGCTCGACTTCACGCCTGAGATCCGCGCCCGTGCGGTCGCAGTCGCCAGCCGTTTTCGCATGGGGCCGCTCTACACACCCCCTTCGCTGGAAGTGGAAGAAGACGGGACGGAAGGAACGCTCATGCTCCCGCACTCCACAGGTGGCGGAAACTGGGAAGCAGGCGCACTCGATCCTGAGACCGGATTCCTGTATATCGGCTCACAGACCAACCCGTACGTGCTCTCCCTAATAGAGGGCGGCGATCGTTCCGACATGCGCTACATCCAAGGGCGGAAGAACGCCCAGATCGCTCCTGGAGTACCCCTGGTGAAGCCGCCGTGGGGTCGCATCACCGCGATCGATCTGTCCACTGGCGAACACGCATGGATGGTCCCCAACGGTGACACGCCGCCGCATATCGCACGCAGGCTGGAAGTCGACCCCTCCACCCTTCCCCGCACCGGGAAGATCTCGAGAGCCGGCACACTCGTGACAAAGACGCTCCTGTTCGCCGGCGAGGGCATGTCGGGCGATCCCGTCTATCGGGCGTACGACAAAGCTACCGGTGATATCGTAGCCAGGATCGATCTTCCGAACGCGGAGGCCGGACTTGCCATGACCTACATGCACAGGGGACGGCAGTACATCGTCGTATCGGTGGGAGGAGGAGGAGAGCCGGCAGAACTTGTGGCGCTCGCCTTACCGAGGGATGGATCTCAGCCCTAGGATCTAGGCGCCCTCCCTCGGCACCAAACGGAGCAGACATGCTTGGTAGGGAAGACGCCATCGGCCATCCTGCGCTCACGGATCGACCGACCGGACTCGCGAATCGGCTGCACTTTGAATTGGTGTACAGCTACTTGTTCGGAGCCGGCGACCGGGGAGTAACGCTCACCATTCTTTTGATCTCGATCGGGACATCGGAGATGGAGACGGGGACCCTGGCGGTCTGCGAACCATTGGAGAGAAACTCCAAGAGACCACCCGGACCTCCGACCTCGCGAGGCACCTAGGTCACGGACGCTTCGTAGTCCTGCTGCTCGGTACGAACCTGCAAGGAGGTCGTATTACCGCGGACCGAGTCGAATCGGCTCTCGCCGAGATCGCGCCCCTCTCAATCGGTCTCGCCGCCTATGGCGTCGACATGAAAGAATCGTCGGATCTCTTGGAGGCAGCCGAGCCCGCTCGTCGCTGACACCGCGTGTGAGTGCGTCGACGACATGCGCGTTCTCACGCAGGCGACGGAATAGAACGTGGGCGTCCACTAGGTCAGCAGCCCTCTTCGACCAACTCGATGGTATCGGGCGTGTTCGGCACGACACAAAGGAATTCGAAGGGCTCGTCCCCAGCATTCGCCTGATAGGTATGCGGAACCCCAGCTGGGATGTAGACCACGTCCCCGGTCTTCACCTGATGCACATCATCCCCGATCACGACCCGCGCACCACCCCTCAAGACGTACTGCTCGTGCTCTACTTTGTTCGTGTGCATGGGCATGCCGCCGCCGGGCTGCATGATGAAGCGTCGCATAGCGAAATTGGGGCCTTGATCCGGCCCAATGAGCACCTGCATCTCTGTGTCCGTTCCTGCTTTCACTTCTTGCTTCGGCAACGCTTCGGCGTGCTGGACTGGCATTACTGGCTCCTGTGGTGGTTGTGTCCCAATGTGGGGGCTAGAGCCGGTCCGAGCCAACCGATCGACCGGTCGATTTTTGCACTCGGAGGTAACGTGCCCGAACGACAGACCCCATCCAACGCCCTCATTGCACTGGCGCTCCTCGCGACCGCCTGCTTCGCCGGCTGCGGGCAGGGTACGGAGCAGGTAACACGGACAGATCTGACCCCGAAGGTCCTGCTGATCGGGATCGACGGGGTTCGCCCTGACGTGCTCGCTGCCGTCGAGACGCCCCACATCGATGCACTGATTGCCAACGGCATCTTCTCGGGCCAGGCACGCACAGGGTACCCCTCTGTGAGCGGACCCGGGTGGTCATCCATGTTGAACGGCGTCTGGCCTGACAAGCACGGGGTCACCGGAAACAACTTCGAGAACGACCGCTTCGAAACGTATCCGGATTTCCTGACGCGCATCGAACAGATTCGCCCCGAACTCGAGACGTTCGCCGTGATGGATTGGACGCCGCTTGGCGCGTCTGAGGATCAACGGCACACGGTCAGCGATGACATCGACACGAAGATCGTGCTGGATGGCTACGAGCACGGTTGGGCCGAGGCTGATTCGATGTCGGTTCAACTCACCGTGGGAGCGCTCACGGCCGGGAATCCGGACGCCCTCTTTGTCTACCTGGGCAATCCTGACGAGACGAGCCATCACTTCGCGTCGATTGGGGACGAGTACCGGGAAGCGATCCGTTTGGCCGACCACCACGTGGGCCTTCTCGTGGCTGCAGTGAAGGCGCGCGCCACCTACGACGACGAGGACTGGCTGATCTTGTCGAGCACCGACCACGGGCGCACAACAGACGGCGATCACGGTGGCGACACGCCCGAAGAGCGGACGATCTACTACCTCGCGAGCGGTCTCTCAGCCGGGCGCGGCCTCCTGACCGACTCCACGTTCATCGTTGATATCCCCGTCACCGCCCTGGCACACCTCGGGTTGGAGATCGACCCCGCGTGGGATCTGGATGGACGCGCCGTTGGTCTCGTACGCTAGCATCCGCCAAACCCACTGGACGAACAAAAGGTCCAGCGAGGCTTTCACCTCACTGGGCCCAGGCAGGGGCACCTGCGATCCTCCCGCCAACAGACACCCCTAACCGATTCGGTTCACCGAAGGCTCCTGCCCTGAACCTCCGGTGAACTTAGGGCCGTGCCGACAGGGGCGGGTGGAGGCTGCTGGACCTCAGGTTCCCGTCAGTGTTCACGGTCCTTGAATTCGTACGACAAAGGATACCGGTTCGATCGGGACACTCCCGTCGGGAAATCATGGATGTGACTGTGGGGGATTTCCCTACCGACGCGCACGCTTTCGCGTTAGTTCGCTTCCTCCACTCGATGTCCGAGCACTTCGAGGCCGCGAACGATCTCCTCAGCGTGCTCTCGACCCCGAGTCTCCATCTGTATCATGATGCCCACATCCCCAACGGAGATGTCCGCAAACGCACGACGATGGACAGTCTCCAACACGTTGCCGCCCATGTCAGCGACGGCGCGCGACAGGCCAGCCAGCGAACCAGGGCGGTCCTTCACCGTAACGGACAGCCGTACGAGACGGCCGTCGAAGACCAGCCCCCTATCAATGATCCGAGAAATCATGTTGATGTCGATGTTTCCGCCCGACAGGACAAACACCGCTGTGTCGTCCCCGGCCACTCGAATGCGATCCGTCATCAGAGCCGCGACGCCGACCGCACCCCCTCCCTCCACAACGGTCTTCTGCCGCTCAAGGAGAAGCAGGATAGCCGCAGCGATCTCCTCTTCACCGACCGACACCAAGTCGTCCACGTAGTGTTCGATCATGGGAAACGTGAGGTCTCCGACTCGCTTCGTAGCGATCCCGTCGGCGAGCGTGTCAGAGTGAGCGATTTTTATGACTTCGCCAGCGGCCCGGGAAGCCATAGCCGACGCGGCCGCGGCCGCCTCCACGCCCACAATCCGAACGCCCGGCTTCACTTCCTTCACCGCCTGCGCGATCCCGGAGATCATCCCGCCGCCGCCCAGCGGTACCACGAGCAGACTTAGATTCGGCACCTGCTCTAGGATTTCGAGGCCCATCGTGCCCTGCCCTGCGATCACCGCATGGTCGTCGAACGCGGGCACCATCACCAACGACTCTTCCTCGACAAGACGGTGCGCGACGACTGCCGCGTCGTCCAAGATGGTCCCGTACTGAATCACCCGAGCACCGTATCCGGTGGTGTTGACCACCTTGGTGAGCGGCGCGGTCTCGGGCATCACGACGGTGACCGGAATGCCAAGGCGACCTCCGTGGTACGCTAGCGCCTGAGCATGGTTGCCCGCGCTGGCCGTGACCACGCCCCGCGCGCGCTCATCGGGAGAAAGCTGAAGAAGCCGATTGAGCGAGCCCCGGTCCTTGAATGAACCCGTCCGCTGGAGGTTCTCGAACTTCAGGTGATACGAACCCCCTGCAACGTCCCCGAAGGCTCGAGTCTGGGTGCACGGCGTCGCAACAATCCCATCACGAATACGCTCGGCGGCCTCTACGATCGCCGGGCGGCCGGGTCCGAGCTGACTCACACTCCCCGGCTATGTACCGCGACGCGAAGCGCCGGGGCGATAGTGTAGCTGAAGTGCAGCTTATTCTCCCCTTCGACGATCACATTCGAGGTCTGCTGCCGCGTCTTCGGGTAGTCGTGCCCCTGTTCGTTCTCAATGACGAGGAACTCACCGTCGCCCAGCCCACCGATCAGCTTATCAAGCTGTTCCTGTAGCCGATCGAGCAGCACTTGTTCGGTATGGTCCTGCACGTCCCCCTCAGCTTCGGCGAGGAACTCCTGGGTGGAGAGCTTCGGAAAGCCCGCCTCGAAGTCCTCGCTGGGAATCGATTCTTCGTGATTCCGGCGAAAGCCGACCTCATTCAGCGCTTTGGAGTCGAAGTTCAGATCGACGCTCTGAAAAGAGGTCCCATAACGGCGAAACATCATCGAATCAGGATCCGGGATTGAGAAGCTCGGCCAATTCTTCCGGGCTCAGATCAGAGGCAGACTTGGTACCCATGCCACCGGGAGTGCGGGATTTGCCCGCTCGCCGAGCAGCGGCGCGCGACTCCGTCTGCGGAGTCCCCGCGTAGTCGAATTCCGGAAGGTGAATACGCTCCACCACTCGGTCGAGCCTGTGCTCGAGGCTCTTGAGGGCACCTAAGTCACCCGCGGTCACAAACGTCACCGCGGTGCCGGTGGCGCCGGCTCGGCCAGTTCGACCAATACGGTGGACATAGTCCTCAGGGTCGAGCGGAACGTCATAGTTCACAACGTGACTGATGCCCTCGACGTCCAGGCCACGCTGAGCGACATCGGTCGCAACCAAGACACGGACCTTTCCTGTCGCAAACCGCTCGAGCGCGCGCGTCCGTTGTTTCATGGCACGATTGGAGTGCATCACATCCGTCTTGATGCCTTCACGCTGTAGCATGGCGTCGAGTACATCGGCACCGGCCTTCGTTCGCGTGAAAATCAGGACCTGCTCCCACTCCGGTCCGCTGATCAGCGATCGCAGGAGGTCCGGCTTCTTCTCAGGCTTGACCGAGTAGAAGAACTCCTCGATGCCGTCAGCCGTCGTTCCCGGGGGCGTGGCTTCGATCCAGACCGCATCCTTGGTGAGCCGCAGCGCGAGGTCGTGCACGCCATTCGGCATCGTCGCACTGAAGAGCATGGTCTGGCGCTTCCGCGGGGCTCCTCTCAGAACATCCTCAATCTGCGGCCGGAAGCCCATATCGAGCATGCGGTCTGCCTCGTCCAAAACGAGGTAACGCATGTTGCTCAGGTCCACGCGTCTCGACTGCATGTGGTCAATGAAGCGTCCGGGCGTGGCGACGATGACTTCGTATCCTTCCTCGAGCGCTTTGATCTGCGGTGGGTAGGGTACGCCTCCGAAGATGGCCTCGGCCCGAATGTTCGTGCCCTTGGACAGCGAGATGGAATCGTCACACACCTGCTGTGCGAGTTCACGCGTCGGACACAGGGCGAGAACCTGGAGCCCACCACCCGCGGTCACCCTCTCGAGCGCGGGGATCATGAAGGCGCCGGTCTTGCCGGTTCCGGTCTGGGCAATGCCCACGACGTCCGTGCCAGCCAGGCCCGCGGGGATCGCTTGGGCTTGAATTGGCGTGGGGAGACTCCATCCGAGGGCTTCGATCGCTGCGAGGCGATCATCGGACAGGTTCAACTGGTTGAAATGAGTGACTTCCACTCAGGCATCTCGATGTACGGGAGTGCGCTTAAGAGAGAAGTAAACCGTGCGCACCAACGGATCGTAAAAAAGTAACCGGCTTTCTTGCCAAGGGTGAGGGTGAGCGGCAACTTGGCAGCCTCTACTGGGGCCGACGGCCTCAGCTCGATCAACATTCTGACCCAGAGTCCGATGGCCGCGACCTCACACGCGCCCGCTCGCACGTCTGTCCTTTTCGTCTGTCTCGGTAACATCTGCCGCTCCCCTCTCGCCGAGGGCGTCTTTCGCCATCTCGTGGAAGAAGCAGGCCTATCCGATCAATTCGAGATCGACAGCGCGGGCACCGGATCCTGGCATGTCGGCGAGCGTCCCGATGCCCGATCGATCCTCGTGGCCGAACAGCATGGGTTCGGCCTCGACTCGCGCGGTCGCCAGGTGCGGCCCGCGGATTTCGCAGACTTCGACTACATCATCGCGATGGATCGAGACAATCTCTTCACCCTCGAACGCATGGGCGAAGAAGAGGGCTCCGACGCCCTGATTCAGCTTCTGCGTTCCTACGAAGACGAGCCCGACAGCGACGAAGTACCCGACCCCTACTACGGCGGCGCGAGTGGCTTTGAGAACGTCTACAAAATGGTAAGGCGTTCCTGCACAGGCCTTCTGCACCGCCTCCGAGCTGCGTGAACCTCCCGGAAGAGCTGTCGGCATCTGTCGAAGACGCCGTCGGTATTTCTATCATCGGGGCCACACCGGTCAGTGGGGGGGACATCAACGACACAGCCCGCGTCGACAGCTCTGACGGGCGATCTTACTTCCTGAAATCAAACCGAAGCGCCGGTCCTGGAATGTTCGAAGCAGAAGTCGACGGTCTGTCCGCACTAGCGAACGTGTCCGGAGTACGCGTGCCTAAGCCGTTGGCCCACGGGGTCGACGACAAGGACACTGCGTGGCTCCTTATGGAATACATCATTCCAGGAGCCGCGACCCCATCCTACCAAGAGAGCCTCGGCCAAGGCCTCGCCGCGGTGCACCGAGAGGCGGCATCCAACGACTTCGGATGGGACCGCGACAATTGGATCGGTTCTCTGCCCCAATCCAACGCAGCAACAACAACGTGGCCGGACTTTTGGCGAGATCAGCGAATCGCTCCGCAACTAGACCTCGCTCGCCAACAAGGCCTGTTGACCGAGACGACCATGGATCAGGTCCTCGAGGTCATTCCAGCGGCCCTGAGGGACATCACCGAGGCAGGGCTCGTACACGGCGACCTGTGGAGCGGCAACACCTACGCTGCGGAAGACGGCACTCCGGTGTTGATCGATCCAGCGGTGTACCGTGGGCACGGAGAGGTCGACCTGGCCATGAGCGAACTCTTCGGAGGCTTCGGTCAGGGCTTCTACGACGCGTACGACAGCGTCACCCCCATCTCGGACGAATACGAGGTCTTTAGGCGTGACCTGTATCAGCTCTACTTCCTGCTCGTCCACGTGAACCTGTTCGGCGCCTCCTACGTCCCGGCATCGCTGGCAGCGACGAGGCGAGTGGTGGCAGGGCTCGCGTAACCCGACCGAAGGATTCTAGACCGGCGCGCCAACCATCGCAGCAATCCGACCCAGGGCATCTTCTAGGACTTCGTCCGCCGCCGCATAGCTCATCCTCACCCAGCGGTCATCACCGAAGGCAGCGCCAGGTACCAGCGCCACTCCCTGCTCTTCGAGCAGACGGCCGCACCACGCGGTCGCGTCCTGGATCTCGTCGTCGAAGAGAGAATCCACACGGAAGTACAGATAGAACGCTCCCTCCGGGCGAATGAAAGGCAGATCGGGCATGAACTCGGTCATGCGGGAAGTCACGAGATCCCGACGGCGCCTGAACGCCTCACCCATGGACCGCATGGACTCCGAGGCCGCTTCGACATTCGAGAATGCCTCGATCGCGGCAACCTGTGACGGCGTCGTCGTGTTCGAGGTAATCTGGCTCTGCAAGGCAGTGAACTTCTTCGCTACATCGTTGGAGCAATACGAGAAGCCGACTCTCCATCCGGTCATCGCATAACTCTTGGAAGCACCGTCTACGAGCACGAAATCACCCACGGACGATTCCGGCAAATTCAGGAAACCCGGTGCAGCCTCATGCGCGGGGTCATGATAGATGTTGCGATAGATCTCGTCGCTGACGACCCAGATTTTCTTGTCGCGAGCCCACTGCGCGATCGCGTCGAGCTCGTCGAGAGTGTAGACCGCTCCGGTCGGGTTGCACGGAGTGTTCAAAACCAACCCGCGTGTACGGTCCGTCACCACTCGGTCGAGATCCGCGGTGGTGATCTTGAAGTCGTTGTCTTCCTCGCCGAAGACCGTAATCGGCTCGGCACGCGAGATGGACACCAGCGCGGGATACGTCGTCCAGTACGGGGCCGCGATGAGCACTTCGTCTCCCGGACCAAACAGAGTGAAGAACGCGTTGAACAGCGCCTGCTTCACACCAGCGGTGACCACGACCCCGTTCGCATCGATGGCCCGCCCCGCGCGCGCCTCCAAATGCGCCGCGATCGCATTCTTCAGTTCCGGAAGCCCCGCAGGTGGCGTATACCGCGTCCGGCCGTCTCGGATACCCTGTACGGCGGCATCAGCAATGAAGGTGGGCGTGTCGAAGTCCGGCTCACCGGCACTCAGATTCACGACATCACGGCCTTCGCCGGCCAGCTTTTTCGCCAGCGTGCTGACGGCAATGGTGGCCGATGGCTTGAGCGTCTCGATGTTTGAGCTGAACTGCATGTCTGCCTCACTGAGTAGCTGCGGGTTCGGAATATAGCCCGGGAAGCGGGTCGGAAGCAGGGCAATGCCCTGGTCGATTCGCAACACCAGAGACACCTTTGCGGCCATGATCGCCACCTTACCCAAATACTACTTCGATGCCGTCGACCCGATGTCGTTTCTGGTGGACCGCGAGATCCGCGCTGTGGAGCACGAGTCCGGCGTTCGCGTGACGCGAGTGCCCTTCGAGCTACGCCCGGCCCCGGCAGAGCTCACGGACCCGGCAGACCTATGTTGGGAGTCTCGTTGGTCAGAAGCGCAGTCACTCACGGCGGAGTCCCTCCTCGTGCCGCATTTGGTTCCCCGGTCACGGAAGGCGCACGAACTCTTCTTGCACGCGGAAACAAGCGGACTGGGGCGTGACGCGCTTGAGGAGATCTTCAACGCTTTCTTCGTGAAGGGACTCGACATCGGAAGGGTCGACATTCTCGTGGGAATCGGCCGAAGCTTGGGCCTGGACCACACGGAGACGAAGGCAGTCTTGGACGTGGACCGGTTCGAGGCGGAGGCCGGGCACCTGACAGAAACGGCTGATGCCGCCGGAGTCAGCACCGTCCCGTGCTTGGTAACGCCCGACGCGCGCCTGGAGGGCTTCCACAACCAGGCTGCCATCGGCACCTTACTAGCCGGCCGGTAACGGCCTTTTACAGTGCGACCTGAACCCAGAACGGGCACCATGGCAGGATATCAGCGGAAGACGGCATTGGCGCCGACTGAAGTGCTGGCCGAAGCGGAGGAGTTTCTCCCCGACATGCTCGGCCTCACGCAGTCGAAGAGCACGGGCCACAGCGCGACTTACAACGGAGCGGAGGGCACTGTCACGGTGACCGCGCACCGGCACGGCCCGTATACGGACGTTGTTGCGACGACGGACCGGCTACGTACCTCTCGCATGGACTACGAAGTCCAGCGCCTCCTGAACCAGATGCCGTACGAGCCAGGTGACCGCGGTGGTCCCGGGTCCGGCGAGCCGAGCTAAACGGCCTAATAAAAAGTGAACTCTTTTGAAGAGCTCGGGCTCAGCCCTGAGCTAGCCGAGGCGCTTGCCTCGGAAGGGATCGAAATCCCAACGCCGCTGCAGGAAGCAGCCGTGCCCGTGCTTCGACGCGGAAACAACCTCCTACTCGCGGCAGGCCCCGGCAGTGGGGTCACCGTCACATGGAGCGCGGCACTGCTCGATCGGATCGAGGTGGGCGAAGCCTCACCGCAGGCCATCGTGTTGGCGCCTTCGGCTGAGAGAGCAGACCATCTGGCTGAAACGGTGGGACGCCTGGCAGCATCGACCGGTCATTCGGTCGCCGCCCTCGGCTCTCATTGGGTGCTTCCGGGGAAAGCGACACTCCTGTTCGGGACACCTGCTGATGTTTTGGCCGCCACGAAGGACGGCTCGATCAAGCTCGACGCCGTCAAGGCTCTGATCATCGAACAAATGACGCAGATGGAGGCGTTCGGCGGAGTCGATGAAGTAGAGCGTGTCCTCGAGTACCTCCCGAAAGAGTGCCAGCGGGTCGTGACGGCGCTGCCGGTGACAGAAGGCGTCGCTGCCTTCGTGGACACCAACGTCAAACGTGCGATGACGCTCCCGGGTGAAGACACCTCCTCGGAGGATGGGCCTCGGCGCGGCACGCTTCGTTTCCGCATCGCACCCGAGCCCAGAGAAGCCGCCGTACTGGAGCTCGTCGATAGCCTCCTAGCGGACGACTTCCGGCACGTCCTGGTATTCTGCCGCAGCGAGGACCGGGCAGCCGACGTCGGAGACTACCTCACGCTGCACGGTTACGTGGCGGGGGCGCCCGGAGACCCCTCGGTGCCTGTATGGCTCGGTGTGGACGCGCTAGAGGCCAGAGAGGCCGTTCAGGGCGTCGAAGGCGTTGCCGTACTCAGCTGTGACGCACCGACCGATTCCGACACCATGGATCGCCGGCACGCCCTGTCCGAGACGAACCTTGTCGTAGTCCTCGCCCGTGAGATCCCGCACCTCCGAGCCACGGCGCGACAGACCGGCTACACGGTGATTCCGTCGCCGCCGGCAGAAGATGCCTCGCACAACGCTGTGGCGCAGATCCACTTGATGTTGCGCGAAGCGGTCCAGAGCGAAGACACCGCGCCTTACCTTTTGGCCTTGGAACCGCTGTTCACCGAATTCGCGCCAGCCGAGATCGCGGCGGCGGCGGTGGCGTTGTTGCGAAAGGGCACTGGCGCCGGCGCTGCTGGCGGCGCCGCGGCATCTCCGGCACCTCGCGCCCCGGGCGCCCAGCCCGCTTGGGCCAAACTCTTTCTGGGCGTGGGTGAACGGGACGGCGTCACCACAGGAGACCTCTTGGGGGCGATTACCGGCGAAGCCAACGTGAACGGCGAGGCTGTCGGTCGAATCGATATCAAGGAGAGTCACACGCTCGTAGAGGTCCACGACGATATGGCTCAACAGGTAATCAAGTCGCTGAACGGCACCACCATCTCAGGTCGGGCTGTCAGGGCCGACTTCGATCGGCCCAAGAGGGGTGGCGGCGGATCGCGACAAGGCCCTCCGACGCGCTAATGCCAGCGCTTTCCTAGGCAGCGCATAAGAAAAGAGGCCGCACCACCGAAGTGGTACGGCCTCTTTTCTTATGTGTCTGTCAGCCGGTGCGGCGCCGGCTAGCCAGACGTACCAACGCTTTCTACTTGATCGCGTCTTTGAAGCCCTTACCGGCACGGAAGCCGGGGGTCTTCGTCGCTTGGATCTGGATTGCTTCACCCGTGCGAGGATTACGGCCCATGCGGGCCTTCCTGTGCTTGGACTCAAACGTACCGAAACCGGTGATCTGCACACGGCGATCACCCTTGAGTGCCGCGGAGATAATGCCGCCGGACGGGGCAAAAAGCGCGTCGACTGCACGCGATGCATCGGCCTTCGTCATGCCAGTCGCGTTGGCAAGTGCGTCGATGAGATCGGACTTGTTCATTAGGCTGCTCCTAGTAACAAGAATAGTGTTTACATGTCGCGGCCGAAGCCGCCCTTCTTGCAGGCCTGGAGCGCTTGCTCCAGTTCGCTATCGGATCACCTGAAAAGCCGCATCATTCAAGTGTTCTTGGCCCTGCAGATCACAATTGAACCAACGGTAAGCGAGCCTGGGAGGCAGGTCAAGGGAAAAAATGGCCGGAATGCCGCATAACTCCTAGCTTCCTGGCAGGTTGAGACGGCCATTTGCGGTTTCGACTCCACAATTCGGAGACGAGTTGCCCGAGTATCGACTTAAGAAACCATGATACGCTTTCTTCCGCGATTTCTCTGGACTTTCCTAGCCCTAGGAAGTGTTCGTCATTGTGGGCACGGCGGGATACGTCCTGATCAACCTTTCGGCGAGCACGAAGACTGGAAGCCTACGTGAACTGACCCGACACGCCTGAACGAAAAAAGGAGCCCCGGGGGATGTGTCCCCGGGGCTCCTTCCTATTCCTGCTCAGTCGAGTCTACTCGACCACGATCTCATCAGTCTGCTGGCGCTTCTTGAACATCGAGTAGACGAAGAAACCAACCGCCGCGATGAGCGCGAACTTCATCGTCATCGCCAAGATCCCGATGAACATGCCGAACAGCGGGAACATGATCCCGAGCAAGAGCTTCAAGAGCACGAGTCCGGTTACGCCGGCGAATGACACTGCTGCAAACGTCCGCATCTCAAAAACCTCCAAGCACTTCTTCAAGTTCATTCAGATGTAGGACCCTACGGGTGCCGCGAAGCGGGGGTTTCGCTAGGCGAGTCGCGAGGAGTAGCGGAGAATTGAAAGAGCCCGCGGCCCCTGGGGGGCGCGGGCTCAGTCGCACGAAGCGACGAACTGCTATGTGGTTCCGCCTATTTGTACCGGTAGGTCACTCGGCCACGCGAAAGGTCATATGGCGACAGCTCGCACTTCACCCGATCGCCTTCCAGTACTCGGATATAATTCTGACGCATCTTCCCCGAGAGGTACGCGAGTACCTCATGGCCGTTCTCGAGCAAGACCCGGAACGTCGCATTCGGGAGCACTTCACTGACAGTGCCTTCGATTTCAATTGCATCTTTTCCCACCCGTAATCTTCGCCTGCTTTAAGGTGTTTAGCGGGCGTACCTTACACACGCCGCACTGGTAGTGCAATACGCCCTCGGGCCGGAACAGCCCTGGTCATTACATCCGGAAGCGATAGCTCAGCTTGATGAAGAGCCCGTCCGCCTGAGGCTTGACCTCGCGGAACCGGAAATAGCCGGTGTCTTCCATCTGCCGGGTGTATCCCACGTAGAACACGGTCCCCGGGGACGGCTCATAGGACACGAGCCCTTCGATGTGGAAATCGTACCCTTCGAAGCCCCCGCGCTCCGTGCAGTCACCGCTCGTGCACGTGAACAACGGCATGCCCGATTCGGGGTTTCGGAGCCCGACCCTTTCCTGGCTCGAGTACTCGAAGATGCCACGTACGAAGAGTGCTCTGCTCAACTGATACTGAGCCCGGATCCTCGGGATGATGGCCGACGAAGCTTCGACGCCATCCTTCCGAGTCAGCGTGGTTTGGCGGAGCCCAAGCTCCATGACCAGCGCCTGCACCGGATACAGGTTGAGCGTGACGGACGTGGAGCGGGAATCCGCGAGTTCGACGGCGACCCCGAACGTGCGATCGAAGATCGGAGTCTCGGACAAGGTGTAGCGCACGTTTCCGCGGACACGCTCCCACTTGTTCACCCAGAGTGACACCATCGTCGACCCGAGGTTCTCGAACAAAGACTGGTCCGCCTGGAACGGTGAGAACGAACCGTTCGCCTGTTGCGCGAAGAGCCCGTTATAGGACTCCGGCGCGAACGAAAACATCGAGCGCTGATGAGTTCCCCAGAAGCTGATGTTGTCCTGAAGTGACAACCTCCAGCCGAGCTGAACCTCGCCCTCTTCAATCCCGTCGCCGTCCCAGAAGTCTTCGTGGTCCCAGTAGCCCTTCGCCTCGAACCATCCGCCGAACTGCTCTAGGAACGCTCCAGTCTCACCGAACCAGTTGTACTCGGTACGGGACTGGATTTGGGTATCGCCCACTCGGTTGAAGAAACCCGAGCCGGCGTTGAAGTCAGAATCCGTGTCCTCGATCTGGGCACTGAATTTCATGGTACGGCCGGCCCGCTCCGCCTTGGCGTATAACATCCGGCCAGTCTCACGTCCTGCGAGGTCCGGGGTGTCCGTGAAGCTGGTCGCGCCCACCGCGGTGAACGTGTACCGCCCTGCCACCTGGAAGCGAGCATCGGCTCCGGCGACTCGGTTGTATTCGTTGGAGTTCACGGATCGGTCCGTATAGACCGCACCGATCGTAGACGACGCGCCCACGTCTTTACGGACGCGAAGCAGGTTCACGAGTGTGTTCGGAGCGTCCACGTCGAACGACTCATCCACAGCGCCTAGGTACCCGATGCTCAGGCCGGCGACCTTTCCGCTGAGTTTGGCACCCGCAACGGGGTTGGCCACGGAGCGGGTGTAGATCAGCTGCTTCGCCATCCCGAAGATCTCGGTGCCTTCCAAGAAGAAGGGACGCTTCTCTGGGAAGAAGAGGGCGAAGCGTTCGTTGACCGAGATCTGTCCAGCGTCTGCTTCGACCTGACTGAAGTCCGGGTTGTACGTGGCGTCCAGGGTGAGATCCGACGTCACGCCATATGTGGCGTTGAGTCCGAAGTCACCCTGAGAGTCGTCGTGACCGAAGACCCCGAGATCGTCCAGAGTGCCGAGACGTTTCCCGGTCACGACCGGGTTGATCTCCATGAACATGCCCATGTCCAGATTCCGGAGCCCGTTCAGCTTTCCGTTCTGAGCCAGGCGGCTCGCAACATTCGCTGTGAGGGGCGCCCACGAACTCTTGTATCCGTTGCGCTGGATGTTGCGTTCGATCTGGAGGCCCCAAGACTGCTCAGCGAGCTCGGGGAAACGCAGGCTCTTGAACGGTATTCGGATCTCAGCCTGGTAGCCCCACTCGGTGAGATTGCCTTCCGACTCCCACAAAAAGTCGGGATTGGCGTCGATCGGATCTCCGTGGTTCCCTCTCCGCCCGGCGCTCCCACCACCCTCGTTCCAAATCCCGTCGTGCTGCACACCGAGAGGATTCACCGTGAACACGTAGGCACGACGAGAGTCGTTGAACGTGTCGAGGATTACGCGGATGTAGTCGTCGGAGCGAGTGTAGGAATCACGCTCGGCGAGCGTCGCCCGGATGCTGTTGGGATCCTCGTCGTAGGCTTTGATTCCGAAGTAGACGGCGTCGGCATCAACGATGACCTGGACCTCAGTCCGCTGCGATGCGGCCGCGCCTTCTACCGGGTCGAACTGTGTGAACGACGTGAGCAGTGCACTCAACTCCCACGCGGAGTCGTCCAGACGACCGTCCACGTCGATTCCCGCTCGCTCGACGGAGGGGGTCTCGATTTCGGTCTTAGCGTCGACGCCATTGTATGTGACGGTGTCGACGGCAGGTCCCTTCGGACCCAGAACAGCTATAGAAAGCGCCAGTTCTAACAGCATTGGTGGCGTGCATCCCTCAAATTGTAGAGCAGTCGTGTAATATAGTGACGCTTAGAGGACACACCCACGCCGGGTCTTGCTGATATGACGACTCCAGAACGCTTTACATCGGACCAGACCCGGGCGCTCGCGCGCGATGCCCGGGTAGGCCTATTGCCGAACTGCCCGGAGTGTCATGTGCCCATGGACCAGCAAGACGTACCACCACGGACGGATGTAGCGTATGTCCGTGACCGAATCCTCCTTGTGTGCCCCGAGTGCCATCGGAATCACGTTCTGGATCGGGTGCAGAAACGATGAGCGCCTCTGACTGGGCATTCGCCTTCGCGGGATCCAGCATGCTCCTGGTGTCCGAAGCGGACGGCCTCAGGGTACCGACCCGAGGTGAGGTCGCAGGCCTCATCGGCGAGCCGGCTTGGGGGGTGGCAGAAGCGGCCGCGGGCGTCCCGCGCGTGGATGGCCGCCCTTGCTGGGCGCTCGACCTTGCAGACGATTTCGAACCGGAGCAGGGCTTCCAACTCGTCGGGCTCCGAGCGGCCCATGCGCTCGTACCCGAGAAGCTCTTTCGGGCCGCCGGCACTGCGCGGCAGAAGATCGACTGGCTGCGCACCCATCGCTTCTGTTCTCGCTGCGGCACCCCTGCGACGCGCCACCACCAACACGAGGCGATGGCATGCCCCGCATGCGGGCAGCTGCACTTCCCCCGTCTAGCACCGGCCGTGATCGTGCTCGTGCAGCGCGGAAACGAAGTGCTTCTGGGCAGGTCTCCTCACTTTACTGAAGGCGTCTACTCGACCCTGGCCGGTTTCGTCGAGCCCGGCGAGACGCTCGAAGAAGCCGTTCACCGCGAAGTGGAAGAAGAGGTCGGGGTCAAACTGACGAATCTGAGGTATTTCGGGAGTCAGCCGCACCCCTTCCCACATTCTCTCATGGTGGGGTTCATCGCGGACTGGGTGGAGGGCGAGATCCACATCGCAGACGAAGAAATCGAAGACGCGAGATGGTTCACGCCAGATGATCTCCCAGACCTGCCGCATCCCATGTCCATCGCGCGAGCACTGGTCGAGGACTTCGTTCAGCGCGCCTCCGGTTAGCCGTGCTATTGCCGTAGTGGCGTACACACCCCGAGGTTGGAGCGCCCCCTCCAAACACATCGAGTAACGATGCGAAAGACCGCGCTTCTGATCGCTCTATTCAGCCTGATTTCCGCCGCCCCCGCGTTGGCACAGACCCAGGGCGCGCTCCCGCGGATCGCGGAACTGCCCGCGTCCACCAGGGCCATGGCCCTGGGCAACGCCTACATGATGAATGCGAATCATGCGGACGCGCTGTTCTACCACCCTTCGTTGTTGGGCAACGCCTCCGGCTTCGGGCTCGACATCCAACGTTGGGGGACCAAGAGCACCTCGACGACAGCCTCCGCGGCAATGCAGTGGTTCGGCATCGGCATCGGCATTGGATTGCAGTCGATGCAGTTCGGAGGCGCTTCGGCCCTTCCGACGGAAGCGGCTCCGGGCGGACAGGATCACCTCTTCACATTGGGTGCAACCCCAGTGTCTGAGCGGGTCGCCACCATCGGGATCGCTCGGGACATCAAGGGCATCGACGTGGGTATCGCCACCAAGTTCGTAGAGGAGCGGATCGGCTCCTCACGTGATGCGACTGTGCTCTTCGATGTGGGCGTCTCCACCAACGTTGGACCGTTCACTGCGGGACTCACCTACCGGAACTTGGGCGAGGACTTGTCGCTCGGCGGCACTGAGGCAGCACGGCCGGATGGACTCACGTTGGGAGTCGGAGCCTATGGGCAACAACTCGGCATCTTCGATCTGGGCTTCACCGGCGCAGTGACCTACGTGGGCGAAGAAATGATCCCGGCGGGTGGCATCGAAGTCGGGTACTGGCCAATTCGGGGACGGACCTTCGTGGCCCGAGTCGGGGCGCGTCGCGTCGTAGAGGGTGACGCGAGTCCGGCGAGCTTCGGCTTCGCCTTTTGGGGCGATGACATCACACTCGAATGGGCATTCCAGCCCGTCGACATCGGCGGGGCTTCAGGGACGCATCGATTCGGGGTTCGCTGGCGGTAGAACGCGGGCAACGCACGCCTGAGCCTACACGTACGGGTACAGGTTCAGCTTCCCCGGATCACACAGGCCCGCCGGGTTGTAGGGCTCGATATCGACCCGCACGCGCTCAGCAAAGTTGGCGGCAGCCTCAGGCTCCGCCGGCCCGTCACGCGTCAGATTCAAAACGTCCAAGTACGCCGAATGGACGCGTGACCGGAACTCGTCGTCGTGCGTGAACAGGAACCCATCTGAGGGCTCGGCCTCGCCCTTCTCCCGCCGAACCTCACTACAGATCGCGCCTGCGAAGTAGTACATGCTGAACGCGGATAGCACAGAAAAGGAGTTGAAGGCGGAGTAACTTCCATGGACGAGAGCGTCGAGGAAGTCGATCTCTCGCTGGAGCGCCTCGTCGTATCGTGAGAGGGCACTCGCGATCTTCTCCGTATTCGGCCAGGACTCGAACATTCGAGCGATCCGTTCCACACCGAAGAGCGTGTGAGCATTCCCAGGACTGAGGAACGGGTCGATGAAGTAGGCAGCCCCCGGAAGGAGCACCCAGTCCGGCCCCGCAGCGGGTCGAAGGCGCCGCTGAAGCAGCCCGGTCCGCGCCAAGGGCCGAAGCGATCGAGCTTCCGCCATCTGGGCTGAAACGGACGGATACCGCCCGAGCAGCCGGCTCCATTCCTCTTCGGCTGGCAGGCCGGTCTCGTCCGAGGTGAGCAGAGCCCCCACGCTCGTCACTCCATGATCGAAGCGGAGCATCCACATCCAGCCCTCCGGCAAGACGTGGTGGAGCGCCGCGTCGTCCGAGGGAAACGGGTGGGGCCCGGTATTCCCACCCACTGATTCGTAGACGTCCGCCCAGGGCTTCACTCCCTCGAAGTGAGCGAAGAGCGCCCGGGAGCTGGTAGCAAGCGTAGCCCGATCGTCCTTCAGACCAAGTGCTCCAGGAATGGGACTCCCACCGCCCGACCCATCGATGACGAAGTCCGCCCGGAGCGTCCGAACCGAACCGTCACTGGCCCTGACACCCAGGCGCCACCCCTGATCACGCCGGGCCTCGACCACCTCAGTTGCTTCGAGCACTTCGACGCCACGGGAGCTCGCTCGCTCCGCAAAAAAGGCGTCGACGTCTGAGCGGAGCCATTGAGTGTCCGCCTCGGCCTCTGACGGACTCGCGGCCACGAGCAATTCGTTGGACCGGTCACCACAGGGCGCGAAGGGCTTCCCTGCTCGGTGCGCAAAGAAGCTGAACCCACGTTTTGGGCCTACTCCGAGTTCGGGGTGCTCCTCCTTCCACGTGCCGTATCGCGTGAGGGGATGCAGTTCATCGAGTCCATACCGATTCGCGAGATCCCGGAGCACCCAATTCGCGAGCGGGGTCGACGATTCCCCGGTGGCAAACCGAGGATGGGTCTCTCTCTCAATGACAACGACGTCCCGGCCCTGATCCGCCAGGCACATCGCGACTAAGGTGCCTCCGAAGCCGCCGCCGATCACCGCTACATCACAGATGTCAGTCATCGCTCACGTGCCGCACGCGCACACTATGCGTCCCAGAACCTGCTGGGTGTGGTTCAGCGTCCGCAGGCGATCGACCCGAGCTGCCCGACAGTCTGGGCACGCCGCGATTCGGTCGACGTCCCACAGGTCCGCGAACACCCTGCCCTTACCGAGCCCCACGCAGTGGTCCGCAACCTCTTCGAGCGAAGCGAGTGAGGGCGGCGCGAATTCGCCCGAGGCAGCCAGGGCATCCAGCGCTCCATTCCCCGCTCGGGTCGGTATCACCGAGCAGCATTCGACCCCCACTGAAAACGCCCACTCGACGGACCGACACGCCCACTCGACCCCCTCTTCCTCCGTCATGAAGGGCGCACGCACGAGGACGAACGCGCGCACGTTGATATCATCGGCGAGCAACTTCGCCGTGGCTGCTTCGAAGTCATCCGCGGTCATCCGCTTGTTGAGACGCGGAAGCACATCCGGGTGAATCGTCTCGAGGCCCATCGCCACATCGACGTTCGTGCCGGCGGTGTCCCTCCATCCCGCCACGCGGCCGTCTACAAGATTGGGGTGATTCTCGAGCACCACGGTCTCGAAGCCGCCAACACGGGCCGCAACGGCCGCGCGATCTTCCGGCGTGATCGCCCTATCGTCGAAGAAGTTGCCAGCGTTGTAGAGCTTCACGTGCCTGATGTCAGGCATCATCGCGAGGGCTGTTTCGACCTGAGCGTCGACGGCGCCCAAAGGGACCGATTCATCCGTCGTGTACTGCCACAAGTCGCACACGAGGCACGTGAACGGGCACTCACGGTTGGTGATGAACACGGTGCCGGTCGGGTCGACGGACCCATCACGACTGAGTTCGTCCTCTACCTCGAAGGCATAGGGCTTCGACGCATCGAGATCGGGCTTCGGACTTCTGAGCGAACGAATCCAGCTGTTAGTCTCCGCGCTCGACATGTCCGGCGGCATCGAAGTCGGCTCAGCCATCGCGCTGGGGTCCGGCCCGACTAGTCGTAGAGCGCTGCGAACGCCCGCCGGTATTCCAGCGGATCACTCGGGAAGGCCGACCCGAACGTGTCCTCGCCAACCGCACCGTGCTGGAATCGGCACTTCTCGAAGACCGGCATGTCGAGTCCGGTAACGGCCTTGATTCCTGCAGCGACGAAGCGGCCTTTCAGGTCGTAGAGTTTCTCGTGATCCCAATCAGTCCATTCGATGAACGGGATCGACTCAGCCACACGGATCACCTGTGGCTGTGTGAACGGACTGAAGCCATCGAAGCCCTCCGTGGCAGCCGGTGCGTAGGTGCGCGAGTAGCTACGGCTCAGTCCTCCGCTGTACGTCTGGGAGTGCTTGATGCTGTGCACGCCCCACCCTTCTTGGTACAGCATGGAGTTGTTGAGCACGGAGCGAATCGTCAGCTCTGGGTTCTCCTCGATGGGATAGTCCTTGAGGTTCTCGTCACCTCCGTCGCCGTCCAGCAGGTGCTTCCAGTCTGGGTAGCGCTCACGGATGCCGCGCACGAGTGCGAGACCCATCGTGCCGGCCTCAATGTCGAGGGGTTTGTAGTCCTCCACGACCTTGATGGTCTCCCGCCAATCGAGGTCCTGGCTCCCCACCTCGATCGCCTCGTGGAAGACAGCCATATCGAGCTGTTCGAGGAACGAGCGCGCACGCTCGACATCGGCGCCCCCGCCATCGACGGAGAGTGTGAATGCCTTCAAGCGCTGAGGGGCCTCGCCGCGCTCTAAGAGGGCCTGACGAGCCAGCAAGAAGATCGCCCCGGAATCGATACCGCCTGAGAAGCACACACCGAGCGGGCCTTCCGCAGCCTGATGGTCGAGCCACTTCTTCACTTCTTCATACGCGGCCCGGATGTACCGCTCGCCCAAGGTCTCGAGGTCGTCGGTCGCTGTGCCCTTAGGCGGATCGAAGAAACGCTCGAACGTCGGGATCGGGTCGGGGCACCCGAGCAGTTGGATCTCAGTCACGTAGTGAGCCGGCACCATGCGCGTGTAGTACGGGTGGAATTGATTCACCATGTCGTTGTCGGCGAGCCAGGCGTGGATCGTGTCCACACGGTCTGCGACGACGAGGCACGGCCCGTCCACGAGCTTTGCGATGAAGTGCCTGAGGGGCCGATCCATGGACCGAGCGAGCCGGACCTTGATGCCATCGACAGTGACGAGCGCGAAGGAGCCGTCGATGGTCTCTACGGCTTCTGCAGGACCGGTGCGGACGAGCTGACGAGCTTGATCGACCGTCATGTTGAAGATGACGTTCTTGTCAGGGTCTGTGAGGTCGACGACGCGGTTCAGTGGGACATTTCTAGCGTGCATAACAGTTCAGTTTCGGTGTGCGTTGGAGGTTGTATCTGCTACCCGCCGAACACCTCGGCGAGCCGTGCTTCAGTGCGGTCGAGCAGGTCGTAAAGCTCCGAGCTGGTCAATTCACAAACAGAACAGAAGCGGACGACCCAGGCGAAGCGTCGGTAGAATCCAGGCGCACTCAGCACGGCGGTATAGTCACTGTCGGCGAGTTGACCCGACTCCAGGACCACATCTCCGACAAAAATGGAGGGAGATCGGCGCGCTCGACGATGAACGGGACCAAGTAGTTTCGTGCGACCTCGGCATATCCATCTTCGATGCTCTTGAAATTTGCGACCTCACCGGGCCAGCGAGCGATGAGTTGCCGCAGTTCCGCGTCTTGGATCAAACTGAGATTCCCCGCGCCAATGACCGAGTTCATCACGCCGTCCGCTGGGCCCAGAGCCCGTGCGAATGGATAGGCCCCAGAGCACCGTTGCCGAATCCAAGGGAAGGCCCTGCACCGCTTTCCGGAAGCTCCGTCATCGTGCGGCCCGAGCGTCCACGCGTGGTTCGTTAACGCTCAACCCGGGCGCTCCAGAAGGCGGGATCCAGCTCCGCGAACGCGATCTGGTCGATGACGACTTCACCGGCAGTGGCCTTGTCGAACACGAATCGCACGGCGGTAAGCTGTCTCACATCTAAGTCCGCGTTCGCATCCATGAAGTCTGTGAGCGGGATCGCGAATGACTGGAGAATGAGATCCCAGTTGTCAGCAAAGCGTTGGGCTTCTTGATCACCCCGCCGCATGACATAAGTCTCGAGCGGGCGGCGAATGGCACCGTACTCACTCAAGGTGACCTTGGCCGTCCGACCGGCCGCGTCCTCTAGCTCGACACTGAGGTCGACAGGCGGCTTCTCATCGTCTTCTTCGCCCCCGCGGCTGCCGCCGCCGCGTGACCCGCGGTCATCGTCAGAGGTTTCCGTCGTGTCCAGAGTCGGATCCTTCCTCGGGCCGGGCATACCGTTGGTTGGCCCGAGCTGGAAGTTGATCGAGTGTCGACGGCCGAGCGCCCAGCGCGCGGCCACGCGGTTTCCCAGCTCAAGGACGTACGTAGCAGGAGGCCCCATTCGGGTCGTGTCAGGCCCCGAGATTCGGTTGTTCCATCCGAGCCGTACAGCCTGGTTGTCCTGCGATGCCGATGTGCCGCTGCGGTTGCTCGAGCGAAGCTTGAGATTTTCCTCGGCCCACGTCGCGAGCGAATCACCCCGAAGAACGATCCCGGCTTCCGTGCCGGTCGTGACATCGATGTCTTCTTCGAAGGTCGCCAGCACTCGATCCGCGTTGGTCTCCATGCGCGTGATGTACATGGTGTTTGGGAGCCACTGACCGATGACCCGATGATCTCTGAAGATCGGGAGGTATTCGCGATTGTCCCGCGTGACGACCTCGAGGAAGGCAGACACGTAGATCTCTGCGAAGCGCCGCTGGTCTTCCTGTGGGATCAACCCCCGGAGGTCGAGCGAGCGTCCGCTTCGCGGCCCGCCATCATGTGAGCCCCAGACGGTATTCCACTGACCGTGATTGGCCCGATACACGTACACGGCCGACTTGAAGTGGAAGTCGTCGGTCTGGTTGAACTTCAGCCGATCGTAGATGCGAAGCCCGTGGAAGCTCGTCACATCACCGTCGTGGGAGCCGTGGAAAGTGAGGTAGCTCATGTCCTCGACCACGACGGGGCGCCCGGTGGGCAGATACTGTCCGTCCACCGGCGCGATCGACACGATGCCCTTGATGTCGTACCCAAAGTCGAAATCCAGGGACGCGTCGTCGGGGTAGTGCTTGAGATTGTTGAAGGCAGCGGCGTTCGCGACGGCCTCACCTCCTCGCGAGTGGCCCATGAGCACGATGTTGCTCATGTCGACCTTGCCCTCGAACGGATTTCCGTCTTCGTCGTTGAACCCATCGAAGAGCTGGACGTGCTTGAGCAAGAACCACCCGCGCGCGTCGTTTTCGCCGCGGATGCCCCCGTTGATGAAGTTCTCGTCGATACTCGCCAGGATGTATCCACGACTCGCGAGTAGTTCACCGAAGTAATCGTACCCAGGGTCCGAGAAGTCCTTCTCATTGTGGTTTCCGTGCACGACCAGAACGAGAGGGAAAGGCCCATCTCCGTCAGGGTACCAAACCCGCGCGTTAAGGGGCATGTCCTTGGGAGTGAAGCCCCAATAGTCATTCCGCTCGTCAGCCGACGGGCCAAGACTGACCATTTTGGATGCATCGACGGTCTCCGTCGTAACCGCAACCGAGTCCCTGTACTCAGGCCTGTTCTTGTCCGTCCCGCTCCCGTAGTAGAGCGTCAGGACGTCGTACGACCCGGGCTGACCGGGATCGGCTGCCTCAAGCACTTGGTGTTGGAGTACAACGGGCGCGTCGTTCGGCGTGAGCTTGAGCGCTGGTGCGCACGCGGCAGCGAGCAGCGTGAGCGTGGTGGAGGCGAACCGCCCCCTGAAACGGCTGGTCTTATCCATGCGGCCCACACTAGGTCACCCGCGCACGTCCTGGCAATCACCCCCGGCTCTTGGTAACGTTTGGCCCCCAATTTCTACGGAGAATCTATGGCCAATCCGACCGTCACATTTGAGACAACTCAGGGCACGTTCACGGCAGAAATGTTCGAAGACGTCGCACCTGCAACTGCCGGCAACTTCCTCAAGCTCGCGCGCGAGGGGTATTACGACGGCCTGATCTTCCACCGTGTGATCGAGGGATTCATGATCCAGGGTGGATGTCCCGACGGCACCGGAACCGGCGGCCCCGGATATCAGATCGACGACGAGTTCGCACCGGGCTTGGCCCACACGAACTTAGGCACCTTCTCGATGGCGAATGCGGGCCCGAATACAGGCGGCTCGCAGTTCTTCGTCACGCTGGCCGCGACTCCTTGGCTGGACGGGAAGCACGCGATCTTCGGGAAGGTCACGCAGGGCCTCGATGTCGTTGAGGCGATCGGGAAGACGCAGGTGCGCCCCGGCGACCGTCCGACCGAGGACATCGTGATGACGAAGCTGACGGTCTCTGAGTAGACTCGACCGACTTCAGTAGGGCGAACGGCGTCCGGGCTTCACGGCTCGGGCGCCGTTTCTTAGTCCAGCGGAGCCAACTCCGCGAAAGACATGCCGTCTTTGTCCACGGTGACCTTCACCGACGACGAACGGCAGCACACCGAGCAGTCCTCGACGTACTCTTGGAATCCGCCCCCTGCCGGGTCGACGAAGATCTCCATCGACTCTCCACAGTGCGGGCAGTAACAATCGACGGCCCCGCCAACCTCGAATTCCTCAACCTCGTCGGGGTCGATATCGTCTTTCTTTTCTGCCGGCGCGCCACCGCCGAACAGGGCGGACAAGAGATCGTCTGAACTCATGTTCCATCATCCTTGGGGATCGCTCTCCCCACTATGAGGGTGATGTTGTCGGTTCCGCCACCTTCTAGCGCATACTGCAGCAGGTCCTCACAGACCTGACGAGACGATGTCATGTTCGTGAGCCGCTCACGAATGAGTTCGTCAGACACGTGCTTGGTGAGTCCGTCACTGCACAGCAGGTGGACGATATTCCAATCATTGTCGAGCGCCGTGACCACGGGCTTCGACTCCGATCCCCCGAGGGAACTCGACAACGCGTGAGCCCACCGCGTCCGGGCCGCCTGCTCGGGCTGTAGGGCCCCCGCGTCGACCAATTCCTTCGCGGACGAGGAACTGGTCCTGATTCACGGATCGCTTAAGCCCGCGGTGAGTCAGCCCGTAGACGTCGATTTCATCGTCTGTCGGCGCCCCGACACCATCGGGGACTATTTCGTCGGTGACGTTATCCAATCGGCCTCCGCAACTGGCCGATTTCGTACCCCTGCGGCGGTTCCGCACCCAAGAGGTGCCGAACAAAGTAGTCCCACCGACGACGCATCATATAGGGCTCGTTGCCAAACCCATGCCCGCGGTTCGGCAGCAGGAGCAAGTCGAAGTCTTTGTTCGCTTCAATGAGAGCATTCACCACCAACATCGTGTTCGAGGGCGGCACGTTGGTGTCCAACGTCCCATGCGCGATGAGCAACTTCCCCTCCAGGTTCTCTGCTAAGAGTTGGTTCGCCTGATTGTCGTAGTTGGTGGTGCCGTCCGGATTCACCTCCAGAAGGCCCTGCCACTTCTCGCCCCAATCATCCTCGTAGTTTCGGTTGTCGTGGTTCCCGGCCTGAGAAACGGCGACGTCGTAGAATCCTGGATAACGCATGATCGCATCGGCGGCACCGAATCCTCCCCCGGAGTGACCAAAGATCCCTACCGTCTCGGCATCGATCCACTCGTGACGTTCCGCGAGCTGCGTAATGCCACCCATCTGATCTGGGAGTCCGTTGTCTCCCATGTTGCCGTAATAGGCCTCATGGAAGGTCTTTGAGCGGTTCGGCGTGCCCATGGCGTCGAGTTCGATGACCACGAAGCCGAGCTCGGCGATCGCCTGGAGATCCCGATGCGACGAGCGGAAACTCCGACTGCCGACACTGCCGCTCTGCGGGCCGGGGTATTGGTAGTTCACGACCGGATACTTCTGGCTCGGATCGAAGTTGCTCGGTCGGAACAACAATCCGTGGAGGTCGGTGTCACCGTCGCGAGCCTTCACGCTGAACGGCATGGGTGGCTGCCATCCGGACGCCTGAAGAGCGGACATATCCGCCTCTTCGAGCACCATCACTTGGCCCCCGTCGCGATCCCTCAGGACCGTGACCGGTGGGATGACCGGAGTCGAATAGGTCTCGACCAGGAAATCGCCATCAGCCGAGAACGAAGCGGTATGGTTCGCACTGTCCGGCGTGAGGAGGGTCACGTCCCCGTCGTCGAGTCCAATGCGGTAGTAATAGAAGAAGTACGGATCACCTGACTCGCGCTCGTTGCCTTGCACGGTGATCTCTCGGCGCTCCTCGTCCACGTCGAGAATAGAGAGCACGTTCCAATCGCCCGAGGTGACCTGGCTCTTCACCGCACCGGTATTCGTGTCGTACAGGTAGAGATGGCTCCAGTCGGCCCGCTGACTGGACCAGACGATCTCCTCAGAGTCCGACAGGTAGCGCCAGCCGTTGGACTCGAAGAAGGTTGTTTCGACCTCCTCGAAGAGATCACGGACCGCACCGGTGGCCGGATCAGCGATGCGAAGCTGAGCACTCTTGTGGTCGCGCGAGCTTGAGACGAAGGCGAGTGACTCGCTGTCCGAAGCCCATTCCACGTCACCAAAGGCACCCCCACATGCGATGTGGTCGCTGCAGGTGGAGCGATGCTGATCGGGCGGCATCTGGAGCCGCACGAGTTGATCACCAGCAGAGCGGTCCAGGTCGACCACGACGCGGCTGATCCGGAAGATGACCGAATCCTCAGGCATCGGATAACGCCACGTATCGACCTCTGCGTGGCCTACGCCGGTGCTCGTAAGCGTCATGAAGCCCACACCACGTGAGTCGTGTTGGAACGTCGCGATCCTTCGCGAGTCCGGGGACCACTTCACGATCGGACCCGGGCCCCGTGTCCAGCCCGCGTTGTTCGTGCCGTATCCAAAGTCTTCAATGCCGTCGAAGGTCAGTTGTGACTCATCACCACTGTCGAAGTCTCGCAGCCACAAATTGTGATCCTGGATGAACACCGAGTGTTCACCGTTGGGCGCAAACACCTCTGTGCGCGACGGACCGGGGGCGCGAGGGACATCCGTGCGACTGCATGCGTACGACGACCGATCGCAGATGAAGCGTGATGGAGCATCGACGTCGAGATCGAGCACGATCGCATCGCCTGCGAACATCATGCCCGAGACCGGGATCGAGCCCGCTAAGATCGTCTGACCCACGGCGGTGCTGAGCCCGGCCGCCATGCGCGGATGATCGAAAGCGACCGTCCGACGAGCCTCCGCCGGCTCGACGAGAACAAACTCGCTGCCCTCGGGCGTCTGGTTCTCATACCAGAAGCGACCGTCGTCCATCCAGTTCGGGCTTACGCCCCCCCCAAATACCAAAGGAGACGTGTGCTGCTGCAGCTGACGTTCAGCCCTAGCGTAATCCTCTGCGGTGACTTGTCTCGGCGTATTCTGCGCGAGTGATGGCGTCGCCACGAGGGCGAAGAGCAACAAAGCGGCGAAGGGCCGCATGACTTCCTCCGGAACGTACGAGTTCGACTGTCAGGTATCCCGCAAGATCGGACACGCCTGGGGGCCGGCGCAACGAGATCGTGTGCCGTGAAATACAGCGGCGGCGGACCCCCTCTGGAGCCCGCCGCCGAGTCTACTACTCGTGGGTCGGAACGGCTATCCGCCCCGCTTCCCGGTGAACGGCTGCCCACCACCGCGGCCGCCCTCGGCAGTCCCCTCCATCGAGTCACCATCGAAGGTGCCTGAGTAGGCTCGTTCAATGCTGTTTCCACCAAATGAGAGCACGACAGTGAAGCTGAACGTGTTCCCGTCGACTTCACCCTTGCTGATCTCGATCTCCTGCGCACCGCCACCACCGCCACCACCGCCGCGACGACCGCCACCCATGGTCAGTGTCATCGAGCCCGTCAGGGCACCATCGGCCTGTACGATCGTCATGGTCGAGGTCTGTGGGCCGCGTCGGCCTTCGGAAGTGATCTCCCAGTCACCGGACATGTCCTGTGCAGCAACCGGCACCGCGACTAGCGAGGCCGCCACAACGAGCGCGGCTGAAAATACGCGACAGTTCATAAACGAACTCCATGGGTGGGTGTCAGACGGGGCGACAGCGTGCATACGGAATAGGACCCGCCAGACGCATCGGTTGTTGAACGCAAAGCCCGCAGGGCACGATGCGGCATCGACCTCTACCGCTCCTCAAGCGGGACAATGCCGAGCTCTTCACGTTGCTCCCGCCAGAGCTCCAGCATTGCTGTGAAGCGCTCCGGTTCGACTTCAGACAGGTCGTTCGCCTCTCCGGGATCGACCCCTAGGTCAAACAGCTGAAAGCCCGACTCAGCGAACGGACGGTCCAGGGTCACGAGCTTCCACTTGCCTTGGCGTACATAAGCCCGGCCCTCGTGATAAAGCGTCGTCACGTAGTCGTCGGCGTGGACGGCGCCCGCGGACCCGCCCAAGTGGGCGACCATCGATTCACCGAGCATCGGCCAAACCGATCCGTCGGTCGGGTAGGACGCTTGGGCCAGTTCCAAAACGGTTGGAGCGATGTCCATCACATTGAGGTAGGAGCGGTCTATGACACCCGCCCCCAAGACTCCGGCCCCCGAGATGATCATCGGTGCGGCGAGGCCTCCTTCCCGCGAGAAGGTCTTGTGCCGGCTGAAGGGCGCGGATCCGGCCTCAGCCCAGGGGACTCCGTACGACACGAAAGACCTCGGGTGGCCCATGTTCTCGTATGAGTTGTCGTAGTTGGCCTGCAGAAATTCTGAGAAGCGCCGATCGACGTAGAAATCCTCTGCCGCGGCACCATTGTCGGACATGAACACGATGGTCGTGTTCTCGTAGAGGCCGCTTTCCTTGAGATGCACCACCAGACGCCCCACGTGGTCATCCAGGTTCGTAAGCATCGAGGCGTACAGCTCCATCTCTCGTGCCTCGCTGCGTTGTTCGACCGGGGTCAACTGAACCCATGGAGTCACTGCCTCGTTGCGCGGCGGGAGAGCAGACGACTGGGGGATGATGTCCGCGGCCTTCAGGGACGCGAATCTCTCCTCCCGGAGCCGGTCGTAGCCCTGATCATACTGGCCGGCGTACATGTCCAAATACTCGTCGGGAACCTGCAGCGGCCAGTGCGGAGAAGTGTACGACGCGAAGGCGAAGAAGGGACGTCCGTCGTCCCGATCCGCATCGATGAAATCGATGATCTGATCGGTATACAGTTCGGTGGAGTAGGCACCTTCAGGCCAACTGACCTCGACGCCGTCGGCACGATAAACGGATGTGCCTTGGCCGAAACCCAACGGCCCGAAGTGGCTCGCGGCACCCGGCACGAGGCTGAAGGAGCGCTCGAAGCCTGCCGCGGCCGGACCGTGTTCCAGAGCATTTCCCAGATGCCATTTGCCGACCATATAAGTGTGATAGCCAGCCTCCTGTAGCAGCCGAGGCAGAGGAATGATCCGATCGGAGAGGTGCCCTTCATAACCAGGGGTGTCGAACGAAGCGGCCTGTTGGCCCATCCCCGCGACGTGGTTGTTGTTTCCGGTAAGAAGCATCGACCGCGTCGGTCCGCAAGAAGGGCCCGCGCGGAACCCGGTAAAGAGCACCCCTTCTTGGGCAAGCGCATCGATGTTGGGTGTGCTGATGTCACCGCCGAACGCACCGAGGTCCGCGTAACCAAGGTCGTCCGCGACGATCAGCAGGACGTTAGGGCGCGGCTGAGGCGCCGGTCCGTCCGCGCACGATGCGAGCACGAGCAGGCAGCCCGTCAGCACAAACTTTATTCCTCTCATTCCCACCGAACTCCCAGTCGCATGGATATGGCGGCTCCGCGATTCTGCCGCGGGCGCCAACCTAGGCGCCCCCTGCATCACAGCGCGAACTGCGGCGCCTGACTGGCCACGTCAATCCAGGGGACGAGCATTCCGCTCAAAAAGGCTTCATTGGCCTCAACCCTGGAGGGCGACGTGTCCGGGCAACTCATGGCTGCGGCGGCGCCCAGCGCCGCCCAAGTGCATGGAAGCGAGGCACAGACTCTTGAGCAGGTGATTTCGGGAACCACCATCTCGATCGAGTACGCTTGCCCCTCTGTCCGTGGGCGTGAGCCCTTTTTCGGTGGACTGGTGCCCTGGACAGCAGTGTGGACTCCAGGCGCAAACGCTGCGACGCAACTCGAAGTATCGGCAGACTTCAAGTTGGGGGAGGCCGAGATCCCCGCCGGAGCATACTCGTTGTGGCTTCAGCCGCACGAGAATGACAGCTGGCCGCTGATGCTGCATGCGGACACCTCACTGTTCCACGTGCCTCACCGGACTATGGATCAGGCGTTCATGGCGGCAGACCCTGACATGACGCCCGAGGAACGCTCCTCGATGAACACGTACTGGACCGCCTAACGCACACCACACCCCGTCGAGATCATCGACAACAACGAGACCGGCCAGATGACGGTCAGCGACCTGTTGCTCGACAACGTGCTCGGAGATGGGGAGTGGAGAAAGATCCTCCCCCCAAGGCTGAGGGCATCTTCACCGACGGCACCACGATGAACGGAGAAGTCATGTTCGCGGGTGGCGCTTTCTGGGAAAGCATCACGGATGCGTCCGGTAAGGCTATTTTATTCGACGTTCGCGACGACAAAACAGACGACTTAGAAGCCGTCGGAAGTCGCATCCCTAACGACGAAGGTCGTTGACCATGAAGAAATTCGCTCTTGCTCTGCTCCTCGTTGTCATTGCCTGCGGCCCCATCGACGGCCCCTCACCAGAGATGGCCGAATGGTCGGCCCGAGCCGACCGCGTCACCATCGTGCGGGACGATTGGGGCATCGCCCACAGCTACGGCGAGACGGACGCGGACGCCGTATTCGGCATGGTCTACGCTCAGGCGGAAGACGACTTCCCCCGCATCGAAGTCAACTTCCTGAACAGCCAGGGCCGCTTGGCTGAAGCAGAAGGAGAGTCTCAGATCTGGCGTGACCTCCGCATGAAGCTATTCATCGACCCCAAGGTGCTTCAGGCCGAGTATGCGTCCGCAGAGCCCTGGCTCCGAGAGTTGATGGACGCATGGGCTGCAGCGCTCAACTACTACCTGCTGACCCATCCGGGTGTTGAGCCGATGGCACTGGATCGCTTCGAGCCCTGGATGGCCCTGAGCTTCAGCGAAGGAAGCATCGGTGGGGACATGGAGCGCCCCTCGCTCAAGATGCTCGAGGACTTTTATGGGGACGGTGGGCCGGCTCAAGAAGCCGCGATGTCGGCGCCAAAGGACGACCCTGGCCTCGATCGTGTGGCTTCAATCGATCCGGCTAGCTACTCCGGCCTAAGCCTCCTCCCCGGCCTGGACCCGACCGTGGAGCCCACCGGATCAAACGGCTTCGCCATCTCTCCGTCGAACACGGAGGATGGAGACGCGCTGCTGCTCATCAATCCCCACACCTCGTTCTACTTCCGGGCCGAACATCACATGGTCAGCGAAGAGGGCCTGAACGCGTACGGAGCATCCACCTGGGGTCAGTTCTTCGTCTATCAGGGCTTCAATGAGACCGCAGGCTGGATGCACACGTCCACTGGGGCGGACGCGGTCGACGAATACTACTACGACGTAGAAGTTCGTGAGGACGGCGTCTGGTATCCCTACGATGGCGAGATGCGCCAGATGGAAGAGCGAGAGATCACGCTCCCGTACACAAACGGATCCAGCGACTCCGGGCAGCGCACGGTCACCGCTTACTACAGCCACCACGGCCCCATCGTGCGGGGCGACACAAACCGGTGGGTCGCAGTCCAGCTCATGAACAACCCGGTCGACGCCCTGACCCAGTCGTACATGCGCACCAAAGCCGCGAACTATGACGAGTACTTGGAGACCATGCGCCTCCACACGAATTCGTCGAACAACACGGTATTCGCGGACGCCGAGGGCAACATCGCTTACTTCCAAGCCAACTACGTTCCGATTCGTGACGAGAGCCTCGACTGGAGTGAACCCGTCAGCGGTATGACGGCCGCAACAGAATACGAGGGCATTCACACGGTCGAGGAATCGCCACTGATCGTGAATCCATCTACAGGATGGCTGCAGAACACGAACAACCATCCGTGGTCAGTGATCGGCTCCACCAGCCCGCGAAAGAGCGACTACCCTAGGTATATGGATGCATACGGAGAGAACTTCCGCGGCGAGCACGCGTTGCGTGTCCTTCCCGGCCGGACCGACTTCAACCTGCAGCGGCTGATCGACGCCGCTTATGACAGCTACCTACCGGGCTTCGAGGACATCATCCCGGCACTCGTGGCCGCTTGGGACGGGACCGCGAACTCGGACCCGCTCAAGGCTCGTCTCGCTGAGCCTGTTTCTGCGCTGAGGGGATGGGACCTGCGCTTCGGGGCGGAATCGATCCCGACATCCGTCGCCATCGCGTATGGAGATACGCTTCTCTCACAGATCGGAGATGCAGCGGACCAGGCAGGGGTCGGCGTATACGACTATATGGCCGCGGGGGCCTCAGCTGCAGTGAAGCTAGGCGCGCTCGCCGACGCCGTGACGCGTCTTGAAGAGGACTTCGGGAGCTGGGCCACGCCCTGGGGTGAGATCAACCGATTCCAGCGCCTGACCGGAGACATCGTTCAGCCGTTCGACGACGAGGGCGCGAGCGTACCGGTAGGCTTTACGTCTGCACGCTGGGGATCGCTCGCCGCGTACGGCCAACGGACCTTTAATGGCACCAAGCGCATTTACGGCACACGTGGGAACAGCTTCGTGGCCGTAGTGGCGTTCGGAGACTCGGTGAGAGCACGCGCGGTCAGTGCGGGCGGGCAGTCCGGTGATCCCTCTTCGCCACACTTCGCCGACCAGATCGAGCGGTACGCGACGGGTGATCTTCGTACGGTGCGGTTCTACCGGCCCGATGTGGACGCAGTGGCAGAGGAGACCTACCGGCCGGGAGGGCGGTAGGGGTCCGCCCTCTAACGCACGACCATTTCTGGCACTGAAGCCAGAATCACCATTCGCCGGGTAGCCGTACAATCATCGACCGAGTCGATGACATGGGATCCGTAGTCGTGTTAGTCGCCTAACGAGTCGAATCCGATTTCGTGCGGTCCTTCCCGGGATTGTCGTCGTAACACTGCTCCACAGCCTCGAGGTCGTGACCCAGCGCTGCCGCGACCGCAAAGAGTTTGTCCTTGGGCTTCCGCTCATCAAGCCAGTCGCGAGTCTGGTGGAAGTGTCCCTAGAGGGCTTCGTGGGGCGCTACTTCTCTCGCGAACTGGAGCTCTGGGCCGAGGTTGGCCTCGAAAAGAACGAAGACGAAGACGGAAACCACCTCGTGTTCCAGCGCCTGCGCATGGAGCCGATTGATCTTACCCACCGGACCGGCACGGTCTTCTCTGGTGCCTTCCCGTTCGCTGAGGTGGACTTCCAGCAAGCCGCCAATGGGGACATCACCGGGCTCATTACTGGGAACGGGCGTACAAAAGGGGGCTTGTTCGAGCGGCGTTGAGATAGCCGCATCGACTGCTTGGTCGCATCTTGGCGCCTATGACTGACGGACATACAGAACGCCTCGACTCGGCCCTAGACAGCAAGTACCGCATCGAACGAAAGCTCGGTGAGGGCGGTATGGCGTCCGTATACCTCGCCGAGGACGTCAAACACAAGCGGAAAGTCGCGCTCAAGACCCTGAAGCCCGAGCTGGCAGCGGTCATCGGGTCCGAGCGGTTCCGGACCGAAATCACGACCACGGCAAATCCGCACATCTTGGCCTCATGAGTGACCCCAACGCACCGGTCTGCGTGATCGGAGCTGGTCCCGGCGGCCTCTTGGCCGCCGTAGCCCTCAAGAAACGCGGAATCCCCTTCGAAATCTTGGACGCCGGCCGACAGGTCGGTGGCATTTGGGATATCGATCGAGACGAGACGCCGATGTACGAGTCGGCACATTTCATTTCGTCGAAGACGTTGTCCGGGTTCCCAGACTTTCCCATGCCGGAGTCGTTCCCGGACTATCCACGGTACGACAAGATCTTCGAGTACATCCAGTCGTATGCGCGGCACCACGACTTGGAGAAACACGTCACGTTCGGAGTGCGCGTCGAATCGGCCACTCGGCACGAACACGGTGGCTGGACGGTGACGCTCGGTTCCGGTGAAGAGCGCTCGTACCGGGCCTTGTGCGTTGCAGCCGGCAACAATTGGATCCCGCGCCTTCCTGAACTCGCCGGATCGTTCGAAGGGGAGGACTACCACTCCTTCAACTACCGCTCCCCCGCGGAATTCGAAGGCAAACGGGTGCTCATTGTCGGGGCCGGCAACTCAGGCGCGGACATCGCGTGTGACGCCGCGAGAAACGCGGACAAGGCATTTCTCAGTCTGCGCCGGGGCTACTACTTCGTGCCGAAGTTCATCTTCGGACAGCCAGCTGACGTCTTTGCACACAACGGCCCGCAATTACCGAGCTGGCTCGAAGAGCGCATCTTCGGATTTTTGATGAACACGTTTCTCGTCGGAGACCTCACGAAATACGGCCTGCCGAAGCCCGACCACCGCATCCTCAGGTCGCACCCGATCCTCAATACACAGATCCTGCATCACCTCGGACATGGTGACATTGAGGCGAGGGGTGACGTGACAGCGCTCGATGGCCGGACGGTGCGGTTCGCCGACGGCTCGACAGAGGACATCGACCTCATCGTGTGGGCGACCGGCTACGAGCGCCGGTTCCCCTTCCTCTCAGAGGACGACGTCGACGAGCGCGATGGGATCATCGACCTCTACCTCCGTGCGTTCCACCGGAGGCACCCCGACCTCTTTTTCATGGGGTCGTTCGAGACGGATGGAGGGGCGTACGGGCTGTACGGACAACAGGCCGAGATGATCGCTGCCTACCTGAACCCGGCTCTATCCGATCAAGCACGCAGTGCCTTCGACGCACTGCGCGCGACGGACCGTCCGCACCTCCGCGGCAGCCGCCAGTACCTCGACTCGCCAAGGCACGCGTACTACGTGAAGGGCGATGTGTACGAGAAGGCGCTGAACAAGGCTGCTCGAGTCCTGAGGGCCTAGTCGCCGACGAGCCGGAATGGAGGTGGCAAACAAAAAAACCGGGTGGGCCGACCGAAGTCGACCCACCCGGAGTCATTGCAGCCTGTGGATCCGGCTAATTGCCCCCACCAGGCACCACCGGCATCGCCTTGAGGAACTCGATGATCGCCATGCGTTCGGTACGACGCAGCGCACGACCAACCACGCCGCCACCGTCCTTCCAGGACAGAGAATCACCTGTAAAGAGATGTCCCTCGTTCGAGTTACCAGGAATTCGTCTCTGCTGGAGCTCTTTGTCGAACCTCACAGTGTCGGAGACCATGAACTTGAACCCGCCCTCGATACTGTCCGCCACGAACCCGAGATTGATCGGGTCGTAATCCTTAACGCCCGTCCAAAAGATCGTGTCGCGCTCCTCTTGAGGACCGAGGAGCTGGTAGATGCTATGTCCGACCCGTTGTGCAGGAATGGAGCGGTGGCCCATACGCCGTTGAGTGGACGTGCCTTGTATGCCGCGATCGCCTGGGCCGACGCTCCCGTGCGTTCGCCGATGTAGTCCATCATGAGCGAATCAGGCAAGCCGAGGCTCTCGAACTTCACCCTTGCAACGTGTTCGATGGCCTTGGGGAGAGCTACCGCGAAGGACACGTTCTCGCCGGACAGGTACTTCAGCATGGACGTATCGCCCTTTTCGATCATTCGCGTGGCCAGTTCACCAAGGTTCACTGAACGACTGATCATGTTGCGGGCCGCCCAAGGGTCGGTCCCGATCTCCTCGACCGGCATCTTTTTCGTAATGTCGTGCCGGCGAAGGACGGCGCCTCCGTCTTCCAACCGCACTGGGGGGACGACGGTACGATCGTGTTCGCATGGTCTGACAGCTTGTACAGAGTCCCGGACACCGGCGGCACGCCGGTCGGCATTCTCGGTGACTTGCAGAATCCCCACATCCTCCCTGGAGGAGCGGGACTCTTGGCGTCGGAGACAGGAACGTTCACCACCTACTTCCTCGCACCCGGCCAAGACACCGCAGTCGTCCTGATCCTCGGAGGCATCGCAGCCCGATACGTCGAAACCGGGCACATCCTTTACGGCGAGGAACAGGGTGGGCTGTGGGCGCTCCCATTCGACCTAGCGGCCGGCCAGAAGACAGGCGAAGCGACTCCGATCCTTCAAGGTGTCTCAGTGCAAGGCAATGTCCTGGCTCGGTACGACGTGTCCCAGAACGGAACGCTCGTCTATGGCCTCGGTACAGAGGCTGGAGGCAACGCCGACCCTCTCATGCTCTACGAGTACAACGTCGTAGTAGGATCCATGCCGCACCGTCTGACCACCGACGGCGCGATCAACAACCGACCGGCGTGGTCCCCGGATGGCACACAGATCGCGTTCACATCGAGCCGGGAGGAGAGGCTCGGCAGAAACCTCTATCTGAAGAACGTGTTCGATGACTCGCCCCCGCAGCTGACCTTGATCGGAATGTCAGGGAACGGCCGGGCAAGAGCTGACCATTGGCTCAAAGACGACCTGTTAGTGATCACCAACGGTAGCTCTGGTTCCCTAAACAACATTTGGACGATGACCGTCCCGGACACTACCACCGCCAAGCCATACATCTCGGCGGAAGGGAATCGTGTTTGGGCCCGGGTGGCACCCCCAAGAGACCTCGCGGCCTATGAGACCGACGAGACCGGCAGGCGGGAGATCTTCGTGCACAGCTTCCCGGTGGCGCGCCAGCCGACCCCGGTCTCCACAGGCGGGGGCGTCAGCCCTGCCTGGTCGCCCGACGGCAACAAGATCTACTACTGGAGGGCGACGCCCGGTGAAGACTCTCTCTTCGCAGCAACAATTCAACGCGACCCAGTCTTTGCGGTCCTCTCGACCGAGTTCGTGTTCGCTGGTGACTACAAAAATCCGGCCGACTGGGACCTCCACCCGGACGGGGACCGGTTCATCACGGCCAGGATCGTCCGAGACGACCGAGATGAGACCGGCGCACCGGTGGACGTCGAGCCCGAACGCCACCTCATCGTGACCAACTGGTTCACGGAGTTGTTGGCGGCGACCGGTGGGGGGAGCAGGCGGTAGCAGCTAGGACCGGCAAGAGTCGCCTAGCCTTCCTAGCCGTCGTTTCGTGATCCATACATCTTGGCCCCCATGAACGACCGCAACGCACCTGTCTGCATCATCGGCGCTGGCCCTGGAGGCCTGCTCGCGGCCGTGTCCCTGAAGAAACGGGACATCCCTTTCCAGATTGTGGACGCCGGCCGGCAGGTCGGCGGCATCTGGGATATCGATCGAGACGAGACGCCGATGTACGAGTCGGCCCACTTCATCTCGTCCCGCACGCTCGCGGGTTTTCCTGCCTCACGCTGTCCCTGCTCGCCTCTCGCCTCATTAGGGCCGTTGGATTTCCTATCCGTCGCATTCAGCAGTTCTGCCGGCTGATACAGGACGCAAATCCCATTCGGGCGCCCGACAGAGCTGCTCTCTAAAACCTCAATCGCGGTGGGCGTGACGGGATTGGGAGGTAAGTAGAAACGCGGGACCGCGATCGGTCAGGCTTGCTTACCACAAGGTCAGCACCTACGCTGCATTAGACGGGAACTTCCGTCGCTTGAGGGCCTCCTCCCAGGTATTCAAGGAGACGAGAGATGGATGAGCAAATCCGTAGGGAGCGTAGAAAGCGGGATCGGATAGGTGCGACCCACATGGCGGATTTTCTCTATGATGGGGTGTATTCGGGGGCCCTCGGCGGTTGTGTGGTCGCCCTTTTCTTCCTCGGCCTCGACGCGGTCAGGGGAGAGCCCCTGTTCACTCCGTCCCTCTTGGGTCACATCCTCTTCTTGCGGGTCCCCCCCGAGGCTGTGACCGAGGTTCGCCTCGACCTCGTCGCGTACTTCAGCATTCTTCATGTCTCCGGGTTCGCGTCCTTGGGATTCGCGATGTCGGCGATGATTCAACGCTGGAAGGAGTTGCCCGAACGTCCCGTCGTTGATGCGGTCATCATCTTCCTCATTCTCGGGGCGGCGATTCTCATCCCGGCGAGGTTCGTGATGCCTGGCGCCGTAGGCGCGATCGGCATCGGCTGGCTCGCTTTGGCCAACGTGCTCACGGCGACGGCGATGGCCTTCTTCTTGAAGAGTGCGCATGCCAAATCTGGGATCCGGTACGTGAAGATGCCGAAAGGGGCTGGAGTGGTCGCTCCGGAGCCCGACCGTACTTCCCCGTAGGTAGCGTCAAGCGGGACCAGGCGGGGCGAGTGGAGGGGCGTCGTTCCCCTTCGCTTGCTCCAGCTTGACCCATTGCCGGTAGACCATAGCTACGCCTAAGAACATGATCCAGGCGACGCCGATCTTCATGACCGCGCCTCCGAGTTGCTGGTCGTTGAGAGCGTCGACAGCGGGTGGTGGCGCCAATTCGTAGATGCTGTAGATCGGGTTCTCGCTGAAGATCATCATCGCGAAGGGCGGCCGGATCAGAAACCCGTTGAGCGTGAGATAGGCGATCTTTCCTAGGGGGTGGAAGCCGGTCCGGTCGGGCACCGGCGCAATGATCGGCCACCAGAAAACGAGTCCCGCCCCGAGCCAAGCTGCGTCTAGGACAAACGAACCGAGCTGCGTGGGCATGAGTCCGTCAACAACCGACGGCCAGTGGGTCACCGTCATCGCAATGTTGAAGATGACGAAGGCGTTGAGAGGACTCGTCGCGCCACGAAGTACCGCCAACACACGTGGATGCCGTCGAAGTCCCTCGAACGCTTGCGGCGGGATCCCGAGCAAGATGAGAGCCGGAGCCGCTACCCCTACCACCAAGAACTGAATCATGTGGACGCTGGCCAGGTAGCTGGCTCCCAGCGGGCCGAGAGGCCAATCGAGAGACGCCCACATCAGGACGAGCGCGACTCCGAAGGAGACGACTCTCCAGCGCTCGGGACCTGCCGTAGGCTCGTTCGAGGCCAGGGATCCGAGGAGGCGTCGATACCCGAACGCCAGCAGGCCGATGACCACCCAGACGCCCAAGAGCGGCTGCCAGGTCCATGTCCACTCGCCCTGTTGGGCGACACACCACCACTGCATTCAGGGCGTCAGGGTTCGAGGACCAGCAGCGGCAGGTCGTGCAGCCAGTCCGCCTGTCGAACCCCGAACGGATAGCGCACGCGGGCAAGGCCATCCCGACCGAAAGCCAGCACCGCAGCCGGGTGCCCAATCAGTGGAGGGCCTCCTTCGTGCTCGGAAGGCATCACGGCAATGCCAGGAAGCATCATCGAAGCCAGAGCCTCGTTTATCTCCTCCATGGGCCCCCTCAGTCCAATGAACGAGCGGTCGAACACGTCCAGCCAAGCTCTCAGGCTTTCAGGCGTATCACGTTCGGGGTCGGTGGTGACGAAGACGACCTTAATGTGATTCCTCACCTCCGGAATCAGCTTCTTGAAGACAGCCCCCAGGCTCGCCATATGCACAGGGCAGACGTCCGGACAGTTCGTGTAACCGAAGAAGAGGAGCGTGACGTATCCGTCGGTTTCTGCCTTCAGATCGAAGGGCTGCCCTTCCGGGTCCGTGAGGGTCAGCGCCGGCTTGGGGATCGGCGTGTCCATGACCCACCCACTGAGGTCGTCGCGCGCGCGCTGGTCTCCCAGAGGCGTGCAAGCCACTACTCCGAGGGCCACGGACGCGATCGCAGCCCCCAAGGGCCACCGACGGGATCTATTGTGAGCCCACATGAGTCTCCCCTCCACCCTGATACACGTAGCGGAACGTCACGCACCCCGCCACGGCACCCACGCAATAGTATCCCACGAACTCCATCTTGGCGTAGCGCCCGTCCGCCGTGCGGATCGCGTAGACGGCGGGTTTCGGCGTGAGCAGGTGGCTGGTCCAACTGTAGTCGTACCAGCGCTCGATGGCAGAATTGACGGAGTCTCGGGCCGTTTCCGTCATCGTGTACCCCTCGGACGGCACATCAGCGACCGAGTCTAACGCGAGCCCACTCATGGCCAGCACCCCAGCTCTTCCCGTGAATCCCGCTCCCCCGTTCACCATGATCTGGAAACGACGAAACGCCACGTCCCAATCGGTGGGCCCGGGAGCTTCGACGACCGCTCCGCGGGAGAAGTCGAAATAGCGCCACACATCTCCGTCCGACGTGTTGATCGTGACCGTCCGAGGTCCGACCAGCGAGGAGCCGGCTTCCTCGGGTGTATTCTGGCTGGGAGCGTACGTGGAGACATCCGGATTCCTGAGGGAAGACCACACGAACACAACGGCGGCCATGAGCAGAGCGCCCACGACCGCCAGTGCGACTCGGTCCTGTGCCAATCCACACAGAAACTTCAGCGAAGCGGGGGCCTTCCTTCGTAGCCGAGGAAACGCCGCAGATTTTTGAGGTACACCGCGAGGCCTAACGCCAAAAGCATGAAGACGGTACCGAGCACGAACGCCGATCCGCCCCCGCCACTCGTCGCAGCGTCGAATTCCCACATGGCATAGCCCCCGCAGAACAAGATCGCGATCCCAATCAGGAATCGATGGAAACTTATGAGAGACATCAGAACTCCTGGATCACTACAACCACCAGGATCACGGCAAGGGGGAGAGGCGATACAGCGAGTATCCACAAGCGCTTGGGCTCGAAGCGGAGGTGCATGTAGTACAGCGCCACGAGCAGGGCTTTCCAAACCGCCATGGCGATGAGCCCGATCGCCAACCAGATCTTCGGCAGTTCCAAAAAGGCATAGAACACCTCACCCACCGTCAACACGGTGAGGATGCCAAACACCAGCATGTACGGAGGCGCTTTGTGACCGTCGTTTTCCATGATGGTTCCCCTCAGATGAGATAGACGATCGTGAACAGGAGTATCCACACCAGATCCACGAAGTGCCAGTACAAGCCCATGATCTCCACGCCACCCAAGTTCTGGGAGCTGTACTTGCCCTGTCTCGCCCGATACAGGACGAAACACATGCACAGCACCCCAATGCTGACGTGAGCCCCGTGGAAGCCCGTCATGAGGTAGAAGGTGGCTCCATAGAGGGGGCCTCCCACGACCGGTGAACCCTCGGCGGCGCCTCGTGCGATGGCATGGTAGGCCTCGGCCATCGGTACGAAACCTTCCGCTGTGAGAAGGCTGTACTCGACCACCTGCACGCCCACGAAGAACGCACCGAGGATGATCGTTGCCAGGAGCCAGCGCTGAAGTCCCTTCTGGTCATCCTGCTCGATCGCCGCGAACCCCTTGACCATCGTGACACTCGAACAAATCAGCACGAAGGTGTTGAACGCCGTGAGTGGGACGTTCAGGACCACTCCGGGGTCGGCGAAGTCACCGGGGTGAGCGAAGCGGAGGATGATGTAGGACCCGATAAGTCCGGTGAAGAACATCACCTCGGAGAGAAGGAAGACCCACATTCCCAGCTTCAGATTGTAGATCTCGATTCCGCGCATGGGCACCCGGTCCGACGTCGGGGCGAGTGTCGTCATACTTCAACTCCTTCCGGGGTGGGCTCGGGAGTGGTACTCGGTGCAGGGTCGTCCCGCGGTGGAGTCGTCTGAGGCAAGAAGTCCTCATCCGATTCCGGCGAGCTGTACTCGTAGGGGCCGCGGTACACGACAGGCATCTCCGCGAAGTTCCCGTGCGGCGGAGGCGACGCCACCGTCCACTCGAGCGTGTTGCTCTTCCAGGGGTTGTCGGTCGCCTTTTTCCCCTTGAACAGGCTGTAGATGAAGTTGAATGCGAAGATCAGCTGCGTTGCCACCAGCGCGAACGCCATAATCGAGATGAACTCGTTCATGGGCTGCAGGGGCTGCAGGAACTCGTACTGGTTGGGGTCGTAGAGCCTGCGCATCATGCCGCGCAACCCGAGGTTGTGCATGGGGAAGAAGACCAGATTGTACAACACGATGGTGAGAGCAAAGTGGATCTTGCCCATGCCCTCGTGCATCATTCGGCCGAACATCTTCGGAAACCAGAACGTGACCCCGGCGAAGATGGCGAAGAGGCTGCCCCCGAAGAGCACGTAGTGGAGGTGCGCGACAATGAAGTACGTGTCATGGAGGTAGATGTCCACGGGTGTGTTCGCCATGAAGATGCCGCTGAGCCCTCCGATGATGAACATCGAGACGAAGGCGAGCGCGTGTAGCATAGGCGTGTCGTAGTGCAGATCGCCTCGCCACAACGTGCCAAGCCAGTTGAACGTCTTGATCGCCGACGGGACCGCGATGGCCATCGTCGAAATCATGAATGACGTGCCCAGTAGCGGGTTCATTCCGCTCATGAACATGTGATGTCCCCAGACGATCCATCCCAAGAAAGCGATCGAGATGATCGCGAGCACCATCGCGTGATAGCCGAAAATGGGCTTGCGAGCCCGGTTCGAAAGCACGTCCGAGGTGATCCCCATGGCCGGGAGGATCAGGATGTAGACCTCGGGGTGGCCGAAGAACCAGAATAGGTGTTGCCAGAGCAACGGCTCTCCGCCCACGTCCGAGCGGAAGAATCCGGTCCCGATGGTCTGATCGAAGAGCAACATGATCAGCGCGCCGGCCAGGATCGGGATGGCGAGGAGGACCAGGATCGCGGTGATGAAGAGGGACCACGTCGTAAGCGGGAGCCTGAACCAGGTCATACCAGGCGCACGCATGTTGATCACGGTCGTGATGTAGTTCACAGCACCGGCCAACGAAGAGAAACCGAGAATGGCCAGGCTGATGAGCCAGAGCTGCTGACCCACATAAACTCCGGTCCACTCACCCGATGTGCTCAGGGGAGCGTAAGACGTCCATCCGGCTCCAGCCGCGCCACCCTCCACCGCGAAACTCGCCAGCATCAGGATTCCGGCGCAGAACGCCATCCAGAAGGAGACCATGTTGAGACGCGGGAACGCCATGTCCTCCGCGCCAATCTGGAGCGGGATCAGCAGATTGCCGAACAGACCCACGAGCAGCGGCATGATCGCGAAGAAGATCATGATCGTGCCGTGCATGGTAACCAGAGAGTTGTAGAACTCCGGCAGAATGATTCCACCGGGTGCCATGGTGTCGGGTAGCAGCGCTCCGCCCGGCAGGGGCTGGCTCCCGAATCCGAGCTGCCAGCGCATCATCGTGGCAAGCAGGCCGCCTACCACGAGGAAGAACAGGCTCATGAACAGGAACTGCCGAGCGATCATCTTGTGATCGGTCGAGAAGATGTACTTCCTGATGAAGGGCAACTCGTGGTGGTCCTGGTGTCCTTCGAGGTGCTCCTTTACGTGCGCTTCAGTTGTGCTCATTTCCGCTTTCCCGTGCGCTCGAATGGCCGATCGTCGTCGGTTACTGCCCCTGGTCGGGGTCGTGCTGTCGTGCGCTCCATCACTGTACCTCCTCCGCGATCTCCGCAGCCAGCCAGATCTGGTAGTCCGCAGGCGTGTGTACTGTCAGCGTTCCTTGCATCCTGTAGTGTCCGAGGCCGCACAACTCCGCACATCCGATGGTGTACTCGCCCGGCGTCGTCGCCTCGAACCACACCGGAATATCCTTTCCGGGTACCGCGTCCTGTTTCACGCGCATCTCCGGCAGGAAGAAGGAATGCAACACGTCGTCGGCCCGAAGGTGCACGACCACCGGAATGCCAGTCCGGACGTCGAGGCTGTTTCTCCTCTCGAAGTCGTCTGCGGTACCCAGAACGCCGTCGGCCCCCGGGTACGTGACGTTCCATTCGAACTGACTGGCCATCACGATCACTTCCATGGCGTTAGGCGGGACCTGGGCCTTCACGTTGTGCCAGACACCTGTGCTCGCGATGCCCAGGCCCATCACGATCACTGTAGTCACGACTGTCCAGACCACCTCAAGCTTCGAGTTCCCATGCGTATAGTGAGCCTTACGACCTTCCTTGTGGCGATAGCGGATGAGGAAGTAGATCAGCACGCCTTCCGTGAGGAAGAACGTGATCCCCGTGATCCACAGGATCACCATGTACAGTCCGTCGATGTCCGGGGCGTACGTCGAAAAGGCTTCCGGTAACAGCCAACTCCAATCCATGAATTTCTCCCTTCGGAGAGTTAGGCCGGGCCGGGGTAACCGGCCCGGTCGCCTGCGTTAAAACTGATTATCCGCCTTGACGGGTTTGTGGCCCTGGTCGTGACTGAGGATGAGCGGAGCGGCGAGTGGCACGAGATTGCTCGCCATGCTGGTGTCGAACTCGAACGTGACGTCGGCCGTCTCACCCGTCACGACCGTCACATTCTGCGTCACGGCACCGTACTGCTCGTGCCATGCCTCGATCACGTAGTCACCCGGCGGCAGTGTCTCGAGCGAGAAAGCGCCGTCGCCTCCCGAGACCGAGTGATACGGGTGGTCAAGGACCCCGACGTAGGCCGTCATCCAGCCGTGCACATCGCATTGGAGAGGCACCATGACCTCGGCACTCGGGAACGACCGGTCGGTGTCCATCTCGACCGGTTGGCTGGTGTTGAACGGCCGATTCACGGACGGCGAGGCTTTGATGTTATGCAGTAACCCGTCGCTGTTTCGCAGGGTCAACGTCTGACCGACCTGGACGCCTATCACGTGCGGGCTGTAGACGCAGCCATCCTGGTCGAGAACCGCCGCGGCCGGAGTGGGGAACGCCATACCCTCGAGGCCTTCCTTCACGTACACGAAGACGTTCGCGAGGCCACCACCGTCTCCCACGAGGACCGTCTCAGCCATGGGCGTGGTGGAGTGCTTGGCCGCGCACACCGACTCATCCGACATGTCGATGGACGACATCTCCGGCGCCACCCCCGTGAAGGTGACCATGCCCGCCACGTTGCCCGCGGTTGCTGCGTCGACCGGCGATGCCGCAGTCCCGGCGCCCCCTGCGTCGTCGCCCCCGGAACTTCCGGCGTCCCCGCCGCCTCCACACCCCGCTGCCAGAAGCAGCGCGGTGGCCAGTGTCATGGAACGTATAGTCGTCAATTTCTTGAACATGTTACCTCCTTGAGATACTTAGCCCTCGCGGTACGGGCGCGTAAGACATTCACTGTCACTCGGTCGGTCGAGCGGCTTCATCGTTCCCATCGCGCTTCTCTTCACCCTTCTTGGCCTGCGATACCACGAGTAGGCCGAACCCGAAGGTCAGGAACAGCGCGGCGAACGGCGCAACATACGCCGTAACCGGTATCTTCTGCTGCAAAGAGACGAAATACCAGGTGCTCACGGAGCCCTGCATCCCTTGCTCACCATTATCTCCGTCGAAGGCCTGGAACGCCACCGGTGTGACGGCCCCGACCGAGAACGGCAGATCTTCAGGGTCTTCGGTGTCGAGCGCCCGCCGCATGAGGACCTTCCACTGGCCCTGTCCGTGGGCGGCCACTGCGGTCACGTCCTGGCCGGTGGTGGGTTGTGCTTGTGCGGTCCCCATCCCGCGTGCCATCGACTCCACCGGGGCGGTCTCGTCGCTTCTCCACGTCCACAGGTAGGTGGGGCGGCGGAGATCTCCCTGTAGGAAGAAGGGCCGCGCCATTCCCGTGGGCTGCGTCTGCGGAAATTGCACGATGAGCTCGTCGGCGGGTCCCGGACCCGTGGTGGAGCCCTCGTCGGTGCTGGCCATTACCGCGACCACCTTGTTGGCGTAATCTGCCCAGTCAGGGTCCGGGCTGCTCGACGGGTCGCTCCAGGAAACGAGCATCGCAAGCTCGCTCCCATCGTGCATCGCTTGGACCCAAAGCCCTTCCACACGCGGGCTGAACCAGCGGGGTTCGAGCACGATCTGGCCCACCATCGGGATATAGAAGCGGTCGACATCAGTCCAGCGTTCGTCGTCGACCGTGGACGGGAGCTCGGCACCCTGCACCACCAACTCTGCCAGGATGACCTCACGCACGGCGGGCGTGGTCTCGGGCGAGAGACTGCGAACGTAGTGGGCGAGACTCCACAGTTCGTCATCCGTGATGACGCCGGCGTCGACGAGGTCGCTGATGTTGGGCATAGGCGTCCCGTCCAGCCCGGTGCGCAGGCGCCGATAGATGTCCTCGACGGTGCCCCCACCGTTGAGCATCCAATTTTTGGTCAGGTCTGCGGAGGCGATCGGGAGGTCGTCGTTGTCAGCGAGAGTCGAAGCCGACTCACCGTCCCCGCGACCCTCTTCCCCATGGCACCTGGAGCATTCGACCCGGTCGTATACCTCCCGGCCTTCGGTCACCCGCTCCTCCGACCCGCGCGGCGCACTTCCGAAGTCCAGCGGTTCGGGCGGAGGTGAATTGGCAAAGAAGCGGCTAAAGGCCTTGAGGTATTCGACCAACGCCTCCCGCTCGTCAGATGACAGCACGTCTTCCCAGCCGGGCATGGCCGTACCCGGCATGCCGACGTTGATGATGTTGAGGATGTCAGCGTCTGTCGGGAGTTCTCCCGTAGCGGTCGAGCGGATCTGATAAAGCCCCAGCGTGAAGTCGCGGGGAGGCGGACGCATCTGGTTGGCACCTGGTCCGGCTCCGGTTCCGTCCTCAGCATGGCAACCGGCGCACCAGCGGTCATATACGGCCTTCGCGTCCACCTGTGCGGTTGCAGAGACCGCCGAGACGAGCAGACCACAAAGTACGATCGTGCAGAGCGAGGCAGAGGATTTCACGTTCATCAGTGCTCCTCTCCCTCCGCTTCCCACGCCCGAGGGCTGTGGCCGGTCTGCTCATACAAGAAGATGATGACGGACCAGATCTCGTCCTGCGTGAGGAAGTTCTCCCAGGCGGGCATGGCCGAGTTCCACGGAGCACCCTCGTTCGGAAGCCCAGGCCCGCCCTTGGCGATTCGCCAGAAGACGAAGCTCTCAGTGAGCTGGGCGATCGTTCCAATGTCCTGGAAGTTCAGCGGCGCCGGGTTGAAGCCGTGGGAGAAATGGCCGAGGCCCTTCAACGCGTCGCCGTGGCACGCGAGACAGTTCTGGTAGTAGACGCGCTTGCCCTCCTCGTAGTGTTCTTCCAGCGAACCCTGAGAGCGCAATGGATTTTCGAGTCCGTCCAACGACATCTCCACTCCCTGGAAGGGAATCGTGCTCGGGGGCGCGGGATGGATGGCCCGGAAGCTGAGCGGGGCGGAGACGCTGGGCTTCACCCATTCGTACGTTACGAATGCCATCAACAGAGGCACGGCTACGAGCAGCACGCTGCGTGCGGTTTTCCGCTCCGGGTTGACGAGTACGTCCTTGATGGGGTGCTTGAAGTCCGTCCAGCGTTCCTCGTTGTCACTCACCCACAGGAGCAGCCCCGCGATGACCGTGACCATGTACTGCATCACGACCGTACCGGGCACGGGCGCGCTCGCCACACCGAGGAGCGGCGGCAGATACGGGATGCCGAACTTCACCAGGAGGTAGGCGACGACGAAAATCCCCGAGACCTGTCGGAACGGCGTGTTCATGAATCTCATCCGTCGCCCCCTGCTCTCTGACTCGCGAGGTACCACACGAGTACCTCCACCTGCGCCTCGCTCAGCAGCTCCGCCAATGTCGGCGGCATGACGCCGAGGAGCGCCTCGAAGCCCTCGGACGCCGTAGCGCCTGGGTCGACAATCGACTCTCGGATCTGGTCCGCGGTCAGCCGGTCTCCGACGCCGTCGAGCGGTGGACCCAACGCTACCCCTTCCCCGCCGAGCACGTGACACGAGAAACAGAGGTTGTCCTGCATGATGGCGAGCGGAGCGATCGGACCCGTCGGGGCTCCCGCCCCGGCGTCCACTGCTGCAGTTGCGTCGACCTCAGCGGCAGCCGCCAGGTCGGCGCCCGTGACCGTGACCTCTCCACCCTGGTCCTGCAGGTACGCGACCAGCGCCCATATCTGCGACTGAGAGAGGACTCGGGCCTGGAAGACCATGGGCTCGAATCCCTCCACGACGAACGCAGTCGGATCGATGATCGATTCGAGCAGGTACGCCTTGCAGTCACTGCCAGCGACCCTGTCGCCGCACCGCTGTCCGATGGCGCCTTCACCGTTGTTGTCGGTACGAATGTTCGGCGCACGCGTCGCGAGGCCGTGGCACGTCGTGCATCCTCCGCCCCCAATGAAGAGATCCTCGCCGGCCGCGACGAGTTCTTCCGGCGTCACGTCACTGGAGAAACTCACGTCTTCCGGCACCACCGACTCCAACTGCGGAATGGCGTTCGCTAGCCAGGTATAGAGGGCTAGCGTACCGAGCACGACGCCGAGCACTTTGAGGTTCGTCTTCATGGCGCGCCCTTATCGCCAACCCCCGAGATCACGGGCTTCTCCGCCAAGCCGCCGACCCAGAAGATGAAGCCCACGAGGCCCAGGAAGATCAGGACGCAGGCGGAGATCATGAGGGAAGCGTAGCCCAGAGCCGGAGTGGCGGCGTCCACACTGGTATCTCGCACAACTTGGAAGACGTGCCAGTGCTGCCGGATCCCGCTGCGGGCAAAGCCCATGAGCCCCATGAGCCACGTGAACGTCACTGCCAAGATGAACAGCGCGTACTGCGATCGCGCAGGCATCTGCCCCCAACGGATTTCGCCACGCGATTCGGCGCCCCGCATCATCACGATGTCGATCGCAATGACCGACACGATGGTGAAGAGCACGGCGAGCACCTGATAGACGCTGAACCCGATGCGTACGATGGCCTCGACCCGGTAACCGTAGACGCCGTAGAAGAGCACGATGCCGGCGGCTATCAAGAAGAGCGCCCCCTGAATACGCGTCCCGGTGTCAGCCCAACTCACCACTGCCCGCTTGTTGGCTCGACGGTAGAGCAGGAACGACAAGAACGTCGTGAGGATCATGAGATTCACGGCCGTATTCTTGGCGCTCATCACACCCAGCACGCCCAAGAAGGGATGGAACTGGCCTCCCATCGCCATGATTTCGTCTCGGCTTGCGATCATGTTCCGCGGCGTGGCCCAGACCATCACGCCCAACACCAACACCAGGAGCATCCACTTGGTGTATTTCGTGAAACGCTCGGCCCCCGGAATACGGCCCATCCCGACCCACAAGTAGTAGTTGCCGGTCAGAAAGAGCACCCCGATCAGGAACGCCTGTACGACCCAGAGCCAGCTCATGAAGCCGCCCATCATGGTCGTGCCCATCTGCTGGTTAAACTCGTAGATCTCCCGACCGAGCCAGTACCCGGCGAAGGGCAGCACGATCAGAGCGCTCATGGCTACGAAGTTCCCGATGTAGCCCATCCAGTCGTAGTGGGCTCGCTCCTCGTCGGTCTCGCAGGACAGGAAACGGTATGCCGAGTACGCGCCGACGATCGCTCCGCCGAACACGACATTGGCAATCAGGCGGTGGATGTTGATCGGCATCCAGGTCGCGTTTGCGAAGGCGCTCCAGAACTGCACCATCGCCGGCGCCGTGTCCGGCGTGACCTCGGCCGGGGGACTCATCATGTAGGTCAGCCATGAGTTCGCGATGAGCATGACCAGCGTGCCCCACACGTTCAACAAGATGCCCAACCCCAAGTGACCCAACTTGGCCCGTCCGGTCTTCCACCGATCCCAGCCGTAGTAGTACATGTACAGCGTGGCCGATTCGAAGAAGAAGAACCCGACGTAGACCCACATGGAGACGTCGAAGATCTCGGCCAGATAAGCCCAAAGCGCCGGATAGAGCGTGACGAGCCCGAAGAGGAGGATGGCGCCCCAAATGGCGGTGGCCGAATAGGACACCAGCAGCAACCGTGTGAACTCCTTGGCCAGCTTGTCGAAGCGCTCCTCTTTGTTGAAGATGCCGACGGCCTCTGCCACGACAGCGAACATCGGTACGCCGAGCACGAACGCCGCGAAGAAGAGGTGCAGCTGGGCGGCAATCCAGATTGCGGCCCGACTACCGATGATAGGGAAATCACCGTACTTACGTCCAGCCACCTGTGCGGCGACCGGTTCGGCGACCAGCACGAGAGCCACGAAGATCAAGCCCAACAGTGCGAGGACCCGTCCGGTGCGTCTGCCGAATGGCCGGTTGGTCACTAGCTCAGGCATCAGGCATCTCCCCAGCCACCCCCTCGTCGTTCACCCCTGCATCCTGTCGGAGGAAGAAGGGGAGACGCTTGGAGAAGTCTACTGGTAGTGCTCGCCTGACCTCGGCCATGACCTCGAGGTCCACTGTCGAATGGCCACGCTCTCGCGCGAAGCTCTCTACGCGTTTGGTCACCACGCCCCGCACGAAGCTTGGAATCTTAGCCAGGCGAGCCTCTGCCTCCGGGGTCCACTGGAGCTCGAGTTCAGCCGGCGATCCGTAGGTCACCGTCCGTCGTGGTGCGACGACCGGTTCCTCTCCGGTCGGCTCGTACGCGCAGGAATCGTCGGGCCCGAGGGGGTCGCCGGATTGTGCGTAGGCACGGGCGCGACAACCGCCGCAAACCTCTCGGTATTCGCAGCGGCCACAGCGGCCGCCCAGGGTGCCGTGCCGGAGCGCTTGGAAGAGCTGTGCGCGCTCCCAAACGTCGCCAAACGACTCCTCGGTCAGGTCGCCCGCGACCGCAGGCATATATGGGCACGGCGTGAGCTTGCCCTCCGGAGTGATCCGGCAATAGTGGACACCACAGGGGCATCGCGTCTTGTAATTGAGGAGCGGCGAATCAACACCCGCGTCGAAGACATGACGCATGAACTGAGGCTGGCACTTCGAGCGGATCATCATGCGGCCCCGGTACGTCTGCTCCAGCTCCAACAACTCCGCCAGTACCTCTTCGTTCTCCTCCGGGGAGAGCCCCTCCATACGTTCGCCGCGCCCTGTGGGGACGAGGAAATACAGGTTGAACGAGACGGCTCCCTTCTCCGCTGCCCAGGCCACCAGCCGTGAGAGTTCGGAGCGGTTGCCTTTGGTCAGCGTCGTCTGGATCACGAAGTCGAGTTCGTGATCCACGCACCGGTCGATGGCCGCGATGGTATCCGAGAGCGCCCCGCTCCCGTGTCTGAAGCGGTCGTGATACACAGGGTCGAGTGAATCCACGCTCACGGCGACGCCCTGTACACCCGCCGCCTTCAACGACTCGATGCGGGCCCCCGTGAGGCCAATTCCGTTGGTGCCCACGACAACCGTCGCACCCGCGGCCGCCGCGTGACCCGCGATCTCCTCGAGGTCATCACGGATCAGGGGTTCACCCCCACTCAGGATCAGGAGGACCGAAGGGTTCACCGCGAGCACACCGTCGAGAATCTCGAGGCACTGGGTCGTGTCCAGTTCGTTGCTGTCGTCCTGCCAGGAGCCCGCAGAGATGTAGCAGTGAGAACACTCCAGGTTGCATCGGCGCGTGAGATTCCACGCGACCACGTGCGGTAACGAAACCTCAGCCCCCGCACTCACCAGTTCGGGATCGAAGGACTCACGAACGGAGGGCGGGATCGGGGAATCGAGGACTGGGAGTGGCGGCGATGACGACCCGGGAAAACCGCGTGACGAGACCCGGGCGTCGATTTTCACTCGGACATCTCCCCATCCTCCATGAACGCCTCTACGGCGGCCTTGGCTTCAGCGGGTGTGACGGTCTTGAAGTCTACGGGACACTCATCCGCGGCCTCCGCAACATCCCGGATAGGGCACCTCGTCGCCCCAGACGCCTTCGCCTCCTCGATGAACTTCCGCATCTCGGGTGTGATCCCGTCCACTCCCTCGGCGGTCGCCCTCAACTGCTTCGCCTGCAACTCGCGGAACATCACGAGCATGGTGTCCATGTCGAACTCGTCGGCCGCGATCATGGCGTCCTTGTTCTCGTCCATGACCATGGTGGTGACACGCCACATCTCGTGTTCCCGGGCGAAGCGCTCCACCGTGTTGCGTGCCAGCGGCCGTGCGATGAGCGGTACGTTGCGGAGGCGGTCGAACGCCTCCTCGGTCCAGACGACCGGGTCGTGATCGAGGCGCTCCCGCGTCAGCACCTGGCCCGTATAGGGACACGTGTTGGAGATCATGGCGACGTCTGGGACAGGGTCGGCATCCAGCCCCTCGACATGGGTCCGCTTCATGGCCTCGTCGGCCTTCACTTCGGCCAGAGCCAGTTCCTCCGCGCTCCCGATGCCCATGATGAGTTGCATATGTGTGGGCAAGAGCTTCTTGATCGCCTCGTCGAGACGTTCACCCGTTACGAGCGGCATACCGTTCGTGCCGAGCGGGGGAATCGGAGACTGGGCGCCAATGCCGTTCTCATCGATCCCGTTCTCATCGATCCCGTTCGAGCTCAAGCCGTTTGAACTCACCCCGTTCGAGCCTGCACCGGCGGAGGTCAGGCCGTCGGCGGCCTCCCGTTTGGCGCGCAATGCCGCAAGTGTTGCGTCCTCGGTGTACGTGCCGTTCGCACCGGCCCCGTAGTTGTCCAACACGAACTCCTCGACCGCGCGACGGGCGATCCCGAGCGCGAACGGCGGAACGCGGAGGATGCGTACCTCGGCCTGAGGGTCCCACTCGAGACCGGTCTCACCGTCTTCCTCGATCCAGGGGATATCCTCTGCGTCCACGTTCTCGATGCCCACGAGGAGCAAATTGGTGTCCGTCAGCCGCACGAGGTTTTCCGCCTGCGAGCCAATTTCCGTGCGCTCGATGCGATGACTTCCGTGCCGGGACAGGACGAGGAGCGAGGGCTTAATTTCCTCGACCCAGCGCAGGATGCAGTCGAAGGGTTTCCCAACGAGGATCTGCGTCTCGACCGAGACGTCGGGGAACTCCTCGGCCATCACCGTCGCCCGCTTCAGGTTCGCCTTGCAGAGCTTGAGGAGTCCCTTGTCGATGATGTTGTTGTGGAGCTCTTCCTGCTCCTCGAACTTGAACACCTTCGAGGCCTGGACCGAAAGCACGTCCTTGATGTTGCCAAAGACGACGTGGTGGTATTCGACGTCGAAGGCTGAACACACGTAGAGGCTCGCGCCGAATTCCTGCGCCATCTCGAGCGCGAGGCGGAGCGCCTTGTAGCTGTATGCCGAGCCGTCCACGCACACCATCCAGCGCCCGCCTTCGAGCGGCTGTGCGTCCCTCACGATCAGCATGTCCTTCTCGACCCGGCGAAGCACCCGCCCCACCACTCCACCCAACTGACTGTACTCCTGCTGGCCGATCCCGTGAGCTCCCATCACGAGGACGTCATACTTTCTGCCACTCGTGCCAGCGAGCTTCTCGTCCAGCTCCTCGTCTTCCGCCACGAGCCGCCCGTCTTCTCCGACCTGGACGTCACTGCGAACGGTCTCTCCACCGTCGTACTTGTCGGCGATATTCGGATCGAACCCGATGAGGCTCGGCAGGCGCCCTTCACCGCCGTTCGTCTCGCGAATGATTTCCTCGTAGTTGATCCCTTCGAGGAGTTGGCGAGTCATTGGGACATCAGCCGCCTTACACAACTTCTCGGTCTCGTCCATGAACGAATCCGAGATGAGCTGGAGGCCCTTCTCGATGAGCTTGTCGTGGATCTTACGCTGACGCTTGATCTCCTTGGCGCTCTGGAACTGAGCGGGAAGACCGGTCTCCAACTGCCTGAAGCGGATATCGTGCAGGCGCGCAGCATAAACGTGGTTGGCGGTGACTTGTGCGCCCGACCTGCGGGAGAGTTCGATGGCCCGGGCAACGGACCAAAGAGAAGGGTCCGAGTTGTCGACGGGTACTAGGATCTCACGATACATGGCGCTCCACGGCTAGGTGCGTTTGCCCCGCACGACGCCCGGGCAGTCAGACCAAACCTCGGTCAGGCAGCCGCCTGCACAGGCACATGCTGGACTGTTGACATTTATAACGCCAGACCCCAACGAACGGGAAGCCTGACGTATCTAATGTCCGATCGGCCTTATGCCGAACGGATCTCACACTGACGTATTTCAGTCCCCAACTCCGGGCACCTCCAACGGAGGCATCCATCGAGTGAGGGAGGTCCTCGGGAAGGGTCCGAGCAAAAAAAACGGGCCCCACACCATCAGCGTCGGGCAGTATAGGGCGCGAGGTGGAAGGGTGTCAACTTAGGTGTCACCGCCCTGCGTCGGCTCCTCGGAAGAGCGAAACGATCCGTCCCGAGGCCATGGCCAGAACCACGGGCAGGACGATCGCCCAGCCCAGCAACGGCGTGATCCCGCCGGGCGTGGACGCCGTCTGGAGGCCGAGCAGAGATTCGTGGAGGGCTCGAAAGGGCGCAACGGACTCGAGCGTAGCCGAGCGCGAGCCGGGCGCTCCCGTTCGGAAGACTCCGGAGACGTGCAGCAGAAGAAGTGCGGTCACCGCGGCGAGGAGGGCCGCCTCCGCGAGGGAGCGCGCTGCTGCTGCCACGAGTACGCCGACCAAGTTGGCCACCCAGAGCGCACCGAATAATGCGAAGGACGCCATGAAGACGGATCTCGGTGAAGGCCCGGCGGCCCATGCGACCATGGCGAGGCTCGGCGCCAATTGAAGCGCATCCAGACAGGTGCCCGCCGCGGCCCGCTCGAGCAAAAGACTCCCCGGGCGAATGCCAGCCCGAGAGGTCCGCAACAGGAGTCCCGTTTCACCGTCCCTTACGAGAGGGATCGCAGAGCCAAACGTTCCGTGAAGCACGAACAGAACGGCGTAGACCACGCCTGCGTGCACGGCCGGCGCCCCCCCGAGAGCGACGAGCGACACCAAGACTAGAGGAACCACGACGTTCAGGAAGAAGAGTCGCCGCCGAGTCAGGGCTATTCGCCACTCCAGTCGCCAGACGAGACCCATCAGGAGGTCCGCGCGCCCTTGATGCGAGCCCCGACACCGAGTTCCTCTCCGGCGATTCGCCGGAAGGCCTCGGCGAGTCCCGCTTCGCGTACCACGACGGCTCGCAAGCGGGCGCCCCGGGAGATCAGGGCGCGAATCGCTTCCGGGAGGGCCACCTCACCCCTCTCCGCCTCGACCACCACGGGGTTTCCCCACACCAGCAGTCGAATCCCATCGGGCCACTCCGGCGGGTCGGCGAGCGGCTCTGCAAGGGTGAACGCGAAGCGCACTACGTCGCCGACGTCCGACAGCAGGTCCGACGGCCGGCCGCCCTCGAGCACTCGCCCGCGGTGCATGAAGAGAACGCGGTCCACCGCATCCACCACAAAGGGGAGATCGTGGCTCGCGAGGATCGTCGCGAAGCCCTGTTCAGCGCGCCCACGCAACAGGCCGGCGAGCGCCTCCTTCGACTCGGCGTCGAGGCCGACCGTCGGTTCGTCTAGGAGCAGAACGCGGGGGCTGTGCGTGAGCGCTTCGACGAGCGTGAGCTTCCGCCTGGCTCCGAACGAGTACTCCGCCACCGGACGGTCAGCGTCATGGATGAGCCCGAGGGCGTGCATGAGTTCAGAGACCGCAGTGTGGGCAGCCGCTCGGGGCACCCCTCCGGCCCTCGCGAAGAACACGGCGTTGTAGCGACCCGACAAGGACTCGAAGTGTGCGTTCGACTCGGCCGCGTATCCGAACGCTACGCGGCCGGCTTCCGTGCGCCGGGCGGGGGCGTCGACTTCACCCCGGAGCGGAGATAGCCTCCCTTCCAAGAGCTTCAGCAATGTGCTCTTGCCTGCCCCGTTCGGCCCCACGATGGCGAGAGTCTCTCCGGCCGCGACCTCGATGTCCGCCTCGACAACACCCGGTGCTTCCGGGCCATACAGGTAGGTGATCGCCCGGGCACGCAGCACTTGGTTACATGCCCTCCAGCCCGAGATCGCTCCTTGCCGTATCCATCACGGCCACGGTGATCACCTCGATCTGACGCTCTTGGGCGTAATCGGTGTAAATACGTTTCACCATGCCGCGGACGAAGCTTGGGACCCGACCCAGACGCTCGGTTGCGCCTTCGGACCACGTCACGCTGAACCCTTGCGCGTGCCCAGCCGGAGCCAGGGACGGCGGCTCCGGTTCGGCGAAAGCGTCTTGTTTGGGTTGCTCGATGGCGCTCCGCGTCTGCTCAAGAGGCTGTTCCGGAACGGTACGTCCCCCAATCACCACGCCCAACGAACTGACGAGCTGAGTCTCCATGGGGTTGGTGAGCATCGCCATCTCGCGTTCGCACCCGGGGCAGGAGAACACTGCGGTCAGGGTGCCGTCACCGGGGAGCTGGCGCTCCGCGAAGGTCATGACCTCGTCACAAGGCAGGCAGAGAAATTTCATTCGGTTCTGTTCCTCCCACCGGGGCCGCCTTCCACTTTCTCGGCAAGCGCCCCGAATGCGCTGCCCACTGCTCCTGGGTGTTTCGAGCCCGGCGAGTCACCTCCGTCCGTGAGTGCTCCGAATTCCGGATCGAAGGGCACCTCGGCCCAGATCTCGAGGCCTGACGATTCGGCCAGCTCCGCTACCCCGAAACGGGAAAAGAGCGGGAGCGAGGCCTCGGCTCCAGGGGGCGAGTAGCCCGTCATGTTTCCAACGATCCTGACGGTCTCCACTCCCGCGCGGCGCAGCAGGGTTGCGGCTCTCGAGACGACAGAGACCGAAACACTGGATGGAATCGTCACGAGCAGGACTTGGTGCGGCTCCGCCACCAGGTCCAAGAAACGGCTGATCTTGTCCGTGCCCGGCGGCACGTCCACCAACAGGTAGTCCAGTTCGCCCCATACGACGTCGGACAGAAATTCCCTGAGCACCGCGACCTCGGTCGTGCCCTGCCAGATGAAGCTGTCCGATTCCGGTCCCCTCCAACGCAAGGGCACGCTCTCGTCGAGCAGGAGCTCCGTGGAAATGCCGACCACGCCCGAGGGTCCGGTGGCAGGGTGCACGCCATCGGGGCCGTCCTCGAGTTTACTTCCCAGAAGACCCAGCATGCGCCCGAGGCACGGACCGTTGAGATCCGCGTCGACGACGCCGACCCGTGCCCCACGCCGAGCGAGTGTGACGGCGAGGTTGGCCGTTACAGCGCTCTTGCCCACACCACCCTTTCCGCTCACAACACCGACGATGCAGCCGACACCCACGAGTCGGGCAGCCAAGCGACTTCGATGCTCTAGGACCTGTTCGAGCAATCCGGACCGAGTCTCCTTCGCCACCTCAGCGTAGCCGCGCACCTTCCGTCCGGAGGGGGGGGCGTCGCGCCCGCCGCCGGCTCGCGTCGACTCGTCCATTTTACGGGACAATCCGCTCACCAGAGGCGTCTATGACCTCGAGAGCGTCCACCGGGCATACCCGGCAGGCGCTGAGGATGCGCTCGGCAGCGACTGTCTCGGCCTCCGCGTGAAAGACCGCGATGCCCTCGTCGTCGAGGTCGAAGAGATTCGAATCTTCTTCTATACAGGTCTCGAACCCCACGCATAGGAGCCGGTCGATTTTGATCGTGAGATCACCAATGCGTCGTTCTTCTATGTCCAACTAGAAGCCTCCCGGTCCGGTGCCTTGAGCGAAGGGCCCTGCCAACCACACGCCGGGCACCATCTCCAGTCGGCCATGGGGAGGAGGCGACACAACACGGGGCGCTGTAGGCGGACGGTTCCTTGGAAGCAGGCCGGGCACTCGCGAACAGTCCGTAGGATCAGCGTGGCGCCAAAAAGCACCAAGCACCACCGGACCAGGACCAGGACTGCAGCGACTGAAAGATCCATTCGGACAACCTCTCGCGGCCGTCCACCGGAAGCCTACGAAGAGCCTTCGGCGCTCGTGATCCGGACACCCACAACCCGGAAGGTCAGTTTGGCGAGCAGTGGGAGCAGCATAGCAGCCAGGAGTGCGGCTAAAACGACGGCTAGAATGGCGCCGGTCATTCCTGCGAAGATCGCCCGAGCCCCGGCCCACACGACCAAGAATGACGCGAAGTTGAGCAGGAGGCCAGTGGCCTCACGCTTGCCGCTACCACCCTCGATGTTGATGTCAGCACCGCCAAGGTAGAGCGCCGCAAGCATCCAGAAGAGCGGGATAGGAACCAACCAACTGACCACCGTGAGCCTCCTGTCGTCCAAGTCGAAGAAAGGGGATGGGACATCCTTCCAGAGTCCCCTCCCCGGTTCCGGAATTCTACAACCACTACACCGCCGCCCACAAGCCAGCGCCTTCCGGCACGTGGATTCCTACGTGGACCGGCGTGTCTTTGAGTGTGTAGCCCCGAGCTTCCGTCCCCCGCAGATCCGAGACGAGCCTCGAGAACGCCGCCAGATCATCTGTCTCGTACACGACTACGAACTCGTGGTCCTGTAGGCCCGTCGCATACAGAAGCAGTTGGTCGACGCCTTCATGCGCGCGTCCCACGCGGATGTGTTCTTTCATCATCCGGCCCCGCTCCTTTGGCTCAAGGCGATACCAGTCGGAGGTTTTGGCGAAGGGGTAAATCACGAGATAGGGCTGGACTCGCGGCTGAAGTGGGTCGATCCCCCGCTCCGGGACAGAGCGCGAATACTCCGACTCCCTCGTGAAGCCCCACAGGGCGTCGACCAGGCGGACATGCTGTCGAAACGGTCGGATCGCCTCTGCGTATCGCTCGAAGAACCGGCCGGAGGCTTCACCGCCGTCAGCAGGGACCGTACTCCAGACGATGGCATCGCTATTCGTTCGTGTACCGAAGGTGTGGTACATGTGGACCGAGTCCGCCGCATTCGCGAGGGCGGCACTGAAGTCGCTTCCGACTCGGGACCGATCTGCCGGATCGAGTTCCCAGTACGCTGTCTCGAGGCTGTAGACCCCGAAATGGCTTAGGATGGGTCCCGAAGCCATGAAGCCACATCCGATGCGTGATAGGTGATGATCAGGTCCGCACCCGCCCGCTTCATAGCGGTCAGGGTCTCGAGGACGACCGAAGGCTCGTCGATCCAGCCTGCTCTTGCTCCGGCCTTCACGACCGCATACTCGCCGCTGACGTTGTACGCCACAATGGGGACTCCCGCAAAGGCCTCGCGAAGGCGCCGCACCACGTCGAGATAGGCCAGGGCGGGTTTCACCATGATGAGGTCCGCACCCTCCCCGATGTCCAGGGCAGCCTCCCGCACCGCTTCTCCTCCGTTGGCCGGATCCATCTGGTGACCACGTCTGTCGCCGAACGCCGGGGCGCCCTGCGCGGCATCCCGGAACGGCCCGTAGAACGCGGAGGCGTATTTCGCCGAGTAGGCGAGGATCCCGACGCTCTCATGCCCGGCGCTGTCGAGTGCGCTTCGGATGGCCGCGACTTGTCCGTCCATCATGCCCGACGGCGCTACCAGGTCCGCACCGCTCTCGGCTTGGGATACGGCAATCTGAGCCAAGACACGCAATGTCGCGTCGTTGTCGACCTCCATGCGCGCGTCGAGGAGGCCGCAGTGACCATGATCGGTGTACTCGCACATGCAGGTGTCAGTGATCACGACGAGATCGGGGCAGCGGTCTCGAAGGGCACGAGTGGCGCACTGTATGACGCCCTCCGCGGCGTAGGCCATGGAGGCATCTGCGTCTTTGGTCGACGGAATCCCGAAGAGGATGACGGCCCGGATCCCCGCTTCGAAAGCACGTTCCGCTCGGGCCGCGGTGAACTCGACATTCTCTCTGAACACGCCGGGCATCGACTCGATTTCAACGCTCTCCTCTCCGGGATCGGAGACGAAGAGGGGCAGAATCAGATCGTCGACCGAGAGCCGATGCTCGCGTACGAGGGCCCTCAACGCGGGGGTCCTGCGCAGACGACGTAGCCGGACCACCGGCTGTTCCATGCCACCCGATCGGGCCATGCTTTCTGTGTTGTCTTCTTTGACACGAGCTGGCAGCGCACGGCTACTCATAGGGCAACGGGGCGGTCCGAAGGCGGACCATGGGTTCGTGGAATAACCTGTTGACGATGGTCCGCGTGAGCCGGTCGATCTCCTCTCGATCCGGCGCGCCGCTCCCGTTGCGGCGCTCCAGCCAGCGGTCTACCGTCGCCGACCTGATCCTCTCCGCGTCCTGACGTAGCTCGCCGATCAACCCTTCCACATCCGCCCGCTCAACAGACGGGGCGTGGGTCTCGACCACCTCGGCGACCACGACTTCAGCCGGGCCAACAGCCTGCATCCGCAGATCCACGTGGTGCTCTAGCCGCTCTTGCACATCGTTCAGGTCGAAGAGGCGCACTCCATCGAGATCGGCCACGTCCGGGTGCACGTCCGCGGGGAGCGCCAGGTCGACGATGCACAGCGGCCCGCTTCGCGTCCGGCCATTTAGGGAGGCCGTCACCATGGCGACATCGAGGATCGGTCTCGCTGAATCCGTGGCTGTGATCACCACATCCGCTCGCGGCAAAAGGCCGGGCATCATCTCCAAAGGCGCCGTTTGGCACCCCAAACGGTCGGCAAGGGAGCGTAGCCGCTCAGGGGAACGGTTCAACACCGTCAGACCCGAAAGACCAGTGTGCTTCATCAACCGCGAGACGAGGCTGCCGATTTTTCCCGCGCCGACAACGATTCCGTTGAGCCCCTCGAGTGTGCCGAGTTCGGTCTCGACCAGATCCAGGGCGACCGACGCCATGCTCACCGAGTGGCGTCCCAACTCCGTCTCCTCCCGCACCCTCCGGCTCGCTGATCGAGCCAGAGCCGCGACGGAGCCGAGCACGTCGCCCCGCCCATCGAAACGGATTCCGGCCTGGAACGCCTTGGCCACCTGACCCGCGATCTGCGGCTCTCCCACGACCATCGAGTCGAGCCCCGCTGCGACTCGACACAAGTGGTGGACCGCGCTGGCGCCCCTCAACTCGTATAGAGCGTCCGTGTAGTCTGCGGCCGAAGCGAACACCCGGTCTCGAATACCGAGGACGACCTCGTCCTCCCGACCCTCTTCCGCGACCGCGTAGACCTCCACCCGATTGCACGTGGACAGAAAGCTGATCTCGCGCACGGGAAGAGTCGGGCGGACCTGACCGGCATCCTGGAAGTCGGTCCGGAAGCCAGCCAACGCCTGAGCGAACCGGTTCAGGGCTGCTACATCGACTGTGCGGTGGCTGGCTCCGAGGGCAAGAACCGTCATCGCGCCCTCCGGCGCAGCCAGATGCCCCGCATGAGCGGGCCCACCAACGCGCCAACCGTAAGACCGATCATGCCGAAGGCCGCCATTGGCGCCGCCGCGGCCAGGACGTCAGCCCCCGCAGCGGCAGCCCCACCGACGGCCACGACCACGAACAGCAGCCCCGTTCCGAGACCGCCACCAACGGTCCATCGGACGATGTCGCGGGTCTCTGAATCCATATTGCTAGGGTCTCCCGGGTGCTTCTTAAGTCCTCAGGCGGCAAGCATAGGGCCTGACTACGGTGGCAGACAACTTCGGGCCACCTCCTCAGCAGTGCGCGCAGCGTCCGCGAGTCGTCCGGGAAGCCCCGGCCGCGATCGCCAATTCGCTGCGACGTGAAGTCCCTCCGGTAGGGCGAACCCCTTCAGGGTACGCCACGAAAGGTCCCAGGCCGGCATTACCTCATGTGCGACGCTCAACGGCCGCGCGTCGAAGCCGGTGCAGCGGCGGAACTCTTCTACCGCGAGGCGGGCCAACTGCTGGTCGGGCATCTCTTTCACCTCTGGGTGGCGGGCCCCGCCCAGGTAAGCAGTGTACAGGTTCTCGCGCCCGAAGAGGCTGTCGTTGAAGGTCACCCCCCGAAGGGTGAGGTCCTCGGAGAAGGCGACCTGGAAGCCGAACCCTTCCAGGTTCGTTTCGGCCTCGAGGTGCACGACGGCCAACGGGTTGTATGCGAGCCCGGTCACGGCGGCGGCGCACTGCGGAGACACCTCGGCCAGCAGCTTCGCTGCGACCGGGGCGGGAGTGGTGAGGACCACCTGCTCGGCATCGACGGTGCCGTCCTCCGTAGTGAGCCGCCATCCATGGCCGCTTCGCCGGAGCGCGAGAATCGGTGCGTCCAGCTTCAGGCGCTCGCCGAGAGTTGCGGCAACTGCCGTGGGCAGCGCCTGCATGCCGGTCCTGAAAGTACACGCTGGTGCGGGCCGGACACGTCCGCCCCGGCGGAGGAACGGCAGCAGCAAGCTGCGAGAGACCCCCATCTCCTCCAAGACATGGATGAGGGATGTCCCGACCTCCATGTCCGCCGGATCGGACGCATAGAGGCCACCGTACAGCGGAGCGACGAGGGCCTCGTAGAGTGGCTTCCCGAGCTTCCGCTGGAAGAAGTCAGCGACGTTCTCTTCGGGATCGGGCCCGGCGGTGAGGGGCTCCAGGAGTAACCGAAGCTTCGAGGCTGGGCCCACGATGTCGGATCTCAACAACCCGGCCATCGAAAACGGGACGGTCCGGAGTTTCCCGCTGCGATAGATGAAGAGGTCGAGCCCCGGGGTCGCCCGGACGACTTCGTCTTCGAGCCCCACGGCTTCGACCATGCGGGCCATCTTCCCCGTGAGGCGTATCCGTTGGGGACCCCTGTCCAGCACGTGCCCTTCTACTACGGCGCTACGGATGGCTCCCCCGGGACAGGGCGCCGACTCGAATACCTGAAAGTCGATACCTCGGGCGTCCAGTTCCCACCCCGTCTGGAGCCCCGTGATGCCTCCTCCGACGATCGCGATCACTGAGCGTCAGCCTTTGGGGAGGGGATGTAGGGGCTGGGTGGCAGATCACGGTCCCCGTTCGTACACCAAATGCCCGAGGCTTGGTGGCACCTGCACGAACTGAGGGAGTTGTCCGCACCCTCGGCCGCTTCAAACGCTTCGGTCACCAGATCTGCCAGGAACGTGGCGAAGCGTGGGTCGTCGTGAGGAACCGGCACGCGGTGGAACTCCTTGCCGCGCCCCTCGACGAAGTCCCGTAGTTCGCCGTCGAGTTCGACGAGTGTCTCGGACTGCTCGTGCATGAAGGCGATGGGGACCACCACCAGTCGGCGCTCGGGGAGCTGGGCGATTCTGTCTTCGTTGTCAGGCTGGGTCCACTCCACCTTGCGGTTAGTGTGATTCTGAAAGCCGACCGTGTAACGGTCAGCCTTCAGGAGCCCCGCGATCCGACTGCAGTGCTCTTCGACGTAGCGGTCGTATCGGTTGCCCTCGGCAAGGTACTTCACGGGAGTACCGTGCACGGAGAAGTAGAGGAGGGTTTCGGGATCGTCGAGATCCAGCCCTCGTCCCTCGACGAAGGACCGGATGTGATCGGACCGGAACGAGGCGTACGCGGTGTGATCGTGCCACCCCGATACGCCCACAACCCTGGGCCCCCATCCGGACTGGTCCAGTGCCCTCGCCACTCCTTCGAGGGCCGCGACGCTGGTCGACCGGCCACAGATCGGATAGACAGGCAGGACCACGAGCGCCTCTACGCCGTCCGCCCGGGCCTCGGAGAGCTTCGACGAGAGAGAGGGAGACGTGAACTGGAACGCGGAATACGCGCGGACGTCCCAACCCCTCGCCAAGAGTTCACGCTGAAGCTCTTCGGCCTGAGCGTCGGCTTGGGCGTTGAGCGGAGATCCACCCATCCGCCCGTAGTCCTCAAGGAGCCCAGGGGCCCGAGCCTCCGCGAGGGCTTGGGCTCGCTCCACCGCCTGCTCGTCCACAAGGCCTTCGAGGTCACGGTTCTGTAGGAAGATCCGTTCCAGGTACGCGTTCACCCCGCCGAGTGTCGGCTCACGCGGCTCACCGAAGTTGATCAGCAGCACGCCGATTTTCTCTCGTGGCTCGGTGATGGGAATCACTCCCCGGCCGGTGGCCGGTCCGCAGACCGTTGGGAAACCTCGTGGACGCGATCCACGAGATAAGCCACCTGATCGGGGTCTGTGGTCCGATGGATTCCGTGGCCCAAGTTGAAGATGTGGGACGCAGCACCGACCCCTTCCTCGAGGACCTTATCGATCTCCAGACCCAGTGCGTCTCGCGGTGCGAAGAGAGCGGCCGGATCGAGGTTGCCCTGCACCACCACCTCGGGCCCGAGCCGTCGCACGGCCCGGGAGAGAGGGAGAGTCCAATCGACACCCATGACGTCCGCCCCGGTCGTTCCCGCCAGCTCCAGAAGCGTTGCGCCGCCGTTGGCGAAGTAGATGACGGGCCGGCCCGTTTCAGCCTTGATAGCGGAAACCGTACGCTTGAGCACGGGCAGCACCACATTTCTGTAAGCGTCAGGTGTCAGCAGCCCGACCCAGGAATCGAAGAGCATCAGCGCGTCGGCGCCGGCGCGGGCCTGCGCAACCAAATATTGCACCATCGCGGTACCTAGGACTTCGAGTAAATCTGCCGCCGCCTTGGGCTCGGCCCGCATGAAGCTGCGGGCCTCCATGAACGTCTTCGAGCCACTCCCCTCCACGAGATAACAAAAGAGGGTAAAAGGGGCGCCTGCGAAGCCGATGAGCGCCGCGTCGGACCGGAGCTCCCGACGCACGATGGCCAACGCCTCCATCACGAACGGCGTGTGTTCTTCGGCGTCGAAGGGTCTCAGTGCGTGGACTCCTTCCGCGGTGCGAATAGGCTCCTCGATTACCGGACCCGGGTTGAAGTCCAGTGTCACGCCCATACCCTCGAGGGGCGTCATGATGTCGCTGAAGAGGATGGCCGCATCCAGCGGGAAGCGCGCCATGGGTTGGAGAGTGATCTTCGCTGCGATGTCTGGCGTCTTCGTGGCCGTCAGAAACTCGACCGTCTTCCTGAGCTCCCGGTACTCCGGGAGGTAACGTCCTGCCTGACGCATGATCCAGACGGGTGTGCGCTCACCGCGCTCGCCGCGGCAGGCCCGCTCGAAGAGCGTGTGTCCGTCAGGCACGGAAGACCTCGTCCGATGTCAGACTCTCTTCGATGGCTCTGAGCGTACGCTCCACATCCTCTCGAGTGTGCGCCAGGGACCAGAACCAAGCCTCGAACGGACTCGGCGGCAGGTGAATGCCCCGGTCCAGCATGGCGTGGAAGAACACCCTGAAGCGAGCACTGGAGGCGGCTGCCGCCGAGGTCCAATCGATGATCGGCTCCTCGGAAAAGAAGAGCGACCCCATGGCGCCAGCGCGATTCCACTGCAGTGGGATGCCCAAGCGCTTGCCGAGGTCGGGCAGAGCCTCGTCGAAGATCGCTCCCAACGATTCGAGGTGGGCGTACACCTGGGCGTCCTCACGGAGAATCCGGAGCGTAGCCAGACCGGCGGCCACCGCGAGAGGGTTTCCAGACAGCGTGCCTGCCTGATACACGGGCCCATCGGGAGCGATCAAGCGCATCAAGTCTTCCCGGCCACCATACGCACCAACCGGAAGGCCACCCCCGATCACCTTTCCGAGCGCCGTTAGGTCGGGGGTGACTCCGTAGCGCTCCTGCGCTCCGCCCCGGGAGACCCGGAAACCGGTCATCACCTCGTCGAAGATGAGCAGCGCTCCGTGCTCGTCGCATTGGGCGCGCAGTCCGTTCAGGAATCCCTCGACCGGAGGGACACATCCCATGTTCCCGGCCACCGGCTCCACGATGACCGCTGCAATTTCTCCCGGATGCGCGCCGAAGAGTCCGGTCACGGAATTCAGGTCGTTGTACTCGGCGACGAGAGAATCGGCGGCAATCGCTTCCGTTACTCCGGGGCTCGACGGTACGCCCAAGGTCGCCGCACCCGATCCGGCTTCGACCAGAAACGCGTCAGCGTGGCCGTGGTAGCCACCGCGGAATTTCACGATCCGGTCCCGTTGGGTGGCCGCGCGGGCCAAGCGGACGGCGCTCATCGTGGCTTCGGTTCCGGAGTTCACCATCCGGACAACCTCGACACTCGGAACCAGCTCCACGATCAACTCGGCGAGTTCGATCTCGGCCTTGGTCGGGGCCCCGTAAGACGTGCCAGCGGCCACGGCCCTTGTCAACGCATCATGGACAGAAGGGTGTGTATGTCCGAGCAACATGACACCCCAGGAGCCAACGTAATCCAGGTAGCTGCGGCCATCCTCGTCCACCATCGTGGCACCGTGAGCTTCCCGTATGAAACGGGGCGTGCCGCCGACACCCTTGAACGCCCGCACAGGACTGTTCACGCCTCCCGGGATCACCCGGCGGGCGCGCTCCATGAGGGCTTCATTCGTCCCTTGTGGCGCCGTATCCGTTGAGGACTTTTCTGTCTTCATTCCGCTCGATCAGTCTCGGTCCAGGAGGAGAACACAGGCTTCCACGATCCCGGCCATCGTTGCCTCGGGTGCCACCACCACCTCTTCAACCCCCGTCCGTGCCAACTCGGCCGAGGTCGACGTGCCCATCGCCACCACACATGCGCCGCTCAGGGCACGGGGCCAATCGGGCCCCAGCACCTCCGCAAACGCCCGCACCGCAGAAGGGCTCGCGAAGGTCACGACGTCGACTCCTTCACGCAGGTCGCTTCGGACCCGCACTACGTCCGGCACCCTCGGGAACATCCGATACGCTTCGACGCGCTCCACCGAAGCCCCGCGGCTTCGAAGTTCGGTCTCCAGCGTGTCTTCCGCCATCGAACCCGCGGGAAACAACATCCGTGAGCCGGCGAGTTGGAACCGCTCGGCCATCCTACGGATGAGCGCTGCGGCACCTCCGTCGCCCACGACGTCCACCCGCCAACGTGCATCGTGTAGGGCTCGGGCGGTGGCAGGGCCAACGGCTGCAACGCGCGCTGTCTGAGGTGGGGGAGGCTCGAGTTCGACGAGGGCACGGACCGATCGGACGCTGGTGAAGAGAGTCCAGTCGTACTCGTCGCAACGCGCTCCGGCGTCCTCAAGGGAGCTCAGGTCGCCGGAGGCCTCGAACCGGAGTGTGGGCCAGATCAGCACCTGAGCTCCTTCGGCTTCGAGGGCTCGGACCAGGGTGTCGTCGGGGTCTCCGTCCCTTGTGGTCGCCACGACAGCACGCGCCAATCGGGTCACACACGACCTCCGTGTGATTGTCCGGTCCAGCCGAACCCGCGTAGTGAGTCGACTCCCAGCTCCTTCATGATTTCCTCGGCAACCTGACGGCCCGCGACTTCTGCCGCTGTCGTCACCGTCGTCGCTTCCGCCCCCACGATACCGTGGGAGGCCAGCACGGCTGCGCGCAGCGTGAGAGAATCTCCCGTCACACTCGCGCTTGCCCCGACCGGAGCCTGACAACCAGCCTGCATCTGCCGCAGGCACGCGCGTTCGGCCAGCACCTCGGTGTGAGAGGACGAGTGATCGAGGTCGAGCAGTAGGCTCCGCATCCCGACATCGTCGCTTCGAGTCTGCAGAGCCAACGCTCCCTGTCCCGCCGCTGGAAGGACGACACCTGGGTCGAAAATCTCTGATATTCTGTGTTGCAACCCTAAGCGCTTGAGTCCGGCCGCGGCAAGCACCACGGCATCGAACTCTTCTGCGTCGAGAGCGGCGACCCGCGTGGGTACGTTGCCTCGCTGATCCCGAATGTCTAGGTCGGGCCGGGCGGCCGCGAGGAATCCTTTCCGCCGGGGGCTGGAGGTTCCCACGCGCGCTCCCGGCGCCAACTCGTTGAGGGTGCCGGAGCGACTCAGCAGTGCGTCTCGGGGGTCCTCCCGTTCGGGTACGGCGGAGATCACGAGGCCTTCGGGCAACGTGGTCGCGAGATCTTTACAGGAGTGCACGGCGAGGTCGATGCGGTCGTCCAGAAGCGCCTGCTCGATCTCCTTGGTGAAAAACGATTGGCCGAGTTCTGGTCCGAGGGGGACGGCCTGGATCCGGTCGCCCGACGTGCGGATTTCAACAAGCTCTATGGACAGGCCTGGGACGCGCTCCTCCAGCATGCGCACTATCTGTCCCGACTGAGCCAACGCAAGGCTCGAGCCGCGGGTTCCGAGCCGGACGCGGCTCATCGCTGCCACCGGTGTACTATTCGTGAATCGCGACGAACGGACGCAGCGGCTGGCTGAGTACCGCGGTCGCGGTCGCGATCTCCTCGAGGAAACGCCCGACCCGTAGGTTCTCGTTCGGGCTGTGCTGGTTGTTGTCCAGGCTGCACCGTCGGGACCGTCCCGGCAAAGATGATCAGCATGTCCGCGGCGAGTCGGTCCGCATATTGCTCGATGGCGGCTGGCAGCACCGGTGAACCCATCTCATCCATGGTGTGGATGATGACCTTGAGGTCGTCGTCCGGCTCGACGCCCGCAGCCGCCATGATATCCAGCGCCCGTAGGAACTGGATGTTCGGTCCTTTCGAGTCCGAAGCGGACCGGGCGTAGATGCGCCAATCCTCATCGATTCCGTGCTGCAACGCATCCCACGAGATCTCCTCGGGAAAGTGCCCGTCGTTGGGCAGTCCGAGGTATTCCCGGAACATCTCTATGGATGGCACGGCTCCAGAGTCGACAAACGCCTGAATCTGCTCAGGCGACAGTTGAGCCTGCACCGGGACAACGAGCAGGGTGGAAAGCAGAAGCGTCGCCACGCCCGTCTTGAGTCCAAATCTCCGCACTGATTTACTCCGCGTTACCGGAACCGAGGCTGATGCGTCGACCTGCCCAACCACCCGTGGATGAAGACACCAACTGCAGCAGGATGAGGCCAAGCACTATAGGACGCGAATCAAACTCTTCAGGACTGCCTAAAAGCGCCACCGCAAACCAAACGAGAACGCTGACGAACGTGATGGCGGCGCCGTGGAGAATCGGAGCGTCCATCCAGCGCAGACCGATGAGATAGCCCGCTACGAAAAAACCCATCGCCATGGACACAGCGACCCAGACGACCTCGGCGGCTCCCGGAAAAGCCGAGCCGAGCGCCATCCCACCCACGTAACGGATAGGAGATTCAACCGGGGTGAGGGGTCAGAAAGCACGGTAGGGGGTGAGATGCAGGGCGGCAACGTCATCATCACATGAACCCGGTGGAGTCCGAGCCTGCGCGAGCAGGTCCGGCACCGAAAAAGGAGCTTCCTCATGAACAAGATTGTAGAGGTTGAGAGAAGTCCTTTTCGACCCAGGACGGCACGCCGTAGCCCACGGGGTCGGCTTCGGCTGTCTGGGCGAGGAATGTCTCGAGGTGGTGCTGGACCACGGGGTAGAGCGGCGTGGGGGTGGGTCGACTGGGCCGGTAGACGGGCCGGGGCGTGGCGGTATCGATGCCCTGGGATCTGCCGCGTGGGGGTAGCCATGACGGAGCCTAAATTCGAGCGGCCTTCCTAGACGCTCGTTCGCTATCCCGACATCTTGGCCCCATGAGCGACCCCAACGCACCCGTCTGTATCATCGGCGCCGGCCTGGGAGGCCTGCTCGCGGCTGTGTCCCTGAAGAAACGGGGCATCCCGTTCCAGATCCTGGACGCCGGCCGCCAGGTCGGTGGCATCTGGGATATCGACCGCGACGAGACGCCGATGTAGGAGTCGGCCCACTTCATTTCGTCCCGCACGTTGTCGGGATTTCCTGGCTTTCCTATGCCGGACTCCTATCCGGACTACCCCAGGTACGATCTGATCTTCGAGTACATCCAGTCGTTTGCGCGTCACCACGACCTGGAGAAGCACATCACGTTCGGGGTGCACGTCGAGTCGGCGACCCGCCGCGACGAGGGCGGCTGGTCCGTCACGCTCGACTCGGGGGAGACGCGCTCTTGCCGCGCGCTATGCGTCGCCGCCGGCAACAACTGGATTCCGCGGCTGCCGGACATCCCAGGCTCGTTCGACGGGGAGGCGTATCACTCGTTCCACTATCGATCGACCGCAGAGTTCGAAGGCAAGAGGGTGCTCATCGTGGGGGCGGGCAATTCCGGCGCCGATATCGCGTCTGACGCGGCCCGCAGCGCGAGCAAGGCGTTCTTCAGCCTGCGTCGTGGCTACTACTTCATTCCGAAGTTCATCTTCGGGCAGCCGGCTGATGTCTTCGCACACAACGGGCCGCAACTGCCTGGTTGGCTCGAGGAACGAGTGTTCGGATTCCTGATGAACCGAGTGCTTGTGGGCGACCTCACCAAGTACGGACTGCCAAAGCCCGATCACAGAATCCTGCGCTCACACCCCGTCCTCTAATACGCAGATTCTCCATCACCTAGGGCACGGGAACATCACTGCGCGGGCAGACGTCGACAGACTCGACGGCGCCGTCGTTCATTTCACCGACGGAACGAGTGAAGAGGTCGACGTGATCGTCTGGGCGACCGGGTATGGGCGCCTTCGAGACGGACGGGGCCGCGTACGGGCTCTACGGGGCACAGGCCGACCTAGTCACCGCATATCTCGATGCGAGCCTGCCTGAACGTGCACGTGCCGCGTTCGATGAACTGCGGACGAGTGATCCGCCCGAACCTGCGTGGAAGCCGGGCCTACATCGACTCCCCGCGCCACGCGTACTACGTGAAGGGGGTTGTCTACGACAAGGCGCTCGGCAGGGCCGCCAGCGCTCTAGGCGTCACCGGCGCGTAACGCTCGGGACGCACAGTCACGCACCGCTCATGCGTCCCTGCCTACATCCGCTCGGCTGGGAACCTTCTGCATGCAGCACACCTTGATGAATATGGGGTAGAAATACGCCACTTTTTCGATCATCGCGAGGACGGTGTGCGTGGACGGTCTACCTTCTCACTTCGACCCAATCGATCAGAGAATCACGCACTGGATGGCGGAGCACGGCGTCGTTTCCCTTCGCTCGTCCGTCGGCATCGTCTTCTTCTGGTTCGGCTTCCTGAAGTTCTTCCCGGGCGTGAGTCCCGCAGAGTCGCTGGCAACGGAGACGATGCAGGTGATGACGTTCGGGTTCGTGGAGCCTCGGGCGTCCCTGCTGATCCTCGCGACGTGGGAGAGCCTGATCGGCCTAGGTCTGATCTTTGGAAAGGCCCTAAGGATCACACTGCTCCTGCTCTTCCTGCAGATGCCGGGCACGATCACCCCAATGTTCTTCTTCCCGGAGCTGACGTTTCAGCAGGTGCCCTTCGTGCTGACAATCGAAGGCCAGTACATCGTGAAGAACCTGGTGCTCGTGTGCGCGGCGATTGTGGTCGGGGCTACCGTGCGGGGCGGGCGGCTGGTTGCGGAGGCCTCTGGGGCGTAGGCCCCGGGAGCACGATTCCTGCTCCGCGCTAGAACGCGAACATCTTCGTGAATTTCACCGTCAGGCTACGCCCCGGGATGATTCCTTCGCCCGTTTCGAAGCGCTGCTCATTCCATACGACGAACAGATCGCTCAACGGGGAGTGGATCAGGTTGAAGCGGACATTCGAGTTGAGTCGATTCGTCGCCGGGTCGAACTGAACGAGCGCATCGATGAACATGTCTTTGTTGAACGAGTAGTTCGTGCGCGACGTCCAGAAGGTCTTCGTGAACTCGGCGATGGGCTGCTTCAGATTCAGATCCGTGTGGCTGACGGAAAGTGTCGTCCGGAACTGATAGGACGGCCGCAACGTGAAGCCTCCCCCGAAAGCCTGCTGCTGGCCGGTCCACAGGCCACCCTGTGTGAAGCGGTAGGTGAAGGACAAGATACGGCTGGAGTCGGTGCTTCCCGAGAGAACCCAGGATTCCCAGTCGTGACGTCCCACTGGGATGGGGTCCACCCGAGAATCGATGGTGAACGGTGCATCGATCCGCTCCGTGGACTTGTCCATCGCGAGCTGGATGTTGCCGCCCGACTCCAAGAAGAACGTCACGCCACTGTGCAGGCGCTTCGCTCGGATCCGGCCATCCAGATCGTCGTACAGATTCCAGGCGATGTGGGGGTGGATCTCACGAACGCCCAGACCGCGGAGCGACTCTGGCCGCGGCCGCACTCCCCAGTCAACAAACCACTTCCGAATGCCAGTGCGCTTGAAGAAGCCCAGGTCATTCGTGAAGCCCTCACCCAGCTCCATCGCCCCGAACTTGATGTGGTTGAAGTTGCCCTCGCGATTAATCGATGTCCGCCACGCATATTGGCCGTCATCAAACGAGGGTGATTCCGATCCGGCGACGTACGTACTCCAGTCGACCTCACCCGGGAAGCGGATGTAGGCGTCTCCGCCAAAGACCCGGTTGTAGCTGGAGTCGTCACCAACGGCATCGCGCACCATCACGATCCCGCCAATGTCTGAGCCGCGAAGCACGTTCTTCCTCAGGCGCACCACCGCGTAGTCGTTCCCGGGTGCTCCGCCGAAGTCGTCCGTACGCATCCACAGCGCACCCACGACGAGGCCTGCTGCCTGTCCGGTCACGCGGGCGCCGGCCTTGATGGGAACGACGCGGCGATCCGGGCTGATGCCGATGCTCCGGCTGTGGAAGAGGAGCAGATCTTCGTCCGGCGTCGGCGTGAGCCTAATGCGCAGATTACGCGCAGCATCGCCCACGTAGAAGAGACCCGAGTTCTCGAGGAAGAACTCACGCTTCTCCTGATAAAACTGCGAGAACTGCGTAAGGTTGACCCGCTGCGCGTCCGCCTCGACCTGAGCGAAGTCCGGGTTCGCCGTGACATCCAACGTCAGCCCTTCGGAAAGCCGGTACTTCACGTCGATCCCGGCTTCGCTCTGTCGCGCGAAATCGGTGCTCCCCGTCTCGCGCACCGTGCCGCCGAGCACGAACGGCTTCACTCGAAGATCCCGACCCGGCGCCGTTGTGGGGAGTCCCTCTAGGTCACCTGCCAGTGAGAGTCGATTGAACGTGTAGGCGCGGGGAATGGGCGCCCAATACGACACTTCGTTGTTACGCCGAATATTCCGCCCGAAGTTGATGCCCCACGTGTCGCTGCCGGGCTCGAAGCGGAGCGCCCTGAACGGGATTTCCATCTCGAGCGTCCAGCCGTCCTGCAGCTTCTGCGTCTCCACGCGCCAGATGGCATCCCACGACGCGTTGATCTCACGCCCTTCGTTGGCGACCTGACGGTCACCGCGGGCGCCCTCGGCGTTCGTCTGGAAGACGTACCCGTTCCGGCGATCGCGGAAGGTGTCGAAGATCACCTGGAAGACGTCCTGGCTGGACTCGCTGAAGTCCTTCCGGATGTCGTTGACGATGGGCTCCTGCGAGTCGTGCAGGTATGCGGCGATGTAGAGGTTATCGCCGTCGTACGCGACCCAGACCTGGGTCTCCTCGGTCGCGGCATCACCCTCGCGCGGTTCGGCTTGGATGAAGCCGCCGAGCGCTGAGCCACTCCAGACGGACTCGGTAAGGCGTCCATCGACCACAATGGGTTCGGCCGTCTGCATGGCGCGCACACGAGGCCGCTCAGCATCGGTGATCGCGTTCGGGATGACAGACTGGGCCGAGATGCTGGCCGGAAGTGCTACCAGTGCGAACGCAACAAGCGCGGAATGCCTACGCAAAGCGGATACCCTCAAGGGGAGGTGAGCGTCGTAGTGTAGGCGGGAGGCGGGCCGAATGTAGAGGGAACGCCGGAATGCGAAAGCCGGGAGATCCCCGCGCTGGCCTAGTTGCCCTCGCCCATGCGCTCGCGCAGTTCGGTAAACCAATTCACCACCACCTCGACGGGGCCGATACCATCGAATTCGGCCACCGGCGCACTCACGATATCCCCACTCGTGATGAAGATGAAGCGATCCCCGTCTGGATGGATGTCATACTGCCGCGTGAAAAAGCCGCTGAAGGTGCCGGACGTTGAGAATATGACTTGCTCTTCACGC